>Ga0265331_10000002_pt1 | contig 511481 bp, 454 predicted proteins | sample 41923metaG_FD_202088 | JGI IMG/M metagenome (GOLD analysis project Ga0265331, IMG submission 202088) | Rhizosphere microbial communities from Carex aquatilis grown in University of Washington, Seatle, WA, United States - 4-19-23 metaG | ecosystem: Host-associated > Plants > Roots >... | reverse complement strand
ACGCCGATTAGCGATATTTGATGGTCATTACTTATGCGGCGCGCTTTTTTTGCTTTACTGGAGCGCCGTTAACAAAATCTCCCCACCACCGCATCATGTCGCGCCGACCAGGTAGCCATTCCGCGGCGTTGTAGATTCCGCGGATGCTACCATCGAAGTGTGCCAACTGCATTTCAATCCAGTCGCGATTGAACTGGTGCTCGTTAAGTACCGTTGAGGCGGTTGTACGGAAACCATGTGCCGTCGCCCTGCTGTGATACCCCATGCGATAAATTGCGTAGAGCATAGTATTTTCCGAGATGACGCCCGTTTTTGTTGGCGCAGACACGATGTATTGACCCTTGCCGGTCAGCTTCCGCAATTCCAGAAGCACTTCAACAGCTTGCGGCGAAAGGGGAACAAGGTGAGGACGACGCATCTTCATCCGCTCCTTCGGTATCCGCCATAAGGGCTCGCGACCTTCGAGGTTTTCGAATTCCTGCCATTGCCCAAATCGTATCTCCGTCGTGCGGACGAGAGTGTATATGACCAATTTCAACGCGAGCTTGGTTATGTCGTCACCATCATATCGCTCAAGGGCGCGCATAAACTCAGGAAGCTCAGCGGCCGATAGTGCAGAACGGTGTTTGGGCGGATTTGGGGGCTTAAGCACACCCTTCAATGATGCTGTCGGATCGCTGGCGCATCTTTCCGTGGCTACCGCATAGCAGAAGATCGCACTAGCCATCTGCTTGATACGCTTCGCCATTTCGATGGCGCCCCGCTTCTCGATTGCGCGAAGTGCGTTCAGTACTTCGAGTGGTTGAATATCTCTAATGGGCCGGTTGCCAAATGGCGCGATCAGATCGCCGTCAAGTCTTGATCTCAATCTCGACGAATAACTCGATGCCCAGCGTGCCTTCTTGAGATCGAACCATTCGTTGGCCAAGACTTCGAACGTGTTGCTCGCAGATGTAGACCTTTCCCGCTTCCTGGCCTTCTTCTCTTCCGAGGGATCTAACTCCTTTGCTAACTGGCCCTTTGCCAAGTCGCGGGCTCGCCGCGCATCAAGCAAAGAGACCGCCGGATAAGCACCCAGGGCGAGAGTTTTTTGTTTCCCATTGAAGCGGTAGGAAAGGCGCCAAAGTCTGCCACCGGTTTTCTTTACGAGCAGATGAAGTCCACCGCCATCCGCGAGCTTAAAATCCTCCGACTGGGGTTTGATGTACCTCAATTTTGAGTCTGTAAGAGCCATCACGATACTCCGACAATTTGTTGGTACTTTTCCCCGAATGTGTTGGTACTTTTTTGAAAAAGTACCAACAATTTCGCCGGATGCCAACGGACGTTATCGAAGCTTGGCGCAAACTTAAGTATTGATATTGCTAGATAATTCTTACTTTCGCGAACTGCTACGAACCGAGGCGAAAGTGGGGTTGGTGGGCCCGGCAGGATTCGAACCTGCGACCAAGCCGTTATGAGCGGCCGGCTCTAACCAGGCTGAGCTACAGGCCCCACCGCGCGGGCTGAATAGCAGCAATTGCCCGAAAGCCAAATTCCCGCGACGCTGGCCCCATTGCAACTGGTTGTCGCGGCAGGGGAGCGCCTTGCCCGGCCACAAGAGATGGAGACGTGTTTTGGGAAAACTCAATGGGAAAGTGGCCCTCGTCACGGGCGGGGCGAGCGGGATCGGGCGGGCCTGCGCCTTGGCTCTGGGCCGCGAAGGCGCAAGCGTTGCGGTTACCGATATCGACGCGAAGATGGGCCAGGAATGCGCCGGCCAGATCGCGCGTGATGGTGGAAAGGCGATCTTCCTGCGTCATGATGTGGCCGACGAGGCCGAATGGATTTCCGTGATCGCCACGATCAAATCGCAGTTCGGGCGGCTGGATATTCTCGTCAACAATGCGGGCATCGCGATTGCGGGCCAGATCACCGAACTCAGCCTTGCCGATTGGCACAGGCAATTGGGCATCAATCTCGATGGCGTGTTCCTGGGCACCAAGCATGGCCTGCCGCTGATGCGCGCAGGCGGCGGCGGCTCGCTCATCAACATCGCATCGACTGTTGCGCTCACCGGCTCGGGAAACATGCCGTCCTATTCGGCCACCAAAGGCGGCGTGCGCGCCTTCACCAAATCGGTGGCGCTGCAATGCGCGGCGTTGAAAGATGGTGTGCGCGTGAACGCGATCTATCCGGGCATCATCGATACGCCGGTCTACGGCAAGTTTGAAGGCGCGCCCCAGCATGGCGAAGGGGGCGCCAACACCAAGCATATCTCCCGCGATCCAGAGGCGCTTTCGGCAAGGGTGGTGCCGCTCGGCGTGCCCGGCGCGGCGGAGGATATCGCAAACGGCGTGCTGTATCTGGCGAGCGAGGGTTCGCGCTATGTAACGGGTGCGGAACTGGTGATTGCCGGGGGGCTCGCCTGACACGCCGCAATTCTGCCGCGAGGCAGGAAAACACTTCGTTCTCGCGTTCTTCACAGGGAGATTTCAAATATGACAATTGGGCATCGGGTTACTTATGCAGCGATCGGTGCTGCGCTGCTTGCAAGCGTGCCATCGGTCTGCGCGGCGCAGCCGGCGGCTCCTGCGCATCCGCACATTCTTTCGGTTTCCGGCCAGGGCGAGGTGCGCGCGGTGCCGGATCAGGCACAACTATCAGCCGGTGTGGTGACGCAGGCAAAGACAGCGGCCGCCGCACTTGCCGCCAATTCGACAGCGATGACCGAGGTGTTCAAATCCCTGCGCAAGGCGGGAATTCCGGAGAAATCCATCGCGACTTCGAATTTCTCCATCTCGCCGCAATACCCGCCTTACCGGCAGGATGCCCCGCAGGAAGATCGAACCCAGATCATCGGCTACGAGGTTTCAAACCAGGTCACCGTGATCCTTGATGATGTCTCGAAAGTCGGCAAAACGCTCGATGCATTGGTCGCCTCCGGTGCAAACCAGGCGGGTGGTGTCAGCTTCACGATCCGCGATCCCAAGCCGCTGATGGCGCAGGCCCGTGAAGGTGCTGTGAAGGATGCAATGGCAAAGGCACAAACCCTTGCAAAGGCTGCGGGCGTGACGCTGGGGCCGATTGTTTCCATTCAGGAAGGCGGCGGCTTCGCGCCGCAACCGATGTACGACAAGGTGATGGTGACCGCAGCGCGAATGTCGGCCGCCCCTCCCCCGCCGGTCGCCGCCGGTGAGCAGAGCGTGACGGCCAACGTCTCGATCGTCTGGGAAATCCAGTAGGCTCATCAAACAAAATCCCGCCGTCCTTGCGGGCGGCGGGATTTTTCTTGCGCGAAACGCTGCGGCTATTTTTTCTCCAGCGCCTCGATCTGATCCATGATCCGGTTCATGCGCGCGGCCAGTGCTTCGTAAGGCACCGGCGTTGCCATATCGATCCCGGCCTTTTTGTAAAGGTCGTAGGGATAATCCGAACCGCCGGCTTTCAGCATATCTATGAAGCGTTTGCTGGCAGGCTTGCCTTCATGTTCGATGGCATCGACGAACTGGGCCGCGCCCGCTATCGAAGTGGCGTATTGATAAACATAGAAGCCGTAATAGAAGTGCGGAATGAAGGCCCATTCCACGCAATATTTGGGATCGACCTTCATGATCCCTTCGGCCTCGCCATAATATTTCTTCAGCATGCCGCAATAGATATCGGTCATGCGCTGGCCCGAAAGCGTGCCGCCTTTTTCCACCTCTTCATGCAACGCGAGCTGGAATTCGGCGAACATGGTCTGGCGGAAGAAGGTGGCCCGGATCAGCTCGAGGCCCTGCCCCAGGAAGTAAAGCTTCTCCGCCTTCGTCTTGGCATGGGCGACCATGTAATCGTTGAGCATCATCTCGTTGCCGATGGAGGCCGTCTCGGCGATGAAGGTCGAATAGTTCGATGTTTCGAAAGGCTGGGCCTGGTCCGCCAGCAGGGAGTGAACGGCGTGTCCCCATTCGTGAACGAAGGTGCTCAACGATTCGTAATCATCGTGGTTGTTGAACAGCAGATAGGGGTGAACGTCATAGGCGCCGGGGTTCATATAGGCGCCGTTCGCCTTGCCCTCATGCGGGAACAGGTTCATCCACCGCCCGCTGAATCCCTTCTTCAGAAGGCCCGTATATTCCGGGCCATAAGCCGAGGTCACGTCGAGCGCGATGTGCTTGGAATCCGCGACAGAGTATTTCGGCGGGTTTGGCAGATCGAAAATCGGCGGATACATGTCGTAATATTGCAGGCTGTCGGTGATGCCCAGCGCCTTCTTGCGCAGCTTCAGATAGCGATAGAGCACCGGCAGATTCTTGTTCGCTTCCGAAACCAGCGTGCGGTAAACGGTTTCGGGCATGTTGTCGTTGAAGGTCGCCGCCGCCAGCGCGTTGGGGAAGTGGCGCACCTTGGCTTCGAACACTTCGCTCAAAACCTGCGTGGTCAACGTGGCGCCCAGCGTGCCCTGATAGGCAGAGAATGTGGGCCAATAGGCATCGAACACTTTTTTGCGGTCGTCGCGGTTCAATGACTGGCGGTATTCGGTGTAAGCGGCCTGATCGAGGCGAACCTTCTGGCCGTCGGACAAGGTGATCGTCGGGAACGGCAATTCGCCGTTGGCCAGCTGGCTGTAGATGTTGTCCGGCTGGTTGGTCACATTGCTGACCTCGGCAAGCACACCTTCGGCTTCCTCGCCGAGCGTGTGCGGGGCCGCGCGCAACGTATTGTGGAGGAAAAAGCCGAACCTCTTGGTCAATTCGGGCGATTGCTTCTCAAAGGCGTGAACCTTGTCGGCGCCCAGCGCGATGATTTCGGGCGCAAGCCATGCAACTTTTGCGCTGATGAAGGTTTCAAGCGCCTGTGCCGATTGCTGGCGTTCCTGATTGACGCTGATCTTCACATTCTCGTCGGCCTTGAGCGAGGCATAGGTGCCCAGGCGCGCGGATTCCTTGCGCACATGGCTATAGGCGTTCAGCGCCGCCAGCATGTCGCCCGAACTCTTGCCCAGCGTTCCCTTGTATTGATCGAGCTTGGCTGCTTCGGCCTGGATCTTGTCGCGTTCGGCCGTCCAGGCGTCCGCGGTTTTATAGAGATCGCTCAGATCCCACATATAGGCGGGATCATCCGGGGCTTCGGCGGTGTGTTTGGTGGCGGTGGCGGACATGGCGCAGATTGGGATCAGTACGGTGGAAAGGCATAGCGCGGCAAGGCGCGATCTGGATAGCGGCATCGGCAATTCCCCTTGTTTCAAGCGTGAAACCTAACCGCCCGGCACGCCAAACCCAAGGGCTCGCACATCACGCCCCTGTGAACAGGCGCATGATCTTGTGCCGATCCGGCGGCGGCGTTGCCGAATCATGCGCCGTTGCGCAGATCCCGCGGGTGCCGATACGATCAGGCCGCAAACGGGAAACCGAACCATGGAAAAAACCGCGCGTATTTTGTGTGCCGTCGGTGCTGCGCTCATTTTGGCAGGGCCCGCACAGGCCGCCCCCGCGCCGAAAGTGCATATCGAAACGCTGGCGCAATTGCCCACGCCGCTCCCCTATCCTTACGATGAAAACGCCAATGCCGATGCAGCCGTTGCCGCGGCAAAGGCGAAGGCCAAAGCCAGCGGCAAGCTTCTGCTCATCGATCTGGGCGGCAATTGGTGCGGCGATTGCCGCGTTCTGGCAGGCGTGATGGATCTGGCCGAAGTGAAGGCGTTCCTCGCAAAGCATTATGTGGAAGTCGCCGTCGATGTCGGCCGCTTTGATCGCAACCTGCAAATCCCCGCCCATTACGGCATCACCAAGCGCCTCGAAGGCGTGCCCGCCCTGCTGATCGTCGACCCGCGGACAGACAGGCTGTTGAACCCCGCGCGCGTTTCCGCACTCGCCGATGCGCGCTCGATGACGCCGCAAGCGCTGGCCGATTGGCTGGCACAATGGACGAAGTGACGCCGCCCGCCCCTGTGCGATTGACAAAGCGCCAAGGCAATTCATCCTCCACCGTTTCCGAAAGGGGCGAAGTGAGCACCGTTCATCAACGCAGGATCGGCAGCCATGTGGTGCTGCTCGAACTCGACAATCCACCCGCCAACGCGCTTGGCCGCGCGATGCGGGCCCAATTTCGCGAAATCCTGATCGCACTCGAAGCCGATCTTTCGGTGCGCGCGATCATCCTCACCGGGCGCGGCAAGGGCTTCTGCAGCGGCGATGACCTGAAGGAACAGCAAGAGGCAAGCCTGCTGCCGCCCGCCGAACGCGCGGCGCAACTGGGCGATTTTTCCGATGTGGTCAATCGCGTGGAAGCATCCCGTGTTCCGGTGATCGCCGCGGTGAACGGCTGGTGCATGGGCGGGGGGCTCGAACTCGCTTTGTGCTGCGACATCCGCATCGCCTCCACCGAGGCGAAATTCACCTGTTCCGGTGTGAATGTGGGGCTGATGGCATCGGCCTATCGCCTGCCGCGCCTGATCGGGATCGCGCGCGCCAAGCACATGCTGTTGACGGGTACGACATATGATGCGGCCGCGGCCGAAAAATTCGGCCTCGTCACCGCCGTTCACAAGCCGGAAGATCTGGAACGCGAAGCCGCAGGCCTCGCCGAACGCATCGCCTCGCGCGCGCCCCTTTCCGTTGAAGCCACCAAGAAAATGGCGGAACGCGCCCTCGACCTCGCCCCCGCCGAAGCCGCGCGCGTGATGGGCGAACAGGTCTCGGCTTTGGCGCAAAGCGAAGATCACAAGAACGCGCTGGCGGCCTTCCGGGAGAAAAAAGAACCAAAATTTTCGCGGCGATGAAATGAGGCCGCTTCAATATCTTCCGTCGCGCCAGACGCAGAACACAATTTAAAATTCACGCATCTCGCGATTTCAATCGCTTAACCCCCACCAGCGTTACGCTGCAAATAAATTCATGCGCACTCTTGCAGCGCAACGCTCCACGAAGCATAATATCTACCTTCCCGATATTCGCATTCTTCAGGATGGCTTCGCGCCCGTCACCGGCTGTTCGCGGTAATATTCCGGCAGCAGGCGCTTCAGGTTTGCGATCTTCGGAAGATCGTTGACGACGATGTAGCCGTTGCCCGGGTTACGAACCAGGAAATCCTGGTGGTAGTTCTCGGCCGCATAAAATCCCTTCAGCGGGTCGACACGGGTGACGATTGCGCGTGGGAAGACATGCGCCTTGTCGAGTTGGGCGATATAGGCCTTGGCGATGCGTGCCTGCTCGGCATTCACCGCGAAGATATTGGAGCGATAGCTGGTGCCGGAATCGGGGCCCTGGCGGTTGAGTTGCGTCGGATCATGCGCAACGGAGAAATAGATGCGCAGGATTTTGCCATAGGAGATTTCGCGCGGATCGAATTTGATCTGCACGGATTCGGCATGTCCCGTCATCTCGGTGTTGACGATCGGATAACTTGCGGTGGCCTTCGAACCGCCGGAATAGCCCGCCAGCACCTCTTTCACGCCTTTGACATGCTGGAACACACCTTCGACGCCCCAGAAACAGCCGCCCGCAAGAACGGCGGTTTCGAGACCGGCCGCAGGCGTTGCCGTATCGATGGCGGGAAGCGGAACGGCATGTGGAGTTTCCTGCGCGCTGGCTGCCGCAAGCCAGACGGCGCCAAGGCTTGCGATGCCAAGAAACGCGGCCGCGATGCGGCCCAGGCTGCGATGGGATCTGGTCATGTTGCCTCTCGGGGGTTCGCGGCGCGCGGAACAAAGCGCATGGATGCGGAATTCATGCAGTAGCGAAGCCCTGTCGGCCTTGGGCCATCATTGAAGACATGACCCAGATGCGCGTCGCAGCGTTTGCAGGAGATGGCGATGCGCTGCATGAGAAAGGAGTTGTCGGAGATTTCCAGAATGTTCTTCTTGCTGATCGGTTGCCAGAAGCTGGGCCAGCCGGTGTGGGATTCGAATTTCGTGCTGGAGTCATAGAGCGCGGTGTCGCAGCAGATGCAGCGATAAAGGCCCGGCGCATGGTTGTCCCAGGTCGCGCCCGTATAGGCGCGCTCGGTGCCCGCCTGGCGTGCCACGATATAGGATTGCGCGGAGAGCAACGCCTTCCATTCGTCATCGGTCTTTACGATCTTCGGCAACCGCACGACGCCCTTGCTCTTGCCGCTCGCCGTGAACTGTTCGATTTCCACGGTGGCGGGCTCGCCCGCCCGAGCCAAGCCCGCGGAGGCCGCAACGGCGCAGGCCGCGGCCCCGGCCTGCAGCAGGTGACGCCGGTTGGGGATCCCGGTGATTTTTGTGCCAGTGATTTTTGTAGAGGTGTCCATTTCGTCTCCTGGGCCAGTCTCTGCAATCTAATACGCAAGGGGAATGGCATTGGGTTACGGGAAGGTGTCTTTTTTTCCTGCAGGCTTGCAAAATGGCAGGAATCCCCGACACTTAAGGCGCTCTGGACCGCGGGCTTGGCGGTCTTTGGTGGGGTGAGTTTTCGTGGTTCGGTTTTCGGGGCGGTTTGCTGCGATTGCGGTTTTGTGTGGGGCGCTGGCTGGCTGCGCCCAGAAGCCCATGGATTCGAGCGACCCGCTGGAAGGCATGAACCGCACCTTCTTCGCCTTCAACCAGAAGCTGGACGAACGTGCCGCCCTGCCCGCCGCGACATTCTATGTGAGCGCGGTTCCGGGCCCGATCCGCACCGGCGTTCACAATTTTCTGATGAACATCAATCTGCCGATCGTCTTCGCCAACGACATCCTGCAGCTTCAGTTCACGCGCGCGGGCTATACGGCGGAAAGATTCGGATTGAACACCACCATCGGCATTCTGGGACTTGTGGACGTCGCAAGCGAACGCGGCATCCCCTATCATTCGGAGGATTTCGGACAGACGCTGGGCTATTACGGCCTGCCGGGCGGCCCCTATATGGTGCTTCCGCTGGTCGGCTCGACACAACCGCGCGATCTCGGCGGGCGGTATGTGGATCACTATTTCAATGCGTTCGGCTATTTCGCGTGGAATGGCAAGGTCTACTACTCGCTGTTCCAGAGCGCGTTGAGCACGGTGGATTCGCGTTCGCGCAACATCGACACGTTGCGTTCGATCGAACGCCAATCGGTCGACATGTACGCCACGATCCGCAGCCTCTATCTGCAGAACCGCGCCAATGAAATTCGCAACGGTGAGCCCGATCCCGAAGCGTTGCCGGATTTCTAGCTCTCGCGGTCGAGCAGATACATCGCCAAAGCCTGCAATTCCGCAGCCTTGTCGCCATAAGGTGCAAGCGTTGCAATGGCGCGTCGGGTGAGCTTCTCGGCCTCGGCTTTTGCGCCTTCGATGCCATAGATCGAAATTAGCGTGGCTTTTCCCTGGTCCTGATCCTTGCCCACGGATTTGCCCGCCTTTTCGGCGGTGCTTGTGACATCGAGAAGATCGTCGGTGATCTGGAACGCGAGACCGAAATCTTGGGCATAGGATCGCATATCGTCGCGATCTTCCTTCTTCGCCTGCCCGAGGATTGCGCCCGCTTCACAGGAGAATTCGAACAATGCTCCGGTCTTCAACCGTTGGAGCAGCATGATCTCGTCGGCAGAAAGCTTTCGTTCGGCGGCCTTCATGTCGATCATCTGCCCGCCGATCATGCCATTGCTGCCGGCGGCCTGCGCAAGGTTGGCGATCAACTGGCAACGCACATCGGCGGAGGCGTGTGTCGCGGGATCGGCGAGAATTTCAAACGCGATGGTCAGAAGGCCGTCGCCCGCAAGAATGGCCGTCGCTTCGTCAAAGGCGCGGTGCGTGGTGGGGCGGCCACGGCGCAGATCGTCATTGTCCATGGAAGGAAGATCGTCATGCACCAGCGAATAGGTGTGCAAAACTTCAATCGCGGCCGCAGCCCGCACCGCGTTTTCTTGCGCCACGCCAAACAGCCGCGCGCTTTGCAGCACCAGAAAGGGCCGCAACCGCTTGCCGCCCGCGAAGGTGGCGTAACGCATGGCCTCCTGCGCCCTTGCCTGCAGGCCCGTGGGCCTGGGCAGAAGCGCCTCCAGAGCCATCTCCACCGTTTTGACGGATTGGGTCAGCGCCGCGTTCAAATCAGTGGCCTCATCGTCCGCACGAATCTGCATCAAAACCCCTCTCTCAGTGGGTGTAAGGAACCACTGGGCTCGCATCCTGGCAAGCGGCTAACACACTGAAATCCCGGTTGGAATGGCCCACCCACCCCCGCGTTCGCGGTTGCGAAAGAGCAACTATGGACGGGTGGGGGTCTGGCGAGTAAACACCGTGTTTGTGGCAGTTCCCAGCCCCCCTGTGGCGGCTGCTTGAAAAGGTGCCTATTTACCCATGATGCGCGTCATTCTCGCCCAACCCCGCGGTTTCTGTGCCGGAGTGGTGCGCGCGATCGATACGGTCGAGCGCGCGCTACAGAAGTATGGCGAGCCCGTCTATGTCCGCCACGAGATTGTGCATAACAAGCATGTGGTCGAAACCCTGAAGAGCAAGGGCGCCCGCTTCGTCGAGGAGCTGAACGAAGTTCCCGAAGGGGCCGTGACCGTGTTCAGCGCCCATGGCGTTCCGCTGGCGGTGGTGAAGGAAGCCGCCGATCGCGGGTTGCCGGTGCTGGATGCCACCTGCCCGCTGGTTTCCAAGGTTCACATGCAGGGCAAGCGCTATGTCAGCCAGGGCCGCAGCCTGATCCTGATCGGCCATGCGGGCCACCCGGAGGTAGAGGGAACCATGGGCCAGGTCGGCGCGCCGGTGGTGCTGGTCCAATCCGAAAAGGATGTCGACACGCTGCAGATCCCGCGCGATGAGCCGGTGGCCTATGTGACCCAGACCACGCTTTCGATCGACGATACGCGCGGCATCATCAATGCGCTGAAAAAGCGCTTCACCGATATTGTGGGGCCCGAAACCTCCGATATCTGTTACGCCACCCAGAACCGGCAAACCGCCGTTCGGGAGCTTTGCAAGGTGGCGGACGTTATTCTTGTGGTCGGTGCGCAGAACAGCTCGAACTCGAACCGCCTGCGCGAGATCGGCCTCGAAGAAGGCGTGCCGAGCTATCTGATCGCCGATGCGGGCGAGCTCGATCCGGCATGGCTTGAAGGCAAGGAACGTGTCGGGCTGACGGCAGGCGCATCCGCGCCGGAAAGTCTGGTTGAAAACGTCATCTCGGCCCTGCGCCGGATCGATGAAGTGGAAGTTTCGGGTATGGACGGGATCAAGGAACACATTGAATTCCGCCTGCCGGCAGCATTACGCAACTAGGAGCGTTCGTGGGTATTCCAGCCAAACAAGCCGCCAAGATCGGCGCCTATGTCCTCAAGCAGCACCTGCTCGGGCGCTCGCGCTATCCGCTGGTGATGATGCTGGAGCCGCTGTTCCGCTGCAACCTCGCTTGCGCCGGCTGCGGCAAGATCGATTACCCGGACGAGATCCTGAACCAGCGCCTGTCCTATGAAGATTGCATGGAAGCGATCGACGAATGCGGAGCACCCGCGGTTTCCATCGCGGGCGGCGAACCATTGCTCCATCGCGAGATGCCCAAGATCGTCGAAGGCTACATCAAGCGCGGCAAATTCGTGATCCTGTGCACCAACGCGCTGCTGATGGCCAAGAAGATCGACCAGTATACGCCGCACGAGAATTTCACCTGGTCGATCCATCTCGATGGCGACAAGGAGATGCACGACAAATCGGTCTGCCTCGAAGGCACTTATGAAAAAGCCATCGAAGCAATCAAACTCGCCAAATCGCGCGGTTTCCGCACGCAGATCAATTGCACCCTGTTCCATGGCGCCGAGCCCGAACGCGTCGCCAAGTTCTTCGATGAAATGATGACGATGGGGCTGGACGGCATCACGGTTTCGCCGGGTTATGCCTATGAACGTGCCCCCGATCAGGAGCATTTTCTCAACCGCGAACGCACCAAGAAACTGTTCCGCGACATCCTTTCGCGCGGCAATGGTGGAAAGAAGTGGGCGTTCACGCAATCAGATCTGTTCCTCGATTTCCTCGCGGGCAACCAGACCTATGCTTGCACGCCGTGGTCGATGCCTGCGCGCACCGTGTTCGGCTGGCAGAAGCCTTGCTACCTGCTTGGCGAAGGTTATGTGAAGACCTTCAGGGAACTGATGGAAGACACCGAATGGGAGAAATACGGTGTCGGCAATTACGAGAAATGCGCCAACTGCATGGTGCATTGCGGCTTTGAAGGCACCGCCGTTACCGATTCCGTGAAGAAGCCCTGGAAGCTCATTCCGCTGCAGATGCGCGGCGTGAAGACGGAAGGGCCCATGGCGCCGGAAATATCGCTGGCCAACCAGCGGCCCGCGGAATTCGTGTTCTCACGCCATGTCGAGCACAAGCTAACGGAGATCAGGACCACAAAGTCCGTCCCCGAGGATGTTGCGGCAGCGGAGTAAGGTGTGAAACGCCGCCGCCGAATCCCGACTTAGGTACAAAAGGTTCAAGATTTGCCGTGGCTCGGCCATAACCGAGTTTAGCACCGCTTTGCCATCCACCGAACCGTCCGCCTTCATTGCGACAAGTGCCGCCGGTGGAAGCGTGCGGTCGTGGGGATCGCAAATCACGCGCAGCACTGCGAATGGGCGGCCATGCGCTTGGGCGGCACGGGCAACGATATGGGATTCCATATCGACGGCAACCGCACCCGTGCGCTCGTAAAGGTCGGTCTTGTCGGGGCGGCGGGCGACAACCGTATCGCTGCCCGCAACCGTTCCGGGCTTTGAACGCGGAACGGCGCGCCAGAGACGCTGCATCCAATCGGGGTCAGTCGGATAACGCTCCTGCCCGGCCACGACTTCGGAACCGATGACCACGCTGCCCGGGTTGAAGTCCGGCGAAAGGCCCCCGGCAATGCCAATGCTGATGACGCCGGTAACGTCGCGCTGGGGTAGGATGGAATCCAGCTGATTTTTCAAGCCCGCGCCATTGACGCCGCCAATGACTGTCTTGATCAGCGAGCCCTCGATGATACGGGCTTCGCGCGCAAGGCCGACGGCCGCGACGATCATCTCACAGACCGTAGGCGACGCGTCGCGAATTGCCGAGCTTGAGATTGCGGTAACGCGCGACCGCCCAAAGAGGGAAGAATTTCGGATAGCCATGATAACGCAGATAGAAAACCCGCGGGAATCCGCCACCGGTATATTCTTCTTCCGGCCACAATCCGTCCGCGCCCTGCGTGTCCTGCAAATAACGGATACCACGCGCAACGGCCGGATGATTGACGTCGCCAGATGCCATCAAACCGAGCACAGCCCAAGCGGTTTGCGAAGCGCCCGAAGGCGCGCGCTCATATCCCGCGTAGTCGAGTTTGTAGCTGTCACAATCCTCGCCCCAGCCGCCATCTTCGTTCTGGATCGAAATAAGCCATTCCGCGGCGCGGCGGATCATTGGGGAGTTAACATCCACCTTCGCGGCATTGAGGCCAGCAAGCACCGACCATGTGCCGTAGACGTAATTCACACCCCAGCGCCCGAACCAGCTTCCGTCCTTCATCTGCACGCGTTCGAGATAAGCGAGCGCTTCCTGCATGCGCGGACTGTCAGTCGCTTCGCCCAGTTGCGCGAGCATGCCGATACAGCGGCCCGTCACGTCTTCGGTCGGCGGATCAAGCAGGGCGCCGTGATCGGCGAAAGGAATGTTGTTCAAATAATGATAGGAATTGTCGGCGTCGAATGCGCCCCAACCACCATTCTTGCTCTGCAGACCTTCAACCCATTCGCGGCCCCGTTCGATGGATTCCTTGTAGTCGGCCTGCGGCGCGATGGTTTCGCGGGCCCGATCGAGCGCCATCACCACCACTGCGGTATCATCGAGATCGGGATAGTGATCGTTGTTGTACTGGAAGGCCCAGCCACCGGGCCGCACGTTCGGGCGCTCTTCGGCCCAATCGCCTTTGACGTCCAGCACCTGGCGTTCTTTCAACCATTCGAGACCACGCACGACCTTTTCATTGGCCTCTTCCCCGCGCACTTCCATCAACGCATGACAAGCAAGCGCGGTATCCCAGATGGGAGAAACGCAAGGCTGGCAATAAGCCTCATCGTCCTTCACCACGAGAAGCTTTTCGACCGAGTGCCGGGCGATGGCGCGATCCGGATGATCGGGGGCATAACCCAGCGCATCGAACATCATCACGCTGTTGGTCATGGCGGGATAGATCGCACCCAGACCATCTTCGCCATTGAGCCGTTCGGTGACAAACGCGACACAACGATCGATAGCGCGCTTGTGCATCTTTCTGGGCCAGGCGGGCTCGATGAATTTCAGCACGTGATCGAGCGCGATGAAGAAGGTCGCCCAATATGGATTCTGGTGCGGCGCGCGATGCTGAGCGACCGGCCGCTTGGATTTGAACAGCTCGTCGATATGGACGCCGCGCGGATTGCGCGCAACCGGTTTGAGCGAAGCGAGTACCAGAAGGGGCACCATCACGGTGCGCGCCCAATACGACATCTTGGAAAGATGGATCGGAAACCAGCGCGGCAGCAAGATAAGCTCGGCCGGGATCGTGGGCACACTCTTCCACGTCAGCTCACCATAGAGCGCAAGCAGAATGCGGGTGAAGACGTTGGCATGCTCGGCACCGCCATGAGCAAGGATCGCTTCGCGCGCGCGCTTCATATGCGGCGCCTCGACATCGTCTCCGATCATCTTCAGGGCGAAATACGCTTTTGTCGTGGCGCTGATGTCGAAAGCGCCCTTATGAAAAAGCGGCCAGCCGCCATGCGAACCCTGGATACGACGCAGATAGTTGCCGATCTTCTGTTCGAGCTCGATGTTCGGCGTTTCGGCGAGGTAATGCACCAGCAAAATATATTCGGAGGGTATGGTCGCGTCTGCTTCGAGTTCGAAAACCCAATGACCGTCCGAACGTTGCTGATCGAGCAGCGCGGTCGAGGCGCTCTGAATCACGTCCTCCAATTCCAGCAGGCCGCTATCGACGATCATCTTGTTCATGGGGCTTTATCTACGAACGAATCTACGGATTATAAAGAGTGTCGGCGAAGTGCCAATTGCGCGGCCTTATGGCCGGAGCGAATGGCACCCTCAATGGTCGCGGGCAGGCCCGTCTGGGTCCAGTCGCCAGCGAGCACAAGGTTGGCGAAAGACGTGGCAGCATTGGGGCGCATGGCATCCTGTTCGGGGGTCGCAGCAAAGGTGGCTCTCTTTTCCTTAACGATCTGCCACGGGGGGAGACCCTCGCCCATTCCGTGAACCGCCGCCACGTCTCTCCACAACGTCTTGGCCAGAGATTCGCGATCCAAATCAACGAGTTGATCCGCGCCGCTGACAGTTACAGATATCCTGTCGGAAAACGCAAAAACCCATTGGGCGGTTCCGCCGATGAGGCCCACGATAGCCGGAACGCCCGCCGGCGGCGCGATCAGATAATGTGCATTCACTATAGCACTATGTTCAGTGGGGGTTTTGAGGCCCGGCAGGAGCTCAGCCGCAACCCAGGGAGGTACGGCGAGAACAACCGAATCTTTTGTACCCAACTGTGTCTCATCGCCCACATTCAGCGAGGCAATCCGGCTACCCGTTATCGTCAATTTGCGCACGCGCTGGCCCAGCCGAATAGCGGCGCCTTTGGCCTTTAGATAAGCCAGTGCCGGATCGACCAGAGCCGAAGCCAGATGCGGCTCGGCTATGCGCGGATAATAATGGCGCCCGCCCTTGGCCAGTGTTTCGCGCACAATGGCGCCTGCAAGAGCCGCCGAGCCAGTTTCAGGCTTGATGTTGAGGGCCGCGAGCAAAAACGGATCGAGCAAGCGTTCCCACAAAACGCCTTCGCAACGCATCGCATCCTGTACTCGCTTTTGCTTGTTGGCGAACATCAGGCCGGCCATGCCCAGATAATCGGATGGCTTGGTGTCGGGCACACGGCGCTTCTTCGACAACACCCACCAGGCGAGCGGGCCGTCATTTGGCGTGATCGTCCAGCGTTTGCCATCACGCAGATCGGCGAAATTGAATTCTGCTCGGTCAGGGCCGGTGAGGCCGTTTTCGGCACCGATGGTGCGCAGATAGTCGAATGTCGCGTGATTGCCCGAGAGCACCAAATGATTGCCATTGTCGATGGTGCGACCGAGCGTGGAATCGAAATAGGAGCGGCAACGGCCGCCAGCCTGGTTGGCAGCCTCGATAAGTTCGACCTTGCGGCCCGCACCCGCTATCGCGACCGCCGCACTCAATCCCGAAAGACCGGCGCCAATGATGTAGACTGTCCCCTCACTCATCCGAACAATCCGTGACGGGAAACGAGCAACAGCAGTTCGGCCTTTCCGATGCGTGCGCGAGAACGCGGCGGTGCCCAACCATGGTGTTCCATCTTGGAAAGAATTTTGGAATAAACGGCGCCCATCAGGCGCGGAGCAGCGATGCGCCCTTTAGGATGGCGACCGAGGATCACGTCTGACTGGCGATAGTGCTCATGGGCGCGAGCAGCGACGATGCGGGCCGCCTTGTCGATCAACGGTGTGGAAATCGCCAACCGCGGTTCGATCGTTTGAATACCGGCTTCGGTCAAGGCCTCGCGCGGGATGTAAAGTCTGTTAATCGCGGCATCTTCGTCAATATCTCGCAGAATATTGGTAAGTTGCAGCGCGCGGCCGAGATGGAAGGCCAACGCGAAACCAGGATTTTCCTCCATATCGAATATTTTGATCGAGAGGCGCCCCACAGCGCTTGCCACGCGATCGCAATAAAGGTCGAGCGTTTCGAAGCTGGGGGCACAGATATCCTGCGCCACATCCATATCCATGCCATCGATCACGGCAAGGAAATCTTCCTGGCGGAGATGAAAGCGAACGATAGCTTCGCGCAAATATGCCACGCGCTCCGGGGCGCGGCCTTCATAGAGCTTGGCGAGATCGGTGCGCCAAGCCTGCAGTGCTTCATGGCGGTTCTCGCGGGTGCCCACGCCATCATCGGCGATATCGTCCACCGCGCGGCAGAAAGCGTAAATCGCGAACATCGCTTCGCGCTCGGCTTTCGGCAGAATGCGCATCGCGGAATAGAACGAGCTCCCGGAGGCTTTCTGTTTCACCGCTTGGATTTCGGGAGCGGCATCCATCATATCTGGGTCGGCGTTCATGGGCGGACTGTGCGTTGTTCGGGCGCCTTCTTAGGGCGTCTGCGGGTGACAAGAAAGCGGGCCGTTGTAAGTAGTGCCAATCCCAGAGCTTCAGGTTTGGAGTGGTGGACTGGCTCTGACAGAGGATCGCGCGTCAGAAGGCGACGGTTGAGGCTTTCGGCAAGGCGCTGAATCACGGCCACTTCGAGCGCCAGCCTCGCGTCACGGATCTGGGCTTGAAAGGGGGCGGAAGTGGCCAAAAGACTAGCGTTGCGGCGCGCCAAACCTTCGATCACGCCACGCAAAGCCGGAGACGATTTGGCATCGCCTAGCGCCTCTGGAGCGATGTCAGCCGCAACCAGCACATCGAGCGGGATATAGATGCGATTGAGCGCGTGATAGTCCTTGCCGCAATCCTGAAGGTGGTTGATGACCTGAAGGGCGGCGCACAGTGCGTCCGACGCAGGCCATGTATCGCGGTCTTCGCCATGCACATCGAGCACGAAACGTCCAACAGGCATCGCCGAATAGCGGCAATAATCCATCAGTTCGTCCCAACTCGCATAGCGCAGTTTCACAACGTCGCGGCGAAAAGCTTCCAGAAGGTCGCTCGCATGTTGCGTGGTCAGGCCATGTTCGGCCAGCACACGGCGCAATATCACCGCCTGGCTCGCCCCATCGGCGAGGCCAGAGAGGCCGCGATGCATTTGATCCAGCAGGCGCAGCTTGTCTTCGGCGCTAGCGACTTCGCTGTCGGCGATATCGTCGGCGGCGCGGGCGAAACGATAGAACGCCAGGATCACGGGGCGGTGGCGCGGGTGGATGAGGATCGAGGCGACGGGAAAATTTTCGCCAGTGTGGTCTTTGCTCGCAGCGGGATCGATTCCGGTCGTCATGCGCGGATCGCCTGTGCCCTGCCCTTCCACATACCGCCACGACCACGCCAGAACTGGATCGCGGAATCGAAGGTGAAAGCGGTGTAGAGGATGCCGATGGCAGGAAACGCCAAGCCCCATAGCGGGGATAACCTGTAGAAGCGTAGCATGGGTTGGAATGCAATCGCCATCGCAGCCCAGGCCAATGCGCCTGCGATTTGTGCAACGCCGGTGGCAAGGAGCCCCAACACAGGCGGGGCAACGAAAAGAAGCGACATGCCGAAAACGGTGCCAGCCAATTGCAGCGGCGAATAATCGAGCTGGGCATAGGCTGAGCGCGCGATCATGCGGCGAATTTCGCCCAAACCTTCATAGGGGCGGATGCTGGTCGCGCGATTGGTGAGGCCGAGCCAGATCGGACCCTGTTTCTTCATAGCCCGGCCGAGCGCACAATCGTCGATGATCTCGTGCTTAATCGCGTCGATATTTCCGGCGCGTTCGAGGGCATCACGCTTCACCAGCATGCAGCCGCCTGCGGCGGCCGCCGTTTTGTTCTTCGAGCGGTTCACCAACGCGAAAGGAAACAGCATGTCGAAGAAGAAGACAAAAGCGGGAATCATCAGCTTCTCGGCGAAGCTCTTGCAGTAGAGCTTTGCCATGAGCGAGACAAGAACAAGGTTTCTGCTTTGCGCGCGGGCCACGAGTTTGCGCAGATTGTCGGGCGTATGGGCGATATCGGCATCTGTCAGCCAGAGATAGTCGCTGGCGCCTGCCTGGGCGATACCTTGCCGGACCGCCCAGAGTTTTCCCGTCCAGCCCCGTGGGCGCGATGAGCCATCGAGGATCGTTAAGCGGCCATTCGAAGGCACGGCACGCGCAAGGATGGCGGTGTCGTCACCGCTCTGGTCGTTGACAAGGACGATGCGGAAATCGCCCGGATAATCCTGCGCGACAAGACTTGCGATAGACTGCGCGATCACGTCGGCTTCATCGCGCGCGGGCACGATTGCCGTGATGGAGGGCCATGTTTGGGGTTCGGCCGGTTCATGACGATCGTCACGCTCGCGCCCGAGCCAGAACATGCCGCGGCCCAGGAGCAGGAATATCCAGATCGCGAGCGGAAGAAGGCAGAGCGCGATCATCGCAGATACCCTTGCGTGCCGAACCATTGCATAGCGTCCGCAAGACCTTCCTGATAAGGGCGCGCTTTATATCCAAGATCGCGCGCGGCCTTGGCGGATGAGAAGAACATGCGGTATTTCGACATGTTCAGCGCATCGGCTGTGATGAACGGCTCCTTGTTTGTGAAACGCGCAACGGCTTCCGCGGCATAGGCCAGGGGATAGAGCGGGCCGCGTGGAAGCTTGATCTTGGGGGCGCGGCGGTTGGCAAGGCCTGCGATGACGGCGAGCATTTGCTGCAAGGTCACATCTTCGCCGCCCAGAATATAACGCTCACCGATCCGGCCCTTGTCGAGCGCCAGAAGGTGACCCTCCGCCACATCATCGACATGGACGAGGTTGAGGCCTGTGTCGACGAAGGCGGGGATCTTTCCGGTGGCGGCTTCGACGATGATGCGGCCTGTGGGGGTGGGGCGGATGTCGCGGGGGCCTATGGGGGTGGATGGGCTTACGATGGTGGCGGGTAGATTTTGTTCGGCTACCATCTTCTCGACCAGACGCTCCGCCACGACCTTGCTCAGCTTGTAGGCGCCGATGACGGTGTGTTCGTCGTGGCGCGAGCTTTCGCCCGCCGATTGGCCTTCAATGGGCTTCAGCGTGGCGACGCTGGACGTATAGACGATCTTCTCCACTGCCGCTTCGAGGGCGGCCTGCATGGTGGCACGTGTACCTTCGAGGTTGTTGCGGACGATCTCGTTTGGATCGCGCGCCCACAGGCGGTAATCGGCGGCGACATGAAACAGATAGCGCGCGCCCTCCATGGCGCGCAACATCGCCGTCTTGTCGCGCATGTCGCCCTCGGAAATTTCGCAACCTGTGTCGGCGAGATTTGCACGAGGACTTGTTGCACGCACGACCGCGCGGACATTGAAGCCGCGCGCGACCAGGGCGCGGGCAACAGCCGAGCCTACGAATCCCGATGCGCCGGTGACGACAACGCGGTCTGCCATTTTATCCGCGCAGGAATTTTCGGGCGAGGCGCACCATGCGCGGCACGAACATGGGGCGCAACAGACGTGCGTCGTAAATGCCGAGCCGCCGATCGTTTTCGGCAAGGCAAGTGTCCATCAATTGCGGAATGGTGATTTCCACGCCGAGTTCTTTGGCGCCGTTGACGGTGAAGTTGTTATCCTGGTTCTTGCCGCCGCCGTCGAGATCACCTGCGATACCAATGCGTTCCCACACCAGGAATGCCCAGACGGCTGCGATCTTCAGCGCGAACCAGGGTCTGCGCCACAGCGGCATGTTGCGGCGATGCCAGGCGACCCAGTTGACGAAAAAAAGAATATGTCGGCCTTCTTCGCGCATCACGGGTTCGAACGTATCGACCAGCTCTGGCGGAAAGAAGCCGGACTTCTTGGCGACATCGAACAGGCCGAAGGCGAAGAAGCTGTCGATGCATTCGCTGTAGCCGGTGACCATGAAGGCCCATTCGGCATCCTTTGGCACGACATATTCGGGTTCAGGCTCGAGCTTGATGCCATAGGCCTGCACCATGTTGTGCAGCACATGCTTGTGGCGGCTCTCTTCATAGGCGTTCAGTTCGGTCGCGCGCTTGAGCAGGGGGTCCCTGATGAGGCGGCCATAGGTCGCCACACGTAGGCCTGCCTTGCCTTCGGTCTGCACCGCGATGTCCCAGATAGGGAGAGAGGTGATCTTTTCTTGGGTCTCCGGCGTCAGCTTCGGCCAGTCGATCACGGCGGGCTTATAGGGGTCGAAGGTGGTGAGCAGGGTTTTGCAGAAAAGCGCCTTGTGCTCATCGCTACCCAGCCGGATCGGGCCGCCGGGGGTGGCGGGGACCGGCGGCGAGAGGTCCGGAAGCGTTAGGGTCGAAGCGGTCATGACACTACCTGTAGCTATCTTTGGCCATCTCGCCACCGCTATTTGTTTTGCAATTTTTTGCTAGGGCATAGCGGGTGGTGAACATGGCGGCGGCAAACCTCTTTGGCAGACTTAATATAACCCATCCCGGGCGGTGTTCGATAAGTCAGAGGAAATCGGAGAAGCCCCCGAGCTGGAAATCGGGTTCCCCGGCGGCAGAGACGACCTCCGGGTCGGTCAGAGCGGCCAGCTCCTCGGCATAGCAATAACCCGGCGCGGAGCCAGGATAGGGGCCGGTGGCGGGGTGGAGGTAGATCTCGCTGAGCCCCTTCTCGGGCAGCCGGCGCAACAGGCCCAAAAGGCGCGGCTGGGTCATGGCGCCCGACCAGCGCAGACCGAAGACGCGATCCGGCGTCGCGATGTGGTCGGCGCGGAAGCGGCGGCGCAGCAACATCGACCAGGGGGCCATGATGGCGATCGGGGCGCGTGCCGCTTTGCTGTCGATACCGGCGAGGACGCGAGCGGGCTCATAGGGCACACGCGCCGAATGCAGGCCGAAGCTGCGGCCAACGCGGATGATCGTGGAGGCGATGGTCGGATGCAGATGGAAATGTTTGTGCGCGTTGACGTGATCGAGCCGCAGCCCCATCGCCTGGAACGCATCGAACTGCGCGTTGATCTCACCTTCGAGCTGGCGGCGCACGGCGGGGCGAAAAAAGATATCCGCGCCCATGCGCGCCATATCGGTGCGAAAAAGGCCATCGCGGCCGACGAGATCGGGAATCGTGTGCGGCGGCAGCACAGGGCGGCCTTCGACCAACACCAGATGCAGACCCACGCGCAAATCCGGCATCCGCTTGGCGCGCTCGGCCGCATCGAACGCGGCTGGCGCGCCCACCATCAGGCTTGCGGCCGTCAGGATGCCATCGCGGTGGGCGATTTCCACCGCTTCGTTGACTTCGCGTGCCGCGCCGAAATCATCGGCGGTGACGATGAGTTTCTTCAAGCGGCGTGTTCCCGCCGCTCCTTGAGGAACTGGAAGAACTCCACACCTTCCCGAAGCCTGCGCTTCATCATGTCGGTGGAGCGCAGCATCTCACCCACGATGGAGGCGATCTTGCCGGGGCGGAAATAGAATTCCCGGTAGAAGCCTTCGAGCGAATTGAATATCTCGTTGTGCGAGAGATGCGGATAGTGCAGCGGCGCGATCTGGATGCCGCTGTCATCCACCAGTTCGGCGTTGGCCGCATCGAGCCAGCCATTCTGCACCGCCTGATTGTAGAGGAAGGTGCCGGGATAGGGCGCCGCCAGCGACACCTGAATGGTGTGCGGATTGATGCGCTTGGCGAATTCCATCGTTTCGCGGATGGTTTCCTTGCTCTCGCCGGGGAGGCCCAGGATGAAGGTGCCGTGGATGGTGATGCCGAGTTCGTGGCAATCCTTGGTGAATTTCTCGGCGACTTCGATTCGCATGCCTTTTTTGATGTTGTAAAGAATCTGCTGGTTGCCGGATTCATAGCCGACGAGCAGCAGGCGCAAGCCGCCATCGCGCAGCTTCTTTAGCGACTCATACGGCACGTTCGCCTTGGCGTTGCACGACCAGGTGACGCCGAGCTTGCCCAATTCCTTTGCGATCGCTTCGGCACGCGGCAGGTTGTCGGTGAAGGTGTCGTCGTCGAAGAAGAATTCCTTGGTCTGCGGGAACGCCTTCATCGCCCATTTGATCTCCTCGATCACATGACCGACCGAACGCGTGCGGTAATTGTGGCCGCCCACCGTTTGCGGCCAGAGGCAGAAGGTGCAGCGCGATTTGCAGCCGCGGCCTGTATAGATCGAGATATAGGGGTGCTTCAGATAGCCGATGAAATAGTTTTCCATCACCAGATCACGCTTATAAACCGGCGTCACGAAGGGAAGGCTATCCATGTTTTCAATCATCGGGCGATCGGCATTGTGCAGGATCACATCGCGCGAGGTGCGATAGGAGATGCCCTGAATGTCCTTTAGGGCGATCTCGTCCGCCACATCCTTAATGGTGAAATCGAATTCGTTGCGGGCGACATAATCCACTACCGGGGCTTCGCGAAGTGAGCCTTCGGCATTGACCGCGACTTTCGCGCCGATCAGGCCGACCTTCAGATGCGGATTGGCTTCCTTCATCGCCTCGATCACCTTCACATCGGACTTGAAGGACGGGACGGAGGTGTGGACGACGAGATGATCGTAATCCTTCGCCTGCGCCACCACTTCGGCGAGCGATGTTTTATGCGGCGGGGCATCGATCAGCTTGGAATTCTCCACCAAGGCTGCCGGCTGGGCGAGCCAGGTGGGATACCAGAAGGATTTGATCTCGCGCTTGGCCTGGTAGCGCGAGCCTGCGCCGCCATCGAAGCCATCGAAAGAAGGAGCCTGGAGAAAAAGCGTCTTAAGCATCACGAGACCTCAGATTGCGAGAAACCACCGCTGGCATGCATGTCGAAACGCTCGCCGCGCCAATGGATGGAAGAACCGAACAGCGAACCGAAAAAGACCACGAAAGATATGGTGTCGCGCAGCGGCAAAAGCCAGAGCGAACCGGCTTTGGTGCCGACCAGCTTGTCGATGCGCCATTTGAGAACGGCGCGCGCACCAAAGGCCGCGGCCAGCACCGACAGCGAAACGGGGCCGAAGCCCAGCAGCAGCGCCGCGATGAAGGCGAGCGGCAGCGCATGGATCGCGCCCGAGCCGATATGGCCGGAGAAATTGATGCTGCGGATGGTGCGGCTCCAGCGCAGCTCATGACGGATCAATTCGCCGAGGCTCGTTTCCGAGCAAACGTGATCGACCACGATGTGAGGAAGCGCCAGCGTGTAGCCCCTGTCGCGCACGGCGCGGCCGATTTCATAATCATCCGCCAGGAAGCCGGTGAAGGCGTGGAAGCCGCCGATCTCTTCGAGCGTTTTGCGCGTGAAGGCGATGGTGGAGCCGAAACAGGGCGCAGCCAGGCTGGCCTGTGTGCCGACCACCACATTGGGCAGGAACTGATATGAGATGCCCATCGCAGCAAGCCTGGACCACAGCGTGCCCAGCGGCTTGCCAATATAAAGACAGGTCACCGCGCCGACGCCGGGTTGTTGCAGTGTGCCGATCACCGTTTTCAGCCAGTTCGGCGGCACCGCGATATCGCTATCCGACAGGATCAGCACATCGTGGCGGGCGCGCGGGAACATGTTGATGAGGTTGGAGACCTTGCGGTTGGCGCCGAACAGGCGGGCATCGATCACCAGATCCATATCGAGATCGGGATGGCGGGCCTGCAATGCGCGCACCGTTTCGATGGCCGGATCGGCTGCGTTCTGAACCCCGAACACGATCTGGACCGGAGCTGGATAATCCTGGACGAAAAAGCTTTTCAGATTTTCGGCCAGCATCGGCTCGTCGGAATGCAAAGGCTTCAGCAACGTGACCGAGGGCAGGAAGCGGGCGGAAGGCGCCTGCGTTCCGAGCGCGCGCGCAGCCGCGGCCGCGGCGATCAGGGCATAAAACGCCCCGAAAAGCCCCAGCGCGGCGGTGGAAACGCCCAGAAGGTGCAGCCAATGCATCGTCAGTTAAAGAGTCCGAAGCAGTCTGGTTCAGGGGGGTATTACACCCCCTCCCCGCGGCAGGCAAAGCCGGGTTCCGCATTGCAAAAAAGGCGGGCCCCGCAAGAGCCCGCCTCCGGCGTCGAAGCTACGGCAGGCGGGCAACATCCGGGATCAACCGGATCGCCACCCGCACCTTCACTTGTCCCACAGGCGTTACGGACGGGATCGCCAGGCCCCTTCCGCCCGAATGCGCGCAAGCTCGCACCCTGCCCTGTATGGTCTCGCGATCTCCCAGCCACCTCCGGGGGCGGCCAATTTTCCTAAGTCTTTCCGGTCTTTCTTCGTTTCCGGTAGGAATATAAAACCGAATATCGAAGGTTTCAAGACCTATGAAGGATTTATTTCTCTCCTACCCGCCCAATCCGATGCTGATCGAGGCGAATGGGCCATGGAAACCGATATTTTGCGTGTTGCGGCTGTCGAGGCCGGTGTCCATGGCACCGAAGAGGACATCGGCGCGATAGCCCAGACTGATCTTGGCATTGGGATAGCGCACGGACAGCCCTGCGAAGACACCCAGATTTGGCACGGTGACCGAATGAGTCCGTGTGGTATCGACATTCACCGGCGGATAGATCGGGTTGTAGGTGAAATGCGCAGGCACGGTGCCTGCCCGCGCCTTGTGGGTGATGTGAGCACCGCTGGTGAAATGGACGACGTGGGCTTTCTGACGGCCGAACAACACCGCGCCGTTGATGCCCCAATCGAAGGAGAGTTCGGCGTTATCCTTGTTGCCGAGCAACGCCGCCGACGCATTCCAGGAAAGCGACGGGCCGATACCGTGAAAGCTGCGCTGCTGTTCGCCCGAAAGTTTGTACTGGTAGAACGTCGCGTATTGCGCGACATGGCGAACCAGAGGCCGGGCGCTGGCGGTGGCATCCGACTTGGCGGACATCTGCGCGATGCGCACGCCGGCGCTGATATTCGACCGGCCTTCGTGCCCGATCGCGCCTAGACCGACATCCTTACCCGCCTGGAAGTCGAGCAACATGTGGCTTTCGGCGGCGGTTGTTTCTGCGTCGGCGAATTCGGCGGCGTAGAGCGGGATCTTCCGCTTGTTCGCGCCGATGTTGAAATATTTATACGGACTCGGTCCCTGTTCGTGGGCATGCTGATGGGTGTTGGCGCGGCCGTAACGGATGGCGGCGCTGAAGGTCCAGTCCGAGGCTTCGGGCTGAAAGAAAACTTTTCCCTCGAGGCCGAAGGCGCGGCGCACCGGGCGCTGGTTCTGCGCGAAGATCGCCGGATCGTAGGCGCCAGGCTGGACCATATAATCCGCGCCCTCGGGCGAGGGGACAGGTGCGAGCGACATGAAAGGCGCGACGAAGGAGCGACTCGCTCCTTGCAGATAATCCATCTGGCCGCCCAGTTCGACCCAGACGGTGGGACGGTCGGCATCTTCGGCCTTCGCGATGCCCGTCGAAGACACATAGGTCGTCAGTGCGAGCGCCGATACTGTGGCCAGCAATTGCCAGCGCATGGCGATGTGGCCTGTGCGGATGTTTGCAAGTTCGCTCATTGCGTGTTTCCCCCCTTGTTCACGTTTGTCATTCCCGGCCGAACGATGCGTTCGCATCGCGAGGGGAAGGGAACCCAGGCGTGAGATACCATTTGGTGTTTGTCGCCTGGGTCCCCTTCCCTCGCATCGCGCCGATGCGCGATGCTCGCCGGGGATGACAGGTGAATTTGAATGCGTCTATTTCCCATCTCGCTCACCAGTTCTTCGTGACGCGCACGCCGAAGAGGCGCGGGTCTGTGATGAAGACATTGGTGGTCAGGCCGCTGTCGTCGGAGTTGAGGAAGGCGCCGGTGACGGAGGTGGTGTCGAAGACGTTCTTCACATAACCCATGATCTGCAGGCCATCCTGACTGGTGAGGATGAGTGCGAGATTGATGTTGGTGTAGCCGCGGATGCGATCATACGGTTTGTCGTTGAAGATGCGCGCCCAGGAATAATCCTGCCAGTAATAATCGCCCCGCAACGTGCCAGCCCAATTTTCGGTCAACGGCATGCTGTATTCGGCGGAGAACGAGGCCGTGAGCGGCGGGGCATTGGGCAGCTCGTTGCCACCCAGATTTTTGGCGAAGCCTGCTCCGCCATTGGGTGCGGTGGACGGGTCAAAGCCATCGTACTGCATGGGAACAAGACCCGGGCCGTTGAAGGTGTAGGGATACCCGCCGGTGGTGGTTACGGTGCCGCTCGTGATCGAATAATAAGGCTGGCCATTCACAAGGTTTTTCGAAGGATCGTTCGCGCCATCCCAGGACGGATAGTAATGCGCGAGCGTCACAGGATCGAGATTCTCGAAATAGGCGTTGCCGCAAGCGGACACACCGGGATTGCCCTGGCCCGTATTCCAATATTTCAACAGCATCGCTTTCACGACTTCTTTCGGGAAGATGCAGTTGGACGGCAGGGTCACGAAAGGTTTGTAAACCAGCCAGTCATCATGTCCGGCGGTGCGATCCATCAGGTCGACGGATTGCGCGCCGTTGGCGACACGGGTTTTTTCATAACCGCCCGCGAAGCGGAACCGCAGGCCCGGCACCGGTTCGTAGGTCGCCTCCAGCTCGGCGCCTTTCACGGTGGCGTCGAAGTTCAGGTTGATTGAGGTACGATCGACGATTTCGGATATCTGATAGCCCTTGTAATCGTAATAGAAGACATTGCCGTTGATGGTCAGCGCGCCATCCATCAGCGTGTTCTTGGTGCCGAGTTCGAAGGCGTGGATATATTCCGGATCGAAGGTCAGCGGATGAACCGGCACGCCGCTCTGAACCTGCCCGCCATAGGAATAGAGCACCGCGCCGGGTGGGTTGGCGCCGCCTGCCTTGTAGCCACGCGCATACGACGCATAGATCAACGTCTGATCGGTGAAATCCAGTTTGGGCGTCCAGTTCGCCGCGAACCGGCCGGTGAACTTTTTCCATTCCTGATCGACCGGCCCCATATCCGCATAGCCATAGCCGTTGGACAGAAGCTCGCTGGGGATCAGGGTGAAATGCTTCTGGTCGTCGGTCCAGCGCAGGCCGCCGGTGAGCTTGATATCATTGGTGATTTGATAATAGGCCTCGCCGAAGGCCGCATAGGAGTTCAGCGAATAGGGATTCTGGCTGAGGAAATAATTGTGCCCCTTGGCGTTGACGTTTTCGAGCGAATTGGGGTCGATATAGTAGCAGCTCGATGTCGGCTGACCGGCGCCTTGGCCGGGTTCGTTGTATTGCGGATAGAAGCCGCCGCTGCGCAGAATGCAATTTCCGTTGAGCGAGGTGTGATTGTCTGTGACGCCCGGATCCCACGGGGACGCCAGTGCATTCATTCCCGATACGACCGCCAGCATCGTCAGCGTGTTGGCGAAGACGAAATAATCCTCTTCGGTTTCATAATGCATGTAATTTCCGCCGAGGCTGAAATTCAGCGGGCCGGAGAATTTGGAGGCGAGGCGAATTTCCTGATTCAACTGCCAGGCATGTTCGCGCGAGATATCCTGGGCGATGAGACGGCTGCTGCAGCCGAGTTGGGGGTCGCAGAACTCACCATTGGCGGTGATAAGGGATTGGCCGCGAACGCCGCCTCCGGCGGGCTGGAACATATCGGGGGAGGTGTTGAAGCGGTTATAGTCCTCGGTGGACCACAGGAAGTCCTGATTGTAGCCCGTCTGCGAGGTGACCGTGAGGCCGGGCGTGACAGCGACATCGACGTTCAGTTCGACGGTGTCGTTCTTGGCGCGGTAACGCGGGTCTATCGTCGTTTCGATTTCGCGCAAATTGGTCGATTGCCGCGTGCCGGCATAAGGATCTTTGACGGCCATGCCGCCGCTGACCCAACCTGCCACCACATAGGGAAGCGAGAAGCCATACGGCACGCCGAAAGCTTCGTCGGAATAAAGCGAGGTGGGCAGACAGCCCTGGCTGAGAGAGGCGGTGGTGATCTTGAAGGCCTGGCCAACGCCGCTGCCACCCAGTTGCGGCTCCGGCACATCGAGGCCAAGCACGTTGTTCACGCCGGGATCGGTTTTGCAGAGCTGTTTGGCGGTGCGCATGCGGTCATCATCTTCGGAGAAATGCTCCCAGATGAGATCGGCCTGCACATTCTCCAGTGGCTTCCAGCCGATGGTGACGCGGCTTGACCAAAGATTGCGGCCATCGACCTGACTGTCGTCGATTGTGTTGGTGGTGTAGCCGTTGCGCTTGGTCCATTCGCCCGCGATGCGCACGGCAAGACGATCATCGACGATGGGAAGATTGACCATGCCTTCGAAGCGGCGGTTCTTGTAGTTGCCGATATCGCCGGAGAGTTTGGCCTCGAACTGATCGGAGGGGCGGGCGGAGACGAGGTTCACCACGCCCGCGGTCGCGTTGCGGCCATAAAGCGTGCCTTGCGGCCCGCGCAGCACTTCGACCTGGCTAACGTCGTAGAATTCCTGTTCGAAGAAATGGTTGCGGATAAAGGGCATGTCGTTGAAGGCGACCGCCACGGCCGGATCGGTGGTGACCGAAATGGCTTGCGTGCCGATGCCGCGGATCTGGATGCTGTAGCCGGTGAAGTTTGTTTTCGTGAAGGTGAGGTTGGGCACCTGTTTCACGAGATCGGGGCCGCCTGCGGTTTGCGTGGCAGTGAGTTGTTCCTGTGACAGCGCTGTGATCGCAATCGGGATGCTCTGCACATCGGCGCCGCCGAGTTTCGATGAAGTGACTGTCACCGTTTCCATGGCGGCGTGGGGTGCGGCCTGGGCCAGCACCATCGGCTGGATGGCCGCTTCGCTGCGCTGTTCGGGAATGATGACGACGCCGCCCTGTTCTTCGCGCGCCACAAAGCCCGTGCCGCGCAGGATGCGCGAGAGCGCATCGTCGGTGGAGAGCGCGCCTTTGACGCCCCGGCTCTGGATGCCTTTGACGGCGGGGCCGGAATACATCAGCGAGATGCCTGCCTGTTTGACATAGGTATCGAGCGCGTTTTTGAGATCGCCCGCGGGCACGTTGAAATCGCCGGCTTGCGCGGTTGCCGACAGGGCGGCGAAACAGGCCCCTGTTGCGAGCAGCGATGCGAGTGTCTTCAGTTTCATTCTTAAGCCCCCCTGATAGGTGCGATCTGGCGCTCAGCGCGAGATCACGATCTCGTTTCCGCGGTTTTCGACCTGGAGATTGAAAAGTGTGCGGGCCGAACGGACGAACAGGCCCACATTGTTGGCCGGCAGCGTCGCGTTCAGCGTGAGCTGGCCGACGCCTGAGCCCACGATCACGATCTTCTGCTGGTTGTAGCGATTGAGTTCGGCCGCCGCATCGGCCAGCGTCGCGTTGTCAAACACGATCACGCCGCGGCGCCAGCCCAGCTGCTCCTGCAATTTGTGCGGCGCTTTTTTGGTGACGGACAATTCGTTTGCGGTGGCGATGGCGCGGTCGCCGGGAAGCAGCAGGGCGGAGCGCGCGTTCTGGCCTGTCGTATCCACGCGCGCCTTGCCTTCGACGAGATCCACTTCGAGGCGGCCGGTTTCGCGCCGCGCCAGGAATTGCGTGCCCAGATCGGTGATGCGCTGGCCGCCCGCCTGCACCACGAAGGGGCGCTTCTCATCGTGCACGATCTGGAAGAAGGCCTCGCCGCGTTCCAGCGTGACGAAACGGCGATGCGCGGTGATTTCGGCGCGCAGGCGCGTGTCGGTGTTCAGCTCGATCTGGGAGCCATCGGCGAGCGTGATGATCTGGTGACCACCAAGGCCCGTGGAATAGGTTTGCAGGCCATCGTCGCGATAATGCGGGCCGTTGAGCATCACCAACGCACCGCCGCCCAGCACAGAAGCTGCGGCGAAGGCGGCCACGAGTTTGGGCAGCACCGGCCACAACGCGCTGAAGAAACCCGATACGGCATGCGCGCGGCGCGGGCGCAGGGCGGCCAGGCGTTCGGTGCGATCCAGCCCGCCCGCAAGCCGCCAATAGGCCACGGCATGGTTGGGGGATTCTTCGAGCCAGGCATCGAGCGCTGCCTGATCGGCGGGCGACCAGTCTTTCCAATAGCGTTGCTGCTGCAACCATTCGGCGGCGCGCTGTTCGAGCGCATCTGCGGGCGCGGGGATCATGGTTTCTTCTCCCGCGCGACATCTTCGCCGTACATGATGCTGGTGAGCGCGCGCAGGCCTTGCGCCAGATGCACCGACACGGTGGGGCGCGAGATGTTCATGCGCTGGGCGATCTCATGGCCGGCCAACCCTTCGACATGGGCGAGCACCACGGCTTCGCGGCAGCGCGGCGGCAATTGATCGAGCGCACCCTGCAGGCGGCGCAATTCATCGCGGGCGATGACGGCCTGATCGACGCCCGGCGCATCCATCGCCGCCCCCAGCGCATCGACATCGGCGATCACCTCGATCGGCACCACATGCTCGTCGCGCAGGCGGTTGATGATGAGGTTGCGCGCGGTGGTGAGCACGAAACGCTTGGTGTGCTGGGGCAGCTCTTTGCGCGCCGCCGACCAGACGCGGGCATAGACCTCCTGGCGCAGATCGACGATGTCGCTCTGGTTGCGCCAATTGCGGTGGAGGAACTGCATCAGGATGGGCTCCAGCGGCAGCACCTCGCCGATGAACCAGCCAGCCAAACCTTGCGCGCCGGAGGGCATGGGCTTTCCCCGCATGCCCTCGCCTTCGCGACCGTTGTCTGGGCTCTTGTTCATCCCCCGCGAACGTCCTGCAGATTGAGGGTGTGAAGTTTCGCTTTCTCTGGCCCCATAGACACGGGGGGAGCGCGGGAATTAGTGCGGGGTGACGATTTTTTTGGCGGGGCGGCGCAAGGATGTTGCGCAAAAGAAAATAAGGACGGCGGTGGATACCGCCGTCCTTATGCTGCCTGCCCCCGGAATTTGGTGAATGCGCGCGCCTAGCCACCCAGACCGATGCTGATGGTGGCGAACGGGCCGTAGAAACCCGCCGTGGCGGATTTTCTGCTGGCGATGCCGCCATCCATCGCGCCGAAGAAGAAATCGCCGCGATAGCCGAGGCTCACCTTGGTGGCGGCGTGCCGGACGGTGAGGCCCGCAAAGCCCCCGGCATTCGGCACGACGCGGCGGCTGCTTCGGGAGAAGGGAGAGCCATGGACATAAGACGATTTCGGGACGGTCTTGAAATTGGTGAAATACTGGCCCTGCGTCTTGAATTTGCCGCTCGCATTCTGGCGGCCGAACAGAACGGCGGCGTTGGCGCCCCAATCCACTGCGATCTCCACCGCTTCCGGGTTGCCGCGCAGGGGCACCGACCCATTCAGCGAAATGGAGGGGCCGACACCGGAGAACCCGCGCGAAACACTGTCGGTCGCGAAGAAGGCGTGGTGCTGGGAATAGGTTTTGTATTTGTGCTGGCCGGGCGCCGGCGGCGGTTGGGCGACACGGGATTTGTGATGATCCGGCCGGGCGTGGATCGTGGCCGTGCTGCGCGAGGTGAATTGCGCGAAGCGAACGCCGAAATCGAACCTTGTGGTGCTGTGGCTGCCCAGCCCCAAACCCACATCCTTGCCCGCGGTGAAATCCACGACCGTGTGGCTTTCATTGTGCGTGACCTGGGTGTCGTCGAAGACCGTCCGGTTGAGGTAAAACGGTTTGCCGTATTTGGTCACATGGCTGAGGAAGGTCGAAGACGATTGCTGATGGACGTGTTTGGCGCTGTTCGAACGGCCAAACCGGACACCGGCCTGAAACGACCAATCCGTGCCATGGGGCGCAATGATGAGCTTTGCTTCCCCGCCAGTGGCATAGCGCGGCGGCGTCTGAACCGAAGCCGTGGAAACTTTCTCGAAAGACGGACGAGGCTGGGATTGCGCGAACGGCGGCACCAGCGGTTCCTGCTTGCTATCGACCCGCTCCAGCTGCCCGCCAAGTTCGACCCACACCGTTGGGCGATCCGCATCATCGGCCTTCGCATCGATGGCGCAGAGCGTTGTGCACAACGACAGAATGGAAACCGTGGTCAGCAGGTGCCAGCGGAAATCGCCGCCGGTATTTTGCTTGTTTATCAATTCGCTCATTTTTATCCCCCCTTACCAGTTCTTTGTGACGCGCAGGCCGATCAGACGCGGATCGGTCAGGAACACGTTTGTTGTCAGGTTTGAATCGTCGCTGTTCAGGAAGGTGCCGGTGATGGCCGTTTTGTTGAAGACGTTCTTCAAATAGCCCATCACCTGCCAGCCCGACTGGCTTGTCAGGATCATTGTGAGGTTGGTGGTGGAATATCCTTTCAGGCGGTCATAGGGATTGTCGTTGAAGATGCGGGCCCAGCTATCGTCCTGCCAGTAGAAATCGGCGCGCAATGTGCCTGCCCAGTTCGACGTCAGCGGAACCGAATATTGCGCACCCGCCGACAACGTGAACGGCGGCGCATTGGGCAGCATGTGGTGACTGAGATCTTTGTAAAAGCCTTCGCCGAAATTGGGCGCGGTGGCCGGATTGAAGCCGGGATAGCCCGGGATAATTTGCAGAGGAGCAGAATTGCCTGGGGCAGAAAGGCTCGGGTCCGCCGTGTAGGTAAATTGCGTGACGGGGTCGACGTTCTGCGTGTAGGCATGGCTGCAGGCCACAACAGGATTGTTGTTGCTGAGATTGGAACTGAGCCAGCCTGCTGGTTCCTGCGCCGATTGGTACAACAAGGCCGCGACCACATAGGACGGCAATATGCAGTTCGCGGCTTGCGTCGGGAACGGCCGCACGACGATCCAATCCGTGTTCCCGGCGGTGCGATCCATCAGATCGATGGATTTCTCGCCGTTTGCGGCACGGGCATCTTCATAACCGCCGCTGGCGTTGAAGCGCAGGCCCGGGATCGGTTCCCAGGTGGCTTCGAGTTCGAAGCCTTTGACATGGGCATCGAAATTCAGGTTGATCGCCGTGCGATCGACGATTTCGGAAATCTGATAGCCGATATAATTGTAGTAGAAGGCACTGGCATTCAGCGTGAGCGCCCCATCGAGAAGCGTGTTCTTGGAACCGAGTTCGAACGCGTCGATGAATTCCGGCTTGAATGTCAGCGGATGATCGGGGTTTTCGTCGCCTGTTGCGAATTGCGGCAGAACGGGGCCCGGCGGATTGGCGCCGCCCGCCTTATAACCATGCGCATAGGAGCCATAAAACAGCGTCTGGTCGGTGAAGCTGAGTTTGGGAGACCAGTTAAGGGCCAGGCGCCCCGTCATCGCATCCCACTGCTGATCCACAATGGCGCTGGTGGGATAGCCCCAACCGACATCGACGAGCTGGCTGGGAATATCGACGAAATGTTTCTGGTCTTCGGTCCAGCGCAGACCTGCCGTCAGCTTGAGGTCTTCTAAAATATTGTAATAGGTTTCGCCGAAGGCCGCATAGGAATTGAGCGTGTAGGGATTCTGGCTCAGGAAATAATTGTGGCCGTTCTTGTTCAGGCTGTCGATCGGATTGGGATCGATATAGGTGCAGGCGTTGAAATTCGGCTCGCCGCCGCCCTTGGACGGATCGTGCAACTGGAACCCGCCCGTGCTTTCAAGACATTCGCTGTTGTCGGAGACGCCCGGAGTCCAATTGGCGCGCCCCGAACGGCTTCCGCCCTCGGCCCATGAGAAGGCGGTCAATGTGTTGATGAAAACGAAATAATCCTCCGATGTTTCATAGTGGAGGTAATTTCCGCCGAAGCTGAAATTGAATCTGCCGGAGAAATTCGAGGACACACGCAATTCCTGGCTTGCCTGCCAGGACCGTTGTTGAACCAGGTCTTCCGCCACGATCTGGTTGCTACAGCCGAGTTGCGGGTCGCAGAAGACACCATTTTGAAGAAGATTCGGATCAACGTACCAGCTTTGGATGAAAATCCCCGGCGACGATGCGAAGCGGTTGTAATCCTCGGTCGCCCAGAGGAAATCGTGGTTGAAGGCCGATTCCGATGTGAGCGTCAGCGCGGGCCCGAGATGATATGTGGTGCTCAGCTCGACCGTGTCGTTCTTGGCCTTGTAGCCCGGCGTGAGTTTGGAATTGATGACGCGCAGGTTCGGGTTCTGCTTGTCGCTGAGATAGGGATTGATGTTGGTGACCAGGCCGTTGAAATTCGCGGCCATGTAATAGGGCAAGGAAAAGCCATCCGGCACGCCATAGGCCGCATCATCGTAGAGCGAGCCCATCTTGCAGCCCTGGCTGAGGTAAGCCCGCAGGCTGCCAAACAGCGCGCTGCCGTTGACGATTTGCGGAACAGGCTGACCACCGACACTGAGCGGACCGTTGTCGGTTGTGCAGAGCTGCTTGCCGCTGCGAAGACGATCGTCGTCTTCGGAGAAATGCTCCCAGATCAAATAGGTTTGGAGGTCTTGCGAAGGCTTCCAGCCGATCGACAGGCGGCTGGACCACAAATCGCGGCCGTCTATCCGCTGATTGGTCTGCTCGTTGAAGCTGTACCCATTGCGCTTGGTCCATTCGCCGGCGACGCGGACATCGAAATAATCGTCCGAAATCGGCAGGTTGATCATGCCTTCGAAACGCTTTGACGAGAAGTTGCCGAATTCGGCCGAGGCCATGGCTTCGAACTGGTCGGTCGGCTTGGCGGATGTGATGTTCACCACGCCTGCGGTCGCGTTGCGGCCATAGAGCGTGCCCTGCGGCCCACGCAGGACTTCCACCTGCGCCACGTCATAGAATTCCTGTTCGAAGAAGTGGTTGCGGATGAACGGCGTGTCGTTGAAGGCAACCGCCACCGCCGGATCGGTTGTCACCGAAATGGCCTGTGTGCCGATGCCGCGAAGCTGGATGCTGTAGCCCGAGAAGTTCGTCTTCGTGAACGTCATGTTCGGGACTTGCTTAATCAGATCGGGGCCGCCTGCCGTCTGTGTCGAGGTGAGTTGTTCCTGGCTCAAGGCCGTGATCGAGATCGGGATCGACTGCACATCGGCGCCGCCCAGTTTCGACGACGTAACCGTGACGGTTTCCACCGCGCTGTGCTGGGGAGCGGCCTGCGCCAGGACCATCATCGGCATGTCGATCATGCTTTGCGTGGCCCGCGTGATGCCGATGGCGCCACTTGCATCGCGGCGCATGGTGAAGCCGGTGCCGCTGAGGATGTGGGAGAGTGCCGTGTCGGCAGGGAGATTGCCCTGCACGCCCTGGGTCCGGATGCCTTTCAGGGCCGCGCTTTCATAGATGAATTGCGTGCCCGTCTGCGTGGCGTAGGTATCGAGCGCGGCCTTCAGATCGCCGCGGGGGATGTTGAAATCTTCGGCGTGTGCTGCGATCGCAAGCGATGCGGCGCACATGAGCTGCATGGTGAACTGCGCGAGATATCTGCTTTTCGGTTTCATATTCCCCCCTTGATGACAATTCAGCGCGTGATGACGATTACGTCTGCCTTGTTTTCGACGTGCAGGCCGAGCACGCTTTGCGCCACGCGCGCAAAGGTTTCCACATTGTCGGCCTGGAAATGGCCGCCGATGGCGAGCTTTTCTGCTGCATCGCCGCGCACGACGAGTTTCTTGCGGTTGTAGCGGTTGAATTCGGCGGCCACTTCCGCGAGCGGCGTGCTGTCGAAGACGAGAAGGCCCCTGCGCCAGGCCAGCGTATCGGCAAGCGCGGCGACGGGTTTCTTCCACAATGTTGTCTGGTTGGCGCTGGCGATGGCGAGATCGCCGGGTTCGAGTTCGATGGATTTCGTGCCGTCGCCATCATCGGGCGCTTCGAGCCGGGCGCGGCCCTCGAGCAGGCTCACTTCCAGCCTGTCGGCATCGCGGCGCACGATGAATTTGGTGCCAAGATCGACGATGCGGCGGTTGCCCGCCAGCACGATGAATTCGCGGTTCGGATCGTGTTTGATCTGGAGAAAGACTTCGCCTTTCTCCAGCCAGACGCGGCGCTGCTTCGCATTGCCCGCGATGCGCACCTCGGTATCGGTGTTGAGTTCGATCTTGGAGCCATCGGGCAGCGAGAGCACTTCGCGCCCACCCACGGCGGTTTTGTAAATCGAGGCGGCCTGCGGGCGCGGCAGCATCATGCTTGCGCCGATGGCCACGCCGCCGAGCAGGACGAGAACGGCGGCAATGCGCATCGCCATGGGCGCGGCCCTGCGGCTGGCGCGCAACAACATGCCCGCCTTGGATTGGGTGCTCAGCGCGGTGAGGCGATCGGCGCGTTCCCACGCGGCTTCGAGGCGCCAATAGGCCATGAGATGGGCCGGCGATTCATCGAGCCAGGCTTCGAGCGCGCTTGCATCTTCCGCGCACCAGCCCGTGGCATCGCGCTGGCGGATCAGCCATTCGGCGGCGCGGGCTTCGGCTTCCGCGGGATTTGGCTGGCTGAGATTTGGCGCGTTCACGAGGCGCCTCCCAGTTCGGGGCGGTCGCGATAAAGAATGTTGGCGAGTGCGCGCACGCCTTCGGTGAGGTGTTTCTCCACCGTTTTCTCGGCGATGCCGAGGCGCTGGGCGATTTCGCGGGTGGTGAGGCCTTCGACCTTGCGCATCACCACCGCGATGCGATAGCGGCGCGGCAGCTTGTCGAGGGCCGCCTGCATGCGGCGCAATTCTTCCCGCGCGATCACGGTGCGGTCGGGGCCGGGTTCATCGATGGCGAGGTTGAGGGCCTCGAGGTTTTCCACCGCTTCGATGGAAACGATCTGTTCGCGACGGGCGCGATCGATCAGAAGGTGGCGGGCGATGCGGAAAAGCAGCGGCTTGGTGGGTTCCGGGATTTCCTTGCGGGCGGTTTCGAACATCCGCATGTAGACTTCCTGGCGCAGGTCTTCCACGTCGGCAGCACTTCGACTTGCCTTGCGCAGGAATTGCACGAGTGTCGCCTCCAGAGGCAGTACCTCGCGAACAAACCAAGCCTTCACTTCGGCCGTGCTTGCGCCCTCGCCCGCTCTACGCAGGGTCGTTTCTCCGCAATCGATGTCCGACGTGTCGCCCATCCCCCGTGATATCCGACTTTCGAGGAAAGCTTGTGTCCGCACATAGTAGAGCGAACGAGGCGGCGATTACCCTCTCGAAAATTTTGGCCCGAGGGCACGCAAGAAAATTATGTCGGCGTTCCGGCGCGGGAGAGCCTTGGGCGCGCGATGGTGCGGGTGGGCCTGAGCCAGAGCCTGATCCAATCGTCGACCAGGGCGCGCTGCTCCCGGGCCGAGGGGCCGCGGCTGGAGCGCAGCACCTGGGCCGCCAGCCCATCGATCAGGGCGACGGCTGCGCGCGCGGCCACCGGCACATCGACATCGCGGGCGATATCGCCCGCAGCCTTGGCGCGGCGGATAACGCGCTGGGTGCGCTTCAACCAACCGGCGTAACGCATATAGGTGATCTTGCGCACAGCCGCGCTTTGAACCGAGCGCTCCCGGAAGCCGAGCCAATACATCCAATGCCCGAGCTGGCCTTCGCTATTGGGCAGCACGAGATAAAGCACCTCGCGCAGCGCCACGAGCGGATCGGGGCCGGTCTCGGCTTCATCCATGCGCGCGCGCAGGCCCCGGCCGGCGAATTCAAACGCATCGACCAGCAGATCGTCCATCGAATCGACATAGTGGACGAGCGCGCCGGTGGTGAACCCCGCCTCGCGCGCCACCGCGCGCACGGTGAGGCCCGCAAACCCATCGCGCCGGATCAGGCGGCCCGCGGCTTTCAGGAAGGCTTCCCGGCGCGCTTCATAGTCGATCTTTCTCGGCATCGTTCCCCGGCCGCATGTGAAGGGGAAGAATGCCTGCGGGGGGCGCGGGGTTCAACCTTGACGGGTGGCGTGGCTCCCCAGCCGGGCGGCGGCTATAGTCCGGCCGGGATTTTTAGGGGCGCGCATCATGATTCTCGGCATGTCTGCAATTTTGTTTGTGCATGTTCTTCTGAGCCTGATCGGCATCGTGACGGGGCTTGTGGTTCTTTATGGGCTTTTGACCGCTAACCGCATGGACGGGCTGACGCTTGTGTTCCTGCTCACCACCGCGGCGACGACGCTGACAGGGTTCTTTCTTCCGTTCCACACCGTCACGCCAGCGGTCATGTTGGGGATCATTTCGACGCTGGTGCTGATACCCACATTCGCCGGGCGCTATATGTTCAATATGGGCGGTGCGTGGCGTTGGATCTATGCGGGCGGCGCGGTGTTGGCGCTTTATTTCAACTGCTTCGTGCTGGGGGTGCAGGCGTTCCTGAAAGTGCCCGCGCTGCATGCGCTGGCACCGGCCGGAACAGAACCGCCATTTGCGATCACGCAAGGGGTGGTGCTGCTGTTCTTCGTGGTGACCGGCGTGCTGGCGCTGAAGCGGTTTCGCCCGGCCTGAAACAAAAGGGCGGCGGATTTCTCCGCCGCCCTTCCGAGGGACGCATTGGGGTCGCGGCCCTTACCAGTTCTTGGTGATGCGGATGCCGAACAGACGCGGATCGGTGAGGAACACGTTCGTCGTCAGCGCCGTGTCGTCCGAGTTGAGGAACGCGCCGGTGATGGCGGTCTTATCCAGCACGTTCTTCACATAAGCCATGGCCTGCCAGCCATCCTGATTGGTCATGATCAGGGCGAAGTTCAGGTTGGTATAACCATGCAACTGGTCATACGGCTTGTCGTTGAAGATGCGGGCGAAGGAATTGCCCTGCCAGTAGAAATCGCCGCGTAGCGTGCCAGCCCAACTTTCGCTGACCGGCATGGAGTATTGCCCGCCGACCGAAAGCGTGAAGGGTGGCGTGTTGGGAAGCTTATTGCCGCCCAAGTCTTTCGAGAAACCCGCACCGTTGTTGGGAGCACTGGTGACATCGAAAGTCGTGCCCGCGCGCGCCTCGAAGATGGAGTCCGCATTCTCCCGACCGCCGAACACCGTCGGATTGTAGGCAAGATCGCAGATGATCATGTCGGGCAGGGCTTCTCCCGTGCCGTCAATGAGAACCCGCTGGGTGATGTATTGGCGGATGAACGACGCCGGCACGATGCAGTTCGACGTTTCAGCCACGAACGGTTTCACGACAACCCAGTCGGTGTGGCCTGCTGTTCTATCAATCAGATCGATGGCCGATTGACCGTTGTTGATGCGGCTGTCTTCAAGGCCGCCGGTGAGATTGAACCTCAAGCCCGGAAGCGGTTCCCAAGTGGCTTCCACTTCGGCGCCCTTTACCTTCGCATCGACATTCAGATTGATCGAGGTGCGATCGACGATCTGGGAAATCTGGTAACCCTTGTAATCGTAATAGAAGATATCGCCATTGATCGTCAGGCCGCCATCGAGCAGCGTATTCTTCGTTCCCAACTCGAACGCATTGATAAATTCCGGTGCGAAGGTGGCCGGGTGGACGACGGCAACGGTGGCTCCCTGCGGGCCGGGTGGATTGGCGCCGCCGCCCTTGTAGCCGTGCGCGAACGATGCGTAGACAAGCGTCTCGTCGGTGAAATCGAGCTTTGGCGTCCAGTTGACGTTGAAGCGGCCCGTTAGTTCCTTCCATTGCTGATCGACAATGCTCTGGACGGGATAGCCGCCGCCTTCCAGATAGACCCAGCTTGGAATATTCCAGAAGCGTTTCCTGTCGTCGGTCCATCTGAGACCGCCCGTCAGTTTCACATCGGGCGCGACCTGATAATAGACCTCGCCAAAGCCCGCCCATGAATTCAGATGGTATGGGTTTTTGCTGCGGAAATAGTTGTGTCCCTGTCCGTCCAGGCTCGTGATCGGATTGGGATCGATATAGGTTCCGAAAGGCCCATCGGAATTGCAGCCCTGGTTCGAAATCATCCCATATTCCGGGCCTCTATCGCTGTAGACGGGCGTAGGCGGCACTACGAACTGATTGTCACTGAAGGGTTGGTAGCAATGGGCATAGTCTCCGGCGAATGTGTGGTTTGCCAGCATCGTCGAGGCGGTCAGCAGGTTGAAGAAGATGTAGTAATCTTCAACCGTCTGATAGTGCATGTAATTGCCGCCGATGCTGAAATTCAGCGGGCCGGAAAAATTGGAAGACAGGCGTATTTCCTGATTGAATTGCCACGCGGTCTCCTGGGAAAGGTCGCTGCCGACCATCTTGGTTGAACAGCCCAATTGCGGATCGCAGAAGGTTCCGTCCGGCGAGATGCTGGGGTTGAGGGCTCCACCAGGATCCAGCCCAAAGAGGCCAGGCTCGGTGTTGAAGCGATTGAAGTCTTCCGTCGAGTGCAACTCGTCTTTGTTATAAGCCGTCTGCGAAGTGAGCGTCAGCTCGGGCGTGACGGCGAAATCGGCGTTGAATTCGATGACATCGTTCTTGGCGCCATAGGTGGGCGTCAAATCCGATTGAATGTGCCGCAAATCCAGCGACTGCGTTTTGCTGGCATAGGGATCGACCTGATTCAGGAGATAACCACCCGGCGCGCCGCCACCGAAGCCACTGAAGATGAATTCATTCGAGAAGACAAACGGGATCGCCTGCCCGTTGGGTGTTTGGAAAGCATCGTTCGAATAGAGCGATACGGGCTTACAACCCTGGCTGAGGAACGCGCGCCAATAGGCCGATTGGTTGATGACGCTGCCAGAGACGGCCGGAAGATTGGTGATGTCCATACCGTCAACCGATTCCGGCCCCTGATCTTTCTTGCAAAGCTGTTTCGCCGACCGGACGCGATCGTCCTTCTCGTCGAAATGCTCCCAGACCAGGTAAGCCTGCAATCGATCCATGGGTTTCAACCCGACGGTCAACCGGCTCGACCACAGATCGCGGCCATCGATAGATTTCTGGGTCGTATCGTTGAAGGAATAGCCATCGCGCTTCGTCCATTCTCCCGCGAGGCGGACGGCAAGCTTGTCCTCGAAGATCGGGACATTGAGCATGCCTTCCAGGCGGCGATTGTTGTAATTGCCGACATCGACAGATCCCATCGCTTCCCACTGATCGGTGGGTTTGGCGGACGCGACATTTACCACACCAGCGGTAGCATTACGGCCGTAAAGCGTGCCTTGCGGGCCGCGTAGCACTTCGACCTGGGCTACGTCGAAGAATTCCTGTTCGAAGAAATGATTTCGGATGAAAGGTGTGTCGTTGAAGGCGACCGCAACAGCGGGATCGGTGGAAACGGAAATCGCCTGGGTGCCGATACCGCGAATTTGAATGTTGTAGCCGGTGAAATTGGTTTTGGTGAATGTCAGGTTTGGGACATTCTTCACGAGGTCCGGCCCGCCGGCTGTTTGCGTGGCGGTGAGTTGCTCCTGGCTCATCGCGGTGATGGCGATCGGAACGGTTTGAACATCCGTGCTGCCGAGCTTGGACGACGTCACCGTTACCGTTTCGACGGAAGACCTTGGAGAAGGCCCGAGTTGCGCCAGCTCCAGGGTGTTCGCTACCGGAATTTCGTTTGCGGCCCGCTCGTCGCGCACGATGGTGACGGTGCCGCTCGCGCGATGCTGCATGATGAAGCCGGTGCCGCTGAGCAGTTTCGTCAGCGCGTCGTCGGAGGATACTGCGCCGTTGACGCCGCGCGTGCGCACGCCTTTCACCGCGTCATCAGAATACATCAGGCGGATTCCGGCCTGCTTGGAATAAGTGTCCAGCGCTTTTTCAAGGTCGCCGCCCGGGATGTTGAAATCGGCAGCATGCGCGGTTGTGAGGAGGGCTGCAGCGCAGGCGGCGGAGGACAGGAAGCGTGCCGCTGCACGCGCCTTTCTGTTTTGCAGGCAATGGATTTGCGGAAGCATCGCCCCCTCACCCCGGCCCTCTCCCCCGCTGGGGGAGAGGGAGAAGTTTTGGTGCTGGGTTTTTGAAATCGGTTGACGTGACATGTATTCCCCCCGTTTGAAACTTGAGCGTTAGCGTGAAATGACCGTTTCGCCGTTGCGTGCGTTGACGCGCAGCCCGAAGACGGCGTGGGCGGCGTCGGCGAAAGCGGCGACGTCTCCTGTCTGGAATGTTCCGTTGATCGTCAGCCGTGCCGAGGAAGCATCCGCGATGACGACTTTCTTGGCGTTGTAGCGATTGAACTCGGCCGCCGCGTCTGCGAGCGTGGTGTGCTTGAAGACGATCATGCCGGTGCGCCAGCCGAGCGCATCGGCAATGTCGCGCTTGGGCTGCTGCATCACGGCGGCGGAATGGGCGGTTGCGATCACCACATCGCCGGGCTTCAGCGAGAGCGGCTTGACGCGGCCATCGGCGGAATCGAAGCGCACCTCGCCTTCGAGCAGCGCTACTTCGAGGCGTGCCGCATCGCGGCGCACACGGAATTTGGTGCCGATGTCGGTAATGCGGTGGCCATCGGCCTTGATGACGAACAGGCGCCTTGGATCGTGCTTGATCTGGAAATAGGCCTCGCCCTTCAGCAGCGTGACGGTTTTCACCGCGGGCGTGGACTGGAAGCGGATGGCCGTATCGGTGTTGAGTTCGATTTCGGAGCCATCCGTGAGCGCGATGGTCTTGCGCTCGCCCAGTGCCGTGGCATAGACGGCATCTTTTGGCGGCGGGGAGCCGCGAAGCCAGAAATTCCCCACCACACCCGATATCGCGATCAGAGCCACGGCTGCTGCGATCTTCAGCGCGCGCGGGGAGATTTTCGCTTCCGGCGCGCCAACCGCCTTGTCCCGGCGCAGTGCTGCGAGACGATCCGCCCGGCCCCAGGCCGCTTTCAGCCGCCAATAGGCGACGCGATTGGCCACATCCTGTTCGAGCCAGCAATTGAGCGCTGCTTCATCTGCCTCGCTCCAGGCTTCCAGATGGCGGCGGCGAAGCCAGCTTGCGGCTTGCGCATTGGTTTCGGCGACGGGTTGCTGGCCGGAGGTGCTCATGGCGTTCTCCGGATTTCGGGCGGTTCGCTGTAGAGCATGTCGGCAAGGGCGCACATGCCTTTGTCGATGTGTTCGGAGACGGTGGCTTCGGAAACGCCCATGCGCTGGGCGATCTCGCGGCCCGAAAGACCTTCGATCTTGCAGAGCACGACAGCCTCGCGGCAGCGTGGCGGCAGGCGGTCTATCGCCGATTGCAGGCGGCGCAATTCATCGCGCGCCATCGCGCTGCGATCAGGGCCCGGAATATCGGCGGCGATGCCCAGCGCATCGAGGTCGGCCACTTTCTCGATGGCGACGATCTGCTGGCGGCGGATGCGATCTATGATGAGGTTGCGCGCGGTGCCGAGCACGAAGGGTTTTGCGGGATCGGGGATTTCGCGCTGGGCGGCTTCGCAGACGCGGATATAGACTTCCTGCCGGAGGTCGTCGATCTCGCTCTGATCGCGCCAGTGATTGCGCAGATATTGCATCAATATCGCCTCCAGCGGCAGCACCTCGTCGACAAACCAGGCTTCCAGATCGGGCGCGTTCATGGGCGCGCCGCGATGGAGCGTTCTTGCGTCGTCACGCCTGGTTTCCGGTGTATCCGCCATCCCCCGTGAGCTTCCCGCCGTTTGAGGGTTTCGATTTCGAAAACTACACCGGCTAATACGAGTGGGGCGGGACGAACTTAGGGTCGGCGGGGAAATTATCTTCGGGGCCTGCCCGAAATTTAATTGCGGGCCTGCTTGCGGGCGTTTGGGGGCTGGGCTGTAGTTCGCGGTGCAACACGCGACACCCGGAGACTTAATATATGGCTGATGTCTATCTCGTGCCCGGCCTGCGCACGCCTTTTGTGAAGGCGGGCACGGCGTTTGCGGGTTTCACCGCGTTGCAGCTTTCGGCCCCCATCGCCAAGGCGATGGCTGGCCGCGCGCGGCCCGATTTCCTGCATTGGGGGCAGGTGATCCCGGATCCCACGCTTTCCAACATCGCGCGCGAATTGATCTTCGAGGCGGGGCTCGATCCGGAGATACCGGCATTCTCGAGCGTGATGGCATGTTCGACCAGCTTCATCGCCACCATCGAGGCGGCGGGCATGGTGGGGCGCAGCGACATGCATCTGGGGCTGGTGGGCGGTGTGGAAACGATGAGCCATGTGCCCATCGCGCTGAAACAGGAAATGGCCGACCGCATCGTTTCGCTGTTTGCGAAAAATCCCGCGGGCGCATTGGAAGCCGCGAAAGCGGTGACGCCGCAGGATTTCAACCTGCCGAACAATGGCTGGGCCAATCGCGTGAGCGGGCGTTCGATGGGCGAGCACACTGAAGACACGGCCAAGCTTTATGGCATTTCGCGGGAAGATCAGGATGCGCGCGCGCTTGCCAGCCATCGCGCCGCGATCAAGGGCCAGGATGATGGGTTCTTCCGCGATCTGGTGATGCCGTTCGGCGGGGTGGAGCACGACATGATTCCGCGCCGCGATACCTCGGCCGAGAAACTGGCGAGCCTCAAGCCTGCCTTCGATCGCACCAGCGGGAAGGGTTCGCTGACGGCGGGCAATTCTTCGCCCAACACCGATGGCGCATCCTCGATCTGGGTTGCGGATGGCGAAGGGATGAAGCGGCTGGGTATCGCCCCCGCCGTGAAGCTGGTCGATTGGGAAGTGGCGGCGATGGCGTTCAAGGAGGAAGGCATATTGATGGCGCCCGCGCGCGCCATTCCGCGGCTACTCGCGCGCAACAAGCTCAAGGCGATGGACATTGCGCTGTGGGAAATCCACGAAGCTTTTGCAGCCCAGGTTCTGGCCAATGTGAAGATGGCGACCGATGCCACCTATCGCCGCCAAAAGGCCAAGGTCGATTTCGATCTGGGGCCGTTTCCGTGGGATCGCGTCAACCCGCATGGGGGATCGCTGGCGCTGGGCCACCCGTTCGCCGCCACGGGCGCACGCATCCTGAGCCAGGCGACGAAAGAATTGGGCGCGATGGCGAGCGGATCGCGCGCGATTGTTTCGGTCTGCGCCGATGGCGGGCAAGGAACGGTTGCGCTGCTCGAGCGGGTTTAGATCGGGCCCGCCAGCATCGCAGGGATCAAAGCGGCCAGCATCAGCATGCCCGGCAGGGAATAGGCATATTGGCGGTGGTTGAGCAAAGTGACCACCGCAAAGAATGTCACCAGTGCTGCGAGCACCGCGCCCCAGATGCGCGTGATGGGGGCTGCGAGAAAGATGGCGGCGGCGAGATTGAGAATGCCCGTGACGCGATAGAATTTCGGCGGAAATTGCCAGCGTTCATAGGCGCGCCTCACAAAGCCTGCGCCCGACAAATGCACCAGGCCGCTGGCCGCAAAGATTGTGGCCAGCAGAAGCGCGTCAAAAACGGTTGTGGATGCAACGAACATGAAAACCCTCGATCAGAGCCGAGAGATAGGTGCCGCATCGCAAAAGCGAAAGGCGACGTGGGCGAATAGCTCTTATTCGCTGGCGGAATGGCTTATGCGCGGCAGGGTCTTTTTTACTGAACCGATTGCTGAACGGGCCGCTCAGTGCTGCGCGGCCGGATCATCGCCCATCAGTCGGGAATAGAAGCGATTCCAGCCTTTGCGGCACCACAGCTGGAATCGATCGAGGTAAAGATAGATCACGGGCGTGGTGTAGAGCGTGAGGATCTGGCTGACGATCAGGCCGCCGACGATGGAGATGCCGAGCGGCTGGCGCAGCTCTGCGCCGTTGCCCGTTCCGAGCGCAAGGGGAAGCGCGCCGCAGAGTGCGGCCATTGTGGTCATCATGATGGGGCGGAAGCGGTGGATGCAGGCCTGATAGATCGCCTCGCGCGAATCCAGGCCCTGCTCGCGTTCGGCCTGGACGGCGAAATCGATCATCATGATGGCGTTCTTTTTCACGATGCCGATGAGCAGGATCACGCCGATCAGCGCGATCAGGCTGAATTCGATGCGGAACAGCAGCAACGCGAAGATCGCGCCCGCGCCCGCCGAGGGCAGCGTGGAAAGGATCGTGATGGGGTGGATGTAACTTTCATAGAGAATGCCGAGCACGAGATAGACGCAAACAATGGCCGCCAGGATCAGCAGCGGTTCGTTGGCGAGCGAGCTCTGGAAAAGTTTGGCGGTGCCCGCGAACGTGCCGTGAATGGAAAGCGGCGCGTGAACCTTTGTCATCGTGCGGTTGATGGCGGCCACGGCATCGCCGATGACTTTGCCTTGCGCGAGGTTGAAGGAAAAGGTGGTGGCCACGAACGGGCCCTGATGGTTGACCGAAAGCGGCGTCGCGCCCGGACCATAGGACGCGAAATTCATCAGCGGGACCATGACTGCCTGCTGCGTGCTGAGGGCAGCCCCGGTTGAGGCCGCACCGCGCGCGCTGTTGGTCAACGAATTGAGCTGCTGATTGCGCAACGCATCGGATGCCACCGCGGCCTGGGTGGGGGCCACGGTGTTGGCGAGGATTGTCGTGCCGGCGACCGCGCCGGTGCCTTGCGTGCCGCTGAGCGCGCCGCCCGTGGTGCTGACATAAATATCCTTCAGCGTTTCAGGGCTTTGCCAGAATTCGGGAGCAACCTCCATCACCACATGATACTGGTTCAAATCTTCATAGATGGTCGAGACCTGGCGCTGGCCGAAAGCATCGTAAAGCGTGTTGTCGATCTGGGAGATGTTGATGCCGAGGCGGGCGGCGGCGGCGCGATCTATCTTCAGGTCCATCTCCAGACCCTTGTCTTCCTGATCGGAATTGACGTCTTCCAGTTCGGGGACGTTTTGCAACGCGTCGGTGATTTTGGGCGCCCATTTGCGCAGATCGTCCAGCGTATCGGCCTGGATGGTGTATTGGAATTGCGCGGAGCCTGGGCGGCCACCCGCGTGCACATCCTGCCGGCCGCGCATGAACAGCCGCGCGCCCGCCACCTTGTCGAATTGCGGGCGCAAATTGTCGATCACCTGATCGGTGGAGAGTTTGCGTTCGCCCAGCGGTTTCAACTGCGCATAGATAAAGCCCGAATTGGTGGAGCCGCCGCCCCGCCCGCCCCCACCGCCGGTGAAGCCCACCACATGCTCGACATCGGGATCGCTGTGCATGATGTCGACGAATTTGCGGAATTTCTGTTCCATCGCCTGGAACGAGATCGTCTGGTCGGCGCGGATGCTACCCGTCAGGCTGCCGGAATCCTGCTGCGGGAAAAACCCTTTGGGTACTTTTGCCCAGAGGTAGAAATTGATTCCGACTGCCAGGACAAGGATCACTATGATCGTCAACGGATTGGCGAGCGCCCAGCGCAGCGAACGGTCATAGGCGCTTTGCAGATATTCGAAGCTGCGCCGCGATGTGCGCGTGAGGCGGTTTTCACGTTCCTGATCCGGCGTGGTGGCCAGATAAGCGCACATCATCGGCGTGGTGGTGAGCGAGACCACGAGCGAGACGAGGATCGCGACCGAAAGCGTGACGGCAAATTCGCGGAACAGGCGGCCGACAAGCCCACCCATCAAGAGGATCGGCACGAAGACCGCAATGAGCGACAGGCTCATGGCGACGACGGTGAAACTTACTTCCTTCGCACCCAGCAATGCTGCCTCGATACGCGATTTTCCCGCTTCGATATGGCGCGTCACGTTTTCGAGCACCACGATGGCATCATCGACCACGAAGCCTGTGGCGATGGTCAGCGCCATCAGGGAGAAATTGTCGAGGCTGTAGCCCAGCAGATACATCACGCCGAAGGTGCCGATCAGCGACAGCGGCACGGCCACGCTGGGGACAAGGGCCGCGCGAACGCTGCGCAAAAACAGGAACACGACCAGCAGCACGAAGATGGTGGAAAGCACGAGCGTGATTTCGACATCGTGAACGGATTGGCGAATGGTGGTGGTGCTGTCGTTGACGATTTCAAGATGCACCGAAGGCGGCAGGGACGCCTGCATCTGGGGCAGAAGCGCCCGCACGCGATCCACCGTGTCGATCACATTGGCGCCGGGTTGCTTGCTCAGGATCACCAGCACCGCGGGCTTGCCATCGGCGAGGCCGAGATTGCGGACGTTTTCCACGCCATCGTTGACATCTGCGATATCCGAAAGGCGCACGGCGGCATCGTTGCGATAGGCCACGATCAGGCTTTTGTATTGATCGGCCTTGGTGGCGGTGTCGTTCACATAAAGCTGGTAGCGGTTCTGCTTGCTCTCTATTGCGCCCTTTGGGCTGTTGGCGTTGGCAGCCGAAAGTGCGGCGCGCACATCTTCCAGACCGATGCCATATTTGAAAAGCGCGCGCGGGTTCAACTCCACGCGCACAGCGGGCAGCGAACTGCCGCTCAGCTGCACATCGCCGATGCCGGCGATCTGGGACATCTTCTGCTGGATGATGTTGGAAGCGGAATCGTAGATCTGGCCGGGGGTGAGCGTTTGCGACGTGAGCGCCAGAATCATGATCGGCAAATCGGCCGGGTTCATTTTCCGGTAGGTCGGGTTGGAGCGCAGCGAAGCGGGCAGATCGGCACGCGCCGCCGAAATCGCGGCCTGAACATCGCGCGCGGCCCCATCGATATCGCGGTCGATGCCGAATTGAAGAGTGATGCGCGTGGAACCGACCGAGCTTTGCGAGGTCATCTCGTCCACATCGGCGATGGCGCCCAGATGGCGTTCGAGCGGGGTCGCCACGCTGGTGGACATGGTTTCGGGGCTTGCGCCCGCCATGCTGGCCGTCACCGAAATGGTGGGAAAATCGACATTGGGCATCGGGGAAACAGGCAGCAGGAAAAACGCCATGATGCCCGCGAGTGCGAGGCCCGCCGTCAGCAGGCTTGTCGCCACCGGGCGGGAGACGAAGAGCGAGGTGATGTTCATGACGCGTGGCCGAAGCGGCGGTGACGCCAATCGGCGAACTCATGGGACCAGCGGTCGAAGTAGATGTAGATCACCGGTGTTGTGAACAGGGTGAGCGCCTGGCTGACCAGCAGGCCGCCGACGATGGAGATGCCGAGCGGATGGCGCAGTTCGGAGCCCATGCCGCTGCCGAGCATCAGGGGGAGCGCGCCGAACAAGGCTGCCACCGTGGTCATCATAATGGGGCGGAAGCGCAGAAGGGCTGCCTGATGGATTGCTTCGCGGGTGGATTTTCCTTCGTTGCGTTCGGCCTCCAGCGCGAAGTCGATCATCATGATCGCGTTCTTCTTCACGATGCCGATAAGCAGGATGATGCCGATGATCGAAACGATGTTGAGATCGTGCCCCGTGACGAGCAGCGCCAGCAGCGCACCGACACCGGCGGACGGCAGGGTGGAGAGGATCGTGATCGGGTGGATGAAGCTCTCATACAGCACGCCGAGCACGATGTAGACCGTGACGATGGCAGCCAGGATCAGCAGCAATTCGTTGCCGAGCGCGGATTGGAATGCGAGCGCCGAGCCCTGGAATGTGGTGGTCAGGCTGGGCGGAAGCTGAACATCGGCCTCGGCGCGGTTGATGGCATCGACCGCGCTGCCGAGGGAATAGCCATCGGCCACGTCGAACGAAATCATGGCGGCGGGAAATTGGCTGAGATGATCGATCTCCAGCGGCACCGGGCGTTCTTCGATTTTGGCAATGGCGCTTAGCTGCACCTGCCCGCCACCTGCCGACGGCAGGTAGACGCTGGAGAGCGAGGCGATATCGCGCTGCAATTCGGGATCGGCTTCCAGGATCACCCGGTACTGGTTGGACTGGGTGAAGATGGTGGAGATGATGCGCTGACCGAAGGCATCGTAGAGCGCGTTATCCACCGTGGCGGCGGTGATGCCGAAGCGGGCGGCGGTATCGCGATCCACCGCGATATAGGCCGAAAGCCCGTTGTCGAGGAAATTGGTGGAGACGTTTTCGAGCTCGGGGAGCGTGTTGAGCCGGGCGATCAGTTTGGGCACCCAGTCACGCAGGGCAGCCGTGCTCGCGCTTTCGATGACGAACTGATAGGCGCTGCGGCTGATCGTGGAATCGATCGTCAGGTCCTGCACCGGTTGCAGGTAAAGCGACAGGCCGGAAATGTTTCGCGCCGTCTTGTCGAGCCTACGGATGACGGTTTCGACGCTATCGCGGTCGCTCTTGTCCTTCAGGTTGATGAGAAAGCGGCCGTTGTTGAGCGTGGCATTGGTGCCATCGACGCCGATGAAGGACGACAGGCTCTCGACATCGGGATCTTCCAGGATGGTCTTCGCAAGCTTTTCCTGCTGATCGGACATGGCCGAGAAGGAGATGGCGGGCGCGCCGCGCGTCATGCCCTGGATGAAGCCCGTATCCTGCAGCGGGAAGAAGCCCTTCGGAATTATGATATAGAGCAGCACCGTCACCACCAGCGTGATGACGGCGACGAGCATGGTGAGCGGCTGGTGATCGAGCACCCAGATCAGCAGGCGATCATATTCGGCGATGGTGCGATCGAAATATTCCTGGGCCTTGAGCGCGACCCGGCTCTGGTGGCGATCCTCGGCGCGCTGGCGCAGCAGGCGCGCGCAGAGCATGGGCACCAGGGTCAGCGAAACCACCGCGGAGATCAGGATGGTGACCGATAGCGTGATCGCAAATTCGCGGAACAGGCGGCCCACGACTTCCTGCATGAACAGCAGCGGGATCAGCACGGCGATGAGCGAGATCGTCAGCGAGACGATGGTGAAACCGATTTCGCCCGCGCCTTTGAGGGCGGCGTTGAGCGGGGTTTCGCCCTTTTCGAGATAGCGGGTGATGTTCTCGATCATCACGATGGCATCATCGACGACGAAGCCCGTGGAGATCGTGAGCGCCATCAGCGACAGATTGTTGAGCGAGAAGCCCAGGACATACATCGCGGCGAAACTGCCGACGATGGAAAGCGGCACCGACAGGCTGGGAATGAAGGTGGCGGGGATATTGCGCAGGAAAAGGAAGATCACCAGCACCACCAGGCCAACCGCCAGGATCAATTCGAACTGCACATCGGAGACCGAGGCGCGGATCGTGTTGGTGCGATCCGTGAGGACGGAGACCTGGATATTGGCGGGAAGCTCGGCCTCGATCTGGGGCAGGATTTCGCGGATCGAATTCACCACCGAGATCACGTTGGCGCCGGGCTGGCGCTGCACGTTGAGCAGGATGGCGGGGCTGGTGTTGGCCCAGCTTGAGAGCTTCGTGTTCTCGGCACTTTGCGCGACGTTCGCCACGTCCCTCAGGCGGACTGGGGCGCCATTTTTGTAAGCGATGACGATGTTCTTGTAATCGTCCGCGCTTTGCAGCTGATCGTTGGCGTTGATTGTGTAGGCCTGCGTCTTGCCGTCGAAGCTGCCTTTGGGCGCGTTGGAATTGGCGTTGGAGATCGTGGTGCGCAGATCATCGAGGTTCAGGCCATAGGCGGCGAGCGCATGGAGATTGGCCTGCACGCGCACGGCGGGGCGCTGGCCTCCATTGATGCTGACAAGACCGACACCGGAGAGCTGGGAGATCTTCTGCGCGATGCGGGTGTCGGCAAGGTCTTCCACCTGCGTCAGCGGCATGGTTTTGGACATCACCGCGATGGTGAGGATCGGCGCATCCGCCGGGTTCACCTTGGCGTAGATGGGCGGTGCGGGAAGGGTTTGCGGCAGCAGGCTTCCCGATGCGTTGATCGCGGCCTGCACTTCCTGCTCTGCAATGTCGAGACTGAGCGAGAGATCGAATTGCAGCGTGATGACCGAGGCGCCCGCCGAACTCGCAGACGTCATCTGCTTGAGGCCCGGCATTTCGCCCAACTGGCGTTCGAGAGGGGCGGTGACCGAAGTGGTCATCACATCGGGGCTGGCGCCGGGCAGGAAGGTCTGCACCTGGATGGTGGGGTAATCGACTTCGGGTAAGGCCGAGAGCGGCAGATAGGAATAGCCCACGATGCCAATCAGCATGATCGCGATCATCACGAGCGACGTCGCGACCGGGCGCCGGACGAAGGGGGCGGAGATGTTCATGTCGCCCTTTTGCTTTCGACTGGCGAACGCAAGGGCTTATTGCCCGCCGCGTTGGCGCAATTCGCCGCGATGTTCGCGGAACCAGGCGCGGCGCTGATCCGGCGTCATCTTTTTCAGTTCTTCCTGCTGCGCGGGCGGCAGGCGCTTGAGCATGCGCTGGAACCGATCCTGCCTGCCGGGCGGAGGTGCGGGCTGGCCTGCGGGCGCGGCACTTGGCGCGGCGATGGCGGCCTTGGGGCTTGCGGGAATCTCGATCGCGGCGCCATCGCTCAACCTGTCCGCGCCATCGACCACGATGGTATCGCCGGGCTTCAGGCCATGGGTGATGACAATGTTGGTGCTATCGGTCGCGCCGGTTTTGACGGCGCGCATGGAGACGGTCTTATCCGGGTTGGCGACAAACACGAAGGTGCCTTGCGAGCCGCGCTGGATGGCAGCGACAGGGGCGAGCGTCTGGTTCTTCTGCGTGTCGATCAGCAGATGGATGTTCACGAACTGGTTCGGGAACAGGGCGTTGTCGGCATTGTCGAACAGGGCGCGCAGTTTCACCGTGCCGGTGGTGGTGTCGATGGCGCTGTCGACGGCGGAAAGCGTGCCGGTTGCGAGCTTGCGGGTTTGCGTGCGGTCGTAAGCATCGGCCTCCAGCATCGCGCCGGCGTTCATGCGGGTCATGATCTGGTCGATATTGTCTTCGGGTATCGAGAAGATCACCGACATGGGATTGATCTGGGTGATGGTGACGATGCCGCCCGTCTGCCCGGCCTGCACGAGGTTTCCGATATCCACCTGGCGAATGCCCGCGCGCCCATCGACCGGCGAGGTGACCTTGGCATAACCCAGATTCAGGGCCGCCGCGTTGACGTTTCCCACATCGGAGGCGACGACGCCTTCATCCTGTTTGACGAGCGCGCGCTGCGTGGCGAGCTGCTGCTGTGAAATGGATTTCTCATCCCACAGGCTCTGGTAGCGGACGAGATCGAGCTTGGCATTGGCCAGCGCCGCGCGATCGCGATCGAGCTGGCCCTGCGCCTGATCGAGTGCAGCCTTGAACGGACGCGGGTCGATTTCGGCGAGCACATCACCCTTCTTCACCATCTGGCCTTCGGTGAAGTGGAAGCTCATGACCGGGCCGCTCACCTGCGGGCGCACGGTGACGGTTGCAAGCGGGGTGACGGTGCCCAGCGCGTTGAGCGTGAGCGGCATCGGACCCTGCACGACCTTGGCCACGCCCACCGGCTGGGCCTCGCCGAAACGGCCGCGCTTCTGAACGGGCTGGGTGTGAGCCAGATAATAGATGAGCGCGATGACGGCGAGGAGGCAGACAAGGATCACCCCCACCCGGACGGCATAAAGATCGAGCCAGCGCCGCGCGCGCGCAAGCGAGCCTTCGCCGGGAGGAACTATCGCGGCATCGGAATTCTTGTCGGGGCTCATTGGCTGTTCAAAACCTGTTTTCTCAAATCTGCCCGGCGCGCAAAGGCCGGTTCCGCCGGGCGCGCGGCGGGGGGCATGTCATATCAAAGCACATCCCCCAAATTTTGTCGGAATTGTCGCAACAATGCGCCTGGCGGGCAGAAGTTCCCCGCTATTTGCCGATCAGTTCATCCGGCGCAATTGTGCCACGTCTGCGGCCGTCAGCGCGGAGGGCTGGGCGCCGAAGCGGGCGGTGACATAATTTGCGACTGCCGCGATCTCGGCATCCGAATAGGCCTGGCCGAAGGCAGGCATGAAAACGGAGCCATGAGGGGTTTGCCGCCGGGTGCCCGCGATCACGATCTGCGCCAGATTGATCGCCTGGGGATCGTTGACCGAACGGTTGCCGGTGAGCGTGGCATAGGTGGTGAGCGGGCCTGCGCCATTCCAATCGTGGCAGCTTGCGCAAGCGCCTTCGAAAATATGTTTGCCCATCGGATTGGCATCGGCCACGACACCCTGTTTGGGTGCAAGCGGCGCGGGTGTGGTTTTCGGCGCGGGCAGGTCTGGCGTCGCGATGGCGCGGATCGTTCTCAGATAAGCGACGATGGCCTTGATATCGCCCTGCGTCAGATGGCGAAGACTGAGATCGACGGCTTCGCCCATCGGACCGGCGGCAACGCCGCGGCCCTCGGCATGGCCGGTGGAAAGGAATTGCACGAGTTCATCATCACTCCACGCGCCGATGCCGCTCGTGCGATCCGCGGTGATGTTGTAGGCGCGCCAGCCCGAGGTAATGGCGCCCGAGAATTTGTGGCGGTTGTCGAGCGCCTGCAGGAGATTTCGCGGCGTGTGGCATTCGCCGCAATGACCCAGCCCTTCGACGAGATAGGCGCCGCGATTCCATTGCGCGGTTTGTGTTGCGTTGGGCTGGAACCGATGATCGGGGTTGAACAGGGCCGACCAGATCGTCATCAGCCAGCGCTGGTTATAGGGGAATGACAGCGTGTTTTCCGGCACGATGCTGTGAACCGGCTTCAGGCTGAACAGATAGGCCTTGATCGCAAGGCCATCGGCATCGGTGAGATAGGTATAGGCCGCGTAAGGAAATGCGGGATAAAGCGGCTCACCTCCACGCCCGACGCCTTTGTGGATCGCGCTGAGGAAATCCCCATCCGTCCACGCGCCGATGCCGGTTTGCATGTCGGGCGTGATGTTGGGCGAATAGATGGTGCCGAACGGAAGTTTGAACGCGAGCCCGCCCGCGAAAGCCTTGCCGCCTTTCGCGGTGTGGCAGGATTCGCAATCGGCCGCGCGCGCGAGATATTCGCCGCGCGTCACAAGATCGGCCTGCGCAAGCTCGGCGGGCACGCCGGTTGGATTGGCACCCTTGTATGATGCCAGATCGACGTGGCGGCCATTGGCGAATTCCATCGGCCCCGGCGCCAGAACGATCCAGGCAAATCCGACGAGCGCCACCAGGATGAGCGTGCCGATGACGATAACAACGATACGACGCAGCGGGTTCATGCTTTCTTCCCCGTCGCAAGCAGGTTGCGGTCTATCGGTAGGCGGCGCAGGCGAATGCCGGTGGCGGCAGCGATGGCATTGGCAAGCGCGGGCGGCCCGGCCGTGGCGCCAGTTTCACCGATGCCGCCGGGGGCTTCGCCGCTTTTGATGAGATGTATGTCTATCGGCGGGGTCTGGTTGATGCGCAGCATCCGATAATCGTTGAAATTGCTCTGCTGCACGCGGCCCTTGTCGATGGTGATCTCGCCATAGAGGGCTGCGGTAAGACCGAAGATGAGACCACCCTGCAATTGCGCGACAATCGTATCGGGATTGACGGCAATGCCCGTATCGACCGCGCTTGTGATGCGGCGCAGATGGATTTCGCCGTCTTCGTCTATTTCGGCTTCCACCACGGTTGCGATAAAGCTGGCGAATGATACCTGGGCCGAAAGCCCGCGCGCGATGCGCGTGCCCAGAGGTTTGTTCCAGCCCGATTTCTCGGCCACGAGTTGAACCGATGCCTTCAGGCGCGGGGTCTTGTCGAGCATGGCCACGCGGAAGGCGACGGGATCCTTGCCTGCCTTCAGTGCCAGTTCATCGATGAAACTTTCGATGGCGAAGACATTGTTGTTGGGGCCCACGCCGCGCCAGAAGCCGGTGGGCACGGCGGGCGGTTCGTCGCGCACATATTCGATGCGCAGATTCGCGATATCGTAGGGAATATCTATCGCGCTATCGACGGCATCGAAATCGATATCATGGTTGCCGGTGAAGGCCGGCGGCAGCCAGCGCGCAACGATCGACGAGCCGGTGATGCGATGATGCCAGCCATTGATCCTGCCATCCTTCAAGGTGGCGGTGAGCTGATCGTAATAGACGGGCCGATAGACATCGTGACGGATATCTTCCTCGCGCGTGTAGAGAACCTTCACCGGCCCATCCACCTTCTGCGCAATGCGCACGGCCTTTTCCGTGGCATCCACTTCCAGCCGCCGCCCGAAGCCGCCGCCCAGAAGCTGGTTGTGCACCGTGACCTTTTCGAGCGGCAGGCCGGTGATCTTGGCCGCGATGGCCTGCGTGCGGCCGCAGACCTGTGAGCCGACCCAGATTTCGCAGGATTCCGGCGTCACATGCACGACGCAGTTCATAGGCTCCATCGGTGCGTGCGCGAGGAACGGAAGCTCATAGCGGGCTTCGTGTTTTTCGCCCTCGCCCAGCGCCTTCTGTTCGTCGCCGGCGCTGCGCGCAACCAAACCGGACTTCTCGCCGGATTTCCGGATCTGCTTCCACACCTGCGCGCTGTCGACGTTGGCATTTGCGCCTTCGCTCCAGACGATCTCCAGCGCCTCCAGCCCCTGTTTCGCCGCCCAGAAATGATCGGCGACCACCGCGACCAGATCGTCCAGCACCACGACCTGCCGCACGCCGGCAATCGTCTTCGCCGCGCTATCATCGACATGGCCGACCTTGCCGCCGAATACGGGGCAGGCCGCCAGCGTCGCGATTTTGACGCCGGGGGGCATCATGTCGATCCCGTAAAGCGCCTTGCCATTGACCTTGTCGGGCGTATCCAGCCGCTTGAGCGGCTTTCCGATCAGCTTGAAATCTTTCGGATCCTTCAACGGCGGATCGGCAGGCGCGCTTTGTTTTGCGGCGTCACCGGCGAGCACGCCATAGGAGAGTTTGCGGCCGCTCGCGGCATGGCTCACTTCGCCATTGCCGGCTGTGCAGGTTGATGGATCGACGTTCCAGCGTTTTGCGGCAGCCCCGATGAGCATGGCGCGCGCGGCGGCACCTGCCTTGCGCAAGGGCAGCCAGAACGCGCGAACGGAATTGGAATTGCCTGTCGCCTGCACATGCAGAAGCGGATTGGCGTAAAGCGCCTCGTTGGGCGGGGCTGCTTCCACGCTGACGGCATCCCAAGCCGCATCCAGTTCTTCGGCAAGGATCATCGGGATTGAGGTGTAGACGCCCTGCCCCATCTCGACCTGCGGCATGATGAGGGTGACTTTGCCATCGCGCGCGATGCGGATGAAAGCATTGGGCTCGAAATCCCCGGTGAGTGCTGCCTGCGCGATCGGCATGCGGAACGCGAACAGCAATGTGCCCGCGGCAGCGCCGGTCTTGAGCAGCGTGCGGCGGGAGGGAGCGATCTTGATATCCGCGATATCTGCCATGTCGGAACCTCACCCCCCTCGTCGTTCAGGATTTTGCCGCGTGTTTGATCGCCGCGCGGATACGCACATAGGTGCCGCAACGGCAGATATTGCCCGCCATCGCCGCATCGATATCCGCATCGTCGGGATTTGAATTGCTGGCCAGCAACGCCGCTGCCGACATGATCTGCCCGGACTGGCAATAGCCGCATTGCACGACTTCCAGATCGAGCCAGGCTTTTTGCGCTTTCTGCCCCGCCGGTGTCGCGCCGATGCCTTCGATGGTGGTGACGGCACGGCCGCCCAACGCACCCACGGGCAACAGGCAGGATCGCACCGGCTTGCCATCGACATGCACGGTGCACGCACCGCATTGTGCGATGCCGCAACCGAATTTCGTGCCGGTCATTCCAAGCAGATCGCGCAACACCCACAGAAGCGGCATATCTTCAGGCGCATCGACATTCTGGGATTGGCCATTGATCTTGAGTTCGATCATCGCGCAAGACCCCAAGCCGAATGCGATTGCGGCGATAAATCTACGCGCTTGCGAGGCCATTCGCCAACTGCTTGACAGACAAAAAATTATGGCCGCGCAAACCAAGCGCACGGGGAATTGACTCGACCCGAAATGCGATTGGTTTTATGAAGGCGGCACTGTTTCTGCCTGCCAGCAAGGCCTATCTCCCGGCTAGGCCTTTGAGGTTTCAGCCTGAATCCTCGCGTAGCCCTCGCGCGCACAATTCACGGACGGTGATCTCATGAAACTTGTTGCCACTGCCTTCGCCCTTGCGACATCGGCATTGCTGCTGCCGGCCGCGTTCGCCAAGGACGCAATCCATGACGACAAGACCGCGGCCAGCGATATCAAAAAGGCGCAGGCGATCACCTATTTCGAGCCGGAGCAGCGCACCAGCCACGGCTCGGTGAGCATCGGCGGCAGCAATATCGATTATGAAGCGGTTGCCGGCACGCTCGTCGTCCATCCCAAGGGATGGGATGACGCGCCGCAAACCAAAGCGCAGCAGGAAGAATCCGCGACAACCGAAAGCAACAGCGACGACAAGGACAACAAGAATCCTTCCGCCGAAGCTTCGATGTTCTATGTCGCGTATTTCAAGCGGGACGCCAAACCGGGATCGCGCCCCATCACCTTTCTCTACAATGGCGGACCCGGATCATCGACGGTGTGGCTGCATATGGGCGCGTTCGGGCCCAGGCGCGTGATAACGGCGGACGACACGCACACACCTGCCGCCCCCTATTCGATAATCAACAACAACCAGAGCCTTCTGGATGTCAGCGATCTTGTCTTCATCGATGCGCCGGGCACGGGCTTCAGCCGCATCGCGGGCCCGGACAAGGAGAAGATGTTTTATGGCGTCGATCCCGACGCGCATGCCTTCGCGGAATTCATCACCCAGTTCCTCGGCAAATATGGCCGCTGGAATTCGCCGAAATATCTTTTCGGCGAAAGCTATGGCACCACGCGCTCTGCGGTGCTCGTGAACATGCTGGAGCAGAATTACGACACCGATTTCAATGGCGTAATTCTGCTGTCGCAGATCCTCAATTTCGATTTGAGTCCCGACGGATCGCTCGGCAATCCGGGCATCGACATGCCCTACCAGCTCGCATTGCCAAGCTATGCGGCAACCGCCTGGTATCATCACAAGCTGCCGGGCAATCCGCCGGATCTTGAAGCGCTGGTCGCGCAGACCGAGCAATTCGCGATGGGCGAATATGCCCATGCGCTGGGCGAAGGCGCGTCGCTGGGCGATGCGGAACGCGATGCGGTTGCGGAGAAACTGCACCAATATACGGGGCTCGACACCGCCTATATCAAGAAGGCCAATCTGCGGATCGAAGGCGGCATGTTCGAGCAGAATCTGCAGGGCGCCACCGATACCGCGACGGGCCGCCTGGATTCGCGCTTTTCGGGGCCGACCATGGATCCCTTGAGCAAGGAAGTGGATTACGACCCGCAGGGCGCCGCAATCAGTTCGGCCTATGTGTCGGCGTTCAACGATTACGTCCGCAAGGAACTGGATTTCGGCAAGGACAGGCAGTTCAAACCCGAAATCGAGCTCTGGAAAAGCTGGGACAACAAACACACCCTGCCCGGCGAGGACCAGCCCTCGGAGACCGCGGCCAATGTGATGCCGGACCTGGCGGCGGCCCTGAAATACGATCCCGATCTCAAGGTCATGCTGAATGCGGGCTATTTCGACCTCGGCACGCCCTTCTTCGAGGGGCAATACGAGATGCACCACCTGAATATCCCCCTGAAACTTCAGGACAACATCCAGTTCCGGCTTTATAAATCCGGCCACATGGTCTACGCCCACCAGGCCTCGCTAAGGGAGCTGCACGACAATGTTGCGGCATTCATTCGCGAGACGGACAACCTGCCCGCCAAGTAAGGTCGGCGGGTTTGGGATAGACCAACTTGCCGGAGCGGAAAATTGTCCAACGTCGCAGTGATCGGCGCCCAATGGGGCGACGAAGGCAAAGGCAAGATCGTTGACTGGTTGAGCGCGCGCGCCGACGTGGTGGTGCGCTTCCAGGGTGGGCACAATGCCGGGCACACGCTCGTCATCGATGGCGTCACCTACAAACTCAGCCTGCTGCCTTCGGGCGTGGTGCGGCCGGGCAAACTGGCGATCATCGGCAATGGCGTGGTCGTCGATCCGTGGGCGTTTTCCGATGAAGTGGCCAAGCTGCGCGGACTCGGCGTGGACATCACGCCGGAAAATCTCGTCATCGCGGAAAACGCGGTTCTTATTTTGCCGCTGCATCGCGAACTCGATATCCAGCGCGAGACCTCCAACAGCGTGCAGGCGCTGGGCACCACCAAGCGCGGTATCGGGCCCGCCTATGAAGATAAGGTGGGGCGGCGCGCGCTGCGGCTTGTGGACCTGAAGGATTTCAGCACGCTGCCCGCAAAGATCTCGCGGTTGCTGGCACATCACAATGCTTTGCGCCGCGGCATCGGCGCCGAGGAGATCGAGGCGGAAGCGGTTCTGGCTTCGCTCAAGGAGATTGCGCCGAAGATATTGCCGTTCGCGGGATCGGCATGGCGCCGCCTCAACGAGGCGCGGCGCGAGGGCAAGCGCATCCTGTTCGAAGGCGCTCAGGCGGTTCTGCTCGATATCGATCACGGGACGTATCCCTATGTCACCTCCTCGAACACGGTGGCGGGACAGGCGGCGGCAGGTGCGGGTGTCGCCCCGCGCGATATCGGCACGGTGCTGGGCATCGTGAAGGCCTACACCACGCGCGTCGGCGAAGGCCCCTTTCCCACCGAATTGACCGATGAGATCGGCGAGACCCTGGGCCGCCAGGGAGCAGAGTTCGGCACGGTGACGGGGCGCAAGCGGCGCTGCGGCTGGTTCGATTCCGTGCTGGTGCGCCAGACGGTCATCACCGGCGGGATCGACGGTATCGCGCTCACCAAGCTGGACGTGCTGGACGGGTTCGAGGAGATAAAGCTCTGCACCGGCTACCGGTTGGACGGCCGCGAGATCGACTATCTGCCGGTGGATGCGGGCGAACAGGCCCGCTGCGAGCCGATCTACGAATCCATGGAAGGCTGGACGGAATCCACGCGCGGCGCCCGAAGCTGGGCGGAGCTTCCAGCCCAGGCGGTGAAATATGTCCGCCGGGTGGAGGAGCTGACGGGGGCGACCGTCGCCATGCTCTCCACCAGCCCGGAGCGGGAAGACACGATCCTGGTCAAAGACCCGTTTATTGACCGGTAGGGTCACACCTGGTAGAATTCTACCATTTTATGGTAGAAAGGTAGATCGTGGGTCTGAACATCAAAACCGAAGAAGCCCATCTTCTTGCCAAGGAATTGGCCGAACTGACCGGCGAAAGCATGGCCAAGGCGGTCACTGAGACGATGCGACTGCGCGTGGAGGAGTTGAGGCGCGAGCGGACAAAGAAGGCTCGCGTTGAGGAGATCATGCGGATCGCGCGGGAATGCGCCGCGCTGATAAACGCGGCGCCGGGCAAGATGATGAAGATCGAAGATTTGTATGACGACGAAACCGGATTGCCAAAATGATTGTCGATTCATCCGTTGTCGTTGCCATTCTCACCGACGAACCTGAAGCTGAGGAATTCTCGGGCAAGGTTATTGCGGCGAAAGTGTGCCGCATGAGTGTGGCGAATTTCTTTGAAGCAGCCGTTGTACTGGATTCGAAACGCAGCGGCGCGATAAGCCGCAAGCTGGACGATCTGGTGCGCGGGGCCAAAATCCAACTGACAGCTGTTGACGAGGCCCAGGCCCGCATCGCGCGCGAAGCTTATCGCGACTTCGGCAAGGGGAGCGGACACAAGGCGCAGCTCAATTTCGGCGATTGTTTTGCCTACGCGCTGGCCAGGGCCCTTAATGAGCCCCTGTTGTTCAAGGGCAACGATTTCTCCCACACCGACGTCCGCTCCGCCCTCTGAGGCGGACTTGCGCGAAAGCCTCCAGCCCGGCACCCTTGGGCCAACGCTATTCATAAACCGAAGGGACGAACGCCATGTTGAAGACCCGTTTCACCGAAACGTTCGGGGTGGAAGCCCCCATCACCTGCGGCGGCATGACCCGCGTGGGCAAGGCCGAACTCATCGCGGCCGTGGCCAATGCCGGCGCGCTGGGCTTCATCACGGCCCATTCGGCGGGCAAGCCCGAAGACCTCGCCAAAGAGCTGAAGCGGTGCCGGGAGATGACGGACAAGCCGTTCGGCGTGAACCTGACCATCCTGCCTTCGATCACGCCCATCCCTTACGACGAATATCGCGAGGCGATCATCGAGGGGGGCATCAAGATCGTGGAAACGGCGGGCAACAATCCGCAGCCGCATCTGCCGCGCTTCAAGGAAGCGGGCGTGAAGGTGATCCACAAATGCACCAGCGTGCGCCATGCCGTGAAGGCCCAATCCATCGGCGTGGATTGCGTGTCGATCGACGGGCTGGAATGCGCAGGCCACCCCGGCGAGGACGATGTGGGCGGCATGATCCTTTTCCCGGCCACCGCCGACAAGCTGACCATTCCGATCATCGCATCGGGCGGCATCGCCGATGCGCGCGGGCTTGTGGCCGCGCTCGCACTGGGTTGCGACGGCGTGAACATGGGCACGCGCTTCATGGCGACCAAGGAAGCACCAATCCACGAGAACGTGAAAAGGCAGATCGTGGAGAATGACGAGCGCGGCACCAATCTGATCTTCCGCACCCTGCACAACACCGCGCGCGTGGCGAAGAACGCGATCAGCGACGAAGTTGTGGCCATCGAACGCCGCGGCAATGCGAAATTCGAGGATGTGAAGGATCTGGTGGCCGGTGTGCGCGGCGCCAATGTTCTCGACAAGGGCGAGATGGATGCGGGCATCTGGTCTGCGGGACAGACGCAAGGCCTGATCCACGACATTCCGAGCTGCAAAGACCTTGTGGCGCGAATCGTGAAGGAAGCCGAAGCGATCATCCGCAACCGGCTCGACAAGGTGCTGGTCGCCTAACGCGACCTGCCCCAGCGCATCGACGGATTGGGCGCGGCCGGACCGGGATCGGTGTTCGGCCGCGAGAACGGGTGCATGTGGTTGAGCGGGCCGTGGCCATGGCCGAAACCCGGCGCTGTGCGGATCGCTTCCTGCACATAGGACCGGGCGCGGCGGATCGAGTCGATCAGCGGCAGGCCTTGCGCCAATCCCACCGCGATGGCCGACGCCAGCGTGCAGCCGGTGCCATGGGTCGATGTGGTTTTGAGGCGCGGTGCGGTGAGGCGTTGGGCACTGTCCTGGCTGATGAGCACATCGGTCACGGTTTCGCCTTCGAGATGGCCCCCTTTGACGAGCACCGACTGAACGCCAGTCGCAAGCAGCGATTGCCCGGCCTGCACGCAATCGGCGACGGTTTCCACCGGCAGGCCGGTGAGGCGCGCGGCTTCGGGCGCATTGGGTGTGATGATCGTGGCGAGCGGAAACAGGCTCACCATCAAGGTGTTGGCGGCTTCATCTTCCAACAGCGAGGCGCCGCCCTTGGCTTCCATCACCGGATCGACGACGAGAGGAATTCCGCGCGCATACGTCACCAATGTTTGCGCCACGGCCCGGATCACCTCGGAAGACCCGAGCATGCCGATCTTGATCGCGTCGGCCCCAATATCTTCGAGCACGCTTACGATTTGGGCGCGCACGATGTTGGCGGGTATCGGATGGATGGCGTGGACGCCTTGCGTGTTCTGCACGGTGACGGACGTCACCGCCGTCATCGCATAGGCACCGAGTGCCGTGGCCGTTTTGATATCGGCCTGGATGCCTGCGCCGCCGCTGGAATCCGAACCCGCAATGACCAGGAGCCGTGCCGGCGATGTCAACGCGCCGCTTCCTCGATGGCCGCCGCCACGTCGCGCACGACCTGTTGCACCAGCGCCGCATCATCGCTTTCGGCCATGATGCGGATCACGGGCTCGGTGCCCGATTTGCGCACCAGCAAACGGCCTGCGCCATTGAGGCGGGCTTCGGCCGCCTTGATGCAATCGGTGACGCGCTTGTCGCTCAACGGCGCACCGCTCTTGAAGCGAACATTGTGCAGCACCTGCGGCAACGGCTCGTAGAGATGGGCCGCCTCGCTTGCGCGCGCGCCTTCGTCGGCAATCACGGCCAGCACCTGCAGGGCTGCCACCAGGCCATCGCCGGTGGTCGAGAAATCGCTGAGGATGATATGGCCCGATTGTTCGCCGCCCACATTGTAGCCGCCGCTGTGCATCATACCGAGCACATAACGGTCGCCCACGGCTGCGCGCGCCAGTTTGAGATCGAGGGTCGAAAGATAACGTTCGAGACCTGCATTCGACATGACGGTGCCGACCACGCCGCCGCCTTTTAGATCGCCAGTCTTGGTCCACGAACGCGCGATGAGGGCGAGGATTTGGTCGCCATCGATGATCTGGCCGTTTTCATCGGCCATCACCACGCGGTCCGCATCGCCATCGAGGGCGATGCCGAAATCGGCGCGCATCTCGCGGACCTTGCGCGCCATCGCTTCGGGTGCTGTGGAGCCGCATTCGGAATTGATGTTGAGGCCATCTGGTGTCACGCCGATCTGCACGATGTCGGCGCCCAGTTCCCACAACACGGCGGGCGCCACTTTATAGGCGGCGCCATTGGCGCAATCAATCACGATGCGCAAACCATCAAGCCGCATGTTCTTGGGGAAGGTGCGTTTGGCGAATTCGATGTAGCGGGCCTGCGCGTCATCTATGCGCTTGGCGCGGCCGATCTCGCGCGCATCCGCGAGACCTTCCTCAAGGCCGTTGGTCATCAGCGCTTCGATTTCATGTTCGCGTTCGTCGGAGAGCTTCAGGCCATCGGGGCCGAAGAATTTGATGCCGTTGTCTTCGAACGGATTGTGCGAGGCCGAGATCATCACGCCCAGATCGGCACGCAGCGAGCGGGTGAGCATGGCCACGGCCGGCGTGGGCAGCGGACCGAACTGGAAGACATCCATGCCGACCGCGGTGAAGCCCGCGACGAGGGCGGATTCGATCATGTACCCGGAAAGCCGCGTGTCCTTGCCGATCACCACACGGTGGCGATGATCGCCCTTGGTGAAGATGCGGCCGGCGGCCATGCCCGCCTTCATGGCGAGTTCGGGCGTGAGCGAGGCGGAGTTGGCGCGGCCTCGTATGCCGTCGGTGCCGAAAAACTTGCGGGTCATACTGAAACACTCCCTCGGGGACAGGGCGCTGCCCCCAACATCATATCAAGAATTGTACCAGAACCTTACAAAGGCAGGATGAACCGGTGGCGACACTCTTACCCCCTCACGCCCCCGGATGCCTAGCGTTCAAAGCGTTCCAAACCCTTAACGCATCGCGCAAAGCGGCCGGATCGTGGGTGCGGATGTGGTCAGCGCCCTGAAGAGCGGCGAACAGTTCCGCGGCTATGGTGGCGGGGCCGCTGTCCCTTGCCTGCCGGTTTGTAATTTTCCGCAAGAAAGATTTGCGCGACACCGAGACGAGCAGCGGCAGGCCGAAGGCGCGTTTCAGCTCAGGGATGGCACACAGCATCGTGAGAGAGGCGTCAGGATTGGCGCCGAGAAAGAATCCCATTCCGGGATCGAGGATAAGGCGTTCGCGCGCGATGCCCGCCTGGGTGAGCGCGCCGATGCGCCGTTCGAAGAATGCAAGGCAACGCGGCACGATCTCTTCGGGCGAAACCTCCACGCGCGTCGCCCTGCCCCGCTCCTGCACGGAATGCATCACGATGAGTTTGGCGCGGGACTTTGCCAGTGCCGGATAGATTTCGGAATCGGGGAAACCCTGAATGTCGTTGATATAGGCCACGCCCTGTTCCAACGCCCAGCGTTGGACTCGCGGCGAGAAGCTGTCGATCGAAAGCGAGACACCTTCCTTCATCAACACAGGAACAACGGCTTCGAGGCGGGCGATCTCTACGTCAGCCGGAACGGATTTCGCTTCGGGATTGGATGACGCGGCACCGATATCGAGCCCATCCGCACCACCCGCGATCATCGCGCGCGCATGCGCCAACGCGTCGGCGGGCGCGAGAAAGCGCCCGCCATCGGAGAACGAATCCTCCGTGATGTTGAGTATGCCGAAAAGCGACGGACTCACCGACCCGGCTGCGGCTCCGGCGCGATGGGGCCGATGCCGCGCGGACGGCCAGCTTGCGGCACGCTGGGTCCGGGACCGCGTTGCGGTTCGGGTTCTTCATACGGCTTGCGCACGGGCTCGATGCCCTTGGTCAGGCCGATGATCTCGTCACCCGTCAGCGTTTCGTATTCGAGCAGGCCCTTGGCGATCTTGTGCAGATCGTCGAGGTGATCCGTCAGGATGGTGCGCGAGCGTTCGTAGGTCTCGCTGATGATGCGGCGGATTTCGGAATCGATCTTCTGCGCGGTTGCTTCCGAGATGTTCTGCGTGCGCGACACGGAATGACCGAGGAAGACTTCTTCCTGGTTTTCCGCATAGGCAATCGGGCCCAGATCGTCGCTCATGCCATAGCGCGTGACCATGGCGCGCGCCATGCGCGTTGCCATTTCGATGTCGCTCATCGCGCCGGTGGTGACCTTCTCGTGACCGAAAATCAGTTCTTCGGCGAGACGGCCGCCGAACGCGACGCAAAGATCGGCCAGCATCTTCTGGCGTGTCAGCGAAAGCTGGTCGCGTTCCGGCAGGCGCATCACCATGCCAAGCGCGCGGCCGCGCGGGATGATGGTGGCCTTGTGGATCGGATCGGACCCGATGACATGCAAGGCGACAAGCGCGTGGCCGCCTTCGTGATAGGCGGTGAGCTTTTTCTCTTCGTCACTCATGGCCATGGAGCGGCGTTCCGCACCCATCATCACTTTATCTTTGGCGTCTTCGAGTTCGCTCATCGTGACGACGCGCTTGCCGCGGCGGGCCGCAAGCAGGGCTGCTTCGTTGACGAGGTTCGCCAGATCGGCGCCGGAGAAGCCGGGGGTGCCGCGCGCGATGGTGCGCGGATCGACATCGGGTGCGAGCGGGACTTTGCGCATGTGCACGCGCAGGATCTTTTCGCGGCCCGCCAGATCGGGGTTCGGCACCACGACATGGCGGTCGAAACGCCCCGGGCGCAGCAAAGCGGGATCGAGCACGTCTGGGCGGTTTGTGGCGGCGATCAGGATAACGCCTTCATTCGCCTCGAAACCATCCATCTCGACGAGCAACTGGTTCAGCGTCTGCTCGCGTTCGTCGTTGCCGCCGCCGAGGCCCGCACCGCGATGGCGGCCGACCGCGTCGATTTCGTCGATGAACACGATGCAGGGCGCGTTCTTCTTGGCCTGTTCGAACATGTCGCGCACGCGGCTGGCGCCGACGCCCACGAACATTTCCACGAAGTCGGAGCCCGAGATCGTGAAGAACGGCACATTGGCTTCGCCCGCGATGGAGCGCGCCAGAAGCGTTTTACCCGTGCCGGGAGGGCCGACAAGCAGCACGCCCTTGGGGATGCGGCCACCGAGGCGCTGGAATTTCTGCGGGTCGCGGAGGAATTCCACGATCTCTTTCAGTTCTTCCTTCGCTTCATCGACACCGGCCACATCTTCAAAGGTCACGCGGCCGGTGCGTTCGGTCAGCAGTTTGGCGCGCGATTTGCCGAAGCCCATCGCCTTGCCGCCGCCTGCCTGCATCTGGCGCATGAAGAAGATCCAGCCGCCGATCAGGATGATCATCGGCAGAGACTGGATGAGGATGCCGACCAGCGAGATGCCATTGTCTTCCGGCTTGAACTGATAGTTCACATGCCGGGCATTCATCTTGTCGATCAGGCTGGTTTCGCTCGGGCCGTAGGTGACGAAGGCCTGACCGTTCGACAGATGGCCGTTGAACGTGTTGCCCTGGATGGTCACGTCTTTCACCGCGCCGGTATCGACCTGGCGGTAGAATTCGGAGAACGTCATCGGCGCGCTGGCCGGATGGCTCGTCGAGCCCTGGAACAGATTGAACAACGCCACAAGAAGCAGGGCGATCAATATCCAGAGGGCGAGATTACGAAGGTTGTTCACTGTCATCCTTTCGAGGGCTTGTCGCCCCAGCCGGAACCCTTGCCCCGGCTCGCTCCACTTTAGAGCGTATCTAGTAAATAGGAATTCTCCTGACCCGTTGCCAGCCGCAAAAATGTTAAGAAATTTAAGAAGACCCGGCAAACACGGCTGAACAATGACGTTAAGCGATTTGGTTGACGGCGCAATGGCGTTAACCGGCGCGTAAAGCCCTTGTAATCAGGAGGGTTTGGCCCGGCCGGGTTCTTTTTCCAGCGCCAGGGTGCGGGAACCGAACACGGCCCGCCGCTTGGGTGCGGGGCCAAGGCGGCAGCCATGCAGCGTGCGGGCGGCGAACCCGCCCGATGCCAGCGAATCGAACAATGATTCCAGTTGTTCGAACCGGGGACGATAGGCTTGGCCGCCGACCTGTTTGAGGAGTTCCGCCAGAGTGCGCAAGCCGAGTTCCCTTGGGGCTGCGGCAAGTGCTGCACCGTCGATCAGGATGTGGCGGCCTTCCCGGCTGGTGGCGGCAGCCAGCAGATCGGCCGTCTGGCGTTCCAGCGCTTCACGGGCGCGGGCCAGATGACGCGCACCGGCCGCGATGCGCGAGGCGGTGAGGCCCGCCGATTCCAGCGCGGAACGAATCTCCCGCAGGCGGACACGGGCGAAGCGTGGATCGGCATTCATCGGATCTTCGTGCCAGGCGACGTGGCGGGCTGCGAGGAATTGGCGCAGCTGGTCGCGTGTCAGGGCGAGCAGGGGGCGGACCAGCGAGAGGTCCGCGAAGCCGGGCACGGGATAGGGGGCAATGGCGCGCATTGCCGAAAGGCCGTCGAGGCCGCTGCCGCGGGCCAGACGCAGGAGAAAGGTTTCGGCCTGATCGTCCTCGGTGTGGGCGATGTAGAGGAATGCGATCTTCCTTGCGCGGCACCATTGGCCCATGAGGCGATAACGCGCCACTCGCGCCGCCGCTTCGATATCGGATTTTGGTTTTGCGCCCTTCCACGAAAGCACGGTGCAATCGAGCCCGAGCGATTTGGCCTGGGCTTTCACATTGGCGGCGTGGTTTCGCGATCCCTTTGTGAGGCCGTGATCGACGGTGAGAATTTTCGGGGTCGGCCGTTTTCGCGCGCGCGCCCAATCGGCCGCGAGATGCATCAGTGCGAGGGAATCTCCGCCGCCGGAAACGGCGATGGCGCCGGGCCAGAGATTGCCCAGCTCTGCCATCGAGGTTGCGAAGCGCGCGGCAAGCGCTGCCTCAGCGGCAGGAGGCTTTGCGGTCGTCGCGCGCCTTGGCGAGGACGGCGTCCGGGGCTTGGGGATATTTGGCCTTGAGCGCGCCAAGGGTGGTGCAACCTTCCTGCTTCTGCCCCATCGCGATCAACGACTGGCCAAGCTTGAGCATGGAATCGGGCGCACGGCTGCTTTGCGGATATTTCTTGATCTGCTCGGCGAACGCGCGCGCGGCATTGGGATAATCCTTCTGCACATAGGCTATATCGCCCACCCAATAGACGGCTTGCGGCGTCAGCGCATCGTCGGGATGGCTGTCGGCGAAACCGCGAAAGGCGCTGCGCGCTTCATCGTAACGCTGGCGCGCGAGCAGGCCCATTGCCGAATTGTATTCGCTGTTGGGATCAGTGGAGGCGAGCTGGCGCGGTGCATTGTTCGCCGGCCCGTTGTAGCGCGGCGGCGCACCCACATCGCTTGCGTTCAGTGTGCCGAGCGAGCCGGGGGGCGGGGCGAGTTGCTGGGTGGTATCGCCCGATGCGCCGTAACGCTGCGCAGGCGGCGCACTGTAATTCGACGGCTGCATGCTGCCCTGCTGGCCGCCAGTCGCGCCGCAATTCAGACCGCCATTGTTCGGATCGGTTTCGCCCAGTTGCTGGGCGGACATCGTGCACAGGCGGTATTCGAAATCCTTCTGCGTGCGATCGATGCTGGTGCGCAGTTCATCGACCTTGTGGCCAAGCGCCTCGTTCTGGCCGGTGAGGCGGCGCACGGTGTTTTCCAGATCCTGCACACGCTGGTTGAGCGACTGGATGGTGGCATCCTGCGCATTTTCGCGCTGGCGGGCGGCTTCTTCGGCGGCCTTCTCCTCATCGGACTGGCCGAAGATGCCTGCGACCCGCAGACCCGGATTGGGCCTGCCCGGATCGGCAAGGTCTTTGCTCAACCGGCGGGAATCCGCATTGATGTTCTCGTCCTTGTCGAAGACGCCGGCCTGCGCGCTTCCATGGACGATGACCGGGGCGATCAGGGTCAAAGGGGCGCCAAGCGCAAGGCTTGCGGCCAGGCCCAGCGATTTCAGGCCCGGCGATTTGAAGTTCGGCAATTTCACGCGGTCACGCATTTACTCACCTGCCAGAAGGCTTGGTTATTCGGCGCAAATACTTAGCCGAAATTGAGGCTAGCCGGAAAAGAAAAGGGCGCTCCCGCGCGGGAGCGCCCTCATTTCCGTTCATGACGGCAGCTTACGACGCAGCGGCCCCACCGGAGATGGTGGTCACGCCACGGCGGTTCTGCGCATAGCAGCTTTCATCGGACTGCGTGCAGACCGGACGTTCCTTGCCATACGACACCGTTTCCAGACGCGAAGAGGCGACGCCGAGGCTCGCCAGATATTCCTTCACGGCATTGGCACGGCGCGCGCCGAGCGCGAGGTTGTATTCGCGCGTGCCGCGTTCATCGCAATGACCTTCGATGGTGACGCGGACGGCCGGATATTTCTGCATCCAGGCGGACTGGCGCTGGAGGGTGCCTTTGTCCTCGTCGGTCAGCGAATACTGGTCGTAATCGAAGTGGACCGTGTCGCCGACATTGACGCGAAGGTCTTCGGCGCTGCCGGGGACGATCGTGGAAACCGGCGCAGACGCAGGTGCTGCCATCGGCGCGGAGGGGGGGGCTTCCGCCGGCGGCGCCTCTTTTTTCGAGGCGCAGCCCGCCACGAGCAGGGCGGAAACAACCGCCGCAAATTTGAGACCCGTCGATAATTTTTTCATGGAATTGGAACTCCGTACGGCACTGCCCCGGGTGCGTCAGGGCGGTCCGAAAGGAAGAACAGGTGCGCGCACCACTCGCAACAACGCTTAAAGGCCGAAAAAGACCCAGAAACAAGGCAAAAACGTGGTCCGAGCGTATAAATTCGAGGTTAGTGGATCAAGGGAGACCATGCCGGATCGGACGCCCCACCGGGAGTTGAAACCCGGCGCTCGTTGCGACCCGTCACATCCACCGACCAGATGGAGGAGCCCCTGCCCCCCCGTGCGGACCGGGTGAACATCAGAACCCGGCCGTTGGGAGCCCAGGTCGGCCCTTCATCTTCCCAGCCATCGGTGATGACCCGCTCGCCCGAACCATCGGGCGCCATCACGCAAATGCGGAAGGCGCCGCCGGATTGTTTAGTGAAAGCAATGAGATCGCCGCGGGGGCTCCACACCGGGGTGCCGTTCTTGCCGCTGCCGAAGCTGACGCGGTGCTGGCCCGAGCCATCGGCATTCATCACATATATCTGCTGGGAGCCGCCCCGGTCTGACTCAAAAATAATCTGGCGGCCATCGGGCGAGAAGGAGGGCGACGTGTCGATCGAGGGATCGGTGGTCAGCCGCGAGACCGCCCGGGTGCGAAGATCGAGCACATAAATGTCGGAGTTGCCGCCCTGCTCCAGCGTCATGACAACTTTATTGCCGTCAGGTGAGAAACGCGGAGAGAATGTCATATTTGGGAAATTGCCCAGCATCTGCTGGCGGCCCGTCTCCAGATCGAACAGGTACACGCGCGGCTTGCCGGCGATATAGGACATGTAGGCGATCATCTGCGCGGTCGGATTGAAGCGCGGCGTCAGCACCAGATATTCGCCCTTGGTGAGGAAGATCGGATTGGCGCCGTCCTCATCCATCACGGCCAGACGCTTCCTGCGGTTGAGCGCCGAACCCGATTCCGAGATGAAGACGATACGGGTATCGAAATAGCCCTTCTCGCCGGTGATGCGCTCATAGATCTGATCGGAGACCATGTGGGCGATGCGGCGCCAGTTTTCCGGCGTGGTGAAATATTGCAGACCCAGCATTTGGGTTCCGCCAAACACATCCCACAGACGGAAATCGACGCGCAGGCGGCCATCGGGCTGGGTGGCGACCTGGCCGGTGACGAGGCCCTGTGCGCCGATCACGCGCCAATTTGCGAAGTTGGGCGGCACGTTGATATCGCGGATCGCCTCGATGAAGGATTTGGGATCGAGCGGCTTGAAGAGGCCGGAGCGTTCGAGATCGGCGCGCACGACGCCGGCGATATTGGCGCCGGCCTGCGCATCGGCCTGCTGCTGGGCGATGAAATCGGGGATCGCGATGGGCAGCGGTTTCACATTGCCGCTCGTAACGTCCACCTGCAGCGCCGCCATCGCCGACGATGCCGCCAGCGACAGGACAATCGCCGCGAATGCCGAAATCAAACGCTTCATCTCATCTCTCCAATCTATCCGCCGCCCATCATCTGGCGCGGATCGAAATGCAACGGGTCTATTTCGCGCCATTGATTGTAGCGGTCGGCAGGCAATTTGTACGGTTGGCATGTCATGATGGCACGCCGCGCGGCTTCAATGGCCGCACGCATGTAGGGATTCTGGGGCGCCGACGATGACGTCACCTGCGCGACGGAGCCATCCGGGTTGAGCCGCACGAAGAAATCCACCACCAGATCTTCGGGCCGGGGGGCGCCTGCGGGCGGGCTCCAGCATTGGGCGATCTGATTGCGCAGCGCATCGACCAGATCCATGGTCATCGCGGTTTGCGCGCCGATGCCCTTGATCGTGCGGTCGGCGATTTTGGCGTTGGACTTTTCCTGCTTGGGCGCGACCTTGTTCAGCAACGCCTCGATGTTGTTGATGTCGAATTTCTGCGTTTTCGGCTTTTCGGGCTTGGGCGGGGTGGGTTTCACCTGCGGCTCAGGTTTGGGCTCAGGCTTTACAACGGGCAGCGGTGGCGCTGGTTCCGGCGCGGGCTCTTCGGGCTTGGCAATCGGGGGCGGGGGTGTCGCCTCGACCGGCGGCGGGGTGACGGGCTTTTCTTCCGGCTGCTCGACCTTCGGTGGCGGCTTCTGGGTCGCCATGATGTTGGTTTTGGGGCCGATGGTGACGAGTTCGACCGGCACCACGGGGGGGCTCTCGTCGGAAATCTTCAGCGTGTGCTGAAAGGTGTAGAGGCTGGCGGCGATAATCGCGGCGTGCAGAAGCGCCGACCCGGCAAGCCCGGTCGGAGAAATTTCGCGGCGAATGCTCGCCGCGCTAATCCTTCTTCTTGTTGCCGGGTTTGGGGACATCGGTCACTAGCCCGATATGGGTGAAGCCTGCAGCACTCAACAGCCCCATCACTTCCATCACGCGGCCGTAATCGACGGATTTGTCGCCGCGCACGAAGATGCGCTGCTCGTAGCCGTTCTTGGAAATCGCTTCGAGGCGGGCGACCAGCGCGTCTTCCTCGATGGGCGTGTTCTGAAGGTAGATGTTGCCGTTGCGGCGCACGGAAACCGACAACGGTTCGCGATCCTGCCCCAGGGTCTGCGCCTTGGTCTTCGGCAGATCGACGGGGACGCCGACGGTGAGCAGGGGTGCTGTGACCATGAACACGATCAGCAGCACCAGCATCACGTCCACGAACGGCGTGACGTTTATTTCCGCCATGGGGCGGCGGCGATGATCGCGGCTTTGCAGGGTGGCCGCCATCAGTGCGCGGCCTTCTCATCGAGCTGGCGCGACAGGATGGCCGAGAATTCATCTGCAAAGCCATTCAGCCGATTGTTGTAGCGGGCCATTTCGTTGACGAAACGGTTGTAGAAGATCACCGCAGGAATGGCCGCGAGCAGACCCATCGCGGTGGCGAACAGGGCCTCGGCGATGCCCGGCGCGACCACGGCCAGCGTGGTGTCGTGGCGCGCGGCAATGGCCGAGAACGAATTCATGATGCCCCAGACCGTGCCGAACAACCCGATGAAGGGCGAGACGGAACCGACGGTGGCAAGGAAGCCCAGCTGGCGTTCCAGGCCATCCATCTCGCGCAGGATGGTGACGTTCATCGCCTTTTCGATGCGATCCTTGATGCTGGGCAGCATCGCTTCGCGCGGAGACCCGGCTTCGAAGGCGCGGCGCCATTCGCGCAGGGCCGAGATGAAAACCGTGGCCATCGGGTGATCGGGCTTGGCGGAGAATTGCTGAAAAAGCTCATCCAGCGACAGGCCGGACCAGAACGTCTTCTCGAAGGCATCTGCCTTGCGGCGCAACGATCCCAACAGCAGCCATTTGCCGATGATGATGGTCCACGACCACAGCGAGGCGGCCACCAGCAAGACGAACACGGCCTTGACCAGCAGATCGGCGCGCCAGAACAGCGAGACGATGGAGATGTTGCCGACATCGGGCGTGCTGCCCGTTGTGGAGACATCGACACTGCCGGTGGGTGCAGCCGAAGGGGCATCGAGCGGCTGGGCCTCGGCGCCGGGGCCAACCGGGGCCGCCGAAGGCGCCGACTGTGCCAGTGCGGCGGGCGCAACAGGGGCGATGGAGAAGGACAACACCAAGGCAAACGCCGCGAAGACGCGCTTGAAACTCATGAACAAACCTCTTCCGCTCGGCGCGGGAACCGGTTGGGGGCCACGGTTCTCGCTAGAAACCTATGTAAAGTGGCCGAAATTTGGCGCGAATCGTTCAACGCTCTTCGTAAACGAAAGGGGCCAGCTTGTCGCGCACGTCCTGTGGGATGCGGCGGGGCTTGCCGGAGAGCGTCATCACGCAGGCTTCCACGGTTCCATGCACCAGCAATGTCTCGCCCGAATAGACTTTTTGATCGGCCACCATGCGCGCGCCGGAAAGCGCCGCACACATGGTTCGCACCTCAAGCTGGTCTTCCAGGCGGGCGGGACGGAAATATTCGAGCTGAACTTTGCGCAACGTCCAGGCGGTGGGTTCCGCATCTTCGAGGCCCGCAAGCTTGATGCCGACGGAGCGGAAGAATTCGGTGCGGCCGCGTTCCATGAAGCGCAGGTAATTTGCGTGATAGACGACGCCGGAGAGATCGGTGTCTTCGTAATAGACGCGCAGCGGCAAGATATGGGCCTTGCCCGCGAAATGGCCGAGCGCGTTATTCATCGGGATCGCTCGCGAAAAGGCCGATCTGGGCGGGATCGCGCGCGGGCTGCGGCAGGCCCAGATGGGCGAAGGCAGCGCCCGTCAACACCCGGCCGCGCGGCGTGCGCTGGACGAAGCCCTGTTGCATCAGGAACGGCTCGACCACTTCTTCTATGGCATCGCGCGCCTCGCCAAGTGCGGCTGCAATCGTTTCGACGCCGACCGGGCCGCCGGCGAAGGATTCCGCGATCAGCTTGAGATAGCGCCGGTCGAAGGAATCGAGGCCCCGCTTATCCACTTCCAGTCGCGTGAGTGCGGCATCGGCGATCTTGGCATCCACGCGCGCCTTGCCGCCGACGCTTGCGAAATCGCGCACGCGCTTGAGCAAGCGGCCTGCGATGCGCGGCGTGCCACGCGCACGGCCCGCAATCTCGCGCGCGCCATCGGGCGACAGATCGAAACCCAGAACGCGCGCGCCGCGCTCCACGATCGAGACCAGTTCTTCCGCGGAATAGAAATTCAGCCGGATTGGAATGCCGAAGCGATCGCGCAGCGGGGTGGTGATGAGGCCCGAGCGCGTGGTCGCGCCGACCAGCGTGAAGGGGGCGAGCGTGATCTTCACCGAACGCGCGCTAGGGCCTTCGCCGATCACGAGATCGAGTTCGTAATCCTCCATCGCGGGATAGAGGATTTCTTCCACCACCGGGTTGAGGCGGTGGATCTCGTCGATGAACAGCACGTCGCGCGGTTCGAGATTGGTGAGGATGGCGGCGAGATCGCCCGCTTTCGCAAGCACCGGGCCGGAGGTGGAGCGGAAATTCACGCCCAGTTCGCGCGCCACGATCTGGGCCAGCGTGGTCTTGCCCAGGCCCGGCGGGCCAGAGAACAACACATGATCCAGCGCCTCGCCACGGCTTTTCGCGGCCTCGATGAAGATCGAAAGATTCTCGCGCGCCTGCGCCTGGCCGACGAAATCGGAAAGCGTTTTCGGGCGCAGGCTGGTTTCGAGCGTGTCTTCCTCGGCGCGTTCGGGCGTTACGAGGCGGTCGACGGGTGCGGGTGCTGCTTTTGCCATCGACAATCCTTACTTCGCCATGTGGCGCAGGCATTCGCGAATGAGCACCTCAACCGGAACCTCGCCCAATTCACGGGCGACGCGGGCCACGACTTCGCTTGCCTGTGTCGGAGAATAGCCCAGCCCCGTCAGCGCCGCGACCGCATCGGCTTCCGGGCCGCGCGGGGCTGCGTGGGCCACCGTTTCATCGGCGTGGCCGCGCAGCATCATGGCGGGGGCCTTGTCTTTCAATTCGGTCACGATGCGCAGCGCGAGCTTGGGGCCCACGCCTTGCGCGCGGCCGATGGCGGCTTTGTCACTCAGGGCAAGCGCACGTTCGAGTTCGCGCGACGACAGCGCCGAGAGCACGTTCAACGCCACGCGGGCGCCGACATTCTGCACCGTTTGCAGCAGGCGAAACCATTCGCGTTCTTCGGCGGACGAGAAGCCATAGAGCTTGATCGTTTCGTCGGTGATGCGGGTTTCGATGATGAGCGAGGCGGTGTTGCCCGCCGACAATTTGGACAGCGTGGAATTCGGGCAGCTGACGAGATAGCCGACGCCGCCGACATCGAGGATCGCGTGATCTTCGGAAACGGTATCCACCGTGCCTGTGAGTTTGCCGATCATGCGATGGCTGTTTTTTTGGTGGTCGCTCTGGCGGCCGGCGAACCGGAAACCACTTCGCCTGCCAACGCTCCTGCGATGCGGGCGCGGGTGCCCGCCAGATGCGCATGGGCAATGGCTGCGGCCAGCGCATCCGCCGCATCGAATTGGCTGACACCAGCGGTGGGCAGCAGGCGCTTCACCATTGCCAGAACCTGATCCTTGTCGGCATGGCCCACGCCGACCACGCATTTCTTGATGTGGTTGGGGGCATATTCGGCGATCTCCAGTTCGGCCTGGGCCGCGGCGAGCAAAGCCACGGCGCGGGCGTGACCGATCTTGAGGGCGGCTTGCGGATCCTTGGCGACAAAGGCCTGTTCGACGGCGATGGCCGCGGGGCGATGTTCGGCGATGACTTCGCTCAAGGTGAGATGCAGGATCATCAGGCGGCGGCCAAGGCCCTCGATGGGTTTGCTGACGATCACCCCATGGGCGACGTGGGTGAGCCGCGAGCCCTGCACGTCGATCACGCCCCAGCCCATCCGGCTGAGGCCGGGATCAAGGCCGAGGATGCGAATCGTCATAGTCATCGCTTTCTTGTACCCTTTCCGTTCGGACGCTTTCTAGACCAGATGGGACCAACATATGAGAGCTTTTCCGGCGATCGCCGTCGCGCTTGTGGCGATCACACTGGGTGGCGCGTGCCCGTTCAAATATACAGCCGCCGTTCGACGCGATGCCGTCGCGCCAGCAGTATTGCTCAAGCTTCAGAACGCCGAAGCTTTCAAGTTCTACGATATCGATAAGCCGCTTATCACCCTTAAGGAAGACAAAGTAGAATTGCTCATCAATGCGACGAAAACTGTGAATGGGCGATCCTTGCTGGATCCCGATCTCATCGGGATAGTGATCGACCCGTGCACGATGAAGGTTCTCGAGAGCTATTTCGTTTCACCATTCCCCGAGGATGCACCCGTTCACTAAGCCGACATCTTCTCCAGCAGCGCGTCGGAGAATTCGTAATTGCCGTAGACGGTTTGGATATCGTCATGGTCATCGAGCACATCGAGCAGCTTGATGAGGGCTTCGCCCGCCTCATCCTTCACGGCCACCATGTTCTGCGGGCGGAAAACGATCTTGGCGGATTGGGCTTCGCCGAGCTTGGCTTCCAGCGCGTCGCGCACGGCACCGAAATCTTCCACGCTGGTGAGAAACTCGTGGCCTTCCTCGGTGGAGACGCATTCATCGGCGCCTGCCTCGATGGCGATGTCGAGCATCGCGTCATCGCTGCCCTTGTCTTTCGGATAGACGAGGCTTCCGACGCGGTTGAACATGAACGCGACGGAATTTGTCTCGCCCAGCGCGCCGCCGAATTTCGAGAACGCCGCGCGGACATCGCCCGCGGTGCGGTTGCGGTTGTCGGTCAGCGCTTCGACGATCAGCGCGGTGCCGCCGGGGCCATAACCTTCGTAACGCACCTCATCGTAATTCTCCGCGTCGCCGCCCTGGCCCTTCTTGATGGCGCGCTCGATATTGTCCTTCGGCATGGACTCGGCCTTGGCCGCGATGATCGCGGCGCGCAGGCGCGGATTGTGTTTCGGGTCGGGCAGGCCCTGCTTGGATGAGACCGTGATTTCGCGGGCGAGCTTGGAGAAGAGCTTCGAGCGCTCCTTATCCTGCCGCCCCTTGCGGTGCATGATGTTCTTGAACTGGGAATGACCGGCCATGGCTTACCTTTCGGGTGCGCTGAGATAGCCGGGGCCCTTGCCCAGTTTCAAGCCATACGACGCCCACATACAAGAAGGGCCTTGCCGCCCGCCGAACCGGCGCAGACGAAAAAGGCCCCTTCCCGTTTCGGCAACCAGCAGGCCGCCGCCGAAAACCCATTTCAGGGCCAATGACGGACGCCTCGCGCAAAGCCGGCCACGGCATTTGCGAAACCGGACAATTCCCTTCCGCCGCGCCCGCCCATTTTTGGGGAACGCAGCCTTGCGGGAAACCAGGCCCGGATCGCGCGGGACGCACGCAAGCTTGCGCCCTTCGCCTGTCTGTTCTTGCGGCATCGTTAGGTCATGTCTCGCCTGCTCCATCATTGATGGAACAAATAAGGAACTTGTTGTAGGATTTCAAGCCATATATAGGAATATTTATTACGCATTATCTCTGCGCGGATTGAATACCCCAGGCAGGCGCGTTCGCCCCCCTTGCATGCTGCCACTACACAGCACATACTGAACCATATGGTTCAGCATAATCCAGCTCGCTTCGATGCCTCGTTCTCCGCGCTCTCGGACGCCACCCGGCGCGGCGTCCTGGAGCAGCTTGGGCGGGCGGACGCTTCGATCACGGACTTGGCCCAGAAATTCCACATGACCCTCACGGGCATGAAGAAGCATGTCGGCGTTTTGGAGCAGGCGGGGCTCGTCACCACTGAGAAGGTCGGGCGCGTGCGGACCTGCAAGCTCGGCCTGCGCCGGCTGGAGGAAGAGGCGGGATGGATCGAGAGATACCGCCAGCTCTGGGATGCACGCTTCAACGCGTTGGACAAGGTTATCGAGGAACTGAAACAGCAGGAGAAGATCGATGGACGCGAAGAAAAATAATGAAGCCGCCCCGGTGAAGAACAACACGACGGTGGAACGAAAGTCCGATCGTGAGCTGGCCGTTACGCGAACCTTCAACGGCCCGGCGCGCATCGTGTTCGAGGCGTGGACCAAGCCCGAGCTGTTCAGACGGTGGTGGACACCGAAGTCGTTTGGCTTGACCATCCATTCCTGCGAGATGGACGTTCGCGTCGGGGGCACATACCGTTTGATGATCAGCCACCCGGCCTCAGAACAGCCTATGGCGTTCTTCGGCAAATATATCGAGGTGGCGCCGCACGCGCGCCTGGCCTGGACGAATGATGAAAGTGCCGATGGTGCCATCACCACGGTGACGTTCGAAGAAAGAGGCGGCGAGACGCTGGTCGTCATGTACGACCTCTATCCCTCGAAAGAAGTTCTCGACGCGGCCATCGCTTCCGGGAGCACCTGCGGGACAGACGAGACGTTCGCGCAACTTGAGGAGCTTCTTGTCACCCTGGGCGCGGGCGTGGGAGGGTCATGACGTCGTCGGATGACGCCAACCGCGAGCCTGCGACGGGGCCGAACTGAAACGAACAATCGGGGGCGCGCGTGAACACTTCCAAAATCGAGGACGCCGAAGACCTTGCCATGGCGGCGGAGGTCAAAAGCGGGGCGGCGGTGCGCTCCCCGCTGGAGGAGTTTCAGGAAGGCACCAAAAGCCAGACCGCGTTTATCGGCCACCCGCCGGGGCTTGGCTGGCTTTCCATGTCGGAGGTTTGGGAGCGGTTTTCCTATTACGGCATGCAGGCGCTGCTCGTGCTCTACATGACCGAATATCTCTTCAAGCCGGAGAATATCGGCAAGGTGTGGGGCTTCGCGCCGTTTTCCCACGCCATTCAATATTTCTATGGGCCGCTGCCGCCGCAGGCGCTCGCGAGCGCGATTTTCGGGCTCTATGCGGGGCTTGTGTATGTGACGCCGCTGGGCGGGGGCTGGTTGGCCGACCGTGTGCTTGGGCGCACGCACACCGTCACCATCGGGGCTTCGCTGATGGCGCTGGGCCATTTCATGATGGCGTTCGAGGTGAGCTTTTTGCCCGCACTTCTTTGCCTTCTGGTCGGCGTGGGCTGCTTCAAGGGAAATATCGCGGCACAGGTCGGCGATCTTTATGCGGCCGACGATCACCGCCGCGCCGACGGCTTCATGGTCTATTTCATGGGAATCCAGATTGCCGTGATCGTGTCGCCACTGGTTTGCGGCACGCTGGGGCAAACGGTGGGCTGGCATTGGGGATTTGGGGCGGCAGGTGTCGGCATGGTGATCGGGTTGGCCACCTATCTCACCGGGCGCTATGCGCTGCCGCCGGAACCATCGCGCGACAAAACCAAGGCCGTGGCGCGGCCGCCGCTGACGGCCAAGGATTGGCGCGTGATCGCCATTCTTGTGGCGCTGCTGCCGGTGCTGGCCCTTTCGCTGGTCAGCAATCAGGAGATCTTCAACGCCTATCTGATCTGGGCGCAAAAGAACTTCCAGCTCGTGTTCTTTGGCGAAACAATGCCGATCACCTGGATGCTTTCGGTCGATGCGTTTGTTTCGACCGGGCTGATGGCGTTTGTGATCTGGTTCTGGCGCTGGTGGAGCAAGCGTTGGACGGAGCCCGACGAACTCACCAAGATCGTGATCGGCACGGCGATCAGCGCATTTGCGCCGCTGGTGCTGGCCGCTGCCGCATGGCGCGTGGCGGCCACGGGGCATCCGGTTTCGATCTTCTGGGCCTTCGGATTTCACATCATCAACGATCTGGGATTCTCGATGGTGCTGCCGACGGGGCTGGCGCTTTATTCGCGCGCAGCCCCCAAGGGCCTCGGCGGCACGATGATCGCGGTCTATTACCTGCACCTGTTCGCCGGGAACATGCTGATCGGCTATGTCGGCGGGCTTTTGAGCCGGATGGACGCGGTCAGCTTCTGGCTGCTGCATGCCGGGATGATGGCGGCGGGTGTCGGGCTTCTGATCGTGGCACGGCTGGCCTTCGGGCATATCCTTGCGCCTGCCTATTCAGAGGCCCGCGCCGCCTGAGCAAGATCGCCATTCCTCCAACTGTCATCCCGGCCAGGCGGCGATAGCCCGCGCAGAGCCGGGACCCACGGTCCTGCTTCGCGATGGGTCCCGGCTCTCGCTGCGCTCGGCCGGAATGACAAGCACAATTAGATGTGAGGAAGCGGTGATTTTGGGGTCCGTCCTTGACATTGTTTAGAATAGTTCTAAGTATCACTTGCAACACACGGCCAGCGGCCGAAAACCCAAGGAGTTCCATCGACATGCTGCGTATTGGCGACAAATTCCCCGATTTCTCGATGACCGGCGTGGTCTCGACCGATCCGAAGACCGCGTTCCGCGATTTCGACGGCCAGACCGATGCGGGCAAATGGAAGGTGGTGTTCTTCTGGCCGAAGGACTTTACCTTCGTGTGCCCCACCGAGATCGCGGCCTTCGGCCAGCTTCATGGAGAGTTCAAGGATCGCGACGCGGTGGTTTATGGCGTCTCCATCGACAGCGAGTTCGTGCATCTGGCGTGGCGGCAGAACCATGCGGACCTGAAGCACCTGCCCTTTCCGATGCTGGCCGATGTGAAGCGCGAACTGACGGGCGCGCTCGGCATTCTCGACCAGAAGGCCGGTGTGGCGCAGCGCGCGACGTTCATCGTCGATCCGGAAGGGATCATCCGCTTTGTTTACGTGACCGACCTCGATGTCGGCCGCAATCCGCAGGAAGTTCTGCGCGTGCTCGATGCGTTGCAGACCGACGAATTGTGCCCGTGCAACTGGCAGAAGGGCGACGAGGTTCTGAAACCCGCCGCATAAACTGCCAACCGCTCTCGCGGGCCCGGCTGCCCCTCCCCGCGACCCGCGAGAGCACCTTTTTTAAAAGGACGCTTCTCATGCCTCTCGAAAGCCTGAAGAACCGTTTGCCGGATTATGCGAAGGATTTGCGGTTGAACCTTTCCTCGCTCGCCGCCGAACCATCGCTCACCGAACAGCAGCGCGCGGGCACGTTTGTTGCCTCCGCGCTTGCCTCGCGCAACAGCGAGACCATCAATGCGATCATCGCTGAATTCGGGCCGAAGCTTTCAGCGGAAGCGTTGCAGGCGGCGCATTCGGCGGCTTCGATCATGGCGATGAACAACATCTATTACCGCTTCGTGCATCTGGCATCTTCGCCCGATTACAAAACGCTGCCCGCCAAGCTGCGCATGAATGTGATCGGCAAGCCCGGCGTGGAGAAGGCCGATTTCGAATTGTGGTCGCTTGCCGTCTCCGCGATCAACGGTTGCGGCATGTGCATCGACGCACATGAGAAAGTGTTGCGCGAGCACGGCATCACGGCGGAACAGGTTCAGGCCGCGGTGCGGATTGCAGCTGTGGTGCATGCGGTGGCGGCAACGCTGGACGGCGTTGTGGCCGATCCGGGCGCGCTCAATATCGCGGCTTAGGCAAAGGCATAAGCATCCATTCGCAGCGATCCGAAGGTTGTGCTTGTGTGCAGCCTTTGGGTCGCCGCGCCACCGGCGCCATAGGCGACAAACAGCGGCATGAAATGATCCTCGTCGGGCTGCGCCATTTCGGCGTGCGGTGCCAGGCGGCGGTAATGGCCAAGATCGGCTTCGCGCCGTTCCATCAACGCAGCGTGCATCCAGTCCGAGAATTCGCGCGACCAATCCGGTTCGGGCGCGAACATTCCGCTGCGATCGAGCAGCCGCAGATTGTGGACGAAACCGCCGCTTCCGATCACCAGCACATTTTCCTTCCGCAACGGCGCAAGGGCGCGGCCGAGCGCGATGTGATGGGCGGCACCCTTTAGCCCTTGCACCGACAGCTGCACCACGGGGATATCCGCCTGCGGATACATCAGAAGCAGCGGCACCCACGCGCCGTGATCGAGGCCGCGTTTGGGATCGGCGGACGATTGAAATCCGGCGGTGTTCAGAAGCGAGATCGTTTGCGATGCCAGCCGCTCCGAACCCGGTGCGGGATAGCGCACCGCATAGAGCTCGGGCGGGAAGCCTCGAAAATCGTGGATCGTGTCGTTGACCGGCACGGTGTTCACGCATGGGGCGCCAGTATCCCAATGGGCCGAGGCGATCAGGATGGCATCCGGTTTGCCGATCTGCCTGCCGAGGCCGCGCAGGAAATCGCGCGCCGGACAATCGTCGAACGGCAGGGTCGGCGCACCATGGGAGACGAAGATCGAAGGCAGCATCGCTTCAGGCTAGGCGTGCAAGCGCGCACATTCAATGCGGGTCAAGCAGCCGGCGGGCCTTTGAGTTCCACCGTATTGCCGTCCGGATCGCGGATATAGATCGAAGGGCCGGTGCCTTCGGCGCCATAACGCTGGCCGGCATCGGTGATTTCGATGTTCGATTTCGCCAGATGCGCGCGGATTGCGGCATCATCGAACGGTGCGATCTGAATCGCGAAGTGATCGACATTGCGGCCTTCCTTCGCGGGGCCCGCGCCGCCCATCTTTCCGAGCAGTTGATCGAGCGGCACAAGATCGATCAGGGATTCGCCCGCACAGACCTGATAGAGGCCGATCTGGGTTTGCTCCTTGTCCATCGTGCAGCCGAGGACATCGATATAGAAATGCAGGCTCGCCTTCACATCGCGCACGCGCAGGACGACGTGATCGAGCTTGCGAAGTTTGAAGGGGATCATTTGGGTCTTTCGATTTCTTCGATCACAACGCGTTCGAGATCGCCAAGGTGTTTTGTCACCGTGTCCCAGATGCGCCGCTCCGTCACCAGTTCATAGCCGTGCCGATAGACATTGCCGGAATCGCGCACGGCGACCCAATCGATATCGGGATGGCGCGCCTTCAATTCTTCCGGCAGGTGGCGCGAAGCTTCCGAGATGATTTCAAGCGCACGAATTGTCGCGTAGACGACCAGCTCACTCGACGCGAATTCCTCGAATGTCAGGGTGCCGATAAACCTGCGGGCATAGAGGATGTTGTTGCGGATATCCTGAAGGCGCTGTAGCGCCCTGTCAAAAGACATCTACCGCGTCTTTCATGGCCTGCTCGCGCAGCAGCGGTTTCAGCGCATCGCGTTCGACGAGATCGACTTTGCGGCCGAGCAAATCTGCAACATCATGTTGGAGGCGGACATATTCGAATATTCCGCACGGCTTGCCGGGCTCAAGGTCCACGAGAATGTCGATATCGCTTGCGGACCGTGCCTCGCCGCGCGCGACGGAGCCGAAGACTGCCGCGTGCAACACGCCGCGCGCCCGCAACGACGCCTGGTTGGCGCGCAGGATTTCAAGGGTTTGGTCGAGCGTCGGCACGGTCATGGCGGCAGTATAGCCGAGACCGGGGTTAATTTTAAATCTCTGGAATGGCCTGTTTCAGACGCCCACCGACGCGCACCGGTTCGATGCGGGCGGCGAAGCCTTTGGCGTTGGTTTCCACGAACACGCCGCACAAGGTGGCCGGGCCCATCGCGGGCTGGAAGCGGCCGGAGGACATCTTCTTCGTGAACCGCTGCAGGGGTTCGAATTTTTCCATGCCGATGACGGAATCATAATCCGCACACGCGCCTGCATCGGTTTGATAGGCGGTGCCGCCGGGCAGGATTTGCGCATCCGCTGTGGGCACATGGGAATGCGAGCCGACAACCAAACTCGCGCGGCCATCGCAGAAATGGCCCATCGCCATTTTTTCGCTTGTCGCTTCGGCGTGCATATCCACCACCACGGCATCGGCGGCTTCGCCCAGAGGGCATGCGATCAACTCTGCTTCCACCGCGGCGAAGGGATCGTTTTGCGGCTCCATGAAAACACGGCCGAGCGGATTGATCACCAGCACATGGGCGCCGTTTCTGGCCTGGAACAGGTTTGCGCCTTTGCCCGGTGTGCCGGGCGGCAGATTGCAGGGGCGCAGCACGCGGTCTTCATCGCCGATGAAGGTGAGGATTTCCTTCTGGTCGAGCCAATGATTGCCGGTGGTGATGCAATCGACACCGATCTGGAACATCTCGTTGGCGATGTTGCGGGTGACGCCGAAACCGCCCGCGAGATTCTCGCCGTTCACAATCACGAAATCGAGATTGAGGGCCTCCCGCAAACGCGGAAGCTCCGCATGGACCACGTCGCGGCCGGGTTTCCCGACGATGTCGCCGATGAATAGAATGCGCATGAGGTCTCTTTACACAGGGTGGCCGCCATGACGCGAGCAAAATTGCTGGTCCGGCTGATCGATGTCCGATGCCCTACGTGTGGTGAAAGCGCCTGACGCCTGTTTCGGTCGCGATCATATCGAGCGGATGGTCGTGGGGTTCGCGGGGAAGCTGTGCCACTTCCTGGCCCGCATAGGCGATGCCGATGGTGCGGATGCCGCTGCCCAATTCCGCCAGCGTGCGATCGTAAAAGCCGCCGCCATATCCCAAACGATGCCCGGTTGAATCGAAGGCGAGCAGCGGGACCAGCAGGATTTGCGGATGCGCGATGGGCCAATCCGGTGAAGGCTCCGCTATGCCATAAGCGCCGGGCTGTAGGACGCGGCCATCCTTCCAGTGATGGAAGACCAGGGCCTCGCCCCGGGCGGACACGCGGGGGAAAGCGAAGGTGCACCCCGTCAGCGCCAATTGCTCGAGGAGCAGATGCGGGTCCGCCTCGCCAGGCATGGCCGCATAGGCACCGATCAGGCTGTTTGGCGGAATGTCCAAAGCGGCGGCATGGGCGGCCAGCCGCGCGGGAAAATCGGGAATGGACCGGGCCAGTTCCATGCGGCGGGCGCGGGCCTGCTGTCTGAGTTCGGTTTTCATGTTCTCATCTCCCCCTTGCGGGGAGGTCGCGCGTTTCGATCATCGGGTTCGTAGAGGGCGTTTGTGGAAACAGCCCCCCACCCGCCGTCGCTTTGCGACGTCGACCTCCCCGCGTGGGGGAGGTGAAAAAAGATAGTGGACGGGACCGCCAACGCCGTTGGAATTGGATCCTCACGGGCCTGCAGTTGCAGGTGGGCGCCGTGTGCTCGAAACCACGATCTCGAACAGGGACAGCTCCCGGTGAGTACATTAAGGCCCCTGGGTATCGCTATCCTGACGCGCGAGGCAGTACCCGTCCGACATCTAAGCTAGGCATGCGCGAAGCGCGCCGCAATGTCTTCGAGCTGTTTTGCAGCGGCTTCGAGGCGATCGGCGGCCAAACCTTCGGTTTTGGCGAGGGTTTCCCGCACATCGTCGTTTGAGCCGGTGAGTTCGCCCAGCGGCTTGCCGCCCGCCTCGATATGGGCGTTGGCATCGAAGACTTCATCGGCCAGCAGCAGGGCCGCCATCAAAAGCAGCCTGGAATCGCCCACCTGCCCCACCGATTCCATGAGTTCGCGGACTTTGCCGTCCACATACCCGGCCAATTGCTTGAGGTGATCTTCCTCGCCCTCGTCGCAGGCGATGGTATAGGCCCGGGCATTGACCATGACATTGACCAGGGGCATGGGATTTCCTTCCTGTCAGCCCAATGTGTTAGGCGGGCTGCGGCTTATTGGCGGCCAAGGGCGGCCCTTATTTCTGCGATGGCGCCATCCAGACGGCCCTGGACTTCGTGGGTGAGACCCTGGAGCGAGCGGGCCTCGCCTTCGAGTTCCTGAATTCGGGCAAGCAGGCGTTCGCGCTCTGCCGTCAATTCGGCGATGCGTCCCGCGGCACGGCCCATCTCTTCGCGGGCGCGAGCGAGGGGAACGCCGGACTTTTCCACTTGTTCGAGGGCTGCGGCGAACCGCGCGGCCGCCGTCTCCAGCCTGCTCATCGACGCCTCTTTTCGCTATTCGCCAAGACCTTAGGCCGAGGTGGGAAATATGGTCAACGCTTTTGCGTTCTTACTCTTGACGCATAAGGCTTGCGCTCGCTAAGGCCAAGCCCATTCCGAAGGAAAAATACGCGATGAGCAGCGGTACAGGCACGGTTTCGCCCTCGAAGGAGGCTGCTGAAATCCGCCGCCTCGCCAACGCCATTCGCGCGCTCTCCATGGATGCGGTGGAAGCCGCCAATTCCGGCCATCCCGGCATGCCGATGGGCATGGCCGATGTGGCGACGGTGCTGTTTTCCAAATTCCTCAAATTCGATCCCGCCCAGCCCAAATGGCCCGATCGCGACCGCTTCGTGCTTTCCTGCGGGCATGGCTCGATGCTGCTCTATTCGCTGCTCTGGCTCACGGGTTATGACGACATCACGCTCGACAACATCAAGCGTTTCCGCCAGCTCGGCAGCCCGTGCGCGGGCCACCCGGAATATGGCCATCTGGCGGGCATCGAAACCACAACCGGCCCGCTTGGGCAGGGGCTGGCCACAGCTGTGGGCATGGCGATTGCCGAGCGCATTGTGAACGCGCGCTTCGGTAACGATCTGGCCGATCACAGAACCTATGTGATGGCGAGCGATGGCGATCTGATGGAAGGCATCAGCCACGAGGCGATCAGCCTTGCGGGCCACCTGAAGCTTTCCAAGCTGATCGTGCTCTACGACGACAACAACATCTCCATCGATGGCGATACCGAGATCGCGGATTCGACCGATCAGCGGATGCGCTTCGAAGCGTCGGGCTGGATCACCCATCTGGTTGACGGGATGAACGGCGAGGAAGTTTCGCGCGCGCTTCTGGCAGCCCATGCAAGCGACCGGCCGACGCTGATCTGCTGCCGCACCACCATCGGCTTCGGGGCGCCGAAGAAGGCGGGCACCTCGAAAGCGCATGGCGAGGCTTTGGGCGCCGAAGAACTTGCAGGCGCCAAGAAGAATCTCGACTGGCCTTACGGCCCGTTCGAGATTCCCGACGATATTCTTTCGGCCTGGCGCGCGATTGGCGGCAAAGGCAAAGCGCAGCGCGAAGCCTGGACGGTTCGCAAGAATGCATCCGACAAGGCGGCGGAATTCGACGCGACGCATTCGCTCGACCTGCCGAAGGGCTTTGCGCCCGCCATAACGGCGCTCAAGAAAAAGTTCAGCGCGGAAAAGCCCAATGTCGCCACGCGCAAATCCTCGGAGATGACGCTTGAAGTGGTGAATGCGGAAATCTCCACCACCATCGGCGGCTCCGCCGACCTCACCCCTTCCAACAACACGCGCACCAAGGGCATGAAGGAAATCGCGACCGGCGATTTCTCGGGCCGCTACATGCATTACGGCATTCGCGAACATGGGATGGCGGCGGCCATGAACGGCATGGCGCTGCATCGCGGCGTCATTCCCTATGGCGGCACGTTTCTGATCTTCTCGGATTACTGCAAACCCGCGATCCGGCTTTCGGCCCTTTCGGGCGAGCGCGTGATCTATGTGATGACGCACGATTCCATCGGGCTTGGCGAAGACGGGCCGACGCATCAGCCGATCGAACAGCTTGCGGGCTTGCGCGCGATCCCGAACCTTTTGGTGTTCCGCCCGGCGGACGCGGTGGAAACGGCCGAATGCTGGCAGCTTGCGCTGGAGCATCAGAAGAAACCGAGCCTGCTCGCATTGACGCGGCAAAACCTGCCGACCCTGCGCACCGAGCACACGGATGAAAACCTGTGCGCGCGCGGGGCTTATGAACTTGCGGGCGCGGACGGCCAGGCGAAAGTAACTATTCTTGCCACCGGATCCGAAGTCGAAATCGCGATGAAAGCGCGGGATTTGTTGCAGGCGGACGGGATTGGAACCCGCGTGGTTACCATGCCGTGCTGGGCGCTGTTCGAGGAACAAGACGAAACATATCGTGAGCGCATTCTGGGGCCCGGCACCGTTAAGGTTGGAATCGAAGCGGCCTCGCCTTTCGGCTGGGATCGTTATATCGGATCGGACGGAGCTTTCGTGGGCATGCACAGCTTTGGCGCCAGCGCGCCCGCGAAGGATTTGTTCAAGCATTTCGGCATTACGCCGGAGGCCGCGGCGGAAGCAGCCAAGGCGGCATTGAAGAAGTAATTGACAACTGGGTGGCCGGGTCGCGCTTCGCTTCGCTCGCTGCCCGGCCATGGTGAGGAGATAGAGAATGGCACTTCGCGTCGCGATCAACGGCTTCGGCCGCATCGGACGTTTGGTCTTGCGCGCAATTGTTGAATCCAAGCGCAACGACATCGTCGTGGTAGGGGTGAACGATCTGGGTCCGGTCGAAACGAACGCGCATCTGCTGCGTTACGACTCTGTTCACGGCCGGTTCCCCGGCGAGGTGAAGGTGGACGGCGATCTGATGATCGTCGACGGGCACAAGATCAAGGTGACGGCGGTGAAAGACCCGGCCCAGCTTCCGCACAAGGAATTGGGCGTGGACATCGCGCTGGAATGCACGGGCATCTTCACATCGAAGGAAAAGGCCTCGGCCCATCTGGCGGCGGGCGCCAAGCGCGTTCTCGTCTCGGCCCCTTGCGATGGCGCGGATCGCACGATCGTGTTCGGCGTGAACGACAAGACGCTGACGAAGGAAGACACGGTCGTCTCCAACGCTTCCTGCACGACCAACTGCCTGGCGCCGATGGCGAAGGTGCTGAACGATGCCATCGGCATCGAAAAAGGCTTCATGACGACGGTGCATTCCTACACCAACGATCAGCCTTCGCTCGACCAGATGCACAAGGATCTCTATCGCGCGCGTGCGGCTGCTCTCTCGATGATCCCCACCTCCACGGGTGCTGCCAAAGCTGTCGGCCTCGTGCTGCCGGAACTCAAGGGCAAGCTCGACGGCATTTCGGTGCGCGTGCCCACGCCGAATGTTTCGCTGGTGGACCTGAAATTCGTTTCCAAGCGGCCGACCACGGTGGCTGAGGTCAACGACGCCATGAAGGCCGCGGCAAGCGGTGCGTTGAAAGATGTGCTGGTGATCGTGGATGCGCCGCTGGTGAGCCACGATTTCAACCATCAGCCTGCATCGTGCTCTTTCGCGCTCGATCAGACCAAGGTGCTGGACGGGAATTTCGTTCAGGTCATGGGCTGGTACGACAATGAATGGGGCTTCTCCAATCGCATGGCGGACACCGCTATCGCGATGGGCAAGCTGATCTGATCCAGCCATGGATTCGTTTCAGACGCTTGATGGCCTTTGCGTGAAGGGCAAGCGCGTGCTGGTGCGCGCGGATCTCAACGTGCCGATGAAAGACGGGCGCGTGGCCGACATGATGCGCATCGAGCGCCAGGCGCCCACGATCCGCGAGCTGGCCGACAAGGGCGCGAAGGTGATCGTGCTTTCCCATTTCGACCGGCCGAAGGGCAAGGTTGTGCCCTCCATGTCGCTCAAGCCGGTGACATTCGCGCTGGCTTACGCGCTTTCGCGCCATGTGGATTTCGCTGACGATTGCGTGGGCCCCACAGCCGAAGCAGCGGTTGCCAAGATGAAGGATGGCGAGGTTCTGCTGCTGGAGAACACGCGCTTTCACAAGGGCGAAGAAGACAACGATCCGGCCTTTGCCAAACAGGTGGCGGCATTGGGCGATATCTTCGTCAACGATGCGTTTTCGGCGGCCCACCGCGCGCATGCCACGACCGAGGGGATCGCGCATCTGCTGCCATCGGCCGCCGGGCGCGCCATGCAGCTTGAGCTTTCACACCTGCGCCAGGCGCTGGACGATCCCAAGCGCCCGGTGATGGCGGTTGTGGGCGGGGCGAAGGTTTCGACCAAGATTTCGCTGTTGGAAAACCTGATCGACAAGGTGGATATTCTGGTGATCGGTGGCGCAATGGCGAACACGTTTCTCGCCGCCGAGAATATCCATGTCGGCAAATCGCTGTTCGAGCAGGATCACATCGCGACCGCCCAGCGCATCGTGAAGCGCGCGACCGAAACCGGCACGATCCTGATCCTGCCGGAAGATGTGGTGGTGGCGACCGAGTTCAAACCCAACGCCCATCATCGCACCGTTCCCGTGCGCGAAGTGGCGCACAACGAGATGATCCTCGATGTGGGCCCCGACACGATCGACGAATTCGAGCGGCGCCTGCAGACCGCCGCCACCCTTGTGTGGAACGGGCCGTTCGGCGCCTTCGAAACGCGCCCCTTCGACCGCGGCACGGTTGCGGCCGCGCGCCTTGTGGCCGAACGCACCAAGGCGGGCAGGCTTCTTTCGGTGGCGGGCGGCGGCGACACGGTGGCGGCGCTGAACCACGCGGGCGTGGCCGAGGATTTTTCCTATGTGTCGACGGCGGGCGGCGCCTTTCTGGAATGGCTTGAAGGACGGGAATTGCCGGGCGTGCGCGCACTGGCGGAAAGCAAACGGAGCTGAACATGGATATCGCGGAACTGAACAAAATCGCGCGTGCGATGACGGCCGAGGGCAAGGGCATTCTCGCGGCGGATGAAAGCACCGGCACGATCCAGAAGCGGTTCGACAAGATCGGCGTGACCAACACCGAAGACAATCGCCGCGACTATCGCGAACTTCTGTTCCGCGCGACGGACGCAATGAAGAACCATATCTCCGGCGTCATCCTGTTCGACGAGACCATTCGCCAGAAGGCGAAGGACGGTACGCCACTGGTCAAGCTGATCGAGGCGGCGGGCAGCATTCCGGGCATCAAGGTGGATGCGGGTGCCAAGGCGCTTGCGGCTTGCCCCGGCGAGACGGTGACCGAAGGGCTTGATGGCTTGCGCGAGCGGCTGGTGGAATATCACAAGCTTGGCGCACGCTTCGCCAAATGGCGCGCGGTGATCGATATCGCGCCAGGCATCCCCAGCTACAACGGCGTTTCGACCAACGCGCATGCGCTGGCGCGCTATGCAGCGCTCTGCCAGGAAAACGGCATCGTTCCCATCGTCGAACCCGAAGTGCTGATGGACGGCGACCACACGGTCGAGCGTTGTGAAGAAGTGACCGAGTTCGTGCTGAAGGAAGTTTTCCAGCAGCTCTATTATCAGCGCGTGGCGCTTGAGGGCATGGTGCTGAAGCCCAACATGGTGATCTCGGGCAAGAAATGCGGCAAACAGGCGAGTGTGGACGAAGTGGCCGAACGCACGGTGAAAATCCTGAAGCGTTGCGTGCCTTCCGCCGTTCCCGGCATCGCATTCCTTTCGGGCGGACAATCCGATGAGGAAGCAACCGCGCATCTGAACGCGATGAACGCCGAATATGAATTGCCGTGGGCGCTCACCTTCTCTTACGGCCGCGCCTTGCAGGCGGCCCCGCAATCGGCGTGGAGCGGCAAGAGCGAGAACGTGACACTGGCGCAGAAGGCCTTCACGCACCGCGCGAAAATGAACGGGCTTGCCACGGTCGGCAAATGGACCGCCGATTTGGAGAAGAAGGCGGCTTGATATATTGTTGCTCCATGAGATGGAGCAAGCTGAAGCGGTTGGTCGAAGACGGGTTCGCGCAGAGCCTTGCCAAACGCCTTACTATAAACAGCACGGCATACGGAGCGTGTTCGTGTGGGCACGCATGGCTCTCCCTCGACGGAAAAATCATCGCCAATTTTTGCACGCGAGCTTATTGGAATCGTGAGATGGATATCTTGCCAGAGCGAGCGAACAAGATGTACGCGGATCAATACGCGGCATATGGCGAGATGAGCCGCCAAGGCGCTTACGAAGCATGCTGGGAGTTTGTCCACGACATCACTATTGAAGATGCGCTGAACGATAAAGATCCGCTCATCCAGACGCTTGCAATCGTCGACAAACGGATGGGCAAGCGACGTTTGTCGCAGATGGATGCGTCATCACTACATCCTCTTGCTCAGAAGCTTCTGGCGGAACGGATTAGGGCCGAAGGCATAAGGGCCCATACAAAAAGCCACGAACCAATTCCCGCCAGACTGTAGAGTGAATCTTTGTCCTGCCGCCTTTACCTCATTACACCGCCGAAGCTGGAGCCGCGCGCGTTTGCGGATGATCTGAAGCGCGCGTTCGATGGCGGCGATGTCGCCTCATTGCAATTGCGATTGAAGGACGTGGCCGACGATGAAATTCGCCGCGCCACCGAAATCCTGATGCCGATTGCGCAACGCGCCGATGTGGCCTTCATCCTCAACGACCGGCCCGATCTGGCGGCGGAATTGCGTTGTGACGGCGTGCATGTGGGGCAGGAAGATGCCTCTTATGCGCAGGCGCGCGCAGCGGTGGGGAAAAACGCGATTATGGGCGTGACCTGTCACAATTCGCGCCACCTTGCGATGGAAGCAGGCGAAGCGGGCGCGGATTATGTGGCGTTCGGCGCGTTCTTTCCCACACAGACGAAAGAACCCAAGACGCAGGCCGATGTCGAATTGCTGCGCTGGTGGGCGGAAGTGATGACCGTGCCCTGCGTGGCCATTGGCGGGATCACGGTGGAAAATGCGCGGCCACTGGTGGAAGCGGGCGCGGATTTCATCGCGGTATCGGCGGGGGTTTGGAACCACGCGGGCGGGCCTGCCGCGGCGGTCGCAGAATTCAACAAGCTGTTTCAATAAAACTGTCATCCCCGGCCGAGTGAAGCGTCAGCTTCGCGAGGGGAAGGGGACCCAGACGGCAAACACCGTTTGGTATGGAACACCTGGGTCCCCTTCCCCTCGCTGCCGCTCGGCCGGGGATGACAATTGGGGCATGGGTTGCTAGAACCCGCGCGCTCTTTGAACCGACCGAACCTCTTCCCGCGCCCCGAAAGGACGCCGCAAAGCCCATGGCCAAGATTTCCGGAAACGACATTCGCCCCGGCACGATGATCGACTACGACAAGGGCCTGTGGATCGCGGTAAAGACGCAGAAGGTGAAGCCCGGCAAGGGCGGCGCCTATAACCAGGTCGAACTCAAGAACGTCACCAACGGCACCAAGCTGAATCAGCGTTTCCGCTCCGACGAAACGGTGGAGGAAATCTATCTCGAGAAGAAGGATTTCCAGTTCCTCTATGCCACCGGCGACATGCTGACCTTCATGGACATGGAGAGCTACGAGCAGATCGAACTCGCCGCCGAATTCGTGGGCGATCAGGCGCAGTTCCTGCAGGATGGGATGAAGACCTTGGTGCAGATGTACGATGGCCGCGCCATCGGCATTTCGCTACCGCTGCAGGTGACGCTGGAAGTGACCGAGGCCGATCCGGTGATGCGCGGCGGCACGGCGGCACCTTCTTACAAAAGTGCTGTGCTGGAAAACGGCATGAAGATTCAGGTGCCGCCCTTCATCGAGGCGGGCACGAAGGTGATTGTTTCCACCGAAGACGGCTCTTATCTGCGGCGGGCCGAATAGATGCCTTATCTTTCACCTGCGCTGAACGTGATGGTTGCCGCCGCCCGCAAGGCCGGGCGCGGGCTGATCCGCGATTTCGGCGAGATCGAGAATCTTCAGGTGTCGATGAAGGGGCCGGGCGATTTCGTCACCACCGCCGACCAGCGCACCGAACGCATCCTGATCGAGGAATTGAAGAAGGCGCGCCCCGGCTATCCGTTCCTCGTGGAGGAATCCGGCGTGATCGACGGGCCGGACAAATCGCATCGCTTCATCATCGATCCGCTCGACGGCACGACCAACTTCATGCACGGCATCCCGCATTTCGCGATCTCCATCGCGCTGGAACGCGAGGGGCAAATCGTTTCGGGCGTGGTGTTCAACCCGGTGAACGACGAGATGTTCGTGGCCGAAAAGGGCCAGGGCGCGTTCCTCAACGACAAGCGGCTTAGGGTTGCCGCCCGCAAGCTCATCAAGGACACGCTGAGCGCCACCGGCATCCCCTTCATGGGCAAGGATGGCCATGAGCGGTTCCTTTCGGAGTTGCGCGCCGTCATGGGCGCGAGCACCGGCGTGCGCCGCTATGGATCGGCAGCGCTGGACCTCGCCTGGCTGGCGGCGGGACGATATGACGCGTTCTGGGAACGCGGATTGAAGCCCTGGGATATCGCGGCCGGAATGCTGATGGTGCGCGAGGCGGGCGGCGTGCTGAGCGATCTGAACGGCGGCGAGAAGGCGCTCGAAACGGGCGACCTGCTTGCCAGCAACGAGGCGCTGCATCCCCAATTCCTGAAATTGCTGAAAGAAGCAGGCAAGCCCGGCTGAACAAGCCGGGTTGAAGCCGGACGCGGGGCTTGTCTATGGTCTTGCGGGGTCGAAAGGGAACGCTGCTTGGCTGGAAGCCGCCTCTTCATCTGTGCCGCCGCGACCATCACCATGGTGGGCGTGTTCGCCTGCCCCGCCTGGGCGCAGGTGGCGACTTCGAGCGGATCGCGCGTGGTGATGGATCCCGACACCTGGCAAACCCGCGTGATCAATCCGACGCTGGACGGGCGAAGCGCGCCCGATACGCCCGCCTATCAGCAGGGGATGGATCAGGAGCCGATCATCCTGAAGAAGCCCCGGCCGCACAGGCACAAGCCTGCGGCCCCCAAACTGGCCAAAGCACCTGACGAGACCCCGGCTGCCGAGGCGCCTGCCGCAGCACCTCAGGCAAGCACGCCCTCATCGCTGGGCGCGGACGATTACAATTCCGGGTTCACCAGCCCGGCGCCGGAACCGGCGCCCGCGCCGAAGCCCGTGCCGAAGAAGGTGGCGGAAAAGCCGAAGCCCAAACCGGCCCCAGCCCCCAAGCCCGCGCCCGCGCCAAAGGCTGCTTCCGAGATTCCGTTCTCGTTTGGCGGACACGACAATTACAGCGCGCCCCCGCCCGCCTCGCAGCAACAGGCAACTGCCGCGCCACAGCCTGCGCCCACGCGCGATGGAAGCGGCATCAAGCAGGTGCGCAATGTGCATATCAACTTTGCCGCCGGTGCGGCCGAACCTTCGGCGGATGTGGCAGCAGCGCTGCAATCGCTGGCAGGCTCGCTCACCAGCGAATTGCAGGAGAAATCGGGGCGGCTGCTGTTGCAGGCGTTTGCGGGCGCACCGGGCGACAAATCTTCCGAAGCGCGCAGACTTTCGCTCAAGCGCGCACTTGCGGTTCGGCAATTGCTGATCGATTCCGGCGTGCCATCGGATCGCATCGACGTGCGCGCGATGGGCGGGACGACGGATGCGGGCAAGCCCGACCGCGTCGACGTGATGCTGCACAGCTAGAGCGCGTTCAAATCGGCGTCGCGCGCTTCGCGGCCGAACATCGCAAGGACCGCGATGACGAGAGCCGCCGCTATCGCCACGCCCGCCAGCGCTATCGAATAGCGCCCGCCGAAATGCGCGGCGATGGCAACTTGCAGCGGCGCATTCGAGGCCGCGATGAAATTGCCAAGCTGATAAACCGTTCCGGGAAAGGTGCCGCGTGCCTCACGCGGGGACAACTCATTGAGATGAGCGGGAATAATGCCCCAGCACCCTTGCACGAAGAACTGCATCAGAAACGCGCCCACGCCCAGCAGAACCGGCGTTTGCGCGAAGGCCCACAAGGGCGCTGCCAATATTGAGAGCAAGGCGGTGACCACGATCATGCGCCTGCGGCCATAACGCTGCGAGATGATGCCGAAGGTGATGCCGCCGATGATTGCGCCGATGTTGTAGACGATGGCGATCTTGCTGACGATGGCATGTTCGAAGCCGTGCTGCACTTGCAGGAAGGTGGGATACATATCCTGCGTGCCGTGGCTGAAAAAATTGAACGCCGTCATCAGCACGATGGCATAGAGGGCGAGCTTCCAGTGGCGCGACAACACATCGAGCACGCTGGATTGTTTCACCGTTTCGCGATCCCAGCCCGGGGATTCTGGTACGTGGCGGCGGATGTAGAGGATGAGCAGCGCAGGCGCCAACCCCACCATGAACATGCCGCGCCAGCCGATATGCGGATAGAGGTAGTAGAACACCAGCGAGGCGATGAGATAACCGGTGGGATAGCCCGATTGCAGCAGGCCCGATACGAACCCGCGCGCCTGCGGCTTCACTGTTTCCATCGTCAGCGAGGCGCCGATGCCCCATTCGCCGCCCATCGCGATGCCGAACAGCGCGCGCAGGACGAGGAAGATGGTGAGATCGGGCGAAAAGGCGGTTGCGAAGGCGAGCACGGAATAAAGCAGAACATCGAACATCAGGATCGGACGGCGGCCGAAATGATCGGCCAGGCGGCCGAAGACGAAAGCGCCCAGCGGGCGCAGGCCCAGCGTAAGCGTGATCGCGAGCGACACATTGGCGATTTCGGAATGGAACTCGGCCGCAACATCCTTGATGACGAAGACGAGCAGGAAGAAATCGAAGGCATCGAGCGTCCAGCCGAGATAGCTGGCGGCGACCACATGCTTCTGCGCGGGCGTCCACCCCTTCAGTGCTTCGAACATGCGAATCCCCCTTGGGCGAGAGGCGCAGGCTAAGGAGCGATGACAACGGGTGCAAATGGGCGCCGCGCCAGTTACGGCCTACATTTTTATGTAGCCACCCTTCTGCAGGAACCATTGCAGCGCCTGCAGATAATCGGTTGGTTTGATTTCGCGGCCCTTGCGCTGGAAATCGACGTGCATGGCGGCCGTCATCGTCACCATGGGTCCCAAGTAGAGTTGCGAAAATGCGCATTACGCCCCCCATTCTTCCGCCAAACCCATCTCGGGAATAGCCTGGCGCAAGCAGCAGGCGGACCCGCTGTATTTACAAAGTATTCAAGGGCCGAATACTTTGTGCCGTCCAATCATTGATGGAATTGGGAGAAATCGTTGTACCGGCATCTATCGAGCGCCCTTTTAATTTTCTCGGCCTCACTGGCCACCGTGGCAATTTCGACAAAAGACTTGAACGCGCAAGAAGGACGGCGAGAATTTCTGAAATGCCTATCCCAATGCACGGATCGGAAGCCGCCTAGGGGATTTCCGGAAGTACATCTCCCCAAAAATCTGCCCCATCCCAGCGGAGATGGGTTCGTGAGCATGTTCTACGATGTCGCCGCTGACGGGCAAGTGAGCAATATAAGGATAGAGACTCAATTCGGACCTCAAGAGTTTGCCGAAAACAGCGTCAAAGCGATGACTAGTATGCGGTTTGAACCCGCAACTGAAAACGGCAAACCGATTGACTATCACGGGACTGGAGTATCCCAGACATATGAAAAATCAAGTCGCCGCATCGTGCTGACAGATTATTTGGCAGCACTCAGCCTTGAAACCGCCGGAAATCAGGGCGCCGCTCTCACAGCATTAGACAAAGTCTTGTTGTCTACAGACGGAAACATCTACTCACATTTCATGGCGGCATATTCCGAGGCAATTATCTACTCAAAAATGAAAGACTTCGATCGCGCGCTTTACTATATCCGCATTGCAATCATGGATGACGGTCGCTTTCTCGCCAGCGATACGTTCCTGCAAGCGCTTCATCTACAATTTGCAGCCGCTACGGCGTCCGGTCAGCACGCAGAGGCGTTGAGGGTATATGAAACGCTCAAGAAGGCAAACGCTCCGACAGGAGAAGAGACGAAAATTGCGGCTACTTTGGAGACAAACGTTTCCGGTACAAATCCTGTCGGTGTTCGCGGATGGATTCACGACGACGCGTTTGGCGGTGCGTGGCGGCACGAATTGTTTCGGCGCAAATTCGAATTTTTCAAGATTAACGGAAAGCTCGATCATTTCGAACTTTACTGCGACGGCCGCTCGATGACATCCGCAATCAATGAAACATCCGCCTGGATTGTGCCGCCCAGTTGGAACGATTGCACTATCTATGTGTTGGGAGACAGCAACACGACATTTCAGTTTTTCGAGCAGTAAACGGCAATTCAAGCGACAAGTTTTGCTTCTGTCTTTGCCTTCACTTCTTCGGCCGTTACGCCGGGGGCGAGTTCGACCAGTTTGAGGCCATCGACCGCCACATCGAACACACCAAGATTTGTGATGATGCGGTTGACGCAGGCTTTGCCGGTGAGCGGCAAGGTGCATTCGTGCAGCAGTTTGGTGCGCCCTGCCTTATCTGTGTGATCCATGATGACAACCACGCGCTTGACGCCTGCCACCAGATCCATCGCGCCGCCCATGCCTTTGACGAGCTTGCCCGGCACCATCCAGTTGGCGAGATCTCCCTTCTCGCTCACCTCCATCGCGCCCAGTATGGCGAGATTGATGTGGCCGCCGCGGATCATGCCGAAGGAATCCGCGCTCGAAAAATAGGAGGTGCGCGGCAGAGCGGTGACGGTTTGCTTGCCTGCGTTGATAAGATCGGGATCGACTTCGCTATCGAGCGGAAACGGGCCCATGCCGAGCATGCCGTTTTCGGATTGCAAGGTCACATCCATCCCATCGGGGATGTAATTCGAGACCAGCGTGGGAATGCCGATGCCGAGATTCACATAGAAGCCATCGCGCAATTCCTGCGCGGCGCGTTTGGCCATTTCATCGCGTGTCCAGGGCATTTTTTTGCTCCGCAAAAAAGCGAGTGGTGAATGGCGAGTGGCGAATAGACGGTTCCACTCGCCATTCGCTATTCGCGTATCGTTCTCTTCTCTATGCGTTTCTCGTAATGCGGCCCCTTGAGGATACGCTGCACGAAAATGCCCGGCGTGTGAATGTGATCGGGGTCGATACTGCCTGTGGGCACCAGTTCTTCCACTTCGGCGATGGTGATCTTGCCGGCGGTCGCCATCATCGGGTTGAAGTTGCGCGCGGTCTTTCGGTAGGCGAGGTTTCCTTCCTCATCGCCCCGCCATGCCTTCACGATGGCAAGATCGGCCTTCAGCCCGCGTTCGAGGATGTAGGTTTCGCCGTCGAATTCCTTGTGTTCCTTGCCTTCGGCGATCACCGTGCCGACGCCCGTTTTGGTGTAGAAACCGGGAATACCTGCGCCGCCCGCGCGGATGCGTTCGGCCAACGTGCCTTGCGGATTGAATTCGAGTTCGAGTTCGCCCGCAAGATATTGCTTTTCGAAGGTTTCGTTTTCGCCGACATAGGACGAAATCATCTTTTTGATCTGGCGGGTTTGCAGCAGCAGACCCATGCCGAAATCATCCACCCCGCAATTGTTGGAGATGACTGTGAGGTTCTTCACGCCGCTTTCGCGCAGCGCTAGAATCAGGTTCTCCGCAATGCCGCAGAGGCCGAAACCGCCGGCCATGATTGTCATGCCGTCGAACAGCACGCCGTCGAGGGCTGCCTCGGCGCTTAGATGGACTTTTCGCATTCGCACACCGTTTAAAGGCCCGGAAAATCTAGACCGGATCAGGCGTGCTTCGCAATTGCGTCAGGATTCCGACAGGGCCTTGCGACGAGCCTGCATATCCTCGGTCGTGTTGAGCTTGGGATAGGGCTCGGCGGGCACGGGCAGGCCCAGGAATTTGCACAACGGCTCCCACCCATCGGTCGCCTGGAAGACCAGCAGGCGATCTTTCGGGATGGTGCGCTTCACCTCTTCGTTGTGGCGCAGATAAACGTCGATCATGTGATCTTCGCTGAAATCCTTGCCGAAGGTCTGTTCGCCGATCAGACGTTCGACGAATTCGCCCGGCGGGCCGACGCGCTTGCCATTGGGCAGGATTATCGGGCCCTTCATCGAGGGCATGATCGTTTCGGACACGCTTTTGTACCAGGCCTTGGGATCGCGCAGGGTCAGGATCACCTTGGCCTGGGGATAATGATCGGCCAGTTCCTTGTAGAATTTGCAGCTCGGCCAATCGAGGCTCGAATTGTAGCCTTCGAAGACCTCATCCCAATTGACACTCTCGCCGCGGGCCAGCGCTTCCCAGAAACGGGCCTGTTCGGGATGGGTGATGATCTCGATCATGTGGTGGCAGGGCCCCACCCCCAGCTTTTCGAGCGAACTCTTGAGTGACGACGTTCCGGTGCGGCCGTAGCCGGCGCCGATGACCTTGAGCGACATGAATTCCCCTTGCGAATGGCAGTTCGCCCATGGTCGCCCATGGGAATGCGCCTCGCAAGGGGCGAGGAAAATTGGTTAAGATGCAAAGCGACGGATGGGGACGGTTCGAGATGGGTTTCTGGCGAGGGGCTTTGTGCGTTTGCGTCGTGGCCGGGTGCTCGGCGCCCGCTATGGCGGCAATGAAGATCGAAAGCGGCGATGTGGCCGAAGGCGTCCAGATGAATACCGCGCAGGTTCGGGCCGAGTGCCGGATTCGCGGCAAGGAACGGGGCACCAACACCTCTCCCGCTCTCGCCTGGAGCGGCGCGCCCGAGGGCACCAAGAGTTTTGCCGTGACGATGATCGACCCGAAGGACGACAAGCAATATTTCTGGCACTGGGTGGCGTTCGACATTCCGGCCTCGGTCACAGCCCTGCCGCCGGGCGCGAGCGGGACGGAGATGCCGCAAGGTGCCGTGGAAGGCGTGAACGATTACGGCACGAAGGGTTATGGCGGCCCCTGCCCGCCGCGCGGCAGCACGCATCGTTACATCTTCAATGTGTGGGCGCTGGACGTGCCATCGCTTTCGCTGGCGCCGGAGGTGACGGGGCCGCAGATCAGGCCGCAGCTGCAATTGCATTCGCTGGGCAAGGCGACCCTGACAGCGCGATATGAAAACTGATCCGCGCGTCTGCATTGTGGGCGCGGGGCCTGCGGGGCTGGCGTTGGCGCGCGCCTGTGTGCGGCACGGCGTGCCGTTCGACGTGTATGAGCGAAATTCCGATGTGGGCGGAATCTGGGATGCAAGGAACCCCGGCTCGCCCATCTATGACAGTGCGCATTTCATCTCATCGAAGACGCAATCGCATTATGTCGACTTCCCCATGCCGCAGGATTATCCGGATTATCCTTCCGGCAAACAGATATTGAACTACATCCGCGCGTTCGCGGTGGCCTATGGGCTTTACCAGCACATCACCTTCAACATGGAGGTGAAGCGGGCCGAGCTTGTGGGGCGCACCTGGCGGGTGACGCTTTCTTCCGGCGAAACCAAAAGCTATTGCGCGCTGGTTTGCGCGACCGGCACGAACTGGTTTCCCAACATGCCGGAATATCCCGGTGCGTTTTCGGGCGAGTTGCGCCATGCCGTGACTTACAAAAGCCGGGCGGAATTCCTGGGCAAGCGCGTGCTCATCATCGGCGGCGGCAATTCGGCCTGCGATATCGCCAGCGATGCGGCGACGGTGGCCGAAAGTGCCGCGATCAGCTTGCGGCGCGGTTATCACTTCGTTCCCAAACACCTGTTCGGCGTGCCGGCCGATGTGTTCGCGGCGAGCGGGCCGCATCTGCCGATATGGGTGCAGCAGAAGGTTTTCGCGGTCATCCTGAAGGCCCTGACCGGCGATCTCACGCGGTTCGGCTTGCAGAAGCCCGATCACAAGCTGTTCGAAAGCCACCCCATCCTGAACACGCAGATCCTGCACCATCTGGCGCATGGGCGCATTCGCGCGAAACCGGATATTGCCCGGTTCGAGGGGCAGACGGTGCATTTCGCTGATGGCACCAGCGAGGAATTCGATCTGGTATTGTGCGCGACGGGGTATCGCTGGGAAATTCCGTTTGTCGATCCTTCGCTGCTGCGCTGGAAATCCCACAAGCCCGATCTCTATATGAACCTGTTTGCCCGCGACCATCGCGAGCTTTACGGGATGGGCTATATGGAAACCAATGGCGGGGCCTACAAGCTGTTTGACGAGATGGCCGATTTCACCGTGCGCGCCATTGAGGCGCGCAACGAAAGCGGCATGGTATCGCAGAAGCTCGACAGGCTTGTGGCGAACGATTCGCCCGATCTTTCCGGCGGAATTCACTTCGTCGCGTCGGATCGCCATGCCACCTATGTCGAGATCGATGCCTACCGCAAATATATGAAGCGGCTCAGGAAGAAGCTGGGCTGGCCGGCGCTGGAGGCCGGCGCGTTCGCCGCACAGCGCGTAGACGGTGGCGCGACGCAATGAGGTTTGGGCCTGTTTCGGTTTTGCGCGATTTCTTGCGAGATGAGGCTGCGGGCGGTGTGATCCTGATGGTTGTCGCCGCGGCAGCCCTTGCGATCGCCAATTCGCCTTTGGCGCATTTCTATTTCGAGACACTGCACCGGGAACTCGGCATCCTGCCGGTGCTCGAATGGGTCAATGACGGGCTGATGGCGCTGTTCTTCCTGCTGGTAGGGCTGGAGATCAAGCGCGAGATGATCATCGGCCAGCTTTCCACCTGGTCGCGGCGGGCGCTTCCCGGCATCGCGGCCGTTGGCGGGATGGTCGTTCCGGCGGCAATCTATCTTCTCGTGCAGCAGGGCAACCCCGAGACCGTGCATGGCTGGGCCATTCCTGCGGCAACGGATATCGCGTTCGCGCTCGGCGTGATCACCTTGCTGGGCTCGCGCGTGCCGGTGTCGCTGCGGATATTCCTGACGGCGCTTGCGATCATCGACGATCTGGGTGCGGTGATAATCATCGCATTCTTCTATGCGGGCAATTTGAATTTCTGGGCGCTTGCGGGCGTGGCCGCTGCCAGCGCGGTTCTGTTCGTGCTCAACAGGCTGCGGGTGAGCGCAAACAGCGCCTATCTCGCGGTGGGCGCGGTATTGTGGTGGTGCATGTTGCAATCGGGTGTGCATGCCACGCTTTCGGGCGTTATCCTGGCTCTATTCGTTCCGATGCGATCGCGGACCGAGGGCGCGCCCAGCCCGCTTGCCACGCTCGAACATCGATTGAATCCCTGGATTTCCTTTCTTGTCGTGCCGCTTTTCGGGTTTGCCAATGCGGGGGTCATCCTTTCGGGAATGGGCGCTTCGTCTTTGACTTCGCCCATTTCCATCGGCGTCGCATTGGGGCTTCTCATCGGAAAGCAGGTGGGCGTGTTCGGAGCGGCCTGGCTTGCGATCAAATTGAGATTGGCGGATTTGCCGGTCGCGGCCAGTTGGCGGCAGCTCTATGGGACAGCGGTTTTGTGCGGCATAGGGTTCACGATGAGCCTGTTCATCGGCCTTCTCGCCTTCGATGCGCCTGTCGAACAGGATTTGACAAAGATCGGGGTGCTTGCCGGATCAGTCTTGTCCGCGCTTGCGGGCGCGCTGGTTCTTTACCGGGCGGGCAACCGCGCAGTTTGAAATCAGGCCTTCACTTCGCGCAGGCGATCCACATCGCGCAGGCGCGGGAACAGCTTCATCCAGACACCCACAACCATGAGCGTGCCGATGCCGCCGATGATGACGGCGGGCACCACGCCAAACCACGCCGCCGTGAAGCCGGATTCGAATTCGCCCAGTTCGTTGGAGGCGCCGATGAACAGCATGTTCACCGCGCTCACCCGGCCGCGCATCATATCCGGCGTCGCGAACTGGATCAGCGTGGAGCGGATGAAGACCGAGATCATGTCGGACGCGCCGAGAACGAACAGCGCGGCCAGCGAGAGCGGAAAACTCTTTGACAGACCGAAGACGATGGTGGCCACGCCGAACACGGCAACAGAAGAGAACATCACCATGCCGGTACGCCGCTCGATGGGAAAACGGGCAAGCGTGAGCGCGACAAGGGCCGCGCCGACGGCGGGCGCCGCCCGCAGGAAGCCCAGCCCGATGGGCCCGGTGTGCAGGATGTCGCGCGCATAGATCGGCAGCAGCGCCACGGCACCGCCCAACAGCACCGCGAAAAGATCGAGCGAGATCGCGCCCAGGATCACGGGCCGCGAACGCACGAAACGCACACCTTCGGCCACCCGCTCCAGGCGCGTGCCTTCGGAAACGGACTCAGTGCGGCGGCGCCCGCCAAGGGTCGCGGTGAGGATCGCGGCGAAGAGAAAACAGAAACAGCATACGGAATAGGTGGCGAAGGCGCCGAACGCATAAAGAAAGCCGCCAAGCGCAGGCCCGGCGATCACCGCGGTGGTGAAGACCGATGACGACAGCGCTATGGAACGCGCGAGCTTTTCCTCCGGCACCAGGAATGCGACCAGCGACTGGCCAGCGGGCCCCGAGAACCCGCGCGCCGCACCGAACAGCACAAGCACCGAATAGAACGGCCAGATGACGGCGACGCCGCTGAGCGTGAGCGCAAGGAACAGCGCGCTGGCGAGCGCCTGCACGGTCATCGCCGCGGCCAGCACCTTTCGCTGGTCAAACCGGTCGGAAATATCGCCCGCTGGCAATGTCAGCAGAAACATCGGGGCGAACTGGCAGAGGCCGACAAGGCCCAGTGCGAAGGCGGAATTCGTCAGCGAATAGATCTGCCAGCCGATGGCCACGGACTGGATCTGCATCGCCACCGTCGAGAGAAAACGTCCCGAGGTGAAGAACGCGAAATCGCGGCGCTGGTAGAGGATGGCGGGGGCTGAAACAGGCATGGGGCGGGAGACAAAGCGGAAGATCGCAGAAAGGTCAAATCCCTTCAGCCGTTTTGCCTCTCCCACTTCTCGCGCGAGATGCTCCAGATGTCGGCGGTGAAGGTTTCTCCGGCAATCGTGAGTTGCTGGGACGGGCCCTTCTTTTCCCCAAGTCGCGCGGCGACCGACTGGCTCGCCTTGTTGTCGGGGTCGATACAGGAGATCAGGCGATCCACTTTCTGGGTAAGAAAACCGTAGCGCATGGAAATTCTCGCGGCTTCGGTGGCGTAGCCCTGCCCCCAATAAGGTTTGCCCAGCGTCCAGCCCACTTCCAGCGCGGGCCAGCCTTCGGGGTTCAGCAAGCCGATACGGCCGATCAGCGCGCCATCGGATTTGCGCTCGACGGCCCATACCCCGTATCCGCGCAGTTCCCAATGGCCGACCATCGCGGCAAAGCTGCGCCAGGCATCGCTGCGCGTCACCGGGTGGCCGCTCAGATATTTCATGACGTCGGCATCGGCCATGAAACCGGCGAGCGTGTCGAAATCGTCATTGCGCCAGCCGCGCAAGCGCAGGCGCTCGGTCTCCAATATCGGGATCATGATTTCCCTTTTTGAAACTTTCGTTGCCGCGCACAACCTAGCATTGCCCCCAGCTTGGCGAAACCGGGTCGCGGGCTTGGCGATGTGCGAAGCGCGCTTACGGCTCAGAACAGCCAGCGCAGCGTGATTGTCGTCTCGTTGTCGCCGGGTTTGATGTCGAATTTGGCCTGATCGAAGCTCGGCTGCTGGAATTGCGGCTTGGCGTCGTTGGAAAAGCCGAAACGCTCGGTGGGGATTCCGAACCAATCGAAATCCATCTTCTCGTTCTTGTTCTCGTCCTGGAATGTTTTGATCGCGTAGGTGCCCGGTACGATGCCGGTCAATGTGACGATGGTTTCACCGGGGATCGCCGGGACGACGGCACCGGCCGTGGGTTTGCCTTTTTCGCCGCCCCAGTTCGCGCCATCGTAGAGCGCGATGCGGATGTTGCCGCGATTTTTCGAAACACGTTCGATCTTGATGGTGAGCGTGGCGGTGCTGGTGGCAATGTCGGCCGCGTTCGCCGCCCCGCAAAAAAGAAAACCGCACGCAACGATCAACGCCGTTGCGCGCGGTGTTCTTGTGTTTCGTTTCCTGTCGCTCAAGCTAACCTTGGGTCAAGCTTCTTGCAGGCTTCGATCAGGCCCTTCACGGCATCGGCCGATTTCATCAGCGCGGCCTTTTCTTCGGCCGTCAGCTCGAGTTCGACCACGCGCTCCACGCCTTTTTCGCCGATCACGGCCAGCATTCCGACATAGAGATCCTTGATGCCATAGGCGCCGTTGACGTGGGCCGCCACGGGCAGCACGCGCTTCTTGTCCATCAGATAGGACTGCGCCATTTCGATGCCGGCTGTGGCGGGCGCATAGAAGGCCGAGCCCGTCTTCAGCAGACCGACGATTTCCGCGCCGCCATCGCGCGTGCGCTGGACGATCTGGTCGAGGCGATCCTGCTTCAGCCAGCCCATCTTCACCAGTTCGGGAAGCGGGATACCGGCAACGGTGGAGAAGCGCGGCATCGGCACCATCGTGTCGCCATGGCCGCCGAGCACGAAGGCCGACACATCTTCCACGCTGACATTCATTTCTTCGGCAAGGAAATGGCGGAAGCGCGCGCTATCCAGCACGCCTGCCATGCCGACGATCTTGTGATGCGGCAGGCCCGAGAACTGGCGCAGCGCCCACACCATCGCATCGAGCGGGTTGGTGATGCAGACAACGAACGCATCCGGCGCATTGGCCTTGATGCCCTCACCCACCGCGCTCATGACTTTCAGGTTGATGCCCAGAAGATCGTCGCGGCTCATGCCCGGCTTGCGCGGCACGCCCGCGGTCACGATCACCACATCGCTGCCCGCGATATCGGCATAGGAGTTCGTGCCCTTGAGCTTCACGTCGAAACCCTCAATCGGGCCGGCCTGGGAAAGATCCAGAGCCTTGCCTTGGGGCAGCCCCTCCATGATGTCGAACAACACCACATCGCCCAGTTCCTTGAGAGCAACCAGATGCGCCAGCGTTCCGCCGATCTGTCCGCCGCCGATGAGCGAGATTTTCCTGCGAGCCATGAAAAAGCTTCCTGTGTTGGGGGGCCGAGGCGGTTCCTAGCGCGCGGGGGCACCCCGTGCAAGCGCCACCTATTCGGCCACCAGACGCAAGAAAACCATGGCGCCGCGAGGGTCTCCTCCATAGGAGGCATCGAGGTTGTGACCCACAAAATCGAACGCATAAAGGGCACCGAGGCCCAGTTTCAGGTGATCGGCCACGCGCAGGTCGCGGATCGCGCCCAGCGAGAATTGGCCCGCGCGGGCAACCTCGCCGGAGGCCAGGAGTTCGGCGTTTTCTTCCCATTCGGCGCGGGTGAACAGCGTCCACAATTCGACCGGCTTCCATTGGGCTTCGGCCAGAAGCGCATTCAGCTTGTCGCCATGGCCGGTGCGCTTGAGGCCCCAGGCGAGCGTGGCGGCAACGGTACCCAGATTTTCGACGGGTGTGGCGTAGGTGGCGCTCGCGGTGTAGCGCGTTTCGTTGTCGGCGGGTTCGAGCTGTTCGGGGCTCCTGAGGAAGCCCCATGACGCCTGCAGCGACCAATGCTCATCCGGATTCCAGGAGAGGCGCGCCGCGGTGCTATCGAACCGCGCGCGATCGAAATTGAAGCGGTACTGATCGGGTTCGCGGCCCGTAAAGCGCGAAACCTCCAGCTTCCAGTCGCTGTGCACGATGCCCGCCGTCAACACGCCGAAGGTGATGTGCGTGGAATCGAGCCAGTGATGGCTGATCGGCGCCTGCGGAATGTCCATGCCGGAGGCGCGATGCATGAAAGCCGTGGGGCCAAGCGCGGGTTCACCGGGATAACCGAAATACAGAAAGCCGCTGTTTTCGCCATCGAAGCGATGGGCATAGGTGCCGGACAGTTCCATCAAAAGATCGTGGGGATGCTGGCGATCGACAAGGTGGGTTGTGCCATCGGCGGTTTCACCGCTCGCCAGCAATAAGGGGTAACCGCGCTTGCCCATGAATGCATCGGGACTCAGCATCGCGCGGAATTGCAGCGTGTCGGCCTCGCCAAAATCGCGCCGCGCCATGCCCATCGCCATTCCGGCGAGAAACGTCATGTCATCGCCGCGCGCACCGCTTTGCCAATCCGCAATGCCATCGAGGCGCAGATGGCCCATCAACATCCAATCGCCTGCCATGACATGTATGCCCTCATGCGTCGCCGCATCCGGTTGCCAGCTTGTGCCTGAGGCATCGCGCGTTGCCGGATACGAACCGAGGAGGCCCGTCCCCATATCGATGTGGTTCATATCGGGGTGGCTCGCATCGGTGTCGCCCATGTCCATGCCGGGCATATCCATCGAACCCTGATCCTGGGCCCAGGCGGGCGCGGACCATGAAAACAGAACCATCAAACCGAGCGCGACGCGACGCATCATGACCCTCTTCAAAAGAGCGGCCTTGTGTTCGCCGCACAGCGACCCTAATATACCCCCATGGGGTATGCAAGGCGGTATGACATGAACAAACACGATCCGAAACTCACAACCCGGCTGGCGCGCATCGAAGGCCAGGTACGCGGCATTGCGCGCATGGTGGAAGAAGACCGCTATTGCATCGACATCCTGACGCAGATGCAGGCGATCAAGGCGGCGCTGAAGCGGGTGGAAGAGGAAATCCTGAAAAACCATGCGGCGCATTGCGTGGCGCACGCCATCAAGAGCGGCAATGTGAAGGACCAGACGCAGAAATTCACCGAACTTGTGGAGTTGTTCAGCCGCTATGGAAAATAATCACGCGGACCATTGCGCCCACCATCACCCCACACCGAAACACGCAGCACCCGCTGATGCCGCGGCGATCTACACCTGCCCGATGCATCCGCAGATCCGGCAGAAGGGGCCGGGATCCTGCCCGATATGCGGCATGGCGCTGGAGCCGCTGCATCCGGCAGCCGCGCAAGGGCCCAACAGCGAATTGATCGACACGACGCAGCGGTTCTGGATCGGACTTGCGCTCGCGCTGCCGGTGTTCGCGCTCGACATGGGCGGGCACCTGTTCGACCTGCACCATCTGATCGCGCCGCGCGTTGCAATGTGGATCGAATTTGTGCTTTCGACGCCGGTCGTCCTGTGGGCGGGCTGGCCGTTTTTCGTGCGGGCATGGGCCTCGCTCGTCAACCGTTCGCTCAACATGTTCACGCTGATCGCGCTGGGCACGGGGGCCGCATTCGGCTTCAGCGTGGTGGCGATGCTGGCGCCCGGCCTCTTCCCGCCCAACCTGCAACAGGATGGCATGATCCCCGTTTATTTCGAGGCGGCAGCGGTCATCACCGTGCTGGTGCTCCTGGGGCAGGTTCTCGAACTGCGTGCGCGCGAACAGACGGGCGGGGCCATTCGTGCGTTGTTGAATCTCGCGCCCGCGCAAGCACGCCGCTTGCACGAGAATGGTGACGAAGAAGACGTGCCGGTGGAACATGTGCAGCCGGGCGACCGTTTGCGCATCCGCCCCGGCGAGCGCGTGCCGGTGGATGGCGCGGTGACCGAGGGCGCAAGCGCCGTCGATGAATCGATGGTGACCGGAGAATCCCAGCCGGTCGAAAAAGTACCGGGCGCGAAGCTGATAGGCGGCACGGTGAACGGCACGGGCGGGCTTGTCATGCGTGCCGAAAAAGTCGGCCGCGACACGATGCTCGCGCGCATCGTGCAGATGGTATCGGATGCGCAGCGCAGCCGCGCGCCCATTCAGCGCCTGGCCGATCGCGTGTCGGCGTGGTTCGTGCCCGCGGTTTTGCTCGTGGCGATGCTTTCATTCGCGGCCTGGACGATCTGGGGCCCGCAACCCGCGTTTTCGCATGCGCTTGTGGCGGCGGTATCTGTGGTCATCATCGCATGCCCCTGCGCATTGGGGTTGGCGACGCCGATGTCGATCATGGTGGGCGTGGGCAAAGGTGCGTCCGCAGGTGTTCTGATCCGCAACGCCGAAGCGCTGGAGCGGTTCGAGAAGATCGACACGCTGGTGATCGACAAGACCGGCACGCTGACCGAAGGCAAGCCCCGCGTGATCCAGATCGTAACCGCCGAGGGATTCGACGAGACGGAAGTGCTTGCGCTGGCGGCAAGCGCCGAGACTTCGAGCGAGCATCCCCTTGCGGGCGCGATTCTGGCAGCGGCGCGCGACCGCAATATAGGTTTGCGGCAGGCAAGCGAATTCAAATCCGTGACCGGCAAAGGCATCACCGCTCTGATCGACGGAAAACGTGTTGAGGTCGGCAGCGCGCAATTGCTGAAAGATGCGAACATCGATCCGGGCGCGCTGGAAGCACGCGCCAACGAATTGCGGCGCGATGGCGCCACCGCAATGTTCCTGGGTGTCGACGGGCGTGCGGCCGGGATCCTCGCGATTGCCGATCCGATCAAACAGACAACACCCGCAGCGCTCGAAGCGTTGCGGGCCGATGGGATAAAACTCGTCATGCTGACGGGCGATAACCGCGTGACGGCCAAGGCCGTCGCCGACAAGCTTGGCATTGACGATGTGCAGGCCGAAATTTTGCCGGAAGCCAAACACGCCATCGTGCGCAGGCTGCGCCAGGAAGGCCGCATCGTGGCCATGGCAGGCGATGGGGTGAACGATGCACCAGCCTTGGCCGAGGCCGATATCGGCATCGCGATGGGCACCGGCACCGACGTCGCAATGGAAAGCGCGGGCGTGACGCTGGTGAAAGGCGATCTTGCGGGAATAGCGCGGGGGCGCGCATTGAGCCGGGCGACAATGCGCAACATCCGGCAAAATCTGGTGCTTGCCTTCGTCTACAACATCATCGGCGTGCCGGTGGCGGCGGGCGTGCTCTATCCGACGTTCGGGATTCTGTTGAGCCCTGTGATCGCGGCCGCGGCCATGAGCCTGAGTTCGGTTTCGGTGATCGGCAACGCCCTGAGGCTGCGCTGGGTTGCCCTTTAAGCCCTTGATTTTCATCTGTCAGCGCGTCATGCTGCACTGCAACATGGCCGAGTTGGGATTTCGGCCTGCCTTGTTCTTGCGGGAGTGGCCGATGGCGAAGAAACGAGTTCTGAAGACCGAGCGTGGGGTCACACTGACCGAAGAGGTTCTGTTCGGCGGCGAGCCGCGGCAAAAGATCGACATCGCCTACACGGTGCATAGCCGGCGCAAACCCGAAGGCAAGACCTTCACCACCAAGGCGGCCGCCACGAAATTCTACAAGGTGCAGGTTTCGTTCAGCCCGCCCGATTAAATCTCTCCAAAAGCAAACGGGCAGACACGGTTTCCCGTATCTGCCCGATGCTAACTTTCGAAACCGAGGCGGCTTAGACGGCCGTCTTCAGTTCCTTGGAAGCGCGGAAGGCGACCTTTTTGCTCGCCTTGATCTTGATCGCTTCGCCGGTCGCCGGGTTGCGGCCCATGCGGGCGGCGCGCTTGCGAACTTGGAGGATACCAAGGCCGTTCAGGCGGATACGCACGCCCTTCTTGAGCTGCTTGGTCACGATCGCGGCAAAGTCTTCCATGATGGCGTTTGCTGCCTTGTTGGTCAGCTCATGGTTCTCCGCCAATTGAGCGGCCAACTGGCGGGTGCTCATCGTTTCGGCTTTGGGTTTCGCGGCGGCTTTCGGCGCGGCTTTCGCTGCAGATGCTTTTGCCATTGGATGCTCCTATTGGCGAATCACAAAAGATGCCTGAATTTACTGCTTTTCCAGCAAGACGCGACAGGTCAAGGCCCCAAAACCCTCGATTTAAGGGGATTATTTGCAATATAGGCACCGGAATCGCGACGTTTGGGACCGGAGAGGCTTTCCCGACGGTGTTCCGAACGCCTTATTTTATGGGCTGAATCGAAATGTCGCGGCTCAGGCTGCGTCGATGAAGCCGCCCATCTGGCGATTCCACAGCTTCGCATACGCCCCGCCCCGGGCCAGAAGATCGCGGTGGGGACCGTCTTCTATGATGCGGCCGGCTTCGAGATAGACGATACGATCCATGCTTGCGACCGTGGAAAGCCGGTGCGCGATGGCGATGACGGTGCGGCCCTGCATCAAGGTCCACAGCCCTTCCTGAATCAGGTGCTCGGATTCGGAATCGAGGGAGGACGTGGCTTCGTCCAGCACCAGGATTTTCGCGTCTTTCACCAATGCGCGCGCAATCGCCACCCGCTGGCGTTCGCCACCCGAAAGCTTGATCCCCTGTTCGCCCACAATGGTGCCGTAACCGGCCGAGCGGGCGGAGATGAATTCATGCGCATGGGCATCGGCGGCCGCGCGCACCACTTCTTCCTCGCGCGCGCCGGGGCGGGCATAGCGGATATTGTCGCGCACCGCGCGGTGGAAGACGCCCGGTGTCTGCTGCACTTCGGCAATGCCTTCGTTCAGCGAATCCCAGGTGACGTGGCTGATGTCCTGCCCGTCGATCAGGATACGGCCGGATTGCGGTTCGTATTGGCGGCGCAGCATCTTCACCAGCGTGGATTTGCCCGCGCCCGAGGGCCCGACGAGACCGACCTTCTCGCCCGCTTTGATATCGAGACTGAGATCGGCGAACACGATCTGCCCATCGGGGTGGGCGAACCTGATGTGCTGAATGCTGATCGCACCTTCGCTGACCGCGAGCGGGCGCGCGTTCGGCGCATCGACGATCTCGTGATGCTGGCTGACGAGTTCGAGGGCTTCGGTGAGCGTTCCCAATTGTTCGAAATAATCGAGCATGCGGAACGACAATTCCTGCACGCTGCGCGCGATGGAAGAACCCAGGAAATAAACCATCGCGAAGGCGCCAAGGGTGATGGCGCCGGACAGCGCATCCATGCTGGCGACCGTGAGCAATCCCAGCAAAAGCGCGAGCGTGGCGAATTGCATGAAGGTGCGCATGACGATGAGGAAACGGCGCAGGCGGCGCGAGGCATTCATCTCGTCGGTCAGGAAGAACGAGAGAAAACGCCGCTCATAGGCGGCCTTGGCGAAGGCGCGCACAAGATCGGCATTGGTGATGGCATCGATCAGCCGCCCGGTGGAGGTGGAAACTTCTTCGGAAAAATCCTTAGAAAGCAGCACGCAGCGACGCGCAAGGCTGACGACGATACCGAGATAAAGCACCGTCCACGCCATCAGGATGGCGGCATACACCGCATTGGCGCGGAACATCAGGATGCCGCCCACGATCACCAGCCCCGACACCCGCACCATATCGAGGCAGAGAATATTGAGGATCGAAACGGTCGCCTGCCCCGCCTGCTTGATCTTCTGGCCGAGCTTGCCCGCGAAATTTTCCTGGAAGTAACGCGGGGAATGGCCCAGCAGATAGGCAAAGAGATATTTCTGCGCCAGCGCGCGCATGCGCGGCGAGGTGTCGACGTCGATCCATTCATAGCCGCGATAGATGAAGGCGGCCGAAATCCAGATCAGGCCGAACAGCGCGACCCATGGCAACACGGAATCGGCAAACCGCGCATGGCTCTGCACCGCAGCCGTGATCGCGTTGATGAGATGGGACAAGGCGAGCGGCCCGAAGGCATCGATGGCCGCCCCGAGCGCTGCTAACCCGACGAGAACCGAGATGCGCGCGGCATAATGGGTGCGCACCAGAAACCAGATGAAGGCGAATGGCGTGGAAGGAATGCGCGCGAGCGGCTGGGCTTCGGCCAGCGCTTCGTCTCGCGACAACACTTCATCGGGAACGGCATGACGGGTCAAAACACGCACCGTTTTAAGGGGCGCGGAGAATATTCTTCAGCTTCGCGTTTGGAAGTGGCCGGAACCGATATTTTTCGCCTGTGGCGAAAAAGTAATCAGATGGCGGTTTCGCGCTCGGTGCGTTCGGCGATGCGGGCAGACTTGCCGCGGCGTCCACGCAGGTAATAAAGCTTCGCGCGGCGAACCTTGCCCTTGCGAACCACATCGACGCCATCGACCAGCGGGCTGTAGATCGGGAACACGCGTTCCACGCCTTCGCCATACGAAATCTTCCGCACGGTGAAACTTTCGTTCAGCCCTTCGCCCTGGCGCGCAATGCACACGCCTTCGAAGGCCTGCAGGCGTTCGCGGGTCTTGGTCTGCTTGGCCTTTTCGTCGTAGCTCGATTCGACCACCTTCACGCTGACCTTGAGCGTATCGCCAGGACGGAAATCGGGCAGGCCCCTGCCGCCGCGAACGGCTTGCATCTGCTCGGCTTCGAGCTGCTTCAACAGGTTCATGGGTGCGATCTCCGGAAGGCGGGTGTTCGTGAAGGTTGGGGCGTATAGCCTACGCTTTTGGCTTTTCATAGAGGGCCCAGAGGTCGGGACGCCGCGCCCTGGTCAGGCTCTGCGCCTGCGCCTGCCGCCATTTGGCGATTTCCGAATGATTTCCGCCGGTTAGAACGGCCGGGATATCCCGGCCCTCGAAGCTCTGGGGTCGGGTGAAATGGGGGTATTCGAGAAGGCCGTTTTCGAAGCTCTCCTCCTCCGGCGAGGCCTGTGCCCCCAGCACGCCGGGGATCAGGCGGACAGCCGCCTCTATCAGGGCCATGGCCGCGATCTCGCCGCCCGCCAGCACAAAGTCGCCCAGGCTGATTTCCTCGAGGTTGCGGGCCTCTATGGCGCGCTGGTCCACCCCTTCGAAGCGGCCGCAAAGAAGCGTGACGCCCGGACCGGCCACCAGATCGCGCACGCGGGCCTGTGTGAGCGGTTTGCCGCGAGGGGACAGGTAGATCGCCGAGGCTTCGTTCGTGGCCCGCGCCGCATCAAGCGCGGCACACGCCACATCGGCGCGCATCACCATGCCGGGGCCACCGCCCGCGGGCGTATCGTCCACCGTGCGGTGCTTGCCGAGGCCATGCTCGCGGATGTCGCGCACATCGAGCGACCACAAATTCTTTTCCCGCGCCTTGCCGAGCAGCGACACGCCAAGCGGCCCCGGAAACATTTCGGGGAACAGCGTCAGCACGGTCGCACGCCAGCTCATAGATCGAGCTTGAAGCCTTCATGCGTCTGCAGGAAGCCGAGACGGCGATAGAAAAGATGCGCGCGGGTGCGGCGCTTGTCCGAGGTCAGCTGCACCAGCTTGCATCCGGCGGCGCGGGCCTGCGCGATAGCTTCCTTCATCAGCAGCGTGCCGATGTTCTGGCCGCGCGCTTTCGAAGACACGCGCACGGATTCGATGATGGCGCGCTTGGCGCCCTGCCGCGAAAGGCCAGCAATATAGACAATCTGCAGCGAGCCGATGATCTGGCCATCCTGTTCGGCGACAAGAATGCGGTTGTCCGGGTTCTTCGACATTTCATCGAACGCAGCGCCATAGGCAGGCAGCAGGTCGCCCTTGGCCTGTTCGCGGCCTTCGGCGATATCGTCGTCCGCCAGCAATGCCACAAGCGTCGGCAGATCGGCCTTGACCGCGTTGCGGAAGGTGATTTCGCTCATTCGACAGATCCTCTGGTTTCCGCTTCGACATCCTCAGGGGCTGCGATGATAACGCGGCCCGCCTCGATTTCGATAACGGGCACGACTTCGCGTGTGAAGGGGAGCATCACCGTGTCGCCATCGGCGCGCACGAGTTCGATCACATCACCCGCACCGAAATTGTGAACGCCCGAAACGGTGCCGAGCACGCGGCCTTCTTCATCTTCGGCACGCAGGCCCACGAGATCGGCGTGGTAGAATTCATCGGCCTCGGCAGCGGGCAGGGCCTCGCGCGGCACGAAAAGTTCCGTGCCCTTCAGGGCTTCCGCGGCGTTGCGATCGGCGATTTCGGCAAAGCGCACGACCGCTTCATCGGGTTTGGCGGCGCGCAATTGCGCGACCGTGAGCGCGCGGCCGTCTTTCGTGGAAAGCGGGCCATAGGCGCCAAGCTTTTCGGGCGAATGGGTGAAGGTTTTCACCTTCACCTCGCCCTTCAAGCCATGTGCGCCGATGACGGCGCCGAGCAGGATATTGCGCGCCATCGCGCAATTCCGACCTTACGCGGCAGCTTCGCCGGAAGCAGCGGCCGCGGCAGCAGCACGTTCCTGCGCCTTCTTCTTCGGCTTGGCTTTTTCCGGGTTGCTCTTCACCAGCGGCTTCACAAGGCCCGCATCGGCGAGGAAGCGATGCACGCGGTCGGTCGAGGTCGCCCCCTTGGCCATCCAGGCTTTCGCCTTTTCGAGGTCGAGCTTGAGGCGATCGGCGTGATCCTTCGGCAGCAGCGGATTGTAGAAGCCGATCTTCTCGATGAAGCGGCCATCGCGGGCGCTGCGCGAATCCGCGATCACGATGTTGTAATGCGGGCGCTTCTTCGTGCCGCCGCGCGCCAGTCTGATCTTCAAAGCCATGTCTTGTTCCTTCCTTGAAATTATTTCCGGCCGGGCATCATGCCTGGCGGAAGCTGGGGCATGGAGCCCCCCATCAATCCCGAAAGACCGGCAGGCAGTTTGCCGCCCATCTTTCCCATCTTCTTCATCATGTCCGACATCTGACGGTGCATCTTTAGAAGCTTGTTGACCTCGCTCACCTCGACACCGGCGCCGGCTGCAATCCGCTTCCTGCGCGAGCCGTTGATGATGTCGGGCTTGGTGCGTTCGGTCTTGGTCATCGACAGGATGATCGCTTCCTGCCGCGACAGAAGCTTGTCGTCCAACCCTGCGGTTGCAAGCTGGTCCTTCACCCGGCCCACGCCCGGCAGCATCGCGAGCACGCCGCTCATGCCGCCCAACCGCTTCATCTGGCGCAATTGTTCGGCGAGATCGTCCATATCGAACTCGCCCTTCTTCATCTTGCGGGCGATCTTCTCGGCTTTTTCCTTGTCGAGCGTTTCGGCGGCGCGCTCGACCAGGCTCACCACATCGCCCATGTCGAGGATGCGGCCCGCAACACGTTCGGGATGGAAGGCTTCGAGCGCGTCGAGCTTTTCGCCCGTACCGAGGAATTTGATCGGCGCGCCGGTCACCATGCGCATCGAAAGAGCCGCGCCACCGCGCGCATCGCCATCGGCGCGTGTAAGGATGATACCGGAGAGCTTCACGCGTTCGTTGAAGGATTTGGCGATGTTCACCGCGTCCTGGCCGGTGAGCGAATCCGCAACCAGCAGGGTTTCGTGCGGTTTCACCGTGTCGCGAATTTGGGCGACTTCGGCCATCAACGCTTCGTCGATATGCTGGCGGCCAGCCGTATCGAGAATAAGAACGTCATAACCGCCGACCCGCGCGCTTGCGAGCGCACGGCGCGCGATATCGACCGGCATCTGGTTGGCGACGATGGGCAGCGTTGCCACACCTGCCTGCTCGCCCAATATCTTCAACTGCTCCATCGCGGCCGGGCGGCGCACGTCGAGCGAGGCCATCAGCACGCGTTTCTTTTCGCGTGTCTGGAGCATCAGCGCGAGCTTGGCGCTGGTGGTGGTCTTGCCCGAGCCCTGCAGGCCGACCATCAGGATCGGCGCGGGCGCGCTTCCGAGGTCGAGGGCGGCGTTTTCCGCGCCCAGCGTTTCGACCAGCGCATCGTGGACGATCTTGACCACCTGCTGGCCGGGCGTGACCGAGCGGATGACCTCGTTGCCGATGGCGCGCGGACGCACACGGTCGATGAAATCCTTGATGACGGGTAGCGCCACGTCGGCTTCAACCAGCGCGGTGCGAACTTCGGCAAGCGCCTCCTCGACATCGGCCTCCGACAGCGCGCCACGGCCGCGCAAGCGGTCGAACACGCCACCAAGACGCGACTGTAAGGATTCGAACATCGCAACTCCCAAAGCAGTGACGCCCCAGGGGGCGCACCTGCGCTGCCTGGGGGCGATCCCCAGCCGGGCCGGGGACCGGAAAAAGCTTAAGCTTTTCCGGATGGCGCGGGTTTTAGGCTTGGGGGAAGACCGAGTCAACGCTAAGGAAACAGCCGGAAATCCAACTGGATAGGCCCCATGGACGTCCACGGAAGCTGCCTTTGCGGGGCGGTTCGCTACGCAGTCCGCCTGCCGTTCGACCGGTTTCTCTATTGCCATTGTTCCCGCTGCCGCAAGGCGACCGGCACCGCACATGCGGCCAACGCCGTGGTGAAGCCGGATGCGTTTCGCTGGACGACAGGCGAGGACAATGTGGTGCGCTACGATCTGCCCACGGCGCGAAGCTTCGCGACGAGCTTCTGCAAGACCTGCGGATCGCCCGTGGCGCATCTGACGCGCAGCGGCCAGCGCGTGATCGTGCCGGCGGGCACGCTTGACGAAGACCCGGGCGCAAAGCCGGATATTCATGCCTATTGGGGCTCGCGCGCGGGCTGGTATGAAGGTGATCCGGAATTGCCGAAAGTGGAAGAAGCAGCGTTCTGACTAAACCGCCTGACGCGCGGTTGGGCGCGCCATCACGCGGTCGATGCCGATCAGGATTGCACTCACCACCGCGAAGAACACGAACAGCGCCGCGCTGTTGATGGCAATCTGCGCGTAACCATGCGCGTTCACGTCGATGAAGGGATAGGGATACCAGCCGACGCGCGGCCCCTGCACCAGGGTGAAAGCGAGATAGGCGATTGGATAGATCAGCCACCACCCCATATCGCGCCAGCGCAATTCACCCCTGGGCACGAAGGCGAACCAATAAATGACGGTCGCGATAGGCATGACGTAATGCAGCGCGATATCGGCGAACAATTGCGCGCCCTGCGGATTCCAGGTTTTGCGCAACAGGAAAAAATAGGTGACCCCCACAACGATGATATACGCCGTGCCCGCCGAGATCGCGGGTGGGCGTGGCGATTGGGCGGGAAAGCGCAGCAGCGCCAACGTCAGCAACACCGCGACGACGGTGTTCGTCGTGACGGTGAAGAAGCTCAGGAAGCGGATGACGGCTTGCGTTTCGTTCAATCCCACGGATGTCGATGCCTGGACCGACAGATAGAATTGCAACACGAGCGAGAACCACGCGAAGACGACGGCTGCGATGAGATAGAAGCGACGAACGGCTTGCGGTATTGCGCATCATACCACAAGTCCCTCCCCCGCCCGCGGGGGAGGAAAATCGCTATTCCAATCCCAGCTTCTGGGCCAGATAGACGAAGCTGAGGCCCCACATTTCCGCTGCCTGGCGATGATCGGCAGCGGCTGCGTGGCCGCCTTCGGTGTTTTCATAAAACAGGACGTCGTGGCCCTGTGCTTCCATCTTGGCGGCCATCTTGCGGGCGTGGACGGGGGTTACGCGATCATCGCTCGTCGCGGTGACGAACAGAACGGGCGGATATTTCTTGTTTGCCTGAACGTTCTGATAGGGCGAGTAGGTGAGGATGTAGTCGCGCATCTTGGGATCTGCGGGATCGCCATATTCGGCTTCCCAGGATGCGCCCGCGCCGATCTGCGTGTAGCGGATCATGTCGATCAGCGGCACCTGACAGACGACGGCGCCCAGAAGATCGGGGCGTTGCGTCATCACGGTGGACACAAGCAGGCCGCCATTCGACCCGCCCATGATGCCAAGCTGCTTCGGCGTTGTGAGGCCGCGCTTTTCCAGATCTTCGGCAACCGCCTCGAAATCGTCGAACGCTTTCTGGCGATTATATTTCAGCGCCTGATCGTGCCAGGACGGGCCAAACTCGCCGCCGCCACGAATATTGGCCAGAACATACGTACCGCCCTTTGTCAGCCACAGCTTGCCGAAATTGGCGGAGTAGCTGGGCGTCATCGAGATTTCGAAACCGCCATAACCGTAAAGCACGGTGGGGCGCGGACCCTTCGCATCTTTCTGACGCACGACGAAATAGGGAATCTTCGTGCCGTCTTTCGAGGTGGCTTCGAACTGCTCCGTCATCAACCCGCTTGCATCGAAACGTGCGGGGAGGGATTTGATGGCTTTGGGCTTATCGCCACCGTTGTCGTGATAGAGCGTCGGCGGAACGAGGAAGCTTTCGAAATTGAATTCGGCCTCCGGCCCCCAGTCATTGGCCGAGACGATGCCCGGCGATCCGCCTTCGGGAAGATCGAGCTTCGTATCGCTCCATTTGCCGTTGTCGAACCGGAAGGCATGCACGCTTCCCGTCACGTTGTGGAAGATCGCGGCGTAGACGGCATCGCGCCCCGTCGCCACTTCCTCGATCGAACTGCGGGCATCGGGCGTGTAGAGCACGGTGGCAAGCGGGAAGATTTTGGTGCGAAGGTAGGTGCGGATCGGGAATGCGATCAGCGAGCCCTTCGGGATCGGCGTTTGGCCTTCCTGCTGCGCCCAGGGTTCGCGCAAGGTGGCAAGCATCTGGCCCTTGGTGACGCCTTTCACATTGGCGAACAACGGCAGCGGAATCTTGATCGCGCTGCGATCGGGCAGAAGCGTGTAATATTCGGTTTCGAAGAAGCTCGGCGCGTTCTGGATCAGCGGCACCGTGCCATCCGGCCCCTGGAACGAGGCGAGATCCACCCCCACATCGGTTTGCTTGCCTTCGAACACGATTTTGGCATCGGCAATCGGCTGCCCGCGCTTCCACACTTTCACGATGCGGGGATAGCCGCTGGTCGTGAGCGAGCCTTTGCCAAAATCGGTAGCAAACAGCACGGTGTCATCATCGACCCACGCGACGGACGATTTGGCTTCGGGAAGCGTGAAGCCGTCTTTCACGAAAGTGAGGCTCGGCAGATCGAATTCGCGCACGACGGTTGCGTCGCCGCCGCCGGGCGACAGCTCAACGAGGCAGCGCTTGAGTTCGGGCGTGCAGCTTCCACCCTTGAACACCCAGCTTTTGCCTTCGTCCTTGGACAGCTTGTCGATATCGAGAAGCGTTTCCCATTTGGGATTGGCGGTCTGGTAATCGGCGATGGTGGTGCGACGCCAGATGCCTTTGGGATTGGCCGCATCCTGCCAAAAGTTGAAGACGTCATTCTGCTTCATCGCGCCGAACGGAATGCGATCCTGCGCATCCATCACCTTCAGGATCTGGTCGTAATTCTGCTGGTAGCGGGGATCGGCCTGGAGCACTTTGAAGCTCTTGGCGTTCTGCTCCTTCACCCAGGCGAGCGGCTTTTCGCCGTGGATATCTTCCAGCCAGAGATAAGGGTCTTTCTGTTCCACGCTTGCTCCTTGTGCCGCACCCGCCGCCAAAACACCCAAAACCACCGCCGCTGCCAGACGCATCGCCTTGTTTCCTCTCGCGTTCCCCGCCATTTGAAAAGAGACGGCGGCCCCGTCAACCCGCCTCTGGAAGGGGCGGGGTCTTCCTCCTATAAGGCGGCCCATGACGGCGTTCCTCAAAATGCACGGCCTCGGCAACGATTTCGCGGTGTTCGACGCGCGCAAACAGGGGCTTGCGCTCGATGCAGACACCGCCCGCGCGATCGCGGACCGGCGCCATGGCGTGGGTTGCGATCAGGTGATTGTGATCGCGCCCGCCGCCAACGGGGCCGATGCCGCCATGCGCATCTACAATTCCGATGGCGGCGAAGTGGAAAGCTGCGGCAACGCCGCGCGCTGTGTGGCCCAACTGCTGATCGCCGAAACCGGCGCGGACACGATCCGGCTGGAAACGATGGGCGGGCCGCTTGTCTGTTCCGAAGGCGCCGATGGGCTTGTGACCGTGGATATGGGGCCACCGCGTTTCGAATGGAAAGATGTGCCGCTTTCCAGCGCCACGGATACCAACCTGTTCAGCCTCGGCGTGGATGGGGTTTCTGTCGAAGCCTCTGCCGTTTCGGTCGGCAATCCGCATTGCGTGATCTTTGTGGGGGACGCGGAAGCTGCCCCCGTGGCCGAAGTGGGGCCGCTGATCGAACACCATCCGCTTTTTCCCGAACGCACAAATGTGGAATTCGCCACCGTGCAAACGCGCAGCCGGGTGCGGATGCGGGTTTGGGAACGCGGCGCCGGCATCACGCAGGCCTGCGGCACGGGCGCATGCGCAACCGCCGTGGCCGCCGCAAGGCGCGGGCTGACGGACCGGATCGTGGATGTGGTGCTGGACGGCGGCACGTTGCGGATCGAATGGCGCGAAAGCGACGGACACATATTGATGACCGGCCCTGCCACCCTTGCCTGGCGCGGCGAGATCGACCTTGCGGCGGCGCGCCGATGAGCCTGGATGTCGTCACCTTTGGCTGCCGGTTGAACGCCTATGAGAGCGAGGCCATCAAGGCCCGCGCGGGCGAAGCGGGGCTCAGGGACGCCATTGTGTTCAATACCTGCGCGGTGACGGCGGAAGCCGTGCGCCAATCGCGGCAGGCGATCCGCAAAGCGCGGCGCGAACACCCTGAGGCGCGCATCATCGTGACAGGGTGCGCGGCCCAGACCGAAAGCGAAACCTATTCGGCGATGCCGGAAGTCGATTTCGTGATCGGCAATGCCGAGAAGCTCGAAACCAAAAGCTATGCCGATTTCATCGGTGGCGCGGAACGGGTGCGGGTCAACGACATCATGGCGCTCAAGGAAACCGGCGCGCAATTCGTGGACAGTTTCGATGGGCGGGCGCGGGCGTTTCTGCAGGTGCAGAACGGTTGCGATCACCGCTGCACGTTCTGCATCATTCCCTATGGACGCGGAAATTCGCGCAGCGTGCCGATGGGTTCGGTGGTCGACGAGGCCCGCAGGCTCGCGGAAAACGGCTTTCCCGAGATCGTGCTGACCGGTGTGGACATGACGTCTTACGGTGCGGACCTGCCGGGGGCGCCGACATTGGGCGCGCTGGTGCGCAAGATCCTGAAGCTGGTGCCCGAACTGAAGCGGCTGCGCCTTTCCTCCATCGACTCCATCGAGGCCGATGCGGAATTGCTGCGCGCCATCGCCGAGGAGGAACGGCTGATGCCGCATTTCCACCTCTCGGCGCAATCGGGCGACGACATGATCCTCAAGCGCATGAAACGCAGGCATTCAAGAACAGACACGATCCGTTTCTGCCAGGATGTGCGCGCCCGCCGCCCGGATGTGGCCTTCGGGGCCGATTTCATCGCGGGCTTTCCGACCGAGACCGAAGAGATGTTCGAGAACACCCTGCGGCTGGTGGATGAGGCGGGGCTTTCGATGCTGCACGTCTTCCCGTTTAGCGCCCGCAAAGGCACACCGGCCGCCCGGATGCCGCAACTGGCCAAGCCGCTGGTGAAGGAACGCGCGGCCCGGTTGCGCGCACGCGGCGATGCAGCGCTCGCAGCAAGAATGGGTGCGCTGGTCGGAACCGAACAGATGCTGCTCGTGGAAAAAAACGGGATGGGACGGACGTCCTGTTTTGCGCCTGCCCATTTTGTAGGCAATGCAGCGCCGGGCGCATTTGCGCGCGCGCGCATCACGGGTGCGAACCCCTCCTCGCTGATGGCCGAATTGCTGCAATGATCAAGACCTTCGGCCAAGCACCGCCGCCGCCGACATTCTTCGAGAAGCTCAAGGAAGGGCTTGCGAAAAGCACCGGCGCGCTTGGCGAAAACATTACCGGCATCTTCACCAAGAAGAAGCTCGATGCGGCCATGCTGGTCGAGCTCGAAGATGCGCTGATCCGCGCCGATATGGGAGCAGCACAAGCGGCGAAGCTTTCGGCGGCGGTCGGCGCGGGCCGTTACGACCGCGAGATTTCCGACGGCGAAATCAAATCCATCCTCGCCGGTGAAATCACGCGGCTGCTTTCGCCAGTGCAAAAGCCGCTCGACATCGACGCCTCGAAAAAGCCGTTCGTCATTCTGGTGGCGGGCGTCAACGGCACGGGCAAGACCACCACCATCGGCAAGATCGCCAAACGGCTGACCGACCAGGGGTTGAAACTGGTGCTTGCGGCGGGTGACACGTTCCGGGCCGCCGCCATCGAGCAGTTGCAGGTGTGGGGGCAGCGCACCGGGGCCGAAGTTGTTGCGCGCGCGGCAGGGGCGGATGCGGCGGGGCTTGCCTTCGATGCCATCGAACGGGCGCGCGCCACCGATGCCGACGTGGTGCTGATCGACACGGCGGGGCGGCTTCAGAACAAGGCGGGGCTCATGGCCGAGCTGGAAAAGATCGCCCGCGTCATCAAGAAACTCGATCCCACTGCCCCCCATGCGGCGCTTCTTGTTCTGGACGCCACGACCGGGCAGAACGCGATTTCACAGGTGGAGGCGTTCACGGCGGCCGTGCCGCTGACCGGGCTTGTGATGACCAAGCTCGACGGGACGGCCAAGGGCGGCATATTGGTGGCGCTGGCGGCGAAATTCGGATTGCCGATCCATTTCATCGGCGTGGGGGAAGCGGCCGAAGACCTGCAGCCCTTCGTGGCGGCGGATTTCGCACGCGCATTGACGGGGGCTTCATGAATTCGGCAGGTGCGAAACAATTGCGGCGGCTGGCACTCGACCTGGGGCCGCTGGTGCTGTTTTTCGCCTCGTTCAAGCTGGCCAATATCTATGTCGCGACCGCCATCTTCATGGTGGCGGTCATGGTGGCGCTCGGCGTCGGCTATGCGATCGAACGCAAGATCTCGCCAATGCCGGCGTTCACAGCCGTGCTGGTTCTGGTGTTCGGCGGGCTCACGCTTTATTTGCAGAACGACACTTTCATCAAGATGAAGCCGACCGTGCTCTACGCGTTCTTCGGCGTGGTGCTTTTGGGCGGGCTCATGGTGAACAGGCTCTTCATCAAATATGTTTTCGCACAAGCCTTCGAATTGACCGACGAAGGCTGGCGCAAGCTGACCTTGCGCTGGGGCATCTTCGCGTTCGCGCTTGCCATCGCCAACGAGATCATCTGGCGGCATTTCTCCACCAACGTCTGGGTGAATTTCAAAGTGTGGGGAATCTTCCCGCTGTTCTTCCTGTTCGCACTCGCGCAGACGCCGCTGATCCAGAAATACGAACAGAACAAGAAGGCGGACTAACGCGCGTCGCCTGTTTCGCCGGAAGGATTTCCGAACGGCACGATCAGCGTTTCATGGCGAGACTGGTGCCAATGTTGGAGCGCCCAGCGCGCGCTAGGGAATGCAATCTCCGTCCACGGAATGTCGTCCCAGGCAAATAGCCGCACCTCAAGGCTTTCAGGGCCGGCGGCGAAGTGCGGCGCAACAAGTTTGGCGCGGTACATAAGCTGCACCTGGCTGATGCGCGGGATGCTGTAGACGGCCAGCAACAGGTCCAGCGAAATGTCCGCACACGCCTCTTCCTGCGCTTCGCGGCGTGCGCCAGCTTCCGGGGTTTCGTGTTCTTCGAGATAGCCCGCGGGCAAAGTCCAGTAGTTCTTTCGTGGGTCGATGGCGCGCCGACACAACAGGATGCGGTTCTCGTGCACCACAACCGATCCCACCACGATCTTGGGGTTGGCATAGGCAACGTGACCACACTGGCCACAAACGTCACGTTCCATCGTGTCGCCCTCGGGAACGCGGCGTACAAAATGCAAACCGGGACCGGGACTTTCGGTAAATTTCTCGTTCGCCATACGCTAAATTTGCCGCATGTGGGGGGATAAAGGTAGCGCAAAAAGATTCATTGGCCGATACGTGCGGAAATGGTTGTCGCGCACATTTCGTTTGTCTAAAGTTTCTTGGGCCTCGCGCAAGTGCGGCTTTCGTTTGGCCCGGCGTGACGCGGAAAGTGTCTCACATCATCGGCGGGAAATTACCGAAGGACGCGAGAGTGGGTTGGCTCGAAGGTCCGGCGGTTAGGGGTGGTTCTATGACGTCAAAGAGTCCGCGCAGGACGAACGGGGGGTTCGAACTGGCAGATGCGCCGTCGCATCTCATTCGCCGTTGTCAGCAATACTATGGCGACCTCTATGCGCGTGAAGCCGGCGCCCACGAACTCACCAAGCAGCAGTTCACCGTTCTGGCCGCCCTCGAACACAATGAAGGCGTGAGCCAGACAGCGCTTGTCGAGATGACGGGTATCGATCGTTCGACGCTCGCCGAAATGGTGCGCCGGATGCTCGAGAAAGATCTCATCAGCCGCGAACGCACCGAAGAAGATGCGCGTGCCAATTCCGTTTCGATCACACAGTCCGGCCGCAAGGCGTTGCGCAGCGCACGCACCGCATCCGATCGCGCCGAACGCGCGCTGCTCGATGCATTGCCCGCGGGCGAACGCGCACGTTTCGTGAAATCGCTTGCGGCTATTGCGGAAGCGGCAAGCCTGCTGGAACAGAATGGCGACCAGCGGATCCGCCGCAAAGTTCGCCGCCGCCCTCGCTAAACTCTTAAAATCACACGCGAATATCGAGCGTCGAACCAGGCCTGCGATAGGCTTGTGCCGGGTCCGGCGCGGGCGCGGCGGCAGATTTCTGAGGCTCGGGTTTGGCGAAATCCACCGGCTCGAAAGCGGGCTTGGCGGCTTCCGCCGGCTTGGTTTCGGGCGCGTTCAGGAACGATCCGAACGCACTTGCCTGTGGCTTCGGCTGCGCTTGCACCTGCGTTTGCGCGGCAAGGAGACTGGCGGAGCTGATCTGCATCACGCCATTTGTTCAGAGAAAGTTTACCAAACCCTGAAGATCAGGATTTCGCCGCTGCGATGGCCGGAAGCAATTCGCGCGCATATTTGTCGCCATCGGTGAGTGCGCCGGTGATGCGCGCGCGCACAATGCCCTTACCGTCGATCACGAAAGTTTCGGGCACGCCGCTCACGCCCCAATCGATACCCGCCCGGCCATCCACGCGGCCGATACGCGCAAAGGGGTTTCCCACCTCATCGAGAAACGCGCGCGCGTTTTGCGGCTTGTCCTGATAGGCGAGCCCAAAGAGGCGGATGGATTTGTCGGTCGAGAGTTGCACCAGCGCGGGCGCTTCCGCGCGGCAGGGCGCGCACCACGAAGCCCAGACATTGACCACAGTCACCTGCCCGTTTGCGAGATCGCGCGGGCCAAAGCCTTGCGTCCTGCCATCGAGCGCGGGCAGATCGCGCGCAGGAACAGGCTTGCCGATCAGGGCGGAAGGAAGCTCGCCCGGCGTCTGGGGCTGCGACAGCTGATAGAAAAGAATGGCCGCCAACACCGCAAACGCAAGTACCGGAACGATATAGATCAGGCGTTTCATGGCGCGGCCTTTTCCAGCACGGCCAATCGCGCCTTCGCACGCGCATAGCCCACCCAGCACGAAACGATGATAACCGCGATGCCAAACGCGCTCACGCCATAGGCACCCCAAACGAAGGCCGCATATTGGTCCATCGCAAAAAGCCCGCTCATGAAAGCCCCAGCATCAGGCTGCGCGCGCGGCGTTCGAGGATTTCTGTCCGGATACGCACGATCCAGAGCGTAAAGAACAGCAACGTATAACCCAGCGCCATCGCGAACAGCGGCCACAGGAACACCGCCGAGATCGAGGGGCCGCCCGGGCGCAGGATGCTTTCGCCCTGGTGCAGCGTCGTCCACCAGCGCACGGAGAATTCGATGATCGGGAGGTTGACCGCGCCCACCAGTGCAAGGATCGCGGTCGCCTTCGCCGCGCGCGTTTCATCTTCGATGGCGTTCCACAGCGCGATATATCCCAGATAGATCAAGAGCAGGATCAGGAACGAGGTGAGCCTGCCATCCCACACCCACCAAGCGCCCCACATCGGCTTGCCCCACAGCGAGCCGGTGATAAGTGCGAGTGCGGTGAACATCGCCCCCAAGGGTGCCGCGGCCTTCGCGGCCACATCGGCCAGTGGATGGCGATAGATGAGGCCGATCGCGGCGGAGAGCGCCATCAAGCCATACGCCATCATCGCCACCCAGGCCGCGGGCACATGGACGAACATGATCTTCACCGTATCGCCCTGCTGATAATCCGGTGGCGCGGTGAAACCCATATAAAGACCGATGCCCAAAAGGATCGCCGCGCCCGCGCCCAGCCAGGGCAGCGCTTTGCCGCTCAGATCCATGAACCGTTTGGGGTTGGCGTAACGGAGCATGGGCGGGCTCTAGGCTTTCGGGCGGGAGGCGGCAAGCATGGCGCTCATCCTGCGAGATTGAGCCGCACACCGCCCGCGCAGGCAAACGGGCTCAAAACGACCGTTACCAGCGAAAATGCCGCCAGCAACCCCAGCGCCCCGTTCGACAGGCCATCGAGGGCCGCCAGCACCGCGCCCGCGCCGAAGATGACGGCGGGCGAAAGCAGCGGCAGCACGATCAAGGGCAGGATCAACCCGCCGCGCCGGATGGAGAGTGTGAGGCTCGCGCCCACCGCACCGATGGCGCTGATCGCGGGTGTGCCGATGAGAAGCGAAAGCACCAGCGCGGGATAAGCCTGCGGCGGCAGCCCGAACAGAAGCCCGAGCAGCGGCGAAAGCGCGGTGAGCGGCAGACCGGTGGTGAGCCAGTGGGCCGCGATCTTCGCAAACGCGGTCGCCTCCAGCGAAAGCGGCGACAACGCAATGAGATCGAGCGAGCCGTCTTCGAAATCGGATTGAAACAGCCGGTCGAGCGAAAGCAGTGCTGCAAGTGCGGCGGCGATCCACAGCACACCGCCCGCGATGCGTGCGAGCAATCTGAGGTCGGGCCCGATGCCGAGCGGAACGAGCGCTGCAACGCTTGCAAAGAACGCCAGCGCCAGCATCGCCCCGCCGCCCGCGCGGAACGACAGACGAATATCGCGCAGGAGAAGCGCGGTCATACGCATAAACCATTCCCTCTCCCCCAGCGGGGGAGAGGGTTAGGGTGAGGGGGAGAATGCAGCAGCATCTCCACCACTCGCCCCCTCACCCCGGCCCTCTCCCCCTCCGGGGGCGAGGGAGAAGAATTGCGGTCTGATCGCTTCATGGAAATTCACCGAGAACAAGCTTTGCGGCTTCCAACGTCATCGCTTCGTGCGTGGCGACCACCGCCATTCCGCCGCCAGCGCAATGTTCGGCCAGCATCTGCTCGACGCGTTTCTTGCCGTCCACATCCAGCGCCGCGAACGGCTCGTCGAGCAGCCACAATGGACGCTTGCTGGATTTCAACCGGGCAAGCGCCAGGCGTTTCTTCTGGCCTGCGGAAAGATATTGCGCCGGGAAATCGGCGGCGCGGGAAAGCCCCGCCCATGCGAGGGCGGCCTCCGCATCACTATCGCTGCCATAGAGGCGCGCGAAGAACGACAGGTTTTCCTTTGCCGTCAGCTGCGGTTTCAGCCCGTCCTGATGGGCGAACCAGCCGATATGTTTGCCGCGTTCCTCGACATCGGAAAATTCGCCCGCGTCGATGCGCAGGAAAATCGTTCCGGCGGCGGGCGGAAGAAAACCCGCCAGCATCCGCAACAGCGAGGTCTTGCCCGAGCCGTTCGGGCCCTCGACGACAAGCGCGCCTCCCGCTTCGAGGCGGAAGTTCAGATTCTTGAAAAGCGCGCGAGGCCCACGCACGCAAGCGAGATCTTCGACCTCGAGGCTTGCGAGCGCGGACAATTTATCCCGCGATGTATTGCGCGCCGTTCACCGTCATGGTGGCGCCGGTGATGAAGGCGGCGTCATCGCTGGCCAGGAACGCCGTCATCTTGGCGATCTCCTCAGCCTTGCCGAGACGGCCCACGGGGATCGTCGCGATGATGCTTTCCAGCACCTTCGGCGGCACGGCCTGCACCATTTCGGTGTCGATGTAGCCGGGGCAGATCACGTTGACGGTGATGCCCTTTTTGGCCGTTTCCTGCGCCAACGCCTTGGTAAAGCCGATGATGCCGGCTTTGGCGGCGGAATAGTTGGTCTGGCCCATCTGGCCCTTCTGGCCGTTGATGGAGGAAATGTTCACGATGCGGCCGTGATTGCGATCGCGCATCCCGTCGATCACGTTGCGGCACATGTTGAACATGGAATCGAGGTTCACATCGACGACTTCGCGCCATTGCTGGGCGGTCATCTTATGCAGCATCGCATCGCGCGTGATGCCCGCATTGTTCACCAGCACGGCGACCGGGCCGAGCGCCCCTTCGACATCCTTGATGCCAGCGGCACAGGATTCGAAATTGCCGACATCCCACTTGAAGACGGCAATGCCGGTTTCGGCTTTGAATTTGTTGGCGGCTTCATCGTTGCCGCCGTAATTGGCCGCAACCGTGTAACCCGCATTCTTGAGACCAATGGAAATGGCCGCGCCGATACCGCGCGTTCCCCCCGTAACCAATGCAACTCGTGACATATTCTCTCCTGGACAGCCCTGGTAAGTTGTTACCACCATAAAGCAAAAGGCGGGCATGGCGCGAGCGCCCTGCGCCATTTTGTTATGTGGCGAAAGCACCCGGCGCAACAACCCGCCTGGCCACGACAGGCGAGGCAGGCCTGCGAACCTTCCGACCAAGGAAAGCCACAGGCACCAACACCTTTCGTCCCCGGATCAGACAAAGCGGAACGCGCGGGCGCCATCGGGCACGCCGCATGGCTTCCATCTCATCGGGATGCGCGCGAGTTCGCATCCAGACCCTGTATGGCCTCGCGGCGGCTTCGGATCTGACGCAACCGCTCGGTGCGGCGGGAATGACGAAACATGGCGGCCTCTCTTGAACTAGAACGAATAGTGAACATAATCCTCCGCGCGAGGGAATCAATCCCAAATTCTGCCGTCAGACAGGATTTAATGTTCTCGTAATGTTCTTCGCGCGGGGTGTTACCCAAGGCCGACTTGAGCGCCGCTGCGATCCGCCGGGCCGGTTGCGGAATTAGGCAGGAACGTAGGTCAGCCTGATCGTGCCCTCGCCGATTACATCGTGGGCCACGAGGCGGAACGGCGGCGCGGGGCCTGCGAAGAATGGTTTGCCACGACCAAGCACGACGGGGTGCAAGTAGAGTTGATACGCATCGATGAGACCAAGCTCAGTCAGGCTTTGCGCCAAGTCTGGACCGCCAACTTCAATCTCGCCAACGAGCCGGGCTTTCAGCCCGCGTATCACCGCCTCGACATCATCGCAGACAAGTGTGGCGTTGGGGCCGACTTCCTTTAGTGACCGCGACACGACCCATTTCGGTTGGTTACGCCACACCTTCGCGTATTCACGTTCATCCGCGCTCCACTCGGAATGGTCTTCATCCCAATACCGCATCACCTCGTATAGGCGGCGGCCATATACGCTGCACGCCGCGCCGCGCACACGCTCGATGAAGTGACGAAAGAGCACGGGATCGGGCGCAAATCCCCCATCGTGGTCGACGTAACCATCCAGAGACGCATTCAATCCGAAAACGAGTTTCGCCATGCTGCAAAATCTCCATACCAATCCGCAGCATAGCGTGTTTCAAAAAAATCTCATTTCTGGGGCTTGCATCCCAAATCGGGCAATGCCGCCACGCTCTCTGCCATCCAGAGCGAGATCACGGAGATCAGAACGCGGATGACCAATGTCGAAACCATCCTGAAGGCGGTGGAATGATGGCTACGCTCGCGCTTCCCGCGCCGCGCGGTGACCGAAAACATTCCGATTTGGCGGCTTTATCTGCTGCGCGGCAGCTATCTTCTGATCGCGGCGGGCATGGGTATGCAGAGGTTGTTCACAATATCTGTCATCCCGGCCAAGCGATGCGTCGGCATCGCGCAGAGCCGGGACCTATTGTGCGGCTTCTCCGTGGGTCCCGGCGCTCGCTTCGCTCGGCCGGGATGACAGTTATTTTTTCAACGAATACAGGTCGTTTTAAACAATCCTACTGTCATGGCTCTTAGGCGATCAGGGTGAGGTGGGCTTTGCCCTGCGGCACGGTATCCGGCACCAGGCGCCTGTCGAAGGTCGCGAGTTTTCCGTCATGGGCTGCGGCCAAGGCCAGCAAATAGGTGTCGGTAATCTGACCGAAATCCAACAATCGGTTCGCATCAATTCGCCTGGCATCGAGAAGGCTGATGTCATCATGCCAGAAGACATGACCGGGCAGCGCGCAGAGATCGCGCAAGTACGGCATGATGCTGGCGGGCGTGCCGCGGGCATTTGGATAGCGCGGATTGCCGAGAATGCGCGGGACTGCTGCCTGGGTGATCGGACAGGTTGCCCATGCGGTTCGGCCTGACCGTTCGAACCAATCATGCGCGCGATCGTGCTGGACGTGATCGGGATCAAGCAGAGCAATGAGGACGTTGACGTCCAGAAGATGGGCGGTCACGGCAACTCGTCACGCAGCTGGCGAACGAGATCTGGCGTGACGGGGTGCCCTTCCTTGCTCGCGGGCAACAGGGTAATGCCGCTTCGTGTGTGGCGGACAGCCCGTCGTGGCGCGAGCCCCCGCCGGGCAAGTTCCGAAAGGACTTCCCCAAGGCTGCGCTGCTGCTGATCAGCCAGCGTTCTGGCTGCCTGAAGCACATCGTCGTCGATGGAAAGGGTCGTTCGCATTGCGTATCATCACGCATCACGCATCAGATGTCAAATCTGCCACGATGAACCAATGGCGTTCACGGAATACTTTCTCAGAGAGAAATAATCTCACTTTCGTCATCCCCCGGCTCGTCCGGGGGACCCAATTTTCTTTATTCAAAAATCAGAAAACTGGGTCGCCCGCATAAAGCGGGCGATAACGGAATTTGAGTAACAGCAGAACAATGTTCTCGCTTACCGCTCCACGCACATGGCGATGCCCATGCCGCCGCCGATGCAGAGGGTCGCCAGACCCTTTTTCGCGTCGCGTTTCTGCATTTCGTACAGCAGCGTAACGAGAACGCGCGCGCCCGATGCGCCGATCGGATGGCCGATGGCGATGGCGCCGCCGTTGACGTTGACCTTGTTGGTGTCCCAGCCCATGTCCTTGTTCACCGCGCAGGCCTGCGCCGCGAACGCTTCGTTGGCTTCGACGAGATCGAGATCCTTCGCATCCCAGCCCGCCTTCTTCAGGGCCGCGCGCGAGGCGGGGATCGGGCCCGAGCCCATCACCTTCGGATCGACGCCGACGCTCGCCCACGACTTGATGGTGGCAAGCGGCTTCAGCCCGCGCTTCTTGGCTTCCGAAGCGGTCATCAACACGACGGCGGCCGCGCCATCGTTGATGCCGCTGGCATTGGCCGCGGTCACCGAACCATCCTTCTGGAAGGCGGGCTTGAGGCCGGAAATGCCTTCATAGGTCACGCCATCGCGAATGAATTCATCGGTATCGACCACGCGGTCGCCCTTGCGTTCCTTCACGGTGACGGGCGCGATCTCATCCTTGAAGCGGCCCGATTTGCGCGCGGCTTCGGCCTTGTTCTGCGAGGCGACGGCGAATTTGTCCTGCTGTTCGCGGGTGATCTGCCATTCGCGGGCGACATTCTCTGCCGTGACGCCCATGTGGTAGCCGTTGAAGGCATCCCACAAACCGTCGCGGATCATCGTGTCCACGAAGCTCATGTCGCCCATCTTGGTGCCGGCGCGCAGATAGGCCGCGTGCGGGGCAAGGCTCATGGATTCCTGACCGCCCGCCACCACGATGCTGGCATCGCCATTGACGATCTGCTGGTAGCCCAGCGCGACTGCGCGAAGGCCCGAGCCGCAAAGCTGGTTGACGATCCAGGCCGGTGTTTCCACCGGGATACCGGCGTTGATCGAAGCCTGACGGGCCGGGTTCTGGCCCTGGGCCGCGGTGAGGATCTGGCCGAGAATGACTTCCGACACATCCTTGGGCTGCACATCGGCGCGCTTCAGCACATCGGCGATGACGGCCTTGCCCAGATCATGGGCGGGAACATTGGCAAATGCGCCGTTGAACGAGCCCACCGGGGTACGCGCTGCCGCTACGATGACCACGTCTTCCATGAAAATCCTCCCACACGATTTGGGCGATGTTGCGCCGCCGCCAAAATGACGCGAATGCGAGCATAGGTAAACTGCGGCGAATCGCGCTTTTTGTTCAGATGGTTACTAGCCCCCCTCCCGTCAATATTTGGGTGCACCTGCTCAAAATGCACTGGACAGGGTGGGAATTGGGGTGTGTGCTAGGCGGTGGGGCAGCGGCAATTTGGCCGCGGAAGCATCATCAGGGTGGGCTGTGGCAGAAGATACGCAAAGCGAAAGTCCGGTCATCATCAAGAAGTACGCCAACCGGCGGCTCTACAACACGCAAACCTCGAGTTATGTGACGCTCGACCATCTGGCGCAGATGGTGAAGGAGGGGACCGAGTTCGAGGTGCGCGATGCGCGCACCGGCGAAGAGATCACGCGCTCGGTGCTCACCCAGATCATCTTCGAAGAGGAAGCCAAGGGCCAGAACCTGCTTCCGATCCAGTTCCTGCGCCGCCTGATCCGCTTCTATGGCGACAGCCTGCAGGCCTTCGTGCCGGGTTATCTCGACATGACGATGGAAAGCTTCACCAAGAACCAGGGCGCCATGAAGGACCGCATCGCGGAAGCCTTTGGCGGCGGCAACCAGACCCTGGAAGCGATCACGCGCCAGAACCTCGCCATCTTCGAACGCGCCATGAAAATGTTCACGCCCTTCGGCGTTCCGGGCGCCGGTGGCGCCAAGGCCGAAGAAACACCGCGCGCGAATGGCGGGCCCGCGGCAGACGCCAAACCCAAACCTTCCGAAGACATCGCCGATCTCAAAAGCGAGATGGAAGCGATGCGGCGTCAACTGGCGGAACTGGCGCGAGAGCGGAAGTAGCTATTCCATCCACACGGGCTTGATCAGCGGTTCGCCGAAGTGGAAGCCCTGGAAATAATCCACGCCGAAGCTTTCCAGCAGGTCGGCGTCTTCGTCCGAACCCACCCATTCGGCAACGGTCTTGAGATCGAAATTCTTGGCGAGATCGACCAGTGTGCGCACGAACACCTGGTTTTCCGGCGATTCCGAAAGGCCGCGCACATAGGCGCCGTCGATCTTCACCGTATCGACCTTCAGCATCTGCAAATTGCGGAACGAGGTGTAGCCCGCCCCGAAATCGTCGATCGCCACGCGGCAGCCCATCTCGCGCAATTGCGAAACGAAGCGGGCGTTTTCCTCGAAATGGTGAAGGGCCGCGGTTTCCGTCAACTCCACGATCAGGCGGCTGGCGATGGTGCTGTTGGATTGCACATAGCGGATGAAGGATTGCAGCCACGAAGGATCGCCCGCCGTGGTGCCCGACACGTTGACGGCCAGCGTGATGTCGGGATGGGCATGAAGCTGGGCCACCGTCATTTCGAGCGCGTGACGATCCACCAGCCGCACAAGGCCCAATTGTTCGGCGGCCGGCACGAACTGGCCCGCGGTCGCAATCGAGCCATCGGGCTTCACCATGCGCAGCAGGCATTCGTAATGCACCGGCTTCTTCGAATGGGCCTCGATGATCGGTTGATAGGCGAAGGTAAGGCGATCTTCCTTCAACGCTGCCACCACCTCGTCGGCGATGCCCATCAGGCGCAGGCGCGCAGTCTCAAGCTGGGGAGATTTGTTGTAGAGCGCGAAACCGTCGCGCCCGTTGGACCGCGCGCGCCCCAGCGTTTCCTCGGCGCGCAGCATTGCTTCCTGGCTGGAGGAGGCGCCCGAGGGCAACCACACGGCGCCCGCCGAAATCGTGGCCGACACCATGCCCGAGCGCGTATCGATCACCTGGTCGCGCACGATGGCGCGCAGGCGTTCGGCGACGAGGCTGATTTCGCGTTCGCTGCAATTGGCGAGGATCACGCCCAGCTTGTTGCCCGCGATGCGCCCGATGATGTCGCTGCCGCGCAGCGAGCGCGCGATGCGCTCACCCACCGCCACGATCACCTCGTCGGCGGCATCGAAGCCATAGGCATCGTTGATCATCGCCAGCCGGTCGATGGAGGCAACGAGGAAAGCGCACGCCCTGTTTTCGGCGCGCGCGGCTTCAATCGCCTGCGCAAGCTCGCCGCGCAATGCGTTGCGGTTGAGATGGCCGGTGAGTTCGTCGCGCGTGGCGAGATAGACCAGGCGCTGCATCGTGCGCTTTTCTTCGGTGATGACGCGCATCGAGCCCGTCAACCGTTCGGCGCGCCCGTTCGCATCGGATACGCGCACGCCGCGCATCATGAACCACACCGAACCCATCGCGGAGGCCGCTTCGAATTCGAGATCGAATGTCGCGTCACCCGGGCTTGCGGTTTCGATGACGGCTGCGAGTTTCTGGCGGCCTTCGGGATTCATCCAGGCGCGAAGCGCCTCGCCCTTCTGCAGCCGGTCGGTATCGGGATGCATCGAAAGAATGTCGGTGGCGCCATCCCACACAACGTGATCGTCGGCGATGGTCCAGTCGAACGTCGCCGCGCGCGCGCCCGCGAGCGCCAGGCGCAGGCGCTCGGCATCATGACGCTGGGACAGGGACCGGACATCAACTGCCGGCCGATAAGCACGCGATTCGCCAAGCACTTTGACCACCATCTGTTGCCGGTTTTCCGGCTTTGGTGGCGATGATGGCGGGGGGGCCTTAAAAAACCCGTAACTGTTGAGGCAAATGCAGGCGATGGAGGTCCCGGCGCGGTCCTTGCCTAACAACAGGTTATGAGCGCGATCAGCACCTTACAGATTTTGCCCAACAGCATCCCGGCTGCCGCCGGATCGCGCGCGGCCCGCGTGGAAAAAGCCGCCGATTGCGCCGGATTGCATGGTGAATATCGCGGCGAAGCCGAACCCCGCGAACGCCGCACTCCGCGCCCCGACCGCCGCGCAATGTCCCGCGCTGGCACATTCGAGACTGCCCCACTCTGGTACGGGCCGCGTTTGCGCGCCCCTTTTGTCGCGCAGATCATCGGGCAGGTTTTGGGCGCCGAACAGGCACCGATGCGCCAGGCCTATCGCGGTGACGACGCGAAAATGGCGCGCATGGTGGATCGCAACGCCTAATCCCGGCGCAGCAGCAATTTCTTGATGTCTTCGACGCTGCGTTCGAGACGATCGAAACGCTCGGTCAACGCTTCCAGCTTGTGCGCGATTTCGCCGAGATCGGCGGAAGGGCGCGGCACCGGCGTGGCGATACCGGCGCGTTCGGAGATTTCCTTCACATCGGTGCCGAGCAGGGCTGCCAGAAGGCGCACATCCTTCACCGACAATTCGCGCTGGTCCTTCCACATTTCGCCCAATTGTTCGGACGAAATGCCGAGCGCCTTCGACACATCGGCGTGAGAGAGGCCCATCGCCGAAAGTCGCGCATCGAACCATTTGGAATCGAAGAACAGCGCCATGCGCAAAATACTAGCGCGGGATCAGCGCCGGGCGGAATAGTCCGGCCGCGAAATGAACGCGGCCCCGATGACGCGGCCATAGCCGCCCTGCTGCACCACCACCGCCAGCGTATCGTGCGGGGGATCGGCCGCATCGTGACGCGGCAGGTCGAGCGCCAGCGCCTCGCCCTTCCATTTGCCCGCCGGCTTCAGATCGCGCACCACGTTGCGATAGGTCATGGTGTGGCCTTCGTTCTCTCCCTTGCCGATGGCGACCGTGGAGGACGAAAGGATGTGGAACACCCAGACCGTGGCATCGGCAGGCTTTCCCGCGCCGATGGAAACGTGAACCTCATGGCCATCCGGCTTGAGCAGGATCGGCACTGTCGTCATGTCGGCTGCGCGCGCGGCGATGGCGGCTTTCACGCCGGTATCGCGGCTTCCCACCACATCGGTCAGGCCGTCCACGATGATCTGCGGGGTGTAGATGCCGCTATGGCCCATCGCCTTCGCATAGGCCTTCTGGCGCGCGGTATTGGCGGGATTGGCCAGCGTGTCCTTCCAGCCCAGCATGTCCCAATAGGTGATGGGCAGGCTCATCGCCAGCACGCCGGGCTTTTGGGCGAGTTTGCCAAGCAGCGCATCGGCGGGCGGGCACGAGCTGCAGCCCTGGCTGGTATACAGCTCCACCACGATAGGCCGGCCATCGCCCGCCATCGCGCCGGAAAGGGCGCAAGGCGAGAAAGAAAGGCCCGCCGCCAGCGCGGCGCCCAGAACGGTTCGCGATATCATGTGCCGACCATAAAGGCGTGTGCGCGCCGCCTCCAGTCACTTGCCCGAGAGCAATTTCGCAAGGCTGGCCCCAGACCCCAAAGAACTATAATTTTTCGAGGCACTTCTTGGGGTTGGGGATAATGAGCACTAACGACGCAGTTCTGGTCGGCTGGTCCGATGCGGCGCAGACGCTGCTCCTCAACCGCGCCAACCGGCATGGCGTGGTGGCCGGGGCAACAGGCACGGGCAAGACCGTGACCTTGCAGATACTGGCGCAGGGCTTCTCGGATGCGGGCGTGCCGGTGTTCGCCGCCGACGTGAAGGGCGACCTTTCTGGCATCTGCATGCCGGGGGACCGGCTGGAGCGCTTCGCCGACCGGGCCAAGATCATGGGGCTCGACCTGAAGCCCGCGGCCCCGCCGGTGATGTTCTGGGATATTTTCGGCAAGAACGGCCAACCCATCCGCGCCACGGTTTCGGAGATGGGGCCGCTGCTTGTCGCGCGCATGCTCGCGCTCAACGATGTGCAGGAAGGCGTGCTCAACATCGTTTTCCATGTGGCCGACCAGGAAGGTTTGCTGCTGCTCGATCTGAAGGATCTGCAAGCCGCGCTGAAATATGTGGCCGACAATGCGGCCAGCATCGGCACGCAATATGGCAATGTGGCGCCAGCCACCATCGGCGCGATCCAGCGCGCATTGCTGACATTGCAGTCGCAAGGTGCGGAGAATTTCTTCGGCGAGCCCGCGCTGCAACTGGCCGATTTGATGCGCACCGATCTTTCCGGGCGCGGCTATGTGAACATTCTGGCCGCCGAAACGCTGATCCAATCGCCCGCGCTTTATTCGACATTCCTGTTGTGGCTGATGTCGGAACTGTTCGAACAAATGCCGGAAGTGGGCGATCCCGATAAACCGCGCCTCGTGTTTTTCTTCGACGAAGCGCATCTACTGTTCAACGACGCGCCCAAGGCTTTGCTCGATAAGATCGAGCAGGTTGTGCGCCTGATCCGCTCAAAGGGCGTGGGCATTTATTTCGTGACGCAAAACCCCGCGGATATTCCCGACACCGTGCTGGCACAGCTTGGCAACCGTGTGCAACACGCGCTGCGCGCCTATACGCCCGCCGATCAAAAGGGCCTGAGGCAGGCAGCGCAATCCTTCCGCACCAATCCGGCGTTCGACACGGCGGAAGCGATACAGGGACTGGGTGTGGGCGAAGCGCTGGTCTCGATGCTGGATGAAAAAGGCGCGCCCAATGTGGTGCAGAAAACCATGATCCGGCCGCCCGTTTCGCGCCTTGGCCCCGCCACACCCCAGGAACGCGCCGACATCATGGCGAAAAGCCCCGTGAAAGGCCTTTACGACCGCACCATCGACCGCGAATCCGCCTTCGAGAAATTGCAGGCGCGCACCGCACAATCCACCGCGCAAAAGCAGGCCGATGCCGATGCGAAAGCGCAAGCCAAAGCACAGGCCCAGGCCGATGCCGAGGCCCGCCGCAACGCGCCACGCCCTTCCAACCGCCAGAGCATGGGCGAGGCGTTCGCGAAATCGCTGGTGCGCGCAGCCGCCAGCACGGCGGGGCGGCAGTTGATACGGGGCGTGTTGGGAAGCCTGATGAAATAGCTCCGTTGCCGTGGGTTGAACAGGCAATAAATACATATTATATGTATTTTACATAAAGGAGACCACCCATGGCAGAGCGCATCGTGACCACCGCGGGCGAATTGGTCCGCCAATTCTCGCATTATAGCGACGTGGCGCTTGACCAACCGGTGGTCGTCACCAAAAACGGACGTCCGCGAAACGTTCTGATTTCCATCAAGGAATATGATCGCCTGAGACGGAACGACCGCATGGTCTTCATGGCCGAAGATACACCGCAAGAGTTTGTTGCCGACATGAAGCGTCAGCTTGCGGGTAAAAAGAAGAAAAAGTGAGCTTGCGCAAACCGCGACGCGGCGATCTCATCCGATACAATTACCTTTGGGCCGACGAGCGCCGGCGCGGACGGACATCGGGTTCCAAGGAGAGGCCAGTGCTCGTTGTGGCTGTCTCTGTCATTACGCAAAACGACAAAGAACATCTTCTGGTGCTGGCCGTCACGCACACTCCGCCGCGCGATCCCGGCGATGCGGTGGAACTTCCTGCGCAAATGAAACAGAAGCTGGGCCTTGATGCGCGCCCTTCCTGGATCGTGACAACTGAGGCAAACGCCTTCGTCTGGTCCGAAACAGACGCCCGGCCCATTCCCCGACGAGCTTCGACAAGCGTTGTTTACGGCAGCGTACCGGCGAGTTTCCGGCTGCGCATCATTGCTGCCTTTCTCGAAAACCGAAAAAAGCAGCGCGCTGCAATCATAGTGCGGGATTGACCGGCCTACGCCGCCGCAAGATTCCGCAGCACGTATTGCAAAATTCCGCCGTTTTCGAAGTAGCCCACTTCATCCGCCGTCAGGATCATCAGGTGGAGCGGAAGCTCGCCTGTCTTGCCGTCGGGATAATGGATCGTGGCGGTCACCTTCATGCGCGGCGTCAGCTTGCCGGAGAGACCCGGAATGTCGATCGCCTCGCGGCCCGTGAGACCGTAATCGTTGCGCGTCTTGCCCGCTTCGAATGCGAAGGGCGCAACGCCCATGCCGACGAGATTCGAACGGTGGATGCGCTCGAAGCTTTCGGTGATGACGGCACGCACGCCCAGAAGACGCGGCCCCTTGGCCGCCCAGTCGCGCGAGGAGCCGGTGCCATATTCCTTGCCGCCGATCACCACGACCGGCACGCCGTCTTTCTCGTAACGCATCGCGGCGTCGAAGATCGACATCTCCTCGCCGGAGGGCTGCTTCTCGGAATAATAGACGGTGTTGCCGCCTTCGCGGCCGCCCATCATCTCGTTCCTGATGCGGATATTGGCGAAGGTGCCGCGCACCATCACTTCATCATTGCCGCGGCGCGAGCCATAGGAATTGAAATCGGCAACCGCGACGCCGCGTTCGATCAGATATTTGGCGGCGGGGCCATCTTTCTTGATCGAGCCTGCGGGGCTGATGTGATCGGTGGTGATGGAATCGCCGAACAGCGCCAGGATGCGCGCGCCCTTGATATCTGTCAGGGGCGCGGGCTTCGCACCCATGCCATCGAAATAAGGCGGATTCTTCACATAGGTCGAATTCTTGTCCCAGGCATAGGTCTTGCCCTTGGTGACCTTGATCTTCTTCCAGTTAGCATCGCCATCGAACACATTGCCGTAGCGCGCCCGGAAGCTCGATGCCTTGAGCGCCTTTCTGATCGTCGAGGAAATTTCCTGCGGGCTCGGCCAGATATCGGCGAGATAGACGGGTTCGTTTTCCTTGTCGTAGCCCACGGGTTCTTTGGTGAGATCGAGATTGATCGAGCCTGCGAGCGCATAGGCCACCACCAGCATCGGGGATGCGAGATAGTTCGCGCGCACCAGCGGATGCACGCGCCCCTCGAAATTGCGGTTGCCCGAGATCACGGCGGCGGACACAAGGTCGCCCTCGTTGATCGCGTTGGTCACATTGTCGGGCAGCGGCCCGGAATTGCCGATGCAGGTTGTGCAGCCATAGCCCACAAGCTGGAAGCCCAGCTTGTCGAGATATTTGTCGAGGCCCGCCTTGGCCAGATAGTCGGTGACCACCTTGCTGCCCGGCGCGAGCGAGGTCTTCACCCAGGGGCGCACTTTCAATCCGCGCTCGATCGCCTTCTTCGCGATCAGGCCTGCGCCGACCATCACGCTCGGGTTCGAGGTGTTGGTGCAGGAGGTGATGGCGGCGATCACCACATCGCCGTGCCCGATGGATTGTTCGCTGCCGGCAAGCTTCACGCGCTTGTGGGCTTCGGCTTCCTTGTCGAACGTCGTGATGAGGGCGGAGGCGAATTCATTGGCCGCATTGGCAAGCGACACGCGATCCTGCGGGCGGCGCGGGCCCGCAAGGCTCGGCTCCACGGTGGAAAGATCGAGCGCCAGCACATCGGTGAAAAGCGGGTCTTCGCTTTTCTTGGTGCGGAACAGGCCTTGCGCCTTGGCATATTTCTCCACCAGCGCCACGCGCGCGGGTTTGCGCGCGGTTTCTTTCAGGTAACGCAGCGTTTCGGTGTCGATCGGGAAGAAGCCGCAGGTCGCGCCATATTCCGGCGCCATGTTCGCGATGGTGGCGCGGTCTTCGAGCGTCATCCCGTCGAGGCCGGGGCCGAAGAATTCCACGAACTTGCCCACCACGCCCTTCTTGCGCAACATTTCGGTGACGGTGAGCACCAGATCGGTGGCGGTGACGCCTTCGCGGATCTTGCCGCTGATCTTGAACCCGATCACTTCGGGAATAAGCATCGAGATCGGCTGGCCCAGCATGGCGGCTTCCGCCTCGATGCCGCCAACGCCCCAGCCGAGCACCGAAAGCCCGTTGATCATCGTGGTGTGGCTGTCGGTTCCCACCAGCGTGTCGGGGAATGCGTATTCGGTGGTCTTCTTGTCTTCCTTGATTTTGCGGGTCCAGACGGTCTGGCCCAGATATTCCAGGTTCACCTGATGGCAGATGCCGGTGCCCGGTGGCACGACGCGGAAATTCGCGAATGCCTGCTGGCCCCAGCGCAGGAAGGAATAACGCTCGCCATTCCTCTGATATTCGATGGCGACGTTCTTCTTGAAGGAATCCTTGCGGCCAAAATTGTCCACCATCACCGAATGGTCGATCACGAGATCGACTTCGGCGAGCGGATTGATCTTTTCGGGATCGCCGCCGAGCGCCTTCATCGCATCGCGCATCGCGGCCAGATCGACCACGGCGGGCACGCCCGTCAGGTCCTGCATCAGCACGCGCGCGGGCCGGAAGGCGATTTCGCGGTCGCTCGTCTTGGTCTTGAGCCAGGCGACCACGGCCTTCACATCGTCGGCGGTGACGGTTTTGCCGTCTTCGTGGCGCAACAGGTTCTCGAGCAGCACCTTCAGCGAATAAGGCAATCGGGACACACCCTTAAGCCCATTCTTCTCGGCGGCGGCGAGGCTGAAATAGGCATAAGTCTTGCCCGCCACGGTCATTGTGCGGCGGGATTTGAAACTGTCGAGGCAGCGCGTCACTGGGGGTGCCTTTTTGTGGGAGGGTGCGGGCGTGGTTTAGTCACATTCGGCCGCAAAGTGAAGGGAATACGCCGATGGAAAATGTGCTCGTCGAACGCAACGGTCCGGTGACCACCGTAATCCTCAACCGCCCGGATGTGAGAAATGCCGTCGACCGGCCCACCGCAGAGGCGCTGGCAGGCGCATTCCTGGTTTTTGAGCATGACGAACATGCGCAGGTGGCCGTCCTTTGCGGTGCGGGCGGCACATTCTGCGCTGGCGCGGATTTAAAAGGCGTTTCCGACGGGCGCGGCAATCTTCTGCGCGCGCCGGCGCCCGATTCCGATCTTTTGGCAACAGATGCGCCCATGGGGCCGACGCGAATGCGCCTTTCCAAGCCGGTGATCGCGGCGGTTTCGGGCTTTGCGGTGGCAGGCGGGCTCGAACTCGCCCTGTGGTGCGATCTTCGCGTGGCGGAGGATGACGCGACGTTTGGCGTGTTCTGCCGCAGATGGGGCGTGCCGCTGATCGATGGCGGCACGGTGCGGCTGCCCCGCCTAATCGGCCAATCCCGCGCGCTCGACATGATTCTCACGGGGCGGCCCGTGGGTGCTATGGAGGCGTTCGCGATGGGGCTGGCCAACCGCGTTGTGCCCAAGGGCGAGGCGCGGCGCGCGGCCGAACAGCTGGCGCTGGAAATAGCGAAAATGCCCGCCATGTGCATGAAAGGCGACAGATCATCCGTATACGAACAATGGGATCTCGATCACGCCCATGCCATGGCCAACGAATTCGCCCATGGGCTGAAGCCGATCTCGGCGGGCGAGACCCAGAAAGGGGCCGCCCGGTTCGCGGGCGGAAAAGGCCGCGGCGGGCGCTTCGACGACATATAAGGTCTGCTCCATATTGTTGCCTGATTCGCACCGTTAGTTGCCGCCCGGGGGCCTTCAGGGCGGCGGCTTCGCCCTTACGATAGTTGAGATGATAAAGACCTGGTTTCTGGCACTCGCGCTGGCCGTTGTGGCAACAGCACCTTGCACCGCCGCGGAATCCCTTTCGGCGAAGCTGGAATCGCGCCGTGTCGGCACCATCGAGCCGGGAACATATCAGGCGGGCGAAAACGTCTTTTTCACGCTGGCACATTGGAACGACAAGTTCCTGCTGCGCTTCAACGGCGACCCGGAAATCTATGTTCTCTATCCCGCCTCGACCACGATGGGCGGGCGCATTCTCAAATACGACACCACGGCGACCGCGATTTCCGTCTCCGGCTGGGGTGCGATCACGATTTATACCGATGCCAAGCCGGGCGGCCTGCCCGCCGTGCGCGCCGACGAGCATGATCCCCTGGTGCCCGCGCCCCAGCCGGTGACCTTTCGCGAATTGCAGAACGCCGCCAACGATGAGAGCGCCCATCTTTCCTATGTGCGCAACGTGAAGGTGACGTTCCTTGCCGATTGGGCGCGCCTGGCCCAACGGCCCGGATCGCTGGCACAAGCGTTCGAGGCGATGGAGAATGCACGCCGCGGCATCGAGCAATTCACCGCCGACCGCCGCAATCGCGAGGCGGTGATCCGCCATTTGCAGGCGGTCCGCTTCCAGGATGGCATGCGCCCTGCCATCGCGATCACGGGCAAAACGCTGCTCGTTACCTTCGATGCGAGCAAGGCCTATGCGGGCCGCCCCTCCAGCCGCGCAGTGCAGCACGCGCTGGGACATATGCTCGGGCAGAAGAAGCCATAATCTTTTCTTTTTCACCTCCCCCTTGTGGGAGGTAAGTCAGGGTTCGAATCCTTCTTCCGCCAATTCGAATTTCTCGAATTCGAATCCCGGCGCGACCGTGCAACCGACAAGCGTATAATCTCCCAGCGATCGCGCGCTCTGCCACGCATGCGGCGGCACAACGATCTGCGGATGTTCGCCGCGCTCGATCTGCGCGCCCAGCACGAAACTTTGCGGCGCCGCACCTTCCACCGCAATTTTCAATTCGAGCGGCGCACCGCGATGGTAATGCCATATCTCCGCCGCATCGACGCGATGCCAGCGAGAGACCTCGCCCGCCTGCAACAGAAAATAAATCGCGGTGGAAAAGGCGCGACCTTCTGAACCTCGCACGTCGCGAAACGTTTCCCGGTAATGCCCGCCTTCAGGATGGGCGATTAATGCAAGTTCACGAATAAGGCGCGCGGCTTCGGTTAGAGAGTTGTTCATGGTCGATTTCTGTATCGCTTTGTGTTGCACTGCGTCATGGTGTTGTAACATTTGCTCAACACCGATGTGGGAGTATTTTCCCGTCACCATCTCCATACGCCCCGCCCCATGAGCCCCGACAAAATGACTCCGCAGGATTCCGCCGATGCTGCCATCGTGGCGCGAGACGATGAAGCGCAAGCCCAGGCCCGCATCGCCGATGCCGCGGCCTTGCTCGCGAAAGACAGTTCGGCCTTGCGCGAATTCTTCGCCGCTCTCACCGCCAATGTTTCACCCGACGATGTGACGCGGCTGACGCCGCAATCGCTTGCAACTCTCGTGCGCCAGATCTTTGCGCGCATCCAGGCGCGCAAAGCCGGCGAAAGCCTGGTCGCGACCTTCGATCCGCAAAGCCTCGATGCCGCCTATACCCGCCACGACACCGTGCTGGTGGCGGCCAATGACGACAGCCCGTTCCTGTTCGATTCCCTCCTTGGCGAGGCCAACGCGCAGGGCGCGCGCATCCGCGCTGTGTTCCACCCCATCGTCAAGACCGAGCGCGGCGGTGTGCCCGTTACGGAAAGTGTGATCGTGCTGGTGCTCGATCCGCTGGGCACCGACCGGCGCACCGCGCTCGAAAGCGAAGCCCGCAAGATGTTCGCGCAGGTGCGCGTGGCGGTGCGCGACTGGAAGAAGATGCTCGCCCATCTCACCGATACCATCGCCGCGCTGAAAGCGAACACACCCGCGATCTCGGCCGACGAGAAGGCGGAGAGCCTTGCCTTCCTCGACTGGCTGGTGGCCGATCACTTCACCTTTCTGGGCGCGCGCGACTACGTCTATTCCGACAACAATGGCGGCAGGCTCGAACCCGTGGCCGAAAGCGGGCTCGGCGTGCTTGCCGATCTCGATGCGCGCGTGGTCAGGCGCGGGCCCGATCGCGCGGTGCTGACGCCGCAGGTGCGCGCGTTCCTGCGCGAACCTTCTCCGCTCATCATCACCAAATCCAACGAGCGCAGCCGCATCCATCGCCATGTGCATATGGATTATGTCGGCGTGAAAATGTTCGACGCCGAAGGCAGGCTGAAAGGCGAACGCCGCTTCGTGGGCCTGTTCACCTCCGGCGCCTATAGCCGCAGACCGCAGGATATTCCGCTGCTGCGCCTGAAAGTGCGCCATGTGGTCGATCGCGCAGGGCTTCCCTCCGCCAGCCATGACGGCAAGGCGCTGGCCCACATCCTCGATACTTTCCCGCGCGACGAACTTTTTCAGGTGACGGAAGACGAATTGTTCGCCACTGCCATGGGCGTGCTGCGGCTGGGCGAACGGCCGAAGGTGCGGCTGTTCCTGCGCTTCGATCGCTTCGATCGCTTCGTCTCCGCGCTCGTCTATGTGCCGCGCGACCGTTACGACACCGCGGCCCGCGAGAAGATCCATGCGATCCTCGCCAAGGCCTTTCACGGCCGCATGTCGGCTTCGACCCCGCTGCTCGACGATTCCGTGCTTGCCCGCGTGCACTACATCGTGGGCCGCAACGATGGGCCGCGCCCGCATGTTCATGTCCACGCGCTGGAACACGAAATCGCCAAGGCGATCCGCACCTGGGCAGACGGATTCTCGGGCGCCTTGATCGACGTGCATGGCGAGGCCGATGGCCAGCGCCTGTTCCGCACCCAGGGCCGCGCCTTCGGCGACCGCTATTGCGACACCTTTATGCCCGAAGAGGCGGTGACCGATCTTGACGAATTGCTGGGGCTGGCGCGCTCCAAAGATGGCCTCAAGATCAAGGCACGCGCCTATCGCCGCGATGACGACGAGCGCGATGCCCTGCGGCTGAAGCTCTATGTGCTGGGCGCTGTGTTGCCCCTTTCGGCTTCGCTGCCGATCTTTGAAAATCTGGGTTTGAAGGTGATCGCGGAGGATTCCTATCCCGTCACCTTGCGCACATCGGACGATTGGGCGGGCGATGGCGCGGTGCTCGATTTCCTCATGGAGCGCGCCGATGAAGGCCCCGGCGATCTTTCCATCGTCAAGCAGCCGCTGGAAGAAGCCTTCCACGCCATCGTTTCGGGCGAGGCGGAAAGCGATGGCTTCAACCGGCTGGTGATCGGCGCAAGCCTGAACTGGCGCGACGTGACGATCCTGCGCATGGCCGCGAAATATATGCGTCAGGCGGGTTTCGCCTTCAGCCAGGATTATCTCGAACTCGCGCTTTCGCGAAACCCCGATATCGCGGGTATGCTGGTCGCGCTGTTCCACACGCTGAACGATCCGCAAAACGCCGATGCGAAAGACGCGGACGGCATTCGCGCGCGCATCGAGGCGGCCCTCAACGATGTGCCGAGCCTCGATGACGACCGCATCATCCGCCGGCTGCGCAACATCATCGAATGCACCCTGCGCACCAATTTCTATCAGCCGGACGATAAGGGCGCGCGCAAGCGCTACGTCTCCATCAAGCTGGATTCGCAGAAGATCGACGAATTGCCGGCCCCGCGCCCACTGGTGGAAATCTTCGTCTATTCGCCCGATGTCGAAGGCGTGCATCTGCGCTTCGGGCGCGTGGCGCGCGGCGGCATCCGCTGGTCCGACCGGCGCGAGGATTTTCGCACCGAGGTTTTGGGGCTCGTCAAAGCCCAGCAGGTGAAGAATTCGGTCATCGTGCCGGTGGGTTCGAAGGGCGGGTTCTATCCCAAGCAATTGCCTGTGAACGCGACGCGCGAAGCCGTTCAGGAAGCAGGCATCGCCGCCTACAAGATGTTCATCAACGCGCTGCTCGACCTGACGGACAATATCGCCGCCGACGGCAAGATCGTGCCGCCCGCCCATGTGCTGCGCCACGATGGCGACGATCCCTATCTCGTGGTCGCCGCCGACAAGGGCACCGCCACCTTCTCCGATATCGCCAACGGTATCGCGCAAGCGCGCGGCTTCTGGCTGGGGGATGCATTCGCCAGCGGCGGCAGCCATGGCTATGACCACAAGAAGATGGGCATCACCGCGCGCGGCGCCTGGGAAGCGGTGAAGCGCCATTTCCGCGAGATGGGCCGCGATATTCAGAACGATCCCTTCACCGTGGTCGGCGTGGGCGACATGTCGGGCGATGTGTTCGGCAATGGGATGCTGCTGTCGCGCAAGACGAGACTGCTCGCCGCCTTCGATCACCGCCACATCTTCCTCGATCCAGAACCCGACATCGAAAAGAGCTTCGCCGAGCGGGAGCGCATGTTCGCGCTGCCGCGCTCAAGCTGGGACGATTACAACAAGACCCTCATCAGCGAAGGTGGCGGCGTGTTCCCGCGCAGCGCCAAGGAAATTCCCCTTTCGCCGCAGATGAAGGCGCTGACCGGCCTTTCCGCCGACAAGGCAACGCCGGCCGAACTGATGAAGGCGATCCTGAAGGCGCCTGCCGATCTTCTGTGGTTCGGCGGCATCGGCACCTTCATCAAAGCTGCCTCGCAGAGCAATCTCGATGTGGGCGACCGCGCCAACGATGCGGTGCGCATCAATGGTCAAGAGGTCCGTGCCAAGGTGGTCGGTGAAGGGGCAAATCTCGGCGCCACGCAACTGGGCCGGGTGGAATATGCGCTCGCGGGCGGGCGCATCGACACCGATGCCATCGACAATTCGGCCGGTGTGGATACGTCCGACCACGAAGTGAATCTCAAAATCCTGTTCAGCGGCCCCCTGCGGCGCGGCGAGCTTTCGGCGGATGGGCGCGACGCGCTGCTGACGGAAATGACCGACGATGTGGCCGCCCACGTTCTGAAAGACAATTACGACCAGACGCTGGCGCTCTCCGTCGCGCAATCGCGCGCGGCGAAGGATCTGGATGCGCACAGCCGTTACATCCGCGACCTGGAGCGGCGCGGCAAGCTGGATCGCGCGGTGGAATTCCTGCCCGACGATGACGGGTTGCGCAGCCGCGCCAAGGAAAACAGGGGCCTCACGCGCCCCGAACTCGCGGTGATGCTGGCCTATGCCAAGCTCGATCTCGACGCGGAATTGAACGCAAGCGATCTGCCGGATGATCCTTATTTCGCAAGCGAACTCGCGGGCTATTTCCCGCCTGCCGCCGTGAAGCGGCTGCCGGAGGAATTGCAGCGCCACCGCCTGAAACGCGAGATCGTTTCCACCGTGCTCACCAACCGCCTCGTCAATCTCGGCGGACCGGTGTTGATTCAGCGCGTGAAAGAGATTTCGGGGGCGCCCGCCTGGCGGGTTGCGCGCGCGACCGTGGTGGCGGAAGGGGCGTTCGGATTGTCCGCCCTCAAATCGCGCATCGACGCGCTCGATTATCGCGTGGATGCCAATGTGCAGATCGGCATGTATGCCGACATCGCCGAATTGCTGCGGCGCCTGGGATTGTGGTTCCTCGCCAACGTGCCCGCCAACGCGGAACTCGCCGACATCACCGCCCTTTATCGCGGCGGGGTGGAGACATTGCGCGGCAACTTCTCCTCATTGATCTCGGAATACGAAGCCCACGATACCGAAGCCCGCATCGCCGATTTGCAAAAGGCGGGCGCACCGCTCGATATCGCCGAAGACGTGGCGGTGCTGCCGCTGATGGGATCGGCCCCAGAAATCGCGCTGCTCGCGCACAATCGCGGGCTTCCGATAGATCTGGTGGCGGGCGCCTATTTTGCGATCGGCGCGACCGTGGGGCTGGACCGCCTGCGCGGGCTCGCCTCGCGCATCGTGTCGCTCGAACATTGGGACAGGCTCGCGATCCGGCGCATCGTCGATGATTTGTTCGCGGGCCAGCGCGCGCTCACGGCGCAGGCGCTGGACGGAGCCAATACCGGCACCCGCCAAGACGGCGCAAATGCGGTGGCGAATTGGGCGCAAGCCCATGACGACACCGTCTCGCGCACGCGCGCCTTCTTAAGCGAACTCGAACGCGGCGGCGAACTCTCCATCGCCAAGCTCACGCTGGCGAACAGCCAGATACACCAGTTGGCGGGGTTGTAGTCGTCCACCAGCATCGTCAAAACTAAACCTCGTCATCGATTTGATGCTGGAAAAACCCGTTAGGACAAATCCGACCGCCGTGGAATTTCCACCGCGAAGACCCAGGCATAGGCAATCGACAAATACCCCGACGCCAGGATCGCGGGCACCACGAAATACATCGCGAACCAGCACCCGGCGATCAGGAAGACGCCCGCCACAGCCGGAGAGAGCGTGGCCACCGTCGTCACGAACAAACGGCCCGCGCGCCATCTGCGCCGCCCGAGGATGGAGGTTTCGTCTTCGCGAAAGCGGCGCGCGAACAGGGTGATGGCGATGAAGAGCGCAAGAGCCGTGGCGATAAATTCGAGCCCCAGCAAATAAGGCGGCTGGCCGGGAATGATCGCGGCGATGGCGATGATGAGCAATTCGAATTGCACGAAGAGTGCCGCGAATGCGCGGCTGAGATAGCCGTCGACCTTCAGGATCTGATTGAGGCTGATGGTGAGGCCGACAAAGATCAGCCCCGCCAAGGTCGCGCCCACTTGCGCGACGGTATCGAAGAAATCGTGCCAGGCGAGGATGTCTACTTCTGTCATCCTCGCCCCCCGGCCCGATGTTTAGCGCGGCGCCATTCTGATGGAGCCGTCCAACCGCACGCTTTCGCCGTTGAAATAGCCGTTGGTGATCATCTGCAATGCAAGCGAGGCATATTCCGGCGGATTGCCCAGACGAGGCGGGAACGGCACCTGCGCGCCCAATGCGGCCTTTACCTGTTCGGGGGCTGCTGCCAGCAGCGGCGTGTTGAAGATGCCCGGAAGGATCGTGTTCACGCGGATGCCTTCCTGCGCGAGGTCACGGGCGATCGGCAAGGTCATGCCGACAACGCCGCCCTTGGAGGCGGAATAAGCGGCCTGGCCGACCTGACCATCCTGGGCTGCCACCGATGCGGTGTTCACGATCGCGCCGCGTTCGCCGCCTTCCAGCGGATCGAGCGAGAGCATTCCTTGCGCCGAATGCGCGATGCAGCGGAAGGTGCCGACGAGATTGATCTGGATGATGAAGTCGAACGATTCGGTCGGGAAGCGGCGGATCTCGCCTGTCTTCTTGTCGCGGCTCGCGGTTTTGATCGCGTTGCCGGTGCCCGCGCAGTTCACCAGAATGCGTTCCTGGCCGATCGCGCCGCGCGCCTTCTTGAAGCCCTCGGCGACACTTTCCTCGTTCGTCACGTCCACGCGGCAGAACACGCCGCCCAGTTCGGCGGCAACCGCTTCACCCTTGCTCGTGTTGAGATCGAACAGCGCCACTTTCACGCCATGCTTGGCAAGCGCGCGCGCGGTGGCCTCGCCGAGGCCGGAGGCCCCGCCCGTGATGACGGCCGAGATCGATGAATTCAGTTCCATGGCTCTTCCTCTCCAAATATGACCAATTGTCGGGACTCTTAGACTGCAATTTGCCTGACGCCTAGCCGTGGAGTTGTGTCGCACCGTTTGGACGGTGGGCGGCCCCCGGCCATCCGAAAATGCCGCCGGGCAGCAGGGGCATGAGGCCCACAACAAGCAGCAAGATCATGCGGCTTTGATACCGCCCATCGGAAGATGACACAGCCCCGCAAAGAAATGCGTTGCCGATCAGCGCCGCAAAAATCACCAGCAGCAGGAAGACAACCCGGCCATTGCGCCGCAAGGCCGCAATCGCGAGCAGGACCAGATTGGCCCCGATCAGCCCATAGGCCACCGGAACGTGCAAGGCGTTGAACCGCTCCCGATAAAGCCGCCCCGTCTGCTGGCGCGAAGCATCATAGGACGGCGCCTCGCGCGCAAAATAGCGATGGATCATTTCGGTGACCTTCTGCCCCGGCCCCTGCACATCGTTTCCGAACCCGGTGGGAAAATAGAAAAACTGGGCAACGGTTGCGTTTGCGGCCAACGCCACATGACGCAGGGGCGCATCCAGAATGATCGCGCGCGCAAGCGACCCGGCCTCATCGCGATATGCCTCTGCTCCGCCGAGCCGGTTGAGAACCGAATCGTCCCGCCACAGGAAATCGGTCACCCGGTGCGGGAGAATACTGACATAGGGGCAGATCCTGTAGGGATGTGTCGGGCATGTGCGGGCGAGATAGTCTTGCGCGGTGCCATATTCCAACAGCCGCGAAACCAGCAACACATTGCCAGTCGGCGCGAAAATGATCTCGCGCCGTTCCGCATAATTAACCGCCAGGATCGCCGCGATTGCAGACAAGGTGGCGAGTGCCGTCAGCCCGAGGCCGCGCCACGAAAGTTTTTGGCGAAGCACGATGCCAAGGAAAACGGCCACGGCCATCAAGCCCGCCGTCAGCATCACATGCGAATAGTGGCTTGCCTGCGCGACACACAGAAATCCGAACAGAAGCAGCCGCTTTGCCCACCCCAGCCGATCCCATTCGACGACGATGAGATAGAACGCCATCACAAGCAGCGGCGCAAAAAAATCGGGCATGATCTCGCCGGTGACCCAGGGCAGGCCCGTTGCAACGGCAAGAAACAAAATCACGCCCAGCCGCCCCCACAATCCGGTGCGGGGTGCGAAAACCGCGAGGGCCTCGGCAATGATCCACACAGCGATCAGCGATTGCACGATGACCACGGGCCACAGGCTGAGGCGAAGATGGATCAGCGCGATAAATATCGAATAATAGATCGGCCGGTCGGCGAGATTGTGGTGTTCGATGGCCGCCCGGATATAGGCGCCGCTATCGGGAAACACCAACGGATAGCCGTTCCACACCGCCACCCAGCACAAGAGCACAGTGCCGATCAGATAATAGCCGAGTTGAGCTGAAAGCTGTGCCGGCGGCCACTGCGCAGACATTGGTTGCCCCAATTGCCAATCTGGCGGCGGATCGCCGCTACGCATCACGCTGTCGAAATCACGCTATCGAACTGGTTACATTGTAGCAGAAGCAAGGCGCCTTCGCACTTTAGGCGCCTAGAGCACCATCTGTGTCTGCGTCACCAGGGCCACGAGCTTGCCGTCCGCCCGCGTGATGCGGGTCTGCCAGACCGAGCTGCGCCGCCCGATGTGAACGGGTGTCGATTCCGCCTCGACCGTGGTGCCCTCTTTCGCAGCCCCGATGAAATTCGTTTTGCTTTCGATGGTTGTGGTGCCGCCCGAGCCCTCCGGCAGATTGAGAAACGCCCCCGTCGCCCCCAGCGCATCGGCGAACGCCATCACCGCGCCGCCATGAAGGATATGGCCCGCCGTGCAAACATCGGGGCGCACGACAAGCCTGCCGCGCACCCGTTCCTTGCTCGCCTCCAGGATTTCCACGCCCATCAGCCGGGGAAAAGGCTGGGCGGACAGGACGGCGGAAAGATCGTTTGCCATGGGATTCCTCTCTGTTTCCGGCAGGATTCCATGCAAATGGCCGGTTCCACAATTCCCTTTGCCTTCAGGCCCTTTTCTTTGGCCCTGCCCCACCCGATATTCGGACCATGCAAAGCGATGCCGAACTTCCCCAGTCCCGCGTGCTGCTGCCCGCGGTGATCGCGCGCAACGAACGCATCGTGCGCGAGGGCTTCTGGAAGAAGCTCCTGAAAAAAGCGGGCCGCGTGCCCTTCGCCGAGGAATTGGCGACGGCCTATTTCTGCGTGGCCGATCCCACGACGCCTGCGCGCGTGCGCGGCATTTTGCTGGGCGCGCTTGCCTATTTCGTGGTGCCCATCGACGCGATCCCCGATTTCGTGGCCGGCATCGGCTTCACCGATGATGCTGCCGTGATCGCGGGCGCGCTTGCGCTGGTTTCGCGCCACATCCGCGCCGAACATCGCGAACAGGCGCGCAAGGCGCTCCACCTGCCGCCACACGAGCGCTGAGCGTGAAAGCGGCAGATATCGAGAAATATCTGCTTTCGCTTCCCGGGGCCGTGCTTTCGATTCAGTGGGGCGACAACCGCGTGTTCAAAATCGGCGGCAAGATTTTCGCGATCATCGGCCCCAAGGGAAACAGATTGCAGGGCCTTTCCTTCAAGGCGGGGCAAGACAGTTTCCACATCCTGACGCGCACCAGGCACATCATCCCCGCGCCCTATCTCGCACGCGCCCATTGGGTGCTGCTCGAACGGCTGGATGTGCTGGGCGCGAAAGAGCTGAAAGCCTATCTCGCCCGCGCCCATGCGATGGTGGCGCGAGGATTGTCGAAGAAAGCGCGTGCCGAACTTGGCATCGCGGTTTCGATGAAAGACGAGATTTTCGATCCGTTCGCGTAAACGGTTCAGCGCACCGCGACGAGCTTGGCCTTGAGCTTTTCCGCGCTTGACCTGTCGCTGGAATGGCCGCCGACGAATTCGACGCCAATGCCGTTTTCATGAATGCGGGCGACGCGGCCGGCCATCTGGCCGATGAGCACGAACTCCCCGATGGGCGGGCGCACATGGGTTTTCAGCGAAACACCCGACAGCGACAAATCGAGCACTTCGCATTTCACCGTTTCGCCATCGGCGCGGGTGAAGCGGGTGAAACCTTTGGCAGGCGCGCGGTCATGGCGGCGCAGATCCGCATCGCTGACCAGGGCCTTGTTGGCGAACAGGGTAAGTTGCTCGGCCACGCGCTCGCGCTTGAGGGCCGAACAATGGAAGCGCACGCCGAAGCCGCCCGCAGCACGGGAGACGGCGAGACCTTCAAAGCGGCCGAAGCCATCGACATAGAGGATGACCGGGGTTTCCGGTGCGATCTCGCCTTCGCATTCGACGGCGGCACCGCCGGGCGAAAGGTCCAGGATCGTGCAGGGGCACTCGCGGCTTTCGGCGGGGATGAACAGGCGGCCCGGCAGGTCCACGCGCACGCGTTTGAAGCGCCGGCGCTCTGCCTTTGCCTTTTCGATCACCGGTTCGAGTTCAGCTTTCATGCCAGCGAGGGCCTCCCCGGCTCCCGTAACAACTTCGCAAGGCCGCACTATCGGCCCAGGAGGGTCAACGGAACGTTTACGGCCATCACTTTTTACGGGATTTCTTTGGGCGGCAGCTTGGCTTAACGTCTGTGAAACCACGCGCGCAGTCGGGCAGGCGCGCCAACCGAGGGGCTTCAAAAAATGAGACGTGTGGCGCTGGTGATTGCGGCGGGGCTTTCGCTTTCGGCTTGCTCCTTTCTGGGGCTTGGCGGGCGCACCGTGATGGACGATCTGGCAGATGCCGAACCCCAGGGTTCGGCCTTCAACCGGGCGCTGTTCGCCGATTATTCCTATCTGGCCAAGTCTTTTGGCGACGTCGAGATCCCCGAAGGCGATTCGTTCGACCAGAGCGGTTCGGCCTCCATGACGTCGGGCACGCTGGGGGGACTGGCGGGAGGCTATGCGCGCAAAGCACTCGATGCCTCCAAGGGTATCGACGTTTCGCCGGAACCCGCCCGCACCGAATCGGGCGAGCAGCTTCGCAGCCGCCTCGTCCGGGCGATCCTCCGCGGCAAGGATTACGCGCCGGAGGCCGCCGCCCGCGCCCAGGTGGATTACGATTGCTGGGTGATGAACGCCCGTGTTTCGCAGCAATTGAGCGCATCGGACCAATGCCGGCACTCGCTGGATATCACGCTGCCCCGCCTCGAACGCTCGGTGCAGCAGGCAAGATAACCCTCTCCCGCCATCAATCTTTTGTTAATCGCCGGCCACTACCATAGGTAGCAACATACCTTTGTAACAACCTCGTCCGGGGGTTGGGGCAGAAGATGGGTTTGGTGCGTGAGGCGCGCCGCGCAAAGCTTGATGCGCGCGGCAATGCCATCGTCGAGTTCGCGCTGGTGGCGCCGGTGTTTCTGATCTTCCTGATGGGGATCATCGCCTATGGCGGCTATTTCTGGCTGGCCCACAATCTGCAGGAGCTGGCCAACGATTCCGCGCGGGCAGCGGTCGCGGGCCTGACTTCGGATGAGCGCACCACACTCGCGCAAAATTCGTTCGACAGCGAGGTTGCCCATTACGGCGCGCTGACGCCTGCGAATGCGCAAGTTCTCTACAACGGAGACGCGCAGAATTTCACAGTCAGCATTTCCTACGACGCCTCGGCGTCGGGGTTCTGGGCCGCCGACGGGCTGATACCGATGCCCTCCTCCACCATCGTGCGCTCGGCCTCCATCCGCCTTGGAGGCTATTGATGCGGCCCAGATTCATCTGCAAGGCGCGCGCGCTTTTTCGTGAGCGTCACGGCGCCATCTCCATCATCACCGCACTCTCGGCCATGGTGCTGCTCGGCTTCACGGCGGGCGCGGTGGATTTCGGCAATGTGTTCCTGCGCACGCGGCAATTGCAGGGCATGGCCGATCTTGCAGCCATGTCTGCGGCCAGCGATCTCACCCATGCACAGGCGGCCGCCATCGCAACCGCGCGCGCCAATGCCTGGACTTCGCCGCTCACCGCCGATGTGCAGACCGGCATCTACCAGCCGAAGGCGAGCCTTCCCGTCGACCAGCGCTTCGCGCCCGACAACACAAGCGCGATGAACGCCGCCAAGGTTACGCTGCGTTCCAGCGCCGATCTCTATTTCGCCGCCGTGCTGCTTGGCCGCTCGCAGCTTGCGATCTCGCGCTCGGCCACCGCGGCGCGCGCCGAAGCCGCCTCCTTCTCCATCGGCTCGCGGCTTCTGTCGCTGCAAGGCGGCATCGCCAATGCCGTGCTTTCGGGTTTGCTCGGAAGCTCGGTCAATCTTTCGGTGATGGATTACAATTCGCTTGCGGGCGCGCAGGTCGATCTCTTCCAATATTCCAACGCGCTCAAATCGCGGCTCGATCTCAAGGCCGCCTCCTTCAACCAGACGCTCTCAACCAAGATGACGACCAGCGATGCGCTGAATGGCATCGCCGATGTGTTGACGGCCAATGGCAATGCCGGCGCCGCACAAGCCATGCGAACCATCGCGGGTGCAGCCAATACCCAGAAGATCGCCATGGGCAGCCTGATGAATCTGGGCCCCTACGGCGACCAGGATTATCTCAATCCCAATGGCGGTTCGGGCGTGACGGTGAGCGCGCTCGATCTGGCGACCGCCGCCCTCGGCCTCGCACAGGGCGGCCATCAGGTGCAGTTCAATCTCGCCGCTGGCGTGCCGGGGGTGGCCGCGATCACGGTGACGCTTGCCGTCGGCCAGCGCCCATCCAACTCGCCCTGGATCGCCATCACCGACAAGAACGATGTGATCGTATCGACCGCGCAGGCGCGGGCGATGGTCAAGATACAGGTGGCGCCTGCGGGCAGCGCGCTGGCGGGCGTGGCCAGCATCAATGTCCCGATCATCGTCGAACTGGCCTCGGCCCAGGCCAAACTCGCGGACATCCAGTGCGGCACAACCCCGGACGCCAACAGCGTGACCCTTTCCGTGGAGCCGAGCATCGGTCAGGCAGCGCTTGCGAGCCTGAACATCTCCGACCTCACCGATTTCACCACACCGCTGGATTTGCGCTCCTTCACCTTGCTCAACACGGCCCTTCTGAACGTCCAGGGTTTCGCCAACATCAAGCTGGGCGGCGTGACCTGGCAAAATGTGGGGTTCAGCGGCGCCGACATCGCGGCCGGGACGGTCAAAACCGTGAAGACCAATGATTTGGTGAAGGGTGTGTTCTCCAGCCTTCTGGGAAAACTGAGCCTGCAGGTGAACCTGCTGGGATTGGGCATCGGCCTTGGTCAGGGGCCGGTGACCGCGGCGGTGAATTCGTCCCTGGCGGCGGTGGCGACCCCGCTCGACGGCGTGGTCAACGGCCTGACCAGCCTTTTGGGCCTCGGATTGGGTGAGGCCGATGTGCGGGTCAACGGTGTGCGCTGCAACGCAGTCGCGCTGGTGAAGTGACGAAGTCTCGCGCTGACGAGCGCGAAATATTGATATAATGTCAGTTCCCAGAATCTGATCGCGGTCCGGGAACATCATGGCGACTTACGATTACATCATCATCGGCGCGGGCAGCGCCGGTTGCGTTCTTGCCAACCGCCTGACCGCCGACCCCAACGTGCAGGTGCTGCTGATCGAGGCGGGCGGGCGCGACAAATCGCTGATGATCCACATGCCGGCGGGCATCCCCAACCTCATCGGCAAGCCCAACCCATACAACTGGTATTACGACACCGAGGGCCAGCAATTCCTCAACAACCGCAAGCTCTATTGGCCGCGTGGGCGCGGCTGGGGCGGATCTTCGTCCATCAACGGCATGATCTACATCCGCGGCCATGCGCGCGATTACGACAATTGGCGGCAGATGGGGCTGGAAGGCTGGTCCTATGCCGACGTGCTGCCCTATTTCAAGCGGGCGGAAAATTATGAAAGCGGCGGCGACGATTTTCACGGCGATGCGGGCCCGCTGCATGTCTCCAACGGGCGTTCGGTCAATCCGCTGTTCCGCGCTTTCGTGCAGGCCGGCCGCGAAGCGGGCCATCCCGTCACGAAGGATTTCAACGGTTATGCGCAGGAAGGTTTCGGCCCCTATCAGCTGACGATCCATGAGGGCAGACGCTGGAGTGCGGCATCGGCCTATCTGAAACCCGTGCTCGACCGCCCCAATCTGAAAATCGAATCCCACGCGATGGTCAGCCGCGTGCTGTTCGAGGGCAAACGCGCCGTCGGCGTGGAGTTCGTGCAGAAGAAGCAATCCATCGAGGTGCGCGCCGAACGCGAAGTGATCCTGTGCGGCGGCGCTGTGAACTCGCCGCAGACGCTGATGCTCTCGGGCATCGGGCCGGGCGAAACGCTGCGCAATTTCGGTATTCCCATCGTGGCCGATCTGGCCGGCGTCGGCGGGAATTTGCAGGATCATCTGGATTGCTCGATCCAGTATGAATCGACCAAGCCCATCACGCTCTACAGCGCGATGAAACCCACGAACATGATCAAGACGGGCCTGCAATACCTGCTGTTCGGCACCGGCCTTGCAACGAGCCAGGGCCTGGAAACCGGCGCCTTCATCAAGAGCCGCCCCGATCTCGAACATCCCGACCTGCAATATCACTTCATCGCCGCCTTGATGTACGACCACACGCGCAAGAAATCCGATCGCCACGGCTTCATGGCCCATGTCTGCCAGCTGCGCCCGCAGAGCCGAGGGTTCATCTCGCTCAAATCGACCGACCCGAGCGTGGCCCCGCTGATCCAGCCCAACTATCTCGAAGCCGACGAAGATCGCCGCGCGCTGCGCGAAGGCGTGCGGATGGCGCGCGACGTGTTCGCGCAACGCGCCTTCGATTCCTATCGCGGCCCCGAGCTGATGCCGGGCGCCCATGTCCGCACCGACGAACAGATCGACGCGTTCATCCGCGAAACCGCGGAGACGATCTATCACCCCGTCGGCACCGCGAAGATGGGCAGCGACGATCTTTCGGTGGTGGATGGGCAATTGCGCGTGCATGGCGTGGAAAGCCTGCGCGTGATCGATGCCTCCGTGATGCCCACGCTCGTTTCGGGCAACACCAACGCGCCGACCATCATGATTGCCGAAAAGGCATCCGACATGATTCTGGGCCGCGCGGCCTTGCCGGCCGAACATGTTCGCGTGGCCGAAGACGAACGCGGCAACATCGCCGCGGAGTAACCGCAATCGCTTGGGGGGAAATGTTGCAAGACCAGATTCTGTTTCCGATGGGGGCGCTTGCCTTCCTGACGTTCACGGTGCTGCTGTTCGTGCCGATCCGGCGTTTCCGCGCGAGTTTCGCGGGCCTCGTCGGGCCCGACGATTTCAAGCTGGGCGAATCCGCCCGCGTGCCGGGCGATGTTTCCATCCCCAACCGCAACTATATGAATCTCACCGAATTGCCGGTGCTGTTTTATATCGTCTGCCTGATGTTCTATGTGACATCGCGCGCCGATGAGAATGTGTTGTGGCTGGCATGGAGCTATGTGGTTTTGCGCGCCCTGCACAGCCTGATCCACATGACATACAACAACGTGATCCACCGGATGTCGGTGTTTGCCATCAGCAACTTCACCCTGATCTGGATGTGGGTGATGTTTTTTGCGAAAGGTTCATGAGGGGCGCTATCGCGGCGGCCTCATCGCGCCTATGCTCGGCGCCATGATGATGCGCGCGCTCCCCCTTTCGGTATTCTCGGCAATTCTTGTTGCGGGCATTTTTGCCGGCGGCGCGGCTGCGCAGCCGCTGCCCCCCGCCCCTGCCGATGGCGGACGCCTCAACGTCCAGCCGCTCAATTTCGACCTTTGGTGTCAGGAAACCGAGAAATTGCCGCCGGACCGCTGCGACAAGCGCCTTCCGGAAGACGACGCGGCGTTCGACAGCTACCGCGCCAAGGTCGAGAAATACGAAGTGCCGTATCTCAAGAGCAAAGAGAATGCGCAGACCCTGAACCGCACAATTCTCCACTCCGAGCCGACCCAAAACCCGGCCAACAATTCCCAACAGCCGCCCTCGCCCAATCCGTAAAACCGGCCCTTCTTCGACCCCTTTGTGAAAGCGGGGCAAGAAGAGGCTTGAAACCGCCTTCTCCATGCCCACATACTCTGCACTACAGAGTACTCTGGAGAAAGTTCCCATGGCCCTCGACCGCGAAGAAGCCTCGGCTCTGCTCGCAGATGTGGCGGGCATGGAGCGGCGGACCAAGGAATTCCTCACCTATACGAGGGTGAGCAACTCCTTCCTGCTGTGGGGGGCGATCTGGTTCGCGGGCTATACCTGCACCCATTTTTTCCCGGCGCGGGCAGGCTGGATCTGGATCGGCCTCAACCTTTTCGGCATCGCGGCCAGCGCCGCGATGGCCGCGCGCGTCCGGCGCGACCATGGCTATTTCCAGTGGCGCCTTCCGGCCACCGTCATCACCTTCATCGGCTTCGGCGCGCTGTGGTTGAATTTCGGCCATTTCGGCTGGCGCGAGCAGACCGCGTTCTGGCCCACCCTGTTTTCCTTTGCGCTGATCCTGTTCGGCATGTGGGTGGGGCGCGCGTTCATCATCGCGGCCGCCGTGCTCACCACGCTGACGCTGCTGGGCTACGTCTTCTCGGGAAGTTACTACGACATCTGGATGGCGGTGGTGGGCGGCGGCTCGCTGATCGGCATCGGCCTGTGGCTGCGGAGCTGAACGCATGGCCGCACCCGACGAGATCATCCACCAATCGCTGCGGCTGAAGATCATGGCGGCACTCAACACGCTCGACCGCAACGGCCAGATCGAATTCACGCGCCTGAAATCCATCGTGGATGCGACCGATGGCAATCTGGGCGCCCATCTCGAAACGCTGGCGAAGGCGGGCTACGTCGCCATCGAAAAACGCTTCGAAGGGAGGCGCCCGCAAACCCGCGTGAAAGCGACCGCACAGGGGCGCAAGGCCTTTGCCGATCACGTCAGCTATCTGCGCGAAATCCTCGACACGCCGAAGGGACAAACCCCATGAAAAACCTGCTCCAGGCCTTCCGGCCAATTCTCGCGGATTTCATCGCCACCATCGTCTTTGTGGCGCTCTATGCGATCACCGGCAGCATCTATGCGGCCATTCCGCTGGGCATCGCCGCCGGAATCCTGCAAATCGTCTGGCTGAGATATCGAAGGATACCCGTCAGCACGATGCAATGGGCAAGCCTTGCCCTGGTGATCGTGCTGGGCGGCGCCTCGCTGTTCACGCACGACGCGCGTTTCGTGATGATCAAGCCCAGCATCGGCACCTTCGCGATCGGTTGCGTGATGCTGTCGTCGAACTGGCTGGACCGCTATCTGCCGCCCATCGTGAAGCAGAATGTCAGCCATGCGTTCACGCAAGGCTGGAGCCGCGGCTGGGGCCTTTATCTCTTTCTTCTGGCGGGCGCCAATCTCTTTGTGGCGTTGACGATGGGCCCCAAAGCCTGGGCGTGGTTCAACGGCATCGTGCCGATAACCGGCCAGATCGGCCTGTTCCTGATTCAGTTTGTCATCACGCGGGTGGTCGTGCGCCGCCGCGTCGCAGCGCGCATCGCGGCCGGCGAACCGCGCGAACTGGTGCTGGCCGAGGTTTAGCAGCCGTTTCTAGATTTCGACCGCAATCCCCGTTCCGAACACGTCGAGCGAGCGCACGATGTGCTCGACCGGCTGCGCCGGTTGGGCCGATTGCGGTTGCGGCTGGTTCACGATGAGGCGCAGATGCGGCGCCTTCGCATGGCCGCGAAAGGCTTCAAGCGAAGGCGGCGGCGGAAAATCGGCCGTCGGGATCGGATCGTACTCCTGCACCATCTGCGAGCCGATCAGGCGTTCGAATGCGATCGGCTTTCCCGCGAGCGCGTTGATGTCGGTCAGGATCTGCATCATGCCGAGGAAGCGTGTGGGCTGCGCGCTGTTGAAAGTTATGGGCGCCAGGATCGTTTCGGCTTCCACCATGCCGCAATCGGCGGTGGCCGCGATCGAGGAAAGGCATAAGGGCTGCCTGGCCGCCAGCGATTGCTTGAGCAGGCCGCCCAACGCGATCCGGCTTTCGCTTTCCCAATGCGAGGGAAAGCTGATGCCTTTCAGTTCGGCCCCGAACCGTTCGCACAGCGAGGTTCCGGCAAGGCGATAGAGCGGGCGTTCGATATCCTTGGCATCGAGGATGAACACATAGGAGAGCATGCGCTTGATGGAGCGCGGATCGATCTCCGTCTGGTCCGGCACCGCGCGCCCGCGGCGCAGGCGGCTCCAATAGCCCACCAGAAGATGGCTGTTTCTATGCTTCATGACCAATACCCCAAACCACACATGTTGGCGGGCTGAACCAGTTCGGAACGCGTGCCCGCTTCTGGAACCTGTATGAGCAGGAGCCGTGCCAGATCGCGGAGGGTAAAGAGCCGTTAATCGAACAATGCGTTGTGCGGATTTGGGATTTTCAGCCCCAGGGGCCGCGCTTGGGTTCGCCGAACAGCGCCACCTCGCCCGATTTCAAGACAGGTGTCAGCGCAAGGCCCACCACAAAGCCACCGACATGGGCCCACCACGCGACGCCGGGCTGGGTGGCATCCGACATGACCGCGTTGAACAATTGCAGCGCGAACCAGAACCCCACCACCCATATCGCGCCGACGCGGAAGGGATAGAAGAGGATCCCCAGCGGCACGATCACCCGCACCTTGGCGCGCGGATACAACAGAACGTAAGCCCCCAATACGCCGGAAATCGCGCCCGACGCGCCCACCATGGGGATCAGCGAATAGGGGCTGACAAAGGCCATCGTGAGCGCCGCCGCCACGCCGCAGGCGAGATAGAACAACAGGTAGCGCCCATGCCCCATCGCGTCTTCGATATTGTTCCCGAAGACCCAGAGATAAAGCATGTTGCCGCCCAGATGCAGCAGCCCGCCATGCAGGAACATGGAGGTGAAGATGGTCAGCGCCGCGGGATATGCCGCCACCAATGCGCGCGCCTGCGCGGGGTGGGTCAGCGTTGCGGGCGCGAAGCCCAGCATCGCCACCAGAGCGTCCCCCCGATTGCCCAACACGAAGCCGCCCGCGAACACACCCACGCAGACCGCGATCAGCAGCCAGTTCACATAAGGCGTTATGCGCACGGGATTGTCGTCCGAGAACGGGATCATGGCGCGCGCGCACCGCGGCCGCCCGCCTTCCCGACTGTCCCGAATTGGGTCAGCCGCAGCCCCCAAAGACCCCGCTTCCATGGCATGTTTCGTGAACCCTCACCCTCAGTCGTTAAGGCTTTGCCGGAGTTTTTGCCTGCGCGCGCGTGCCTTGCGCGTAGGATGCAATGATTAAGGAGCGTTCACCATGGCGCCGAGGCCTCATCCCTGTCTTGCCACCGCGATGGCCGCGGCGCTGGCGCTTTTGCCGGTGACGCAGGCAGCCGCCGCGACGGCGGGCTTCGGCACGCTGGCTGCCGGGCCGAGCTGTGCGGCGATCAATCCCGGACAAGGCGGCGGCGGCCACGGCGGCGGTCACGGATCGACGCTCATCATCAACAAGCCCGTCACGATCAACAAGCCAATCACGATCAACAAGAACGTCACCATCTTCAAGCCGGTCACCATCAACAACAAGGTGAACATCTACAAGCCCATCACGATCAACAAACCCGTCACCATCAACAACACCGTCAGCATCAACAAGCCGGTAACGATCAACAACAACGTCGACGCGTCGAAGACCATCAACGTCTACAAGCCCGTCACCATCACCAACAACATTGACGCCTCGAAGAACATCAACATCAACAAGCCTGTGACGATCAACAACAACATCGACATCACCAAGAACATCGACCTGTCGAAGAACATCAACATCACGAACAACATCGACGCCTCGAAAAACATCAACATCCAGAAGAACATCACGATCAACAAATCGATCGTGATCAACAAGGGCGGCAGCAGCGAGGCCTCGGCCAGCGCATTCGCCTTTGCGAGCGCCTTTGCGGCGGCCCAGGCCAATGCGAGCGCCAGCGCACAATCCATTTCCTATGGCGGCAGCCAATACGTCACCATCGTCAACAAGGGTTCGGGCAATGTCGGCGGCGAGGTTTCGGTGAATGCACAGAACGCCTGCGTCGAGCAGGAAGCCAACGTCGTCAAATCCATTCACGCGGTGTGCGTCGATCGCACGGGCCGCGAATATCCCGCTTCGCACATGATCCCGGACACCTGGATCGAAGGTTCCTACGAAGGCGAGATCGCGCGCTGCATTCCCGGAGCGACCGTTCGCGCCATGGTGGGCAATGTCGCCCAATCCGATCAGGGGCTCGCGGGCACCTATGAAGGCGGCGAAACGCTGGCTTGTGCTGCGGGTGAAGCGCTCGTCCATTATCGCGGCGGCATGCTCAAATGCGCGCGCGCAAAACCCGTGAAAGACTGTACCGAACGGGTAAACCTTCGCCGCTGGGGCTCGGGCGATTTCTTCTTCTCCTACCGCTCGCGCGTCTGCGTGGCCGCCCCGGCCGAGGCCTCGGCCGGCAGCGAGGACCTTTCAGGCATGACGCTCGAAGGCGGCGTGGGCGCGGACGACGGCGGGTATTGAACCGGCCACATTCGTTGGCGCTTTCTTAACGCCACAAACCCTAGTCTTGCTGCGCCCCGAAACGGCGAGCGAGACAGTGATTGGTCCCATCCCGCGGCTTTTGCTGGCCATTGTGATGACGCTGATCGCGGTCGACGCGATCTGGCTTTCGGCTGCGCATTTCTCGATCGACTGGGCCGCCCATCTCAGGATCGGCGCGATATCGGCGGCCTTCGCCACAGGCGGCGTGTTCTATGCGACGTTGCGCAAGGATGAACGCCTGTCGGCAATGCTGCTGGGCACGGCGTTTCTGATTTCATTTTCCGATCTCGCCAGCATCACCAACTATTTCCTGCTGACTGTCGCGGGCACGCGGATCGACGCTTTCCTCGCAGGCCTAGACCGCGCGCTCGGCATCGATTGGCCGGCTATGATCGCATGGGCGAGCCGGCACCGGCAGTTCAACCTGCTGCTGCTGGCCGTTTACGGCACAGTGCTGCCGCAGATGGCGTTGCTGACAATATTGTTAGGCTGGCGTTCGGCTTCGACAAGGATTTATTCGTTGTGCCTGGCGATCGTGTGCGCAACCTTCCTTGCCGTTGGCTTCTGGGCAATCTTTCCGTCGTTCGGCGCTATATCCGTCTATCGGCTTTCGCCTGAAATCCTGGCACGCACGCCGCTGGCGCTCGACCCGGCCTATGCAAAAGACTTGCTGCAGCTTCTCGCCAACGGGCCGGGCCTCATCTCGCCCAGTGACCTCAAGGGCCTTATCGGCTTTCCCTCCTTTCACGCGGTGCTTGCGCTTCTCGTGACATGGTATGCGCGCAGCCTGCCGCGTTACGTTTTCGTACCCTTCATCGGGCTCAATCTTCTTGTTCTGATCTCCACGCCCATCCAGGGTGGGCATCATGTTGTCGATGTGCTGGCGGGTTTCCCGGTCGCCGTCATTTCCATCCTGTTCGCCGAGAAATTGACGGCCCTTGCGGCGCGCCGACGCATCGCCACCTTTTCCGGGGCGCTTTCGGGGGCGAATACAACCGCCTGAACCTGCAATCCCGCCGACAACTCCTTGCGCGGGGGGCTTGCGCTGATATTGTGCGCCCCGCGCCGGTATAACCGGCTCCTCCCTCGCCCTCATTATCCGGGACCGCAAATGAACATCCATGAGTATCAGGCCAAAGGCGTGCTGAAGGAATTCGGCGTGCCGGTGCCCAAGGGCAAGCCCGCCTTCACCGTTGAAGAAGCCGTGGCGGCTGCCAAGGAATTGCCCGGCCCGGTCTGGGTTGTGAAGGCACAGATCCATGCGGGCGGGCGCGGCAAGGGCGGCGGCGTGAAGGTGGTGAAATCCATCGACGACGTGCGCAAGGAAGCCGAGCGGATGCTCGGGATGACACTGGTCACACACCAGACCGGCCCGCAGGGGCGCGTGGTGAAGCGGCTTTATATAGAAGACGGTTCGGCCATCGACCGCGAATTGTATCTCTCCGCCCTCGTCGACCGCGCCACCAGCCGCGTCGCCTTCATCGCCTCCACCGAAGGCGGGATGGACATCGAGGAAGTCGCCCACAAGACACCCGAGCGCATCCATACCTTCCAGGTCGAACCGGCTGCGGGTTATTCGCCTTATGTCGGCAATGAGATCGCGGTCGCGCTGAAGCTCAAAGGCGCGGAAGCAAAACAGTGCAGCGCCGTGGTGAAAAGCATCTACGAAGCCTTCATCGCCAAAGATATGAGCCTGCTCGAAATCAACCCGCTGGTGGTGACGAAGGATGGCAACGTCATCTGCCTCGACGCCAAGATCAATTTCGACGACAACGCACTCTACCGCCACAAGGACATCGTGGCCCTGCGCGATCTCGAAGAAGAAGATCCCGCCGAAGTCGAAGCCTCGAAATACGATCTCTCCTACATCAAGCTCGACGGCACCATCGGCTGCATGGTGAACGGCGCAGGGCTGGCCATGGCGACGATGGACATCATCAAGCTCTATGGCGAGGAACCGGCGAACTTCCTCGATGTCGGCGGCGGCGCGAGCAAGGAAAAGGTGACGGCGGCGTTCAAGATCATCGTCAGCGATCCGAACGTGAAGGGAATCCTCGTCAACATCTTCGGCGGCATCATGAAATGCGACATCATCGCGGAAGGCATCATTGCCGCCGCGAAGGAGATTTCGCTTTCCGTTCCGCTGGTGGTGCGGCTGGAAGGCACAAATGTCGAACTCGGCAAGAAGATATTGGCGGAATCGGGATTGCCGATTTTGTCCGCCAACGACCTCGCCGACGCCGCACAGAAGATCGTGAAGGCAGTAAAGGGATAAGGTGATGCGGGGTTCGAAAATTCTGGCGAGCGCACTGCTGATTCTGCTCACTGCGAATCCTAGCGGCTCCTTCGCAGCGAACCAACAAACCTCAGTATTTGAAGCACGTTACGCAGCAATGAAAGTGGCAATGGCGGCGCGCGATGGCAAGGCCATCCTTATGCTGCTGGCACCCAATTTTAGCAGTATTGATGTGTCGGGCCAGATGGAAAGCGGCGGGCAAATGGTGGGTGAAGTTGCTCAACTGCCTAAAGACCCGAAAAAGGTGAGCCACACAACAATCCTTTCCGCCAAGGTTGTGGGCACCACCGCAACCATTAATCAGCGATACGATATGAAAACCGTAAAAACCAACCCAGATGGCACTACAAAAAACGTCGAACTTGTTACGCTTTCGACGGATACTTGGGTAAAGTCGGGCGACACATGGCTCCTTGAAAAGACAGTGACTGAACAAATGGACTATTTCGTCAACGGCCAACCAGTAATGCACAAAGTTGCAACGCCGTGACGGTCTCCAATATGTCGTCAAACGCTCACAAACAGTTTTATTCGGTAGAAAGCTCAACCAATGTCCATCCTCGTCGATAAAAACACCAAAGTGATCTGCCAGGGTTTCACCGGCAATCAGGGCACGTTCCATTCGGAACAGGCCATCGCCTATGGCACCAAGATGGTCGGCGGCACGTCGCCCGGCAAAGGCGGCTCGACGCATCTGGGTTTGCCGGTGTTCGACACCGTGCGCGAAGCCCGCGAAAAAGTGGGCGCGGATGCGACTGCCATCTACGTTCCGCCGCCGTTCGCGGCCGATGCGATTCTGGAAGCGATCGATGCGGAAGTGCCGCTGATCGTCTGCATCACCGAAGGCATTCCCGTGCTCGACATGGTGAAGGTGAAACGTGCGCTGTCGGGCTCTAAGTCGCGCCTCGTCGGGCCGAACTGCCCCGGCGTCATCACGCCCGGCGAATGCAAGATCGGCATCATGCCGGGACACATCCATCGCCGCGGCACCGTCGGCATCGTTTCGCGTTCGGGCACGCTCACCTATGAAGCGGTGGCGCAGACAACCGCTGTCGGCCTCGGCCAGACCACCTGCGTCGGCATCGGCGGCGATCCGGTGAAGGGCACCGAGCATATCGACGTGCTGGAGATGCTGCTTGCCGATCCCGAAACCCAATCCATCATCATGATCGGTGAAATCGGCGGCACCGCGGAAGAAGATGCGGCCGACTTCATCAAGCACAACAAGATCAAGAAGCCGATGGTCGGGTTCATCGCCGGTGTCACAGCCCCTCCGGGGCGGCGCATGGGCCATGCGGGCGCCATCATCTCCGGCGGCAAGGGCGGTGCGGAGTCCAAGATCGAGGCGATGAAGGCGGCAGGCATTCGCGTCTCGCCCAATCCGGCGGCACTCGGCACCACCTTGGTGGAACTCCTGAAAAATTAAACACCGTCGCGGCCGCGCTACAGACGGCGCGCGGCCTTCCTGACATACTGCGCCCACGGTCGATCCTTCGGCCGCAGGGGATGGATCACATGCGTCGGTTGGTTGTCGGGCTGCTCGTTCTGGGCGTGGCTTCTTGCGGTTCGATGAATGGCAAGGGCCCATCTTCGGCCCAACCGGTTTCGCCGCAGGTCTACCCCATATTCTTCGTCGGCAATTCCATCGAACTGACGGAAGACGGTCACAAGATCGTGGCTTCGGCCGCGCGCGCCGCCAAGGCAGCAGGCGTGTCGATGGTGCAGGTGGCGGGGCCCAGCACGCAGGTCACCCCGCATTACGATCCGGGCCTTGCCGAACCGCGCATGAAAGTCGTGGAGCAGGAACTGGTCGCCGATGGCGTCGCGCGGGAGAAGATCGTGCGCACCTCGCTGCCCACGGCCGAGGCGATGGTCAACACCAGCGGGGCCCAGCGCGTCGAGATCAGGGTGCTGAAGTAACCCGATCGGCCACACCCGGCGGCGCGGCGTGGCGTCCGGCACGCTTGCGAATGGCGGCCTGCAACGGCCGTTCGAAAGCGCGATACGACAACCAGCCAAGCCCGATCAGCGCTGCATAGAACGCGATGAGCGCGAAGGGCGATTGAAACACCATTGGCGACCATCCCGCGCGTAGCGCGATATTGGCGAGTGCAAGCTGCAACGGGAAATGCAGCATATAGGTGGAATAGCTGATATCCCCCAGGAACGAGAGCCTGGAATAATCCGCAGACAGCGCCCATTCGTGCAGCGCCAGCGCAATGATCGTCGGCGCGACCACGAGCACGACGAATGCCAGCAGCGATATTTCCACCCCGCATGCCTCCGCCGCACGACCGATGAAATCGCCCAGCATCGGCCAATAGAACTGCGCGATGACCACGATCCATCCCGCCAGTGCAAATCCGGCGACAAGGCGCAAAATCCGGCGGACGTCGGCACGCTTCTCTATCTTCGCTGCAATTTGAAACGCGAGGCAGCCGACGAAGAACGCCATCAATCCGCGTCCCGTATTGCCCGAGACATGAAAATGGCGAACCGCAAAACCCACCAGCACCATCGCCAGCGCGCCCTGCCAGCTCATCAGCCGCAACCGGCACAGCACGAAGAACACGATGTAGAGCAGCACCTCTATCGAAACCGACCAGGAGGGGCCATTGAACGATTCAGCGCCGTGAAACCAGTTCTGCACCAGCCCCGCCGAGAGGAGGAAATGCAGAGGATTGTTGGTCTGGTAGACGAAAAAGTTTCCCGCGGTCTGGTGATAGCTCCATTGCAGCAGCGCGGCGGCAACAAGCATCAGCCACTGTAGCGGATAGAGCCGCGAGAAACGCAGCAGCGCGAACCGGATGGGCGCCATGCGGCGGGCCGCGATCGCATCGGCATAAAGCCAGGCGAACACGAAGCCCGACAGGGCGAAGAAGAGGTCGACCGCGACCCAGCCATGGAGATAGGCGGGTTTGAACAGCGAAAAGAACGGCTGCCAGTCCCGCTGCCAGCCCTGCATCGGTACGGCGCCGATCAGGAAGAAATGCTGCCAGTGCCAGAGCACAACCGAAAGGGCCGCGAACCCGCGCAACGCATCCAGCGAATGAAGCCGACGTTGCGGCATGTCCGACCTCCTCCCAAAACGCGTTCACGCAGGATCCCAGGGCCCGCCGATATGCCCCCCCAATAGCGGGATTCGCACATCACAATCGCGAATGCCGGCGCAAGACGCGTGGAAAGAAAGGCTTTTGTCACAAAGGAGCCGTTATTATCGCGGCAGATGGGTGGGTCGGCGCCTCGTAGTCCGCGGCTTCGACACCATATATTAACCTTCGTAACCCATCTGTTACCGGGTTTTGGGGCGTGCATTCGGCACCGGAATGCGCTACAGGCCTCCGCCTCGCCGGTGCGCGAACGGAAAGACAGGCGGCCAGCCCGCCAACCTATTGAAATGACAAGCCAAACAACTCCGAACCGACTGAACCGGGCCTCCAACGAGGTTCTGGACCTCACCTCGTTCCTGAATGGCGCCAACGCCGCCTTCATCGAACAGCTCTATGCCCAGTACCAGCAGAACCCCGATGCGGTGGATGACAGCTGGCGGGCCTTCTTCGCCGAACTGGGCGAAACCGGCCTTTCGCCGACGCAGCTCGGCCGCGGGCCCGGCTGGCGGCGCGACGCGAAGCTAAAGCTGGAGAACGGCGAAATCGTTTCCGCGCTCACTGGCCAGTTGCAGCCGGGCGCCAAAAAGGGCGGCGCCACCGAAGACGATCTTCGCGCAGCCTCCAAGGAATCCGTCCGCGCCATTCACATGGTGCGCGCCTATCGCGTGATCGGCCATCTCGAAGCCGATCTCGATCCGCTCAAGATCACGCCCAAGGAACCCCATCCCCAGCTCGACCCCAGCTTCTATGGCTTCCACGAGGAAGACATGGACAAGCCCGTCTTCATCGACGGCGTGATGGGCCTCGAAACAGCCACGCCGCGGCGCATGGTGGAAATCCTCAAGCGCACCTATTGCGGGCGCATCGGCTATGAGTTCATGCACATCACCGATCCCGAACAGAAGGATTGGCTGCAACGGCGCATCGAAGGGCCGGACAAGGAAATCTCGTTCACGCCGGAAGGCAAACGCGCGATCCTCAACAAGCTGATCGAATCCGAAGGCTTCGAGAAGTTTGCCAGCGTGCGCTTCCTCGGCACCAAGCGTTTCGGGCTCGACGGCGGCGAAGCCACGATCCCCGCCCTCGAACAGATCATCAAGCGCGGCGGCCAGCTGGGCGTGAAGGAAATCGTGCTCGGCATGGCCCATCGCGGGCGGCTGAACGTGCTCGCCAATGTGATGAGCAAGCCTTATCGCCAGATCTTCCACGAATTCCAGGGCGGCGCGTCGAAACCCAACGAAGTCGAAGGGTCGGGCGACGTCAAATATCATCTGGGCGCCTCGAGCGACCGCGAGTTCGACAATCGCAAAGTGCATCTGTCGCTGACCGCCAACCCCTCGCATCTCGAAGCCGAGGATGCCGTGGTGCTGGGCAAGGCGCGCGCCAAGCAGAACCAGTTGGGCGACATGCAGGCACGCACCAGCGTTCTGCCGCTGCTGCTCCATGGCGATGCGGCGTTCGCGGGCCAGGGCGTGGTCGCGGAATGTTTCGCGATGAGCGGCACCAAGGGTTTCCGCACCGGCGGCACCATTCATTTCATCATCAACAACCAGATCGGCTTCACCACTGCCCCTATCTATTCTCGGTCTTCTCCTTATCCGTCAGATGTCGCGTTGATGGTGCAGGCCCCGATCTTCCATGTGAACGGCGATGATCCCGAGGCGGTGGTGCATTGCGCGCGCATCGCCACGGAGTTCAGGCAGCTGTTCCACAAGGATGTCGTGATCGACATGTTCTGCTACCGGAGATTCGGTCACAACGAGACCGACGAACCGGCGTTCACCCAGCCCCTCATGTATCGCGCGATCAAGGATCATCCCTCGACGCTCGAACTCTATGCGGCAAAGCTGGTGGCGGAAGGCACGCTCACCGAAACCGACGTCAAGGCCATGATGGCCGACTTCAACAAGCGGCTGGACGAAGAATACGAAGCGGCCAAATCGCATCTGCCCAACCATGCCGATTGGCTGGATGGCCGCTGGAGCGGCTTTGCCAAAGCCGCCGAAGGCGATCGCCGCGGCCAAACTTCCGTGGCAATCGAAGAGCTGCAAAAGGTCGGCCGCGCACTCACTACGGCGCCCGATGGCTTCAATCTTCACAAGACCATCGCGCGCCAGCTTCAGGCCAAGGCCAAGATGTTCGAAACCGGCGAAGGCTTCGACTGGGCAACGGGCGAGGCCCTCGCCTTCGGCACGCTGCTCGATGAAGGCTATCCGGTGCGCCTCTCCGGCCAGGATTCCTCGCGCGGCACCTTCAGCCAGCGCCACTCGACGCTGGTCGATCAGGAAAACGAAGATCGCTACATTCCGCTGAACCACATCCGCGAAGGTCAGGCGGAATTCGAAGTGATCGACACGCTTCTTTCCGAAGAAGCCGTCCTCGGTTTCGAATATGGCTATTCCTCCGCCGAGCCGAAGGCGCTTGTGCTGTGGGAAGCCCAGTTCGGCGATTTTGCCAACGGCGCGCAGGTCGTCATCGACCAGTTCATCTCGTCGGGCGAAATGAAATGGCTGCGCATGAACGGCCTGGTGATGCTGTTGCCGCATGGCTATGAAGGCCAGGGCCCGGAACATTCCTCGGCCAGGCTTGAGCGCTATCTGCAATTGTGCGCGCAGGACAACATGCAGGTCGCCTGCCCCACCACGCCTGCGAATTACTTCCACATCCTGCGCCGCCAGATGCACCGGCCCTTCCGCAAGCCGCTGATCCTGATGACGCCGAAATCGCTGCTGCGCCACAAGCGCTGCGTCTCGTTCCTCTCGGATATGGGACCGGGCGCCTCGTTCCACCGCGTGTTCCGCGATCAGGCCGAATGCGTGGATGGCGCAACCGCTGTGAAGCTTGTGCCGGACGATCAGATCAAGCGCGTGGTGCTCTGCACCGGCAAGGTCTATTTCGACCTGATGGAAGAACGCGAGAAGCGCGGCGAAAACCGCATTCAGGCGCTGCGCATCGAACAGCTCTACCCCTTCCCGCAGGCAGCGCTGGCCGACGAATTGCGCCGCTTCCCGAAGGCCGAAATCGTCTGGTGTCAGGAAGAGCCGAAGAACCAGGGCGCCTGGAGCTTCATCGAACCGCGTATCGAGGACACGATAGCCAAACTCGGCGGCAACGCCCGCCCGCGCTATATCGGCCGCCCCGAATACGCCTCGACCGCCGCAGGCCTGATGAGCCAGCACACCGCCGAACTTAAAGCATTCCTCGACGACGCATTGTCGCTATAACGGCGCGGGCCCACCCCGCGCGGAGAATTTCGCATGAGCATCCAGATCAAAGTCCCGGCCATGGGCGAATCTGTGACCGAAGCCACGGTTGCGCGCTGGTTCAAAAAAGAGGGCGACGCGGTTACGCGCGACGAACCGCTCCTCGAACTGGAAACCGACAAGGTGACGGTCGAAGTTCCCGCTCCTGCCGATGGCTCCATCGAAACGATCTCGGTGAAAGCAGGCGACACCGTTCAGGTCGGAACGATCCTGGGCGCGATTGCCGAAGGCAAGGCGGGCGCTGTTTCCGCACCCGCCGCCGCAGCACCGGCTCCTGCCCCCGCAGCTCCGGCTCCCGTTGCTCCCAAACCAGCCGCACCGGCCCCGCAACCTGTTGCCGCCGCCCCGGCTCCCAAAGCCGATGCGCCGGTGATGCCATCGGTTCGCCGCATCTCGGAAGAAAGCGGCCTCGATCCCGCAACCGTCGGCGGCACCGGCCGCGATGGCCGCGTGCTGAAGGGCGACATGCTGGCCGCACTGGAATCCCGCGCCAGTGCGCCCAAACCCGCAGCCCCGGTTCAATCCGGCCCGCGCCCGCGCGCCGATCGCGAGGAGCGCGTGGCGATGAGCCGCCTGCGCAAGACCATCGCGCTGCGCCTGAAGGAATCGCAGAACACCGCCGCCCAGCTGACGACCTTCAACGAAGTCGACATGACCCACGTCATGAACCTGCGCAGCGAATACAAGGACGATTTCGAGAAGAAGCACGGCGTGCGCCTGGGCTTCATGGGCTTCTTCGTGAAGGCCTGCATCGCGGCCCTCAAAGAACTTCCCAACGTCAACGCCGAACTCGAAGGCGATGATATCGTCTACAAGAATTACTACGATGTGGGCATCGCGGTTTCGACCGAACGCGGCCTGATCGTTCCAGTGGTGCGCGATGCCGACCAGCTTTCGCTGGCCCAGATCGAAAAGACCATCCACGATTTCGGCACGCGTGCCCGCGACAACAAGCTGAAGCTCGAAGAATTGCAGGGCGGCACATTCTCCATCACCAATGGCGGTGTCTTCGGCTCGCTGATGTCCACCCCAATCCTCAACACCCCGCAATCGGGCATTCTGGGCATGCACAAGATCCAGAAGCGCGCGATGGTGGTGGACGACAAGATCGAAATCCGCCCGATGATGTATCTGGCGCTATCCTATGACCACCGCTTGGTGGATGGCCGCGAAGCCGTGACGTTCCTGGTGCGCGTGAAGGAAAATCTGGAAGATCCGCAACGCCTGTTGCTGGATATCTAAAACACCCTGTCATCCCCGGCGAATATCGCGCATCAGCGCGATGTGAGGGAAGGGGACCCAGGCGTTCAATACCGAAAGGTGCCGAACGCCTGGGTCCCCTTCCCCTCGCTGTCGCTCGGCCGGGGATGACAATTTTGGTTTTTGGGTTTGGTACTCAAACGGCAACCTAAGCGTAGTGCTGGTCCGCCTGTTCAAGCTTCGCAAGCTCAACTTTCGCGCGCAGCTCGATCTCGTCGAGCACGTTCTGCAGCTTGGGGTCCGCGAACCCGTCCTGCCGCTTGCTCACCGCGTTGGCGATTCTGTTCAAGGTGCGGCGCGGGATGCCGCCGGAGAGAAGCCCGTCGCGCACCTCATCGAGCATGTCGAGCAATTCCTCGCCATGCACGAGGCCCTTGGAGCGGCCCGAAAGCGTGTCGTCCACGCCTTGCAGCATGAGAATGTTGTCGACAGCGGTCAGCGGGCCGGTATTGCTGACGACCTGCCCGCGGGCTGCTTCCGGCGCGTCGGCGATCGTGAAGGTCGAGCTGCCGGCGCCCGCGGGGCGCGATGCGCGGCGGACACTCGAAGTTTCGACCTTGCCGGGCCCTTTGATTTCCACGAGGGAAAGTCCCATTGCGACACACCATCATGGAGCACGCATGGTTAAGGAGTGGTTGCAGCCCCCGGCATGGCGAGACTAGCCTGCGGGCCTTCCGGCGGGTAAATGCAGACCATGCTCAACCCAAACCTCGACCTGGCCGCCCTTGCCCAAGCCTACAAGGCAAGGAACCGCATCCAGATCCGCGATCTGCTTCAACCGATCCCCGCCGAAGACCTGCACAAGGTGCTGGCGCAAACCACGCCCTGGAAGCTTGTCTATTACGATCAGGGAAACGTCGTCGCCCTCACCTCCGACGAGCTTCAGGCGCTTTCCCCGCAGGATCGCGCCCAGCGCATTGCCGGCGTCTACAGCAACGCCCGCAACAATTTCGGCTTCATCTACCAGGCCTTCCTCATGGCCGAGAATTACGCCGAACGGCGCTTTCCCGGCCATCCGCTGCATTCGGTGCTGGAGTTCATCAACAGCGAGCCATTCCTCAACATCGTGCGCAAGGTGAGCGGCATAGACTCCATCACAAGCGCCGACGGACAGGCGACGCTTTATGTGCCGGGCCACTTCCTCAATTCGCATGACGACAAGATCGCGGGCCACAAGCGCCGCGTGGCCTATGTGCTGAACATGTCGAAGAACTGGAACCCCGATTGGGGCGGGCTGCTGCAATTCTACGATGCGGAAAAATCGGTGGAGCAGGTGTTCGTGCCGCGCTTCAACAGCCTGTCGCTGTTCACCGTGCCGCAGGATCATGCGGTGACGGCGGTGGCGCCCTATGCGCCTGCGGGGCGATTTGCGATTACGGGGTGGTTCGTCGATCCGTAACAGGCCCGGTATACCTTATCCCGGCGGCGGGCCGTGCATATAACTTTCGACCAGCGAACCCGCGACCAGCCGCCAGCCATCCACCAGCACGAAAAAGATCAGCTTGAACGGCAGCGAAATGATGACCGGAGGCAGCATCATCATGCCCATGGACATCAGGATCGAGGCGACCGCCATATCGATCACAAGAAACGGCACGAAGATCATGAACCCGATCTCGAAGGCGCGTTTCAACTCCGAAAGCATGAAGGCGGGCGCGATGGTCGTGATCGCGATATCGTCGGGTTTGGCGGGCTTCTTGGCGTGGCTCATGTCGAGGAAAAGCCGCAGATCGGCCTGCCGCACATGGTCGAGCATGAATTTCTTCACCGGAACCGACGCGCGGTCCAGCGCCACTTCGGTGGTGATCTGGTTGTTCATCAGGGGCTCGATGCCTGCCTGATAGGCGTCGTGAAATGTCGGCGTCATCACAAAGAAGGTGAGGAACAGCGAAAGGCTGACGATCACGGTGTTGGGCGGGCTCTGCGCCACGCCAAGGGCCGTGCGCAGCAGCGACAGCACCACCACGATGCGCACGAAGCACGTCATCATGATGAGGATCGAGGGTGCAAGGCTCAGTATGGTGATAAGGGCGATGATCTGAACGATGCGGTCGGTGAAAAGCCCGTTGCCCGTCAGGTTGATCGAAAGCGAATTGGCCGCCGCCCCGCCCGCCGCCGCATCGGCCGCGAACGCCATGCTCGGCACAACGGCCATGACAAGAAGCGTGGTCAGTGCGAGCGCGAATTTCTTCGTTGCCGGGCTCATGGCGCGGGCACCGCAGGCGCATCGGCGTTTTCGATCAGCGTCGCGCCCTGCGGCCCGATGAAAAGAAGATGTTCGCGATTGTCGCGTTTCACGAGCAGCAATTTCTGGCGCGGCCCGATCATCAGCGATTCCACCACCGTGAGGCGGCGCACCGCATTTGCCTTCAGCACACCGGGCACGCCGTAGCGGCGCGCGGCCAGTGCCGCCAGGCCCAGAAGCGCCAGCACCACCAGAAGGGCGCCCGCATAACGCGCGATGTCGATGTATTCCATGGCCTGAGTTTTGGATCGGTTAGGCTTAATCGACAGTTAAGAACGGGAAGGATTTGCCCGGCAAAAAGGTTCGCTTGTGTTAAGCGACGATTAAACTTCGAAGCGCACGATGGCCGCTCTTAGGGTTAACTCACCGTTAAAGGGTGCGCCAATGAACCTGCCGGACATCCCGTTGTTCTCTGCGTTGCGCGAGCGCATGTCGTGGCTCAATGCGCGTCAGGGCACACTTTCGCAGAACGTCGCCAATGCAGACACGCCGGGTTACGGCGCGCGCGATCTGAAGGCGCCCGATTTCGAAGCCCTGCTGCGCAAGAGCGCAAACAGCGGCGAGGCATCGAGCGGCCTTCGCACCACCAACACGCGCCACATCGCATTGCAATCCTCGTCGGAAACCGGCGGCTTCACCGATTACGCCGCCCCCGATGTGGAGGCCTCGCTCAACGGCAACTCCGTCTCGCTTGAAGGCGAAATGATGAAGATGGCCGATACGCAGGCCTCCTATCAGGCCGCAACCAACATCTACAGCAAAGCCATCGACATGATGCGCATCGCCATCGGCCGCACCGGCTAAGGGAGCCCAGAATGGATCTCAACACATCAATGATAGTCGCCGCGTCCGGCATGCGCGCCCAATCCACGCGCATGCGGATCATCGCGGAAAACATCGCCAACGCGAATTCCACCGCGCAGACACCCGGCGGCGATCCCTATCGCCGCAAGGTGGCGACGGTGAAAAGCGATTTCGACCGCGAACTGAACGCGACACTCGTGAAGCCCGGCAAACCGGTTTCCGACATGAGCAATTTCAACATGCAGTTCGATCCCGGCAATCCCGCGGCCGACAGCAAGGGCTACGTCAAGCTCCCCAACGTCTCGTCGCTGATCGAGGTGATGGACATGCGCGAAGCCCAGCGTTCCTATGAAGCCGACATCTCCGTGATGGAAGCCTCGAAAGCCATGATGTCGCGCACCATCGCGCTCCTCAACAAGTAAGGATAAGCCATGGCCATCCCAGCAGTAGCGGCAGCGGCCTATCAAGCGGTTTCCAAGATCGGCGTATCCGCCACCGCCCAGGCGGGCTCGGGTGCCGCCACCGGCGCCACGCAAAGTTTCGGCGATTTTCTCTCGGGCGCGGTGAAAGACAGCATCGGCACGATGAAACAGGGCGAAACCATGGCCATGAAACAGGTCGCTGGCCAGGCCGACATCGTGGATGTCGTCAACGCCGTCAACCAGGCCGAGCTGACATTGAACACCGTCGTCGCCGTTCGCGACAAGGTGATCCAGGCTTACCAAAGCATCATGCAGATGCCGATCTGACGGCACAGGGGTTATCATGAGTTCCGCCGAATCCATCGACTTCGCACGCGAGTGCATTTACGTCCTGCTTCAGATCTGCGCGCCGGCCATGCTGACCGCGCTTGTCGTCGGCGTCGTCATCGGCCTGTTGCAGGCGCTCACCCAGATCCAGGAAATGACGCTTGTCTTCGTGCCGAAGATCATCGCGATCTTCCTGGTGCTGCTCATCTCACTACCCTTCGCGGGCGCGGCCATGGGCGGCTTGATGACGGACGTGGCGCAGCGCATCGCCGCCTATTAGCGCCATGACCTTCACCTTCGGCAACATCACAGGCCAGCTCACCATCTATATGCTGGTGTTCGCGCGCGTGGGCGCGATGATTTCATTGTTGCCGGCCATCGGAGACATGGGCGTGCCGCCGCGCGTGCGGCTTTCGCTGGCGCTGGCCATTTCCATTGCGATGACGCCGGTGGTCGCCCGGCTCTATACGAACATTCCCGAGGCTCCCATGGCGTTCGGGCTTCTGATCGCGCAGGAGGTGACGTGCGGCGTCGTGATCGGCGCCATCGCGCGGCTCATCATGAGCGCGCTGCAAGTCGCAGGCTACCTCATCGCCACGCAGACGGGCCTTGCCTATGCGCAGACCATAGACCCCACCATGGGCGTGCAGGGCGCCATCGTCGGCACCTTCTTCTCGCTGCTCGGCACGGTGATGATCTTTGCCACCAACCTGCATCACCTGGCCATCGGCGCCATCGAAGGCAGCTACCGCATGCTGCCGCCGGGCGGCACCTTCCCGACCGGCGACCTTGCCGAACTCGCGATCCGCTACACCAGCGGCGCATTCCTCATGGGGCTCGAACTTTCCGCGCCGTTCATCGTGTTCGGCTTCGTGGTGACGGCGGCCATCGGCCTGCTCGCCCGCCTGATGCCGCAGCTTCAGGTGTTCTTCATCTCGATGCCGATCAACATTCTGGCGGGCTTCCTCATCATGATGCTGCTGCTCGGCTCGATGATGACGATGTTCCTGAACTTCTACGCGCAACAGATGTCTGCGCTGCTCTAGATGGCGGAAGATCGCGACGAGGCCCAGCAAACCGAAGAACCGACACAGCGAAAGCTGGAACAGGCCCATGAGCAGGGCGATGTCGTTCAAAGCGCGGAAGTTTCCACCTTCGTGGTCTTGGCGGCGGGGGCGCTGTCCTTGGCCATGTTCGGCCATTCGGCTGCGGAAAATTTCGCGCGCCACTTCACCATCTTCCTGCAACAACCCGACAGTTTCGAAGTCGATCCCGCGACCATGATGTCGCTGATGCAGAGCGTCGGCCTCGGCATGGCCGTGATCCTGGCGCCGATTGTGGGCCTTCTCATGGCGATGGCGCTGGGAAGCCATCTCATCCAGCATCGCTTCGTCTTCACCACCGAACGGCTGAAGTTCGATTTCTCCAAGCTCAACCCGATGAACGGGCTGAAGCGCATGTTCGGCTTCGACGGGCTGATGAACCTCGTCAAGGGGCTCACCAAGATCCTCATCATCGGCACGGTGACGTGGATGGTGCTGTGGCCCGAACGCGGCCGCCTCGACGGGCTTCTGGGCCAATCGCCGCTCGCGCTGTGCTCCATCATGATCGCACTGTTGATGAAGGTGCTGATGGCCGCCCTTTCGGTGCTCGCGGTGATCGCGGGCGGGGATTATCTCGTGCAGCGCTTCCGCTTCAACAAGCGCCACCGCATGAGCAAGCAGGAGATCAAGGAAGAATTCCGTCAGGCCGAAGGCGACCCCGCCATCAAAGCCAAGATCCGCCAGATCCGCACCGAGCGCGCCAAGCGCCGCATGATGGCCCAGGTGCCTGAAGCCACAGTCGTCATCATGAACCCGACCCATTTCGCCGTCGCGCTCAAATACGAATCGGGCAAGATGGCCGCACCTGTCTGCGTGGCCAAGGGCATGGATGCGGTGGCGCTGCGCATCCGCGAGGTCGCCGAGGAACACGATGTTCCCGTTATCGAGAACCCGCCTCTGGCGCGCGCGCTCTATGCCTCGGTCGAAATCGACGAAATCGTCCCCGCCGAACACTACAAGGCCGTGGCCCAGGTCATCGGCTACGTCATGCGCCTGACCGGCAAGCTCAAGGCGAATTAAAGACTCACCTCCCCCTTGTGGGGAGGTAAAAGACTCACATGGCACTGAGTCCCTCCATGACACGACCCACCTATGGCCTGCCCGGCGGCGGCTGGCGCTGGGCTGCCCTTGTCTTTGTCGTCCTTGCGCTCATCGCGGGCGGCATCGCGGTCGGCGCGCCCGAACTCTCGCGCTGGACGGGATTCGTCCTTCTGGTCGGCATCGGGTCGGTGGCGCTTCTTTTCCTCATCTCGGTCTGGCCGCGCATGAGCACGCGCATGGCCGACGCCCAGCGTCTGGCCAATGCCGCGGCCCAGGCCAACGTGGCCTGGGCGATCACCGGGCGCGACGGCGCGGTGCTGGATTGCAACAACGCCTATCGCAAACTCGCCGGCATCGCGGAGGGCGAAATCCCCCCGCCGCCCGAACTGGCGCTGGGCAGCGATCCGTCCGCCAGCGTGCTTTACCGGCTGTCGCGCGGGGCCACCGAAGGCGAACCGCGCGAGGAAAATCTGAGGCTTGAAAACGGGCTCGAGCTTTCCGCAGCGGTCCGCCCGCTTGGCAAGGGTCAGGCCGCGTGGTGGTTCATGCCGCGCCTTTCCGCCCCGCCGGTTGCCGCGCCCGCACCCGCGCCCAAACCGCAACCCGCCTCGCAGGCATCCGCGGCCGTGCCTTCGCTGTTCCGCGATGCCCCCGTCGGCGTCGCGCTGGCCGATGAGAACGGCAAGATCTTCGAAGCCAATCGCGTCTTCGCCGATTTCTTCGATCTGCCGGGCGCGGGCACCAGCCGCATCCTGGGCGACCTCGTCGAGCCGCGCGACAAAGAGGCCCTGGCGGACCTGCTTGCCAAGGGCAGCGAGGCAAGCACGGGGCCCATCGAACTGCGCCCCGCAAACCAGCCCGACCGGATGGCCGAGCTTTACGCAAACCCGTTCGCCAGCGGCGATATCCGTTTCGTGCTGCTCTACCTCGTCGATGTTTCCGAACAGAAGGCGCTCGAACTCAAATTCGCCCAATCGCAGAAGATGCAGGCCGTGGGCCAGCTTGCGGGCGGTGTGGCGCATGATTTCAACAATCTGCTCACCGTCATCATCGGCAATTCCGAATTCCTTCTGATGCGCCATCAGGCGGGCGATCCCTCGTTCAAGGAAATCAACGAGGTGCATCAGAATGCGTTGCGCGCGGCCCAATTGGTGGGCCAGCTCCTCGCCTTCTCGCGCAAGCAGACGCTGCAACCGCGCGTGCTCGCGCTGGGCGATGTTATCAGCGAGTTGAGCCACATGCTGCGCCGCCTGTTGCGCGAGGGTGTGGATCTCAGGCTCGAAAACCAGACCGGTCTGTGGCCCGTCAACGCCGATGAAGCCCAGCTTTCCAACGCCATCATCAATCTCGTGGTCAACGCGCGCGATGCCATGCCGAGAAACGGCACGGTCACGATCACAACCTCCAACGTGACCACGCTCGAGCCCGCGAGCCTCGGCACCGCCGTCATGCCGCCGGGGGAATATGTCCGCATCGAAGTGGCCGACACCGGCACGGGCATCGCCCAGGAACATCTGACCAAGATCTTCGATCCGTTCTTCACCACCAAGGCAGTGGGTCAGGGCACGGGGCTGGGGCTTGCCACCGTCTACGGCATCGTCAAGCAGACGGGCGGCTTCATCATGGTGGACAGCGAAGTGGGCAAAGGCACTGCCTTCCGCATCTACCTGCCGCGCCACCATGTCGATGTGAACGCACCCGCCGCCGAAGACACGCAGCAGACGGCCCCAACCCCCGACGTTACCGGACAGGACACCATCCTTCTGGTGGAAGACGAAGAGGCCGTGCGCAGTTTCGCTGCCCGCGCGCTCAGGATGCGCGGCTATCAGGTGCTCGAGGCTGACGGCGGCGAGGAAGCCCTTGCGATCGTGCAGAACCAGACCCAGACCATCCATCTGCTCATCACCGACGTGGTGATGCCCAACATGGATGGCCCAACCCTGGTGCGCGCGGTGCGCCGCCTTCGCCCCGACATGAAGATCATGTTCATGTCGGGCTATGCCGAAGAGGCGTTCCGCCGCAACGACGAGAAAGCCGAAGACCTGCACTTCCTGCCCAAGCCCTTCGGATTGAAGCAGCTCGCGGCGAAGGTGAAAGAGGTTCTTTCCGGCACCCTGCCGCCCGCCGCGCGCTGACGCTGAGTCGCCCCGAATCAGATGGCCTCTGCCCCCCAGATTTGGAGGGCTTGGACGGCTGTTCCACCACATGTCCCCAGAACGAATCCGGGCCGCCCGATGTGAGTCTCAAACGCCCGGAACACACCGTTCCCGTCTGTGCGAACGATGGGGAAACACGTGTTGTTTTTCGTATCAAAAACAATATCTTATAACTTCCTTGCGAAAGAGAACAAAACATGCACTCTTGCCTTCATTGCGGGGCCGGAAGCCCTGTGAAATAAGGAGATGAGGCGCACATGGCACAGGCAGCGTTACACGTGGTGGGACGGGACGACGGGGAGCGGAAACGCGCGCTTGAAGCGGCGCTTTCCCAGATCGATCGGGCTTTCGGCAAGGGCTCGGTGATGAAACTCGGCAGCCGCGACCTGGGGCTGGATACCGACACGGTGTCCACCGGATCGCTGGGTCTGGACATCGCGCTCGGCATTGGCGGCCTGCCGCGCGGCCGCGTGATCGAAATTTACGGCCCGGAATCCTCGGGCAAGACCACCCTGGCGCTCCATGCCGTGGCCGAAGCCCAGAAAAAGGGTGGCATCGCCGCCTATATCGACGCCGAACACGCGCTCGACCCGATCTATGCCCGCAAGCTGGGCGTCGATATCGACGAAATGCTGATCTCCCAACCCGACACCGGCGAACAGGCGCTCGAAATCACCGATACGCTGGTGCGCTCCGGCGGCATCGACATCATTGTGATCGATTCGGTTGCGGCCCTCACACCGAAGGCCGAACTCGAAGGCGAGATGGGCGATTCGCTGCCCGGCCTTCAGGCCCGCCTGATGAGCCAGGCGCTGCGCAAGCTCACCGCCTCGATCTCCAAATCCAACACGATCGTCATCTTCATCAATCAGATCCGCATGAAGATCGGCATCATGTTCGGCAATCCCGAAACCACCACGGGCGGCAACGCGCTGAAGTTCTATGCCTCGGTGCGCCTGGATATCCGCCGCATCGGCGCGATCAAGGATCGCGAAGAAGTCGTGGGCAACCAGACCCGCGTGAAGGTGGTCAAGAACAAGGTCGCGCCCCCCTTCAAGCAGGTCGAGTTCGACATCATGTATGGCCTGGGCGTTTCCAAGACGGGTGAACTCGTCGATCTCGGCGTCAAGGCCGGCATCGTGGAGAAGTCGGGCGCCTGGTACTCCTATGACGGCCAGCGCATCGGCCAGGGCCGCGAGAACGCCAAGCTGTTCCTCGCCCAGAACAAGGACATCGCGGACAAGATCGAGGCCCAGGTCCGCCAGAACGCAGGCCTGATCGGCCAGGCCCTGGTCCATGGCGACGACACACCCGCCAAGGAAGAAGACGAAGAGTAAGACGTTTTTTGACGTTCCCTGTTGGCATGGGGAACGGCTCCAGAAGGGGCGCCCATAACCTGGGCGCCCCTTCGTCGTTTGGAAGCCAATGGCAGAGCGAAATACCCCTTTACCCTCCCCTTGAGGGAGGGTCGAAAAATCCCCTTCGATTTTTCGGGGAGGGGTCCAGGTGGTTACCACCGCTGACCCCTCCCCGAAATTCGCTGCGCAAATTTCGACCCTCCCTCAAGGGGAAGGTAAACCACTCCATCGGGCCCAATCGCCCACGGGATGACAACTTAAAGCCTCGCCGTTACAAGCTTTCCCCATGAAAAGCCTCGCAGACGTCCGCTCGAACTTCCTCGATTTCTTTGCAGCCCGGGGCCACACGCCCGTGCCGTCCTCCCCGCTTGTGCCGCGCAACGACCCCACCTTGCTGTTCACCAATGCGGGCATGGTGCAGTTCAAGAACGTTTTCACCGGCCAGGAAAAGCGCACCTACAGCCGCGCCGCCTCTTCGCAGAAATGCGTCCGCGCCGGGGGCAAGCACAACGACCTCGACAATGTGGGCTACACCGCGCGCCACCACACCTTCTTCGAGATGCTGGGCAATTTCTCCTTCGGCGATTACTTCAAGGAAGATGCCATCGCGTTTGCCTGGGATCTGATCACAAAGGATTTCGGCCTTTCCAAAGACCGCCTGCTCGCCACCGTCTATGCCGACGATGACGAAGCCTTTGCGCTGTGGAAGAAAATCGCAGGCCTTCCCGATTCAAAGATCATCCGGATCAACTCCTCGGCCAATTTTTGGTCGATGGGCGATACCGGCCCGTGCGGCCCGTGCTCGGAAATCTTCTACGACCATGGCGACAAGATTCCCGGCGGCCCCCCCGGTAGCCCGGATGAGGATGGCGACCGTTTTGTCGAGATCTGGAATCTCGTCTTCATGCAGTTCGACCAGCAGGCGGGCGGCGAACGCCTGAACCTGCCCCGCCCGTCCATCGACACCGGCATGGGCCTCGAACGCCTCGCCGCCGTCCTGCAAGGCGTGACGGACAATTACGACATTGATCTCTTCCGCCATCTGATCGCGGCCTCTGTCGAAGCCAGCGGCGCGAAAAGCGAAGGCGAAGCCCGTTTCAGCCATCGCGTGATCGCCGATCATTTGCGCTCGACCTCATTTCTCATCGCCGACGGCGTGTTGCCGTCGAATGAAGGGCGCGGCTATGTGCTTCGCCGCATCATGCGCCGCGCCATGCGCCACGCCCATCTGATCGGCAGCCGCGATCCGCTGATGTATCGCCTCGTGCCTGCGCTCGTCGCCGAAATGGGAACGGCCTATCCCGAACTCGTGCGCGCCCAGGCGCTCATCGCCGAAACGCTGAAGCTCGAAGAAACCCGCTTCCGCGATACGCTCGCCCGCGGCCTCAAACTGCTGGATGAAGCAACCGGCTCCATGAGCAAGGGCGATACGCTGGCGGGCGATGTCGCCTTCAAGCTCTACGATACGTATGGCTTCCCGCTCGATCTCACCGAAGATGCGCTGCGCGCGCGCGACATCCATGTCGATACGGCGGGCTTCACGGCCGCGATGAAGAAGCAGCGCGAAGATGCGCGCAAAGCCTGGAGCGGATCGGGCGAAGCCGCCACCGACACGCAATGGTTCGCCTTGCGCGAGGAATTGGGCGCCACGGAATTCCTTGGCTACGACACCGAAAATGCCGAAGGCACCATCCTCGCCATCGTGAAGGATGGTGCGCGGGCAAATGAAGTGAAGGCCGGTGAAACCGCGTTCATCCTCACCAACCAGACTCCGTTCTACGGCGAATCCGGCGGCCAGATCGGCGATCAGGGCACAATGGCCACCGCCAAAGGCGCCAGGGCTGTGGTGACCGATACCGACAAGAAGCTGGGCGCGCTGCACGCGCATCTGGTGGAGGTGCGCGCGGGCGAATTCAGCGTTGGCGAATCCGTCGATCTCAAGGTCGATGGCGAACGCCGCAGAGCCACCCGCGCCAACCATTCCGCGACACATCTGCTGCATGCCGCGCTGAAACGCACCCTCGGGCCGCACGTTTCGCAAAAAGGCTCGATGGTCGGGCCCGACCGCCTGCGCTTCGATTTCAGCCACCCAAAGGCCGTGAGCCATGACGAGCTCATGCAGATCGAACGCAACGTCAACACGATCATCCGCCAGAACTCCGATGTCTCCACCCGGCTGATGCCCACAGACCAGGCGATCAAGGCGGGCGCTGAAGCTTTGTTCGGGGAAAAATATGGCGACGAAGTGCGCGTCCTCACCATGGGAGACGACGACACCGGCGAGTTGAAACCCTATTCCGTCGAACTGTGCGGCGGCACCCATGTGCGCCGTCTGGGCGATATCGGCCTGTTCACGATCCTTTCGGAAAGTGCGGTTGCCTCGGGCGTGCGCCGCATCGAGGCGCTGACGAGCGAAGGCGCGCGGCTTTATCTCGCAGGCCAGGCCGAACTCGCGCGCGAAGCCGCGGGCACGCTCAAAACCAGCCCCGCCGAATTGCCCGCGCGCGTGGCGCAACTCTCCGAAGAACGCCGCAAGCTCGAACGCGAATTGAACGATGCCAAACGCGCGCTCGCGCTCGCCGGCCCCGCGCGTGCCGATGAAAGCGACGACGCCAAAGAGATCAACGGCGTGAAAGCGGTGCTGCGCACCGTCGAAGGCGTCTCTGCGAAAGATCTCAAGGGCCTTGCCGACGATGCGAAAGCCAAGATCGGTTCGGGCGTCGTTGCCTTCGTCGCGGTGGCGGATGGCAAAGCCTCTCTCGTCGTCGGCGTGACCGACGATCTGAAGGACAAGATCAACGCGGTCGATCTGGTGAAGGTCGGTGCCGAACAACTGGGCGGCAAGGGCGGCGGCGGACGCCCCGACATGGCGCAAGCAGGCGGCCCCGATGCGGGCAAGGCAAACGATGCGCTGGCGGCAATCGAGAAACGCCTGAGCGAACTCGCGCCCGCGTGAGTGGAGAAATTCTCTTCCTCCAAGGGCGATACGACTGCAAGTAGAATCCCACGCGATTTTACGAAGCGAATGGCTCCCCGATCCTGAGCGCGCACCCAAGTTCGATAAGCATTGAGCCCCATGCGGTCTCAAGCTATAAGGCAGATGTGTTCACTACGTTGTGCTGAGCCACCCCCGGCCCATGAAGCAATCGCAAGGCGAATAACTTGCGGCGACACAAAACTTACACCGTATCGATTCAAAGATTGCGATTGCAGTAGGCGCGAGGCGACATTCAACGCCCTCGCGTAACGCATTACCGAGTTCTCTTTTCTGTGCATTCACGTCCCTTTGATGGAGAGCGCCATCACGTTCGATCAAATGCCGGAAATCGCGTGCGTCGTCCCACCCGACGAGAGAAGACAGCCCCCATATCGCATCCCTTCCCCGATTATCCGCAAGCCGTTTGGAAAAAGGAGATCAAGCATATGAAGGAAAAGCCGGACGACGCACTATTGCCCGCGCCGATCAACCGCCGCGAGGGTCTCAAATTCAGCGCAGCGAGCATCATGGCATCGATATTGCCGGGGTCCACGCTGGCCATGCTGCAAGCCACTCAGTCTCAAGCGAAAGAGGATGAACCCATGACCGATGCAACCGCCATTCGTCCGTTTCACATCAGCTTTCCCGAAACAGACCTCACCGAATTGCGCCGGCGCGTAAAGCTCACCCGGTGGCCCGACCGCGAACAGGTTGCCGATGCAACGCAAGGCGTGCAGCTCGCGACGATGAAAAAGCTCGCGCAGCATTGGGCAACCGAATATGACTGGCGCAAATGCGAGGCGAAGCTGAACGCGCTGCCGAATTTCATCACCCAGATCGATGGCCTCGACATTCACTTCATCCACGTCCGTTCGAAGCATGAAAATGCGTTGCCGCTGATCGTCACGCATGGCTGGCCCGGCTCGATCATCGAACAGTTGAAGATCATCGGCCCGCTGACCGACCCGACCGCGCATGGCGGGGCGGCATCGGATGCATTTCATCTCGTGATTCCGTCGCTTCCCGGTTACGGCTTCTCGGGCAAACCCACAGCGCCGGGATGGAACCCCGTCAGCATCGCGAAAGCGTGGGCGACGCTCATGCAGCGCCTTGGCTACACAAGATATGTGGCGCAGGGCGGCGATTGGGGCAATGCGATTTCGGAGGTGATGGCTTTGCAGCAGCCGCCGGGATTGCTCGGCATTCACACCAACATGGCGGCGACCGTTCCGGCGGATGTTTCGAAGGCACTTTCCGCGGGCGGCCCACCTCCCGCCGGGCTTTCGCCGGAGGAAAAACACGCGTGGGACCAGCTCGATGATTTCTACAAGAATGGGTTGGGCTACGCCAACGAAATGGCGCTGCGGCCGCAGACGCTCTACGGACTTGCCGATTCGCCGGTTGGTCTCGCGGGCTGGATACTCGATCACGATATTCGCAGCTATCAGATGATCGTCCGCGTTTTCGACGGCGAGCCCGAAGGGCTGAGCCGCGACGATGTTCTCGACAACATCACGCTTTATTGGCTGACGAACACAGCGGTGTCTTCGGCGCGCCTCTACTGGGATACGGCGCACAACTTGCCGCCGGGTGGCTTCTTCGATGTGAGAGGGGTCAAGCTACCGGTCGGCGTGAGCGCCTTTGCGGAAGAAATTTATCAAGCGCCCAAGAGCTGGTCCGAGAAGGCATATGTGAAGCTCGCCTATTATGGCAGCCATCCCAAGGGCACGCATTTCGCGGCATGGGAACAACCCGCGCTCTTCGTTTCCGATGTGCGCGCAACGTTCAAATCTCTGCGATAACCGGATGGAGCACGGGCGCGACACACGCCCGTGCTCCCCGTATCACGGCGTCACGCAGAACAGGCAAATCTTGTTGCCTGTCGGATCGCGCAGATAGGCCGCATAAAATCCCTGCTGCGCATCCGGCGGGCGAAAACCGGGCGGGCCTTCGTCGCTTCCGCCGTTCTTCATGCCGCTGTCATAGGCGGCTTTCACCGCTCCGGGCGAAGGTGCGGCAAACGCGATCATGATGCCGTTGCCGGAATGCGCGGGCTTGCCGTTCGCGGGTTGGGCGGTGATGGCGCTGTGACAATCCATGAAGGTCTTGCCGCCACCTTCCTTGCCGTAACCTATCCAGCCGCCATCGGCGAATTTGCGTTCAGACCCGAGCGGGGCGAACACCGCATCGTAAAACTTCCCCGACGCCTCGCCGTCCAAGGCGCCGATGGTGACATAGCCGATCATGGAAATGCTCCGTGTGAATGGAAGCGCATAGTAGATCACCATGAGAACATAACAAGAACAATTGCGCCGACCCGGTATTGCACAATCCGCATGGCAGGCGATGCTCCCCCAAATACGGGGAGCGAACGATGCGCAGATTTCTTGTCGGCCTTTTGGTCCTGATCGCGCTGGGGGCGGGCGCAATCTGGTTCTTCAGCGTGCCCGATATTCCGCGCGGCGAGCTCGAGGCGAAATACGCAAAACCACCCTCGCAATTCGTGATGCTGCCCGATGGCGCGCGCGCCCATATCCGCGATCAGGGCCCGCGCGATGCCCCCGTGCTGGTGCTGGTGCACGGCTCGAACGCCTCGCTCCTGACCTGGGTGCCGTGGGTGAACCGCCTCGACAAAAATTTCCGCGTCGTCACGCTCGATCTGCCGGGCCACGGCCTGACGGGAGCGGTGCCCAACGAAGACTATTCGCAGGAAGCCATGGTGACTTTCACCAAAGAAATCGCCGACAAGCTGCACCTCGCCAAATTCGCCATCGGCGGCAATTCGATGGGCGGCGGCGTGGCCGCGCGCTTCGCCGAGGAATATCCCGATCGCGTGACGCATTTGATCCTGGTCGATGCGGCGGGCATGCCGACCGAACAGGGCGACAAGATTCCCCTCGCCTTCCGCATCGCGCGCATACCCGTCATCAACAATGTGATGCTCTACGTCACGCCGCGCTCCATCGTGACCGAGGGCCTGAACGACGCGATCATCCACAAGGAGATCATCACCGACCGCATGATCGACATCTATTGGGATTTCGCGCGCATGGAAGGCACGCGAAAGGCCACGTTGAAGCGTTTCTCAATCCCGTGGAACCACGATGTCGAACGCGATATTGCCAGGATCAAAGCACCCACATTGATCCTATGGGGTGCGCAAGATCACCTGATCCCTGTCGAGGCCGCACACAAATTCGCAAGCGCCATCGCGGGATCCAAGCTGATCGTCTACCCCGCAACCGGCCATATCCCGCATGAAGAAGTGCCCGATGAGTCGGCGGCAGCCGTGCGCACGTTTCTCAACGGGGCCTGAACCTCAGCGTTTTGCGGCCAGGTCGAATTTCAGCTTGAGGTATTTCTGGTACACCATATCGCGCACATAGCGCGCATGGATCAGGCCGACTGCGCCATCGCGCCATCCGCCTTTCACGACATACCATTGCACCCAGATCAGCCATGGCAGCACCACGATGCGCAGCCAGCCGGGCTCGACGCCACGCGCCTGAAGATCGCGGGCGCCAAGCGTCGAATACTGATTCAGCTTGCCATAGAGATCGTCGATGCTGTCGCAAGTGTGGTGCAGCAACGGCTCCTCGATGGCTTCGGAGCGGGTAAACCCTGTGAGGCTCTCATGCACATGGCGGCCCGCGATGTAATGGGCGGCCTGCCTGTCGAACAGCCGCACCGGCCAATCGGGGCAGGATGAGGGATAGAAACAATGGATCCGGCGGCCAAGCAGATACCATTCGCGCCGGATTCCAAACGCCTGTGAATTGTTGGGCGTTGCGAAATCCGATGCCTTCAGCGCGGCGATGCGCTGTGCCAGCGCCTCGCTCATCACCTCGTCGGAATCGAGCGCGAGAATCCAGCGGTTTGTGCAGGCGCTTACCGCGAAGGTCCGTTGCGCGGTGAAATTCTCGAACGCATGGCGAATGAAGCGCGCGCCATGGGCTGCCGCGATCATTTCGGTTGCATCGCTGCTGTCGGAATCGACGATCACGATCTCGTCGGCCACGCCGCGCAGCGCGCGCAGAACTTCATCCAGCCGCCGCGCGCTGTTGTAGGTCAGAACGTAACAGGACAGTTCCATCCTGCCGCCGCCGCGCAATGGCCGTTCAGGCCATCGCCTTTTTCAGGTTCTCGTCAACCTTGTCGAGGAAGCCTTCGGTCGTGAGCCATTTCTGTTCAGGCCCCACAAGCAGCGCCAGATCCTTGGTCATGAAGCCCGCCTCCACCGTGTCGACACAAACTTTTTCTAGCGTGTGCGCAAATTTGTCGAGTGCCGCATTGCCATCGAGCTTGGCACGGTGCGCCAGCCCGCGCGTCCAGGCGAAGATCGAGGCGATGGAATTGGTCGATGTCGCCTTGCCCTTCTGGTGTTCGCGATAGTGGCGCGTCACCGTGCCGTGCGCGGCTTCGGCTTCCACGATCTTGCCGTCCGGCGACAGCAGCACCGATGTCATCAGGCCGAGGCTGCCAAAGCCTTGCGCCACGGTGTCGGATTGCACGTCGCCATCGTAATTCTTGCAGGCCCACACATAGCCGCCGCTCCATTTGAGCGCGGATGCCACCATGTCGTCGATCAGGCGATGCTCATAGGTGATGCCCGCTTCCTTGAACTTCGCGGCGAACTCCGCATCGAACACTTCCTGGAACAAATCCTTGAAGCGCCCGTCATAGGCTTTGAGAATGGTGTTCTTGGTCGACAGATAGACCGGATATTTGCGGTTCAAGCCGTAATTCATCGAGGCGCGCGCGAAATCGCGGATCGAATCGTCCAGGTTGTACATCGCCATGGCGACGCCCGAACTCGGGGATTTGAACACTTCGTGCTCGATCACCTTGCCGTCTTCGCCGACGAATTTGATGGTCAGCGTGCCGGCGCCGGGGAATTTGAAATCGGTGGCGCGGTATTGGTCACCGAAGGCATGGCGCCCGATCACGATGGGCTGCGTCCAGCCCGGCACAAGGCGCGGCACGTTGGAGCAGATGATCGGTTCGCGGAAGATCACCCCGCCCAGGATGTTGCGGATCGTGCCGTTGGGCGACTTCCACATCTTCTTGAGCTTGAATTCCTCGACGCGGGCTTCATCGGGCGTGATGGTGGCGCATTTCACGCCCACGCCATGTTTCTTGATCGCCTCGGCGGCATCGATGGTCACCTGATCGCCTGTGGCATCGCGGTGCTCGATTCCCAGATCGTAATATTCCAGTTTGACGTCCAGATAGGGCAGGATCAGCTTCTTCTTGATGAGGTCCCAGATAATGCGGGTCATCTCGTCGCCATCGAGCTCGACGACCGGATTGGCAACCTTGATCTTGTCCATGGAAATCCTCGAAAGAGTGGGAAGCTGGGTGTGTATTAGCGAGGCCATTTTGCAGCGTCAAAGGTACAGATTCCCTTTCCCGCCTCTCCCCATGACGGGAGGTGAGATTTGAGCCTTCCCCCCGCCATCATCCTGTCCCACCCGCAACTGGGCGAAAACATCGGCGCGGCGGCCCGCGCCATGAAGAATTTCGGCCTGTCGGACCTGCGCCTCGTCGCCCCGCGCGATGGCTGGCCCAACGAAAAGGCCAGTGTCATGGCCGCGGGCGCCACCGGCATCCTGGAAACCGCCCGGGTCTTCGCCACCGCAGAGGAAGCGCTGGCCGACCTCCATCTCGTCTACGCCACCACCGCGCGGGAACGCGGCTTCACAAAGCCGGTGCTGACGCCGGCCGCAGCCGCCGCCCGCCTGCATGAGGCCTCTGCCGCGGGCAGCCGCTCCGGCATCCTGTTCGGCGGCGAACGCTCCGGCCTCGACAATGAGGAAGTCTCGCTCGCCACGGCCATTGTCAGCATCCCCACCGATACGTTTGCCTCCCTCAATCTGGGGCAGGCTGTGCTTCTGCTGGGTTACGAATGGTTCAAATCGGCGGACGCAACGCCCCCCGAACGCCTCGATCACGGCCCGCTTGCCCGCCCGGCCACCCGCGAGGAGATGTTCCACCTCTTCGCCCATCTGGAAGACGAACTTCTCAAATCCAATTTTCTCTACCCGCCCGACAAAGCGCACGCGATGATGCGCAACATCCGCGCCATGCTCACCCGCGCCGATTTCACCGATCATGAAGTGCGCACGCTGCGCGGCATGATCGTGGCGCTGGTGCGCAACAAGCACCGCGCACCCCCGCCAACCTCCTGATCGCGAAAAGCGCCCGGCTGTGATAGGCCGCACCCCATGGTCCTCCCGATACTGATCTTCGTAAGTCTGGCCGTCGTGGCAGCCCTGTTCGTGGCGTGGCCGATCCTGCGCCTGCACGAAAGGCCCAGGCGCGCCCGCATCGCCATGGCATCCGCACTTGCGCTTGTCGTGCTCGGCATTGGCGGCGGGCTTTATCTGGCGCTCGGCCATCCGGAGATCGCCCTGCGCGATCCCGCCCAAGCCATGAAGGGCCGCGACATTCGCGCGCTGGTGGCTTTGCTGGCGCGCAAGGTGCGCGATACGCCAGACGATCCGCGCGGCTTTGTGTTTCTGGGCCGCGGCTATCTCACCCTCAACGATCCGGGAGAGGCCGCCAAGGCTTTCGCGCGCGCGCTCGCCCTTCAGCAACGCCAGCACAAGGTCGATCCCGAACTCTATTCGGCCTATGGCGAAGCGTTGACGCGCGCGGCCTCTGGCGCGGTGACGCCCGACGCGGAAACCGCTTTCCGCAGCGCGCTGACCCTGAACCCGCGCGATCCGGCCGCGCGCTATTATCTGGGACTGGCATATGCCTCGCGCGGACAGGCCGACAAAGCGCTCCCGCTCTGGGAGAGCCTGCTCGCAGACATGCCCGCCTCACCCTTGCGGTCGGAATTGGTGGATCGCGTCGCCGCCCTGAAAGCGCGCGCGGGCGGCGGCGCACCCGATATTTCCGCCATGGTGGCCGGCCTCGCCGCCCGCCTCAAAACCCAACCTGACGATCCGGAAGGCTGGCAACGCCTGGTGCGCGCCTATTCCGTTCTGGGCGATTCCGAAAAAGCGAAAGCCGCGCTTGCCGATGGCCGCAGGGCGATGGCGAAGAACCCAATGGCGCTGGCGGCGCTCAACGAAGAAGCCAAAGCTCTAAAGCTCTCGCCATAAACGCCTACCTCCTTGCAGGCAGGCAAGAACACAACAAAAAACGGCGACCTTTCGGCCGCCGTCTTTTTCCCCCGGGCGTTTCCCCTCTAATTACGAAACGCGTCCCTGCCATACGGGCCAGCAATTGGTTTTGCCGCCCGCCTTAACTGCATTGTAGAGCTTGATCTGCGCGTCTTCGGCGCTCGCGCCCGATTGTTCGGCCATGTAGTCCGAACCGCCCGCGCACCAGACGTAGAATTCATGATTGCCGGACGAAACGAAATCCGACTGCTTGCTGTAGGTAAGACTCGTTGCCGTCGCGACGCCTGCTGCCGCGACGATCACGCCGCACACTGCCGCTCCCAAAATCCGCTTCTTCATCGTTCTTTTTCTCCCTAGCAGTGTTGCATGACGCGCATAGCGCGTTGCCACCCCGGTGGGCCTGGATCTCCAGGCCCGGCACGTTCGAATTCGGACGATTGCTCCCAACCCGCGCATCGACGGCTAAGGCCGTTCTTCACGCGCTGAAATGTTATGTAACAATCTTAAGCTTGTCGAGGCTTTTTCGCGAGGCGGAACAGAGTCTTACATAAAAAGCCGTTTAGTTCCCCATGCGTTCGGGTTTTTCCCCCTCGGCCCGGATCATGGCTTCGATGGCCTCAGCCGCCCTCTCGACCCCAGGCAAATCCCGGCCCCGGGCGACCAATTGGACCCCGAATCCGTCCTCCCGGTAGAAGGGATATGAGCCGATCGCGACCTCGGGATGTTCGTTCTGGATGCGCGCCAATGCCGCAGCGATTCGCCCCTCGCCCAGCCGGGTGCTGACGGTGATCGAATGCACCACCGCGCCACGCTGTAGCTCCGGCTCGATGTTCTCCAGCATGGCCCGCATGATCATCGGCACGCCCGCCATGGTGTAAACATTACCGACCCGGAACCCCGGCGCGGTGGAGACGCTGTTCTTCACCAGCACGCCGCCCAGCGGCACGCGCGCCATGCGCTTGCGCATCTCGTTGAAATCTTCCGAGTTCTTGTAGCGGGCGCCCAGCATGGCCAGCGCCTCGGGGTGATAGTCGATGCCCACGCCAAACGCCTTGGCGATGGCGTCCGCCGTGATGTCGTCATGCGTCGGCCCGATGCCGCCCGTGGTGAAGACATAGGTGTAGCGGGCGCGCAGCGCGTTGAGCGCGGCCACGATCTCGTCCTCCACATCGGGAACCACGCGGGCTTCCTTGAGGTCGATCCCCAGGGCCGCGAGGAACCGGGCGATGTAATGGGTGTTGGTGTCCTGCGTGCGGCCGGAGAGAATCTCGTCCCCGATCACGAGGACGGCGGCGGTAACGGGCGGCTTGGTTTCGGTCATTTGGAGTTTCGGTCGGGGCTCTTTTCGGGCCGGGCCCGCACGGTGTAAGGATTGCTTGGATTTTGTAAGATAAGCATGGGTGCAGGGCCGCTCCAAGCACCCCATATAAGGCGCCAGATGACGTTCCAGTCCGAAGCCAGCACATTCGAAGCCGTCCGCCGCGCCAGTTTCGCGGTGACGCTGCACAATGCCGATGGTTTCGCCGGTATGCGCAAGGCCGGCCGGCTCGCCGCCGAAGTGCTCGACCTGATGGTGGAGCTGGTGAAGCCGGGCGTGACCACGGCTGCGCTCGACAAGGTTGCCTATGATTATATCGTGAGCAACGGCGCGCTTCCGGCCTGCCTTGGCTATCGCGGCTATCGCAACACGCTGTGCACCTCGCTCAATCATGTCGTCTGCCACGGCATCCCCAACGACAAGCCGCTGCGCGATGGCGACATCATAAATATCGACGTGACGGTGATCGTCGATGGTTATCACGGCGACACGAGCCGCATGTATCTGGTAGGCGATGTGAAGCGCAAAGCCGCCCGCCTCGTCGAAATCACCTATGACGCGATGATGCGTGGCATCAACATCGTCAAACCCGGCAAGACAACGGGCGACATCGGCCACGCCATCCAATCCTATGCCGAGGGCGAGGAGCGCTGCGCGGTGGTGCGCGATTTCTGCGGCCATGGCGTCGGCCGCGTGTTTCATGCCCTGCCCAACATCGTGCATTACGGCCGCGAGGGCCATGGGCTCGCGCTGAAGCCCGGCATGTTCTTCACCGTCGAGCCGATGATCAATCTCGGCGGTTATGGCGTGAAAGTTCTCAACGATGGCTGGACGGCGGTGACGCGTGACCGCTCGCTTTCCGCCCAATTCGAACATTCCGTGGGGGTAACAGAGGATGGCGTCGAAATCTTCACCCTCTCGCCAAAAGGCTGGCACAAGCCTCCCTACATCTGATGGCCTCGAAGATGCGAGCCGCATCTTCGAACCCGCACCCCATTACCTCGATCATCGTCAGCGCCTGCGCACCCGCTTTCTCGAAGGCGGCGCAAACGCGATGCCCGATTATGAAATCATGGAACTGGTTCTCTTCGCCGCGATCCCGCGCCGCGATGTGAAGCCGCTGGCCAAGAAACTGATCTCCCATTTCGGCAATTTCGCCGAAGCAATTGCTGCCCCCATCGACCGGCTGATGGAGATAGACGGCGTTGGCGAAAGCGTGGCCACGCATCTGAAGATCGTGGAAGCCGCGGCCTTGCGGCTTTCCAAGACGCAGGTGCTCGGAAAGCCCGCGCTCAATTCCTGGAACGCGCTGGTTGACTATTGCACCGCCGCGATGGCGCGAAATCCCTATGAAGAATTCCGCATCCTGTTTCTGGATCGCAAGAACATGCTGATCGCCGACGAGGTGCAAAACAAAGGCACCATCGACCACACGCCCGTCTATCCGCGCGAGATCGTCAAGCGCGCGCTGGAACTTGGCGCCTCCGCGATCATCCTGGTGCACAACCACCCATCGGGCGATCCCACACCGTCGCGAGCCGACATCGAAATGACCCGACAGATCGCCGATGCCGCCAAAGCCCTGCACGTGGCCGTCCACGATCATCTCGTGATCGGCCGAAGCGGGCATGCGAGTTTTAAGGCGCTGGGATTGCTTTAATGCGACAATGACAATCCCAAGCTACCGCGCTAAAACACCCCCATGCTGAAACTCACCGACAAAACCCTTCTGCGGGCCGATTCTTATGTGAATGGCGCGTGGACCGCCGCGCGCGCCAATGCGCGTTTCCCCGTCACCAATCCAGCCACCGGCGAAACCATCGCCGAAGTTGCCGATCTCGATGCGCAAGACACCCGCGCGGCGATCGACGCTGCCTACGAGGCCCAACCGGCGTGGCGCGCGAAGACGGCGAAAGAGCGCGCCATCCTGATGCGCAAATGGTTCGAGCTCATCATGGCCAACCAGGAAGACCTGGCGCAGATCATGACCGCCGAACAGGGAAAGCCGCTCGCCGAAACGCGCGGCGAAGTGGCTTACGGCGCATCCTTCATCGAATGGTTCGCGGAGGAAGGTAAGCGCGTCTATGGCGACGTGATCCCCACCAACGCATCGAACCGCCGCATCATCGTGACCAAGCAACCCATCGGCGTCGTCTCCGCCATCACGCCGTGGAATTTTCCCAACGCGATGATCACGCGCAAATGCGCGCCCGCGCTTGCCGCCGGATGCAGCTTCCTCATCAAGCCCGCGGCTGAAACCCCGCTTTCGGCAACGGCGCTGGCCGAGCTGGCGCATCGGGCTGGCATTCCCAAAGGCGTGTTCAACGTCATCACCTCGAAACAAGCCTCCAAGGTCGGCCTCGAACTCACGCAGAACCCGAAGATCGCGAAATTCTCCTTCACCGGCTCCACGCCCATCGGCAAACAGCTGATGGCGCAATGCGCGACCACGGTGAAGAAAGTCAGCCTCGAACTGGGCGGCAACGCGCCCTTCATCGTGTTTGATGACGCCGATCTCGATGCCGCGGTCGAAGGCGCTATGGCCTCCAAATACCGCAACATGGGCCAGACCTGCGTCTGCGCGAACCGCCTCTTGGTACAGGAAGGCGTGTATGACGCTTTCGCGCAAAAGCTCGAAGCCCGCGTGCGCCAGATGAAGGTCGGCAATGGCGCCGATGATGGTGTGGTGCAGGGCCCGCTCATCACCATGGCAGCGGTGGAGAAGGTTGAAAAACTCATCGCCGATGGCGTGGCGAAAGGCGCCAAGATTACCGTCGGCGGCAAGCGCCATGCGCTTGGCGGCACCTATTTCGAACCCACCGTGATCGAAAACGCGACACCGGCGATGGAATTCGCCCGCGAGGAAATCTTCGGCCCTGTCGCTGCTCTCTACCGCTTCAAGGATGAGGCCGAGGCCATCGCCATGGCCAACGACACCGAATATGGCCTTGCCGCCTATTTCTACGCCCGCGACATTGGGCGCATCTGGCGCGTGGCGGAGGCGCTGGAATACGGCATCATCGGCATCAATGAGGGCATCATCTCCACCGAAGTGGCGCCTTTCGGCGGCATGAAGGAATCGGGTATAGGCCGCGAAGGCTCCAAATACGGGATCGAGGATTTTCTCGAGATCAAATATCTGGCGCTTGGTGGATTGGGAAAAGAGCAGAAATGATTCCGCGTTACGCACGCCCCGAAATGACGGCGATCTGGTCGCCGGAAACGAAATTTCGCATCTGGTTCGAGATCGAGGCCCATGCGGCCGATGCGCTGGCCGAGCTCGGCGTGATCCCAAAGGAAGCCGCCCAGAAGGTGTGGGACATGGGCTCCCGCGCCGATTTCAACGTGGACCGGATCGACGAGATCGAGCGCGAAGTGAAGCACGACGTCATCGCCTTCCTCACCCACCTCTCGGAAATCGTCGGCCCCGAAGCGCGCTTCGTGCATCAGGGCATGACATCTTCGGATGTGCTGGATACCTGCCTGTCGATCCAGATGAAGCGCGCCGCCGACATTCTGATCGCCGATGTCGATCAATTGCTGGCCGCGCTCAAGAAACGCGCCTTCGAATACAAGACCACACCCACCATCGGCCGCAGCCACGGCATCCACGCCGAGCCCACCACCTTCGGCGTGAAACTTGCGGGCTTCTATGCGGAATTCGTGCGCGCGCGTGCCCGGCTCGTCGCCGCGCGCGAAGAAATCTCCGTCTGCGCGATTTCCGGCGCGGTCGGCACGTTTGCGAATATCGATCCGCGCGTCGAAGAACATGTCGCCGCCAAGCTTGGCCTCACCGCAGAACCTGTTTCCAGCCAGGTGATCCCGCGCGATCGCCACGCGGCTTACTTCGCCACGTTGGGGGTGGTCGCAAGCTCGCTCGAACGCCTCGCCACCGAAATCCGCCACCTGCAACGCACCGAGGTTTTGGAAGCCGAAGAATATTTCTCGGCCGGCCAGAAGGGCTCGTCCGCGATGCCGCACAAACGCAATCCGGTGCTCACCGAAAACCTCACCGGGCTCGCCCGCATGGTGCGCGCCTATGCAATGCCCGCGATGGAAAACGTGGCGCTCTGGCACGAACGCGATATCTCGCATTCCTCCGTCGAACGCTATATCGGCCCGGATGCCACGATCACGCTGGATTTCGCGCTGGCGCGCGCCGCTGGCGTGGTCGAAAAACTGATCGTCTATCCCGAACGCATGCAGGAAAATCTCGATCGCACGCGCGGCCTGGTTCACAGCCAGCGCGTTTTGCTGGCGCTGACGCAAGCAGGCGTGAGCCGGGAGGATTCCTATCGCCTCGTCCAGCGCAACGCGATGCACGCATGGAACGGCGAAGGCGCATTGTTCGATCTGTTGAAGGCCGATGCGGAAGTGATCAAAGCGGTGCCGCTGGCCCAGCTCGAAAAACTGTTCGACCTCGGCTACCACTTCAAGCACGTCGACACGATCTTCAAACGCGTGTTTGGGAACGCATAATTCGATCATCTTACCTGTCATGGCCCGCGAATGCGGGCCATGACAGGTGATGCCGAACAATAGCGCCGGTTTTCTTCAGACCACAATCTGCTGCATTCAACCAAATGTCAGCTGGGTGGCCCGCATTCGCGGGCCATGACAATCGAGTTTTGATCCTGATAGGTTATCTTCAAGCTATTGGGGGGCATCACATGATTATCACCACCACAACGGCCACGCGCATCAGCCTCGCCGCCGCGCTCCTCCTTCTCGCGGTCGTGATCTACAGCGCCCTCCAACCGGCCATGGGTGTGTGCGGCGGGCTTGACCCCACCTACCAGCCGATCATCGCTTTCGAACTCGCCCGCTCCGTGGCCGATTTGCATGCCATATTCGGGGCCGCACCCGGCACCTGCCGCGAAGCCCTCACCGCGCAATTCGCCTTCCTCAATACGGGCGACAATCTCCTCTTCATTCCGCTCTATGGCGTGTTCCTCGTTTTCTTCTTCCTCGGCATACGCCACACAAGGCTCGCGCGTGCCGGCGCGATTCTCGTGATCGCGGCCTGTCTCGCCGACTACATCGAGAACGCCTGCCTCTTCCGCATCGCCATCAATCCGGATGTACAGAGCCCCGCCCTCTCGCTGCTCCCATGGGCCACCGGCGTCAAATGGATGGGCCTTGCCATCGCAGGCGGCATCGGCGGCATCATCCTCTCGCGGCGCGGCGGATGGCGCTGGATCGTTGCCGGCCTGTGCTTTGCGGGCGCGGTGCTGGTGACGCTCGCGATCATCGCCCCACACAATTTCGGCCGCTTCGCCTCAAACGGCGTCACGATAAGCTGGGTGGTGTTCCTGATCGCCGACGCAAGCGCAGTTCTGCGCCCTCAGGCCGCCCGTATCGAGTAGCGCACCGGCAGCGTCTTCAGCCCGCTCACGAACACAGATTGCACACGCTTGGCCTCGCCCACCTGTTCGATGTGATCGAGCCGCTTCAGCAGTTCGGCGAAGAACGCCTTGATCTCCATTCTCGCCATGTGCTGCCCCAGGCACACATGGGCGCCAAAGCCAAACGCGACCTGCCGGTTGGGGTCACGGTCGACCTTGAAGGCGAACGGATCGGCAAACACATCTTCGTCGCGATTGCCGGAAATATAGAGCAGCGACAGCGCATCGCCCTTCTTGATCGTGCGCCCGCGCAGTTCATAATCCTGCATCGCGGTGCGCATGAAGTGCTGCACCGGCGTCGTCCAGCGGATCATCTCCTCCACCGCCGAATTGAGCAGTGCGGGATTTTCCTTCAGCTTCTTCATCTCGGAGGGATTCTGGATCAGCGCCTGCAACCCGCCCGCGATGGTGGAGGCGGTCGTGTCATGCCCCGCCGTCGCCACGATGATGTAATACGACGCCGTTTCTATATCGCCCAGCGGGCAGCCATTCACCTTGCCGTTGGCGATGACGCTCGCAAGGTCTTCACCTGGACAGGCGCGGCGTTCGGCGGTGATGCCCTGGAAATACGAAAAGAAATCCAGGATCACATTGCTTGTTTCGGTGGAGCCGGGGCGCTGCATATCCGGGTCGGTGCCGCCGAACAATTCCTGCGTCAGCTTGAGCATGCGCGGCTCATCGGTTTCCGGCACGCCCATGATCGACATGATGACATGCAGCGGATAGTAGACCGCGATCGCCTTGGTGAAATCGCACTCCGGCCCGATCTCCATCATCTTGTCGACATAGCGCTTGGAAAGCTCGTGCACGCGCGCTTCAAGCTTCTTGATGTTGCCCGGCATGAACCAGGGCTGTGTCAGCCCGCGATAGGCGCGATGATCGGCGCCATCCATGTCGATCAAGGTGCGCAGCGGCGACACGCGGCCCGTCTTCGGGTCGGGCCCACCCCACATCGCGGCAAGGGATTTTTCCGCTTCGATGTCCATCAACGTCGAGCGCGGTTCGTTGTGGAAAATTTCGTTGAGCTTTTCGACTTCCAGGATGTCGGCATGTTTCGTCACCGCCCAATAGGGGCGCACGCCTTCGGGCGCCGTCCAATGCACGGGATCGTTCTGCCTGAGGTCGGTGAGGATCGCGTGCAGTCTTTTCTCGTCGCCATAGGTGGCGGGAGAGGCAATGGCATTGTCGATCGAACTCATGTTGAACCTCGGAGCAGCCGCGCCGATTGTTCTTCAATCGCGCACGGCTCGCAAGGCGCAAAATGGAAGTAGAATGCGAGCCCGGCTCAGCTTGGCAGCGCGAACGCGATCACCTGATCGCCGCGCTTGGTGTTCGATTTGGCATGTCCGCCCGCCGCGATCACGACATATTGCCGCCCGTGCCACAGATATGTCATCGGCGTCGCCTGCCCGCCCGCGGGCAATCGCCCGCGCCACAACTCGCGCCCCGTCTTTGCATCGAATGCGCGCAGGTAATTGTCGAGCGCCGCCCCGATGAACACCAGCCCGCTTGCCGTTGCTATGGGCCCGCCGAAATTGGGCGTGCCGGTCTTTCCAAGGAGGTATTGGGAAAGCGGCGCGAGATCTTCCGTCGTCCCCAGCGGCACCGACCAGATTACATGCCCGTCATGCATATCGATCGCGTGCAATTGCCCCCATGGCGGCGGATTGCACGGCATGCCGAGCGGCGAGACCGCCACCACGCGCCGCACCCCGTAAGGCGTGCCTGCCTGCGGCGAGATTTCCTTGTCCGGCTCCGCGCGCCTGGCGGCTGCGAAATCCTTTCGCGGTATCAGCTTCACAATGTGAATGGCGCTCGACGTGTTCACATAAACCACATCGCGCGAGGCATCGAAGGCAAGCCCGCCCCAATTCGCGCCGCCGCCGGTGAACGGATAGATCAGCGTGCCGCCAACGGTGGGCGGGGTGTAAAGCCCATCGGCGCGATTGGCCGCGAGCAATTTGCGACACGCGCCGCGATCCCAGAACGTCAGCCCGAAAGCATCTTCCGGCTTGATGCGGCTGGGCGAAAGCGGCTTGGGTGCCACGGGAAAGGGCTGCGTCGGCGAAAGCACTTCGCCCGGCGCGCCGCCTTGCGGCACCTTGCGCTCCACCATCGGAACAAGCGGCGCGCCCGTTTCGCGATCGAAGCTGAACAGCAGGCCCTGTTTGGTGGCCTGCAACACGGCGGGCCGCGTCTTGCCCTTATAGGTCACCATGCCGAGCGTCGGCTGCGCGGGCACGTCATAATCCCAAACATTGTGATGCACGATCTGGAACGACCACGCGACTTCGCCCGTGTCGATCTTCAGCGCCACCACGGCATCGGCATAGCGATCGTCGCCCTTGCGCTCGGCCCCATAAAAATCGGGGCTCGGGCTCGAGGTCGGCAGGAACACCAGCCCGCGCGCCTCATCCACGCTCATCGGCGCCCACACATTTGCCGCCCCCGCCTTGAAGGGTGCGGAAGCAAGCGGATTGAAACTCCATTTCCGTGCGCCGGTGCGTGCATCGAAGGCATTCACGACGCCCGGCAATTCGCCGAGGCGCTGGTTGTCATCGATCGACGAGCCCACAATCACCAGCCCGCGCGCCACCACCGGCGGCGATGTGATGGCGACTTCGCCTGCCCGCGCCACCTTGAACTGCGGATCGACAGCCACGGTGCCGTTGCGCCCAAAACCGGGGCATGGCCTGCCCGTTTTCGCGTCCAGCGCGATCAGCCGGCGATCATTGGTGTTGAGGAAAATGCGCTGGGCGCAAACCCCCGCATCCGCCGCCTTCCAGAACGCCACGCCCCGGCAATCGTAATTGTTGGCGTAACGCACATGCGGATCGATCTTCGGATCGAACCGCCACACTTGCTTGCCTGTGCCCGGATCGACCGCGCTCACCGCATTGAACGGCGAACACACATAAAGCCGCCCGTCGGCCAGGATCGGCGTGTTCTCGAATGAGGCGTCCCTGACGGAATCAGGGTGGGCCGCCATGGCGCCGGTGGAAAACGTCCACGCCACCGAAAGCCTGCCCACATTCTGCGGCGTGATCTGCCGGGCAGCCGAGAATCGCTGCCCGCCCTGATCGCCGCCATAGGCGGGCCAGCCGGGCTCGGCGCCATGCACCGGGCCAGCGAACAGCGAAATGGCGAGCAGCGAACGGGCAAGGACTCTTCTCATGGCCCCTCCCCTCATTCGCTATTCGCCACCAACCATTCGCGTCACTTCTGATGAACGACCTGATCCACCGCCACGGCCAGCAATTCCGCCATCTGCTTGCGGATCACATGTTCGGAGCGGATGATCCCCTTGGCCTCGAAATCCTTCTGGACCTTGCGGTAGACGTCTTCCTCGCCCGCTTCCTCGAAATCGGCCTTCACGACCTCCTTGGCATAATCCTCGGCCGCGGGGCCCGAAATGCCCATTTGGTCCGCCGCCCAGAGGCCCAGAAGCTTGTTGCGGCGCGCGTTCACCTTGAAGCGCGTCTCCTCATCATGGGCCCATTTGGCCTCGGCTGCCTTTTCCCGATCCTTGAACGCGTCGCTCATTCCGTAACCTCTTGAAAATTCGGCATAAAAACCAAAACCTGTGGCCTTCAGACCCGACAATAGCCGAAGGCTGGGGGTGAAAGAACCGTCGCATTGCCGCGACGTTCCCCAAGCCTTAAGTTGGCCTCCCGACGGGGCAAGACAAGCCCCGTCTTTGCGTTTTGGGCGCCCGCCTGCGCCCGAGGACACACGATGAAACGCCGCCGTTTGATTTATGAAGGCAAGGCCAAGATCCTCTATGAGGGCCCTGAGCCCGGCACCGTCATCCAGTACTTCAAGGATGACACCACCGCCTTTGACGCCACCAAGAAAGCCGTGCTCGACGGCAAGGGCGTGCTCAACAACCGCATCAGCGAATATCTGATGACGCAGCTGAACGCGATCGGCGTGCCGACCCATTTCGTGCGCCGCCTCAACATGCGCGAGCAGCTCGTCAAGGAAGTGGAAATCGTTCCCCTCGAAGTCGTCGTGCGCAATGTCGCGGCAGGCTCGCTCTCCAAGCGCCTGGGCATCGAGGAAGGCACCGCGTTGCCGCGCTCGATCATCGAATATTATTACAAGAACGATGCGCTGCACGATCCCTGGGTGAGCGAAGAACACATCACCGCCTTTGGCTGGGCGAGCCCGCAGGATCTGGACGACATCGTGAACCTGTCGATTCGCGTCAACGATTTCCTCTCGGGCCTTTTCCTCGGCGTCGGCATCAAGCTGGTCGATTTCAAGATGGAATTCGGCCGACTCTGGGAAAACGATTACATGCGCATCGTGCTGGCCGACGAGATCAGCCCGGATTCCTGCCGGTTGTGGGATGCGGCCACCAACGAAAAGATGGACAAGGACCGTTTCCGCAGAGACATGGGCGGCGTGGTCGAGGCCTATTCGGAAGTCGCAAAACGATTGGGAATCCTGCCCGAATCGGGGCAAGGAGAAATGAAAGGCCCCGTTCTTGTCAGGTAATGGTTCGATGAAAGCCCGCGTCTTCGTCACGCTCAAAAACGGCGTCCTCGACCCACAGGGCAAAGCCATCGGCAACGCGCTGCACGGCCTCGGTTTCGGCGGCGTGGGCGATGTGCGCCAGGGCAAAGTCATCGACATCGAACTGACCGAACGCGACGAAGCCAAAGCGCGCGCGAGCCTCAAAGACATGTGCGAGAAACTTCTCGCCAATACGGTAATCGAGAAATACGAGATTGAGTTACGCAACTAAATTCTTGTCATGGCCCGCGAATGCGGGCCACCCAGTTGAAATCTGGGAGAGCCGTGACGGATCGACAGGAATGCGTTTGGAATTGCGAGGCAAGGTGCGGCATCACCTGGGTGGCCCGCATTCGCGGGCCATGACATTTTAGCTGGAGTTTTAGAAGTGAAGTCCGCCGTCATCGTCTTTCCCGCCTCCAATTGCGACCGCGATGCGGCAACCGCCCTTGAGCAGATGACGGGCGCCAAACCCCACATGGTCTGGCATCAGGATAGCGTGCTGCCCGATGTCGATCTCGTGGTGCTGCCCGGCGGCTTTTCCTACGGCGATTATCTGCGCTGCGGCGCGATGGCGAGCCAGTCGCGCATCATGCGCGAGATCAAGGCCCATGCCGAACGTGGCGGCGCGGTGCTGGGCATCTGCAACGGCTTTCAGGTGCTGACCGAATCCCACCTGCTGCCCGGCGCGCTAATGCGCAACGCCGGTCTCAAATTCGTCTGCCGCCCGGTGCCGCTGGAGGTGGAGGAAACCCAAAGCGCCTTCACCCGCAAATTCGACAAGGGTCAGCGCGTGGTGTTCCCCGTGGCCCATGGCGAGGGCAATTATTTTGCCGACGACGCAACGCTCGACCGGCTGGAAGGCGAGGGCCGCGTCATGTTCCGCTACGCGGCCGGGGAGAACCCCAACGGCTCATCGCGCAACATCGCGGGCATCCTCAACGAGAAGCGCAACGTGCTCGGCCTGATGCCCCACCCCGAACGCGTGGTCGATCCGCAGCTGGGCGGCACCGATGGCCGGGCCATGTTCGAGAGCCTGATCGAAGCTCTCTCCTGAGCCCCCCTTGAAACTGGGCGGTTACGGACTATATTCCTCTTGTTCGGCAATGGAAAGATTTGGTGTGAGCAGAATCAATGGCTTACCATCCCCCGGGAGGGGGGGTAGCGCAAAACCGAAAAACGAATATTTGGGCCCCCAATGACCCGGATCACCCCCGAACTCGTCCGCGAACACGGCCTGACCGATGAGGAATATGGCCGCATCAAGCAGTTGCTGAACCGGGAACCCAGCTTTGTGGAACTGGGCATCTTCAGCGTCATGTGGTCCGAGCACTGCTCCTACAAATCCACCCGCATCCACCTGAAGAAGCTGCCGACCAAGGCCGCCTGGGTGCTGCAAGGCCCCGGCGAAAACGCAGGCGTGATCGATATCGGCGATGGCGATGCCGCCATCTTCAAGATGGAAAGCCACAACCACCCGAGTTTCATCGAGCCCTATCAGGGGGCGGCCACCGGCGTCGGCGGCATCATGCGCGACGTGTTCACCATGGGCGCGCGGCCCATCGCGATGATGAACGCGCTGCGCTTCGGCGAGCCCGGCCACCCGAAAACCCGCCACCTTGTCGAAGGCGTGGTGGCTGGCATCGGCGGCTATGGCAATTGCATGGGCGTGCCCACCGTTGGCGGCGAAGTGAACTTCCACAAAAGCTACAACGGAAACATCCTGGTCAACGCGATGTGCGTGGGCCTTGCGCGGCAGGACAAGATTTTCCTTTCCGCCGCGAAGGGCGCCGGCAACCCGGTCGTCTATATCGGCTCGAAAACGGGCCGTGACGGCATTCATGGCGCCACCATGGCGAGCGCGGAATTCGACGATGCGTCGGATGAAAAGCGCCCCACCGTGCAGGTCGGCGATCCGTTCACCGAAAAGCTTCTTCTCGAAGCCTGCCTCGAATTGATGGCAACCGACGCGATCATCGCCATTCAGGATATGGGGGCTGCCGGTCTCACCTCATCTTCCGCCGAAATGGGCGACAAGGGCGGCAGCGGCATCGAGCTTAATCTCGATAAAGTGCCCCAGCGCGAAGCCAACATGACCGCCTACGACATGATGCTGTCGGAAAGCCAGGAACGCATGTTGGCCGTGCTGAAGCCGGGGCGCGAGGCGCAGGCCGAAGCCATCTTCAAGAAATGGGAACTGGATTTCGCCGTTATCGGCATCACCACCGATACAAAGCGTCTGGTGGTGAAACACAAGGGCGAAGTCGTCGCCGACATGCCGATCACCGCGCTTTCGGATGCGGCACCGATTTATGACCGGCCTCATACCAAACGCGCGCCCGCAAGCGGCAATCCGGGCATCGACGCGAGCAAGCCGATCACGGAATCGCTGGTGAAGATCATCGGCTCGCCCGACATGGCCTCGCGCCGCTGGGTGTGGGAGCAATATGACCACACCGTCATGGCCGATACGGTGCAGATACCCGGTGGCGATGCCGCCGTCGTGCGCGTGCACGGCAAACAGAAGGGCCTTGCGATCACGACCGATGTGACGCCGCGCTATTGCCAGGCCGATCCGTTCGAAGGCGCCAAACAGGCGGTTGCCGAAGCCTATCGCAATATTTCCGCGGTCGGCGCATTGCCGCTCGCGGTCACCGACAATCTCAATTTCGGCAATCCGCAGAAGCCGGAGATCATGGGCCAGATCGTCGGCGCCATCGATGGCATCGGCGAGGCGTGCCGCGCGCTGGATTTCCCGGTGATCGGCGGCAATTGCTCGCTCTACAACGAGACCAATGGCGAAGGCATTCTACCTACACCCGCGATTGGCGGCGTGGGCCTGATGCAGGATGTGAACCGCATGGCGACCGTCGCCTTCAAGCGCGAAGGCGATTGCGTGATCCTGATCGGCGAAACCAAGGGCCATCTCGGCCAATCCATCTATCTGCGCGAAATCGAAGGCAAGGAAGAAGGAGCCGCACCGCCCGTCGATCTCGCTGTCGAAAAGCGCAATGGTGAGTTCGTGCGCGGCCTCATCGAACAGGGCCGCGTCGACACCGCGCACGATCTTTCCGATGGCGGCTTGCTGGTGGCGCTCGCCGAAATGGCGCTGCCGCGCGGCATCGGAGCGGCGATCGAAGACGGCACAATCGCCTTTCTCTTTGGCGAGGATCAGGCGCGTTATCTTCTCGCGGTTCCCAAATCCGGCGCGGAGCGCATTCTGGCCGATGCGAAATCGGCGGGTGTTCCGGCTGTTTTGCTTGGGCGCACCGCGGGCGATAAGATCAAGATCGCAAACGCGGGCGTTTCGCTCGCAGATTTGAAGCGCGCCCATGAAGGCTGGTTTCCCGCCTATATGGCCGCGCCGCACAGCAATTGAGGTTCGACCATGGCCATGCAAGCGGGCGAAATAGAAAAGTTGATCAAGGAGGCGTTCCCCGACGCCGACATCAAGATCACCGACCTCGCGGGCGACAATGACCACTTCGCCGCCATGGTTACGTCGAACGCCTTCAAGGGCAAAACCCGCGTGCAGCAGCACCAGATGGTCTACGAAGCCCTCAAAGGCCGTATGGGCGGCGTGCTTCACGCCTTGTCGCTGCAAACCGCGGCAAAGGATTAGTTGCCTTGACGCAAGCCCGCCCCCTCCCTAATTCATAGACGGAAAGCCCGAGGCCCAAACCCATGACCGCCCACGACCGCATTGCCAGCGACATCCAGTCCAACGATGTTGTGCTCTACATGAAGGGCACCCCCGTTTTCCCGCAATGCGGTTTCTCGGCGACGGTCGTGCAAATTCTTTCCAATGTCGGCGTGAAATACAAAGCCGTCGATGTGTTGAAAGACCCCGAGATCCGCGCGGGCATCAAGGAATTCTCCAACTGGCCGACCATCCCCCAGCTTTATGTGAAGGGCGAATTCGTCGGCGGCTGCGATATCCTGCGCGAGATGTTCGAGGCCGAGGAGCTGGCCCCCTTCTTCGCCGAAAAAGGCATCGTGCTTGAAAACGCCTGAAGCACACGCAAGGCCAAAACAAAAAACCCGCGAACGATGTTCGCGGGTTTTTCTTTTCGGTTCGGGCGTCAGATCAGCGCGAGTAGAATTCGACCACCAGATTGGGCTGCATCTGCGCGGCATACGGCACATCGCCCAGCTTCGGCGTGCGGATGAACTTCGCCGTCATCTTGTCGTGATCGGTCGTGATGTATTCCGGCACGTCGCGTTCGGCGCTCTTGGTCGCTTCCAGCACCAGCGCCATGTCGCGCGCCTTGGCGGTCAGTTCCAACGTGTCGCCTTCCTTGACCATGTAGCTCGCAACCGTCACGCGCTTGCCGTTGACCTTCACATGGCCGTGGCTCACGAGCTGGCGCGCCGCAAACGGCGTCGGCACGAATTTGGAGCGATAGACCACGGCATCAAGGCGGCGTTCCAGAAGGCCGATCATGTTCTCGCCGGTGTCGCCCGGACGGCGCACGGCTTCCTGATAGTAGCGGCGGAACTGACGCTCGGTGATATTGCCGTAATAGCCCTTCAGCTTCTGCTTGGCCTGAAGCTGGGTGCCATAGTCGGAAAGTTTCTTGGCGCGGCGCTGACCGTGCTGGCCCGGACCATAGGAGCGCTTGTTGACCGGGCTCTTGGGCCGGCCCCAGACACTCTCCCCCATGCGGCGGTCGAGCTTGTATTTGGATGTGGCGCGCTTTGTCATAAAGTCGGTATCCGGCATAAAGAGTGGAGCGTGAGCCGCAGGGCTACGCGAAGGCGGCGCACTATAGTCAGGCGCTTTTCGCTGTCAAACACCCTTCCAAGATATTGAATTTCATATGCTTTCCATATGGCATTCAACCAAAAGTAGTATCACGCGTGAGTCTCCAGAGCCCGCCTTGACGCTGACCGGGCTGCCCCACATTTTGGCACGCACTGCATCGCAAGGCCCCGTGGCGGAACTGGTAGACGCACCGGACTTAAAATCCGTTGTTCCGAAAGGGACGTGCCCGTTCGACTCGGGCCGGGGCCACCAGCCATTCCCATGCAGCACAGCGCCCGCCCTCCCCGCTGCTTCAACCGGACGGGGGCAGTCACGATTTGCCGGGCAGGCACCGCGTGCCATTATCGGACACTTCCGGGAGATCGTGATTGCCGTTCATTTCAATTCCGTTTCTATTTCTGTTCCTGCCCATTTCCATTGCGTTCCATTTCCTCGCTGCGCGTTTCGGCGAACGGGCACGGCTATGCGCGCTGATCGCGGTGTCGTTCGTGTTTTATGCCGCCTGGGATGTGCGCGCCGCGATACTCCTGGGTTGTTCAATCGCAGTGAACTACTCCATCGGACGCCTCCTGGAGCAGGCACGCGAGGACGAGCACGCGCTTCAAACCAACGCCTTCCTGGCGGCCGGTGTGGTGTTCAATCTCGGTGTGCTTGTGACCTTCCGGTACGCGAACTTCCTGCTGGGGACAATCGATACGGTTTCGGGCACGAACTTCACGGTTGGAAAAATTCTGGTCCCGCTGGGTGTATTGTTCTTCTCGTGTGACCAGATCGCTTATCTCGTCGACCTTCGACGCGGCAAACGATACGCGACGGATTTTCTGCGTTACGCGGCATTCGTTTCGTTCTTTCCGCGGCTGGTGGCGGGCCCCTTGCTGCGTTACGGGCAGATCGAATCGCAATGGCAACAGCGCGGACCAAGCGCCGGAGACTTTGCCGCCGGCGTGACGACATTCGTCATCGGCCTGGCGAAAACAGCCTTGCTCGCCGGTGCCGTGGCCCCCTTCGCAACGGCTGCTTTTTTGGCTGCAGGCACCGGCCAGAAGATGGAACTCTTCACCGCGTGGACAGGTGTCTTCGCCTTTGCATGCCAGATCTATTTCGACTTATCTGGTTACGCCGATATGGCGATCGGGCTTGGGCTCTGTTTTGGCCTCACCCTGCCAGTGAATTTTCGCTCCCCTTATCGCGCCGAGAACATCGCGGCGTTCTGGCGGCGCTGGAACATCACGCTTGCCGATTTTCTGCGCGACTATGTGTACGTGTCGCTCGGCGGCAATCGGCACGGCCAGATACGCACGGCATTCAACCTCGTTGCCACGATGGTGCTAGGGGGCCTGTGGTATGGAGCCGGCAAAATGTTCGTGGCATGGGCGCTCCTGCATACAATATACATTTACATCCATCGGGCATGGCGTTTGTTCTGCGCGCGCAGCCCCGCTCTGTTGCAGTTTGATGCCACAACTATGGCCCGTGTGATTGGCGTAGCTCTAACGTTCATAGCCGTCACGTTGGGATGGATCGTCTTTCGGTCTGCGGACGAGGCAACTGCGCTCAATTTTCTCGCGGGCCTGTCCGGTCAGCATGGTGCGGTGCTGCCATCCGGGGTTGCCCGTGCCCTTGGCCCACTCCTCCCGCTGGTACAAAATATTGGCATTGGTTTCGCACCCACCGAGATGAGCGAGTTGCTCCGGGCATGGATGTCGATCGTCCTATGCCTGGGCGTCATTTTCCTGTCGCCGAATACCGAGACGCTCCTGTCGGCATGGGATACTGTTTCCGCACCAGAAGACCGCTCGGAGCAAAAGCCTCTTCCGCTGAAATGGCTGCCCTTGCCGTTCTGGTCGATGATACTTGGCGCGCTTGCATTCGTTTGCTTTATCTCGGCGGGCGGCGCAAACGCATATCTGCACTGGTGGTTCTGAGCGATGCCGCACAAACTCTATCGCTCATATCTTATATCGGCCGGAGTTACGTTTCTGGTTTTGGCGGCCGTCGCGGTGGCGCTTTGCGTCTATGTCGATCCCTATCGCATGTACGATACAGCGCGCGTCGCGGACAAACCCGCGATTTACACCCAGGCCACCTTGGCCAAAGCCTACATGATCGAGCATCGCCGCCCGAACACCCTTATCCTTGGCAATCAACAGGTCGAGACCGGCCTCGATCCCGAAAGCCCCGATTGGCCTGACAATCAGAAACCTGCCTTCAACGCCGCCGGCACCGACGTCGACACATTCATGGCGTGGCGCCTGCTGCAACACGACATTGCCGTGAAGCCGCCCCAGCTTGTGGTTCTGGGTCTCGATTTTCTAGATTTCGTCAAGCCGCAAATGGAAGATGGCCCCGAGCCATTGCGGGACGGGGAATCGCGCCTGCTGATAGCGCGCAACGGTGCACCAAATCCTGCGCGCGGCATCCAGTTGTGGAAGGACTTTCTCGCGACCACGCTGACGCGCCGGGCAATAGCGGACAGCATAACGACGCTTCGACTACGGGGGAATCCGTCCGAGGCGACCATGACAGAGTGGGGCTTTGATCCCGCGCGCGACTACGAATCGATTTTCCATCAGTCCGGTCTGGAAGCGATCTTCTCGCACAATGATGCGATATACCGCGCGCAATATCGGGCCTCTATCGCCTCTTATTTCTACGATCCATCGCGCAATCTTCAATTCCGTTCACTGGCTGCCATCGTAAAACTGGCAGTTCAGAACGACATCAGGCTCATCATCTTCATCCCGCCCTATCACAGCCGCTATCTCGAAATACTCCATGAAACCGGCTTCTGGCCCAGCTTTGAAGCATGGAAGCGCGCATTGGTCAGAACTGTGGATGAGACAGCAGGCAAGCGCCGCGACGTCGTTTTGCTCTACGACTTTTCCGACTATGACGACATAAGCGGCGAAAGCGTTCCACAGCCGGGAGACACGCAGGTCGAGATGCGATGGTACAGGGATTCCACACACTACACCCCGGCATTGGGCGGCCTCATGATCGCGGGCATGATGGATGCGGGGCCGGTGCTAGGCAGCGAACTGAACAAAGCCAATTTACAGGCCAATCTTGAACGCATACGCCGCGACCGCGACCGGCTCTTCGCGCCTGCGGATATGCGTGCCGATGCAACCAGACGGCGATCACCACCGCTGTGATGGCCAAATGGCCTCAACACGATAGAGTCACATCTGCATCGCCCAGCCTTCGACCGCCATCGCCGCCTGGCGCACGGTTTCGGTCAACGTGGGGTGGGCGTGGCTGGTGCGCGCTATATCTTCGGAGGATGCACCGAATTCGATGGCCAACGCCGCCTCGGCGATCAGATTGCCCGCTTCGGCGCCCAAGATATGCACGCCCAGCACGCGATCAGTCTTGGCGTCGGCCAGCATCTTAACAAAGCCATCAGTAGCAGCGATGGTTTTCGCGCGTGCATTGGCGGTGAAGGGAAACTTGCCGACCTTGTAGTTGATACCTGCCGCCTTCAACTCTTCCTCTGTCTTGCCAACACTGGCCACTTCGGGTGCGGTGTAGACGACGGCCGGAATGGCATCGTAATTCACATGGCCCGCGCGGCCCGCAATGTTTTCTATACAGGCTACGGCCTCGTCCTCTGCCTTATGCGCCAGCATTGGGCCCTCGCGCGCGTCTCCGATGGCCCAGATGCCGGGCACGTTGGTTCTAAAATGCACGTCCGTCGCCACGCGGCCACGCGCGTCTAGCTTCACGCCCGCATTGGCGACACCCAGGTTGTCGGTATAGGCGCGCCGTCCGATGGAGACGAGCATGATGTCGGTTTCAATGGTCTGCGGTGCGCCGCCGGCGGCGGGTTCCACGGTCACACGCAACGCATCACTCGCCTTCTCCACACCTACGACCTTGGTCGAAAGCTGGAATTTTATGCCCTGCTTCTGCAGGATGCGCTGGAATTGTTTGCCGATCTCGCTGTCGAGGCCCGGCGTGATACGATCGAGAAATTCCACCACCAGCACTTCGGCGCCAAGTCTGCGCCACACCGATCCCAATTCGAGCCCGATATAACCGCCGCCCACCACCAAAAGACGTTTGGGCACGTCCTTCAACGCAATCGCCCCCGTCGAAGATACGATGCGGTCTTCGTCGATCGTGACGCCGGGTAGGCCCATCACGTCAGAACCTGTGGCGATGACGATATTTTTTGTTTCGAGCGTTCGGGATTGCCCGTTCGGCATCTTCACATCGACACGGCCAGCACCTGCGATCACCGCCTCGCCCACGATACCTTCTGCCTTGTTCTTCTTGAGAAGGAATTCGACCCCACGGGTGAGCTCGCCAACCACCTTGGTCTTGTGCGCCATCATGCCTGTAAGATCGAGGCTTACCTCCGCCTTGATGCCGAGTTTGGGGAAATGGTTGCGCGCTTCGTCGAACAACTCACTGGTATGCAGCAGCGCTTTGGAGGGAATGCAGCCCACATTGAGGCAGGTGCCGCCGAAAACACCACGCTTGTCGACACAGGCCGCCGTCATACCGAGCTGGCCCGCACGGATGGCCGCGTTGTAGCCGCCGGGACCGCCGCCAATTATCACCACATCGAAACCGGACATCGATTCTCACTTTCGCATTTGCATCCAAGCGGCTTATGCCCCCGGGCGCGCAAGGTTGCAATTCGTTGGAACTCAGGCTGGAGATGGATCAGGCTTTGGGCATGAAGACGTCAGTTTTCTCTCCGGAATGTAAAAGGCGGTCTCGGTCGATCACGTTATGGACCTGCTCAGTTCGCTCGACACGGCTGAAATCAAAAGCAGAAAGGGTGAGCCATTTGGAGATCTTCGCTCGATCGAGATCAGCGATAGGGCAGGCGCGCAGTACCGCCAATGCCGGCGGCTTTCTGGGTGCGAACGAGGCGGTGGTGGCGCTATCCGCTGGCAACCTGATGTATCTGAAAGACCGCATCGCCTCGTGGCTGATATCCCCAATGACATTTAGTCAGTTCTTGGCTTGGGCGCGCGCCCGTGGAACCTTGGAACTCTCAGAACGTTCCACAAAGGCCGCGGGCGTAGCGTATTTGGCCTCTCGCGATAACCAACCAGGAGAAACACCCATGACTTGGAAGACCCTCGCCCTCGCGGGCACCGCGACGTTCGCCTTGATGGCGAGCAGCGCCGCGTTCGCGCAGAACGATCCGGCGGCCACTACACCGGCTGCAGCACCGGCTGCTACCGATGCCGCCGCGCCGGCCGCAACCGAAGCCCCCGCAATGCCCGCAAAGAAGCACCACAAACATCATAAGAAAGCGGCGGCTTCGACTGCCAGCGAAGAACAAACGACAGCCCGTCTCAATCAGGAACAGGCGGAGAAACCAGGTTCGACTCCAACTGGCACCAATGGCGCCAACACCATGGGCAATGACACTGCCACTCCGCCCGCATCAAGCAGCACGGCGCCCGGCACGACGGGCACAAGAACAAAGCCGATGGACGATTCCAACGCAGCCCAGAATCCTCTCATGGGCGGCCAACACCCTCTCGACAGCGGCAACAACGCCAATCCCGCCGCGCAATCCGACAAGATGGGCAATGGCGACGTGAAAGCCGACGATATGAAAAAAGACATGCAGAAGAAGAAGGACGACGCGACCACCGTGCCGCCTGCCACCACCAACCCGATGCCTTGAACGTTGAACTAGAGCGAGAAAGGCCGGCTCTTTAGAGCCGGCCTTTTCTTTTTGCTATTCCTGTATCAGCGGCTTTGGCCTTGGTGGCTGTTTCTGCAGGTCAATGAATTTTCTGTGCCGGCCTTTGCGTTTTTTCGGCAACGTCCCACCATCGGCGGATTCAAGAAGACCTTTCGGATCGGCCTCGCTGCTTTCTCTATCCGGCAAATCGCCAAAAGCTTTAGGTTTCAAGCCATCCATCGCCAATTCCTGTGTCTGCTTCAATACACATCAGACAACGAATGCGATGGCACAAAGCTGCCGTGAAATCCGCCTAAACGCCATTCTTCTTGCGATCGGGCACCAAACTGTCGAGTTGTGACATGATTTCCTTGGCGGCCTCTCCTTCGGCTGGTCGCGCAGCGTTCTGCAGAGTGTCATTCCCGTCGAGAATGTTAATCAATGCTCTGCGCGCACGCGCCACGCGGCTCTTCACTGTGCCGACGGCGCAATGGCAAATCGCGGCGGCATCTTCGTAAGAGAAACCGCCCGCACCAACGAGGATCAACGCTTCGCGCTGTTCGTCGGAAAGGCAGCGCAACGCACGCGCCGTATCGGACAATTCGGCCGACCATGTCTGGTCATCGCGCGAGCCCGGAATCCGTTCGGCCGACTCCTGATCCCACGGCGCCTGGCGCCAGGCGCGCCTGCGATCGGAATAGAACTGGTTGCGCAGAATGGTGAACAGCCACGCCTTCAAATTCGTACCGGGAATAAAGGTGTCACGCGATTGCCACGCCTTCACCAGCGTTTCCTGTGCCAGATCGTCCGCCGTTTCCGGATTGCCGCACAGGGAGCGTGCAAAGGCACGCAGAAAGGGAATCAGAGCGAGCAGCTCCGACTTGAAATCATCCGGGGCTTCCGCCCGCCCGGTGGGTGCACGCTGAGTGTCCGGGTTCATCTTACGATGCCTTTTTGGGCGCGGAATCGTCGATCTTTTTCAACAGATCGAGGAAATCCTGCGGCACATTTTCCTGGGCCACGTCGTCATACATGCGCCGCAATTCGCGGCCGATGGCACGCTGGCGCGCGCGGATTGCCCGCGCATTCTCCCGTTCGGGGCTATCTTCACTTGCCAAATTGGCACTCCGGTTCTCGGTCACAGTCACTCTATTCTCCAGCCGCGCTGGCAATGAGCACCAAGGAGCGGGCGCCGCCCTGGTACATTTTGGGTTCCTGAAGTGGCGAACGTCTGCCCGCGAAGAAGGTTCCTCGGATCGGGAACTTTTTCGGGCTGGGCAGCGTTTTGAGGCTGAGTTTGGTAGAAAAACCGATAAGAGGCTGGCCTCCATGACCATGACGCAGACGCTCGCGCCCCACCTTCCCTTCCTTCGCCGCTATGCCCGGGCCCTGACGGGCTCCCAGTCCAGCGGTGACGCCTATGTTCGCGCGGCCTTGTCCGCGCTTCTCAGCGGCGAGCAGACCCTGGACACCAAGCTGGCCCCCCGGGTCTCCCTCTACAAGCTGTTCCACACGATCTGGGCCAGCGCGTCCGGCCATGTCGACGAAGAGGCCCCCCATGGTGCCGTAAGCGGCAGCCCGGAAAGCCGCTTGCAGTCGCTGACGGCCTCGAAGCGGGCATCTCTCCTGCTGACGGCGGTGGAAGCATTCAGTTTGGAAGAAACAGCAGCCATCCTTGATGCGACGCCCGATGAAGTCGAAGGCGCAATCCTCGATGCCCAGCAGACCATAGATCGTCAGCTCGCCTCGCGTGTCATGATCATCGAGGATGAGCCGATTATCGCGCTTGATCTCGAAAATTTGGTCACCGAACTCGGCCACAAGGTGGTGGCGACCGCCGCCACCAGCGATGAAGCCGTGGCCAAAGCCCATTCCGAGCGCCCGGGCCTGATCTTGGCCGACATCAATCTGGGCGAAGGCGGATCGGGCATCGACGCGGTGACCGAAATCCTCAACAGCTTCGATATTCCGGTCATCTTCATCACCGCCTACCCGGAAAAGCTGCTGACGGGCGAACGCCCCGAGCCGACCTATCTGATCGCCAAGCCCTTCCTGCCCGAAACAGTGCAGGCTACGGTCGGCCAGGCGTTGTTTTTTCATCCCGTTGCCCGAAAAGCGGCGTAAGGCCACGCATAGCCCCCTTCCCCCGGTAGCGGGGCTGAGTGTTTAATCTTTAACCACAGGATGCGACCCTTCGGGGTCTGGAGGAGTGCTATGGCAAGACGCGGCAAACGCACGAGTGGCGAAGGTCAGATCGAGGCACGGCTCTCCGCCTTGCGGCAGGACCTTGAGGCCTTGCAGGAAGACATGCGCGGGCTGGGAGAAGGCGTGGGCGAAGCTGCCCAGGAGCGCCTGACGGAGGCCCTTCGCGCCACCGAAGCCCTGGCCGCACAGGCCCAGGATTGGGGCAACGAAAATCTGGACACGGTACGTGATTCCATACGCGATCAACCGGTCGCGGCCTGCCTTGTGTCGATGGGTATCGGCGCACTGATTGGCGCTATCTTGCTGCGTCGATAGAGGACCCTATGTTCGCAAAGACTGCTGCCGGCGTTGTGGTTGGGATCATCGCCGCGGCGTTGATTTTTGTCGGCGTATCGTTTGCGGGGTTTGCAATTTTCAAGGCGCTTGAACACTCCGTGGGCATTCCCGGCGCAGCGGCGCTCACGGCACTTATTTTCCTGTTTGTTCCTTTGCTGTTCGTGCTTGTGGCCTCGTTCCGCAGACCGCCGAGAACGGATCTGGCAGGCGAAGCCTTGATCATGAACGTGTTTTCCGGGCTGGCGCGAGACAAGCCGCTTCTCGCCATGCTGGGTGCGGGCCTTGTGGGCGCGGCCGGTATCTTCTTGCGCAGACGGCGCTGAAACTCCACGGAACCTAGCACTGACGCCAAACGTTCCCAGACTGAGACATGGTGGGAACTATCTGATGCTCGGCTATGCGCTAATCTTCCTCTTGTTCGCACTGGTCGCGGGTTATCTTGGCTTCTTCGGCCTGGCAGGGCTTGCCGCCAGCGTCGCGAAAATATTGCTGGTCGTATTTGTTATCCTGTTGATCGTAAGTGCGTTTTCGGGCGCTGTGCGCGGGCGCCCGCCGATCTGATAGGGACCCGCAAAATAATTCGTGAAGCGCCAAGATTCTTCGGAACGCTTTCGGGAGACCGGCATTTTAATTCCTGAGCGGACGTTCGGTTCGGAACGCCCCAGCCCCTTCGACAGCCCGTACTGGGTGTCCGCTCTCTTCCTTTCAAAAACGAAGTCAGGCAAACCCAGTTCGAGGTTGCGCCTTGCTTTAAGGAATTTTTCCGGCGGCCGCAGACTTGGGATGCCGCACGCAATAGGCAGCATAGGTCTCAATAACCGAGCCACGTCTGCTGCGATCCACTTGGCCACAGGGCACGACTGTTCCGAACTGTAGCTTCACAATATCGGGCCGGTCCCTGCGCAGATCCGCGATGTAAATCAGGGGGTGCTGGAACGAGACCGCATTGGTAGACGGCGCGGCCGCCCATCGCCACGGCTCGTCGATCTGGATGATCGGCAAATCGGCGGGCAGATAGAACCGCAGCCACGCCGTCATCGCGTAGTCGGTGGTCAGGATTGCGCTTGCGCGATGAGCAGAGACTTGTCGCACGATATCTTTGGACATTTCAGGCAAACCGAAGGCGAGCAGCCGCTGTATCGGATCCTTGCGGCCAAGCGGAATGATACCGGTCAACGCCTGGACGTAGAGGAGCGCCAGGAGAACCGCAGCAGTCGGGATCGCCGCGCGTCTCGAAATTCTCGAAAAGCGTCGCGCCCAGCCGGTCCAACTGGTGCGGCTGGCAGCATCGGCGGCGGCAATGGCGAGCGCAGGATAGAGGAAGCTCGGCCAATTGCCCTGCACACGGTCATGCAACGCGTGCAGCGCAAAAAAGGCGACGCTGGGCCATATCAGTGCAGGTGCGAGGATCGAGCCCTCACGACGCGAGAAAATGCCCATCACCGCAAGAACAAAAATAAACGGCGTCGCCAGCCCGATTTGCGCGCCGAGGAACTCCGCGAGATAGCGCAAAGTAAAATGGCCTTCGTCCACACGCCCGAACTGAAAAACAAACGTCATCCAATCATGCGTCTGGTTCCACCACAGGTTCGGAGCGAACAGGATCGCGGCGACCACGGCACCTGCGTAGGGCCAAGCAGTCAGCAGCCAGCGCCTCTGGCGCGAATCCACCACGAGCCAGACAAGCGCGCCAGCGCCAAGAAAGAACGTTGTGTACTTCGCAAGCAGACCGATACCTGCGGCAGCACCGGCGGCAAGCCACCATGCGCCCCGCCCGCTTTCCTCTACTTTGGCAAGTGCCAGGAGAAACAACGCAGCAGTAGCAATTGCCAGCACGTCTGGCGTTGCCACCATCGTCTCGATAGCGACCATCAGCGAAAGATTGAAGAACAGGCAGGCATACCCACCCGCCCTTTCATCCTTCAGAACGATCGCGCCCGCGCGCCACACAGCAATGCTGGCAACAACGGAAGCGAGCAAACCCATCAACCGCACGCCGAACGGGATCTCACCGAACAACGCGGTTCCGGCATGGATCGCGAACGCGATGAGGGGCGGATGGTCGTAATAACCCCAGTCGAGATGGCGCGACCACAGCCAGTAATAGGCTTCGTCGGCGGAGAGCGGCAGCAGGGCGCTCGCGATAAACCGCGACAGGATGAGAAGCAGCACGGCCAGCAATACGACACGCCCGCGTATCTTCATCGTGTGCGCCACACGAAAAGACTGGACATCGCGTAGTTCCAGAACACACTCATCGCGGCGCCGGCTGCGCCAGCGACCCACCAGATAGGCTCGTTCGAATAGAGCCATGTCGCAAAGCCCACTGTGGCGAAAGCGCCGATGCCGCCGATCAGGCAGAACAGCACGAAGCCCCTGAGCATTGCGAACCCTCTCAACTCACGGTCGCGATAAGTAAAGGCGTTGTTGAAGAAGAAATTGCTGGTCATCGCAACGAAGGTGGCGACGGCTTGCGCCTTGGTGAAAGAGAAACTGAAGCCGAGCGCCATCTTCAGCGCGATCAGATGCACAAGCAATCCGCTCGAGCCGACAAGCGCGAAGAAAATGAAGCGCGGCTCCAGCGTGCCGCCGCTCGCCTTCGCAAGCAGCAATCCCAGAAATTCGAGGCCCACTTGCGCGTTGAATTTGCTTTCGCCTTCTTGGCGCTTGCCGAAAGCATAGGCCTCCTCGGCGACGCGCAAATGGCTTGCCGCCGTCACGATATCAAGCAATATCTTGAAGCCCACCGGCGCGAGCTGATCGGCGACCTCTTCAAAGCGATCGCGGCGCATCGCGAAGAACCCGCTCATGGGATCGCTGACCGGCGTGCCTAGAGTGCGCCGGGTCAATATCGTAGCGAGCCTGCTGATAAAGCCCCGCGCCTCGCCGAACGACGACGCGCTGCCGCCCGCGACATAGCGCGAGCCTACCACGAGGTCGGCCTCGTCACGTTCAAGACGTGCGAGCATCTTGGGCAATACCGTTTCATCGTGCTGCAAATCAGCGTCCATCACGGCGACGAAGGGAGCACTGGAAGACAAAATGCCCTCGATGCAGGCCCCCGCGAGCCCCCGGCGCCCAACCCGCCTGAGGCAGCGGACACGACGATCAACCTGGGCGATGGCTTTGGCGGCGTCGGCGGTCCCATCCGGGGAATCGTCGTCGACGAAAATGGCCTCCCAGCCTATCCCGGCCAGCGCCCTGTCCAGCCGGGCCACAAGTTCGGCGACGTTTCCCCGTTCCTTGTATGTCGGCAACACCACCGAGAGTTGAAGGGTGGTTTGCGCAATATCTTGCCGACGGCCGGCCTCGATCTCGATGTTCAAGCGCTGTCCATCCCTGAACGGGCAAACCTCTTACCCTTTCGGGCACTTATCCCCCAATCGGAAATTTACGGGAACCCCTGAGGCCTTGCGGCGTTTTCGACCGATAGGGGCTTATCAAAGACGTAATGGCCAACACGGCCAAGGGGCTAGAGGATTTCCGCTCAATTATGAATTTGTCGGAAAACGTAACGGTTTTCGCTGCTACGCCGAAGGAAGGAGGTTTGACCTTCCTGCAGGGCGGCGGCGAAATGGGCGAACGCATTCGCGGATATGACTGGAGCACCACGCCACTGGGGGACCCGGCGACATGGCCCGGAAGCCTGAAAACCTGCGTACGGATCATGCTGACGTCCCGACAGCCGATGTTCGTCTGGTGGGGCGAGGAGATGATCAATCTCTACAACGACGCCTATAAGGCCATTGTCGGCGGCAAACACCCTCAGGCGCTGGGCCAGCCCGCCTCGGAGGTCTGGCGCGAGATATGGGACGAGGCCGGCCCGCGCGCCCGCTCTGCCCTGCATCGCGCCGAGGGCACCTATGACGAGGCCCTGCAGCTCATCATGGAGCGCAATGGCTACAAGGAGGAGACTTACTACACCTTCTCCTACAGCCCTGTGCCCAACGACGACGGCACGACGGGTGGAATCTTTTGCGCCAACACAGACGAAACCCAGCGCATCATCGGCGAGCGCAGGCTTTCACTGCTGCGCGAACTGGCCGCCCGGACGTGGGACGCAAATACCGTGCGTGAGGCATTCACGCTGAGTGCACAGTGTCTCGATTCCAATTCACATGACGTTCCTTTTGGGCTCATCTATTCGCTCGACGAAGAAGCGCGGACAGCGACCCTCGCTGGATATTGCGGCATCGAAGAAACACACAAAGCGGCGCCGGAAACACTGTCGCTCGACGACACGTCGTCCTGGCCGATCGCGCAGTGCGCGAAATATGCTGTTCCGGTCCTGGTACGTGACCTGGAAGCGCAGTTCGGCGTACTTCCAACGGGCGCATGGGATAGTTCGCCCACACAGGCCGCCATCCTTCCGATCGCGAGCCAGGGCCATAGTGGCGTGACCGGTGTGCTTGTGGTTGGCCTTAACCCATATCGGCCTTATGACGACGCCTATCAGGGATTTCTCATTCTTGTCGCCCGCCAGATCGCGGCCACAGTCGCCAACACCCACGCTTATGAAGAGGAAGTGAGGCGCGCCGCAGCGCTTTGGGAACTGGACAAGACACGCAGCGAATTCTCGGAGACGCTGCGCGATCATGCAGCCATCCTCGAAACACTCAATCGCGTCGGCCAGGCGCTTTCCAGTGATCTGGATCTGGAACGCGTCGTGCAGTCGGCAACCGACGCCGCGACAAAGCTGTCCGCCGCCGAATTTGGAGCTTTTTTTTACAATGTCACCGACGAAAAGGACGAATCTTACATGCTCTATTCGCTGTCGGGCGTGCCGCGCGAGGCTTTCTCCAAATTCCCGATGCCGCGCAATACCGAAATCTTCGATCAAACTTTCAAGGGCCGCGGCATTCTCCGCAGCGATGACATCACCAAGGATCCACGCTACGGAAAGAAGGAGCCGCATCGCGGCATGCCCAAAGGGCACCTGCCAGTCACGAGCTATCTTGCGGTTCCCGTAATTTCACGTTCGGGCGAGGTCATCGGCGGCATGTTCTTCGGCCACAAAAATGCGGGCGTGTTCGATGGCCGGGCCGAGCAACTGGTTTCCGGCATCGCTTCCCAGGCGGCCATTGCGATCGACAATGCCCGCCTGTTCCAATCTGCTCGCAACGAACTGGCGCGTCGGCACGAAATCGAAGCCCATCAGAAGCTTTTGCTCGATGAACTCAATCATCGTGTAAAAAACACGCTCGCCACTGTTCAAGCCGTGGCGATGCAAACCTTGCGCGGTGAAGACACTTCGCATCGCGATGCCTTCCTGGCACGGCTGTTTGCGCTTTCCGGCCAGCATGATCTTTTAACGCAGGACAATTGGGAAGGCGCCAGCCTCGAAAGCGTGATATGGCGCGCATTGCGACCATATGAAGAACGCAGGGGCGCGCGTTGCAAGGTACAGGGCCCCGAAATTCGTTTGACGCCCAAGAGGGCGCTGGCGCTCGGTATGGGGTTTCATGAGCTTGCAACCAATGCGGCCAAGCACGGCGCTTTGTCCACCGAGTCCGGGGAAGTGAGCGTTTCGTGGGCTGTGGAACCTGAAACGTCGCGGCTCAGGCTGCGCTGGGAAGAATCGGGGGGCCCTCAGGTATCGGTTCCGAAACGCAAGGGATTCGGCACAAAATTGATCGAGCGAGGTTTGTCGCACGAACTATCGGCCGAAGTGCACCTCCATTTCCCGCCCGAAGGCGTTATATGTGAATGGGAAATGTCGACACAAACACCATAGGACCCTGCGCATCGAGAGCGCGGGAGAAAAGAATGGCACGCAAACGCGTCCTGGTTGTCGAAGATGAAATGGTCGTCGCCATGCTCGTCGAGGACATGGTGGACGAACTTGGATATGAAGTGGCAGGTGTTGTTTCCCGGGTGGACGAGGCAATGGACCTTGTGGATTCGGGAAGCTTCGATTTGGCGGTTCTTGATGTGCACCTGAACGGCCGCTTGATCTTTCCCTTCGCCGATGCGCTGGCGGAGCGCAGTATTCCCTATGTTTTTGCCACGGGTTACGGCGAGCGTGGTATCCCGCCCGAACATTCCAAACGCCCAGTGCTGCAGAAGCCATTTCGCGCAGAAGATTTGAAGCACGCGCTGCTTAGGCTAGCGGAATCTCACTGACCCAAGACGTTCAGGGGAAAAAGGTGAGATAAAGAGACACACCCGCAATCACCGCCAGCAAAAGACTCACCCCCAGAACGTAGCGCATGTGGCCAAACGCGATACCCTGCTTTGCATCATTCTCGGGCACTTCTCTTTGGACCGCTTCCTGCCTCTCAATTCGCGTCGGCATAGACATCTCCTATTGTTTTTGAGCGAGTGGCGGTTCCGCGTTCGCCAGGCTTCGTTCGACCTCCCTCAATGTTTCCACCACGTGTTGCAACTCGGCCGTCTCAGGCTCTGCAAGCGACTTCCAGGCCACCAATATTTCGATGCGTTCTGCATCGCTGAATCTGCGATCCCGGATGACATCCGCCGGGGTCCGGTAGAACCGCTGCGGGTTCTGTTTCATATCGTCCACCAACTTCCTTTTCGACATGAACAGCCCCATCCTCGAGCATCTCACTGATGAGAACGTTCGCGGCGTGGGAGTGTTCCGATAATGGCATTCAACCGGACTTGCGCCTTTTGCGGGTAGCCGCCGCCTTTTTGGCCGAGCGCGATCTGGCGGCAGCGGGCCGAGCGGCAGACGCCACCCCACCTTTACGCCCTCCCTTGCGGGAGGGGGCTTTGTTGACCCTTTTGCCACGGCCGGAACCACTTTTCTTGCCGCCGCCTGTTTCCGCATTCACGGTCGCCCACGCCCGCCTCTCGGCCTCTTTCTCGGATACGCCACGTGTTTCGTAGCCCTTCTCGATATGGCGGGCCTGGCGCTTCTGTTTGCTGGAATAGCTGGACTTGTCGCCGCGGGGCATGGCGGTTCTCCTGGAAGTTTGCCGCTTTGGAACGCCGCCCCCCGGGGGCCGGTTCCGGCACTGGCCCGGCCATGCGGCAAGATTATTCCCCGATTTTAACCTTTGAAGCTGGTTTGAGTTGGAAAGAATTTGCTAACCATATATCTGCGCGCTGAGGAGTGAGGGGGGCTTACCCATGATTTATCTCGTAGACCGCCGGAACCGGGCCGCGTTCGAAGCCCAGCTTGAGGAAATGTATCGGCAGCGCCATCAGGTCTATGTCGAGAAGCGCGGCTGGAAGGCGCTCGCTCGCCCGGACAAGCGCGAAATCGATCAATTCGACAATGAGGACGCCGTCTATCTGATGAAGATTGACGACGACGGCGTCGTCGAAGGTGCCGTCCGCCTGATCGATACGACCAAGCCGCACCTGATGCGCAATGTGTTTTCGCACATCGTTACTTTGGGCCCAATTCCCAATGATCCCCGCGTCTACGAAATGACGCGCTGCTATGTCAGCGACGCCGTGGGGGGTAAGCCCGAACGGGCGCAAGCTGCTGGTGAGATAATGGCGGCGATGGAAGAATATGGCCTCGCGCGCGGGCTCACCGATTACAGCGTCGTTTCGGATTTGTATTTCGTGCCGTTCATGAATGTGATCGGCGATGGCGTGAAGAACCTTGGGGTGCCCTACGAATATGGCGAGGGCAAATGCATCGCGATGACCTTCCCGGTCAACGAGCGCGGTCTGCGGATATGCCGCCGGGCGCGCGGACTGGATGATAGCGGGGTTCTCGTGTTCAGCGACACTCCACCGCCCCACGCCGTGGTCGACAAGCAGCGAATAGCCGTCGCGGCATAGCCGTTCCAAGATGGGACGGCCGGCGTCAACCGCGCCATCGTTCACCAAACGGCCTAACCATCCTATCCCGTTCTGACACAGGCTGGAGCGCCGAAAATGGCGCGCCTCCTGCACCTCAAAATTCCGAAGGTTTGGCAGAGGCGACATTGGCCATTTCGGAGAACGTGGCCCGGGACGTGGCTGCGGGCGCGATTTTGCCCTCCCGCTCGCGGATTTCGCACGAGCGGCGCTACACCGACAGGGGCCGCCCGCTCGGCATCGCCGCACCCCAGGCAGGGTTTCCGGCCGAGGGCGGACCCGCGCTTTTCTTGGCCGCCCTAGAAGCAACCGCCATTGTGATCTCGAGCCTGATTGCAGGCATCGCCTATTCATTCCTCTCGCTGCATTACGCAGGCGACACGAAGTTTTTCTTCGGCAATGGCATATTGGTCGCCGCCCTCTTCTGTTGCGCCGCGCGCGCGCGCGACTCCCATCGCGTTGCCCGCGCGGTTATGGACACCGATGAATTGCACAGTCTCTTCGCCGTGTGGCTTGCAGTATTCTCCTTCGTGGGCTCTTTGTGGTTCTTCCTCAGACTGGATCCCACGCTTTCGCGTGGCGCGTTTTTAAGTTTCTTTGCGCTGGGTTTCATCGCGGTGGGCGTGATCCAAAACCGCGCGCCACAGCTCATCGCGGCCTGGTATCACCCGCGCCGCTTCGCCGGACACAGTATCGTGCTAGTTGGCGCACGCGGCGGGATGGCACTAGAGAAGCTCAAAGCCGAACTCGGATTCACGGGCTGCGCCGCGCCACTCACCGTGGACATCACGGCTGCGTGTGACCAGGAGAGTTGGCCGAAAACGCTCGCGACCGCGGTGCGCGACATACGCGCTCACACTCGCGAAGCAAGCTGCGAGCAGATCTGCGTTGCAGCGGAGGGGATACCCCACTCACGTCTTGCTGATTTGTTGACTGCATTGCAATCCATACCAAACGCAATTCGATTGGTGCCGGAAGCAACTGCCGAAAGCTATCTGCACCTGCCGGCGAGGGCTCTCGGTCGACTACGCGCAGTCGAAATTCAGCGCGCACCATTGACTAACATGCAACGCGTGTTCAAGCGGCTGATAGATCTTGCTATCGCGATACCGTTCTTGTTCCTCGCAACACCAACGATGCTCGCAATAGCAATCGCCGTACGCCTCGATTCCAGAGGGCCCATTCTATTTCGCCAACGCCGTCTCGGATACCGCGGCAAGCCATTCGATATATACAAATTCCGCACGATGAACGTGATGGAGAACGGCACCGATATAGCTCAGGCTCGAAAGGGCGATAGCCGGATTACGCGCCTCGGGCTTTTTTTGCGCTCTGCGAGTCTCGACGAGTTGCCACAGCTTTTCAATGTCATTCGGGGAGATATGTCGCTCGTCGGGCCACGCCCACACGCGGTCGCCCATGACAGTTATTTCGCGTCGTTGATCGAAAATTACGAATTGCGGCAGCATGTGATGCCTGGCGTCACGGGCTGGGCACAGGTTCATGGCTTGCGCGGCGAAACTGCGACTCCGGCAATGATGCGCATGCGCGTGGAATTCGATTTGTGGTACGCCAAAAATGCGAGTCTGCTTCTCGATTTTCAAATCCTCGCCCGCACGGCGATCGCAGTGTTCAGGCAACGCAACGCCTATTGATCATGGCAAATATTCACGACCATCCAAGGGTACTCGTTGGCGGCCTCGAAACGGCGAGGCTTTCACGCAAAGATATGGTTGCGCAAATGGTCGCCGATTGCGCCAACGCCCGCGTCGCTGCCAACTACCGCCCAAGACTTGTGTTTACCGTCAATGGCCATTCGGTGGCGCTCGCTGCCACCAGCACCCCCTTCCACAATTTGCTCGATGCGGCCGACATCCTGCACGCAGACGGCCAACCCATCGTGCTCGCGTCACGCCTTCTGACCTCCACGCCCATCCCCGAGCGAAGCGCCACAACTGATCTCATTCATGACGCGGCGGCGGCCGCGCAGCGACACGGTCTGCGTTTCTATCTCCTGGGCGGCACCGAACAGGCCAACGCGCTCTGCGCAAAGGCTCTGCGCGAATCCTATCCCAACCTCGTTATTGCGGGCCGTCGTAACGGCTACTTTGCGCGCGAAGAAGAAGCTGCCATCTGCGAAGAGATCACACGCTGTCACCCCGACATCGTTTGGGTTGGCATGGGTGTTCCATTCGAACAGGAATTCTGTGTCCGCAATCGAGACCAGCTCGAGGCTGGCTGGCTGGTGAGCAGTGGCGGCTGTTTCAATTTCGTTACTGGCGAATATGTGCGCGCCCCTCGCTGGATGCAGACCGCAGGCCTTGAATGGCTTCATCGCCTGCTGCGCGAACCGAAGCGGCTGGGGCCGCGCTATCTACTGACAAATCCTGTTGCAGCCTTCCTCTTGCTGTTTTCAACGGCTTCCATGCCGGGCCCACGCGGATGACCGCGCGCCCGATAACTATTCCGGCCTCCAATCCAATCAGCAATCTTCGCATAATATGGCGCTATGCGCTGTCTACGGGCGGCCCGCTAAGCATTTCGGTGGCGCATTTTCTGGCTTCGTTGCTGATCCTGCACACTTTATCGCCCAAGGATTTTGGCATTTTCTCCTTTGCGTTGATCGTGATGCCACTTTGTCTGAGTGCTTCCGGTGCGCTGTTGGTCGTGTCGCTAACCGGAGCGACGGCCAAATTCAAGATTTCGCGCGACGAAGCGTTCGAGGCACATCTAAAGGCCAACCTTCTGTTTTCCACTGGTGCCACGATTGTCTCCGGCGCACTTGCCTTGGGTAGCGGCGCGGACGCGGGCGTAGCGGCATTGTTGGGTCTCTATAATGGGGCGATGTGCCTACGCTGGTTCGCCCGTGCTGCCGCCTTTATTGCGAACAATCCCTCTCGTGTCGCCCTTTCGGATCTTTGCTACAGCCTCTCTCTCTTAGGAGGGCTGGGGCTCTTCGTGGGCTTACATGGCATGACCATCACACACGCAGCCCTCGTGATGTTTGCCAGCGCCATTCTCGCGACAGCGTCGTTCGGGCCTGAATATCTCAAGAAGCAATTCCTGGTGGCGTTGAACGCGCCCCTTCAGAGCTATGTCGCACAATGGCGCGATCTCACACGGTGGTCCCTCCTCGGCGTATTGCTAACGGAAATAACGGCAAACGCACATGCTTATCTGGTGACATTCATCTCCGGCCCACGATCCTTTGCGTTGCTCGCTGTCGGCGCCTTGTTTATGCGGCCCGTTTCACTTTGCCTTTCGGCACTGCCGGATGTCGAGCGGCCGTTCATGGCTCGAAGCATCGCCAACGGCAACCTTGCGAAAGCCGAACGCTGCGTGCGTGAGTTCCGCGTCATGGGTTCGGCAACGTGGGTTGCAACCGGGCTTCTTTGCGTAGCGGTTCTAAACTGGTTTCCTTCACTGGTGCTGAAGCAGGACTATCGATTGACGGATGTCACAACAGTCGTCGCATTGTGGAGTGCGATCATGGTGATGCGCCTGCTGCGGACACCGGAATCAGTTTTGTTACAGGCGGCGGGCGAATTCCAGGTGCTCGCGCGAACCACCTATCTGTCGAGCGCCATCTCCATCGTACTGACCCTCGCGTTGCTTCTGTCATGCGGCCCGATTCTTTCGCTGATCGGCATTCTCGCGGGTGACGGAGTGATGACGGCGCAGACACTCTGGGCGGCCCGCAAGTGGAAACGTGCTCATGGCTGAAGTCGCCATTGCCATCGCCACCTTCCGCCGCCCGAAAGGCCTTGAGCGCCTGTTGAACGGCCTTGCTGCGCTTCGGACAAAGGCAAAGGTTACACTCGTTGTTGCGGACAACGACGCGGAAGGACACGAAGGATTCGATCTTTGCAGAGCCTTGCGCGCACGCGGCTATCGCTGGACCATCGATCACTTCATCGCGCCGGAGCGCGGGATCGCGCAGGCCCGCAATGCGGCAATGGCGCGCGCATTGGCGACGGGGGCAGATTACATCGCAATGCTGGATGACGATGAATGGCCAGAGCCAGGTTGGCTCGATGCATTCCTTGCCACCCAACGGAAAACCGGGGCCGACGCGCTGCATGGGAAGGTGATCCGGGTGTTTGAGCGTGAACCTTCGCCCTGGCTGCGGGGCTGCGCAGGCGTTGCACCCTGCGACCGGCCGACGGGCGCAATCGGCATGATCGAGAGCAGCAGCAATATTCTGATGACGCGGGCAAGCGTGGTAAGGCTTGCGGAACCTTGGTTCGATCCTGCGTTCGCGCTCACGGGTGGCGAGGATCGCGATTTTTTTACACGGATGAAGGGGCAAGGCGCGCAGTTTACCTGGGCGAAAGATGCTGTGGCCTGTGCATTTGTGCCTGCTTCGCGGCTGACGCTTTCGTGGGTACTCAAGCGGGCTTATCGCGTGGGCAATTCCGACATGCGCGTTTTTCTCAAATACCGGCCGCCGCACACGGCTTGGCTGCGGGAAGTTGCGAAGATCCTGGGGGCCGCCTTGTGCTTCGCGCCCATCCTCGTCATCTTTTCCGTGGTTCCGAATCGCCGCGTATACGCGCTTTGCAAACTGAGCCGCGCGGCCGGAAAGACCGCCGCGCTGTTCGGCCGGCACTACAACGAGTATGCCGTGATCCATGGCAAATGAAGGTTCGGCGATCGGTGCGGCGCTCCCAGACCGGAGAATGCGTGCTTCGTTGGCTGACGCCGGATTTCTCGCGTTACTTCTTCTCGTCTTCGTGAGTCTAACGCCTTTTGAGGTGCGCGACGCGAGCGCGCTGCTGCACGGCGCGGATACAACAATGGGGTCGGGCAATATCGCACGACAAATATCGTATCTCGCGATATTCGGGCTCATAGTCGTTTGCGCCATTCGCACAAGGGGCTTGCGCGCAATTCACGCTATACCCGTGATGGTGCTGCTCCTTCTGGGCTGGTGCGTTGCAAGCACCGCATGGTCCGCCGAACCCGCCGTCACCCTCAGACGGGCGGTGCTGGAATGTATAATTGTGACGGCCGTGTTTCTGAGCGTGGATACAATTGGCGCTGAACGCAGTCTTACGTTTCTGCGCTGGGTTCTGGCGGGTGTGCTGATTGTCAATTGGCTGTCCATCCCTCTGGTCTCGCAAGCGGTGCATCTGCAGGGTGAGGCAGACCCCGGTCTTGTTGGCGATTGGCGAGGGCTATACTTCCACAAGAATATAGCCGGTGCAGTCTCAGCGATTTCCGCGCTTGTGTTCTTTTTTTCCTTCCTGGGGACACGGCGTTGGAGCGATGCCTTGCTGTTTGTTGCGGCAGCGGCTTTTACGATAATGACACGTTCGAAAACCTCGATATTCCTGCTTCCCTTCGCACTCTTCATGGGCGCGGCGTATCGCTTCGCGTGGCGCCGCCCGCTTGATCGGCAAATCGCGTTGGTGGGGCTCGCGTTCGCCGCATGTGTGGCATTGGCGGCATTGCTGTCGGAATGGAATACATTGCGCCACCTGCTGGCCGATCCAAGCGAACTCACCGGGCGCGCGGCAATCTGGCAGGCGGAATTCGCTTATATTCTCGATCATCCACTTCTGGGTTCGGGGTTTGGCTCGTTCGCCAATACGGGCGGCGCATCACCACTGCGCAATTATGTTGGGAGCGCCTGGGTCGCGAACGCCTCACACGGTCACAGCGGCTATCTGCAGTTGCTCGTCACCCTCGGCGGCGTGGGATTCATGCTTTCCATGTTCGCACTGATCGCGTTACCGGCCACCCGTTTCCTGCGAGCCGATGCCACGCAACTCGGTTTGAAAAGCCTGCTGTTCGCGATCTTCATTTTCGGCATTTTCCACAACATTGTGGAATCCGACTATCTTGAAAGCGATGGCGCGGCCTGGGTCGCCTTCCTGCTCGGGCTGGCAATGCTGCGAGCACTTCCAAGGGCACGAGCATGAGTCCGACCTTTTCCGTCGTCATACCAGTCTACAATCGAGCACATCTCCTGGAACGGGCTCTCTCTTCCGTGCTTGCTCAAAGCTTCCAAGATTTTGAGATCGTTGTGGTGGATGATGGTTCGAAGGACAACCCCGAAAAAGTCGTTGACGCCATCGCGAATACTCGCATTCGCATTATTCGGCAAGAAAATCGGGGCGGGGGTGCAGCGCGCAACGCGGGAATTGACCTGGCGAGCGGCCGCTACATCGCGTTTCTCGATTCCGATGACCAATTCCTCCCCCATCACCTGAGCACCATGAAAGCCGTGCTTGACCGGGGAGACGGCATCGCGGCGTACGCGCGCATGTCTGTAGATCGCGGCAACGGCACCATCATGTTGCGGCCGCCACGCGCGATAAAGCCCAACGAGCATATGGCAGATTATCTTCTGCGGGAGCGTGGCTTCGTGCCAACGATCACGTTAGTAGTCGACGCCGCAACCGCACGGCGCGTTCGCTACAACCCAAACCTGCCCTTCGCGCAGGATACTGATTTCGCAATCAGGCTTTATCTCGACGGCTGTCGATTCGTGATGGCCGAGGAGCCTGGCGCAATTTGCGAGGATGTTGCCGACCCCACGCGGATCTCGCTAGGCCGCAAAGGCGCCAAACTGGTCGATTGGCTGGAGGAAATGCGCCCGAAAATCCCTGCCCGCGCCTATTATGGCTGTCGTGGATGGACCATCGCCAAAGGCATTGCCCAATCGGAGCCGCTTCGCGCACTTGGCCTCTATTTGAATGCATTGCTGCGCGGTTGTTATCGCCCGCGACTTGCGATCATCGTATTCGTGCAGGTCTTTCTGCCGGATACACTTTACCGGCGCATGGCCGACCGCGTGATCGCGCTGACGGAACGGATGTCTAGGCCGGCCTGAAGGTCTGCCGCGGAAGCGGCGTCGCACGCAAGGAGCGTTTTAAGCGGTGCTTCAGATGCTGCGCCAGAAGCGGCGACGCGTATTGCGCACCAAACATAAAGCGCATCATCGGACCGAAGCTGTTGGCCGCAGCTGGCCCCACGACATAAAGACCACGCACCGAGGTTTCGAAGCGCCCAGAAAGAACTGGCGTGTCATCAACCTGCTTGATCTCGCGCAACAAGCGTAGATCCATAAACGACAGCCGACTTAGATCGGGCTTGTATCCGGTTGCTGCGATTACATGATCGCACAGGATTTCCTGTTCCTCGCCTCCACTCGTGAGCACAAGGCCTACGCGATGGTTGCGCAGTGAGGCACCCGCCAACTCGACGTCAAGAAGGATCGGAATACGCTCCTCCACTCTGGCGCGCGCGAACCATCCCGGTGCGGGACCAAGATGGCGGCGCACGATGCGAAGACGCAACGCCTCCGGCAACACCCGGAAAAGCTGCGGAAGTTTCACACAAAAGAGCGACCGCCAGCCCGGACCGATGCCGGTAGACGGCCGCGTGAGCCAGGAGAACATGTGGCGGGCAACGGGCGGATTGTGCCAGCGAATCTTCTTTTCGCGCGCAACGATACTCACCGAGGCGCCGCCATCGGCCAGTTGCGTCGCGATATCCATGGCCGAGGCCCCGCCGCCAATCACCACCACCTCGCGGCGATAGAATTGACCGGTGTCACAATGGTGGAAACTGTGGGTGCGGAAATCTTTCGGGATGTGTTTGAGCTCTTCGGGCATATTGGCAAAATGGGTGATACCCACGGCCAGCACGACATGCCGCGCCACGACTTTCTCCCCTGTTTCCAGAGTTAGCACAAAGTCAGCACCCTTGCGTTCAAGCACGAGAACATTCTTTGCCTCGACGTTCGGCACAAATCGGCGTTGAAATGCCTCTGCATAAGCGTTGAAGACATCAAGCGGGACGGGCAGGCCCGTGTCGCGGTAGGCGAGATCGTGTTGCGCGCAATAAGATTTGAGCGTGCCGTCGGGCACAGGCGCGGAAAGGTTGGAAGCAAAACCGTCGGACTTCAGGAACATGCCTGCGGGCATGTGCTTGCGCCAGGTGTTGAGCGGCTCACCGAAGATCTGGAAGGAAAGCCCCGTTTCACGCAAATGCGCGGCCAGCGAGAGCCCATACGGGCCAGCGCCGATAATGGCTACATCGGTAAAGTCCTTCATTGGACACACCCTTTACTGGCACTGCCCCAAAGTGGGACAGCCCTGCCCAAATTCGGGCCGCTTCCACTTTGCTCAGGCAGAACGGTCCAAAAGGCATGCCAGTTTTTCACGCTTGGTTGAGGATGCCGGCATAGGCTTTGACCATGGCGTCCAAAGTCCTGATTTCGACAACAATGACCTGGGCGGCGCCCGCGCGGTTGGCGGGCGCGTTCGCGGCGTGTGGTGCCATCATCGAGGCCCTTGCACCGCGCCGCCATCCAGTGGGCGCAAGCCAGGCATTGTCGCGGCTGCATTCCTATCGCCCATTGCAAGCGCTCTCGGGCCTAAGGGAGGTTCTGGAAGAATCGCTGCCTGATCTTATTGTGCCTTGTGACGATCGCGCGGTGCGCCACCTCGTGGCACTTGCGAAGAAGGATGCGCGCTTCACAGAACTTGTTGCGTGTTCGATCGGTAGGCTCGATGGATACGAAACGCTTCTATCGCGTAGCGGCTTCCTGAAGGAGGCCGAAAGGCTAGGCATCGAAATCCCCGCGACCATGGAGGTCGCGACCGAAGCCGATCTCAAGGCTGTGTTGCACACGATCGGTCTACCTGCGGTGTTAAAAGCCGACGGAAGTTGGGGCGGCGAAGGCGTTTCTTTCGCACACAATTTCGACGAAGCGGTGGCGGCGTTCCGCCACCTTGCGCTTGCGCCTTCGCGGCTGCGTAGCCTTGCGCGCGCGGCCAAGCGGCAGGATGCAAACTTCCTGCTGCAAGCCATTGAACCGCAGAACTATGCGATCAGCATGCAGCGTTTCATAGGAGGGGCGCCCGCCACCTGTGCGTTCGCCTGCTGGAAGGGCGAGGTTCTGGCAAGCCTTCATATGGATGTTGTGTCAGCGCAGGAACCCGCCGGTCCTGCGAGGATTCTTCATCGCACCACCTCCAAACAGATGGAGGACGCCGCACGTAAAATAGCCAAGGCTTTCAACCTTTCGGGGTTTCACGGTCTTGACTTCATGCGGGATGAATCAGGCGCTCTTTACCTCATCGAGATCAATCCGCGCGCCACGCAGATCTGTCATCTGGCGCTGGGCACTGGCCATGATCTACCAGCATCTCTCCTGGCTGCCCTCGAAAATCGCGCCGTATCGCCGCGCACGGCAGTAACGGACGCGCAAACCATCGCCCTGTTTCCACAAAGCCTGCCCGTCGGGCCCCATTTCATCGGTGCCTATCACGATATCCCTGCTGAGGACCCCCGCCTGCTCCATGCGCTTTCCGCGCACAAAGACATTCAAAACCTACAAATCGCCTTGCCAAATACCTGACGGATCGCCTCTTAGTAGAACTGGAGCGATTCGCGGAAAGCGAACTCCAGAGGGTGATTCGCGTGAAGATCTCGCCATATGCGATCGCCGCATTCCTGGCGGCATGGCCCAGCCTGGTTTCGGCCGATGAGATGGGCGTGATGGAACGCGCCCGCCCCGATTACGACGCGAAGGGGTTGCCGCTCGGCGGTTTTCGCCTTTACCCCACACTCGATCTTGGCCTGGCGGGGGATACCAACGTCTACCGCACCGACACCGACAAATCGGGCGATGCCTATTTCACCATTGCGCCCAATCTCGACCTGAAATCCGATTGGAGCAACAATCTGGTGGAGGTGACCGCGGCTGTCGCCCATTACCGCTACGCCGATAATGAGAAGGAAAGCCACACCGACTGGAATGTCGGCGGCCACGGCCGCCTCGATATCCTGCGCGGCACGACGTTGGATGGCGAGGTCGACTACGTGTCCACCCATGAGCCGCGCTATTCGCCCGACCAACCGGGCAATGCCGCCGAGCCGACGCATTTTTCCGATCTTCACGCCGAGACGAGTTTTACCCACGATGCGGGTCAACTGGGCTTCACGTTTGGGGCAGCGTTTGATCGTTTCGACTACGACCCAACCCCGCTTGTCGGCGGCGGCCTGCTCAACAACAATGATCGCGACGAAAACAAATACTCCCTCAAAGGCCGGGCCTTTTTCGAGCTCTCAGAGGGCTATGTGTTTTTCGTGCGCGGCACTTACAACAGCCGCGCCTATGACCTTCGCCTGAGCGGCGACAATCGCAATTCGCACGGCTATTCGATGGATGGCGGCCTTGAGTTCCGTTTGACGGACCTGGTGCGCGGCGAAGCTTATGCGGGCTATGCCGAGCAGGATTTCCACGCACAGCTGCCCAATGTGAGCGGTATCGACTTCGGCGCAAAGCTCACCTGGTATCCAGACGCGCTCTATACTGTTCACCTTGCGGCCGAACGGCGCTTCACCGACACCACGATCTTCGGGGCATCGGTCAGCGACGACCGGATTGTGAGCCTGGGCGTGGATTATGAGTTGCTGCGCGACCTGATCCTGCAGGGCGGGGTAAGCTATACCGACAGCAGGTTCGCAGGCGCGCTACGCAACGACACGGTCTGGGGGGCCTCGCTCAGGGGCGAATACCTTATCAATAGGAACATGCGGGCAACCCTGGGCTACGAATTCAGCAATCGGGCCTCCTCGGTACCCTTCCAGGACTTCCGGGACCACACCATCTCGGCCGGCTTGAAGCTCGCCCTCTAGGTGTATTGCCAACTATTCGTTAACCATTGTGAAGGTGTTCGGCGGTTAAATCCTCCGTAGCCGGAAGAAGTTATGGTTGGCACGCACCCGGAGAGCGGTTTGGTGGCGTAATGACAGGCAAATCTTCGCTATTGCCATTCGAGGCGCCGTTCGGCCCGCCCGAAATGATGCGAATCATCCGGGCGCGGCGGGCGTTGATTTTGCGCGTCGCGGCGGCAACGGTGATATTGGTCGCCGCGATCCTCTTCCTGCTGCCCACGCGCTATTCCGCCTCGGCGGTTGTTATGCTTGAGCCTCGGAAGAACAACGTTACCGATCTTTCGGCCGTGCTTTCCCAAATCCCCACTGACCCGGCCTCTCTGCAGAACCAGATTCAGATTTTGACGTCGCGGGAGCTTGCGGGCCGCGTGATCGACAAGCTGGGGCTCGCAAACGATCCAGAATTCAAACCCTCGGGCGGCCTGTTCGTCAGCCCCTCCCCTGCACGGGCGCGCGATGCGATTACCGATGCCTTTCTCAAACGCCTTTCGGTGGACGCGGTCGGCCTTTCAACGAGCCTAACTGTCAGCTTCCAGGCCCGCGATCCCGACAAGGCAGTGCGCATCGCGAATGCGGTGGCCGACGCCTATGTGACCGATCAAGCCAACACGAAATTCGAAGCCACGGCGCGAACCACGCGATGGCTCATGGATCGCATCCAACGCCTTGCCGTGCAGGTACAATCTTCCGAAGAAGCCGTGCAACGCTACAAGGCGTTGAACAACCTGAACGATACGCTGGACGGCGGCTCCATTGTGGGCCAACAGATGGGCGCGATCAGCACCCAACTTGTTGCCGCCCGCGCCGACCTGGCGCAGAAGCAGGCGACTTATATGCGCGTGACCCAGCTGGTGAAATCGGGGCGCGCGGCGGATGTTTCGCAGGTAGTGGCATCCCCCCTGATTGCCCAATTGCGGGCTCAAGAGACAGATCTCATCCAGCAGCAGGCCGAACTTTCTACCCGCTACGGTCCCCGCCATCCCAAGATGATCGAGGTCGAATCCCAGAAGAAGAATCTCGATACGAAGATCGCCCTGGAAGTCGGCCGCGTGGTGGAGACAGCGGCCAATGATCGGGCAGTTGCTGCGGCTCAAGTTGCCTCCCTCGAAAAAAGCCTGAGCGGAACCGAGCAGACAGCAGCGGGCGAGAACATGGCGCGCGTAAAGCTCAAATCGCTGGAAGCCAACGCCGCCTCAACACAGAGCATGTATCAGGCCTTCGTCGCCCGGCTGCGCGCAACACAGGATACCTCTGCCGATCAGATGCCGGATGCGCGCGTGATCTCTCGCGCCTCCATCCCCGAAGGTCCGGATGGACCGCCCAAGCTGCTCCTAATTGGCGCTGCAATCCCGGCAGGTCTGCTGCTGGGCCTGTTGGCGGCGCTGGTGTCCGAGCGCATCGAAACCGGCGGTGGCGCACGGCCGGGCCTGCCGGTGCTGGCACGCATTCCCCTCTCGCAGGCCCGCCTTGCCGATGTGGTTGTCGACCGGCCGAGTTCGCCGCAAGGAAGGGCTGTGGCCGAACTTGTCCACGCGCTGCTGCCACAGGGCGTCAGCGGACGTGCGGTATTGATTGCACCTGCAACATCGGGTGATTCGCAAACCGACCTGGCTGTTAGTCTTGCCCGCAGTGCGGCCCAAATCGGGCGCCGCGTGGTGCTGATCGACGGCAATTTCCGCAATCCGCGCGTGGCCCACGCCATCGGCGTCGCCAATCAGCGCGGACTCGTGGCCGCGCTAACGGGGCGGTTGCGCCTCAGCCAATGTTTTTTTCGCGACACGCGCTCACCGGCCTTCATGCTAGCCTGTTCCCAGGGGCTGCAAAATCCGGCTCAACTTCTGGCCTCGCCTGCGATGGCGCAGCTTGTGGCGCATTTGCGCAACGCCTGCGATCTCCTTGTCATCGACAGCGGTGCGGTGCTTGCCACCGGCGATGCCGCCCAGCTGGCACGGCTTTGCGACATCGTTCTTATCGTCTCGAACAATACTCCCCGCGAAACTCTCGATGATGCGATGCGGGAACTTTCCGGAACCGCGCCGCAAATGGCCCTGGTTTCAATGGAACTTCGCCGCGCCGCTTAATGAAGCGGCAAGTTTGGGAAACTTTGCGTCTGATATGCGCGTTACTCTCCTGAAGACGGGCAATCCATTCTCAGGGAGCATTCTCATGAAACTTTCAATTGCAGCAGGGCTTGTGGCGATTGCCGTGGCAGGCGCCAGCACGGCGTCCGCAACCGAAGTTCTTGGCATGGGCACGCCCAACGCCGAACAGTTCCGCGCCAAGGTGACCTCCAGCGACGCTTTCGAGATCACCTCGAGCAAGATTGCGCTCACACATGCGACCAACACGGATGTGAAGGATTTCGCGACCATGATGGTGCACGATCATACTGCGACCACCGACAAGCTGGTGGCGCTTGGTGGTATCAACAAAGCAAGCCTGGAATCGAAAATGGAGATCGGCAAAGACGGCAAATACGCCGGCAACGATCTTCTTAGCGCCAGCCAGGCGGCCGAATTGAACAGCCTCAATTCCAAGAGCAACGTCGATTTCGACAAGACCTATATGGACGATCAAGTCCAGGGTCACAAAGATGCGGTTGCGCTGATGGAAGATTACGCGAAGAACGGCACCAACAAGAAGCTGAAGGCCTTCGCTGCCGAGACTCTTCCCACCATCAAGGAACATCTGGCAACAGCTGAGAAGCTTGATGCTGCCATGGGCAAGAAGACAATGTAACGCGAGCTCATGTTCGCAGACGGAGGCCCCGGTATCTACCGGGGCCTTTTGTTATCCCAATATATCGAGAACCGGGGCCAGCGCCTTGCGGTAACGCCCATCGCGCACGCCTTGAACGGCCCGCGCAATGTCGGGCGCAAAGAAACGATCGCTATCATAGCTCGGCACTTCCATTCGCAGCTGCGCCAGAAGCGATTCCAGGATTGCCGAACTCCGCAACGGCCGGTGAAATTCGATGCCTTGTGCGGCCGCGAGCAATTCGATAGCGACCACATTGGAGGTGTTCTGCGCCATCTGCGCGAGCCTCCGCGCGCCATGCGCCGCCATTGAAACGTGATCTTCCTGCCCAGCCGAAGTGGAGATCGTGTCGACACTGGCAGGATGGGCGAGCAATTTGTTTTCCGAAACCAGGGCCGCGGCCGTGACCTGGGCAATCATGAAACCGGAATTTACGCCGTTGTCGCGCACGAGGAACGCGGGCAAGCCGCTCATCTTTGGATCGACCAGGATGGCGACGCGGCACTCCGACATCGATCCCGTTTCGGCCAGCGCAAGGGCGATCTGATCGGCCGCGAATGCCACCGGCTCGGCGTGAAAATTTCCGCCTGAAATCACTTCGTCGTGTTCGGGAAAGATCAGCGGATTATCCGTCACCGCATTGGCTTCCACCATGAGCGTGCGCCCGCAAAACCGCAACAAATCGAGCACGGCACCCATTACCTGCGGCTGGCAGCGCAGGGAATAGGGATCTTGAACACGGTCACAATCGATATGGGACTGGCGGATGGCGCTGCCTTTTTGCAGATCCCGCAAGGCAGCCGCCACGGCGATCTGACCCGTGTGACCGCGCAGTTCATGCAATCGCGGATCGAAGGGGGCATCGCTGCCCTTCAATGCGTCGACGGAGAGCGCGCCGGAAATAAGGGCTGCGGCGAACGCGTCTTCTGCTGCGAACAATCCGGCGAGCGCCATGGCGGTGGAGGCCTGCGTTCCGTTGAGCAAGGCAAGGCCTTCCTTCGGGCCAAGTTCAAGCGGCGTGAGCCCCGCATCCATCAGAGCCTGTGCGGCCGAAACAACCTTGCCGCCAATCCGCACATCGCCAACACCCATGAGCGCGGCACTCATATGCGCCAGAGGCGCGAGGTCGCCAGACGCACCGACGGAGCCTTGGCAGGGAACCAGTGGATAGATGTCGCGATCCAGGAAGGCCTTGATCGCCTGGAGAACCCCACCGCGCACACCCGATGCACCACGCGCGAGGCCCACGAGCTTCAGTACCATCATCAACCGCACGATCGCATCAGGCATGGGATCGCCGACGCCCGCGGCATGTGACAAGACGAGGTTTCTCTGTAGCTTCCTGAGCTGGTCATGTTCGATACGTGTCTGCGCCAGCAATCCAAACCCGGTGTTCACGCCATAAGCGACGTGATCGCGTTCGACGATCCGCGCGAGCGACGCGGCACCCGCATCGACCATGGAAAGCGCGCTTTGCCCAAACCCAATCGTAACCGGATTTTCAAGCGCCGCACGCAGATCGGGAAGCGCGAGGGGAGTTCCGATGGTGAGCGGTTCGCGGTTCATGATTCAGATATGGATCGCGTGCCCGAGTCCACGCAGCGAGGCTTCGTTGAAGGCTTCGCCCAGAGTCGGATGGACGTGGATGGTGCCCGCAATATCTTCCAGCACCGCGCCCATTTCGAGCGCGAGGCTAAACTCGTTGGACAGTTCGGAGACATGTGCGCCCACCGCCTGGATACCCAGCACGCGATGATCGGAGGCGCGCGCCAGAATGCGCACGAAGCCACCATCATCACCCGCTTCCATGCTGAGCGCGCGCCCATTGGCAGCAAAGGGAAATATCGCGGTGATGATGCTTTTGTCTTTTGCTGTTTCGGGCGTGGGAAGCAGGCCGGCGCTCACGATTTCGGGCTCGGTGAAGCAGACAGCGGGAATAGACGCCGGATCGAATTTGCGGGCATGGCCCGCGATAATCTGGGCCACCATCTCGCCCTGGGTTGCCGCCTTGTGCTCCAGCATGGGTTCGCCGACGAGATCGCCCACCGCCCAGACGCCATTCATCGAGGTGGCGCAGCGATCATCCACTTTCACGAAACGGCCAGCCATGTCGACCGCCATGTTCTCAAGGCCCCAGCCTTCGGTGCTGGGCTTTCGGCCAACGGTGACGAGGATCTTGTCAGCGACCAGCTTTAGCGTTTCGCCATCCTTTGTTTCGAGAACGAGCTTTCCGTCTTCCAGCCCCTTGGCCTTGGCGCCCAGATGCAGCATTACGCCATTGCGTTGCAGCCACCTGCGCACTGGCTCAACAAGCGGTGCATCGTAAAGTGGCAGGATGCGCTCCATCGCTTCCACCACAACCATCTCGGCGCCCAGCTTGCGAAATGCGATGCCGAGTTCGAGGCCGATATAACCCGCGCCAATCACGACAAGGCGCTTCGGCACCGCGGACAATGAAAGTGCCTCGGTGGAAGAGATCACATCGCCGCCGAACGGCAGGAACGGCAATTCGACCGGCAGCGAACCCGCGGCGAGGATAACATGCTCTGCGGCCACGGTGACGTCGCCATCCTTCGTTGCAACCCTGCAGGTCTTGCCATCCGTAAACGTGCCCCAGCCATTCAGCACGCGGACTTTCGCGCGCTTGAGCAACGCGGCCACACCGGAATTGAGTTTATCGACGACGCCTTCTTTCCATTTGACGGTTTCGGCGAAATCGATCGCGGGCGGTGCACCCAGCGAAATGCCGTGACGGGGGTTGGCCATCGCCTGAAACTGGCCCGCGACATGGATTATCGCCTTGGAGGGGATGCAGCCGCGGATCAGACAGGTGCCGCCCACACGATCTACTTCGATCAGCGTGGTGTCGAGGCCGAGCTGGCCCGCGCGAATTGCGGCAACATAGCCCCCGGGACCGCCACCAAGCACAAGCACATGAGTTTTGATCGCTTCGGCCATCGTCATTCCATGAATAACGTCGCGGGATGCTCAAGCATCGCTTTGACGCGCTGGATGAATTCGGCGGCATCGAAGCCGTCGACCACGCGATGATCGAACGACGATGACAGATTCATCATCCGGCGCACGACGATCTGACCGTTTCGCACCACGGGGCGTTCGATGATTGCATTGGGGCCAATGATCGCGACTTCAGGGTGATTGATGACCGGCGTGGTCGCCACGCCGCCGAGCGCACCCAGACTTGTGATCGTGATGGTCGACCCCGAAAGATCGTCGCGCGAGGCCTTGCCCTCCCGCGTGAGCTGGGCGATGCGGGCGATTTCATTCGCCAGATCCCACACGTCGAGGGCTTCTGCGTGGCGGACAACCGGCACGATGAGGCCGTTCACCGTCTGGGTCGCGATACCCACGTGGACGGCGGCATGGCGGTGCACGACACCCGCATCATCATCGAACCGCGCATTGATCTGCGGATAATCAGGCAGAATGCGCACAAGTGCGCGGATTAGAAACGGCAGCACATTCAGCTTCGGCTGATCGGCGCGGTTGGTCTTGTTCAGATGTGCGCGCAACTCTTCCAGCTCCGTCATGTCGATTTCTTCGACATAGGCATAGTGCGGAATGCGGCGTTTGGAATCCTGCATCTTTTCGGCGATCTTGCGGCGCAAGCCGATGATCTTGATCTCTTCCACGCCATCGCGCCACGCATGGGCGGACCGCGCAGACGGCGCGCTTCCGCCGGATGCCACATAGGCATCGAGATCGGCGTGGCTGATGCGGCCCGCGGGGCCTGAGCCCGGCACATATTGCAATTCGATGCCGAGATCGCGGGCACGCTGGCGCACGGCGGGCGACGCCAATGGTTTGTCACCAAAAGTTCTGGGAACGGAGGGCAGCGCGGACAGAACCTTCGTTTCGGGAGACTTCGCGCCAGCAGGCGGCGCTTTGTCTTTTATCGGTGCAGGCGTTGGCGCCTCGGCCTTCTGCGTGGGCGCAGCCTTTCCGGCTGCGTTTCCAGCGCCTTCGACTTCGAGCTCCACCAAGGCAGACCCGACGGCTGCCATCTGCCCCGGCTCGCCGTGCAGCGAGATCACCTTGCCGGAGACCGGCGATGTCATTTCCACAGTCGCCTTGTCGGTCATCACATCGACGAGGTTCTGATCTTCCTCGATCACATCACCGACCGCCACATGCCAGGCGACGATTTCAGCTTCCGCGGTGCCTTCGCCAACATCAGGCAACTTGAACACATAGCGTCCCATCTCAGGCCTCCATCGCGCGGCGCATCGCGTCGATCACGCGCTTGGGACCGGGGAAGTAATCCCATTCGAAGGCGTGAGGGTAAGGCGTGTCCCAGCCTGCCACGCGCTCGATGGGCGCTTCGAGGTGGTAAAAGCAGTTCTCCTGCACCAGGGCCGCAAGCTCCGCGCCGAAGCCGCTCGTGCGCGTGGCTTCGTGAACGATTACACAGCGGCCCGTCTTTTCCACCGATTTGGTGATTGTATCGATATCGAGCGGCAGAAGTGTGCGCAGGTCGATCACTTCGGCATCGATCTGGGCATCTTCGGCGGAGGCGAGGGCAACATGCACCATCGTGCCATAAGCAAGGATCGTGAGAGCGGCCCCTTCGCGCACCACAGCGGCCTTTCCAAGCGGCACTGTGTAATATCCATCGGGCACATCGCTTGCGGGATGTTTGGCCCAGGGCTGCACGGGCTTGTCGTGATGGCCATCGAACGGGCCGTTATAGATACGCTTGGGTTCGAGGAAGATCACCGGATCGTTGTCTTCGATGGCGCTGATCAGAAGGCCTTTGGCATCGTAGGGCGTGGACGGCACCACCGTTTTCAAACCCGAAACGTGGGTGAAAATCGCTTCGGGGCTTTGGCTATGGGTCTGGCCGCCGAAAATGCCGCCGCCATAAGGGGTGCGCACGGTCATCGGCGCGGTAAAATCGCCCGCGGAGCGATAGCGCAGCCGGGCGGCTTCCGACACGAGTTGGTCGAAGGCCGGATAGATGTAATCTGCGAACTGGATTTCCACCACCGGGCGCAAGCCATAGGCGCCCATACCGATAGCGACGGCTACAATGCCGCCTTCACCGATTGGCGTATCGAAACAGCGCGTGATGCCGTGCTTCTTCTGCAGCCCTTCGGTGGCACGGAACACGCCGCCGAAATAGCCCACATCTTCGCCCAGCACGAGCACATTGGGATCGCGCGTCATCATCACATCCATGGCGGAGTTGAGCGCCTGGATCATGTTCATCGTGGCCATGATCAGACCCCCAATTGCTGGCGTTGACGACGGATGTGCCAGGGCATTTCTTCGTAGACATCCTCGAACATGGTTTTCACGCTCGGCGTTTTTCCGCTGCCCAGCGTGCCGTGGCTTTCGGCTTCCTTGTTTGCCGCGCGAACTTCTTCCACCACGTCTTTCTGCGCTTGTTGGTGACGTTCATCGGACCATTCGCCGATCGCGATCAGATGTTTCTTCAACCGTTCGATGGGATCGCCCAGCGGCCAGGCTTTGCCTTCATCGGACGGGCGGTAACGGCTGGGATCATCGCTCGTCGAGTGGCCTTCGACGCGATAGGTGTAAAGTTCAATGAGCGTCGCGCCCTGATTGTTGCGCGCGCGGGCCGCGGCCCATTCGGTTGCCGCGTAGACCGCAAGGAAATCGTTGCCATCCACCCGCAGCCCGGGAAGGCCATAACCGATGGCGCGCGAGGCGAAGGTCGTCTCCTCACCGCCTGCGATGCCCTGAAAGCTCGAAATTGCCCATTGATTGTTGACGACATTCAGGATCACCGGCGCGCGATAAACCGAGGCGAAGTTTAGGGCCTGATGAAAATCGCCTTCCGCCGTTGTGCCGTCGCCGATCCACGAGGCGGCAATGCGGTCATCGCCCTTGTAGGCCGAGGCCATTGCCCAACCCACAGCCTGCGGAAATTGCGTTCCAAGATTGCCCGAGATCGTGAAGAAGCTGTCCTTCTTGCTCGAATACATGATCGGCAATTGGCGACCCTTCAACGGATCGCATTCGTTGGAATAGACCTGGTTCATCATCTGCACGAGCGGATAACCGCGCGCAATCAGGATGCCCTGCTGGCGGTAGGACGGGAAACACATGTCATCGCGATCCAGCGCAAAGGCCTGCGCGATGCAGGTTGCCTCCTCGCCGGTGCACTTCATGTAGAACGATGTCTTGCCCTGGCGCTGGGCACGGTACATGCGATCATCATAGGCGCGCGTAAGCATCATCACGCGCAAACCCCGGCGAAGCGTTTCCGGATCGAGCCGCGGGTTCCACGCGCCCACCGCCTGACCGTCATTGTCGAGCACACGGATCAAGGCATAGGCGAGGTCACGAATTTCATGATCCGGCGAATCGGGATCGGGGCGGCGGACGGTACCGGCCTCGGGAATCTTCATCGCGCTGAAATCCGGCTGGTCGCCAGGGCGTGTTTCAGGCTCCGGCACGCGGAGCGAAAGTGGTTTGCGGTTCTTCATGGCGTTTCCATCACTGCCCGCTTCCGTCTATTTTTGGCGGAAAAGCTGGGAAAATCTGCTTCAATCTGCGCCCTGCCCCCGCCTTACTCAAGCGTTGCGAGCACGCGCAATAATCTGTCTCTAGGTCTTTGCCGATGCCCGAAGCCGTGTCGCGAATAGGTGGCGAAAGACGGTCCGCATTGCGCCGCTGGGATCGCGCAGGAAAGCACGCCATGCTGAGACCTCAGATTCCCGACAGGACCGACACATGAAACTGGCCACATTCGATGCAGGCGGCGGACCCGAAATCGGCATTGTCGAAGGCGATCAGATCGTACCCGTTTCGCGGCTCGCCTCCGGTATGCTCGATCTGATCGCGCGTTGGCCTTCACTGGAAGGCGGCATGCGCCAATTGGCGGAGCGACGCGAAGATGCGGTGCCGCTTTCGAGCGTAAGGCTGCTCGCCCCCGTTCCGCGGCCGGGAAAAATTCTCGCCATCGGCCTCAACTATGCTGATCACATCCGCGAAATGGGCCGTGACATGCCAACCAAGCAGGTCTGGTTTTGCAAGCACACCACTGCGGTGAACGCGCCGTTCGCCCCGATCGAGATTCCCAAAGTATCGTCGCAAGTCGATTACGAAGTGGAGCTCGTCGCGGTCATCGGGCGCGACGGGCGGCATATCACGCGCGAGGATGCGCCAAAGTCCATCTTCGGCTATTGCGTCGGCAACGATATTTCGGTGCGGGACTGGCAGAATTTCACGCCGCAATGGATGCTCGGAAAATCCTTCGACACCCATGCGCCGTTCGGCCCATGGATCACCACCGCCGACGAAGCCGGCGATCCACACAGGCTTGGTGTGCGCTGCTTCGTGAACGATGAGAAGCGACAGGATTCCAACACGTCGAATTTCGTTTTCAACCTTTGGGATCAGATAGCCTACCTCTCCCAAGCCATGACGTTGGAGCCGGGTGATTTGATCTTCACGGGCACGCCGGGCGGTGTGGGCATGGCGATGTCTCCTCCTGCTTATCTGAAAGCGGGCGACCGGGTGAAATGCGAGATTGATCGGCTGGGGGCGATCGAAGCGGATTGTGCTGCGGAGCGAGAGCCATAGTTATCCCTTTGACTAAACGGGGGGCAGACCCTCGAAGGCACGCAAATGCACCAGCGGTTGCGACCGGCCGGTGAATAGCGCACAATTCTGGAAGTTACGTTGCCACCCTCGCCTTCACCTTCTGGCCGGTTTCGAGGCGTTCGGCGCCGCGCACAATCACCCGTTCGCCCGGCTTGATGGGCCCGCGCACCTCGACCAGGGAACCATCTTCGCTGCCGGTTTCGATAACGATGCGTTGAGCCACGTTCTTTGGCCCGACCTTGAAGACATAAGTATTGTCCTCCCGCAGCACGAGCGCATCTCGCGGCACGGCCAATACATCACGCGCCTGCGCCGATGGCACAAAGACCTTTGCCGCATCGCCCACCATCGCATCGCCCGGTTTCAACGTAAGGCGGACTTCGATGGTGCGGCTTGCTTCATCGCCAACCGGAACCACGGCTCGCACATGGGCGATGACGTTCTTGTGTTCGACCTCGACGGTGACGGGCATGCCCTCGCGCAGGAAATGCGCGTTTTCGATCGGTGTTTGCGTCTTTACCTCGATATTGCCGGTGTCGACGAAGCGCACGATCTCCTTGCCGGCGGTGGCATATTCGCCGGGCTGGATCAGCCGCGACACGACACGGCCAGGGAACGGCGCGCGGATTTCGCTATGGGCGACCTGATAGCGGGTGCGATCCAGCTGCGCGCGGGCCTGCGCCAATTCGGCCGCCGTCACATCGCGTTGCGACGACGCCTGATCGCTTGTGCTCTTTGAGATGGCGTTGGCATCCATCAAATTCTTCATGCGCAAGGCCTGCGCACTGTCATAACGCAGGCTTGCCGAAAGCCTGTTGGCATTGGCTGTATCGGAGGCAAGCTGCATCGAGAGCATGTGATTATCGAGCTTTGCAATGACATCGCCCTTCTTCACCACATCGCCCACTTCAGCCACCCAGGCCACCCGGCCCTCTACTTCAGAGGCCAGATGGGAATCGTTGCGCGCCACCACCGTTCCCGGCAACGCCACTTTGGGCGCCATCTTGACGATGCGCGCGGTCATCACCGAGACCGGAGCTGCTTCATTTGCCGCTTGCGCAGACGCTTGCGTGACGAACATCGCCAACGCACCCATACAGATATTCACACGATACATATTCATGCAGCCTGCCTTGCCGGGGTCATCGGCGCCTGCTTTAGCGCCATTGGTTTTTCGCCGAGCCTTAGCATGGCCGGGATCAGCACAAGCGTGAACACATGGCTGATCAGGATACCACCCACGATCACCGCGCCCAAGCCACGATAGATTTCGGCACCCGCGCCTGGAATGATGACGAGCGGGAGCATGCCGAAGATCGCAGTCAACGTGCTCGAAAAAATCGGGCGAAGGCGCGTTTCCAGGCTTGAGCGCACGGCATCGACCCGGCTCATACCTTCGGCTTCTGCCTGGCGGGTGCGCGCGACGAGCAGGATCGTGTTGTTCACCACCAAGCCCAGCACGATAATGAAACCGATCATGGTCAGCAGGTCGAGAGGCTGAAACACGAAGAGGCCCAATATCTGAAGCGCCAGCATGCCACCAACCGTTCCCAGCGGGAGCGCGATGGTGGCGATGGCCGCATCCCATACCGATTTGAACAACGCCGCCATGATGAGGAACAGGATCAGCACAGCCAGTCCGAAGTTCTTGCCCATCGTCCACAATGCATTGTCGAGATGGTTGGCGGCGGCGCCATAAGTCAGCGTGCCATCCGATGGCAGCATTTTGCGGATCTCGGGTTCGATCTCTGTGCGCACCTTGTGCATCGCATCCTGCAATGCCATGCCTTCCGGCGGCTGGAAGTTGAGCGCGATGGTGCGCCTGCGGTCGAGGCGATAGATGCCCGAAGCCGCAAGCGTGCGCTGCACTTCGGTCAACTGACCATAGGTCACCATGTTGCCTGTGGGCGTGGCCAGCGGTGCACCCGCGAGCGCATCGGGCGAGGTGAGTGGCTTGGATTTGAGGATCAGGTAGAGCTGCTTCTCGCCATCGTAGCGCTGGCCGACATACAGGCCTTCGCCCAAAGCCTGCGTTATGTTCGCGACATCGGGACGCGACCATCCGGCTTCTGTGATCGCGCGATCGTTGGGCGATATTTTCAGTTGCGGTTGATCGAAATCGAGCGCGGGTTGCGGATTGACGATTGCCGTGGGGAATTTCTTCGTCAGCAGTGCGAAGCCCTTTTTGGCCGCGGCGCGCATTGCGCCGGCATCGTTGGACTGGATATTGATGGACACACCGCCACCTTCATCGAAGCCGCCGAACAGATTGCCGATTGCGGTAAAGCTTTGTGTATCGGGCAGGTCTTTGAGAATTTCGTTGCGGACGATCCCTTCCATCTTCTTCAGCTCGCGGTCGTCCTTCACGCGGACAGCCATGTCCATGAAGCCGGGGCCATCGAGCTTGACGTACCAGTTGAGAAGCTGGGGCTGCTTCTCGCCTTTCATGTAGGGCGTGAGGCGCTTGATGATGGGCTGGGCGATTTCGTTATCTGCGAAATCGACGGTGGTGCCTGCCGGATATTGCATGAAGCTATCGACGGCGGCGCGCTTGACTTGCGGCAGGTAATGCACGCTCGGCAACAATATCCACGTCCCGATCACCGACAGGCCGATCAGGCCTACTATCCAGCCTGTGCGTTTGCGGGGCGTATCGGTGATCCGCATGATGTAATCGGTTATGCGGCGCCAGACATTGGTGAGTTCGGCAATCTTGGGGCGCGTCTTCAGGAACAGGATCGAGAGCACCGGGATCACGGTGATCGCCACGATCAGCGAGACCAGCACCGAGGCGGCGATGGTGAGCGAGAGATCGGCGAACAATTGGCCTTCGACATCCTTCAGGAAGATCACCGGCACGAAGATCGCGACGTTGGTGGCGGTGGAGGCGAGCAGCGCGCCCCACACCTGATCGGTGCCTTTGAGCGCTGCTTCGCCTGCTGGTGTGCCGCGTTCGCGCAGGCGCAGGATATTCTCAAAGGCGACGATGGCTGCATCGAGCACCATGCCGGTGGCAAAGGCCAATCCAGCCAGCGATACAACGTTGAGCGTGCGGCCGAACATCTGCAACAGCACCACAACGGCGAACAGGCAGATGGGAATGGAGCAGGCAATGATGAGGGTTGCGCGCCATTCGCGCATGAAGAACCACAACACGCCCACGGCCAGGATGATGCCGAAGATCAGGTCGGAGGTGACCATGCCCACGGCCTGGTTGATGAAATGCGACGGGTCGAAGGAATATTGCAGCTTGACGCCCTGCTCTTTCGCCACGCCGTCATTGATCTTCTGAAGCTCGTCCTTCACCGCGTTGACGGTGGCCAGCACATTGGCGCCCGAGGCGCGGAAGATCTGGATGCCGAGCGCGGGGTTGCCATCCTGATAGCCGAAGCTCTGGCGTTTGCCGCGGCCGATCTTCACGTCGGCGATATCGCCCAGCCGGATCGGCTTGCCGCCGCGCCATTCGAGGATGAGATTGCGCATATCCTCGACCGAATAGCGGCCGCGGAAGGAAAGCTGGTAGCGATGGCGCCCCACATCGATGGTGCCGCCCGAGGCATCATCGGCGGCGCCGATCTGGGCGGCCATCTTGGGGATCTGGATGCCGAGCTGGGCGACCCGCATGGGATCGAATACGATCTGCAATTCTTCCGCCGCGCTTGCGCCATTGACCTGGGCGGAGCCGACGCCGGGGATGGCTTCGAGGCGCGGCACCACGCTGTCGCGCAGGAAGCGTTCGTAGGAATCGATATCGCGGCTGTTGCCGGGCATCTTCTGCATGAAGACCCAGAGCAGGGTCGCGTTGGCATCCTGCTGGCTTGCAAGCTGCACGAAGGGCTTCTGCGCATCGGCGGGGAGTTGCGGCACGCGGTTGAGGCGGCCGATGACATCGACCATCGTGGCCTTCATGTCGGTACCGAGCGCGAAGGTCAGGCTGATATAGCCGGTGCCGGAATTGGCGAAAGAATCCATCTGCTGCAGGCCGGGGATGCCTTGCAGCACTTCTTCTTCCGGTTCGAGAAGCTGGCTTTCGACTTCGCGCGGGGTTTCGGAGCGCCAGTCTGTTTCGATGCCGATCTGGGGGCGGTCGATATCGGGGAAAAGCTGGATGGGCAGCGAGGTCAGCGCGAAAGCGCCGAACAGAATCGTCACGGCCACCCCAACCGCCACGGCGGCAGGCGAGCGGATGCTGGCTTCGGTTAGTGCGCGCATGGGCTCCCTGATTGCCTTGGCCGCGCCGGCATTGAAAGCAAGTCAGGAATGATATGGTGTCAAAAGCCCGTGAAGCGGCATGCACAAATGCGCGAGCGGCTTTTCGTTGCGCGAAGGCGGCCAAACTAGTCCGGATATTCTGGATTTCTGCGAGATGCAAAAAAGGCGGGCTCCCCAAACTGGCCCGCCTTCGGCGTCGAAGCTACGGCAGGCGGGAAACATCCGGGGCGAACCGGATCAACACCGCACCTTCACTTCTCCCCCGGGCTTCGCGAAACGGACTTGCCAGATCCGAACCGCACGGATGCGCACGAGCTCGCACCCTTCCCTGTATGTCCCCGCGCCTGTCTCGCCACCTTTGGGGTCGCGAATTGCTGGCCGTTCGATCTCCTTCTCGGTATCCGCATGAAAGATAATATACCTATATGAAGGTTTCAAGGCCTATTTCGGAAAATTTTCTCTCAACAAGCTCAGGGTCTCATCGGAAAACAAAGGGGCGGCGGATTGCTCCGCCGCCCCTCGGGCCCACGTTGGGGTGTGTGCCCTACCAGTTCTTCGTAATGCGGATGCCGAACAGACGCGGATCGGTGAGGAACACGTTCGTCGTCAACGCCGAGTCGTCGGAGTTAAGGAACGCGCCGGTGATCGCGGTGGTGTCGAGCACATTCTTGACGTAGGCCATTGCTTGCCAGCCGTCCTGGTGAGTGAAGATCAGGGCGAAGTTCAAGCTGGTGTAGCCGTGAAGTTGGTCATACGGCTTGTCGTTGAAAATGCGGGCAAACGAATTGCCCTGCCAGTAGAAATCACCACGCAATGTTCCGGCCCATTCCTCGCTTATCGGCATGGAATATTGCCCGCCCATGGACAGCGTGAAGGGCGGCGTGTTGGGCAGATTGTTGCCGCCAAGATCCTTGGCAAAGCCTTCGCCGTTGTTGGGCGATTGACCGGGGTCGAAACCCACGACGCCGAAGCCGCTGAGATTGGGCGGGCTTAAGAAATTCAGAGCGCCCTCGCTGCTGCCATACGCGATGTCGCAAGCCAACGTCAGCGGCAATCCAACACCTGGGAAACGCTGGATCAACTGGCGAACGACGGAAGCCGGCATCACGCAGTTGGAGGTAGAGGATATGAACGGCTTCACCACAAGCCAATCCGCGTTACCTGCCGTACGGTCCATCAGATCGATGGCAGATTGGCCATTGTTGATGGAACTGTCTTCCAGACCGCCCGCAAAGTTGAAGCGCAGGCCCGGCAGCGGTTCCCAGGTCGCTTCGAGTTCGGCACCTTTGACTTTCGCATCCACATTCAGGTTGATCGAAGTGCGGTCGACGATCTGCGAAATCTGATAACCTTTGTAGTCGTAGAAGAAGACATCGCCATTCAATGTCAGTTCGCCATCGAGGAGGGTGTTCTTGGTTCCGAGTTCGAAGGCGTTGATATATTCGGGATCAAAGGTGGCGGGATGGGTAATAAAGGACTGGGCGCTATATGTGTTGGGAATGGGGCCGGGTGGATTGGCGCCGCCGCCTTTATATCCGCGAGAGTAGGAAGCATAGACCAGCGTCTGATCGGTGAAATCGAGCTTGGGCGACCAATCGACGTTGAAACGTCCCGTCACCTTCTTCCATTCCTGGTTGACGATGTCGGTGACCGGGTAACCACCCCCTAGCAGGAACACCCAACTCGGGATGACCTCGAAATATTTCCTGTCGTCGGTGAACCGCAGGCCTCCGGTAAGCTTCACGTCCGGCGAGACCTGATAATAGACTTCCCCGAAGCCCGCCCAGGAATTTAACCGGTAAGGGTTCTGACTACGGAAATAGTTGTGGCCTTGCCCATCCAGGCTCGATATCGGATTGGGATCGATATAAGTGCCAGTGGTGCCGCCAAATCCGCAACTGAAATTCGCAGGCAGCACACCTGGGCCAAAATTGCTCGTTGCGGGCGTTGGCGGAATCTGAAAAGTGCCACCGCCGACACTGTGGCACGTGGTAAAATCGTAAGGCCCCTGACCGTTGGCGAGCTGCTCGACAGCTGTGATGAGGTTGAAGAAAACAAAATAATCTTCAACCGTTTGATAGTGAAGGTAGTTGGCTCCGACGCTGAAATTCAACGGACCTTCAAATTGCGAAGTCAGGCGAAGCTCCTGACTGAACTGCCAGGCTCTTTCCTGCGAAAGGTCTTCGCCGACCATCTTCTGCGAACAACCGAGTTGTGGATCGCAATAAACGCCACCGGGCGTCAGGCTGTTGGGTCCGGCCAGCGTGCCAAAAAGACCGGGTGCGGTATTGAAGCGGTTGAAGTCCTCCGTCGAACGAAGCTCATCCTTGTTATAAGCAGTCTGCGAAGTGAGCGTGAGCTGCGGCGAGATGTTGGCGTCGACGTTCAGTTCGATCACATTGTTTTTGGCCCGATAGGTCGGCGTGAGATCGGACTGTATCTTGCGCAGATCGGTCGACTGCATGGTGCTCGCATAAGGATCGACGGGATTGAGCAGAAAGCCACCCGGCGCGCTGCCGCCTGCGCCGTTGAAAGCGAACTCACCAGCCGCGACAAAGGGAATGGACTGGCCGTTCGGCGTTTCAAACGCATCCTTCGAATAGAGCGAGGTCGGCAGACAACCCTGACTGAGCCACGAACGATAGAAATTCGCGTTGTAGACGTTGACGTTCGCGACCGTATCGAGATCCAGACCGTCGACGGAATCCGGGCCCGTGTCTTTCTTGCATAGCTGTTTGGCGGAACGGATGCGGTCGTCCTTCTCATCGAAATGCTCCCAGACGAGATCGGCATTCAACCAAGATACCGGATGGAACCCCAGCGTCAGGCGCGAGGACCACAAATCGCGGCCGTCGATGGATTTGTCGGTGGTTTGGTTGAACGAATAGCCGTCGCGTTTGGTCCATTCCCCGGCAAGGCGGATATCGAATTTGTCGCCAATGACGGGAATGTTGAGCATGCCCTCCAGCCGCCGGTTGTTGTAGTTGCCGACATCGACGGAGGCCAGCGCCTCCCAATGATCGGTCGGTTTGGCTGAGACCACATTCACCACACCCGCCGTCGCGTTGCGGCCATACAGCGTGCCTTGCGGGCCGCGCAACACGGCCACTTGGCTCACGTCGTAGAATTCCTGCTCGAAGAAATGATTGCGGATGAACGGCGTATCGTTCAACGCGATAGCAACGGCGGGATCGGTGGCAACAGAAATGGCCTGTGTGCCGATACCACGTATCTGCACGCTGTAGCCGGTGAAGTTTGTTTTGGTGAAAGTGAGGTTGGGTACGTTCTTCACCAGGTCGGGGCCGCCTGCGGTCTGCGTGGCAGTCAGCTGTTCCTGGCTTAGCGCGGTAATCGCGATGGGAACGCTTTGAACGTCCTGTCCACCGAGCTTCGACGATGTCACCGTCACGGTTTCGACGTTCGGGCGTGCGACTGCCTGTGCAAACTGAAATGGTTGGGGTTGTTCGAGCGCAGAAGTGTCTCTTATGATTCCCACCGCGCCAGATGGATCGTGCCGGGTTCCGAAGCCGGTGCCTTTCAGCAACTGATCCAGCGCATCGTCATTCGGCAGATCGCCTTTCACCGCGTTCGCTCGCGTGCCTTTGACGGCGTCGCCCGAGAAGATCAGCGGGATGCCGGATTGGGCGGAATAGGAATTGAGGGCGCCTTTGAGATCGCCCGCCGGGATGTCGAAGGTGTGGGCCGATGCGGCGGTGGCGAGCGTCAGCGCGAAGGTGCTGGCGGAGAGCAGGAGCGTTATCGCGCGGGGTTTTTTCTGCGCGTGCGGCGTTTCCCCCTCGCTTCGGCCCTCTTCCCTTGAGGGGGCGAGGGAGAAGGTTTGGCTTTGAGCCTTTGGAAGCTTTTGGTGTGTCATATATCCCCCCGGTTCGCGGCACTGCCGCCTGTCAGATGAAAGTTCCTGTTATTTCGAAATCACGATTTCGCCGCCGCGATCGTCGACGGAGAGCCCCAGCACGGCCTGCGCGAGCCGCATGAAGGCGCGCGAATTGTTGCTGGGGAAGGTGCCGTCGATGGTGAGGCTTGCGGTCTTCGGATCGGCGATGACGATCTTGGTGGTGCTGTAGCGGTTGAACTCGGCCGCGACATCGGCAAGCGTGGTGTGATCGAAGACGAGCACGCCGCGCTGCCAGCCCATCGCATCGGACAGTGCGCGCGGCGACGGGCGCACGATCTCGGTGCGGTTCGCGCTGGCGACGGCGATTTCGCCCTTGGTCAGGATTTTGGGCGAGGTGCGGGAATCTTCCAGGCGCACCACGCCTTCGAGCACGGAGACCTTGAGTTCGTTCCTGTCGCGGCGCACCACGAATTTGGTGCCGATGTCGGTGATGCGGTGATCGCCCACCATCACGACAAAGGGCTTCTTCTCGTTGTGCTTGACCTCGAAATAGACCTCGCCCTTGTCGAGCCAGATCTTGCGCTGGTTGGCGGCTATCTCGGTGCGAACCTGCGTGTCGGTGTTGAGTTCGATCTGCGAACCGTCGGCAAGCGTGAGCCTTTCGCGTTCACCGACAGCTGTTGCATAGATCTTTTCGCCGGTCTTGCCCGCTTCGAACCATTGCAGCGCACCGGCAACGGCGCCGACCGTGAGCACGGCGGCAGTGATGCGCAAAAGATTCGGCCAGGCTTTGCGTTTGGGCACGGGCGGGCGCTGGAAGGCGGGCCTGCGCATGGCGCCCAGCAGATCGGCCCTGCCCCACGCGGCATCGAGCCGCCAATAGGCGATGCGATGGGCAAGCGATTCTTCGAGCCAGGCATCGAGTTCGATCTGGCGTTCATCCGACCATTGGCCTTCGCGACGTTCGAGCAGCCAATCTGCGGCGCGGGACTGGATTTCGGTTGCGGTGGGGGCGCTCATTGCGTGCCCTCCGGCCCATAGAGAATGTCGGCAAGGGCGCGCACCGCTTCGTTGAGGTGCCATTTGACCGTTTTCTCGGTGACGCCCATGCGCAGCGCGATTTCGCGGCGGGAGAGGCCTTCCACCTTCTTCATCACCATGGCTTCGCGGGCGCGCGGCGGCAGGCGATCGAGCGCATCTTCCAGGCGGCGCAGCTCATCGCGCGCGATGGCGCTTCTATCGGGGCCGGGTTCTTCGCTTGCGGTTTCCACCGCATCGGGATCGGAGGCCGATTCAATCGAGACGACGTGCTCGCGGCGCACATGATCGATGACGAGATTGCGGGCCACCGCGAAGACGAAAGGCTTCGCCGGAACGGGAACCTGTTTCTGCGCTGCCTCGCACACCCGCATATAGACCTCTTGCAGAAGGTCGGGGATGTCGCTCGCGTTGCGCCAGCTTCGCCGGAGGAACTGCGACAGCTGGGCTTCCAGCGGCAGCACCTCATGCACGAACCAGGCTTCCAGCTCAGACGCAGTCATGGGCACACTCTGCGGACGCGAGAGCACGTCGTCACGACTGATTTCTGATCTTTCGACCATCCCCGTCCTTCAAGGGTTAAACCCAGGACTCAGGAGGATAGAACGAAGGGCCGCGCAAAACGGCCGGGTGCCCTAGGCGTGAAAGATTATATCCCGGCTAGGCGCGGTAGAGATCGAGCGGGCGGAAGCGCGACATCTGATAGGGCATGGCGCAGGCCGGCGCGATGGCCTCGCCGCTGACATGGCTCAGGCCCATCGACCAGCAGGCCATCACCAGGCTTTTGGTGTTCACGCCATAGGCGATCAGCTGGTCGCCCGCCAGATGCGCGCGTTCGCGGAAGGTGCCGATGCGCACAAAGATTTCGGCTTCGGGAAGGCCTGCGGTTTCCAATTCCACCGCCGTGCCGAGAAGGCCGCATCCCTGAAGCGACAGCGTGCCCAGGCGTTGCGCCCGCACGCTGGCGATCACGCCGCGGCCGAACGGGTTGAGCAGGGTGACAAGCGAGGACAGGCGCGATTGCGGCACGCCCGAGGGCAGATCGTGCAGTTCGAAGGCGATGTAGCGGCGCAGTTCGGGCGCGAAGGATTTGATGGCGTCGAGGAATTGCGGCCGGGCGCGCGAACTTGCCAGCGTTTCATAGGAGCATGGCAGATGCAGGATGAACCGGCTCTGGCGATGGAACAGGTAGGTCAGCGTTTCCAGCCCGTGTTTGGCGGCGGCGAGATCTATGGCGGTCAGCTCATCGGGGTTGAGTTGCGCGCGGTCGGCGCGGGCCTCGCCCAGCGAGCGGCTTTGATCGGTTTGCGGGATGGCGTTCAGCGAGAACGACGAGATCGCATCGTGGCGCAGATCCCAGATCGGGCGGAATTCGAAATCCAGATGCAGCGTGCGGCTTCCCACGCGCAGCGGCTCGGCCGAGAGGCGCGGCCGGCCGGCTATCGGCACGCCCAGCGGCGGCGAGGGCGCGGGCGCAGGTGCTGCAACAGCGCCCGTGGCGATGCGGTGAAGGGTTGCGATGTCGATGGGTTCCGCCGTCAGGGTTTCGCCCTGGCGTTTGGTCACGGCGCGGATATCGATCTGTTCGAGCGTGGACTGGCCGAGAAACAGTTCGAGCAATTCCTGCAGGATGCGCATGCAGCGAAGCTGGGCGGATTGGCGCGCGTCGCCGGGAAAGGACAGGAGGTAATCGGTTTCCGAAACGCGGCAATAATAATCGGATGCGCCGAGCTGGCGGCCGATCTGTTTTTCGATGCGGTCGTAGATGTTGTCGCGCGAGCGTTCCCAGCGGTCGGCCAGCTTCTCGCGCACGGCCCCTATGCCGATGATGTTGACCGAACCCTGTTCCAGCAATTGCGGATGGGCGATCTGGTCCAGCAGGGAATCCAGATTGCGGATGACGATGTTTGCGGCGGCGGGGGTTTCGGATGATGAAGCGGCGCTCATGCGGGCGATTGTCAAGCGATTGCGGATTGTGGCTTCAGCAGGAGGCCGACCTTTTCGAGCAGTTCGGCCGGGCGAAAGGGTTTTGCCAGGCAATCGTCGGCGCCGAGCTTGAGCGCGAGTTCGAGAAATCCATCGGGGCCGAGCCTGCCGCCGCCCGAGATCGCGATGATCGGAATCTTGGGAAAACGCTGCTTGGCTTCGCGGATGGTCTCGATCCCTTCGCGGTTGGGCATCACGATATCGGTGATGATCATGGCGGGCTTGGTGCGTTCGATCGCGCTCAGGCCCATTTCGCCGTCTTTCGCATCCACCACCGCATAGCCCGCGCCACGCAGGATGCGGCCAACGGTCTGGCGCACGGATTCGTCATCGTCGATGACGCAGATCAGAGGTTTTCCATCCATGTTCGCTCGCCTCTGCGAAAATGAGGGAACGCGAGGGACACGCGCCCCGTCGCGGGCCAATGCGGATTGCATCACGTTGTGCTTAAGGTGCGCTTAACAACCGCCAGAAAATTGCGGCATTAACGCTTCGAAAACCGGATCAGGCCGCACCGCGCAATATACGGTGGACGCGATGGGCAAGTTCCTGGCGGCGATAGGGTTTGCCCAGAAGCTCGAACTTCCCCACGAGCTCGTTGTCGCGCAGCGTGGCCTTTGTGAAACCCGAGGTCATCAGGACTTTCAGCCCGGAATCCTGCGCGGTCGCCTTGGCCGCGAGATCGGGGCCGCTTACCCCGCCCGGCATCGTCACATCGGTGAAGAGTAGATCGACCCGTTCGCGTTGCAGGATGGTGAGGGCGGCGCGCGCATTCTCCGCCTCCAGCACCTCATAGCCCAGCTCCTTCAATTGCTGGGCCGTGACGCGGCGCACCGCTTCGTCATCCTCGACGACCAGGATCGTTTCGTGGCCTCTCTCCATTTCGCCGGTTTTCACATCGCAAGGTGCTGCAACCGAGGCGTTCGCGGAACGCGGCAGATAGAGGCGCACCACCGTTCCGCTTCCCGGCTCGCTGTAGATCTTCACATGGCCGCCGGACTGTTTCATGAAACCATAGACCATGCTGAGGCCGAGGCCCGTTCCCTTGCCGACTTCCTTGGTGGTGAAGAACGGTTCGAAGACGCGGGCCATGACCTCCGGCGGCATGCCCGCACCCGTATCCGACACCGCGATCATCGCATAATCGCCGGGCGAGACTTCTTCGTTGCTATCCGCATAAGCCCCATCGAGGGTGACGTTGGCGGTTTCCAGCGTGATCGCGCCGCCCTTGGGCATCGCGTCGCGCGCATTGACCACAAGATTGGTGATGGCCGATTCCAGCTGCGAGGGATCGATTTCGGAAGGCCACAAATCGCCGGCCAGTTCGGTGTGCAGCGAGATATCGCCCGTTATGGCGCGTTTGAGCATCGCAACCGTGCGCTCCACCAATTCGTTGGGATTCACCGTCTGGCGTTCGAGGCGCTGCTTGCGCGAAAAGGCGAGCAACTGGCGCGTCAGCTCCGCGCCGCGAAGGCTTGCGGCGAGGGCCGCCTCGGCCAATTCGCGGTTTTCGACATTCACGCTGGCGCCCGACAGGATCATGTCGAGATTGCTGATGACGACGGTGAGCAGGTTGTTGAAATCGTGCGCAATGCCGCCGGTGAGCTGACCCACGACCTCCATCTTCTGCGCCTGATGGAGTTGGCGGGTGAGCGCCTTCTTCTCGGTGATATCGCGAATGATGATCTGGGTTGCGGGCTGGCCCGCGAAGGTGAGATTTGCCTTCGAGATTTCGACATCGATTTCCTTGCCATCGTGGCGCAGGAACCTCTCCTCCTCGAAGGCCGCGCCGTTCGCCCCATCGCCCAAAAGCGCGGCTGCGATCCGGTGGCGGTTCTCGCCCGCCAGCGCATCCTCGAACGGTTTGCCCAGAAGATCCTCGGCGCCCTTCACGCCGAAGATCGTGCAGGCCGCATCGTTGAGATACCAGAAGCGGCCCTCGTTGAGCACGATGAGGCCGCTCGACATGGCATCCACGATATGGCGATAGCGCGCAGCCCCTTCCTGCGCCACGCGCTCGGCTATCTTGCGTTCGGTGATATCCTGGCAATAGCCGACGAGATTGGCGATCTCACCTTCGGCATTGCGCTCCCAGAAGGCTTCGGCCCAGCAAAAACGCTCTTCGCCGTTCAGCCGCACGATGCGGTATTCGATCTGATAGGGAAGCTGATCGCGGATGGCGTTGGCCGTCACTTCGTCCACGCGGGCGCGATCATCCTTGTGGATCATGTCGTTGATGGCATCCAGCGAAAGGGGGGCGCTGCGATCGATGCCATAAATGGCATACATCTCATCGGACCATTCGCAGGCGCGCGATGGCAGAAGCACGCGCCAATTGCCGACATGGGCCATACTTTGGGCCTGCGCCAGCAGATGTTTCTGTTCGGCGAGCTGGCGGGTTCGCTCCTCTACGCGGCGCTCCAGGCCTTGCGCATAATCTTCGATCTCGAGCTTGGCGGCGGCGAGTTCGGCGCGGTTTTTCTGCAGGTCGCGGTTGGTCCGCACGATGTCCTCGAAGGTGGACATCAGAAGGTCGATGATCTGTTCCTTGTCGGAATTGATCGTGAAGCTGCGCCCGAGAAACACCACTTCGACGCCGACGCGCAGCTTGCCGTTGGCGCGCACGCGCCTGCTTTCGAGAACGGTTTGCACGCGCTCGAGAAGCTGTTGAGAGGCGTAGGGCTTGGTGAGGAAATTGTCCGCGCCGCATTCCAGCCCGCTGATGATATCCATCGGGTCGCCGAGCGTGGACAGCAGCATCACGGGCAGATTGCGCCCGTGAATGCCCGCCTTGATGCGCTTGCAAAGCTCATAACCCGAAAGGCCGGGCATCATGATGTCGGAAATCACCAGATCGAGCGAAGAGTCGATCTTCGGCAGCGCGCTTTCCGCATCATAGGCGAGCACGACTTCATAACCGCCCTCCTCAAGCACGGCGCGAAGGCGCTCGGCCTGGGTGGCGCTATCCTCGACAATCAGAATCCTGGTCATGCCATTGCTCCCCTGAGCTCGGTGGGTGCCGCAAGTTCGCGGGCGATCTCGTCCAAAGGCAGCACGCGATCCACATATCCATTCTCGATGGCGGCCTTCGGCATGCCGAACACCGCCGAGGTTTCGCGATCCTGTGCGATGATGGTGCCGCCGTTTTCATGCACCGCGCGCAAGCCGGCCACGCCATCGCGCCCCATGCCGGTTAGCACAACCACAGTCAGTTGCGGACCAAAGGCTTTCGCCGCCGCTTCGAAGAGAAATGTGCCGGACGGGCGGAAGCCTTCGACCGGAGAACCCTGCGAGAGCATGATGGTATTGCGCGACGAGACGCCCAGATGATGGTTGTCGGGCGCGATATATACCGTGCCCGGCCTCAGCGTTTCGCCATCCTGCGCGAGTTTCACGGGCAGGTGGGTGCCACCCAGCGAGCGCACCAGGCTTTCGACGAAGCCGCCCGCAATATGCTGCACAACAAGAATGGGGGACGCGAAATTCGCGGGCAATTGCGAAAGGATCCTTTGCAATGCTCCCGGACCGCCGGTGGACGACACGATGGCGACAAGCCTGCCGTCGCCCCTGGCGGGCGGCGGAAGGATGGATCGCACCGCCGGGCTTTCGCGCCGCCATCTGCGCACGACCTTGACCTCGGCCATGGCTTCCAGCGTGGCGACGAAGCGGCGCTGGCGCGCTTCATCGACGGGAAATTCCACGATGGCGAGCGCGCCGGAGCGGGCGAGAAGTTCATCGGCATTTTCCGGCCGCACGGTTGCGACCAACACCACGGGCTTGGGCGCCTCGCCCATGATGCGGCGCGCGATCTCAATGGCATCTTCCAACGCGTCGCCGACGATGAGCGCCACGAGCGAAGGCTCCAGCCGGGCCAATGCGCCCGCGGAAATGGATCGGCCGAGCATGCTTGCCTCGATGGCGGGCACGGCGGACAACAGGATGCGCAGCGCATCGCGCTCTTCTTCCGATCCGCCAGCCACCGCCACGCGCATCAGATCATCTCCCGGATGGCCGCGAGAAGATCACGCTGGTCGAACCCGCTTTTGAGCAGATAGGCGTTGGCGCCTGCCGAAAGGCCACGCGTCTTGTCGCGATCGGTTTCGAGCGCCGTCAGCAGGATGACCGGTGTATCGCTGTGCCGGGCGGAGGCGCGAATGGTTTCGGTGAGTTCGAAACCGTTCATATATGGCATCTCGACATCGGCGACGACGAGATCGGCCCCATTTGTTTCGACCAACCGCCAGGCCTGCGCGCCATCGGCGGCGGCTTCGACCTCATAGCCTGCGTTTTCGAGAATGGCTTTGATGAGTGTGCGCGTGGTCATGGAATCTTCGGCGATCACCAGGCGTTTTTTTGCTTCGCTGACGGGCCTGGCAAGCGTTGCGGGCGCATGCGCCTTGCCTTCGAGCGCGCCCGCGATGAGATCGCCCGCATGCAGGATGAGCGACACGCGGCCATCGGGAAGGATTGTTCCGCCCGAGACATTTGCGAGGCGGCCAAAGCGATGGCCGAGATTGCGCACGGTCAGATCGTCTTCGTCATAAAGCGCATCGACCGCGATGGCGGCCTGGGCCACGCCCGCGCCCAGCAGAACCACCCGCATCTGTTCACCATCGCGCGGCGGCGGGGCGGCAAGGCCCAGCAGGGCCGAAAGCTGCGCCAGCGGCAGGGGCTTGCCCTCGCCCACCAGAACCGAGCGGCCTTCGACCACGCGCACATTTTCGGGCGAAACGCGCCTGAGGCCGCGCACCATCGTGGAATCGAGGGCGAAAATCTGTTCGCCGCAGCCGATGAGCAGGCCGCGAATGGAGGTAAGGGTGAGCGGCAGGGCGAGCGTGAACTCGACGCCGCGCCCGGGCTCGCTGACCAGCGAAATCGCGCCGCGCATCTCCTCGATCTGCGACCTCACGACATCGAGGCCGATACCGCGGCCCGAAATGGTGGAGACCGATGAAAGCGTGGAGAAGCCCGGGGCGAAGAGAACATCGTGTTCGTGGCCCGGCGATGCCGGAAGCAGGCCGCGCTTTTGCGCCTGTGCGTTCACGGCATCCATATCGATGCCGCGGCCATCATCGCGCACCTTCACGATCACTTGCGGGCCGCTGAGGCTGGCCGACACAGAAACACGCCCGGTCGGGTTCTTGCCCGCAGCACTTCGAACATGCCTTGGCTCTATGCCGTGATCGACCGCGTTGCGCACCAGATGCAGCAGCGGATCGCGCAAGCCCTGAAGGATGCTGCGGTCGATGCCGATATCGCTGCCCGATACGATGAATGAAACCGCCTTGTCTCCGCCGGAGCAAAGATCGCGCACCACCCGGTCGAGGCCTTCGCAGGCCTGCGCGAACGGGAGCATGCGCACCTGGCGGATTTCATCGCTGAGTTTTCCCGCGGCGTCATCAAGCGCCTTGGCATCGCTTGCCACCTGCACAGAAAATCCGTTCAGCTCGCGTTCGATTTCCCGCAGGCCCGCGGCTCCGCGGTTTTCGCGCTGCGCATCGCGCACGCGCTGCAACAGCCTTTCCACCGTTTCGGCATGGCCCGCGGCCCGGCGGCGCACCACGAGAAGCTCGCCATCCTGGGCGAGCAGCGCATCGAGCTTGGCGGCTGTCACGCGCAAGGTTGCGTCCTGGGGTTTGGGGGCGGGCATCGCCATGGTTGCGAGCTGCGCGGGTTCTTCGCGCACGGGGGCGGGCGCAATCTCCACCGCCGTCGCCAGTTTCGGCAACAATTTCAGGAGGGGGGCGCCATATCCCTCGCGCTTTTCGGCGAGAAGCCGGCCTGATGCCGACAGCGCATCGGCCGCCGACAGCAGCAATTGGCACAGGCCCGCATCGGCGGACAACCGGCCATCGCGCAGGGCCTCGACGATCTCCTCGAAGCGGTGGCAGGCGGTTTCGATGGCATCGAGGCCGATGACGCGGGCAGCGCCCTTGAGGCTGTGCGCGGAACGGAACAGCGAGGTGTAGATCTGCGCGGGCACGCCTTCGGCGCGTTCGAGCGCCATGACATCGCGCTCCATCGCGCGGGCATGTTCTTCCAGTTCCACCAGGAAGGTGGACACCAGACGCTCGGAGAGTTGTGCGCCTGCGCCCATGCTCAGCCGCCCACGATCATTGCCTTGAGGCGGGTGCCCAGCGCGTGCAGATCTTGTGCGGCCTGTTCGGATTGGCGCGTGGCCGCGAGGTTCTGGTTGCTGGCTTCATTGATATGCGACATCGCCTGATGGATTTGCGACATGCCGGTGGCCTGCTGGCTTGCCGAGGCCGCGATCTGGGTGGCGGCGCGGGCTGCCACATCCATCGTTTCGACCAGCGATGAAATCGTTTCGCCCGATTCATTGGCGGCGCGGATCGCCAGATGCACGCTCTTGGTGCCCTGTTCGGTGACGAGGACGGCCGTGTTGGTGGATTTCTGGATATCGCCCAGGATCTGGCGCACCTGGGCGGTCGCTTTCTTGGACTGGTCGGCGAGGCTTTTGATCTCGCCCGCCACAACGGCGAAGCCGCGGCCATGTTCGCCGGCGCGCGAGGCCTCGATCGCGGCGTTCAGCGCCAGCAAATTGGAACGCTCGGTTATCTCGTTCACGGCGGCGATGATCTCGCCGATCGTTTGCGCGCGTTCGGAAAGCGACAGGATGGTTTCGGCGATGGTGGCGGTCTGTTCCTTCACTTCGTCCATCATCGCAAGCGTGTTCATCACCGATTGCTTGCCGCTGGCGCCCACATCGGCTGCGCGCATCGCGGAATCGGCGACTGTCTTGGCGCGATCGGCGGCCTGGCTCGCCGTCTGCAACACTTCATCGACGGTGGTGACGGTTTCGGCGACCGCGGTCGACTGTTCGCGCATGCTCGACGCCTGTTGCGAGGTGCCCGCGAGGATTTCGGTGGCCGTGGTCGCAAGTGCCTGCACGGTGCTGCTGATGGGGCGCGTGATCGAGCGCACGATCAGCAGGCCGCCGATGCTCACCGCGAGGAAGGCGGCAATGGTGCCGAACAGGATGGTGTTCAGCGTGAACCGCGTCAGCGCGTTGGAGGTCGCGGTCAGATCGTTGAGCCTGCGGGCTTCCTCGCCGCGCACGCGGCCTATGATGGCGCGCGCCGCATCCATGTAATTCTTGCCGCGCCCGGTTTGCACCAATTCGAGGGCCGCGCCGAAGCCTTTGGTTCTGCGAATCTCGATGGCCCGGCGCAGCTCCGCCGATTTGCTTTGCAGAATGGTTTCAAGCTGCGAGATATCGCGGTGGCGTTGCGGATCGCCGGCGGTCAGGGCGGCTGCCTTGGCGAGATCGTCGTCGAGCAGGCTTTGGCCCGCCTCGAACGGAGCGAGATAGGATTCGTTGCCCGTGAGCAGATAGCCGCGCTGGCCTGTTTCGGCGTTGATCGCATCCAGCATCACGCTGTTCAGACTGTCGGCGATGGCGAAGGAATGATTGCGCTGGTTGCGCAAGTCCACCATGTTCTGAATGTTCGCATAGGCGACCCATCCGATCAGCAGCAAGGCGAGCGGGCCCAGCACGAAGCCGAACACCAGCCGCCTTTGTATCGTCATGTCGAGCATTGCGTTTCCCCTCAGTCGCGGGCCGCCGCCTGGCGGCCGGCAAAAAATCTGCGGTCGGACAACAGCGCCCGCCCATCCAGAACGTTAAGCGCGCCATTGCTGACGCCGAGTGCGGCCGGTGCATCGCCACCCTGCCATGGCAGGGCGCGCAACCCCGCCGCCGGAATATTCGAAACTTCCTCGACATCGCGCGCGAAGAATGCGAATTCCGGGCGGTGCTCGCCCAGCACGATGGTGCAGCCGCCGCCCGCCGCCTCGGCCTCGCCCAGAAGGCGTTCGAGGCGAAACACCGGCAGGATGCTGCCGCGAAAATTGATCACGCCCGCAAGAATATCCGCCACGCCTGGAACCGGCGTCGGTTGCGCGGCCGCAATGATGGCGTGGATGTAACGCGCCTCGATAGCAACCTTTTGCGCGCCCAATCCAAAGGCAATCAGTTCGAGAAGGGTTTCGCCGTTTTCTTCGCGCGCAGGCGTGCCGAGCGCACGGGCGCGTTCGGCGAAGATTTCTTCGGCGCGTATCGCCGAAGGCTGCATCGCCTCCTGCGTCGATTCCGCGGCGCGCGCCAGCCGCTGCATGGCGGCGGCCCAATAGCCCAGATCATCCACCTTGCGCCTGGAATGTGGCATCAGGCGCGTTCCGCCGATTGCAGGGCCGCGATTTCGGCAGCCAGTGCTGCCGCCACGCGGCCATAACGCTCATTGCCGGTGAGAGGAACGATCTCGTCTTCCCCGGCGCCGCCGCAGAAGGCAAGGCCGTTGCGATAGGCCCGCATCGCACCTGCGCGATCGCCGCGGCTCTGGGCGATGGTTCCCAAAAGCATGTGGGCGGCGACCGACCGCCGGTCGAGATAGACGAGACGCCGCGCGATGTTGGCGGCTTTGTCCAACGCCGCGGCGTTCAGAAGGCCGACGGCATAAAGATAATGCAGTTCGCGCGAGAGCGGGTGCCAGACAATCGCGTTCGACAGGAATTCGAGCACGGTGCCCGAACGATTGTCGGCGAACAGCGCCTGGGCATGGACCTCGCAAAGCCGCGCGTCGTTGCGGAAATCGGGAGCGGCGGCCTTCGCCTCGCGCGGCGGGCTTTTTTTCTTTTCGGGTTCCGGCGGCCGGGGCTTGCGGGGGAAGACGATGACATTGGAAGGCAAGGCCTTGACCAGCGCCACATCGCGCTTGCGATAGAACACCCCGCCCTCGGTCATGCGGGTTTCGAACGGCGCGTGATCCCACAATGGCGGATCGGAAGGCGCGGTGACGAGCCAGCCGCCTTCGTTGAGGCTTGCGAAAAGACTGCGCGCGACATGGGCAACGGTCTGCCCGCCGAAATAGATGAGCACGTTGCGGCACAGGATCAGATCGAACCCGGTGCCGCGGCGCGGCTGGGGATAGGACTCGGCGGCCAGATTGGAGGGTGCGAACGAAATCCGCTCGCGGATGCGATCGATCAGGTGAAACTTGCCGCCGCGCACGCGGAAATAGGTGCGGGCAAAATCATCTTTCGCGCCGCGAAAAGACCAATGCTCATAGGTTGCGCGCGCGGCCTTGCCCAGGGCCACGGCGGAGATATCGGTGGCGGTGATATCGCTGCGGGCGGCGAGGCCTTCCTGCTCCATGAGGATGGCCAGCGAATAGGCCTCCTCGCCGGTGGCACAGGCAGCGCTCCATATCTGTAGCGGCGCATCGAGCGGGCGGTTGCGCAGCAGATCCGGCAGCACCATCTCGCGCAGGGAGGCGAATTGCTGCGGCTCGCGGAAGAAATATGTCTCGCCGACCACAAGATCGGTCAGGATGTCTTCGAGGAGGGCGCTATCCTGATCGAGGCGTTCGAGGAACCGCGCCGCATCGCGCAGGCCGGTGCGCGCCATCAACCGGGCGACACTGCGTTCGACATCGCCCATGCGGCCCGGCGGAAACACAAGGCCCGCGCGCGCCTCGAGGAAGGCGAGAATATCGGCCGAACCGGGAAAGGCGGAGCTTTTGGTCATGCGGCCGTCGCCTCTGGCAGCGCCACATTTTCGGCGGCGGAAAGAAAACCCTCGACATCAGGCAGGAACACGATGCCTGCCTCGACCATCGCCACGCCCGCGAAATGGCGCGCCGACGGCACCACGCTTTGCGCGGGCCGGATGCTGGATGCGGCAATCGCCATCACGCCATGGGCACGTTCCACATGCAGCGCGACACGGCGCGCGCCCGCGCGCACCACGATCAGAAAATCGTCAAGCTGGATTTCCCTTGGCGTATCGCCAAACCAGGCGCGCAGATCGAGCACGGCAATCGGGGCGCCGCGAAGATTCAAAATCCCTTCGAATCCGGGCGGTGCATAAGGAAGCGGAACCGGGCGCACCGCGGACACGACGCATTCGACATCGCCGATGCCGAGCCCGAACAAGCGCCCGCCGGCTTCGAACACAAGGATTTCGTGCGTCCCCAATGTCATAGACGGTTGCCAGTAATGACGGAGCCCGCGAACGCCGCGTTCTCCGTTTTCCGCCTGTTAACCCTATGGGGTTGGATTTAATATTTTTCTAATCTCCGGGGCCTGGAACCGCTCAAAAGCGACGGTACCGCGCGAAATATATAAGTCGCCCTACTCTATTCGTTAACGAGAGGTTACCACCTCTCCACCGCCGCGAAAGACCCGGGGCCGGATGGGCCATGCCAGAACCATTTGCCGCGCAAGAAGATTTGACGAGTCACCTATAAATGCCCAGCCGAAAAGAGCGACTGGAAATGCCCTTGCTGCGCCCCAACTGGCCTTGTCTCGCGCTTGCTGTGGCCGCGGCCCTGCTGATCCTGCCGCTCTGGCTGGCGGATGCGCCCGCCATGCCGGATTATCCTGCCCGGCTGGCCGGATTTTACCTGATCCATGGGGGCGCCCAGACAAGCCCGCTTTCGGGTTTTTACAGCATCGCATGGGCGCCGCTTCCCAACCTTGCAGGCGAGATCGCCGTTCCGTTGCTGGCGCACCTGATGCCGCTCGAAACCGCGGCCAGACTTTTTCTGAGCGTTGCGCTGGCCATGTGGGTGGCGGGGCCAGCACTTATCCATCACGCGCTTTATGGGCGCATCGGGCTTGCGCCGCTCGCCGCCGCGTTCTTCGCCTACAATGTCAATTTCCTGTGGGGCTTCTTCAATTATTGCTTCGCAATCGGGCTTTGCCTGATCGTGTTCGCGGGCTGGATCGCGAGCAAGGATTGGGCGCGGACGCCAAGGCTGGCGCTGTTCGCCGCTGCCGCCATTGTTCTGTATTTCTGCCACATCCTGGGGGCCGCATTGTTCCTGATGCTTGTGGCCACCTATGAAGCGGGCCGCCGCCCGATCGATTGGCGGCACCTGTTTCTGGACGTTTCGGTCATCTCGGTTCCGGTTGGGATACTTTATCTGTTCAAGCCCGGATCCATGGTCGATGGCGGCGTGGAGTTCGACCTGATCGATACGTTCGTGCATCGCATCGAAAGCATCGTGCAATGGCATTTCGGCACGCCGGCCTATCTTCTGCTCGGCGTGCTTGCCTTGCTGTTTGTCGTGGGGCTCTGGCGCGGGAAGATCATGCTGCATCCGCAGATGCGCCTGACGCTGATCGCCACTGCCTTGCTGGCGCTTCTCGCGCCGGAAACGGCGATGGGCGGATGGGGGCTGCATCTGCGGTTTCCCGCAGTGGCCGCCACGCTGCTTTTTGCGGCCAGCGAGATTTCCCTTTCGCGCAGACTGGCGGTTGGCGCGGCGGCGACCATTCTGGCGACATTGGCGGGAATGTCTGCGGTGCTTGCCGATCAATGGCGCGCCTTTGACGGCCAGATCGCCGAATTTCGCGCGAGCTTAAGGGAGTTGCCGCGCGGATCGCACCTGATGGCGGCGGTGGACACGCGCGACGATGGCCGCGTTCCCAACCAGCTCTATTGGCACTTCACCGAATTCGCCCTCATGGACCGCAGCATCTTCACCTCGCTGATGTTCGCCACCAGGGGCCAGCATATCATCCGGCTGGCACCGGCGGTCGACGGGTTTGCGGCCACTGCCGCGCGTGGCGGCTCACCGCCGAAGCTGAACCTTCTGGATTCCCTGGCGACGGGCCATGTCAGAAATCCCAAGATCCGCCACGAGTTGCGCTATCTCCTGCGCTTTCCCTGCCATTACGACGAGGTTCTGCTGATCCACGCCAATGGCAAATCGCGCGCGGTGCCGGGGATCCTTTCGCTGCGCCACGCGGGAAGCTTTTTCTCACTCTACGACGTGCGCCCACCGGCCGGATGTTCGGTGATTTCGGCCACGCGCCCGTAATCCATCTTCACCACACGGTCGGCGACGGCGAACCAGCGGTCGTCATGGGTGACGGCCACGACCGTTTTGCCCTCGCGCTTCAGGCGGGGAAGAAGCTCGTTGTAGAAATAGGCGCGGAACTGTGGATCCTGATCGGCCGCGAATTCATCGAAGACATAGATCTGCCGGTCTGCCAGCCGGTTGACGGCATAGGCGAGGCGTTTGCGCTGGCCTGTCGACAGGCTCACCGTGCTCAACGCGCCGTCGCGCAGATGGGTTTTGCCCGCGATGCCCAATTCTTCGAGCAGCGCGCTCACCTTTGCGGGATCGGGATCGCCCAACCCGTAAAGCTGAGTGAACAGGTGAAAATCGCCGAACACGGCGGCGAACATTTCGCGATAGGATTGCCGCTGGCGATCATCCACCACATTTCCATCGACGAGGATCGCGCCTTGCGCGGGCGGATAAAGCCCGGTCAGCAATTTCAGGAATGTCGTCTTGCCCGCGCCATTGCCGCCGACCACGAACAGGATTTCGTTGCGCCTTATATCGAGATCGAGCGGGCCGACATCGAAACCTTCTTCGGCGACGGCGCCTTCGAAGCGGAAATGCACATCGCGAAACGAGAGCGTTTCGAAGGCAAGCGGGGTGACCGCGCCCTCATCGCCACCGGCGGCATCGCTATCGAGATTGGCTTCGAGGCGCTCGATGCTGGCAATCGAGACCCGCGCCTTGGAAAGCGAGGGGATCGCCTGGAGCAGGGTTTCCAGCGGCGCCATCATGAAAAGGATGGTCGCCACCACCTGAAAGATCGCGGTGCCGCCTGTGTGCGCAAACAGCGGCAGCACGAAGGCGACAATGGCGATGAGGAGGAACATGAAGGCTTGCGAGGTGATGCCGATGAGCTGGTAGAGCGTTTCGGTTTTCACCCACAATTCGCGGAATTCGCGCGCGAGCCTTGCCACATAGCCCGCGTGATCGCGCTGGCGGGCGCGGCCGAGTTTCAATTCCTTGAAGCCGCGCAGCGTATCGGCGAGCGCATCGAACAGCGCGGTCTCGCGTTCGCGGGCATGGACGATGCGGCCGCGCATATCGTTGTCGATCCAGAAATAGGTGGCGGCACCCAGCCCCCCCGTTATCAGCGTCGCGAAGAACACAGGCCAGGAAAGCCAGGCCAGATAGCCCAGCGAAAACACCACCAGCACGCCCGCCTGCAAACCGTTGAGAAAGGTCATGGCGGCATCGCGCAGGCGCTGAAGATCGGCGCCCAGCTGGGTGTAGATGTCGCCGGTGCCCTTGATTTCCAGAAAGCGCAATTGGGCGAACAGCAGCTTGTCGGCGAGCCGCACGCGCACATGCTCGCGCATGATCTCCACCGCGCGCACGCTGTGGTGGATCGCGTCGTAGCTTGCCAGGAGATAGAGCGCCATCACGGCCATGAACGCGGTGGGCAATTGCCAGGTGAGCGTGCGCGCCATGGCAAGCGCTGCACCTTCGTTGAAGATGGCCAGCAATGCGCCGCGGCTGAGCCCCGCGATCAGCAGCGCGCCCACGATGCGGGCGCTCGTGCCCTTCATCTCGCGATGGAGAAACGTCAGCAGCTTGAGCATCAGTTGCGCGTCTGCTGCTGGATGAGGGCGCGCGCGCGGATGAATCGCTGGATCGCGGTGATGTGCGACAGCACGCCGATGGCGAGGATGGCGAGCGACAGAACGCTTGCGCCCCAGGATTTCGGCAGGTGGATCAGCGGATCGAAGACCAGCGCCGCGCACAGAATGACCACCCGCTCCAGCCGCTCCAGCAGATCGGGCCATTTGTTGTTGTCGATCGTGATTTCAACGGCGGTGCGGGCCTTGTTGTAGCTCGTCATCAGCGAGCCGGTGATCGCAAGCAGGCAGAGGAACCACCAATGGGTGACGAGGCCCAGCGTGATGTAGACCGCGATTTCCTGATAGCGATCCACCACCGCATCGAGATAGCCGCCATAGCGGCTCGACATGCCGCGCATCCTTGCCACCGCGCCATCCAGCCCATCGAAGGTGAAGGCGACCGCGAGCCCCAGCCCGAACCAGAGCGTGCTGCGGTAGACATAGAACACCGCGCAATTGGCGAGGACGAGCGCAAGGCCGAGCCAGGTGATCTGGTTCGGCGTCAGGCCTGCGCGCGCGAGCGGGATGGCGAGCGCATCCCACACGCGGTCGCTTAAGGCTTTGTTCGTTCCGTCGAGCATTGGGCATCTTGGGCTGAAGATTGGCGGCCGGCTGCGTGTTGACCCGCGCGGCGATACCAGGGCTTCACGCGCCGGTAATATCGGGTGAAATCGGAAAACCGTTCCGCATAGAAATCGGCGAGCGCGGGATCGGGCTGGAAGACGCGCGCCGTGCGCGTCATCGCGGATGCCGCCGCCAGATCGGGGAACCATCCGGCCACCACCGCCGCGGTCATCGCGCTGCCGCGTGTGCCGCCGCTTTCGGGCTCCACAATGCGTTCGAGCGGGCGCTGCAAGGCATCGGAGAATATCTGGCACCACAAAGCGCTGCGCGCGCCGCCGCCAATCAGGCGCAAGGGTGTTCCGGCGCGCCCCGACAGGCGGTCGAAATCCTTCATCGCCCAGCGCGCGTTGAGCGCCACGCCTTCATAGACGGCGCGCGCCATATCCTCGCGGCCGAAATCGAGCGAGAGCTTGGAGAAGCCGCCGCGCACATGCTTGTCGTCTATCGGCACGCGCTCGCCGAACATCCAGGGTGTGAACATCGGCGCGTCGGCGCGTTCGTGCGCGCGGCCCGCTGCTTCCTCGAACGCTTCGAAATCACCATCGAAGCCCAGCGCATTGGTCGCCCATTTGGCGCAGCCGCCCGCATTTTCCTGCGTTGCGATGAGCAGGTAATCCTTGCCATCGGCGCCCGAGATCGAGCCGATGCCGGTCAGCGGATTGACGCGGGATTTGGGCACCATCGCGCCGAACCACGAACTTGTGCCGATGCACAGATGGGCCGATCCATTTTCCGGCGCGCCCGCGGCCAGCGTTGCCGCCGACACATCGCCCGTGCCGACCGAAACGGGCGTGCCCGCGCGCAGGCCCAGCGCTTCGGCCGCGGCTTTCGTCAATCCGCCCGCCACATCGGTTGCGGCGGCGACTTCAGGCAGCATTTCGATATCGAGGCCCAGCCGGTTCAGCAATTTGGGCGACCAGTGCTTGTGACCCACGCGGCCATCGAACAGCCACGTCAGATGCGCGCAATCATAGCTGGTGACGAAGCGGCCGGTGCAGCGATGCAGCAGATAGTCTTTCACATCGAGCAGTTTGTGCGTGCGCGCCCAGACTTCGGGCATGCGTTCGCGCAGCCAGATCATCTTGGTCGGCGGATCCTTGCCGGAAAGATTTGGCGCGCCGCCCGTGTAACGCAGCCAGCGCGCGAGATCGAAAGGCGCATAGCCCGCGACCGGGCCGCCGAATTCGCGCTTGGCGATTTCGCTCGACCGCATGTCGAGCCAGATCAGGCAATCCGATAGCGCCGCCCCGTTCACATCGACCGGCACCACGCCGCACATCTGGGCCGCCAATCCGAGCGCCTGTACGCTATCGGCGCTGGCGCCTGCTTCGGCCAGCACGCGGCGGGTGACGGCGGCCATGGCCGTCCACCAATCTTCGGGGCGTTGTTCGGCCCAGCCGGGCGCGGGCAGCAGAAGGCGCAACGCCTCGCTCGCGCTGGCAACGATCTGGCCTTCGGAATCGAACAGCGCCGCTTTCAGCGCCGACGTGCCGAAATCATAGCCAAGGACGAAGGGGCCGCCGGCCATTCAGTGCCTTTTTATCCACCTGATAATCCCGGCACTGCGCAGGACACGGGTGTTAAGCGTGGGCGCGCGAGCGGAACCTGCGCGATCCTATAAGCGATAATAGAATAAGTGCAATATTCTAGGACGCCGCTCCCAAGCGGCGGAACACGGCATATTGGGTATAGGCGCAATCCGCAGCACTATAGGCCAGAAGCCACAGAATCACCCAGCGCAACCCGCCCCACCAATCCGCCCCCAGAACCAGCAGCGGCAGAAGCCGGTCGAGCCCGCTGAGCGCGGGGAGCAGGAACCTGTCGATGAAACCCTGCCCCTCGGGCGCATCGTAGACATCGCCGGGGCTCAACTGCCGCGTGAACACCCGGCTCAACCGCCCGACGATGGAAATGAGGGCCGCCAGAAGGCCCAGCGCCAGGCCCTGCCCGTCCATCCACGCAAGCGAACCGGCCTCGCGATCCGCCAGAATGCCCACCGCCGCATAGAGCCCGATGCGGAACACGATATCGGTGAGGAAATCGAGATAGTGGCCGCTCTTGCTCGCCGTTTTGGTGACGCGCGCGATATTGCCATCCACGCAATCCAGAATCACGAAAAGGATCGCGAGCATTGCGACGGTGAGGTGGGCTGTGTGCCCCGCCTTCAACGCCACGAAGGGCAGCGCGAACGACATCAGCAACGAAAAGACTGTGACCTGCGAGGCGCTGACCGAAAAATTGAGCAGAGGCGGGGTGAGGAGGAACGAGAGGGGGCGATAGAGAAGCGCCGACATCCAATCGCCCTGCCATTCTTCACGCGCCTTTTCGGCGCTGTAACTCGCGCGGACATCGGCGATTGTATAGCGCGCACTCATTTGCCGCCGATCTTCCAGCGCTTTGCGAAATGGCGCAGCATGATGGTGTTGTTGCGCTTGTTCACGTCGCCCCCGCCGCGATTGACGAGGCCAAGGCTCGTCTGCCGGTAAAATTGTTTGCGCTTGCGACCGGGATAGCCCGCGCGCGCCGCGGGGACAACATATTTCGGCGCCTGGCAATGGGCGCTGATCCAGACATCGTCGACAAAGAACGCGGCTTCGGGGGCGTTGGCATAATCGCTCAATTCCGCAACTTCGAAAAAGCGCGGCCGCACAAGATAGCCCGACAATCCCTGCAACATATCGACGGGTGTGAAACTGCGCACGCGCCGGGCGCGGATCGGCACGGGCGGGGTCATCGCGATGTTGGTGAGAAGCGTTGTGGGGCGATCGGTGAGATCGGCGGGCGCGACCCAGCCGCTGAAACCAACGGCGGCATCGCCCAGCCTTTCGGCCGCCGCATCGAGATCGGCGATGAGGTTTGCGGGATAGATGCGATCATCATCGACCACCACGATTTTCTGATCGTGCGGCAGGCCGAGCGAGGGGATGAGTTTGGTTGCAGGGCCGTAATCCTCGCAGGCGACGATTTCGACGGATTGCAGATCCTTAAGCCAATCGGGAATCGCATAGGCCGTTTGCTCACGCCTGGAGAATGCGGGCAGGTTGAGACGGATGCGTTTGGGCAGGCGTTCCTGCCGCAACAGGCTTTTGAGCGTGGTGGCGATATGCGGCAGGCGGCTTGGCAGGCTTGTCAGGCTGACCACGCAGTCGGAGCGCGCGGGTGCGGCCGCCCAGGCCGCATCGAGCACCTTAAGATCGGTGCGCGCGAGGTGAGCCTCATCGAAAAGATCGCGGATCAGCGTTTCGCCTTCCAGAAAATTATAGGCCCAGACAGAAGCGGCGACCGCCGCAAGCCCGAGCAGGAACCAGATCATCAATCGGCAAATCCACGAAAAGCGGCGCGATACTAGGCAGGCCGACCCGCCCACTCAATCGACCCTTGCCGCCCCTGTTGATCCCGGGCCCGGCCCGGTGTAGTGCCCGGCAGCCATCGCACACGCCAAAACGGACTGTGACCAAGCCGATCCGCGCCAAGAAAGCCATCATCCTCGCCGCCGGTGCAGGCCGCCGCCTCGGCAGCTTCACCGACACCCATCCCAAGCCCCTGCTGGAGATCAACGGCACGCCGATCCTCGGCAATTGCCTGACCCGGCTGAAGGAGGCCGGTGTCGAAGACGTTGTTATCGTGGTCGGCCACTTCAAAGACCAGATCGCCGCCTTCGCGGGCGCCGACTATGCGGGCCTGAAAATCCGCTACATCGAATCCGAACGCTACGCCACGACCAACAACATCTATTCGCTGTGGCTTGCCCGCGAGGAACTGAACGAAGACATTCTGCTGGTCGAAGCCGATATCTTCTTCGACGAAGAACTTTTGGCCGCATTGCAGGGCGCCGATGCCGAGAACGTTGCCGCCACCGCCCTGTTCGCACGCGGCATGGATGGCGCGGTCGTCACCCGCGATGCCAACGGCTTCGTCACCAGATTGATCGAAGGCAAGGAACAGGGCGCGGGCTTCGATTATTCCGCCGCCTACAAGACGGTGAACATCTATCGCTTCGGGCGCGCCTATTTGCAGGACGAGTTCGTGCCGCTGATGAACGCGGCCATCGAAGCGGGCCGGGTGAACGATTATTACGAACTGCTGCTGAAGGACATGCTGGCGACGGGCAAACACAAGCTCTACGCGCTCGATTGCACCGATATCGACTGGTACGAAATCGACGATCATCTCGACCGCGCCATCGCCGAATACAAATTCCTGCCCGCCCCCGAGCGGAAGAAATTTCTTAGCGGCGAATATGGCAGCTATTGGCGCTATGGCGTTGTCGATCACGCCTATATCTACAACCCCTATTTCCCCACGGCCGATTTCTCCAAACGGCTGAAGGCGGATTTCGATATCGTCGCCAAGGAATATCCGGCCGGGCAGAAATCGCTGGCGCGGGCGGCGGCCACCGCCTTCGACCTTTTGCCCGAGCGCCTTGTGGTGGCCAATGGCGCATCCGAACTTATCAGGATCGTTTGCGGACAGGGCAACGCGACCGTGGCCGTTTCGGTGCCCTCGTTCAACGAATACGAACATGCGACAGGTGCGGCCAACCTTGTGAAGGTTGAGTTGAAGGCGCCCCATTTCGAGTTCGATACCGAAGCGTTCGTGGCAAAGATGCGCCAGGGCCGCGCGCATATGGCCGTGGTGGTTTCGCCCAACAATCCCACATCGCTTGCCGTGCCGCGCGAGAAGCTGCTCAAGCTGCTTTCCAGCCTTGAGGCTTATGGCGCGATCCTGATCCTCGATGAATCGTTCATCGAATTCACCGACGATCCGGCGAAATATTCGCTGATGGATCAGGTGCCCAAGCGGCGCAACCTCGTGATCGTCAAAAGCCTGAGCAAGGTTTACGGCATCGCGGGATTGCGGTTGGGGCTTCTGTATTCGGACAACGCCTCCATCGTGAACACCACGCGCCGCGCGCTGCCGATCTGGAACATCAACGGCTTTGCGGAAAGTTTCCTGCGGCTCCTGCCGCGCTATCGCGCGGAATTCGCCGCGAGCTGCCGCCAGGTGCGCGCCGATACGGTTGAGCTTTACGAACTGCTCGCCGCCATACCGGGCAGCCACGCCTATGCGCCGCAAGCCAATTTCGTGTTCTGGCGGCTGCCCGACAGCATCAGCGCGGACACGCTGGTTTCGCGCCTGTTTGCGGAACACCACATGCTCATCAAGGATTGCAGCGAAAAGACGATGCACGAAGGCAGCCACTATGTGCGCATCGCCGCGCGCACGCCGGAGGAAAACCGCCGCCTCGTAGACGCCATCCGCGATGTGGTCGGACGCGGGGATGGCTGACGCCGAGCCTATCGATGCCGTCTACATGTGGGTGGACGACAGCTTCCCCGGCTATCTCGATCTTCTGGGTCAATATGCAGGCGTGGCGCAGGACAAAAGCGCCAACCGCACGCGCGACAATCTCGATACGCTGAAATACAGCATTCGCTCGCTGCGCATGTATGCGCCGTGGCTGCGCAACATCTTCATCGTATCCTGCGCGCCGCAAAGGCCCCGCTGGCTGGCCGAAGACGTGGCCGGGCTCACGGTCATCCATCACGATGCGTTCATGGATGCGGCCATGTTGCCGACATTTAATTCTTTCGCGATCCAATCCTGCCTGCATCGCATTCCCGGCCTATCTAAGCGCTTTCTCCAGTTCGACGACGATGTTCTGCTGAGTGCGCCGGTGCGCCCGGAAGATTTCGCCGATCCTTCCGGCAGGCTGCGGATTTTCCGGCGCTTCCGCCACACCCCTTCCGAAGACATGCGCGACCAGGACGGCATATCGCGCTGGAACGCATCGCTTGCCCATTGCAACCACCTGTTGAACGCGGCCTTCGGCGCGCGCGCCCGGCCGACATTCACCCACGCGCCGCTCCTGATCGACCGGCAATGGTGGGAGGAGATGATCGCGTTCTGGCCGGAGGATTTCGCGCACACGCGCCAGAGCCGGTTTCGCGCCAAGCGCAATGTGGTGCCGGATTATCTTTATCCGCATTTCCTGCTGGGCACGGCGCGCGGCATCAGCACTTCGCGCCTGGAAACCTATCGGACCACGTTTTATTTCGCGCTCGAGGATTACGTTTTCTACACATGGTGGAAGTATGCGCTGCTGGCCGCGCTGAAACCGAAAACCATTTGCCTCAACGACAATTTCGGCGCCTCGCCCAATCCGCGCGTGGTGGCGCAGATCCGGCGTTTTCTCGAGCGGCGCTATCCGGTCAAATCGCCTTTCGAGCTTTGAAGCGCGCGATCGCCTCTTCGTAGAGCGCCACGAAACGCGGCGCCATCGCGCGCGCGTCATAGGCCATTGCGTGAGGCGGGCCCCATGCCGTCAATTTCGCGCGCAACGCACTATCCGTCGCCAGCGTTCGCAATGCATCGGCGAGTGCATCGACATCGCCGGGCGGGGTGAGGAAGCGCGCGCCTTCGCCTGTCAGCACCGAGCGGTAACCGGCATTGGCGGCGGCGACCACGGGCTTTGCGCTTGCCAACGCTTCGACGATTACAATTCCGAAACTTTCGCCATATGGCGCGGGCGCACAGAATATGTCGCAATCGGCATAAAGCTGCGGCGCCTCATCGTCGGTGAAACCGCCGACGAATTCGATATTGGGCAGCGCATGTGCCGCGGCAAATTCGCGCAATGACTGCTCCATTTCGCCCTTCCCGGCGATGATGAGGCGCAACGCAAGCGCCTCGCTCGCAAGCTTGCGATAGGCATCGAGCAACAGGGCCGCCCCTTTGCGCGTTTCGAGGCGGCCCAGAAAAAGGATGTTCACGCGCCCATCGTCGAAGCGCGGCCGGCGCGCAGGGCGCGCGCTGGCGAAGCGGCTGAGATCGGTGCAGGGCGGCAGGATGGTCACCGGCGGGCCGACCCGGGCCAAATGGCCAAGCGGTGCTTCGGATGGTGTGACCACGCCATCGAGTTTGGGAAGCAGCATTCTGCTCATCGCGCGGAACGCATGGGCCAGCATCCGGCCCTCGAATGTGGGGGCCGGTGTGTCGTGAAATGTCGCCACATTGGCGGTTTTCGAGCGCAGGAACACCTGGAACGGCAGCAGCGGGGTCCACATCGTGTGGTAGTGCATCACGTCGAAACAACCCGTTTCGACGAGCGACGCGAGTCGCTTTTTCTCCTCGCCCAGCGCGATGCTGATCTCATAGGCGGTGCCGCCGAAACCGATTCTACGGGCGCGGCCAAGACGCACAACCCGAGGCCCGTTCCGGGGCGGGGCTTGCTCGCCCACCAGCGGGGCCAGAATGGTGACTTCGTGGCCCAAAGCCTCAAGGGCGCCCCCCAGATCGCGGATATGCGCCTGAACCCCGCCGGGGCGATCCATGTCGTAGGGGCAGACCTGGGCTATCTTCATGAGATTGGGGGCGAAATGTCCCGCGAACTGGGCATCCCGTTGACCCTTTATGAAACTGTCGCGTATACCGCAATGTCTGTGGGGCGGATAACAAGAATGCGGCCGGCGAGGGGAAGGCTCCTTGGTGGCCAACATTCAATTGTCGGGGGGTGTACTTGACCCGGATTGTTCTCCTACAGCGTATCCTCGCCGGCGGTTCGTTGACGTTCTCCGGCCCCATTCAGAGTTCTAATCGAGCATGAGCGAAAAAGTCCGGGTGGCGATCGTCGGCGTTGGCAATTGCGCCTCCGCGCTCGTTCAAGGTGTCGATTACTATCGCGGCGTTGGCGACAACGAGGCGATTGCGGGCCTGATGCATGTCCGCCTCGGCAAATATCACGTAGATGACATCGAGTTCACGAGCGCGTTCGACGTGAACGCGACCAAGGTTGGTTTCAACCTTGCCGAAGCGATCTACGCGGAACCCAACAACACGCACCGCTTTGCACGCGCGAAAATGAACGGCGTCACCGTCATGCGCGGGCCGACACTCGACGGGCTCGGCAAATATGCCGGCGCGATGATCGAGGAAAGCAGTGCGGCACCGGTCAACGTCGCCGAAACGCTCAAGCGCACCGGCACCGATGTGCTTGTCTCCTATCTGCCGGTCGGTTCGCAGAAGGCCACCGAGTTCTATGCCGAGGAAGCGCTGAAGGCAGGCGTGGGCTTCGTCAATTGCATTCCGGTGTTCATCGCCTCAAACGACAATTGGCGCCGGCGCTTCGAAGATGCCCGCCTGCCGATCATCGGCGACGACATCAAGAGCCAGGTGGGTGCCACCATCATCCATCGCGTGCTCGCCAATCTCTTCCGCGATCGCGGCGTGCGCCTCGACCGCACCTATCAGCTCAATGTCGGCGGCAATTACGACTTTATGAATATGCTGGAACGCGAGCGGCTGGAGACCAAGAAGATCTCCAAGACTCAATCCGTCACCAGCCAGGTCGGCCATGAGATCGGCGCCGACAATGTGCATATCGGACCCAGCGATTACATTCCGTGGCTGAGCGACCGCAAGGTGGCTTACATCCGCCTCGAAGGCGCGGGCTTCGGCGATGTGCCGATTGCCTGCGAGATGCGCCTCGAAGTTTGGGATTCGCCCAATTCGGCCGGTGTGGTGATCGATGCGGTGCGTTGCGCCAAGCTGGCGCTCGACCGGGGCATCGGCGGCGCGCTGACCGGGCCTTCCAGCTATTTCATGAAATCGCCGCCGCAGCAGTTCGACGATCAGGAAGCGCAGCGGCGCGTCGAAGAATTCATCGCGGGCAAGTGATGCAGGGGCGCGGCTCCCGCTTCCTCTGGTGCCTTCCGGCTGTCTTCGTCCTTGGCGTGACGGCGCTCGCCACATCGTGGACGGCTTTCTACATCTACCATCCTTCGGGCTTCGTGGGCACGCTGCCTTCGATCAGCGAAACCATCTCCACCGCGCCGGGCAGCATCGTCTTCCAGTTTCTGATGTGCGTGATCGCGCCGTGCATCGTGGTGACGTGGCTTCTGAATTTCACCGCCACCAAATCCAGCATTGAAATGCTCGCCGCCTCCGGGCGCAGCACGACGCTTGCGACCGCGCTCAACTATGCCTCCTGCTTTGTGGGCATTCTCGCGGGCGGGTTCCTTGCGGGACTGACGGCCATTCGCCTGCACGATGGCTCGCTGGCGCACAATTGGCATATCTGGCTTTCGGAAGGCTTCTACAGCACGCAGGTTATCGCCTTCCTGATCGATTCATGGTGCGCGACGGCGCGGCGTTCGGCGCAATCGAGCGCTGCCCAAACGCGCGCCTTGCGCGCGCGCTGGACGATCGGGCTTTCGGCCATCGCCATGTCGCTGGTGTTCCTGCGCCTCTATATCTCGCGCGAGATCGTTGCCGATCCATGGATGTCTCAGGCGATCTATGTGAGCTGTGAATATCTGCTCGCCACGCTCTGCTTTGCCTATCCGATGGCGCAATACACCGAAGTGCGCGCCTATTACGGCGGCTTCAGAGAAGAAGTTCCCGCGTAAGAAACACGACCGGCGTGGCGATCAACAGCGAATCGTAGATATCGAGCACGCCGCCGTGCAGCAGCATCAATGGCGGGAAATCCTTCTTCTGCCGCCAGCGCTTCAGGAGCGACGTCAACACGTCGCCCGCAAGCCCTGCCACCAGCGCCACCAGCGCGATGCGAAGTGCTGCCCCCGCAGACAGGTGCAGCAATTCATACCCGATCAGGAACCCCGACCCGCCGCCCACGATCAATCCGGTGAGCAGGCCTTCGAGCGTTTTCTTGGGGCTGAGGCGCGGCAGGATCTGGGTGCGCCCGAACAGCTTGCCGCCGACAAAGGCAAAGGCATCGTTCATCTCGACCGTTGCATAGACGAGAAGAACCCAGATGAAACCGTGGGCCACCTGCAATTCGCCCAGCATCGCCACGCACCATGCCGGCAGCAGCAGCCCCATGAAGCCCGCAACCCCGATTTTGGAATGCGCGAATTGCATGAAAGCGCACATCGCCCCCAGCACAAGCGCCAGCACCAGCGCCCCACTCGGCTCGATGCGATTGAGGCCGCCCGCGATCACCAGCAATGCGCCCAGCGCCATCGCACCTGCCTGGATGAAACCGATGCCCTTCACCTCGAACAATTCGAACAGCTCATATTGCCCGCGCAGGCAGATCAGCAGCAGCACGGCGACAAACAGCCAGCCGCCAATGGCCGCCGGAACAAGGATCGCGCCCACGATTGCGAATTCGAGGCGATAGGCCGACCACAACCCGCGCACTGTTTCTTTCCATGCGGGGTTCAGGCCCGCGAGCAGGATGGCGACCGCGCCCGCCAGGAAGAACGTGGCGGCGATAACGATGATGTGCAGCACGGTGTCGTTCATGGCTTGTGCATCCGCGCAATGAGAGGGTCGAACGAGAACCGGTTCAGGATCGGCGAGAGAAGCCCTGCGAAGCGAGCCAGCATCGTCATCTCGAAGCCCGGTGCGATGGTGAAACGCCCGCGCTTCACCCCGGCAAGGATCGCGTGTGCGATGTCTTCGGCGCTTTTCACTTTCGCACCGCCCGCGATTTTGCTGGTAATCTCGGGGCGCACGCGCAACTCCTCGCGCAATTGGGGGGTATCGGTATCGGGGGGAAATACCACCGAGACCGAAATGCCTTCCGGCGCGAGTTCGCCGCGCAGCGCCTCGCCGAAGCCACGCACCGCGAATTTCGAGGGCGCATACGCACTATACCCATAAAGCCCGATCAAGCCTGCCCCCGAGGATACGAGAACGATGCGGCCTTTGCCATTCGCACGCATCGACGGCAGGCACGCGCGGACGAAATCCACCGTTCCAAAATAGTTCACGTCCATCGTCTGGCGGAAAGCCTCGGGCGAAAGTTTGACGAATGTCTCGGGGATGACGAGCCCCGCGCTTGCCACCGCCATATCGGGCGCACCGAGGGCTGCCACGGCATCCTCGACCGCGCGGGTCAGGGCAACGCAATCGGCCACATCGACCGAAGACGCGCGCACCTGCTGGCTTTCGGCCTTGCGCGCGGCATTAAGATTTGTGACGGCCTCATCGAGGCGGGCCTTGTCGCGGGCCAGAATTGTGACATTCCACCCCTCGCCCACCAAAATCCTGGAAAGCGCCAGCCCGATGCCGCTCGACCCGCCGGTGACGAGCGCGTGCGGCATCAGCCCATCAGGCCCATCTGTTCCATCTCGCGCGCGATGGCAGGCAGCGTGATGCGGAATTGTTCTTCGGTGTGGGTGCGAGTGAGGAAGAAGCGCAACCGCGTGCCGCCGACAGGAACGGCGGGCGGCGGAATGGGCTGCACATGGATGCCCTGTTCGAGGAGGCGGTTGGACAGCGCGAAGCCCGCCTTGTCGTCACCGATGAGGAGCGAGGCCACGGGCGATTCCTCATCGCCGCCGATCTTGAGGCCCACTTCGCGGGCAATCGCGCGGAACAGTTTCGCGCGATCGCGAATCTCGACGCTCAGATGCGGTTCCTGTTCGAGGATTTCGAGGGCGGCCAGCGAGGCCGCCGTATCGGGCGGCGAAAGGCCGACGCTGAAGATGAAGCCGGGCGCCAGAAAGCGCATATATTCGATCAGCCCGCGGCTGCCCGCGATATAGCCGCCGGCGCCCGCCAATGTCTTGCTCAACGTGCCCATGTGGACGTCGACGCTTTTGGGCGAAATGCCCGACGCTTCGCAAACCCCGCGCCCCGTCGCCCCCACCGTGCCCAGCGAATGGGCTTCGTCGATCATCAGGAGCAGATCGTGGCGGCGCTTGGATTCCACGGCGCGGCGCGCATCGAGGATATGACCATCCATCGAATAGACGCCTTCGACCACCATCAGGCCGCGGCGGAAATCGCCGCGCTTCTGCTCCATCATCGCGTCGAGCTTGTCCCACTCGCCGACGGGGAAGTTCATCTGCTTGGCGCCGGAAAGCTGGGCGCCCGTCATGATCGAATTGTGTGCGCCGGAATCGATGATCACCGCATCGGGCTTGGTCATCAGATGGCTGATGACCGTGACATTGGTGAGATAGCCGCTGACGAACACGATGGCATCTTCGGTGCCGAGAAAGGCGGCGAGCCGCTTTTCCAGTTCGCCGTGCAGTTCGATCTGGCCCGAAACGATACGACTGGCCGATGCCGAGGTGCCGTATTTGTCGATCGCCGCCTTGGCCGCGTTCGAGACGCGCGGATCGCCCGAAAGGCCCAGATAATTGTAGCCGGAATAATTGATGACCTCGCGCCCGCGCCAGCGGATGTGACTGTCGTTCAACCCGCCGCGCGGTTCGAAGAAGGGGATGCGGACGTCATGCTTGGCCATGTCGGCCATGCGCCGTTTCAGGGCGCGGTAACCCGCGAAGCCATCGATGAAACTTCCTTCATCCGCGCGGTCGTTGCCAGCGGGTAGTGCGGTTTCGTCGAGGGCCGTTTTGTCCATCATGTCGATCCAGTGACAGGCGGCATTCGCATCAATTCGGGGTGACGCGTCAATCCCCTGTGGGCTGTTGCGGTGCCGCGCCTGTTGGCGCAGGCATGGGCGCGGGGCCGGGGCCCGGCAAAGTGCGGAAAAGCAGGGCAAGGCTGCCCGCGGGCGCCCCCGGCTGGGCCGCCACGGTGCCGGTGGAAAGCCGCAAGGCCGCCAGCGCGGCACAGAATCGAAGCTGGGCATCCACCATGGCCTGCCGGGTCTGGGCCCGGGCGGTCTCGGCATCGCTCTGGGCTGCCCTTGTGATGAAGCCTGCCGAGGCCCGTTTGCGGGCGCTGACTACCACCCCTTCCATGAGGTCGGCGGAATGGCTGAGGCCGCGCCAATCGGCCAGGGCGGCCTTCATCGCCTCGACCTGATCGGCGATGTCGCGGCGGACCTGATCTTCGGCCTGGCGCAGGTTGAGGCGGGCGATGGTCTCCTGCGCCTGGGCGGCGGCGAGTGTTCCGTTCTCCACATTGCCTTCGAGGCTCTTGGACAGGTTGACGAACACCCCATCGGTATCGAGCGAGAGATCGACCTGCGGGCCCAGCCCGTTATCCGCCCCCTTCACCTGCTCGCCCGCGGCGGCGGCATATTGGTGCAGCGCCTGAAGATCGAGCCGGTTGCGCAACGCAAGGTCGGTCATCGCTGCCTCGTTCAGATGGGTCACATCATCGGCCATCGCGCCCATATCGGGGAACGCGCCGCTGACGGTGGCAGGAGCCGCCCCCGAGGCGCCCATCGCCTGGCCCAGCTGGCGCAGGCAGGATTTCTCGGCGAGGCGGCCCTTGGTGACCTCGACATGCTTCACGGCCTGATCGGCGGTGGCGCGATCGAGTTCGGCGGGCTCCAGCTGGCCGGTCTGGGTCTGCCTCTTCAGAAGCGCGTCGTAATCGAGGCTGTCGTCTTCGGCGACTTGGGCGATCTGGGTTTGCTCGCGCAGCGCCAAACAGCGCCAATAGACCTGCACCGCATCGTGAACGGCAAGCCCGCGGGCGTAATCGTTTTCGAAACGCGAGCCCTGCAACGATTTTTCCGCGGCGTGCGCCCTAGCCGCGAGCGGATTGTCGGTGCCCGAGCCCTGCCACAGCGGAACGGTCACGTTGAAATGCGGGCGCGGTTTGGTGAGGCCGAAGGTCTGCGCGTTGCTGGCCGCGGTGTTGGCATAGAAGGTCACGCCCGGCTGGATGGAGATGCCGTTGGTGAACTTTTTCGAGATGCCGGCCTCGATGGGGATCGCGCTCGTCACCTCTGTTTCATCGGTGAAGACGCCGTTGCGGATCTTGGGCAGATAAAGCCGCTGCCAGCCGGAATGGCCCGACACCGTCCAGTCGAAGGCGCCTTCGGCCTGCTGCAACTGGCCGCTTGCCTGTTTCACCTTGGCATCGGCCTGCAGCACGGCGTTGCTCTGCGTCATCGCGGAGGAAACGACATCTTCGAGCTTCACCTCGCCCGCCTGCTTGACGTCGGCGCCATGCGCGCCGGCCGCCGCAAACAGGAGCGGCGTAAAGCACAGTGCAAATTTCGCGTGTCGCCCGGCCAATGCTTTGCCCTATTCCACGCGGTCGATCTTGCCATCGACCATGTGCACCACACGGTCGGCAGCGGCGAAGATGCGCGCATCGTGCGTCACCATCAGGGCGGCGGCGCCACCGAGTACGCGGCGCTTGATGAGCGCGATCACGGCATCGGACGATACTTTGTCGAGCGAGGCGGTCGGCTCGTCGGCGAGGATGAGCGGCGGATCGTTGATGAGCGCGCGCGCGATCGCCACACGCTGTTTCTGGCCTGTCGACATCTTGCCGGGCTTGGCGTGGAGATGATCGCGCAGACCCAGTTCGCCGAGGAGGTTTTCAGCTTTCGAAAGCGCCTGCTCGCGCGTGGGCCGTTTTGCATCGAGCGCGGTTGCCAGCCACAGCGTTTCGAACGCGCTCAACGCATCGAACAGATTGTGATCCTGGAAGATGAACCCGATCTTGCGGCGGAGCTGCAACTGGCCTTCGCCATCCATGCCGGAAAGCTGTGCACCCAGAACATCGATTGCGCCATCCTGCATGGTGCGCAATGCACCCACCAGCGTCATCAGCGTGGTCTTGCCCGCGCCCGAAGGCCCGGTGAGGATCACGAACTCGCCCTTGGCGAGCGTGAGATCGACGCCGCGCAGGATCGCCCGGTTCGAACCCGCGAACCGGTAGCCCACACCGCGAATGGAAACAGCACACGCAATCGGTGGCGCCTTCACGTTCAATGGATCGGCGCGAACGTTCATGTCCTGCTCAATAAAGGGAGGCGGGATCGGCATGGGCCACCGGTTTGAGTGCGAACAATCCCGCCATCACGGTCATGCCCACGGTCAGCAAAAGGACGAACACCAGCGAGAACAGATCGAACCTGACCGCAAGCGAGGTGGCGTGAGCCAGATACACATAAGCGATCCACGACAGCAATGCGCCCGCAACAAAGCCGCCCAGCGACAAAAGCACCGCCTGTTCCAGGATCACGCGCCGGAAAAATGCATCGGAAAAGCCCATCGCCCGGAGCGTAGCATATTGGGCAAAGCGGTCGACGATCTCGTTGAACAGGATCTGGTAGCAGGTGATGGCCCCGATCACGAGCCCCGCCAGCATGCCGATCCCGAACAGGATGCCGATGGGTGCGGCCTTGAGGGTGAACAGGAATTCACGCGAGCGCACCTTGGCGGGTGTCATCACCGTGATGTCCTTGGGCAGGGCTGCGAGAATCCGCGCCTGCACATCGCCCACATCCGCACCCGGCTCCAGCCTGATCGCACCCATGATCGGCTGGTCGCCGGGATGGCGCGAAAGCCAATCGCCCTCGCTCATCACCACCGCGCCGTCATTGACCACATCGGGGCCGAGCGAAACGAAGCCCGCCATGTTGTAGAGCGTGCCGTCCAGTTCGATATCCTGGCCGCGCCGCATGGGGCCGAAGATCGGGCGCGACAGCCGGTCGTACAGGACCGAACCCGGCACGCGCAGCACGCGCGAGATTTTTTCGGAGTTGCCGATATCGAACGGCACATCATTGGCCGGAAACGCGAAGACGACGATGCGCCGGATCGCCTTGTCCGGCGGATTGCGCAGCCCCATCGTGCCCTGATAGATCGGCACGACATCGGCGACGCCGGGGACAGCCGCGATCTGATGCAGGCGGATATCGCGCACATCTGTCCATTTGTGCAGATCGACGCGGGCCTGATCCATCACCACGAGATCGCCATTGATGCGGCTTGCCACCATCGCCTGCGAATTGAGCACGCCCAGAAGCAGGCCCAGCTCGACGAACATGATGAGAACCGCAACCGCAACACCGGCCACGGCTGCCACCAGCCGCACCGGATTGTGCGCGAGGAAGCGCAGGCCCAATCCCTGTTCCGCGGTTTGCAACCGGAGAACATTCATTTGAACAGCTCCGCCGGATCGGCGCGCGCGATGCGGCCGATCACGCTCACACCCGCCGCGATGCCCATCGCAAGCACAATCAGCAATGTCTCGATGGCGATGCCGGGCGTGAGCCCCATGGGCAGCTTGGTTGCAAATTCGATGATCCAGAGAATGATCGCGGCCACCACGGAAGCGGGCACGAATGCGGCAACGGCCAAAAGCAGGATCTCCGCCAACCCCACGCCGAAGACGAATTCGCGGCGAAAGCCCATCGCCTTCAGCACGGCGAATTCCCGGGCGCGCTGGATGATCTCCGCCGACAGAACCTGAAACAGGATCGTCGCCCCCACGAGAAACGCGATCAGCATGCTCACCCGCAGCAACACGCCGATGGGCTTGGTCGAGGTGAAGAAGGAGCGTTCCTGCGCGATCAGTTCGGCGCGCGTCAGCACGCGCACATCGGAAGGCAGGCTTTTTGCCAGCCGGGCCGCCGCGCTATCGGCGTTCGCAGACGGATCGAGCTCGAGCAGGCCCACGCTCACCAGCCGCGCATCATGGCCGGTCAATCGCGCAAAATCGGGATTGCGCAGGATCGCGCTGCCTTCGGCATAAAAGAAAAGCCCGAGGCGAAAGAAGCCCACGATCTCCACCGGCTGATCCGAAATCCGCGCTTCGCGCCCAAGCGCGAGGCGCCCGTAGCCCGAACCCGACCATGCATCCACCAACACCGCGCGGCTGCCGCCAAGCACATCGTAACCGCGGCGGATATCGCGATCGGCGATGAAATCGCCCGGCGCATCGATACCGATGAGAAGGATCGAGGAACGCTGCAGCGAATCCTCATCCACCCACCGGCTGACCCCGATGTTGAGGCCGAAGGCTTGCGTCACATCCTTGTCGGCCTGCGCCTGCATCAGCCGCACGCGATCGAACGTGCCCCCCGAATAGAGAAACTGATAGGTGGCGGGCACCACCGCGAGATCGAAATCGAAATCATCATAAAGCCGCGTCGCTTCCAGGCGCACCCCATGCAGGAACGCGATCTGCAGCAGCAGAAGCAGGACGGCGACACCAATTCCCGAGATCGCCACATAGAGCCGCGTGCGATGCTGCGCGAGATTGGACGCCGCCAGCGAGAAACATCGCTTTGCGGTTTCCATCGCTTCGCCGCGGGCGGGTGTCATCGCGGATTCTCTGATTGTCGCGCAATCTGACGCAAACCGGCCTCCACTTTGCGGGATTGCGCTTAATGCGCGATCACGACCTCGACCTCCATGCCCACCAGCCGGTTGGCCGGATCGGGCCGGTCGAGACGGATGCGCACGTCGCCCAGCTTGGCGCGGGAATCGACGATCCGCCCCACACTATCCACCGTGCCGCCGAGCGAATGCGGCAGGGTCGCGCTCTTGATCGTGGCGCGCATGCCGCGCCGCAGCTTCAGAAGATCGCCTTCATAGACCTGGCAGACGACATACATCGTTCGCAGATCGCCCATGCGCACGATCGGGCCCGCGGGGTGCGCGCCGATGCGCTTGTCGACGAACAGGACCGTGCCATCGATGGGCGCGCGGATTTCTTCGGCGGCGCTGGCGATCCTCCACTGGCGCGTGGCATCGGCCACGGCGTTGGCGGCCGTGCCTTTTGTCACCACGAGTTTGGATTGCTCGATCTTAAGCGCAAGTTGTGCCTGGGTGACGGCATTGCTGGTGCGGCCCAATTCTCTGGCCGAGGTCGAGCTGGGGCCGAGCGCCTTGTAGCTTCGATATTCGCGCGTGGCCTGCGCGAGTTGCTGACTTGCCTGTTTGACGGAAGCCTCTTGCGCCGCCACCTGTTCGGCGGCCGATTTCTTCGCCCGCTCCAGTTCCCTGGCGGCTTCGACATGGCTTGCCTGAAGACTGTCGTCCTCCACCGTCGCCAAAAGCTGGCCTGCCTTCACGGCATCGCCCACTTCGACCCTGACCGATGTGATGACGGCAGACCCCGACCCGCCAAGATCGATGATCCCGCCTGCCGGGGCGATCTGGCCGACCGCGCCAGTGTTGTTGGCATCGGCGGCAAACGCGGGCCCGGCCACGCAAAGCGCAAATCCAAGGGCAAGGGTGGGGAGGATCGGTCTTCTCATCTATGCTTTCCGGGCCGTCACCCGGCCTTATGCCCCATCCGGCGGCGCTGCTGGAAGCCAAGCCAGGCCTGATCCAGCCTCTTGTAGAGAAAATAGTAGAGCCTGGGGGCCCAATCGGCCCAAACCGGCACCCAATTGGGCACCTTGTTGCGGGTGGTGATCCACCCCACCGGCGAGGCCGAGGAAATGTCGATCTCGCCTTCGCTAAGCCCGATCCCGCCCGCGCGTTCATATTTGAACAAAAGAATGGAGAGAAGCGCCTGCTCGGGATTGTGCCCCGCGGTCCGCGGCGCGATCCGTTCCGGCACCAGACTATGGGCCTGCCATTCGGCGATCAGTTCGCGCACCGCCACCCGCCTTGTGTCGAACCCGATGATGGTGGCAGGGCGTTCCACCCGCTTGCGGTCTTCATCGGGCACGCCCAGCGCATCGAGGGTGAACGCATTGCAGCGCAATTCCAGCGCGGAGGCGCCTTTCAGCACATAGGTGCCATCGCGCGCCAGGCTTGAGCGCAGATCGCCGAGGCTGCGCGTCTGAAAGAGCGCGGCACAATCGAGCCACAGGATTTCTCCGCCGTATTCGCGGGCGCCTTGCGCGACCAGCATCGGCTTCCAGGCATAGGTGCGCGAGACGAGCGCCGCATGGGGCGGATATTGCACAAAATTAAAGGTGCGGAATTCGACCCAGGCAAAGCTTTCCTTCAGCCGCGCCAGGGTCTGTGCTTCGAGGCCCAAATCATAGGCTACCACGCGCGCCTGACCTTCGATGCCCATGCGCCGGGCGCTGCGCAGGAACTGCCAGAGGCACCGCCAATAGGCTTCATCGGCGGCGGTGAGGATGGTGAGGGTGGGCGGGGTCACGGCAGGTGCGGGTTTCGTTTCGAGGACGGGCTGCAATATATCTCACAGATTCTTTCTTCGTGGTCCTTTGTCTTTGTGGGTTTCGGGTTTGGTTCGGTCCGGCGATCGTCTGTTTCGCGCCCTTGTCTGGTTGACCGCGTTCCTTGCGGCCCTGACGCTGGTGCGGCTTGCCTCGCTTGCGAACCTCGAAATCTCCCGCAACTACAATGAAGGGTGGAACGCCTATCACGCGCTCGCCGCGATGACGGGGGGCGCGCTCTATCCGCGCGCGCCAAGCTTCTTCGTCAACAACTATCCCCCATTGTCGTTTTTCGTCGCCGGTGCGCTGGGCAGGCTGACGGGCGACCTGATCGTCGCGGGCCGGATACTTTCGCTGTTGAGCACGCTTGTCGCCGCCTGGGCGATTTTCGCCAGTGTGCGCGCGCTGGGCACATCCAGGACCGAGGGACTGTTCGCGGCCTCGCTCTTTCTGGCCAAGCTGCTTGCCGCCAGCACCTATGTCGGCATCAACGACCCGCAGATGTTCGCGCATGCGCTGGGCTGCCTTGGCTTTCTCGCCATCGTGGCGGGCCCGCGCACGCAAGCCTCGCTTGCGCTCGGCGCCTTGCTGCTGACGCTTGCCGTCTTCACCAAGCATATGCTCATCGTCCAGCCGCTGGCGCTGGTCATCTGGTTTGCGATTTACGACCGGCGCAGCGCCGTTCGCCTTGCCATATTCGGGCTGCTTTTCGCGCTGCTCGGCCTTTTGCTGTGCCGGATCGCGCTGGGGGTGAATCTGACCGATGTGCTGTTCACCGCGCGCAGCTACAGGCTCGAATGGCTTCTGCAATCGCTGAAGGATTTTCTGCTTGTGAGCTTTGCGCCGCTGGGCGCAGGCCTCTTTCTGCTGTTCTCGAAGGACCGGCGCGCGGTTCTTTGCGGGATCTATACGCTTCTGGCCTTCTGCATCGGGCTATATTTCGATGGCGGCGCGGGTGTGGGGCGCAACGCGCTGTTCGATGCCGCGATTGCGGGCGCGCTGAGTGCGAGCCTGCTGGTGCATCGGCTGCGCGTCCGCGCACCTGCGGCGGCATTGCTTCTTGCGCTGGCCTGCCTTGTTCCGCCCGGGGTCGCGGCATTGCAGCAGGCCGAACGGGCCTGGCTGACACAGGATTTCTGGCTGAAGCCGATGGCCAAGGACAACGCCGCCGCGAAAGCCGACATCGCCTTCATCCGCCAACGGCCGGGACCGGCGCTGTGCGAGAAGCTTTCGTTCTGCTTCTGGGCGGGAAAAGACGTGCAGTTCGATGCCTTCAATTGGATCGAGGCGGTGCACGCCCACACAAGCGACGAGCGCGACCTCATCGCGCTGATCGACGCGCATTATTTCTCGACCGTGGAAATGGGCATCAAGCCGCGCCTCGATGCGCTGCCTGACGTCATGGCGGCGATCGCGCGCAACTACCGCACGCACCACGCTGACGAATACGGACGAATCCTCATCCCGCGCTGATCTGCGTGGCAAAGGCGCCTTCGCAGGCCGCGGGCCGCACCACATCGTAAAGAGAGAAGAAGGAATAGGCATGCCGGAGCCGCAACAGCTGCGGCACGGGGCTTTGCGACTTGCCGAGATGCATCACGATCACATGATCGTAGTGGCAGGGCCAGCGGTCGAGATAGCGCAAATTCGCATCGCCGCGAAAATTGCCTTGCGCGAATTCTTCCAGATAGGGCAGCGGCGCCTCATGGCCCTGTTCCGACGACAGCGCCGCAATCGGCTCATAGGCCGCCTGAATGTGCACCACATGCTGGCCGCGCGTGGTGAACATCAGCGGCACGAAGACCTGCCTGTCCATGATCGCGTATTCCGCCAGATGGCGGTAGGGCCGTGTATCGGCCTCGCCCACGGCTTCGACATCGAGCGCTGTGAACAATGTGCTGCCCGGCGCGATTCCCTTCGTCGCTTCGCGGAGTTCGGCGATCTGACGATCCTGCCCCCGCCAATCGCGGTAGAGCGTTGCCGCGTTGAAGAGGGCCAATCCGGCAACCAGCGCGGCCAACGCCGCGATCTGGCGCTGCTCCAGCCGCACCTCCATCGCCGCAAAGAACAGGAGGCACAACACGGCGGGGAAACGGATATGGGTGCCCCATCCCCCGCCCGCCGACGATGGCGCGAAGATGCAAAAGACGAGAAGCGCGCTCAGCACGGCAATCATCCGCGGATGCAGGGAAATGCGTTTGGTCCAAAATCCTGCGATCACCAACACCACAAGGATCGCCAGCGGAACATAGGCCGCCGTATCGAACTGATCCTGCATGATCGCCGCCAGCCGGGCGGGGAAGGATCCCACGATGTTGATGTTGAACTTGTGCGAATCCACCGCATGCGGACGCAGGAAAAAGAAGAACGCCATCGCAGGGGCCAACACCGCCGCCACGACGCCGATGCGCCGCGACAGGCCGCCACGGCGGCCATCTTCCGCGGGCATTATCTCGAAAAACAGCAGCAGCAGCGCCAGCAGCAGAACGCCGAGCGCATGAGAGAAATACAACACCAGGGTGGCAAAAGCGAAGCCGAGCGTGCGAAAGACGCCTGCATATTTCTCCGTCGCGATCCAGGCTGCGAAAACGATCAGCGCCAGTCCGATTGCGAAATAGAAATTGATGAAGCCCCACATGAACGCGGCATTGTAGGCAAACAGCGCGCCCGCCAGCGCCGCCACGCCCAGGCGCCTGTAAAGCGCATAGTGGATCGCGATGGGAGCTGCCACCCACATCAACAACCCCAGGCTGACGAACAGCTTCACCGACACGAGAAAGGGAACCACGACGGCAAAGAGCGGCACCAGGATTTCCGAGGCGAGATCAGGCACGAGATCCCATTGCGTCTGGTAGAAACGCGACAGGGACGGATCGTGCGCGCCATGCATCTGCACATAGAGCGCGGAGACATGTGCGGGATAATCCGACATGGCGGGCAGCACCACGCTCCACAACGGCCACAAAAGGGCCATCGCCACCAACACAGGCGCCACAAACAGAACGATTTTCGTGTTTTTCAAGAACAGCCCCCACTGGCGGCTGTTTTAACAAAGAATCTCCCTGGGAGAAACCCAAATGGCTTCAAGGTTGTGCACGGTTCGACCATGGGCGCGGTGATCGGGGCCGAAAGGGGGCGGGATCGCGCGGGCGCGCCTTTCTGGTAGCATGGCGGCGAAGCAGCGGGTTTTGCGCCCACACAATGTCAGCGACGCCATGGCACATATGAACCTCTTCACCAGCACGCTCCTGCTGATCTATGCGGGCCTCTTTCCCATTGTGAACCCGATCGGCAGCGCCCCGCTGTTCCTCGGCATGACGCAGTTCTGCACCGACGGGCAGCGCAACGCGCTTGCCCGCCGCGTTGCGCTCAACAGTTTCTTTCTGCTGCTGGGTTCGCTGTTCATCGGCTCGCATGTGCTGGAATTCTTCGGCATCAGCCTGCCCGTGGTGCGCATCGCAGGCGGCGTGGTGGTGACCTCGTTCGGCTGGAAACTTCTGAATTCGAACGACCGCCCCGACAGCGAGAGCGCGGCCAGCGCCAGCACCATCGATGCGTTCTATCCGCTCACCATGCCGCTCACCGTCGGCCCGGGTTCCATCTCGGTCGCCATAACGCTTGGGTCCCAACGCCCGCACGGGGCGAGCATTCCGGAATTGATGGTGTTGGGAAGTGCGGCCATCGCAAGCGTGATCGCGATGGTCCTCACAATCTATTTCGCCTATCGCTTTGCCGAAAAAACCGTGCGTGTCCTCGGCAAGACCGGTACCAATGTGCTGGTGCGCCTCTCGGCCTTCATCATGCTGTGCATCGGCATCGAGATTCTGTGGAACGGCTACAGCGCCTTGACCGCCGCGCAAGGCTGACACGGCAGAGCCAGCGCCGCGCCCTTCAACTCGCTTCGAGCTTATCCTGTGTTTTGGTGTCGAAATCGCTCGCGTCATGGCGTTCGCGCAGCTGGCTGCTGGGCTCGCCGAAGGCACGATTGACCATGCGGCCACGCTTGACGGCGGGGCGTTCGGCGATCTTGTCCGTCCAGCGCTGGACGTTTTTGTAACTCTGCACCTGCAGGAATTCGCCGGCGTCATAGACCAGCCCCTTCGCGAGCGCGCCATACCAGGGCCAGATCGCCATGTCGGCGATCGTGTAGACATCGCCTGCCATGTATTCGTTGTGCGCAAGGTGGCGATCGAGCACATCGAGCTGGCGCTTCACCTCCATGGCGAAACGGTCGATGGGATATTCGAGCTTCATCGGCGCATAGGCATAGAAATGGCCAAAGCCGCCGCCGAGATAAGGCGCGCTGCCCATCTGCCAGAACAGCCACGACAAGCATTCCGCGCGATGCGCCGGATCAGTGGGCAGAAACGCGCCGAATTTCTCGGCCAAGTGCATCAAGATCGCGCCGGATTCGAAAATGCGAATGGGCTTGGGGCCGCTGCGATCCATCAGGGCGGGGATTTTCGAATTCGGATTCACCGCGACAAAACCGCTGCCGAACTGATCGCCTTCGTTGATGCGGATCAGCCAGGCATCGTATTCCGCGCCCTTGTGGCCGAGCGCAAGAAGCTCCTCCAGCATCACCGTCACCTTCACCCCGTTGGGTGTTGCCAGCGAATACAGTTGAAAGGGGTGACGGCCGACCGGCAGTTCCTTCTCATGGGTCGGCCCTGCGATGGGGCGATTGATTTTCGCAAACCGGCCACCGCTTTCCTTATCCCAAACCCAGATTTTCGGCGGTGTGTAGGCGGGTGCATCGGTCATTCCTGGCTCCATCGATATGATGGAAGCCATCCTATCGCCCGCCTCCCGCGCTGGCTACTCAGTTCGCCAGATCGCGCGTTATGGTTCGCGACGCCAGATAATAATGCAGGGCGCCCCAGGCCAGAAGCATCACCAGCGCGATCAGGGCGTTGCGCGCGCCCAGCGCCGAGGCGAGTTCGCAGGCCTGGTCGCGTTGAGAGTTCAGGGCGGCGGCGGCACGGCCGCCGGGACATTCCACGGCGAAGTTGCCGGCATAATAGGCGGCTGCCGATCTATCGCTGATGTAGCCGGCCAGCATCGGGCCGATGGCAAGCGACGTCAGGCCCGAACCCAAACTGACGATGGCGGTGATCGATGCGCGCATGCGCGGAGTGACGATATTGTGCGCGACCGCATAGGTCGGCGCGAAATATGTGGCCGAAAACATACCGGGAATGGCGAGCAGCGGCAGCGCGATGCGCCAATCGGTTTGCAGGAAGCCCGCCACGAAAAACGGAAGCGCGATAAGAAGGCCGATCGCTGGAACGATTCCATAGTAACGCTTGTTGCGGGTTGTCAGCCAATCCGTGAGAAAACCGCCCGCGAGGAAGCCGATGCCGGTGGTGATGCCGTTGATCGCCCCGAACATGGCGGCGGCTTCGGCATAGTTGAGATGAAACCGGCGCACGAAAAAAGGATGCATGAATTGCAGCACGCCGCTTCCCACCGTCGCAACGATGGTGGCGCCGATCAGGATGTGAACGAAGGACCGCTTCGAAAACGCAAGCTTGACGACGGATCGAAAAGGCGGCGGCGGCTCATCCGCCAGATCGCCATCGGAAAAGCCGCGCGGCGGCTCGGGGATCGTCAGAAGGATCGCGAGCGCGAGCAAGAGGCCCGGAAGGCCAAGAATGAAGAACGCGGCGCGCCATCCCAATGTTTGAACGAGCAGGCCGCTTGCGATGGCGCCGAAAAGAAGCCCGATGGTGACGCCGAGATTGAGGATACCCAGCGCCGAAGCGCGCTTGTTCGGCGGGAACATGTCGGAGACCAGCGATTGGGTTGCAAGCGCCCCCGTCTCGCCGATGCCGACACCAAGCCGGGCGCCAAGAAGCTGCCAGAAATTCTGGGCGACACCGCACAGCGTGGTCATCACCGACCAGATCGTGACGGCGGCCGCAACGATATAAGTGCGCCTGTAGCGCTCGGCCAGCCGGGCGCTGGGAAGCGCGAATATCGCATAGAAGACTGCGATCGACAGGCCGCCCAACATGCCCAGCTGGGTGTCGCTCAATCCCAGATCGACCTTGATCGCCTGACCCAGCGTGTTCATCAGCACGCGGTCCATATAGGAGAACCCCGTCATCGTGACGAAGATGAAGAGGAAATAGGCTTTGTAGCGCGGGGAGCGCAATCTGGCGTTCAGGGCCTGCCGCCTGGCGGCATTCTCGGGCATGGCCTTCATATCCGCTCCTCACCTATGCAATCAGCGGGTTTGGCCGCCATCGACCGGAATGGTGGCGCCCGTGAGGAAACTGGCCCGCGGACTGAGCAGGAAAGCGGCAACCGCGCCGATCTCCTCGGGCGTGCCAAATCGCTTCATCGGCACTTCCCGCGCGATCCAACGCTTCCAGGCATCGGCGCGTTCGCCGGTTGCGCGGCTTTCCCAATCGCCGCCCGGAAAGATGATGTTGCCCGGTGCGATTGTGTTGATGCGAATGCCCGCAGAGCCGGTGAGTTTCGCCAATTCGCGGCCCAGATGGCCAAGGGCTGCTTTGGACGTGCCGTAAGTGAGCGGCGTTCCAAGCGCGCCCAGCCCCGCGATGGAGCCGATGAACACCAGCGCGCCCTCGCCCCGTTGCAGCATGCGCTTCAGCGCGGTGCGGGCGAGGCGATAGGATGCCGAGAGGTTTTGCGTCAAACCCTGTTCCCATATCTCGTCACTGACATCGAAACCCGGCGGGCAGGGATCGATGCCGACATTTGCGACCGCGCCCCAGATCGACCCGAATTCCGCTTCGCAACGTTCCACCGCCGCATCGATGACCGCGCTTTCGCGCATGTCGCCGGCGAAGGACCAGACTTGCGACGCACCATAGACATCCGAAAGACGGGCCTTCGTTTCTTCCAGCGCCTTGGGGCCGCGCGCCGTCAGCGCGACCTTCGCGCCTTCCGCCAGGCATGATTGTGCGATCCCAAGGCCGATCCCGCGGCTGGCGCCGGCGATGAAGATCACTTTGTTCTTCAATTGAAGATCCATTCCAACCTCCTCAGACGATTTCAGGCGGCGTATTCCGAATCCGTGTCGTTGCTCTCGAGGATTTCGACAATCCCCAGACCGCCATTGACGGCAATCATATCGCCATCGCGGATCAGTTGCGTGGCGCGTTCGACAACCGTGACGCAAGGAACATTGAACTCCCGGCACAACGACGCGCCATGGGCGAGAACCCCGCCGGTTTCCAGAACCAGCCCGCTCAGGCGCGCAAAGGCAGGCGTCCAGCTTGGGTCTGTTTGCCGGGTGACGAGAATATCGGCCTTGCCCACGCGGCCCAGTTCGGAGACGTCATATATGACGCGGGCACGGCCCGTTACCTGACCCGCACTGGCGGCAAGCCCGACGAGCCTTTTTGCCGTTGTTCCGGCAGAGGCTGGTTCATCTTCCGGAACATAACCGCGCCGCAGAAATTTCGGCGGCTGCTCCTTCAACGTCTTCAGCCAGTCTTCGCGGCGAATGGCGATCCGCTGTATCGCTTCGGCGGCGGAAATCTTCCCCTCTGCGAGATGCGCGATCTCCTTGCGCACAAGAAAGAAGATGTCGGAGGGATCGCCCAGCAGACCGTTGCCGTGAAGGCGCCTGCCCTTTTCCATATAGACGCGCCGCAAAAGCCACCAGATTCTATCGTAGTAGAAACGATGGTTGTCGCGCAGGCCCATGTAGATTTCGTTGTAACGAAACAGGGTCCGCAGGAGGCGGCGTTTGAATGGCGCCAGAAACCCGCCAAGGCCATCCATGCATTCCGCCTGCGTGGCGACGCGCGCGGCGGCGCTGCGTGCATTGGTTTCGGCGGGGCGCCTGCTCTCGGTGGCGAGGAACGCCTTTACCTGTTCCCACAGCAATTCGGGATTATCGCCCCAGCGCGGATGGATCAGATCCTTGTAGCTCGCGCCCCGATGGCCATGTGCCGCGAGGAAAATTTCAAGCGCATCTCCAACGCTGCGCACAATCGCGCTATCGGCCCGGGCCTGAAACTCGGCCCAGCTCGATCTTCTGGCCTGCTCGATTGCCGCGGGACCTGCATAGTGCAGGAGCATCGCAATCTGCCAGATGCTGTCGGCTTCGCGAACCGTGTGGCTTCCCTCCAGCCCGGACGAGATGGCGGCATAAAGTTCTTCCCCCTTGCCGAACCAGCGCGCGAGCAGGGCCGTCAGAAGAAGCTTCAGATCCTGTGCGTAATAGAAAACCGTGATTCCGCATTCAAATCCGATACTTCCGGCAAGCGTCCAGATGGCTGTGAGGTGGGTTTCGAGTTCCCGGTCGTCGAGCGCGCGTTCATCCACGGCCGCAAGCGGATTCGTCGCGGCCAGAAAGGGGCCCCACGAGCGCTTGAGAAATTTGTGGTTGCGGGTGAAGCCACGGCGGGGGCCATGCAGAACTTCGAATATCCATGTTCTGCGGAGCAACCCATGCCATTTCCATGGCGCCCGCTTCAGGATTTCGCGCCGCTCTGGGGGAAGCTGATAGAGAAGCCCCGGAAGACGCATCATGTGCGGATAGAAAACATAAAGGCGATCGAGCAGGCTGATATCCAGATAAGGTGCTGCGCGAAAATATTTGAAGGCATCGGGCGGGCCGGGCGCCATATCCCCATACATGCCAAGTTGCATGGGAATCTGCCCGGTCAGGTTTTGCACATCGTAAAACAATGGGCTGACCGGCGGCGCCCAGATTTCATCGGCATAGGTGCGCGTCCAGATCTTGCTGTCGCTGTCGGCATCGGCCTGGGGATCATCGGCCCAGGGTTCAAGCGGGCGATTGAACCAGACGGCCGCCACCGTGGTGATCGGCCGGCTCTGCAATATCTGAAGGGTTTGGCCGTCGAAGGCCCATTCGAGATCCTGGGGAAAGCCGAACGCATCGGCCACTCTTTTCGATTCCGAAACGACCGCGCCGAGCATGCGATCCGAAAACGGTTCTTGTCCCGGCGGCGTCTGGCGCGCAACGACTTTGCCGGTTCTGCGGTCGACCACTATCTCTTCGGGATTGACGAGACCCGATACCAGGCTTTCGCCCACGCCCTTGATTGCGTTGATCGCCATTCGGGACAGCGATTGCGAGGCCGGGTCTGCCGTGAAGCTGACACCGGACCAGCTTGCCTCGACCATGCGCTGCACCACCACCGCCATGGCATCGTCATGCTCGACGGCGCGATGGCTGCGATAATTCTGGGCGGCAGTGCTGCGATGGGATGCCAGGCATTTGTCGATGGCCGCGAAGACGGCCTCGATTCCGCGCACATCGAGGATGGTTTCAAATACGCCGGCGAAGGAATGCCCGGAGGAATCTTCCGCCGCGCCGGAGGAGCGAACGGCATAGCTGTAACGCTCGCCGCCCAGCGCGTTCCACGCCTGGAGAACCGCGTCTCGCATCTCCGGCGTCAGCACGCCGCCGCGGGTGGCGGCAGTGGTGAGCACAAAGAACGGCGGCACGGCGCAGCCCAGCGCGTGCAACCGAAACAAGGAAGCGGCCTTGCCGCCGACGTCTTCGACTCGGGTTGTGGTTGGTGCGAAGACCGACGAGATCATTTCCACTTGCCGGCATGCAGCGCCTGGGGGGTTACGCGTGGGGGCCAGAAATACGAAATCAGACCGGGCACCGTGCCCACGCCTTCCACGATGTAATCGCCAACGCCTTCATAGCCCCAGAAGGTCTGGGGCGTGCCCGAGCCAATATAAGAGTGCATCTTCGGCATCCGCGCGCGGATGATGCGGCCGAGTTCATCGGTGACAATCAGATCGACGCCTTGTTGAACGCCGTTCTCATCATAGCTGGCGGTTGTTTCGACCGTCGAGGCGGCCGCAACCTTGCCGTCGCGCGTGACATAGCCAAGGGCGATCTGGGTATCGTTTTCATCGATGCCCTGCTTCAACACCGAGATCGACAACGCGCCATCCGCCGTCTGGAACGACCACATCTTGAACAGGTTCTTGCAGAAATCGATGTTGTGGCGCTGGCCCCAGGAATGATCGGAATCGCCCGTGCTCGACACGGCGTATTGCGTGCCTGCGATCCTGAGCGTTCCCTTGACCCACCAGGAGCGATGATAGCGGTTGGCCGCCATCCAGGACGGCGTGGGATGCACGCCATCGGCATAATCATAAGGCGCCATCATGAAACGGGCATCGAGATCGAAGCCGTTGCCCTCGCCATCGTCGAAGGTAAGCTTCTGGTGCTTGAGCGGCTCGATGCGCTCGAACTTCATGCCGGACAGTTCGACATTGTCGAAATTGGCATCGATCAGGTGATCGACATCCTGCTTGAAGCAATAGACCCAGCGATCGCCGGCGACGATGCGATGGCCGGGGGATGCCATGGCCTTGTCATTCACCTTCAGGTCGGGCCAGGCGCCATGATAAAAGCTCACCAGCATGCCCGAAGGCTTTGGCTGGTTGGGGACAACCCACAGATAAAGCCAGCCGCCGATCTTGTTTGCGGAATCGTTGAAGTTGAAATAAAGGCTCTCGCGCCAGTGATAATCGTCGTTCAGGAATTCCGGATGACGCAGTTCGTCGGATGCTTTGAGCACCATTGGCGTGTTCCTTCTTCTTGCTATTCGGCTGCTTCGGCGAACAGCTTCTTTCGCGGGCCCATATAGCCGAAGAGCCAGCCCGCAACCTTGCGCATCTGGATTTCCTCGCTGCCTTCGGTGATGCGATAGCGCCGATGATGGCGATAGATGTGTTCGAACGGCTTGTGGCGCGAATAGCCGAGGCCGCCATGAACCTGCATGGCGCGATCCGCCGCTTCGCAGCACAAGCGGTTCGCCCAGTAATTGCACATGGATACTTTGTCGGAGAGCCGCTTTTCGACCTCAGGCTTGCTCATCTGATCCATTTCGGACGCGGTCTTGCGGATGAGCAGGCGCAGCATCTCGGCCTGCGTCGCCAGCTCGACCAGCGGAAACTGGATCGCCTGATTGTCGGACAAGGGCTTTCCGAAGGGCTTGCGATTGCGGGCGTATTTCACGCTTTCCTCGACGCAATAGACCGCAGCCCCCAGCGATCCCGCCGCCTGGCGGATTCGGTTTTCGTGTACGAAATGCTGGGCCACTGCGAGGCCAAGGCCTTCCCGCCCGAAGATCGCGCTATCGGGCACCCACACATTGGTGAACGACACGCGGGGATGATCGGTCGGCATGTTGAAGGTCCAGAGATATTCCTCGATCTTCACGCCGGGATCCTTTGCGGGCACCAGAAAACAGGTGATGCCGGTTGCATCGCCATCCTGGCCGGAGGTGCGCGCGAACAGGGCGCAATGCGAGGCCACATGCATGCCTGTGGTCCACATCTTCTCGCCGTTGAGAAGCCAGCCGTCGATGCCATCGCGCACCTGCCGCACGCCGCGCGTTTCCATGTGGGTGGCATCGGATCCGTGATTGGGCTCGGTGAGGCCAAATGTCGGGCGTCGCGTTCCGTTCAGCATGCCCGAAATCCACTCCGCCTGCTGCTCCTTGGTGCCGAAATCGCGCATCATCAGAACAAAGGGATTGTTGGCGACGATGGAATGTTCGTTTTGCAGATCGTTGTGCAGGCCGAGACCCTTGGATGCGAAATGTTCGCGGATCACCGCCATCCAGAGATTTGAACCATCCTTGCCGCCATATTCCTTGGGCAAGGCAAAACGCAAATGCCCCGCGCGATCAGCCCGGCGCTTGGCTTCGCCCAGAAGCGCCTCCCATTCCTTGCGGGGCAGGCCGTTATTATCCCAATCGGTGCGCGCCCATTCGCGGCGATGATCGAAATAACGCTTGTTGTCGTCCTGTTCCTCAAGCGGCTTTATTTCGGCCTCGATGAAGGCATCCAGTTCGGCGAGGTAGGCGACAAGTTCTTTGGGCAGCGAAAAATCCACGCGTTACTCCGTATCAGACCATTTCGTAGCGGATCGGCAGCTTTTTGGGACCGTTGACGAAAAAGGCCTGGGTCATCGTCGCCTCGCCGTCATGCTCTATGGATTTCAGGCGCGGCAGCAATTCCTCGAACAGGATTCGCATTTCCATGCGCGCAAGATGCTGGCCCAGGCACACATGGCCGCCATAGCCGAATGCGACCTGCTTGTTGGGCTTGCGATCGACGAGGAAGGAAAAGGGATCTTCGAACACTTCCTCGTCGCGATTGCCGGAGGCATAGCAGAGCATCAGCCAATCGCCCTCGGCGATCTTGCGGCCGCGCAACTCGGTATCCCGCGTCGCCGACCGCATGAAATGCTTCACGGGCGTCATCCAGCGGATGGCTTCCTCAAGCATGCTGGGAATCAGCGAAGGATCGGCTTTCAGCTTGGCGAATTGATCGGGGCGATCGCAAAGCTCCCAGATGGCGCCGGCGGTGGAGGATGAGGTGGTATCGTGCCCTGCCGTTGCGATGATCATGTAGTAGCCCATCTGCTCGAGGCGCGGCAGCGGCTGGCCATTGACCTTCGCGGTGGCGATGACGGTGGCGAAATCATCGCGCGGGTTGGCCCGGCGGTCATCGGAGATCTTTGTGAAATAGGCCTCGAAATCATCGACCACGGCGGTGAGCGCCTTGGCATATTCGGTCGGATCGAGATCGGCGGGCTGGGCGCGCGCCGTATCGGGATCCTGCGGCGCAAAAAGTTCCTGCGTCAGCCGCAGCATCCGCGGCTCGTCTTCTTCCGGCACGCCGAGAATTTCCATGATGACGTGCAGGGGATAAAGGAGCGCCACATCGTTCACGAAATCGCAGCGCCCTCCACGGGCCGCCATCTTGTCCACTGCGCCGCGCGCGATGGTGCGGATGCGGTCTTCCAGCTTCTTCAGATTGCCCGGAAGAAACCACGCCTGCGCGAGTGCGCGGTATTTGGGATGTTCGGGCGCATCCATCTGCACCAGGCTCTTGATCAGATGGGGGCTGCCGCCGGTGATCTCGCGCACGCGGCGATCGCTTTCCTGATTGGTCAGCGTCGCCTGGCGGTCGCCATTGTGGAAGAGATCGTTCTGCTTGCTGATGTGCAGGATATCGGCGTGTTTGGTGACGGCCCAAAAGGGATCGAAGCCATCGGGCTTGGCGACGCCCAGCGGATTGTTCTGCCTCAGCCATGTGTAGGCATCGTGGATGCGCTTGTCGGCGTAGCAGCGCGGATTGACGAGCGTCTCCGCAACGGCATTCGGCATCACTATGTCGGACGTGTTCACAACTGCCTCCCTTGGCGGCGCGCCATCAATGGCGCTGCAACAACTCGACGCGATTGCCTTCCGGGTCCGCGATCATGGCATATTGCGCGCGCACACGGCCCACCGGCTCCGGCAACGTGACGCCCGCATCGAACTCCGAAAGCGACGTCAGAATGTTTGCGCCGCCGCGTTCGAGAACCGAGAGGACTTCGCCGATATTCTCCACGTTGAGCGTGATATAGGCGAGGCCCTTTCGCGAGCCGAAATCACCTCGCCCCTGATCGCCGGCGGCGTCGGCAATGGCATAGAGTTTTATGAGGCTGCTCCCACACGCATAGATGTGCAGCGTTCCGTTGGGCAGCGGAACATCACCCATATGCGCAAGGCCCAGCAGATCCCCATAGAACCGCTTCTGCGCGGCGATATCTCCCACCACGATCCCGACATCTACTCCGGCTTTCGCGATTCTCAACACGTGATCACGACCGTTTCAGGACTTTCAGGTAGTAATCGAGGTTCCAGTAGAAGGAGAGGATCCCCGAACCCTTGTGCTCGCCGCCATTCACCTCGAAATTGTAGTAGCAATCGTTGTTCCACACCGTGCCGCGCTCGGTGGGCGCGGAGGTGAAGCATTTGCCCACGACACGCGACATGCGGGAATTGCCATCCACGATGTTCATGACGATGCCCTGCTGGATGCCGTCCTTGTCGTAATCCGGGCAGATTTCCAGGTTGGTGATCGGGGACATCCGCTTTCCGTCCCACACAAAGCCATACGGGAACACGCCGCCATCGAGCGCCACGCCTTCAAAAGCATGAAACGCCCAGTCGCGGCCGCACTGGCCGGCGATATATTTGCTCTTGTAGAGCGGCTCCCAACGCCTCGGGCCCCAGGAGTGATCGGAATCCCCCGTCATGTTGATTGCATATGTCTTGCCGTCGAGCTTCAACTCGCCCTTGGCGGCATAGGGACGGTGATAACGGTCGCCGGCCAGATATTTCGGCGTTTCGTAGGTGTTGTCGATGTAGTGCCAGTTGCCGCCGAAGATATCGATATCAAAATCGAGCGCGAGCCTGTCACCATCGTCGAAGGTTATGTTCCAGCGTTTGAGCGGATCGATACGCTTGTAGTGAAGCTTGCCGTCGACCTTGAGATCGCTCCACTCCGCATCCGGAATGGGGACCTCCCTGCTGAACTGATAAAGCAGCTTGTTCGGCTGGTTCACCCATCCCTTGGTCAGATAGACACTGTAGCTCGCACTCGGCTTGGGTGTGTTGGGCATATAGCTGTAGTAGATCGCCCCGCCCATCTCGTATTCGGGCATCTGGAAACAATACCACATGCTCTCGCGCCATTCCGGCAGATCTGTCGAGGGGTGGCGCAGTTCGTCGTCGGCACGCAAAACCATGATATCCTCACAAACTTATAATTCGGGACTGAACGCGAGGCGCATTCCGATCGTGCGCGGGCGCGGAACGATCATGCGGCCCTGTTCCCAGATCGAAGGTCCGCGCTCGTCTGTTGCGTTGTCGACGAAGAACACAACCCGATAGGCGTCCTTCTCAATGCCGCCTTCGATGGAGATGATGTTCAGGTCGGCCGATTGGCGCCCGGTCGCCAGATCGGATTCCTTGGCGCGATATTGATACGTCGCATCCGCGATGAACGTCAGATCGTGATAGCCGATCGGCCTTGAATAATTGAGGCTGAACGAGACATTGCCCTTGGGAACGTTCGGCACCTGCGAACCGTTTTGCAGGAACGGCAACCCGGCGGAAACTTTCGGGTTGATGTTGTCAATCGTGGTGCTGTTGTAACCGCCAGCCGCCTGGAATGTGAGGCCCGGGATCGGTGTGGCATAAACCAGTTCCACATCGAAGCCGCGGCCACGCACGTCGCCCAGATTGATGATGCCCGAGATGCCGGAGAGGCCGGTCTGGTACTGCGCATCGTTCCAGTTGATCATGTACACCGAGCCGCTGACACTCACGGTGTTGTCGAACAGCGACCATTTGGTTCCGACTTCATAGCTCCACAGGGAGTCAGTCTGAAGCTGGACGCTGGTCACCACTCCGGTCAGCGATTGCAGCGCCGCCACATTCGCGCCGGTCTGCAACGCGCCGGGGCGGAAGCCCTGAGCGGCGTTGAAGAAGACCATCCCACTGTCATTCGGATAGACGGACAGGTTGAAGCGCGGGCTGACATGGTAATTCTTGCCGCTTTCACCCGCTGTCGACACGATAACGACGGGCGGATCTCCGGAAATCGTCGTCGTGGAGTTCTGATCCAGGACACGCTTGACCGAAGAATAGCGCAAACCGACCAGCGGGCGGACCATTCCATCCCACAAATCGTAGGACACTTCGCCGAAGCCGGCCCATTCCAGCGAATGGAATGCGGAATCGCCATCGATGAAGATGTCCGGATTGACGTCGCTCGTCAGGTTGAAGAACGTGTTGGAGGATGTTTCGCCGTATTGATAGAACATGCCGCCGATCCAGTGCAGCGGTCCTTCGTCGTTTGACGTGAGCCGAACTTCCTGCACGAAAGAGAGCGACTTGCCGGGAATTCTGGCATCGAAGCAGGTATCGACCTGGCAACCCAGCGCCTTCAGGCCGTTGTGGCGATGGATATAGCCCGATGTCGCGGTGAGGGTGGCGAAATCGAAATCGTAATTGATCTTGCCGGTGACGAGGGTGAACGATGTCGGGGAATTTCCGACACCGACGTCATTGATCATCGGCGGATCGAAACCATCCATGCGGTTGGTGAAATCCTGCTGATCGTCGAACCGCCAGAAGGAGCCGAGCATGCTTAGCCGCTCGGTAGGCTTCCACAACACTTTGACGCGGCCCGTGATGGTGTCGTCATTGTTGCCGTTGCGAATTCCCAACGCGGGAACAAGGCTATAGCCGCTCAGATGTTTGCCGCTGATCACGCCGCGAACCGCCAGAGTGTCGTCCAGCGGCAGGTTCACCATCAGATCGCCGGAATAATTATATCCGTGCTCATGCACGGCGCCGAAAGAGGCCGCCGCCCGAACATCGAACTTCTCGGTATCGGGATCGTTGGTGACAACCTTGACCACGCCGCCAAGGGAGCTCGACCCATAAAGCGTTCCCTGCGGCCCTTTGAGGATTTCCAGGCGTTGCAGATCGAAGAGATCCGCCGGCGCCGCAAACGGCACGCTGGGAATCGAGAAGGCGAAATCATCGAGATAGGAGGCAACGGTTGCATCGCCCGTTGTGTCGCCGGTCGACACACCGCGCAGCTGATAGGCCGTCGTGCCCTGGGACGTTTCACCGGCAAGCGACGCGCCGGGAATGAAAGCCAGCGCCGATTTGATGTCGCGAATGCCCTGGCGTTCGAGATCTTCGCCCGAGATCGCCTGCACCGTCACCGGCACCTTGTTGATATCTTCGGATCGCTTTTCCGCTGTCACCACAACGGTTTCGATCTGGGCTTCCTGTGCGAAGACAGGCTGTGCGCCCGTGCCCGTCAGGAACAGGGCCGTCGCGCCCAGCAAAGCCACCCGCATCGCCCGCATGTGCGCGTGTGCGCACAAGGCACTCGTCGTATCCATCGCTTCCTCCGCCTCGCCGTTTCGCTCTGATGTCGAAACTGGTGAAAACAATACCGATATCGCAAGATGATACCAGAGTATTATTTCTGTCAATCGGTATAATTTTAAAACCGTAGGCTGGTTTGTTATGGTCACAGATGTTAGTAGCGAGCACGCACTCAAAACGCAGCGTGGACGGCGCTTTTCGCCGGATGCGCATTCGCCAAGGTCATTTCCCGTGAAGAAATCCGCAGCTTCGAAACCCGCCTCCAAGCCCGCGCGCAAACGCGCCACGACTGTGAAATCGCCGGTTTCGCCCCCCAGAATGAACGCGCGAGAACGCAATCGCGTGCGTATGCGCGACGACATCTATCAGGCCGCGCTCTCCCTCTTCGACAATCGCGGTTACACCGAGGTTACGGTGGACGACATCTGCGAAGCCGCAGGCGTGAGCAAAGCGACTTTCTTTCGTTATTTCGACAGCAAGTTCGGCCTTGTCGACGAATTCAATCAGCGAATCGCCGAGAAGATCGACGCTTCGCTCGATATCGGCACGATGAGCGCCACCGAATGCATCCAGCAGGCGACCGAAACGCTCTACCAGGAATGGCTGCACAGCGCGCCGCAAATCCGCGTGCTGGCTCGCGAATTCGTTCGCGCGGGCACGCATATCACCGAAACGCTGGGCGACCCGATGGCGCGCGGGCTTATCGCAACGCTGGTGGCAGTTATCGCCAGAGGCCAGAAGAACGGCGAATTCGACCCCCAGTTCGATCCCGGCCTCGTCGCGCCGCTGATCGTATCGGCGTGGACGTTTGCGTTCGTCGCCTGGGTGGACCGCAACGATCATGAGGCCTTCCGCAACTCCGTGCACAATCTTGTCGAGCTGCACATCAGAGGCCTGACGTACAACATGGCAAAAGCGCGGCCCGCGAAGCGCAGTTCCTAGACGGTTTCGGTTTCCCTGGACGGGGCTTTCTCACTGCCGGCCGTCGCGATGCGGCGCACGATTCCCGTCGTTCCATTGACCTCCACCCTGTCGCCTTCCTGAAACGCGCTGGCGGCGCCTGCAACGCCGATCACCACGGGAAGCCCATATTCGCGGCCCAGAACGGTTGCGTGCGAAAGTATCCCGCCTTCTTCCGAGATCACCCCGCCGATGAGCCCGAAAACCGGCGTCCAGGCGGGATCAATCGCATGGGTAACGAGAATGTCGCCTTCCACCACGCTGCCCAGTTCGGCCAGCGAACGGATGTGGCGCACGGGCCCTTCGGCGATGCCCGGCGCGCCGCCGACGCCACCAAGATCGCCCTCCTGCAATTCGCGCGCGGGCATGTCGGGCTGGTGAGGCAGATTGCCTTTCAGGAATGCAGGCGGTTCGAGGTCTTTCACCTTTCCCCACCAGTTGCGGCGCCATTCGGCCCGCGTGCGCAGCCGGCCTGCGCCGAGCTTTCCGGCAATGTGATCGTAGATCTCGGTCTTGGCCGCGAAGAAGATATGTTCGCTCGCGGCAAGAGCGCCCGTTTCGGCGAACCGTTCGCCCATCGCGCGATAGGCTCTGCGAAGTTCATAGAAATACTGATCGAAGGAATGGCGCTGGTTGTCGCGATGGATCCAGTAGCGTTGTGCCGCGCGCATCACGCGCAGGAAAATCGCGCGGCGGACGGCGCCGAACATGCCGCGGCCAACGCTGGCCAACACGTCCTGCTCGCGGCGCTTGCGCTTGGCAACCGTGCGCGCATGCGCCGCTTCCGGATTGACGCGCTGACCGACACTGAGCATCGCATTGACCTGGTTGAGAAGGATCTCGCGATCGTCTCCCCAGCGCGGCTGGAACAGATCCCGGTCGGAGCAGCCGCGATGGGGGCGGCGGTGGCGAAACGCATCGAGTTCGCCCAGGAACTGACGCCCTTCGGCACTTTGTTCCAGGCTGTCATAGCGGCGGCTCAAAATGGCGTCGTGCACGGCCTGCGAGCGATGGGCAAAATCCGCAAGCTTTCCGACATCGATGTTTTCTTCATGCGTCAGCGAATCCGGCACGCCGCTGGTCAGCACGCCGACCGTATCATCCGCCATGCCGGGCGCCCATTTGGCGACGAGATGCGCCAGAAGCCCCAGATAATGCCCGGCGTAGGCAACGCCGAGTGCTGCAAAGATGCTGCGTTCGCGCCGCTGTTTCTCAATGAACTCGATGAAGGCCCGGATTTCGGCCGGCCGGGCCGCGGCATAATCCGGCCGCCGCGCCTCAATGGCTGGCAACCATTCGGTGTTCCATTTTCGATAATAGGCATCGATATTCGCCCAGAACGAAAGCGTGCGCGGATATCGCAGGCCAAGCCGCAGGTTGGATTTCCAGGCAGGCGAAAAGAACCCGATTGCCTTGATCGCGCCCGATGGATCCGCGACGCTGGAGAAGGTCACATCGGAATAGGTGAATCCCTTGTGATAGCGGAAACTTTTGCGCCGCCCGGATACCTCGCCATGCAACTGCGCCACGCGCGGAAACATGTCGGAGAAAAACGCGGCCATTTCCGAATAATAGAGCGGCGAAACCGGAAGGCCGGAGAGCGGCGATCCCCGCCCCCAGATCGCATCGGGATCGAACTGAAGATCGCGATCGCGCGCCCATTGATCCAGCAGATCGGTGTAATAGGCCTCGGCCCCCGTGGTGACCGGCCTTGCCTGCAACATGTGCAACGTGTTGCGCTCGAACGCCCATTCGGCGTCCATCGGCATGTCGAATGTGGCCTCGAGCTTGCGCGCGACATCCGACAGTTCTCTCAGCTGTTCCTCGCTCAGGCTGGATATCTGCTGGCGGGCAGCATCGGTCGGCACTTCCTCGACACCGTGCGCCGTCTGCTGGCTGATGATGCGCTTGGCGCCGATCTTCGATTCGACGATGGCGCCCGTGGCCTTGTCGAGGATGAACGTATCGGGTTCGGCGCGGCCCGATACGACCGTTTCCCCCAGACCGAAATTCGAATTCACCACCACCTGGTCGATGCGATCGGTCACTGGATGCATCGTGAAAAGAACACCCGCCGATGTCGCGGACACCAGTTCCTGCACCAGCACCGCCATTTCGACATCGGTTTCGGTGCCCTGGTCCTTCAGATAGGCAAGCGCTGCTTTCGAAGATGCCGATCGCCAGCAGGCTTCCAGGGCCTTGAAAAACTCATCCTCCGTGCGCACGCCGAGAATCGTCTGGTACTGGCCGGCGAAAGACGCATCGGCGCGATCTTCCACAGGCGAGGAGGAACGCACGGCAACCGGCGCGCGCAGACCCGCGAACGCACGGCTCAGCTGGGCGCGCAATTCGGCAGACAGCGCGCCATCGGCGCGCCATTGCCGGTGAACCTCGGTGGTGACGCAAACGCCCTTGGGTACGCGAAATCCTGCCCGATGCAGAAGCGCCAGACCTGCGGCCTTGTTACCGATGAGCCCGGAAAGTGCGGGAGTTGCATCCCACAACGGAATAATGAACTGCACTGCGACTGTCTCCCTGTGAGCATCGGCAGCGCTCCAAGCCCGCCCAGCTCCTTGATTTTCGTGAATTATTTTGTGTTTTGCTACCACAGTTTCTTTATGCGACTATGGTATCAATATCAAGAACCGCCCTGCGGCGGCAAGCGGAGGAATGCGGCATGAAGGTGAAAGCGGCCGTGGTGCGCCGGACGGGCGGTGAATTCGATCTGGCAGAACTCGATCTCGACGAACCGCGCGACGACGAGATTCTGGTGCGCGTGAAAGGCGTTGGCCTTTGCCACACCGATCTTATTGCGCGTGACGGAATGATGCCGTTCGCCCCGCCCGCGGTGTTGGGCCATGAAGGTTCGGGCATCGTGGAGCGCGTGGGCGCCGGCGTGCGCAAGGTGAAGCCGGGAGACGCTGTGGGCATCACGTTCCGGTCTTGCGGGGTTTGCGCGCGCTGCAAGCGGGGAGAGCCCGCCTATTGTCACACAATGCCGCAACTCAACTATGCGGGTGCGCGGCCCGATGGTTCCAAAGCCTTGCACGAAAACGGCGCGGACATCGTCAGCAATTTCTTCGGCCAGTCTTCTTTTGCGACCTTCGCGCTTGCCTATGAGCGCAACGTTGTGAAATTGCCCGATGATGTTCCCGTCGAATTGATGGGCCCGCTTGGTTGCGGCGTGCAAACCGGGGCCGGCGGCATTATGCGCTCGCTTGCATGCGAAAAAGGATCGACGCTTCTGGTGCTTGGTGGGGGCGCGGTGGGCCTGAGTGCGGTGATGGGTGCTGCCGTTCAGGAATGCGGCACGATCATCGTGGTGGAACCGCTGGCCGCGCGGCGCAGAATCGCGACCGAACTGGGCGCGACCCACACGATCGATCCGAAGGCATCACCGGACCTGCCTGCGGCCGTGCGGGAGATCGTTCCGATCGGTGTTGATTATGCTTTCGACACCACGGGCATTCCCGCAATCCTGCAAGCGGCGATGGGCTGTCTTGGGCCGCACGGAACGTTGGGCATCGTCGGTGTGCCTCCGCCCGGAACGTCGGTGCCCGGCGATCTTCTTACGGCCATCACCTTTGGACACACGGTCAAAGGGATCATCGAAGGCGATAGCGAACCCGATGAATTCATTCCCGAAATGATCGCGCTCTACAAAGCCGGTCGTTTTCCCTTCGACCGATTGATCCGCACCTACCCCCTTTCGCAGATCAACAAGGCCATTGCGGACCAGCATCGCGGCGATTGTGTGAAAGTCGTGCTGTTGCCGGGAGAATAGGGGGGCCGCCCGCCCTGCGGCGTGCCAAGATGCGCGCCAGGGCGGGCGCGACCAATTTGGATACAGGAGATTCCATGAGCGACTTCAAACTTCTCATCAACGGCCGGCTGGAAGATGGCGACCAGACGATGGACGTGATCAACCCCGCAACCGAGGCCGTGTTTGCGGTCTGCCCCCGCGCCTCCAAGGCGCAACTCGACAGAGCGGTGGCGGCGGCGAAAGCGGCCTTTCCCGGCTGGAGCAACACACCTATTGCCGCGCGCAAGGCAGCGCTGCTTGCCATAGCCCAACGCATTCAATCCAAGGCAGACGAACTCGCCCGCATTCTCACGCAGGAACAAGGCAAGCCCCTGGCCGATGCGACCGCAGAAGTTTATGGCGCCGCCGCGTTCTTTCAGTATTTCGCAAACCTCGACATTCCCGTGAAGGTGATCGAGGACGGGCAAGGGCGAAAAGTCGAAGCGCGGCGCAAGCCGCTGGGCGTGATTGGCGCCATCGTTCCGTGGAATTTCCCTCTGATCCTGATGGCGTTCAAGGTGCCCGCGGCATTGCTTGCGGGCAACACGGTGGTGTTGAAACCCGCGGCGACCACCCCTTTGTCGACGCTCAAGCTGTGCGAACACATCGCCGATCTTTTGCCGCCCGGCGTCCTGAACGTTATTTCCGATGCCAACGATCTGGGTGGAGAGCTGACGAAACACCCCGATGTGCGCAAGATTTCGTTCACCGGATCAACCGCCACCGGAAAAAAAGTGATGGCCGGTGCGGCGGACACCTTGAAGCGCATCACCCTTGAGCTTGGCGGCAATGACGCAGGCATCGTGCTGGACGATATCGACCCCAAAACGACGGCGCCCAAGATTTTCCAGAGCGCCTTCCAGAACAGCGGCCAGGTCTGCATCGCATTGAAGCGGCTTTATGTGCACGAATCGATCTATGACAGCATGTGCGACGAGCTTGTTTCGCTTGCCAACGCCGCGGTCGTTGGCGACGGATTGCAGCAGGGCACGCAATTGGGGCCGCTGCAGAACAAGATGCAATTCGAAAAAGTGAAAGAACTGATTGCGGACGCGGCCAAGCATGGCAAGGTCATGGGCGGCGGAGACGTTCCCGAAAGAGGCTATTTCATTCGCCCCACCATCGTGCGCGACATTGCCGACGGAACAAGGCTGGTGGACGAGGAACAGTTCGGCCCCGTGCTGCCCGTCATCAAATATTCCGATCCCGAAGATGCGCTGGCGCGCGCGAATGCCTCGCCCTATGGCCTCGGCGGATCGATCTGGTCCACGGATCTGGCGCGCGCCCACTCATTCGCCGAGAAAATGGATGCCGGAACCGTCTGGATCAACAAACACCTCGACCTTGCTCCAAACATCCCGTTCGGCGGCGCAAAACAATCCGGATTGGGCACCGAGCTTGGCGATGAGGGTCTGATGGAATTCACGCAGCTGCAAGTCATAAACATGGCCGTTTAGCCGCGGGCGGATTTGGCGATCGCGCCAAGACATTCACGAGGATTGCAGGTGGGCAATGCTGCCCGGTTGATAACGGCGGAATTTGTGCCAGACTCGCGTGATGATTGAACTCTCTTCCGCCATCCCGCAGGTCCACCGTTTCGATCCCAACCGGCTGAACGCATTTCTGCTCGCCCAGATTGAAGGGTTTGCCGGCCTTTCCGAGGTTGAAAAGTTCCAGGGCGGCGCCTCGAATCCGACCTTTCTGCTGACGGAAGCCGCACCGAAGCGCAGGCGATTTGTCTTGCGCAAGAAGCCTCCCGGCAAACTTCTGGCCAGCGCCCATCAGGTGGATCGCGAATACCGCATCATGAAAGCGCTGGAGCCCACGGGCGTGCCCGTTCCCCACATGCGCGTTTTGTGTGAAGACGAAACGGTGATCGGCACCGCTTTCTATGTGATGGATTTTCTCGACGGGCGCATTTTCCGCGACGCCACCCTGCCCGGCCTCGCCCCGGATGAGCGCGCCGAGATCTACGATCAATTGAATGCGACGCTTGCCAAGCTTCACGCCGTAGATATCGAGAAAGCGGGCCTTTCCGATTTCGGCCGCCCCGGAAATTATTTCGAGCGGCAGATCGGCCGCTGGATCAAGCAATATCGCGGCGCGCAGACCGAACAGATCGCCGCGATGGAACAACTGATCGAATATCTGCCGGCGCATATTCCGGCCGACAATTCCATCTCGATCGCGCACGGCGATTACCGGCCAGAGAACACGATCTTCCACCCGACCGAACCCCGGCTGATCGCGATTCTGGACTGGGAGTTGTCGACCATCGGCCATCCCATTGCCGATCTGGCTTACAATTGCCTGCTCTACACATCGCGATCCGAAGCCTGGGGTTCGCTACGGGGCATCGATTTCAAAACCTCGGGAATTCCTTCCGAGGAAGAATATGTGGCCGCCTACTGCAAGCGCACCGGGCGCGGACATATCGAAGACTGGAATTTCTATCTCGCGTTTTCGCTATTCCGCCTCGCGTCGATATCGCAGGGCGTCTACAAGCGAATCCTGGACGGGATCGCCAGCACAGACAGGGCCGCAATAAACGGCACACCCGAACTGGCCACCCAAGCCTGGGCGTTTGTCGGACGCGACGGATAGGGATAGCCGGAGCGGCCAACCTTCTCCCGTTCAGTTGCCCAATCCAATGCTGATCGTGGCAAAGGGACCGTTGAAACCGAGATTCTCTGTGTGCCTGGCGTCTATGCCCGTATCCATCGCACCGAAATAGAAATCCGCGCGATAGCCAAGACTGAACTTTGCATTCTGCTTTCTCACCGAAATCCCTGCGAAAGCCCCCAAATTGGGAACCGCGACACTGCGCTGACGGCTGTGGTTGATATTGCGAGAAGGATAGGCGGCAGAATATGTGCCGGGTACGCCGTCTCCAGCTTGATACAGACGATAGGCCTGCGTGGCATGCCCGACCTTTGCTTTCTGACGCCCAAACAACACCGCCGCGTTCAGCCCCCAATCGAGCGCAAGTTCGCCCGCGTCGCTGTTGCCCAGAAGGTCGGACGACGCGCTCCAGGACAAGGAAGGGCCGATACCGTGAAAACTGCGCGTCGCGTGCGCCTGCAACGAATATTGATAGAACGACCAGCGAGGCAGGATTTCATAGGGTGTGGGAAAGCTGACATCGACGCTTGGCCGCGCAGCAATATCCACCGCCGACGCCGATGAGAATTGCGCAAAGCGGATGCCTGCGCTCAAGACAGATGCTCCTTCCCTCCCCCACCGGCCGATGCCAATGTCTCTTCCGGCATTGAAATCGACGATCGTGTAGCGCCCTTCGAGCTGGGCCTTGGTATCGGCAAAGGGTGCTGCGAGAATCGGCAGAGTGAGGTCGAAGCCCGCAAAGGTCCGCTTGATTGTCGGAATGGCGGTTTGATTGTGAACATGCCGATTGGCATGGGTGCGGCCATACCGAACACCAGCGGAGAACACCCAATCGGAGTCATCCGGTTGAAACGCGACTTTTCCCGAAAACCCCATTGCGAGATGTGCAGGGCGTTGCGTGTCGATGAGCGCCCCATCCCTATAGGGCGCGGGTTGCGGCTCCACCGCGGCGAAGGGCGCGAGAACGGGGCTGAACGTGCCCTGCATCAATTCCGCCTGGCCGCCCAATTCAATCCAGACAGCCGGGTGATCTGCTCCCGCGGCCTTCGCCGCCACTGTGGACAAGCCATGCATCGCCAACGCCAGGGCCGAAACCGTCGTCAGAAAATGCCCACGCATATTTCCGGCCCTGCGGGCCTTGATGAACTCGCTCATTGTAAATCTCCCCCTCCGACACATTCGGCAATACCCGGCAGCAGGCAGCGCGCGCTTCGCGCCGCACGCGACGGAAGAATCATGTGCATCGTGTTCCCCATCGCTCTCACCAGTTTTTTGTAACGCGCACACCGAACAGACGCGGGTCTGTCAGGAATACGTTGGTCGTGAGGCCGGAATCATCGCTGTTCAGGAACGCCCCGGTGATATCCGTCACGTTGAAGACATTCTTCACGTAGCCCATCACCTGCCACCCGTCCTGGCTGGTGAGAACCAGTGCAAGGTTTAAGTTCGTATAGCCGCGCAAACGGTCATACGGATTGTCGTTGAAGACGCGTGCCCAGGAATAATCCTGCCAGTAGTAATCGCCCCTCAGCGTGCCAGCCCATTCCGGCGTCAGAGGAATGGTGTATTCGGCGGAAAGCGAGACGGTGAAGGGCGGCGCATTGGGCAGATCGTTGCCGCTCAAATCTTTGGAAAATCCGGCACCCCCATTCGGTGCGGTTGCGGGATCGAAGCCTGTGTAGTGAACGCCATTCTGCATATCCAGGCTTGTGCTGGGATCGTAGGGCTGCTGGGTGACCGGATCGATGCCGATAGGATAATCCCCGCAGGCGGAGACGGCGCTATTGCCTTCATACCCCTGGGAATAAGGCTGTATCAGCGCGGCAACGACATAGGCCGGGAAGATGCAGTTTGACGATTGCGTGACGAATGGCTTCATGACCACCCACCCCGACTGCCCCGCGGTGCGATCCATCAGATCGACAGAGCTCGAACCGTCTGCGAGTCTTGTGTGTTCGTATCCGCCGGCAAAATGGAATTTGAGACCGGGGAGCGGCTCATACGTCGCTTCCAGTTCGGCGCCTTTGACGGTTGCGTCGAAATTGAGATTGATCGAGGTGCGATCGACAATCTCCGAAATCTGATAGCCCTTATATTTGTAGAAGAAGATGTCTCCGTTGAGGGTCAGTGCGCCGTCGAGCATCGTGTTTTTCGTGCCGAGTTCGTAGGCGTTGACATATTCCGGGTCGAATGTGAGCGGATGAATGGGTATGCCCTGCACGCCCGCGCCATAAGCATAGAGCGGCGCGCCCGGGGGGTTCGCGCCGCCGGCCTTATAGCCGCGCGCATAAGAAGCATAGACGAGCGTCTGATCCGTGAAATCGAGTTGCGGCGTCCAGTTTGCCGCGAACCGGCCGGTGAACTTGCCCCAATCCTGATCGACAACGCCCGTGCTGGCGTAGCCATAGCCGTTGGCCAGAAGCTCGCTCGGAATATCGACGAAATGCTTTCTGTCTTCCGTCCAACGAAGCCCGCCGATCAGCTTGAAGTCGGACAGGACATTGTAATAGACCTCGCCAAACCCCGCATATGAGTTCAGCACATAGGGATTCTGGCTCAGGAAATAGTTGTGCCCCACATTGTTGAGGCTGGTGAGCGGATTGGGGTCTATCGCGTAGCATGAAGATGTCGGTTGCCCCGCACCTTTGGTGGGATCGTTGTATTGCCGGCCATATCCGCCGCTCCGAACATTCACGCTCTGATATCCGGCCGACAAACACTCCGAATTGTCCGTCACGCCGGGCACCCAGGCGGATGTTCCCGCCGTTGCGGAGGTTGCCGCGAACAGCGTCAATGTATTGGCAAAGACATAGTAATTCTCTTCGGTCTCGTAATGCATGTAATTGCCGCCCAGGCTGAAGTTGAATGGGCCGGCGAATTTCGAGGCAAGCCGGAACTCCTGGCTCAACTGCCAGGCGTGCTCATTCGACAAATCCTGGGCAACGAGACGCGTGCTGCAACCCAGCTGGGGATCGCAAAACTCGCCATTGGCGCCAATCAGGCTGTTCTGGCGGATGGACCCGCCCGTTATCTGTTTGAAAATCCCGGGCGCGGTGTTGAAGCGATTGTAATCCTCGGTGGAGGACAGGAAGTCCTGATTGTATCCGGTTTGTGAAATGAACGTGAGCTCGGGCGTGACGTTGTAATCGACGTTGAGTTCGACCGTGTCGTTTTTTGCTTTGTAAACGGGATCGATCTGGGTTTCGATTATCCGCAGATCGGGCGATTGCACCGTGCTGGCATAAGGATTGCTGACCCGCATGGCGCCGCTGATCCAACCGGCAACCACATAGGGCAGCGAGAAGCCATTCGGCACCTGGAATGCATCCGCGGAGTAGAGCGATGTGGGCAGGCACCCCTGGCTTAGATAGCCTGTGGTGATCGCGAAGGCAGCACCGATACCGTTGGTCAGGTAAAGCTGCGATCCCGGTTCGGGTACGGCAATGCCGCCAACGCTCGATAGTCCCGGGTCCGTCTTGCACAATTGCTTGGATGTGCGCATCCGATCGTCGTCTTCCGAGAAATGTTCCCAGACGAAATTGGCCTGCAAATTCTGCAGCGGCTTCCAGCCGATGCTGAGACGGCTGGACCACAGGTTGCGGCCATCGACATCGTTGCCGCTCAGTTCGTTGGTCGTGTAGCCATCGCGTTTGGTCCATTCCCCGGCAAGGCGGATATCCAGCCAATCATCGACAATCGGCAGGTTGATCATGCCTTCGAAGCGCCGGTCGTGATAATTCCCCATGTCGATGGATGCCTGCGCCTCGAACTGATCCGTGGGCCGGGCAGTGACAAGGTTCACAACGCCTGCGGTTGCGTTGCGGCCGTACAGCGTTCCTTGCGGTCCACGCAGCACTTCGGATTGGCTGAGGTCGAAAAATTCCTGTTCGAAGAAATGATTCCGGATGAAGGGAATATCGTTCAACGCGACCGCCACGGCAGGGTCTGTGGTAACCGAAATCGCCTGGGTGCCGATACCGCGAATCTGGATCGAGTAGCCCGTGAAATTCGTTTTGGTGAAGGTGAGGTTCGGCACCTGCTTCACAAGATCGGGGCCGCCTGCGGTCTGCGAGGCAGTCAATTGCTCCTGGCTCAATGCGGTGATCGCGATGGGAATGCTTTGAACATCGGCGCCGCCCAGCTTCGACGAAGTCACCGTGACGGTTTCAACCGCGCGTTGAACGGGTGCGGCCTGCGCGATTTCCAACGGTTCTGTGATTGCAGCCGAGCCCCCGCGAACAACGCCGATGGCACCCGATGGCATCCGATGCGTTGTGAAGCCCGTGCCGTTGAGAATGCGGGAAAGCGCTTCCTGGGATGAAACATCGCCCTTGACGCCCTTGGTGCGAATCCCGTCCATCTGCTCGGAGGGATACATCAGAACCATTCCGGTTTGCCGCGCATAGCTGGAGAGCGCGCTTTTGAGATCGCCGCCCGGAATATTGAAATCCTCGCCATGGGCAGCACCGGCAAACATGATTGCCGATCCGGCCAGAAGCAGCCGTGCTGTTTTTCGCGGTATCATCTTCCCCCCTTTGCATCCGCGAGGCGCATCCCAGCCCCGCATGTTGAAACACTTGCCCACACAGGTCAGCGCGATATGACGATTTCCTGTCCGCGGTTTTCGACCCGCAGGCCGAGAACGGCCTGCGCAAGCCCGGTGAAATCATCGAGATCGTTCGTCGGAAACGTGCCGCCGAATCTGCGCTTTGCGGTCGCGGCATCGGCGATCACAAGCTTCACGCGATTGTAGCGGTTGAATTCGGAGACGGCCTCGGCCAGCGTCGTGTGGTCGAAGATCAGAACACCCTGCCGCCAGGCTTGCCTGCTTTTCAATTCGCGCGGCGTTTCGCGCACAACCATCAGCGCATTGGCCTTCGCCACCGCGACATCGCCCGGCAGAAGCATCGCCGATTTCGAGCCCGCGGAGCCGATATCGACTTGCGCCCGCCCTTCCATCAGCGCGACTTCCAGCCCATCGGCGCGCTCCCGAACGAGGAATTTCGTTCCCAGATCCGTGATGCGATGGCCCCGCGCCATCACCACGAAAGGACGGGCAGCATCGTGCTTGATCTGGAAGAACGCCTCGCCGCGCACAAGCCTGACCTGCCGCCGGCCCGCACCGATGTCGACGCGGACGGCCGAATTCGTGTTCAGTTCGATCTGCGAGCCATCGGCCAGCGCCAGCACCTCACGACCGCCGACCGGGGTTGAATATAATTCGCCTCCTTCGGCTTTCGATTTGTGCATGGGGAGCAATTGCCACCCCGTCACCAACGCTGCGGCTACGAAAGCGGCGGCGGCCATGCGAAACAAATTCGGCCGAAGGTTGTGGCGCGCCAGATAAGCGCCGACACGGGCGCCGCGACGCAAAGCGGCCAGCCGCTGCGCCTGCTGCCAGGCCGCCTCCACCCGCCAGAAGGCCGCGCAATTTGCTTCCGACGCGGCGAGCCACGCTTCCAGTTCGCCCAAATCGCTTGCGCTCCAATCCGGGGCCTCGCGGCGTTCGAGCCAGGCGGCGGCCTGCGCGTTCACATCCTTCGCGCGCAGGGGCGCATGCGCTGTCGATGAGGCGTCGCTCATTCTTTGCGCCTCCCATCGGAAGCGTCGCCGAAGAGTTCGTCGGCAATTGCGCACATTCCCCTTGTGATGTGATCGGCGACGGTCTTTTCGCTGATGCCGAGCCTTGTCGCGATTTCATGCCTCGACAGACCCTCAATGCGGCGCAACACCACCACTTCGCGGCAGCGCGGCGGCAATTGGTCGAGCGCGAGCTGAAGCTTGCGCAAGGTGTCGCGCGCGACGGCGCTGCGTTCCGGCCCTGGTGCATCCGCCGCCATATCGATGGTATCGAGGTCCGTCGCCGCATCGATCGGCACGATCTGTTCGCGCCGAACACGATCGATGATCAGGTTCCGCGCAATGGCCATGACAAAGGGTTTGGTCTTTTCGGGGACTTCCTCTTTGGCGGCGCGCAGGACCAGCGTGTAGACGTCCTGCCGCAGATCCTCGATGTCGCTCGGATTTCGCCAGTTCCTGTGCAGGAAGTGCAGCAACATACCCTCCAGCGGCAGCACCTCGCGGACAAACCAATCCCTCAGCGCGGACGCGGTTTGCGCCGCGCCGGATAAAGAGGGGCCCACGCCCGATGCGCCAAAGTCCGAAATCTCACCCGTCCCCGATAGAAACCGAGTTTCGAAAGCTGCAGCTTAGTTCTGATTATAGGACGAGCGAACGCCTTGCCGGTCCTGACGGAGGGCCCGAAATTCTTTGGGAAAGGCGAACGCAAGATTGTGGCTACAGCCGGCAGGACGATGCAGCCGAGAGTCGGAAAATCGGAAATTGATTTCTCAAGCCCACCCCAATTCGGCGTCGCAAAGGGGGCGCGGGAATATCCAAGCTATTGAAAATAGTGGTGGGCGCGACAGGGATCGAACCTGTGACCCGCTTGCACCACCCCCCAGTTCCTACCTCGCCTGCGGCTTGTCTGCCACCTTCAGCCCATTCTGGCGCATCGAGGGTTTGAAGTGTCCCTATAGAGTGAGACGGCCCCCCACCCGGTCTCCAACCGCCTGACGAAAATATGCGCGAAAAAGCTATCCGCGCCCAAACAAAAGGGCCGGGAAAAGGGCCTCAGCGCATCTTGAACGCGCCGGTGCTGGCCGCCGCCATCAGGCCCTGTAGATCGTCCTGATAGCCCGGCTCGGCGGAATCGCCGAAACCATCCAGCAACTCTTGCGCCCGCGCCGCGACCAGCGGCTTCCATTCCGGATGAGTAAAAATATAGAACCTGTCCGTCAGAATGGCATCCAGAACCGCACGGCCCACACTGTCGGGCCGCATCCCGGTGGAAAGGATCGCGTTCATTGCCGCCGCCGTCGCCTCACCCGCGCCCTGTTCGGCCTGGCCGGGGCGCGTTGCTTGCGTCGTTTCCACAATGCGCGTCGCGGTCATGCCGGGGCACAGCACCGAAATGCCGATATTGGTGCCGCCGAGTTCGTTACGCAGGGCCAGCGTGAAGCCCATGGCTGCGTATTTCGTGGAGACATAGGCAATCGAATTTGGCGTCGGCACCACAGCCGACATCGAGGCCGTGTTCACGATATGACACGGTCGCCCACCGGCCTTCATGCCCGGCAGAAAGGTACGCACCGAATAGAGCAAACTGTCGACATTGACCGCATAGACCCAATGCCAGACATCGGGATCATAGGTTTCGGCAAGCCCACTGCCGCCGCCCACGCCCGCATTATTGCAAAGAATGGTGACCTCGCCCAATTGCGCCCGCACCGCAGAGGCCGCCGCCTCCCACGCCGCAGGGTCGGTGACGTTCAACGCCACCGCCATCGCCTGCGCACCTTGTGCAACCAGGTCGGCAGCCACGCTTTGCGCCCGCGCGATATCCACGTCGCAGATCGCAACTTTTGCGCCCGCAGCGCCAAGCGCCCGCACCATGCCCAACCCGATGCCGCTTGCTCCGCCAGTGACAAAAGCCGTTTCGCCACGCACCTGTTTCATACCGCACTCCAACTCTCAAAAAATAGCGAGGGGGCAACGGCCCCGTATTATGATTTAGGCCCAACCTCGGCACGGAATAGCGCGACATGGGCGGAGTCGAAGAATTCATCCAGCCGCGTGATCACGCCATCTTTTACCTGACACACCACGCAAGCAGGCAATGTCAGATTCACACCATCGGCACGGGTGCCTTTGAGATCATGCATCTGTACAAAGCCGCCGGGGAAAACATGCAAGCGGCGATTGCCATAATCTCGGTTCTGAATCCGGCGTACAAAGCCGCGCAGCGTCTGCGCATTGTCTTCGCGCGTTTGCTCGATGCCATCAGTATTGTGCCAGATTACGGCATCGGGCGCATAACAGCTCTGCAACGCATCAATGTCACCGGCCTCACCGGCACCGAAGAACTTTTCCGCCAATGCGCGAATTTCGGCTTCGTTGGACATGACGTTTCCTTCTATTGTGCTAGTTGATCTATTCCAGCGGCGCGAAATTGGTGCGCGCCACGCCATAAGGCGCGGGCCGCATCAAATGCACATTGCAGCGGTCGAACAGCGATGCGCCAAATTCGGCCCGCTCTGCGCGGCGTGCCTCGGCGATGCCGCTATCTCTGCCATGCTCGTTATAAGCGCGTGCCCGGGTATCAAAATCGGGCCAGCCAAGGATAGATACCATTTGCGGCATGTCGGCGCCAAACCAGCACATAAAGACGCCCAAGACGGTTGCACCGCGTGCCCGCAAAAACGGCAGATCCACCTTGCCCCAGGCCTGATGGGCCGCTTCCGCATTGCGCGTGCTCACCGTCTGCATGCGTAATTCGTGCAGGCCCGCCACGCTACGAGGCTCCCCATCCGTCCGGTTCAGTGCCCAGGCCGAAGATGGACGCAGGATCATCAGCTCGATCTGATCCACCATGGTCGCGCCTGCATTGCTGGCATCGCGCTGCGCCTGCCACTCCGGATCGGAATAGAAAGCGGCGAACGATTTCATCCGCTGATCAAGATCAGGCCATTGCAACAGATAGGCGTAAAGCGGGGCTTCGGAACTGGCCAAACTGTCCCAATTGCCGAGCGGGCGCGGGATGCCATGACGCTCAAACAGCGGCGCGATTTCATAGCCCATGCGGTGATGCAGATCGTCAAGCCGCCCAGGCGCGCAGCGATAAAGCCGCAATTCGTAATAATCGTTGAACCCGCTCATGCGCTCATCCCGAAATTTGCGGCAGGCACGCCATAATCCACCGGCTGCAACAAGGTGTGCTCAACCGAAAGCACAATCGGCCCACCGGCATCGACCTCATCATCGGCCATGCGTTGCAACAGCCGCGGCTCCACATCCAGCCGCGCCCGTGCACGTTGCTGCGTTTCATAATCGGGCCAGGCGATAAAGCTAATGATCGCAGGCATCTTTGGCCCGATCACCACATCGAACACACCCAGCACCACCGCCCCGAAGGCCTGGCATTGCGGAAGTTCAATCTCAGCCAGCGCCGCACTTAAGTAATGCGCATAACCCGCCCGCGTATGGTGGATGCGCATTTCATGCACCCCACCCACCGGCGTATCCGGCCCGTCTTTGCGCACCGCTGCCCATACGGAAGAAGGATTCATCAGCCAGGTGTCGATCCTGTCGACCAGCGGAGAGCCCGCATCGGTGCGGCTGCGCACGGCATGCCACAACGGATCAGCCCAGAATGGCGGAAAGGCGGCATCGCGCTCAGCAAGGCTGTTCCAGCGCACGATATAACCGAACAAGGGCTGACGCGGCCCGCTGATCGCGGTCCAGGCGCCAAGCGGGCGAGGAATCCCATAGCGATCGAACAGGCTTTCCTTGAACACCGGCGGCCCGTTCGGCACTTGCGGCGCGCCAAGAATCGCCACTTCGCGCATCCGCTCTACTTCTTCGTCAAGGCGTCCGTCGCTTGCTTGATAGAATCGATATTCAAAGACCACGGTAGCTATCGTCCCTTTTGTTAGGCGTCACAGCACGCGATAAATGTCATAAAGCGAGCCCTTCTTGCCCGATGCAAAGCTGACCGAGCCATAGGTGCCGATCGCGATGAAGGTATTGAGCCAGGCATAATTCGGATCGCCACATTCAAACTGCACACTGGTGCGCAAATAAAATTCATCGGCATCGATGGCCTCACGGCGGCGCAGTCGGGCAAGCACATCGGGGCGGCAATGAATGATCCCGGTATAGTGCATATAGATTTTGGCGCCGTCATGGGTTTCCAGCAGAAGCCGAACATCAGGACGAATGATGTTATTGCCGACATCGAGCAGCGCATCCATGCCGCTGATGACGCGCCCCTTCAGATTTGGCCCTTCAAAGCGCCCGCCATCGATCACATCGCAACGCCGCGTGCCCGCGGGCACTCTACCGACCGGGTTCATGCTCGCCGCTTCAATTTCGAAACGTGCAAGAAATTCAAGAGACACAGACAGGCGGGGAACCTGATCGGGATAAGGCGCAGACTTTGATGTCTCAGCCATGCGGCCTGCCTTTTTTTAAAAAAACGACCGGCGCGGATGATGTCATCCGCGCCGGTTTTAGATCAGAACGTTTTGGAGACTTTCACATACAACATTCGGCCACGCGGATCATGCATCTGCCGGTCAAAGCCAGACAGCTCCACATTGGTAAGGCCAACAGCCGGCGGTTTCGCATCCAGCGCATTGAGCATACCGACCGAAAGGTTTGCGCCCCAGCGTTCAATGTCTATCGCATATTGCAGATCATAGGTGGTGAAGGCATTGACCTTGAAGCCGTTGATCGGGCTGGCAAGGTTGCTGAGGTTCTCGACAAAGGAGTCGATATAATTGACCGACAGCGAGACCTGATGCACGTCCTGTTTCCAGGTCGCGGTCGCATTGCCTTTGAACCGCGGCAAGGCATGGGCAAAGTTCTGGTAGTTACGCTTGCCCACAAGGTTCTCAAGTCCATGGCCCACATCGGCCATGTACTTGTTCATAAACGTACCACGGCCGCTGAAGTACAGATTGCCCATCTCGCCCACATCCAACTGATAGTTGGTGGAGAAATCAAAGCCATCGGTTTCCACACTGCGGGCATTCACAAAGGACACGTGAATTTCCGAGATTAGTCCGGTTGGGCCGCCGACACGCACAATGCGCGGATCGTTAGGATTGTTGTTCACGATGGTTTGCGCATCCTGCTTCACCACCATGTTCTTGTACTTGTAGTTCCAGTAGTCGAGGCTGAACGACAGTTCCGGGATTGGTGTCCACACGCTGCCAAGCGAGAAGTTACGCGCCGTTTCGTCCGCAAGAGTCGACGATGGCACCGTCGCGATGTCGGTATAGAACGGTACGGTAGACGGGTTATACGGATCGGCAATCGCCGTATTGATGGTCGAAATCGCCGTGACTTGCGAAAGCGACGGCGCCCGGAAACTGGTGCCCACCGATCCACGCATCACCAGCCCCTCCAGCGCTTCCCAGCGCAAGGCAAGCTTCGGGTTAAAGCTGCCGCCTACATCGCTGTAACGCTCATAGCGGCCCGCAACCTGCGCACTCAGGCTTTCAAGCAGCGGAACATTGAGTTCAAAGAAGCCCGCAAAAATATTGCGCCCTTGCGTGAAGTCCGGCCCAGTGAACTGGAAGCCCAGCTTACCGGCACTTGTCAGTGGATCGCTGGCGAACTGCAACACTTCGTGGCGGAACTGCCCGCCAATCGCCATCGCAACTTCACCGGCAGGCAGCGAGAACAGATCGCCCGTCACCACCGCATCCACCGCATGAAGCGATGAATCGTACTGGCGAATTGAGGTCGCCATGAAATCGTCGATTACAGACTGCGAATTGGCCAACGCCGGATTCAAATGGGCGGAGGCGAACGGGTTGAAGCACTGATTGTTGTTCGGCCCGCCAACGCAATCGAGCGCCGCCTGGAAGCGTTCGGCATTCAAATCACCCGGAATGGTGATGTGAACGCTCTGCGCGCTGTAGGAATAAGATGTATCGAACGTCCAGGTTCCCGCGAGTACACCCTTGGCGCCCACAACGGCGCGATAGGTATCCAGAATATGCGGCTGATGGGTATAGGGCGCATCGGGATTGCCGAACGGCCGCCCAAAAAACACCACCGGCACGCCAAAGCCGCCATTGGCAACAAGGTTGCCCGGATTGTTGACCGGCACGATCGGGAATTTCAGATCGATGTAGGACGGACTTGCCCTTATATCGACGCGGCTATGCGCATAACCGCCTTCGGCATAGAGCGAGACATTATTGGTGACGCGATACTTGCCGGTGGCATAAGAATTCAGCCGCCACTCACGTGCGATCAGGTCGAAATAGGGCGACAGATTCATGCCGCAATACCCTGCCGCCGGGTTGGCCGGGTTGGTTTTGATCGGCGTGCCGCCAGCCGCCGCGCAACCCGGATCGATCAGTGGCGAACCGCCGATGGGTGCAAACGCGCCCGGAGACCCCAATGAAGATTGCGCCTTGTTGCGCGAGAACGAACGATCCTGCTGGCCCAAAGGATCGCGGTCGAGATATTCGATACCGGCGACGAAATTCCAGCGATCACCGCTGAGCCCGCCCACGGCACCAACCGAGGTGTCGAACTGCTGGGCATTGGTCGTCATCTGGCGCGATGCACGCACTTCCAGTCCTTCAAAGCTGTCACGCATCACAAAATTGGCAACACCGGCTACTGCATCCGAGCCATAAAGTGCGGCTGCGCCATCCTGCAGAACTTCCAGCCTGTCCACCATCACCAACGGAATGGTGTTGATGTCGACAAAACTCGAACCATCGGAATCCGGTGTCGGCGCCACGGTCTGGCGGCGGCCATTGATCAACGTCAGCGTCGAAGAAAGGCCAAGCCCGCGCAGGTTGATTTGTGCCGTACCGGCAGTATGGGGCGAACCCACCGCATCGCTATAGGTTTTCGACTGACCGTTGGACGGAATGATCTTCACAAGATCATCTGCCGTCTGCAACGCCCTGATGGCAAATTCATCGCGTCCGATCAACGACACAGGGCTCGCCGTATCTTTCACCGACTTACGAATATAACTGCCAGTGACCACGACCTCTTCAACGTGCCCCTGCATCTGCTCGATATCGGCGGCAGTCGTCTCTGCAAACGCGGGGGTCATCGCCAGCGCGAACACAGAGGCGCCCGCAAAACAGGCCCGCCGAACAAGCCCAGCCCCAGATACGCGCGCAGTACCCATATTCAGATTCTCCAACATTGCTTCCCTCAAGATAGCGCCTGCCCCCCAGCCAGACAGTTGGAAGCACGTACCAGCAGATTAAACAAATTGCAATACTGATTGATCGATATATTAGCGTATGGCGCATATACCGGCGGATGCACCATCTGCGCGCGAAACGTGCGTGTGCACTGCACCAAATGCAGCAGCCACGGATTAGTCTGCGGCGTTGCGCACGCCAGCAAGCCCGCTCAGAATCTGGCTAATATCATCGTGGTAGCCCGGCTCGGCGGATGGGCCAAACCCATCCAGCATTTCGGCAAAGCGCGCCTCGACCAGCATCTTCCATTCAGGGTGGGTGAAGACAAAAAGCCGGTCACGCGCAATCGCTTCCAGTACCGCCCGCCCCACAGAATCCGGGCTCATGCCGGTGGAAAGAATTGCATTCATCGCCGCCGCTGTTTCAGCACCCACGCCCTGCTCAGCGGCGCCCGGCCGCAAGCCTTGCGTTGTCTCAACAATCCGCGTGCGCGTCATGCCAGGGCAAAGCAGCGAAATTCCGATGCGCGAACCTGCAAGTTCATTGCGCAGCGCCAAGGTGAACCCCGTCGCCGCGAATTTGGACGAAACATAAGAAATCGCATTGGGGGGCGCCACCACACCCGCCATCGACGCGGTGTTGACGATATGACAGTCCCGCCCACCGGCCCGCATGCCCGGCAGGAAAGTCCGTACCGAAAACAGCAGACTGTGAACATTGGTGCGATGAACCTGGTGCCAAACCTCAGGCTCATATGTTTCCGCAAGCCCGCTGCCGCCACCGACGCCCGCATTGTTGCAAAGCACCGTCACCTCGCCCAGCCGAGTGCGTACTTCGCCCGCTGCCGCGCACCACGATTGTTCGCTCGTTACATCCAGCGCCACGGCAAGACAGTCCGCCCCATCAGCGCGCAACACTTCGGCAGCAGCTACCGCGCGCGCAAAATCAATATCGCAGATCGCAACCTTCGCGCCCGCAACGCCAAGCGCCCGCGCAATTCCCAGGCCAATCCCACTCGCCCCACCAGTTACAACTGCGGTGCTGCCGCGCACATCCTGCATTCGCCAATCCTTTTAACCGGCTTCAGCGCGACGCAGATCGTGCTCGACGAAGCGCGACACGCCATAATGGGCGGCGGCGGCCAAAAGCATCATCGGCGCAAGAAAAAGCATCGCGATCTGCAAACTCTCGGCGCCATAGGTGAGTGCGAACGCATCGCTGATCGCCCCAATAGCAAATGGCCCAGCCCCCAACCCCACCAGATTGAGCACCAGCATCAACATGGCAGTCGTCGTGCTGCGTGCATTCGGCGGCACGAGATTCTGCACCAGCGCCAGCGCAGGGGCCACAAACACGTTCACCATCACCAGCGGCAGCGCGATCAACACCAGCGCCCACTCCCACGAAGGCACCAATATCGCCATCACAAAAAATGGCGCGGCAATCACAAAGGCCAGCGACGGCACCAAAGCATAGGCGCGCGGATAACGTGTGCAGATACGGCTTACCAGCACCCCGCCGATCAGCGTGCCCGCCGCCAGCGTCGCCCCCGCCACGATGCTGTAGTAGCTGCCGACTTCCAGCACGCTCATGCCGCGCACACGCATCAAAAACGCCGGCAACCAGTTCAGCAACCCATAGCCGACAAAGGACGAAAGCCCACTCGCAAGCGCCAACAGCCCCAGGCTGGGATAGCGATAGAATCTGAGGACTGCTTCGGACAGCGGGGCCGGAACTTCCGCAACGGCGCCAACCGCCTTTGCCTCAAACCGCCCACGCACCGGTTCACGCACCACCAACAAAAGAAGCGGCGCGACCACAACACCAAATGCCGCCACCACAATGAACGCCATGCGCCAGCCAAAAGCAGCTGCGACCCAGCCGCCCAACGCGGTGCCCAAAAACACCCCGATCGGTGCGCCCACCGTATAGATCGACACGGCAAAAGCGCGCCGCTCCTTCGGGAAATAGTCGGAGATGATCGACAGCGCAGGCGGCGTGCCCCCGGCCTCGCCCACACCCACACCTATCCGCGCAATGGCAAGCTGCCATGTGCTGCCCGCCATGCCACAGGCCGCGGTGAACAGGCTCCACAACAGACAGGCGCCCGCAATGATACGAGTACGATTGCTCCGGTCCGCCAACCAGCCGATGGGAATTCCAATGGTGACATAGAACAGTGCGAAGGCCGTCCCGGTCAAAAGCCCGATCATGGTGTCGGACAGGCCGAGCTCGGTCTTCACCGGCTCGATCAGCACGGTCAGAATCTGACGATCCGCGAAATTCAGAATATAGGTGAGCGCCAGCATGGCGAGCACAACATAAGGATAGCGTTTTCCAGTGCTCACGCCACGGCAGCCCGCGTAAAGTCCTGCACCCCTGCCTCCCGCGCGCCCGTTTATCCGGCGCCATTATAAGGGCCCTAGCAGCAAATCAATCAATTAACAATACTGATCGACCGATATATTAACGGAAGAGGCCGGAACTCGGCCCGCCTAGCGCGCCGCTCGCTCCTTGACTGGCTTGTGCGCAACCGCCCGCTGCGCTGCGGACTTTGACGCACGCTTGGGCACCGGGATCATCGCGGCCACCGGATTAGTCGCCAGCCCGGTGAGCAGAAGGTCCACAACCATATCGGTATGGCGTTCGACCACATCGGGCGAAAAAGAAGATTCCCCGGTCACAATCTCCGCCAATGGCGCCAAAAGAAATATGATGTTGATCGCGGTATGAATAACCATCGTGGTATGGCCGGGCGAACAGGGTTTCAGCGCCCCGACGGCCACGCCTTCTTCGATCAAACGATGAAACACGTCATGGATTGGCGGCGAAAGATCCTCGATCAGCCAGCGCAGCCTGGGGCCGCCCGCCATGCCTTCGCGCGTGACAGCCCGCGCGAATTCCGGCGACCGGGCGGAAAGATGGGCAAACTGGCGGATCGCCACTTTAAGCCGGGCAATAACATCCAGATCTTTATAGGAATCTTGGCCGATCAGCGATTGCGTGTTCACTTTGGCAAACAGGCCGCGCATCGCCTCCCGCCAGAGATTTTCCTTGGATACGAAGTGGTACAGCACCACCGATTGCGACAACCCCGCCGCCGCCGCGATTTCCGCGGTCGATGCGCCGTCATAGCCATGCTGCGCAAACAGCTTCATGGCCTCGGCCAAAATCTCCTCTCGCCCCATGCCGCGCGAAATTTTTGCCCTTTTGGAACGTGTCCGCGGCACAGGCTTCTTGCGTTGTGGCAAACTCATGCTTGATATCCTAAATTTGAATGGTCCGCACACAGCGACATTGGCGAGAACGACAGAACACCCGGCATTATCGCCCGAAGCGTGCGCCTGTAAACCGTTTCGATCAAACAAACAGGCGGACAGATTGTCCAATCAGCCACACGTGCGGGTAGCCGCACGCAAAGCCGCCCCTGGCCATCCCTCGAGACCGATGACAACATCCGAATCGCGAGTGAGCGGGCGAATATCATCGAGCGTAAAATGTGATCTGACCGGCCCATTTTGTACCGGGCGGAATGTAAGAAGCTGCATCAGGAAAGGGGAAAGACATGCCGAAGAAGCGGTTGAGCGCGGAGCAGATTGTGGCGTTGGCCTGACGGATATTTCGTACCATCGGGATAGAGAGCTTATTGCATTGGCGCGGCCAGTTCCAGCGAGGCAAGTCGTCGACTCTTTTGGGCAGAATTTTCCTCCGCCTGCACTTTGGAGTTTTTCAACAGAATCGGTCAAAAGCGGTCAGGCAACCCGGCCCTCGCGTTCGGGAGATGAAGGCCGGCGGGGAGTACTCCAATAATGCTCGAGCTAGCCCTGGAGCGATCGTCCAATCGAAGAAACTGACGGCGGTTGCAACACAGTTATTCCGCTTGCGGACATTCGGCCGGATAAATGATCGTTCCATCATCACGAATGATGGCGCTAGGCGTCAGGCTTGCCTCGTCGATATTGTGCGGTCCGATTATGTGTCTCACACTCTCCCCAGCAGCCAGGAGATAGTCGGCGATGATGCGCCGGTGGCAGCGCCACCAGACCGCTTCCGCGCACATGATCGCGCATCGTTGCCGGCCGCCCCGCTCCCGCAGGCGAGCGAAGCCCACGGCGAAAGGCTCGGTCAGCGCATAATCCGCATAGTTTCGAAAGCCGCGCACCCGCCAATAGGCGTTGGGCGAAGGTTTCGAACTATCGACCTTTCCCCGATGGCCACCCAGTTCGGCAATATGCTCATAGTCGATGTGCCATGGCGCTAGCGCCAGGGGGAAGGTTTGCTCGTTGAATTGTGGATTGGTCCGTGAGCGCGGCATCGACCGCACGTCGACAACGAGATCGACGTCGGCCTCCCGCAAAAGGTCGGCAAATTCGATGATCGTCCTGGTCGAATGACCTATGGTGAAAAAGGTGCTCGTGACGGCTCCAAAAATGGAGGAGGTGCGACGGTCGCGTCCTGTCGACTCCAAGCGTAGGCCTCCGTCTGCGAAATCCAAAGCCGGTAACGGCAAATTCATGCTGCTTTGGTGCCGACAAGGGCGCATGATGGCCGCAGAAGGCGCAATGCCAAGACCATCGAGGCCATTATGAGCCACTCGCTCAAAGTCGGCGATCGCGTGAGCTGGAATTCGGAAGCCGGACGGGTCAGCGGCACGATCATCCGCGTGCATACGCGCAACGTCGAACACAAAGGCTACACCCATCATGCCAGCCCGGATGTTCCCCAATATGAGATCAAGAGCAGCAAGACAGACCACATCGCCTTTCACAAAGGTTCCGCACTCACCAAGCTTCGCGACTGACCTTCTTGCCAGGCGCGATCAATGAAAGCGATCGGCTTCTCCATGACTTCGCTACCCCTTCGCCAGAGCCTCTCCATGCCAGCCTCAGCGATGCGGATGATCGCATCCGCCTCAATCACTGGATGCCGCCACAACAGGGAATTGCCCCGCGGATAAGGATCGACTTTGCCGGATACGTCCGTCTTGAGCAGCATGGGAGTGGTCACCGCCACGATGTTCTGACAGGCGACAAAGCTCGCCGGTACGCCGACTGCCTCAATAACCGTCAGTGCGGTTGATTTGCGCATGCGACATCATATTGCGAAACGGAAGCAGGGTTTCTGCTGTTCTGGGGCTGCTGTCCTGCGTAATGCGTGCCGGCTACACCATTTGGATTGAACGCTGAACCGGGTGCCGAAGCAGAATTACCAGGAAGCCAGATAGAACATCACGAAACTTAGTCGCAATGAAGTTGCGGTAGGAAGCAGGCCTTGAGCATCCTGGCGAGGCCATTCCAGCATATCAGCATTGATCCAGAGATAAGCGCCAGCAATGATCGCGGCCGTGGTGAGAACTAAGCCGAATGCTGTCTGCGCCAAGCCCAACACCAGTCCAACGCCAGCCGCGAAAATTGTTGCCCTCATTCGGATTCTCAAGGGGCTTTTGATAGCCCAAACAGCTCCCAGCGGGCCGTATTAGGCTTTGGGCTACCTCGACACGGTACCCTTCCCGCCCGCCGAGTTCCTCCACAGCAAGAAGCAAACCGCAGCATCTATGCCACTGCTACATAACGACAATCCCAATCGCCGTGCCGATGGGTGGGCGAAAGTGTCAATTTGGCGGACGTTCAGGGAGGGAAGATTTTCACTGCGTCAGTCAGTTTGTGGAAAAGTGCCGAAATCTCAATGTAATCGTTAATTACATCCGGCTAGCGTTAACGGAAAATTAGTAATTGAATCAGCAGCGGCACGGAATTTGCGTTGATCTGCTCAAGGCAAGAGGAGATTTGCCATGGGTAATGGTCTTAGATTCTTAAATGGCGGCAGCGCCGCAGTTTTTGCATCTTTCGTGTTCTTCCTGGCTCCCCAGCAGGCATCCGCGGACGCCCTGCATGTGTTCTGCACCTCGCCCACCCCGACATGCACGGACAACGGCAGCATCACACCAACAAGCACCAATCCGCCAACCTTCGGTTTTACGAAGAGTCCGGACACTGGCAGCGCAACATTCTATCTTGAGGTGTTGATCCCCGACAATGTGATAGGAGCGGATACGCAAAGCTTCTCGATCACAGGAACCAACACTGGCAACGGATCGGTATTGTCCTCGCTGTTTGGTTCGTCTGCCTGGTCATCTGGTCAGCTTGACGCCTATCTTGGCATCTCGGCGCAGCCCACCAACCCGATCGGCGCTTACCTGCCGCTGACACAGGCGTATCAGCCATCTGCGACAGGCTATTTCGTCTACGAGTTCAACTTCGGCGCCGTAAACTTCGGATCGAATAATCCCACCTTCGTCACGAGCTTTATAGTCCCGATCGGTTCGATCGTTACGGCCTTTAGCAAGACGGTCGTCTGTAACGGAAACAACTGCAGCGACAGCTGGACCGCCACCGCGAACAGTTCTTCGCTTCTGATCACGAACGGAACGCCTCCACCATCGTTGCCAGAGCCAGCCACGCTCAGCCTGCTTGGGGCAGGCCTGATTGGAATGCGGTTTCTGAAGCGCAAACGCGCAGCCTGATATAATTCCGGCATAGCTCTCGAATGGAAGCGGCGACCGAGAGGTCGCCGTTTCTGTTCTTGGAGCGAATCTAACATTCTGAGGTCAATGTGCCCGCACCATTGGTTTCGGCCGCTAAGTCATTTCGTGGGTCGCATCTGGCCTGATGGATAATCTTCACCAGAGAACGCAGAAAAGAAAAGGCGGCGGATCGCGCCGCCGCCTTCTGAAGTGCCCACCCCCGTTTACTCAGCCACCGATTCCCAAACTGACGGTGGCAAATGGTCCGTAGAAACCGCGCATCTCCTTTTGCGAAGTCGCGATGCCGCCATCGATGGCACCGAAGAAAAAATCAGCGCGATAGCCAAGACTGACCTTGCCGTTCGGCAGCCGCCAGGAAAAACCCGCGAAGCCGCCGACGTTGGGCACGACGGTAGTGCGGTTGCGTACTGGGGCGGCGGTGGATTGAGCCAGAACCGTGCCCGAACTATCGTTTACGGCAAAGCGCGTGTTCCTTGTGTGCAAAGCAAGCGACGCTTTCTGCTGACCAAGCAGCACAGCCGCGTTCGCCCCCCAATCGAAGGACAGACCATCGTTGAGTGTGGCTACGAGTGGAGTAGAGCTGTCCCAGGAAACGGAAGGCCCAGCGCCTTTGTAACTGCGCACGAAAAGCGCATCGGCTTCGTGAGATATTTTGCCAGCGGCGTATTTCTTAGGCGCCGTCGAGAATGCCGTAAGGAACCCCTGAGCATGTTCGTTGAGCTGTGCTATGCGTACCCCGAAATGAATATCGGCTTTGCCACCGTGGAACGATCCCAGGCCGATATCCTTGCCCGCGCTGAAATCGACGATGGCGTGCGAGGAATAACTCTTGTCCGTTGAATTGAGGAACGCATAAGTTGTGAGATAATATTTGGCGTTCTGCTTATAGGTCTGATCGTGCGTATGTTTGGGGCCACGCTGGGCGCGGCCATAGCGCACCGATGCGGTGTATGACCATTCAGAGCCTTTCGGCTGCAGAGTGATGGCCCCTTCGAAATCGTAACCGATGGCCGGCAGCTTTCCGAATGGCTCGGGCGCGACGTTGGTAATGGGCGCGGGCAGATTGGACGGCACCCAGCCGGTGGCATCGTGGCTGATCTGATCGAACGCGCCGCCGAGTTCGATCCAGAGTGTGGGATGATCAGCGTCCTCGGCCTTCGCCGACAAGGGGATGGCCGTTAGTGCAAGCGCGGAAACGGTGGCAAGCAGGCGCCAGTGCAGGTCGGCGCGGGACGTGCGTGTCGTGGTGAGTTCGCTCATTGTGAAATTCCCCCCGTGAAAGCATTTTGCCCCATAACCTTTCCTGTCATGGCCCGCGACTGCGGGCCATCCAGGTGGTGTTGCTCAGGCATCTGCGGTTTCACTGAAAACGAATCCTGTCTCTTCGAGCACCGTTCGGCGTCACCTGGGTGGCCCGCAGTCGCGGGCCATGGCAGATTTTTTTGTTCGAGAATGTGGTTCATCGCGCTCACCAGTTCTTCGTGATGCGGATGCCGATCAGGCGCGGATCGGTGACGAAGACGTTGGTGGTGAGCGCCGTGTCGTCGGAGTTCAGGAATGTGCCGGTGATTGCGGTCGTGTTGAACAGATTCTTGGCATAAGCCATGGCCTGCCAACCGTTCTGGTTGGTGAAGATGAAGGTGAGGTTCACATTGGTGTAGCCCCGCAAGCGATCATACGGGTTATCGTTGAAGACGCGGGCCCAGGAATAATCCTGCCAGTAATAGTCGGCGCGGATCGTGCCTGCCCACTCCGATGTTAGCGGCATCGAATACTGTGCGCCTAACGAAGCAGTCAGCGGAGGCGCATTGGGCAACTGGTTGCCGGAAAGACCCTTATCGAAACCCTCGCCATTGTTGGGAGCAGTTGTGGGATCGAAACCGGATGGCGGAAGATTAGCCGAAGACGGATGGCCATTTGCCGTTATGATCTGATTTGCCTGAATGATGGGATCCTGATGAAGATTGTAGGCGTATTCGCAGCTTGTGCCGAAGCCTATGGAGGAGATGAAATAGGCGGGATTGGGAACAAGATTGGCGCCGGGCGTGGAAGTGTAAAGGGGTGGATTAGCAATACCGGCCGCCAGCAATTCCGCCACGAGATATTGCGGCAGGATGCAGTTCGACGTTGAAAAGACTGATGGCTTGACCACCAGCCAATCGGAATGACCGGCGGTGCGGTCCATCAGGTCGATGGCCTGCGAACCGTTTGCCAGTTTGGTATCCTCCCAGCCGCCGGCGAAATTGAAACGTAAGCCCGGCACTGGCTCCCAAGTGGTTTCAACCTCCGCGCCACGCACGCTCGCATCGAAGTTGAGGTTGACCGATGTGCGGTCGACGATCTGCGAAATCTGGTAACCCTTGTAGTCGTAATAGAACACGTCGCCATTGATCGTCAGCGCACCATCCAGAAGTGTGTCCTTCGTACCCAGTTCGTAGGCGTTGACGAATTCCGGTTTGAACGTCAGCGGATGGGTTACCGAAGTGGGCGTTATCACGCCTGCAGTCGCACCCAGCAGCGGATTGGGCGGCGGCGGATTTGCACCGCCTGCCTTATAGCCGCGCGAATACGACGCGTAGACCAGCGTCTGGTCGGTGAAATTGAGTTTCGGCGTCCAGTTGACGACGGCGCGGCCGGTGAACTCACGCCATTCCTGATCGAGGACGCCCGAAACTGGATACCCCCATCCAGCATCAAGAACCTCGCTGGGAATTTCCACGAAATGTTTCTGGTCATCGGTCCAGCGAAGGCCACCCGTGAATTTCAAGTCTTTGAGAATTTGATAGTAGGCCTCGCCGAACCCGGCATAGGAAGTGAGCACATAGGGATTGGTGCTGCGGAAGTAATTGTGGCCCTGACCGTCGAATCCTGGCGTAAGGGTCGTTCCGTCCACATAGGGACAGCGCAACACGCCTTTGCTTGTGCCAAATGGCGAAAAGACCTGTGATTGCGGCTGATTTTGGCAAAGTTCATTGGCGACGGCATTTGCGGGGACAGTATAGGGCAATTGATCCTGACTTCGGGCCAGGGCGGTGAGCACGTTGAGGAAGACATAATAGTCTTCCAGCGTTTCATAATACAGGTAGTTGCCGCCAAAGCTGAAGTTGAGCGGCCCGCTGAAATTGGAGGTCAACCGAACTTCCTGGCTGATCTGCCACGCGTGTTCCTGGCTGAGGTCTTCGCCGACAAAACGATCCGAGCAACCGAGTTGTGGATCGCATAGGATACCGCCTGGCGTATAATTATGGCCAAACGCGCCCGCGCCATATCCTATGCCTCCATTCGGATCTGTGGCCGATGAGAAGAATAATCCCGGATTCGAATTGAAACGATTGAAATCTTCGGAGGATGCAAGGAAATCGTGATTGTAGCCGGTTTGCCAGGTTAGTTTCAGCGCAGGGGTGACATCGTAGTCCGCTGTGAATTCCACAATATCGTTCTTTGCCTTATAAAACGGCTGGATCGTCGATTGTATGACACGCAAGTTCATCGATTGCGTTTGGCTCGCATAAGGATTGATGCCTTTGATGAGCGTCCCACTAGCATCGCCAGCCAATTGCGCGGCAACAATGAGCGGTAACGCACCGCCATTCGGCGTCTGGTAGGACTCCGGCGCATAGAGCGAGGCCGGAAGGCAACCCTGGCTAATCACGGCTCTCGCTGCCGCGGAGAGATCGGTGAGCATATCCCCGGAATGGATGTTCAACGTGGGTCCGCCGCTATTTCCTGTCACCGTGAAGGTTTGGTTGAACGGTCCAACCTGGCTTGGCCCCCGATCGTAGTTACACAACTGCTTGGTGGAACGTTCGCGATCATCGTCTTCCTGGAAGTGTTCCCAGACGAGATAGGCTTGCAGGCGCTCCGTCGGCTTCATACCCAACGTCACACGGCCTGACCATAGGTCGCGGCCGTCGACGTGGTCACCTGTGGTTTCGTTGAGGGTATAGCCGTTGCGTTTGGTCCATTCGCCCGCGACACGCAGATCGAGGCGGTCGTCGGTGATGGGGATGTTGATCATGCCTTCGAGGCGGCGCGAACTGTAATTGCCCACGTCAGCCGAGGCTATGGCTTCGAACTGGTCAGTCGGGCGCGCGGACACCACATTGACCACGCCGGCCGTTGCGTTGCGGCCGTAAAGCGTGCCCTGCGGCCCGCGCGCGACTTGCACCTGGCCTACGTCGTAGAATTCCTGTTCGAAGAAGTGGTTGCGGATGAACGGTGTGTCGTTGAAGGCAACAGCAACCGCCGGATCGGTCGTCACGGAAATCGCTTGCGTGCCGATGCCACGAATCTGGATGTTGTAGCCGGTGAAATTTGTTTTCGAGAAATTGAGGTTGGGCACCTGGCGGATCAGATCGGGGCCGCCCGTCGTTTGCGAAGCCGTGAGTTGTTCCTGGCTGAGCGCAGTGATCGCAATCGGGATGCTTTGCACATCGGCGCCACCGAGCTTGGACGAGGTGACCGTAACAGTCTCGACAGCCGCACGCGCCGGTGCCGCGGCTTGCGCCAATTGCATTTGCGGCAACTCGATGAAGGCTTGTGGCTTGCGCACCACCGCGATCACCCCGGACGCATCCTTGCTGATCGAGAAGCCCGTTCCATCCAGAATGCGGATCAATGCCGCGTCGGGGGAAAGTTGGCCATGCGCACCATCGCTGGAGACGCCTTTGACCGCTTGACTGGGATACATCAGCGACACGCCAGACTGTTTCATATAAGCGGCCAGCGCGCCACGAAGGTCGCCACGTGGGATGTTGAAATCCTGTGCCGCAGCAGCTCCCACCCACACTGCGGTGCCGACGCCGCACAACAGAAGTGTTTTAAATGCTTTCACTGTCCCCCCCCGTTCTGTTTCCTAAACCCTGTTGCCTTTGGTCAGTGTGAGATCACGATGGTGTCGCCCTGGCGTTCGGCGTGCAGGCCAAAGATTTTCTGGGCCACGCGCACGAAGGCCGGTACATCGTTCTGCGGAAGCGTGGCACCGATGGTGATCTGCGCGGCCGACGGATCGGCGATCACGATCTTCTCGCGGTTGTAGCGGTTGAATTCGGCGGCGGCCTCGGCCAGCGTCACGTTGTCGAACACTAGCACGCCGCGTTGCCAGCCCAATTCGTTGGTCAGCGAGCGCTGCGTCTTGCGGCTGATCGAAACCGTGTTGCCCGTCGCAACCGCCACATCGCCCTGCTTGAGCAGCTTGGGCGCCCTGCCCGCCTGGGCACCATCGAGTTGCACCTCGCCTTCGAGCACCGCCACTTTCATGCGGGTTTCATCGCGGCGAATAACAAATTTGGTGCCAATGTCGGTGATGCGGCGGTCGCCCACCACCACCACAAACGGCCGCGTGGAATCGTGACGGACCTGGAAGAGCGCCTCGCCACTGTCGAGCCATACGGTACGGCGGCCCCGCGTCATCTCTACACGCAGCGACGTGTCGGTGTTCAGTTCGATGCGCGATCCATCGGCCAGCGCCAGCGTCTCGCGTCCACCGACCGTGGTGGAATAGCTTTGGGCCGGGGATTTCACGAAATAGGGCGCTGCTGCAAAACCAATCGCAGCCACCACAGCGGCAGCGGCTGATATGCGAATGGCAAGCGGCCAGATCAACGCGGGGAAACGGCGGTCACGTCGCGAACCACTGAGCGCGGTAAACCGGTCAGCGCGCCTCCACGCGGCATCGACGCGCAGAAACGCAACCCTGTGTGCCGGCGATTGGGCGAGCCAGGCCGCAAGCGCGGCGTCATCCTCGGGCGTCCAGCCGTCGCGTTCGCGACGGTCGTGCCATTCGGCGGCGGCTAGCCGGATAGCGTGCGCGCTTGCCAGCGCGGTGTCATGTTGGGCGTCGCTCACGTGGTCCATCCCGGATCGGATTTTCCGCCATAGAGAAGGTCGGCAAGTGCATGGCGGCCTTCGGTCAGGTGACGGTGCACGGTGTCTTCGCTGATGCTCATGCGTTGGGCGATTTCCTTGCGCGACAGGCCCTCGATTTTTTTCAGGATCACGGCCTGGCGGCAGCGCGGCGGCAAGGCATCGAGGGCGGACTGCAGGCGGCGCAATTCTTCTCGCGCCATGGCGTTGCGATCCGGCCCCGGTTCGTCGGCAGCAATATTGAGTGCATCAAGATCGCCAAAGCTTTCGATGGGCACGATCTGTTCGCGACGCACGCGATTAATGATGAGATTGCGCGCCACCGCGAACACAAACGGGCGCGCGGGATCTGGAATCTCTTTTTGCGCCGCCTCGTAAACCCGCACGTAGACCTCCTGGCACAGATCGTCGACATCGGCGCGGTTGCGCCAGCTTCGGCGGAGGAACTGCACAAGCATGGCTTCCAGCGGCAGCACTTCGCGCACGAACCAGGCATCTAGATCGGACGCGTTCATGCCCTCGCCTCCGGGGCGAGACCCGATGCCTTCACGATCCCCGTCCGATGGACTGGTCATGCCCCGTGCGTTCAGCCTTGGAAGCCAGAGCTTACGCCCTCACAGGGTAGAACAAGCGGCACGCGGCGATGGGCCAACGCGGGGTTGGAAATTTTCGGGAAATTTTATTGCGAAACGGCAAAATGCGGCAGGCTTTCGCCCACCGCCCACACCGCTAGCCGCCTGCGGCCCGCGGCGGGACCCAGTGCAGATCACGATGCAATAAACTCCCTATCCCGCTGATACAAAATATCCGTCAGGTCAGTTTAAGCGGTGTCATCCGAACCGGGTGCAGGCCAAATATTGTAAAGCACTTGGTAACGAAACATCGTGGCTATACCGTCCATTAACTTAAAATCTCTACCCTTAGCCTCCGTCGAGTGCCATCCTTTTTGGGGGAACAGCCGGATGTTGCGTTGGCGGAAAAATGCCCTGGTGGGGGGCACGGCAATGCTCTGTGCGGTGTGCGCGGCACCGGTTGCATTCGCGGCGGATACCGTCGACCCGTTCGCCCTTTCACCCGAACAGCTTTTCGATGCGACCGTCATGTCGGTCTCTAAAACGTCGGAAGACCTTCGTGACGCGCCCGCCGCCGTATACGTGCTGACCAGCGAAGATATCGCACGTTCGGGCGCCACCTCCATTCCCCAAGCCCTGCGGATGGTGCCGGGATTGCAAGTTGCGCGCACAAACGCATCGGGATGGGCGATCAGCGTACGTGGCTTCAACAACGCACTCGCAAACAAGCTGCTCGTGCTGATCGACGGGCGCGAAGTTTATGACCCGCTGTTTTCCGGTGTCTATTGGGATGTGCAGGACACGCCACTGGAAGATATCGAACGTATCGAGGTGATACGCGGCCCCGGCGCAAGTCTTTGGGGCGCCAACGCGGTCAACGGCGTCATCAACATCATCACGAAGAACGCCGCCGATACGCAAGGCTCGCTCGTCAGCGTCGCCAGCGGCAACGACGATCACGCCATCGTCGCCGCACGCTATGGCGGAAGCATGGGCGATGGTGCGCATTGGCGCGTCTACGGCAAATATCTCGCCCGCGCTTCGACACAGACACCGGCCGGCGCGGACGCCAACGACGCATGGTCGGATTGGCGCGGCGGATTCCGCATGGATTGGGATCCCGACGCGCAAGGAGATACCTTTACGCTGTTGGGCGAAGTCTATGGCGGCAATGGCGGCGATCTGCGCTCCGTTCCGCTCCTGACCGCGCCTTACGCATACACCACGGATGAAAGCGTTTCGGCTTCGGGTGCCAATCTGCATGGGCGCTGGAGCCGCGAATTGGGCGACGATTCCCGCTTCACGCTGGAAAGCTATGTCGATCTGACGCGCCGCAGCCAATTCACGCTCAAGGATGAGCGTTCCACCCTTGACGTCGAAGGGCAATACGAACTTCCGACCTGGGGCTGGCAGAAGCTGATCGTGGGAGGACTTTATCGCTATACGGTCGACGCGCTCACCGCCACACCGATCATCACCTTCGCCAAGGGCACGCGCGCCGACCAGCTGATTAGCGGTTTTGTGCAGGACAAGATCACGCTGGAAGCCGATCGCTGGATCGTCACGCTCGGCTCGAAATTTGAGCACAACGACTATTCCGGCTTTGAGGTGCAGCCCACGGCCCGACTGCAATGGCTCGACGGCAAGGAGCAGATGGCCTGGGCTTCCGTATCGCGCGCCGTGCGCACGCCAAGCCAGCTTGAGCAGGATCTCGATATTTTCTCCGGCGTCATCCCACCCGGCGTGTTGCCTTTGCCTATTGCCGTAGAATTGCGGCCGAGCCCGAATTTCGACAGCGAAGTATTGATCGCCTATGAACTGGGCTATCGTCGGCAATTGGCGCCCGATGTGCAGCTGGACGTCAGCAGTTTCTATAATGATTATGACAAGCTCGCGACGCTGAGCCTGATGGCGCCGGAAATCGTTATCAGTCCCTTCCATGTCATTCTTCCCATCGCTACGACGAACCTGACCAAGGCGAAGACGTATGGCTTCGAAGCGGTGATCAACTGGCGCGCGAACGAACATCTCAATTTCTCCGCCACCTACAGCTATCTGCACATGAATCTGGACGGCCCGCCGAGCAATCTGGCGATCGCGTCCGAGGCCGCCGAAGGACAATCGCCTCGTCATCAGTTCAATGTGCGCTCGCAATGGGACATCAACGATAAACTCTCGCTCGATACCACTGTGTATTATGTCGACGCGTTGTCGGCATTCCCAGTGAGCGCCTATTGGCGGCTGGACACGCGTGCGGCCTGGCGTTTGACCGACGATTTGCAATTCGAACTCGTGGGACAAAACATCCTCGACGACTCCCATCGCGAGTTCGGCGCACCGACCGATGTGGGCGCGACGGTCATAGGCCGGAGCTTCTATGGCCGACTGACGTGGCGTTCCTGAGCAAGATACACCGCGCGGGTCTGGCGCTGCTGCTGGCGGCGGCGTTTCTTTCGCCTGCTTATGGCCAAGACAACGTCCGGCTCGTCGAACAGGAAATCAAGGCCGGCCTTCTCTACAACTTCCTGAAATACACACAGTGGCCCGTGGGCCACACTAACCGTGACGCGGTGGTCTGCCTGATCGGCGGAGATCCGTTCGGCGGACATCTGCAGCCCATGGCGGGGCGCACCGTCAACCAGCACAGTATCGAAATTCGCAATGTGGAAAACATCCAAAACATCGAAGCCTGTTCGCTTCTGTATGTTCACGCAAGCGAGAAACCCAATTGGCCGCAACTCCGGAAAGTGCTGGCGGGAAAGAATGTCCTGACGGTCAGTGATTTCGAGGGATTTGCCGAATCCGGCGGAATGATCGAATTCACCCGCAACGACAATCGCATCGGCGTGAAAATCAATGTCGATGCGGTCACCGCAGCGCATCTGATGGTACAGAGCCGATTGCTTCGGCTTGCCAGCACCGTCCACTCGGCGGCGACGGACTGAGGCCATGCGCAAACCGCAGCCCTCCGTTCGCGACATCCTGCTGCTGATCACCGGCGCCCTGACGCTAATCATCGCGCTGTTGGCGGCCAGAGAGATGTATGGCGACTGGCAGCGACTGAGCGACATACGCTCGTTGAAGAGCGCATCGGCTCTGAGCGATCAGCTCTTCGACGCAACGGAGAAACTCTCCGTCGAACGCGACATCACGCTGTCCATGCTGAATGCACCGGGTTCGGACACTGTTGCGGACCTTCGGCCGCGACTGATGGAAAGCCGTCACGACACCGACGAAGCTCTGCGCGGCGCCATGACGGCATTGGACGGATACGATTTTCCCGAGCTTGCCGGCCTGCGCGGCGAAATCAAGGCTGGGCTATCCGGCGTTCGCACACTGCGATCGAAGGTCGATGCCGCCATTGGATTGCCCGTCGGCCGGCACAAACGCGATGTTTCCGAACGCTGGTCGAAGGAAGTGACGTCGCTTATACTGGAGACACAAAATCTCTGGATCGGCTTTGTCCGGCATTTCACGGAGATCGATCCGGTCGTCACCGAACACCTCTGGTACAAACATTTTCTGCGTACCATCACCGATTATTCCGGCCGGGAACGCTCGCTCATCGGCCAACTGATCGTCGAGAACGCCGATCCGACGCCGGAGCAGGTTGCGCAATTGCTGCGCGGGCAAGGCGTCACCGAGGAAAGCTGGCAGATGGCCCGGGTTCTGGCCGGGCAAAGCGGCCTCTATGGCACGATCGCGCCCTACTACACCGACGCCAAAAGCCATTATTCCACGATGCACGACATGATCCAGGACATGTTCTATGTCCCCGGCGCACGGCACGGAGAGACGTATCCCATCAGCGTCGATTTGTGGTTCGAACTGTCAATGCAGGCATCCGACTCTCTCAGTGCCTTGCGAGATGCCTCGATCAAGCAGACCCAGAAATACACGCAGACCCTCATCGACAATACAGAAAAACAAATTGCGGTGCAGGCCGCCATTTTCCTTCTGGCACTGCTTCTGTGCGCTTACAGTTTCCGCATCATCGTACGGCGCGTTATCCGCCCCATCAACACTATGGTGGACGCGCTGATGAAGGCGACAAGGGGAGAAAGCGTGGAGTTCGCCATGCCGGAGAACCGGGGTGACGAGATCGGCAAACTTTCCGAAGTGCTGCGCGTCTTTCAGCAGAACCTTGAAGACATCAAGAAAACCGCTGCCGAACTGGACCGCAGCGAGAACCATTTGCGCGCTGTTGTCGATCACACGCTCGATGGGCTGATCACAATGGATGCGACGGGATCGATCAAGAGCTTCAATCTCGCTTGCGAGCTGATATTCGGATACGCGGCCGGCGAGGTGATCGGGCAGAATATGGAAATTCTCGTGCCGGAGTCCGCTCGCGGCGAATTCGACGGCCGCCATTCGCCCTATCTGCAGACCGGTAAGGACGATATCGACGGACCCGCAGGCCGCGAGGCGATCGGCAGACGAAAAGACGGCTCCATTTTTCCCATCGAGCTCTCGATCAGCGCATTTACCTCGGGCGATGGCCGTCACTTCTCCAGCATCATACGAGACATCACCGTACGCAAGGAAGCCGACTTGGAGTTGGCGAAATACACGCGCGCGCTGGAACGAAGCAACAAGGAACTGGACGACTTCTCCTATATTGCTTCCCACGATCTCAAGGAACCTTTACGCGGCATCCACAATCATTCCCGCTTCCTGCTGGAGGACAACTCCGACAAGCTCGATGAGGAAAGCGTTGGCAGGCTCAATCGTCTGGTATTCCTGAGCCAGCGCATGGAACGGCTGGTCAACGATCTGCTTTATTTCTCGCGACTGGGGCGGCAGGAACTTGCTGTTCAGGCGACGGATCTGAATATCGTCATCTCCGACATCGAATCCACGCTCGAACACTTCCTGGAAGAACGCGGGGCGCGGATCGTTGTGGGCGAAACGCTACCCGTCATTACCTGCGACAGGCCGCGGGTTACCGAGCTGTTCCGCAATCTCATCACCAACGCGGTCAAATATAACGACAAGGCCGATCGGACAATCGAGATAGGTTTCTTGGCTTCCAAGAACACGCCGGGCGGGACGCTCCGCAAGAACGCATTCTTTGTGAGAGACAATGGGTTGGGCATACAGCCTGAGTTTCATCAGGAAATATTCCGCATCTTCAAGCGGCTCCAGGCGAGCAAAGAGCCCGAAGAGGGCACGGGCGTGGGCCTGACATTCGTAAAGAAAATCGTAGAGCGCCACGGCGGCGAAATTTGGCTGGAGTCGGAGCCGGGAAATGGCACGACATTCTATTTTACTTTGGAGGCATCGCGTCATGAACCGGGACTTGAACCAAAAGCTGCGTGAATCGCAGCCCATCCTCATCGTCGAGGACAGTGCCGACGATTTCGAGGCCACCAAGCGCGCCTTCGTCAAAGCCAATCTTCGCAACGCGATCACGCATGTGCTTTCCGGCGAAGAGGCACTCTCCTATCTGCGGTCCGACGCCAAGACCAAGCCTGGGTTGATCCTCCTCGACCTCAACATGCCGGGCCTCGATGGGCGCAAAACGCTCGAAATCATCAAGCAGGCCCCCAATCTCAAAAAAATCCCAGTCGTAATCCTGACAACGTCCGACGACGAGCGTGACGTGAAAGCCTGCTATGAGCTGGGCGCCAATACCTTCATACAAAAGCCGGTCGATTTCGACGGACTTATTTCCGCGATCAAACGGCTGAAGGAATACTGGTTCGAGATCGCGCTTCTGCCAAAGGACAGCGCCAATGAATGAGAGCATCCGAGTTCTCATCATCGATGACAGCGAGGACGATCGGGCGTTGTATCGGCGCACACTCGCCAAGAACAGCGAGGCGACCTATGAGATCGCCGAGGCCGAGGACGGCGAGGCAGGGCTTGCACGGCTGGACGATCTGTCTCCGGATTGCGTGTTGCTCGATTATTCCCTGCCCGGCCGCAACGGCGTCGAAGTTCTCAAGCGTCTGCGGGTAAAACATCCATTCGTTCCAGTGGTGATGCTGACCGGACAAGGCAGCGAGACCGTCGCCGTCACCGCAATGCAGGAAGGCGCGCAGAACTATATCTCCAAGGCGACGATCACGCCCGAGGCCCTTCAGCGTGCCATCCGGGTGGCGATAGAGCATTGCGCCATGGAACGTCGCATCCAGGAGCAGCGCAGCTCGCTCGAGATATTCACACGCGCACTCGCGCACGATCTCAAGGAGCCGGTGCGCACGATCAAATCGTTCCTCTCCGTCATCTCCTCGCACGAAACGCTTACGGAGCGGGGACAGGGATATTTCAGCTATATCCAGAGCGCGGCCGACCGCATGGAAGCGCTGATCGATGCGGTCTATTTCTATACCAGGCTCGATGGCCAGACGCAGCAGATCAGCAAGGAAGTTTGCGAAGTTGCCGCCATTCTGAGGGAAGCCAAGGCCGATGTCAGCACTCTTATTCGCGAGCGCAAGGCGGTCGTCGTCGGCGATGCGCTACCTCATGTCGTGGCAAACCGCAGGCAACTGATGCAGGTTCTACAGAATTTGCTGTGTAATGCGATCCAGCATTGCGGCGATGCCCCCGTTATCCGGGTCACGGCGACGGAAGAGCCCGATCACTGGTCGATCCGGGTGACCGATAACGGGCCGGGCATCGAGGAAGCGCAGCGGGAGAAGATTTTCGAGCCGTTCAGGCGCCTTGCGCAACCCAATGTCCAGGGCCTCGGGCTGGGCCTGGCGATCTGCAAACGCATCGTCGAGCTTCACGGCGGAAAAATCTGGTGCGAATCTGCCCCCACCAAGGGTGCGGCTTTTGTCTTTTCTCTGCCGAAAGGCGCAGTAGCCGACACCGCGGGCGAGCGGGAATATTCCCGGCACGAAACGCCGGCCGGCACTGCGGAAAAAGACCAGAAGACGCTGGCCAATCTCCTGCTGGTCGATGACAACGAGGCCGATATCGAGCTTGCCCGGATCATGTTGCTCGAGGAATCGAATCTGCGTTGCAATCTCCTCACGGCCCGCGATGCCTATGTGGCGATGGAAATCCTGCGAAACAATGCGGGCGAGTCCTCGATGGTCGATTTACTCCTGCTCGACATCAACATGCCGGGGATGGACGGATTCGAACTACTCGAAGAAATGCGCGCCAGCGAAGCGCTGCGGGACGTGCCTGTGTTGATCTGCTCGACGTCGGGTTACGACAAGGATATGGAACGGGCGAAAGCGTTGGGCGCGATCGGCTATCTCGCCAAGCCTGCCGAACTCGACAAGCTGAAACCGTTTCTTGAGCGGATCGTGCGGTTGCGCCTTTCGGCGGACGATCAGGGTCATGTGCTGTCGCGGGCTGCCATGCCCGATGCAGCAACTGTTGTCAGCGATTTGTGAGCCTTATGCGGCTGCCGCCCTCTGCTGAGCGGCGGGAAGGGTGAAGAAGAAGGTCGTGCCTTTGCCGGGTTGGGATTCATACCATATCCGTCCACCATGCCGTTCCACGATCTTCCGGCTGATGGTCAACCCCATTCCGCTGCCGTCATATTTCTCCCGATCGTGCAGGCGCTGAAACAGCAGGAACACGCGCTCGGAAAATTTGGTGTCTATGCCGATGCCATTGTCTGCGACGCGGACGATCCATTGATTGCCGTCGGCTTCCGCTCCGACATGGATGTGAGGGGCGCGATCGCCACGAAACTTGATTGCGTTGTCTATAAGATTTTCGAACACCTGACCTATCTGTATGCCATCGGCCATGACCATCGGCAATGTGCCGACCTCAACATGCGCGCCAGACCGTATCATCGCTGGGCTCAGATTCTTTACCGCGGCCCGAGCCACCGCAGCCAGATCCGTCGGCTCCGGTAACCGGCCGCGTGTTCCGACACGTGAGAAGATCAGAAGGGCTTCGACCAAGCGCTGCATTCTTTTTGCGCCGTCGGACGCATACGCGACATATTTTTCGCCGCGTTCGTCGAACTGGTCCTTGTAGCGCTGTGCCAGCAATTCCGTATAGCTTGCCACCATACGCAATGGCTCCTGCAGATCGTGCGACGCGATATAGGCAAATTGTTCGAATTCGGAGTTGCAGCGCTTCAGTTCGAGCGTCCGATCGGCGATCAGTTGTTCGTTTCGTGCGGCCCTGGCCGTTTCGCGTTCCAGCGCCACAGCACGCTCCCGCGCCACGACGGACAGTCGCGAATAGGCCGATCCCAACACGACGATCACGACTACGCCGGCAAGAATCAACAATCCCATTGCGACGTCTAGGTACACCGACATATCCATGCGCCCCGTGCTCCAAACTTAGACCGGAGTCTGCCTCAAGCGGGAGGCCGTACCCGTTCGCGAGATCGCGCAAGTATATGACAATTGCTGCTAAGAAGGCGTTAACCAGAGGTCAAGGATGCAAGGCCGCGGCGGCCAAATCAGTATCGCAGAAGTCGAAAGAGATTGGCATTTCGCAGAAGCGATGAGCACCTCAAAGTTGCGCATTCCGCGTCGCGGGTTTTGACGGAGCGAACTGTGCGAGGTGCAGCCATCCAGCGGCGATATTTGCGCGTCAGGCGCGGGCCTCAGCTGGCCAAATTTAACGCCCGTTCCGTCATCGCCGTCTCCAAACACGCCGAGCATCACGACAACTCAGTCGCTAGAATGCGTGCTCTCTTTCTAGCCTTGGCAAGCCCCAGCATCATCGGCCGAATTGCGCCAAATGCGGTCATCAAGGGAACGCGCGCAACACACCTGAGCTAGGAGTTGGGACCTAGTAAGCCATCATTTTAGAGGATCTTACTGCCAACGCGTATCTGCGCGGAAGACTCGCTGTCTAAGGGTCGGCTCAATAGCGGGTATTTGTAGGTATAACATGTGGTACTCCCTTGGGGCGTATTTCGCCCTCTCTTTTTCTTGTCTAATTTGGTAATCTTCTTGTTGTTTCAAGGCCTTTTGCAGGCCAACGCCAATGTAAATCGTTACAAAGTCTCATCCGGCGCTGGGCTATCTGAAAGTAAGTCGGCACCAAACCTCACAGCCTTCAAATCCTGCATAAATTGGGCAAACGCCACGGGATCGTAGCGCGGACCGTCACCTACCATTACGGGATCGAGTGTGAACGCGTGCTTCAGCCCCAGGCGTCGGTTGCGGCGTTGTTGCCTGACCCATGAGGTGCTGAAATTGAGAAGACGCCCAACATCTCGGTCGTCGAGCAGCGGGGCCGTTTCGATAATATCTTCGGGATTCAGTGAGATAGACATAAGAAAACTCCTTATTGTTATTGTTCTTTTGGAGTGGGGGTTTTTCACCCTGATATTATAAGTATACCACAATTTGGACAAAAGTCAAGTAAAATCGTCAGTACACGTCATATAGCGTTATATGAGGACTGAGCCCAAAGAATTCAAGACGGAGCTCCACTCTAATTTGACGGCCTTGGCCCATGCTGGGTACCGCAAGGAAGAATTTGAGGAGTGCCCAGGTCAAAAGCTCCCAAGTATCGACCGTCCTCCTGCCCCACATACATTCCAAATGAAGAAGGTTCTCCAGCGGCATGCTTTGCATCCACGCACCATACGCCGCCTTGCAGCACAGCCTCGAATTCTTTGTCCCATTTCTCTTCTGCTATTGGGGCGCTGTCGGGGGCTGTAGCACGCCAATATGAGTATGCGACGCGGATCGCATCGGATGCAGTATTGACCACTGGGCGCGCTGCAGAGGGCTGTGGATATAGGCCTGTCGCCAAAATAATCATCAATAGAAGGATACGTCTCATTTCACTCGCGCCTCTGCCACGATAGACCCCATTTTCAACGCAACATTTTCCGCTTTTAGATGCGTATACCGAAACAGCATCTTCGGGTCCTTGTGCCCGCTGATCAACGCCACCTCTGGGATGCTCAAGCCATGCTCGAAAAAGCAACTGATGGCCTCGTGTCTTAGGTCATGAAAATGCAAATTTTCGACGCCGGCCCTCTTCACAAGCCTTTTCCAGCCTAGCTTAACTGCCTCTTCGGATAGAGGGAATATCAGCGCCCCATCGCACCAGTCATAGGCCAACTTCGCCAATACAAGCCTTGCTTCAAGGGACAGCGGAATGGTTCTCGGCTCCCCGGTCTTTGTGAGCGGTATTCTAAGAGTGTCGGCCTTCCAGTTAATGTCGCCCCAGCGCGCGTTTAACAGCTCTCCCCGGCGCATTCCGGTAGCCAGAGCGAACCTCACCAAGGGCAGAAGCAATTGATTGCGTGACTGATTAGAGGCTCTGACTATGCAATTCCATTCCGTCTCCGTCAGTCGTCTTTCTCGTGGTGGACCATTTCTCGGCTTAAATATAGTTCGAATAGGGTTGTCAGATAGCGGTATCTTCCATTCTGATATGGCCAACTCGAATATGCGCTGAAGCAAACCAAGCTCTCGATTTATCGTGCTCGGTTGGACGCTCGTCAGTCTTGCGTCTCTGTAGTTAGAAAAATCGCATGGAGTCAGGTCTGACAACTTTCTTGCTGCTAATTCCGACCGAAGAAATGCGTTGATTATAATTGCGCCGTTAGCGCCGCCCTTGCGACTGGGACACACCTCATCACGGAATCGAATGAATAGAGCGGAGACAGTCAGCTTATGAAGTACGGTGCGGTCTACAATTCCATATCGGTCAGCTTCGGCCTCAGCCTGTTTCGCCCACTTCCACGCATCCGCCTTTAAGACGAACGTGCGACTAGCTGTTGGCATTCCTTGGCGTCGGACTTGAACCTGCCATTTGCCGTTGCGTTGTCTGATAGTTGCCATTGCGCGTGTCTCGATGTGCCTGTGGTGTGACACGTCGATTTGCGATGGTCTTTTGAAGCGGTACCCAAGTGATGTTCCCTTGAGGGATCAACTGCTTAGGTGGTGGGCGCGACAGGGATCGAACCTGTGACCCCTACCATGTCAACGTCCGACGAAGACAGGGAAAACCTATGGTTTCGGCCAATTTGGCCCGATTTCCCGTGAGAACGCAGGCCGAACGGGGGCAGAACATAGGAGAACGTAGACGCAAAGTTTTCGCAAGTTATCCCAGCCTGCCGGATCGTCGGCCAACCGCGCGGCACGCAACTCTAGAGCGTGATCGTTCGGGTCGACGAAGATAAGTGTCAGCGCGCCAGCGCCAGCGCTATCGCTCGGGCAAAGCCTGAACCTGCCAGGGGGGCAACGCCAAGGGCCGAGACGGTCAACTCGGTTCACGAGCATCCAGCGCGCGGGCATTTGGTAAGGCACAACCAAAACCAAGCACGCCGTAAACCCCTTACCCACCCAAGCCAATGCTTACCGTCGCAAAGGGGCCGTAAAAGCTTTGATCATAAGTCTTGCACGCGTCGATGCCACCGTCCATCGCGCCCAAAAACAAGTCGGCCTTTTAGCCGGAGCTGACCTTGACGTTTTCAATGCGGAAGGTTGCTCCGACGAGTGCGCCGACATTCGGTACTGTCAATGTGCGGGAGCGGATAATTTGGGTTGTACTTGTAAAATGCTGGGGGCGTGGTCTGCTGAACCACATGTCTTTTGCTCGTGGAACGACCATATCTGACTGCCGCCGAAAACACCCAGATTGAATGATTGGCTGCAGGGATATCGCTCCTAACACCTTTCTTCAACAGAATCGGCACGGATCGGACAGTGCTGGCAAGACATTTGCCTACGCCAAATTGGATCGCACCGCGATACCAACTGTCGAATGGGTTCTCTTTGCGGGAAATTCTCCCCAAGCGCAGGTCCCGATGCCACTGTGACTTTCGATATGGAACGAGCCGCCATGGATTTCGATGAGCGCCTTCACCAGCGGTATGCCCAAGCCCGAGCCCCAGCCTTCTACGGTGGTCACATGAGCCACCTGGACGAAAGGTTCTAGCGCGCGGCGAACTTCTTCGGGATCCATTCCGATCCCGGTATCCTTGACGCCCAGTGCAAGTCCACCGCCGCTAACGGTGTGAGCAAACAGCGTCACACTGCCACCGGCTTTCGTGAACTTTACGGCGTTCGAAAGCAGATTGGTCAGCACCTGCGTGATAGCACGTTCATCGGCGGTCAGACCGAGCGTGTCATCGATCTCCGTTCTCAGTGAAACCCCGGCCTTGCGCGCCTGCATCTCTACAAATCGTAGCGCGCCCGCCGCCGCGTGACCGAGCACGATTTCCGTATCCTGCATATCCTGTTTTCCCGCTTCGATCTTCGCCAAATCGAGAAGGTTGTTGATCAGGTTCAGCAGATGAAGCCCGCTCTTGTGGATGTCGCCGATATAATCGGCGTATTTCGGCGGGCTCATCGGTCCAAGCACCTCGGTGCGGATCAGGTCCGAGAAGCCGATGATGGCATTGAGCGGCGTGCGCAGTTCATGGCTCATATTGGCCAGGAATTCGCTCTTCGCCTGGCTCGCTTCCTGCGCAAAGTCGCGGGCGTGGGCGAGTTCTTGCGCGGTCGTTGACAGTTCCTGGGCCAGCGCCTCTTTCTCGAAGCGCTGCATGGCAACGGTTCTATAGGTCCTTTCGAAGACGAGGGAGAGATTGCAAATCAATAGACCGGCGAGAGTTTGCAAGACCGGACCCAGCCAGTCCATCACAGTCGAACCCGTCAGAGAGTGGGTTGCCAGAAGCGGAATGTCGATGGCCATGCCCGGCAACGCAACATATCGGCACAATCCTGTTTGTGGCACGCTGGCAGCCATGCTGGCAAACAGGAAGATAATCAAAAAACCGTTGTTGAGGATTTGCCCCGAAACCCACACATAGAGGATCATCGTGGACCAAAGCGTCATGAACGGCAGTGTCCAGATAATCATTTCCAGCGTAAACCAACCCGCCTCTTCCGGCTCACAGTCACGCAAGAGCGCTTTGCGGCTGCCTCGATACATCCACACCAGCGATGTGAGGACAGTTACAAGCCAGATGGAAACGCGCAGGCCCGACGCCCATTGCAGATCGACAACCGCCACCACGGCTGCAATCACGGCATTGAGAACGGCAGACTGAACATTGTTGTGTGCGATGGCGCGTAGTTGATCGATGCGTACCTTCGCACCGATCATGTCGTGCGGCGACAACCGCGCCGTCAGCCAGTCCTTGGCCCCCGCAAGCATTTCCCGCTCTCCTCAGGCTGCATTTTGCCGCCGAACGATTAAGGAATGGCTGCGAAACAACGAGCGCCGCAAACCACTTTTTAAGGATGTTCGCATCGCTACGCCCAAACGGCGCGAGAGGAACTTCGCTTTGTCCTAAGTTCCCAGCATATTGCCCAAGCGATTGTAATCTTGGTTCTTTCTCCTGCGGTTAAGGCCGCATAAACGGTTCGCTGCAAAGATGAACGATGTTGAAAAGACGAATGCTCACCAGGCTGGTTATGACGGGGCGAACCATGTTTTATGCTCAAGACATAGCACGCGACTTCGCCTTCGACGTCGGCCCGGAACGAGCCCGGCCGTCATGACACAAGATCCGCACCGGGCCGCCGCCACATCACAGGCAGCACCTTCCAAAATCGCCATCGTGCGATCGCTCCTGGATACGCTCATGGGCAATGCGCCTGTGGACGCGACCGTCATCCTCTCGAACACGCATGGAGGTTCTAACAGCGAAGGCGCGCAAGCAACCGGAAAGATTCCTTCCCTCGTCCTTGCGGGACGATCTCTCGAAGCACTCGCCGCCTGCCACACAGCACTGTGCGCCACAGATCAGCAATCCCTGCAAAGTGTGCTCAGGCCAAAAATCGCCGAATTGCGCAAGGCGCTTGAGCATGAATTGCTGACCGCACAGGACATCGATCTGGTATCCGCGACCGGGCGAACCCACCTGCTACCGCGCCGCTCAGTCCTGATCGGGCGACCGTCTTCGGAAAAAACTGTCGATGTGACCGTGAATTGCCGCTGGTTCTCGCGTGGTGACCGCAACCTGTCGCTGTTCTGCGAAGGCGCAGGCTGGTTTGTCGAAGATATCGGCAGCACCAATGGCAGCTTCGTTCAAGGACAGGCCCTGAAGCCGGGCCACCCGCTCGCGCTACCCGTTGGCGAAACGCGTATCGAGGTGGGCGCTGCGAAAGACGCAACGGCCCTTGCCGTGGTGCATATTCACCGGCCCGCCAAAGATCCCGGCGCGGTCGTGATCACATTGAGCGGCGTCCCAGCGTCCGCAAATTCGCAACCGGACCCCTGGCCTTCTATGCAGGACGACATCAAGCGGCGCTGGGTCGTGTTCCGCGAACAGATCGGCGTAAGTGCGGCGGAAGACTGCGCCTTACGCGTGGACGGGGATCTGCCGGGCATCATCGCCGCGATACGGTATCAGAGTGGTTTCTGGGTTGTGCCCTCTTCGCAGTGCACTTCGCACATTGATGATATCGTCTTCCGGGAATCTGTTCCGCTTGCCATCGGCGCAAACCTAACGCTCGGCGGCACCAGATTGCGCGTCGAACAACAGATGCCAGCCTCTTCGATAGCCATCGGCGCGGCAATCCAACAACACCTTCGCGCAGGATAACCCGTGCAGCCTCTGCTCAATGGGAGAAATCCCACGATGGCCAGTCTCCCGAGGATCGCACGGGGCGGCGCATTCGCGGTGTTGTTGCCGCTGGTTTGCGTCCTTGCCGCCTGTTCTTCCGTGACGGGGAGCAAGGTGGCGACGCCCGCGGTCGTGGCATCATCGGCCTCTGTCGCACCTGTCGCGAAGCCTCCTGCGGAACGCTTCCAGATGGCGTTGGAACTTCTGCAAAGCGGTCAGTCACAACAGGCAGACGAAGAACTGCATGCCTATCTGAAAGATATGCCCTACAGCAAACCCGCACATGATTTGGTTGTTCAGATCGAAACTCCGCTCGACAAACTGTTTCCAGCGGAAAATTTTCGCGTCAACCTTGCCAAGGACGAAAGCCTGTCTTCGCTGGCAAGAACCTATCTGGGCGATCCGCTCAGCTTTTACGCGCTTGCGCGATACAATGGTATTGCCGTGCCTTCCAAGGTGAACGAAGGACAGTCCCTCAAGATACCCAAAACGCCTTCGGCCCTCGCCGCGCAACAGGCGAAAGCCGCGAAAGCGCCTGCGGAAGTCACGCCGGCCGCGCTCGCTGCTGCGCCGAAGCCGGCTGCGGTCGATCCGTGGAAAGACATCAAGGCCAATATCGGCCAACGCCACTATGACGAAGCGATAAGGATCGTCGACACCGGGAATTTTGTTCCGAATCGCGCGCAGGCCGCGGCTGTCGCATCCGCCTACGCGGCTTGTGCCAAGGATGCGGCCAAGCGCGACCCGCAGAAATCAAGCAGCTATGCCGTCAAGGGCGGGCGGCTCTATCTCCAAGCGGACGAACCCACGAAAGCGATGGAAACGCTACAAATCGCCATCGCGCTCACGCCCGACGGTGCCGAAGCCAAGACGCTCTTGGCAGAGGCATCCCGCAAAGTCGCGGACAGGCGCTACAAGGAAGGTCTTGTCGCCTTTCAGCGCCAGGATCTCGATGGCGCTATCGCGGCCTGGAACAAAGTGCTCGCGATCGATCCCGGATACAAGGACGCGCAATTGAACCGCGCCCAGGCGTTAAAGCTTAAAGAAAATCTGAAGAAGCTGCAGCAGTAACCCCCGCTCAGGCGCGCAGGATTTCCGCGCGCATGGTGACATCCGCAACACCTGTGTCTTGCGGTATCTGGGTGAAATCGACGGCCGCGCCTGCGCCGGGCATTTCCGGGGCGGACGCTTCGGCCACGATTCGCGATTGCACGTTTTCTGCCATCCGATTAAACGCGGAATAGATTTCACCGATTTCATCGCGCCGCGTTTCTGAAATCCGCCGGTCGAAATCGCCGGCTCCAAACGCCGCCAGCGAACGCCGAAGCAGGCGGACGGGTCGCAGCATGAGAAGGCCGAAGAGTTGCGAAAGCCCGACGACCGCCAACACGGCCAGCAGGCCCAGTCCCGCCATCAGCCATACCGTGGCATTGAGCACGCGGTCGATGCCTATTTCGTTGAGGCCGAGGTAGACGCGGCCAACCTCGGTTTTCTGGAAGAGGATGGGCGTATCGAACAGGAACAGCCGCCGTTTTCCGTCAAGCACCATGGAAGATGCCGTCATGTCCGAAGCGCTTTGCAACGCGGTGAGCCCGGAAGGCGCGCGGTAGGGCTTTCCCACGAGGCGCGCATCGGTGGACGCCTGCACGACCCCCTCATGATCGGCGATGGCGAGATAATCGAAACTACCGCGTGCGTGTGCATCCTGCACAAACAGCTTCAACGGCAACCAGTTCTGCCCGAGCGCGGGCACTGCCGAGTGCACGGCGACGAAACGCGCAAGTGCCGCACCGGATGCCAGGGTCTGGCCGCGCAGGACGCGCGCCTCCACATTGTAGATGATGCCCATGCTCAAGAGGAAAAGCGCGGCCAGAACGCTGCCGGTTACAATTGCGAGCTTGAGACGCAGCGGCAGAAAACGATTGCGCGCCGCATCCTCTTCCTGTGCGACCATTGCGTCCAGTTCGCGCTCCAGCACGTCTGCCAACTGCCTGCCGGTCTGGAACCGCTGTTCCGGCCGCTTGGCAAGAAGCTTGACGACCGCGCGTTGTAGGTTTTCCGGAACGGCAGGCGCCAACTCCGCGATAGCAGGCGGATCCTGCTGCACGATCTGTAACATCAGGAGCGCAAGATTGTGGCTGTCGAACGCGCGGCGCCCCGTCAACAATTCGTAGAGAATGGCCCCCAGCGAGAACAGATCGGAGCGCCCATCGATATCGCACCCTGTCGCCTGCTCCGGCGACATATAACGCGGCGTGCCAAGAACTGTGCCGGCATGGGTACGCTGGACGTCATCGCTGCGTTCAAGATGTGCGATGCCGAAATCCGTCAGCTTAACGGTCTCGCCGCCGTTCAGTACGAGAATGTTTTCCGGCTTGACGTCCCGATGAACGATGCCATTCGCGTGGGCATAATCAAGCGCCATCGCCAATTGCATGCCGATCGAAACGATACGTTTTGCCGGCAAACGCTCCTCGCTCGCCATGATCTCGGCCAGCGACTTCTCGTTAAGATATTCCATGGTGATGTAGGGCCTGTCGCCCACACGGCCGACATCGTAGATGGTAACGATGTTGGGATGGGAAATGGCCCCCGCGGATTTTGCTTCGCGCTGGAAGCGCGCCAGATAATCTTCGTCGACGCCGTGTTCCGTCTTCAACACCTTGACGGCAACGGTACGGCCGATGGCTGGATCGTGCGCGCGATAAACGACGGCGGTCGCACCTTCGCCGACGAGATGTTCGATCTCGTAGCGCCCGATGCGGAGAGGTTTTGCGTCCGATGCCAGCGGTCTTCCCTGCAAACAGGACCCCTTGCGCCCGACATAGCCGGATTGCCCCGCTTTGGTACCAAGAAAACCTTGCCATCCGGTTATACAATTGCTGGCCCATCGCTTGGTGGTTGCCAATTCATTGCGATTTGGGCACTTTCGGAAGGTTCCATTGGGGGAAGCGCGAGGCACCATGTCAGCCCAATTGCTCTTCCGGTCCGAGAGCAGGACCCATACCGGCGCCGTTCGCACGACCAATCAGGACGCTCTGTTGGCGCTGGACGCCCTGAAGCTATGGGCCGTTTCGGACGGAATGGGCGGCCATGGGGGCGGCGAAACAGCAAGCGCGCTCATCGTCGACAAGCTGCGCATTTTGGCGGATGCGCCCTCCTCGGAACCGCTCGAACGACAAGCCGAAAAGGCCCTTCACGACGCCAATGCCGAACTTTGCGCACGCAACGCGGCCGCAACGCCGCCGTCGGATATGGGCGCCACAGCCGCCGTTCTAGGCGTTGAGGGCAATCGCTTTTTCTGCCTATGGGCGGGTGACAGTCGCGTGTACCGGATTCGCTCGGGCTCGTTGACCCAATTCACGCATGACCACCGGTTGGTACAGGAGATGATTGACGCTGGCGTTCTCAGCGAGATCGACGCATTGGGCCACCCGCAGCGTAATGTCATCACCCGTGCGCTCGGAATCGAACATCCTCTGAAGTTCGATAAATGCCGCGGCGAGGTAGAATCCGGTGACGTGTTTGTACTTATCACCGATGGGGTAAGTGGCATCTGCACGGCCGATGACATCGTTGCTGTTGTTTGCGACACCGCTATAGAGCGGGCTGCAGACGAGTTGTCCGAAATTTGCCTGCGCCGTGGCTCCCCAGATAACTTCACCTTGATACTCACCGAAGCCAAGAGAGTTTAAGACAATCGCCGCGCTCCGAATAACCGATATGCCAATGGGCAGAATTTTCGCACCCTAACTAGAGTCCCGGCCAAAGCGGAATCGGTCGTCTGCGATGCTCCGAGAAGCGCCAAATTAAGAGGAAGAATTGTCGGCTAACGCGATTCCGGAAGCCCCGGCTCAGAGCCAGACTTGGTCCACGTTCAACGGCGATCTGATGGCGCATAAATATTACGCTGCTGCGTGATTAGCGTCTCGATGCTGTTCGACGCGATCTGATGGGTCTCGCCGCCCGCAGCTTGATTTTCCTTGTGGCTCGGTTTGTGTTTAGCGGCCGGCGCATTCTTGCGGGGTGGCCGGATCTCTTGCGGGATGCTGCGGCCGTGGCTCGTTTCGATGCCATGGATAATCTTTCCTTGTAAAGCCTCCTCGACTAGAGTCAGGCTGCTATCTGGAAGTTCGTAAGGTATCGAGCGCACTTACACGGCTACAACCGGGTCGGGTCCATCTCGCGATCGTCCTCGATACGCGCCGAAACCGCGGCAAAGATCGCAACGATCAAGCCAAACAGAAGCGAAAATCCGGTCCAGAGGCTGGCGTAACTCGCCGCTTTCCTTGCGGCATTTGCGGCGCGTTCCACCGTGGCGCGGGTATCCCTTTGCATTGTGTCGACGCGGCCGACCGCTTCTTCCTTAACGTGGTGCTTGATCTGCTCGCACAGCGCGGTCATTTTCGCGTCGTAGAATTCGTTGTCTGGGCTGCTGGCTTCCAACTCCGCGATGAGCACTTTCGCACCGTCATGTTCGACATAGGATTCGTGCTGCAGGTCATCTTCGACCTTTCCATTACAGGCCGGATAGAAAATTTCCTCCTCGATAGTGGCGTGGACCGTTAGCTCCGTGCAGATTTCCTTCGCCAGGCTCTGTTTGGTTCGAGAATCCCTTGTTTTCGTGAACTTTTTGAACAAATCCTCGACCTTACGGTGATCGGCTTTCAAAAGGGCGACGGCGTCCATTTTCTTTGTTGCGGCCATGTCCAATCCTCTCGAGTTGGTCGGCCGCGATGCGCGGCCTACTACGAGGCTTAACCGCGCTTAGATGAGATTGGTTCCAAATCCAGGGACACCCGAGGAGATGTCTCCATTGAGAACCACCAACTAGATTGAGAACCACCAACTAGCTGATAGAATCTAGGGCAACAAAATTGCGCGTTTTGATCAACCGTTGTTGCTGCTAGAGGCTGTCAGGCGGCGCGCAGGGACGCAGCCTGCGCCATCTGCATCGGCGGTAGGTCAAGCGCAGATGATCGGTCTCGCACGATTGTCACCACGCCTGCGTCGTGGTGTGCGGTAAAGCCGGTGCCAGTGAGCGGGCGCGTATGCCGAGGTCCGCGGCGATATTCTTGCTCAGATACTCCGGCAGATTTCAAACCTGCGACCAAGCCGTATTAGAGAACGCGGGCGCCCATACAAGTCGCTATCCATCCTTTAGGACCGCCATACACGCCTCTACACATGATATGATATATCGTATTACGATATATTAATAAGACATCGGTTGGAACTCTAATTGGTCGCCGGCATTGGCCTCATGTGGGTATGCAACGTGCCGCGATCCCACCGGTTCTCGGCCCAAGCGGAATCGATCGCCTGCGATACTCCGAGAAGCGCGAACCAAGAGGAAGAAATGTCGTCCAATGCGCTCCCGAAAACGGAGAGGTCGCCGAACTATCGCACCTGGCTGATCGCCTTTCCCGCTGGCATCGGCCTTATTCTTTCGCTTATCGCCTATTTCACGCCGCGTGGCGCCGTCGCCCATTCTTGGGGTGCGGTTCTCGTGGTCGTTGCGACGGCGCTGCTCTGCGTTGCTTTGCTTCTGATCGCGCTGACTGAGATTCCACGTTGGTTCGTCGTTCTGCTCGAAGTGCTTATTGTCCTCGATATCATTGGCACAGGCGTCGCGGCCTATTTTCTCGAAACCTATCTCCTGCTTGCATTTATGGTGATCGCCCTCATCGGATGGATTTTCCATCTTGCATCCGTTTCTTCACGCACCTCCGGAAGCTGAAAGGAGAAACTGATGCTCAAAGCAGCTTTTCTTGGCCTCGTCGCAACGGCGGCGTTGGGGATTTCGCAAAGCCCGGCTCAGAGCCAGACTTGGTCCACGTTCAACGGCGATCTGATGGCGCAAAAATATTCCACCGCCGCGCAGATCACGCCCCAAAATGTGAAAAACCTTAAAATCGCCTGGCAAGTCCACACTGGCGATTTTTCCAAGGGCAAGGGCAAAATCCCCGAAAGCTATTTCGAAGCCACGCCAATCTTCGTCAACAACACGGTCTATATCAGCACGCCGTTTTATCGCGTCTACGCGCTTGCACCCGACACCGGCAAGACGAAGTGGCTGTTCGATCCGCACGCCACGCTCAAGCCGCTGACGCAGCCCGGCATGAAATCGCGCGGTGTCGCCTATTGGCAGTCGGCCAAGCCGGCATCGTCGCGGCCGTGCCAGAAGATCGTCTATGTTGGAACGATGACGGCCCAACTTTACGCCGTCGATGCCGATACGGGCAAAGCCTGCACGGACTTCGGCAAGAATGGGGTGCTCGATATTGATCAGTGGAACACGGCCAAGGGCACTTGGCCGCTATCCATTCTTCAGCCGCCCACCGTTTACAAGAACACGCTCATCATCGGCTGGGGCGGCAAGGATTGGGCAATAGGCCGTCACGCGCCGGCCGGCAATGTGTTCGGCGTCGACGCGCAAACCGGCGCGCTGAAATGGACCTTCAACGTGTTGCCGCCCGAAGCGGTGGCAAATTCCGGCACAGCGAATGTGTGGGCAAGCATGTCGGTCGATCCTGAGACCGGCATTGTCTATCTGCCGGTCAGTTCGCCCAGTCCGAACTATTGGGGCGGCAACCGCAAGGAGGCGCTCCCCTACGCCACCTCGATCACCGCGCTCAATTCCGATACCGGCAAGGTGATCTGGAGTCGTCAGCTCGTGCATCACGATATCTGGGATTACGATACCAATTCCGCGCCGGTTCTGGTCGACATCAACAAGAATGGCCAGAAAATTCCCGCGCTTGTCCAATCGACAAAACAAGGCTTCCTGTTCGTCCTCAACCGAAAAACCGGCGCACCGATCTATCCGATCACCGAAGTGCCGGTTCCGAAATCCGATGTGCCGGGCGAACAAAGCGCGCCGACCCAGCCTTATGTGGCGCACCCGGAGCCGACCGTGCCCGACAAGTGGACTGGCGTATCATGGATCTCAGACCTTGTAAGCGGGGGCGAATGCAGCCGAAAGCTCAAGCAGCTGCGCTATGACGGCCGCTTTACGCCGCCGAGCCTGCAAGGCAGCCTGGAATATCCTCCGACGATAGGCGGTGTGGAATGGGGCGGTGGCGCGGTCGATCCTGTTCAACAGATCTATGTCGTGAACAGCTCTTACACGGCGCAGATCTATCAGCTTCTGACGCGCAAGGACTACGAAGCGAAAACCAACGGCAAGAGCGCAGAGGAAACGAAGGATTACTACCCCCAGACGGGTACGCCTTATGGCGTGTACGTGCACAACTTTTTCAATTGGTTGGGCATGGCGTGTTGGGCACCGCCCTATGGCACGATTTCCGCCTACAATCTGAAAACAGGCGATCTGATTTGGAAGAAGCCGTTTGGCGAGGTCCAGTTCTGGGGCTTCTATTTGCCGAAAGCATGGGGATCGGTCACCATTGGCGCGCCGATCATCACCAAAAGCGGCCTCATATTCATTGGGGGATCGATGGACTCCCGCGTGCGCGCCGTCGATCTCAAGACCGGAAACGTGTTGTGGAAGGCGCAAGTGGATGCACCATCCGTGGCCATACCGGCAACCTACACCTACAAAGGCAAGCAATATGTCGTGTTCAGCGCGGGCGGCAACCCGCTGCTCACGCCGAAGATCAGCGATCAAGTGGTCGCGTTCGCTCTGCCATGAAGACATCAAGAGCGGCTTTCGTGCAATTGGCGGCCGCAATGTCCGCCGGAATATTGACAGCGCTTCTCTCTACGACTTCTGCATTTGCCAATGAGGCGGCCCTGCAACCCGGCTTGACCGGGGATTGGAACGGCGAACGCACCAATTTGACCAACGAGGGGCTTCAATTCCAGGCGAAGGGCGTTTTCGAGGGCGCCTACAATCCATCGGGAGGCGGCCGCGATTCCGCAGCAGGCGCCGGCGAACTCGATTTCGTTGCTCTTGCCGACCTTGCCAAACTCATCGGCGATGACGGCGGCTCAGTGGAAGCCAAGATCACGAAGCGCTTCGGCGCCAACCTCGTCGATGTAGCGGACCTCGATACGCTTATGCAGGTTCAGGAGATTTGGGGGCGCGGCGACATCTGGCGCCTAACGATGCTTTCCTTCAGTCAGGATATCTTCGATAAGAAGCTGAATGTGGAGTTCGGTCGGCTCAATGCTGGTGCCGATTTCGATGCGTTCTCCTGCGATTTCGAAAATCTCGGCTTCTGCGGCTCGGTGCCGGGCAATATCGTGGGCGACTATTGGTACAACTCACCGGTCAGCCAATGGGGTGGGCGCCTCAAGGCGAATGTGAGCGATACCGTTTACCTGGAAGCCGGCGCCTACCAGATCAATCCGGACAATCTCGCGCACGGCTTCTCATTCGATTTCTCCGGCGGCAAGGGCGCGCTGGTTCCATTCGAATTTGGATGGAAGCCGAAGCTGCTTTCGGGTCTTCCGGGGGAATACAAGATTGGCGGCTGGATTGCCACGATGCGCGCGCCGGACGTTTTCAACGACGTCAACCGCGATCTACTTCAGGCGACGGGGCTGCTCGCGCGACAGGATTATGGCCGCTCGGGATTCTACTTATCGCTGAAACAGCAGGTGACAGGCGACGCGCCGCCGGATGAGGCGCCGCCGGGGACCAACGGAAAGGGACTTACATTGTTCGCCAATTTCACGCGGTCCGACACGGGCACATCGACGCTCGACCGGCAATTCGCCATTGGCGCCGTGTACAAAGGCGCAATTCCGAGCCGGGCGGATGATGAGATCGCGCTCGCCTTTGGGGCCACGCATGTAAACGATCGCGTTGCACGCGGCGAGGCGCTTCATGATATGGAGGCGCTCACGTTCGAGCCCGTTCAGCACACCGAATACATCACGGAACTCGATTATCGGGCGCAGATCGGGAAAGACGCCGAGCTGACACCCAATTTGCAATACATTGCCGATCCAGGCGGTGTGGTGGCGCGGAACGATATCATGGTCCTGGGTCTGAAAGCGGCACTCATATTTTAGGAGGCCGTCGCACTCGAAATATATTCGATGGTTCCTGGCGCTGACGCGCTCGAGCATTTCCGTGAAGACACGCTGACCCGGCAACCCATTTGGAACGCTTGCTTCTTTCACGCGTTTCCGTCTGGCGGGCAAATAGTCGGCTTCATGTCAAAACGAGCGATTCTTGCGGTCACGCTTTACGCGCTCTCATGCTTCGGCCCCGTCCACGCGCAGAATGCGTCAGCGGAAAGGGGGAAATACCTTGCCGATCTGGGCGATTGCTCTGGTTGCCATACACGGCAAAACGGCCCCGCGTTTTCCGGCGGCCGCAAATTTACCGCCGCTTTTGGAACACTTTATTCCTCCAATATTACTCCCGACAAACAGACAGGTATTGGCGGCTGGACGGATACACAATTCAGCCGCGCGTTGCACGAGGGGATCCGCGCCCATGGTGGATATCTCTATCCCGCTTTCCCTTACGAATATTTCACGCATATCAACCGCGCGGATACCGACGCTCTTTTCGCGTATCTGAAGACGCTCAAACCTGTGCATGCGACACCCACAAATAATAAGCTGATTTTTCCATTCAACATTCGCGCGATGATGTGGTTCTGGAACGCGACGTTCCTCGACAAGGCGCCGTTCCATGCCGACGTCAACAAATCCGCTGTATGGAATCGAGGCGCTTATATTGTGACGGGACTTGGACATTGCGCAGCGTGCCACACGCCGAAAAACCTGCTCTTCGGCGACAAGACGGATAAAGCCTTCACGGGCGCGACGGTCGCCGGCTGGTTTTCCGCCAATCTGACCGGCAACAAGCGCGACGGCCTCGGGCGATGGACCACGGCTGATATCGAAATCTATCTGAAAACAGGGCACAACCGATATGCGGCCGCGGCGGGCTCTATGCAGGAGGTCGTTTCGCTTTCCACAAGCCGCATGACGGATGACGATCGCGCGGCCATCGCGGCCTTCTTAAAAAGCCTTCCCGCCGCGGCGGAAAAGCCTCCGCCGGCCCCCGATGCCGATCGCATGCAGGCTGGAGAGGCGGTGTTCGTACAGAGTTGTTCGGCCTGTCACCTTCGCTCCGACCCAACTTCGCCCCGCGACTATCCGCAACTTGGCGGAGATACGCTTGTCATGGGGCGCGATCCCACGACTGTGCTGCGAATTGTGCTGGCGGGAGCACAATCGGCGGTCACGCCGAATTCACCGACCGGCTATTCCATGCCTTCGTTTGGGGCGCTGACCAATCAGGAGATCGCGGATGTGACAACCTATATCCGTAACGCCTGGGGTAACCGGGCCCCACCGGTTTCGCCCAAATCGGTAGAGAGCCTGCGCAAGACCATTTCTTCCGAAGCGAATTAGCCGCCGGGTCTCGCTCCATCCTTCGGCATGGGCTCGGTGAACTGCCACGGTGTCGCCGTCTGCATGTTCTCGGCAGGCACTTGCTCGATAGATGGCATTTGGGGGATGACGGAGGTGGTGCTTCCAAATTCGGGGCCCGGCTCCTTGCTGATGCTTTGAATATAGGCAACCAATTCCCATACCGTGCGATCCGGCAGCATGGCACCGAACGCCGGCATACCCGCGGAACGACCTTGCACGATGTCGAGATAAATGTTCGCGGGCGATGACCGATAGATCCAGAGATCGTTGCTGAGGGAAGGCCCCATTGCACCGCCGCCGTTTGGCCCGTGACAGCCCGAGCAATTGAACGACGCGAAATCTTTCATGCCACGCTGAACGGCATCGGGATCGTTGGCCAGCGGATTTTTCATATCCGCATTGAGACCGGTTGGCATCCCACCGGGATAGATTCCACTCACCGGCACGCGCAACAGAGCTTGCGCAGGTACAACGCCACCATATCGCGCTGCGCTCGTTGATGAATCGGGGGTTGAGCCCGGCATGACGATCAGCGCGAGTGCTATTGCGACGGCCCCGACAATGGCCACGGCAATCCCGACAAGGGTCCAGCGGAAGCTATCCATTAGAGGCCTCTCTTATCTTGACCAGAGGAACACCGTAAGCATCGAGGATGTTCCTGATCGCGAGCCGCTCCTTGGCGATCACGCTATCGAGATGTTCGCGCAACGCATTATCGCCTTTGCGCACGCCCATGGCGATCGCAAAGCGGAAGACGAGCGGCTTGAAACCCGCAGTATCCGTCATCGGCATCACGCTCAGCGCCACCGGCGAATGCTTCGCGAAATAGCCGCCCAACGGTCCCCATACGGCGGCAATATCGATGCTTTTATTTTCGACCGCCTCGATCAACCGAGCCGGTGGATTTGGCCTCGAATAATCGCCCTGGATCAGAAATCCCCGGACATTGTCGACGATGCCCTGTTTGCCGAGCGCGAGTTCGGGCGGCGCATCGTCGCCACCGATCAAATGCACCCCAATCTTCAGCGTGCGAAGACGCGGATCTGTGAGTGAGGTGAGCCGCAACCCGTCACTCTTGCGGGAGACGAACACATAGGAGGAGGCGTAGTAGGGCCGCGTCTCCTCCACCCCCTCCATGCCCACAGGCACGCCCATCGTGACGTCGCATCTGTGCGCATGAAGCGTGCGCTTGAGGAACGTCTCGTGCTGGGCCGCGAAGGTGTATTTGAGCGTATCGCCAAGATCGCGAGCGACAAGTGCCGCAATCTTGTTTTCGAAGCCCTGCCCTGCCCGATTCGAGAACGGAAGATTGTTCGGGTCGGAACAAACGCGCAATTCGCCCGCGCCTGCGGCCGCCGGTAACAGCGCCAACAACAAGAGCGGAACCAAAGCCTCAATTCGCATGGGCGTTTTCCTGCTGATGCGGAAGGGCGAAGACCAAGAGCGTGCTGCCGCCACTGGTATAAGCGGGCAAATCCCCAACCGCGCCCGCAAAGCCGCCCGCGGCATTGCGCACACGCGGATCGATTTCCGCATTGGCAATGGCGCCGGGCCAACCGCCGACGCCATCCAGAATCGCGATGTACTGATTGCCATCCTTTCCCTGATAGGTGATCGGTTGACCGACAAACCCGCTGGGCGCGTGAAACCGATACAGCAGCTTGCCATTGCGGGCATCGACGATCTTGAACCAGCGATCCAGCGTGCCGTAGGCCGCGATATTTCCCGCAGTGACCATGGTGCCGGTCCACACCGGAAACTTCTCGTGGATCGCCCACACCTTCTGCCGCTTGATTGGATCCCAGGCCGCAAACTCGCCGCGATAGCCGCCCGGGCCGGCATAAATGTCCTCTGTCGCGCCGACATAGGGTGTGCCCGCGATATAGCCCACCTCGCTGGTCTGGAAATTCATGCACAGATGCTGATGCGGGATGTACAAAAGATGTGTCACCGGCGAATAGGCGGTCGGCTGCCAATCCTTCACGCCCGGAGAGGCGGGACAAATGCCGGTGACGTTCTTGCCGAGAATCGGCTTCATCGCATCGTTCATCACCGGCCGCCCGGTTTTCAGATCGAAGCTCTTCATCGAGGTCTGGTTGTCGTATTTGTCGGCGGAGTAGATTTGGCCCGTTTTCCGGTCGATCACGAACATGAAACCATCGCGGCCGGGATGGACGATGACTGGTTTCATCTGCCCGTTTATAGGCAAATCGATCAGGATGTTTTCGTTGATCTCGTCATAATCATAGAGATCATGCGGATTGAGCACATCGCCCCACACGGCTTCGCCCGTATCGGCGTCGCGCGCGAAGATCGTGGTGGTCCACAGATTGTCGCCAGGCCGCTCGTTGGAATTCCAGGGGCCTGGGTTGCCGGTGCCATAGATGATCAGATTGGTTTTCGGATCGTATGAAATCCACCCCCATACCGGCCCACCGCCGATCTGCCAGCGGCCCGGTGGCCAGGTCTTCATGCCCAGATCCTTGCCTTGTGCATCTTTGTAGTAAGGATGGAATTTTGGGCCAATCAGAACATCCTTGTCCGGGCCAACCGAATAAGCACGCCAGACAATCTTGCCGCTGTTCTCGTCCAGCGCCGTCAACCACCCACGCACACCCATCTCACCCCCGGAATTGCCGACGAGGATTTTTCCCTTCACGGCCAGCGGCGCCATGGTCAATGTCTGACCGCGTGAGATATCACCCAGCTTCGCGACCCAAATTTCCTTGCCGGTCTTGGCATCGAGCCCGACGGTGTGGTTATCCAGCGTGTTGAAGAAAATCTTGCCGTTGTCATAGACCTCACCCCGATTAACAACATCGCAGCAAGCAATGCCCTGCGACGAAGGATCGACGCGTGGGGAATATTTCCATTTCAGTTCGCCGGTAACGGCGTCCAGCGCGAATGCCTCGTTTGGATACGCGCCGACGACATACATCGTATCCCCCACCACGATGGGGGCTGCCTCCTGCCCGTGATTGGAACCGACGGAGAAAGACCAGGCCACGCCGAGATGCCCGGCATTGGCGGCATTGATCTGGTCGAGTCCGCTAAAGCGGGTACTGGCGTAGTTCTTCGCGGGCATGACCCATTGCTTGTCGTCACGCGACATGGCGTCCAGATCGTCGGCCAATGCGTGGGTCAGCCACAGCGCACCGATCGCTGCGGCGATAACTGCCCGTGGCTTGATGAAGGATAGCTTCATGTCATCACCTGTGAAAACGGCTTGTGTGGGCTCGCACCGGAAATCCATCGCGCAAAGAGCCAGGTCGCGATGCCGAAGAAGACAAGATTGGCCGGGACCCACATCAGCAGGCCGGCGATCTGCTGGTCCTGAAGCGGCGTCAGGCCCCATCTCAGGGCATTCTCATCCGGCATGGTGCAGATCGCGCGCGGCGAAAACACCATGATGACGCCCGGAAGGTCGGTAGCGACCGCGGCGGTCATCACGAACAATGCGCGGGCGCCATAGCTGAACCGCTCATGGCCCTGGTCTGAAAGCGCCACACTCCAGAACAGCATGGCTGCTGCGAGTATCGTCCCATACTCCAACAACCGCGATGCCGCGCTTCCGGCCGCCCATTGAAACGCCGCCGGCCAGTGCCAGAAGAGAAAAACCCCAACGAAGCCAATCCACGCCGAAGCCGGTTTCGTGGCCTCGCGAACAGGTGTGAGACGCGAAAGACCGTCAAATGCCCGGCTGACAATCAACAGTGGAGCGGCAACCGCAATCAGCAACAGATGCTGGGCCATATGCAACGCGAACAATTGCTGCGCTGCACTGCCAAGCGGAGGCAAAATCACAACCGCGACGGTCATCAGACCGCCCGCGAATGCGAGCTTTTGCATCAGCGAACGCATAGCGGCACCGTAACTGACGCGATTGTGGTGAACATAATGGCGAGGAAGAAACAGAGGCTCGACATGATTCCCCACAGCGCCATGAAGCGCGCGCGGCCATCGCCGATTTCGAGCGCGTCCGTCTTGTCGCCCTCCGTTTCATGGCGAACCTCGCGCCATGCCAGGAAGGAGACGGTTCCCGCCGCGAGAGCCGCGACGATGGCGACAGCATCGAACAGGACGAGAGCGGTGCGAAGCGCACTGGCGGAGGCAATGGTTGTGGGGTGATCGCTGCCATAGCAGGCGATTGCGGAGACGCCATATCCAAGCATCATCTGGCCCAGCCAGAAGAGCGGTGCTGCCGACGCGCCGAAGACGAGTGCTGTAAAGCTGACACGGCCCCGATGGGGGGCGGGATGGGCGCCGCTCATGATTTCACCCCTAGCAGAGGCGTGATGTAAAAGGTGAAGAACACCACCAGCCACACGGCATCCACGAAATGCCAGTAGAGAGCGCCGATATGAATATGGGCGTAGCGCACGCGATTGAAATATCCCATCAAGGACCAAGCAAAGAGCGCCCACAACATGACAACACCCACCACCACATGCGCCATGTGAAAGCCCGTGACGGTGAAATAGAGCGAACTGTAGGGCGACGAGGCGAGCCCGAACGCCTTCGCAGACCATTCGAAATACTGAACGACGAGGAAGACCATACCGAGGACTGCCCCTACACCCATGCCAAGCGCAAGGCGTCTGCTATCGTCGCGTTCGATGTTGAATTGCGCCCAGCCCACCGCAACGCTCGACAAAAGCAGGATGAATGTGTTGGGCAATGCGAGCGCGAGCGACGGACTGCCGCCTTCGGGAAACGTGCCCGGCAAATGCGGTTGTACCGCCAGATAGAAGTAGCTGAACAGCAGATAGGCAAACAGCGAGGCTTCTGTGAAGATGACAAAGATCATCGCCCACCAACCCGATGCGCGCGTGTCAATTGCGCCGACTGGCAACTTGTTCTGAAGGACCGTCGGCTCAGCCATTGGCGGGCTCCGCGGTTTCGCCGAGGCTGCGCTCCGGCCATAGCCAGCCGATGATGTCTACCCCCGTCGCCAAACCGCCGAGGACCGCCAGCCACCAGATGTGCAGCACCAAACCGATGAAAATTGCGGTCAGCGCAATGGCCAGAATGACGGGGGCAAAGGAATCCTTGGGCATCTTGAGGATGATGTCGGGCTGGGCGTCGAGCGGCGTGGTGCCGACAGTCTCGCGGCCTTGATCCAGTACCAGGCCGGCATTCACATAGCTGTGCTCGTGCGAATCCGGTTCGCCCAGCCGGCCCTCCCACAAGGGATGACGGCTCGCAACCGTGGGGATAACGACGAAATTATACGGCGGTGGCGGCGAGGTGGTTGCCCATTCGAGCGTCGGCGCATCCCACGGATTGTTTCCAGCAGTCCGGCCACGGCGGTAACTCAGCGCGACATTGACGATGAACAGCAGCACACCAATCGCGAAGGCGAACGAGCCCAGCGTGGTAATGAAATTGAGCCAATCCCAACCCATGCCGTCTGCGTAGGTGTAAACGCGGCGCGGCATGCCGAGCAGGCCGGAAATGTGCATCGGGAAGAAGCCGAGATTGAAGCCGATAAACATGGTCCAGAAATTCCAGCGGCCGAGCCGTTCGCCCATCATCTTTCCGGTGAATTTCGGGAACCAGAAATAGACCGCGCCAACAACGGGAAATACGTTGATGCCGATCAGCACATAGTGAATGTGAGCAACGATGAAATAGGTATCGGTGAGTTGCCAATCCACCGGCACAGAGCCCGTCATGTAGCCCGAGACCCCTCCTATCGTGAACAGAATGATGAAGCTGGCGAAGAAGAGGAACGGCGTGTTGAAAACCGGCCTGCCCGTCCAGATCGTGGCGATCCATGCGAACACGCCCACGGCACTGGGTACGGCGATGATGATGGAAGCGGCGCTGAAGAAGGCGAGCGACACGTCCGGAAGACCGGTGGCGAACATGTGGTGGACCCACACACCGAAACCCAGAACCATCGTCGCGACGGTGGCAAGCGCCACGACCGTGTAACCCACCAACGGACGGCGACAGAACACGGGCAGACCATCCGATACCATGCCCATCGCCGGCAGGACGATGGCATAGACCCACGGATGTCCGAACATCCAGAACAAATGCTGCCACAGCAGCGCCGAACCGCCAGCAGGTACGTCGAAGAAATGCGTACCCATATTGCGATCCAGCCAAAGCAGGAAGAAGGCAAGACTCACGGCCGGAATGGCAAAGATATTTGCGGCAGAGGCCGTCAGCGTGCCCCACACGAGGATCGGAACACGGTTGATCGACATTCCGGGAGCGCGCAGCCGCAGGAAGGTAACGACGAAATTGATCGATCCGACAGTGGTTGAGATACCGAGGAGGATCATGCCCAGCGAATAGAAGTCGATGTTGGGGCCGCCATTGTAGGCGCGTGCGGCATAGGGGACATAGTTGAACCAGCCGTCATTGGGGCCAAAGCCGAAAGCAAAAGCGGCGTAGAGAAAAATCCCCGCGCAGAGATAGACCCAATAGGAAAGCGCGTTGAGCCGCGGCAACGCCATATCGCGCGCGCCCAGCAACAACGGCCAGAGATAGTTGCTGAACCCCGACAGAACCGGCCCCGCATAGAGGAAGATCATCGTCATCCCGTGCGTGGTGAAGAGCTGGTCGTATTGCTCGGGTGTGAGCAGATGCAGGTTGGGGCCCGCAAGTTGAAGCCGAAAGACCAGCGCTTCCACGCCCCCTGCGATGAGGAAGGCGAATGCCGTTATGATGTAGCGAATGCCGATTTTCTTATGGTCGACGGTGGAGAGCCAACCCAGGATGCCGGGCTTTGTTTCCCAGATGCGACCAAGCTTCTCGGCAAGGGCCGCATGTGCACCTTCGCCTGCAACTGTGGGAGCGCGTTCGTAATCGGCTATGGTCATTTGCGCTCCCTAGTTCAACGTCTTGAGATAGGCTTGGATATCGGCCAGCTCGTTCGCCGAGAGTTCGGGCTTCTGCATCAACGCGCCGGGCTTGACGGCCTGAGGATCCGAAATCCAGCGTGCGAGATTGACCGGATCGTTGGGCAGCGCTCCTGCAATTGTTTTGTGAGTGTTCCAATGACTTAGATCGGGGCCAAGAACGCCGGCCGCCGCCGTCCCGCGGATGGCGTGGCACGAACCGCAATGCGCATTGAAATTCAGAACGCCGGCTGCGATTTGCCCGTTCGACGGGACGCCGGGCAACTGAAGCTGGCGCGCATACCAAGCGCGGAAATCGGCGGGGGTTTGCGCGATAAGGAGCAGCCCCATGTGAGCGTGCTCCACGCCGCAATATTCCGTGCACTGGCCGCGATAAACGCCAGGGTTATGCGCCTCAAGCCAGGTCTCGTTGGTCTGACCGGGGATGAGATCGGTTTTGCCGGAAAGCGCCGGCACCCAGAAGGAATGGATTACGTCGCCGCCAATCAGCCGGAACTTTACAGGCACCCCAGTGGGAATGTGAATTTCGTTGGCGGTTGCAAAAACGCGGGATGGGTCGTCGCTCAGATAGCGCACCTGCCACCACCATTGACGGCCAGTGATTTCGATGGTCAGGGCGGGCTTCGATGAAGGGCGCGCGATCTGGGCCAGCACCGCCATTGTCCATACGACGGAAAGCAAAAGCACGACGCTGGAGACCCCGACGCCGATCCATATCCATTTGAGCCCGCCCGATGGCCGCTCAAGCGGGAGCCTTGCTCCGGGCGATTGCGCCGCGGCACCCGGCCGATGCCAAATCGCGCCTGCCAGCAGCAGAGAGATGATGGCAATCACCGCCAGGGAGACGATCAAAACACCCCAGGTCAGCCCGACAACTGCATCGGCCTTGCCTCCTCGGCTGACAAGATAGTTCAGCGGCGCGCTGGCTTGCGCAGGTGAGACGGAAAAGACAGCGAAGGCTACAAGCGTGACACAAATTGTGTCCAACAAATGAACAGACGTTGTCCGCTGGTCCAAAGCGCTCGCGATCACAAAGCTGACCACCCCCGGCTGCCCTCTTCGAACGCAGAACTGAGCGGTTTGATCCTTGGGGCATGAAGATTCACAGTATTGCGGTGGCTACATTCGCGACAACGCCGCACCGATGAGGCGCGCGCTGCGATTGCCCGTTGCGTAGATCCACAACCAGTTCATCGCGACAGCGAGGCGATTGCGAAGGCCGATCAGGAAGTAAATGTGAGCGATGCCCCAAACCCACCATGCCAGCCAGCCTCGCAACCGTATCCAGCCAAAATCGATGACTGCTGCGCGCTTGCCGATTGTCGCAAGGCTACCGGAATGTTTGTATCGAAAAGGTTGGGAACGCGCATCGCCACGCAATCGGGCTTTTATGATGCGCGCGACGTGACGGCCCTGCTGTTTGGCCGCGGGCGCTATGCCGGGTACGGATTGGCCGCGCCAAGCGTCGATCGTCGCGGTGTCGCCTATCACAAATATTTCGGGATGGCCCGGAACGCTGAGATCGGATTCGACCTTGACGCGATGCGCGTGATCGGCCGGTGCGTCCAGCCAATTGGCGGCAGGAGATGCTCTGACGCCCGCGGCCCAGATGATTGTCGCCGCCTCCAGCCTGTGGCTATCGAATTCCACGCCTCTCGCATCGCAAGCGCGAACAGGGTGACCCAGTTTGACTTCGACACCAAGTTTCTCGAGGGCCTGCTGGGTGTATACGGAAAGACCTTCGGCAAAGCTGGGCAGGAGGCGCGGCCCTGCTTCTATCAAAACCACGCGCGATGTGCGCGTATCGAAGTTGCGGAAATCGCTTCGCAGATTGTGATGGGCCAGTTCGGCGATCGTGCCCGCCAATTCCACGCCCGTTGGGCCACCGCCGACAATCACGAAGGTGAGCAGGGCAGCGCGCCGAACCGCGTCGTGCTCACGTTCGGCCTGCTCGAACGCAAGCAGGATACGCCCGCGAATGATCGTGGCGTCCTCCAGCGTCTTGAGAGAGGGTGCGCAGCTGGCCCACTCGTCATGGCCGAAATAGGCATGCGTGGCACCCGTCGCCAGAACCAGCGTGTCAAACGCGACTTCATCGCCGCCTTGAAGCACTATCTTTCCGGCAGATTTGTCTACGCCTGCCACAATGGCAAGCAGCGTCGTGACATCTTTCCGCCGACGCATGAGATGGCGGATTGGCCATGCGATCTCGGAAGGCGCCAGAGAGGCCGTGGCGACTTGATACAGCAGTGGCTGAAAAAGGTGATGGTTCCGGCGGTCAATGATGGTGACACGCACGTCCGCGCCTGCAAGCGCGTGGGCAGCCTCAAGCCCGCCAAAGCCTGCCCCCACGATGACGACATGATGAAGAATGCGTTCCAACGGGTCTTCATCTCCTGTAGAGCTACGAATAAGTCTCCAGTAAAACACCGCGCGGCACGATCAGAAAACGATGTCCGTCAGGATCGCAAAGCCGCCGGCAAGCGACGCGCCCTTCTGCCGTGCGCTCCGTCTCCATTATAACGCGCGTAGCGGCAACGTCATTGCTCCGAGGAACGCCATGCGGATGACGAGCGCCGGAACCATAACAGAGCAATTCGATGTGGGGCGTGGGCTGATGCGGCACAAGCGCGGTAACCTCCAGGCGCGGTCCGCAAATTCCATCCAGCTTCTCTTGTTCGATCCCGCTGTTAAGCGAGCGCGACATGACCGAAAGCCCCAGCGCTTCATAAAAAGCAAGACTGCGAGGGGTATCGCGGACAACGATAGCCGAATGATCGATGCCTGCAAACAACCCGCGATCCGCTTTCCAGGCGAGCGGAATGCCATCCGGCGGGAAGGCAATAAGTTCAAGCGGATGGCCATCGGGATCGCGAAATTTGAAAGCAGTTACACCGCCGGAGGATTCAGGCAAGCGCTGTGGGCCGCCGTTCGAAATGGGGCTCCATCCTTCGACACAGAGAAGCTTTTGATAGGCTTGCCGCATATCGGTGACCACGATCGCAAAGTGCTGGAATATGAGATCGGACGAGACCGCTCCTGCCGGATAGATTCGGCCGGGGGAATCGAATTGCAGAAGGTCGATGCGTTGGCTCCCGAGGCTCAACGCGATGCTTTCGGCGCCTCCTTCGACATCCATGAGATTTTCGAACGCCGGGCCACACAAATGCCGGCTCGTCAGCCTGCGGCAGTCGAAGGCGGCTTCATAAAAGGTAGCAAGCTGCAGTGCATTGCCGGTGGTAAGACCGAAACGCACGAGCCTCGAAATCGCGGGCCCGGCATTCATGGCCACCCCGCTCCGCGGCGATTGAGAAATATCGCATAGAGCGTGTGCGATCCGCCAATAAAGAGCCGGTTTCGGAGCGGCCCGCCGAATGTCAGGTTGGAGACGCGGTGCGGCACAAGCACCTTACCCATCAACTTGCCATCGGGCGCGATGCAATGCACACCATCGGCGGCGCTCGACCACAGATTGCCGTCTTCGTCGACGCAAAGCCCGTCCGCGTAGCCGGGATCGATTTTGTGGAAGACCTCGCCGCCGTGCAAACGGCCTTCCGGGGTGACATCGAAAGCGCGGATATATTGCCTGGGCGCGTCGCTCGTCTGGTCGCCGGTCTCCGAAACATAGAGGCGGGTTTCATCGGGCGAGAACGCCAGCCCGTTGGGCCCTTCGAAATCGCCCGACGCTAACGCGATACGGCCGGTCGCCGGATCGAAGCAATAGAGCGCGGGCGGTTGCTCTGATGTTTGGCGGCCACCTTCGTAATCTGTCTGGATGCCGTAGAGCGGATCGGTGAACCAGATCGTGCCATCGGATTTCACGGCCACATCGTTTGGCGCATTGAGACGGCGACCGTCGTGGCGATCCACCAGGCGCGCGACCTGGCCATCCGGTTCGGTGCGAAACAGGCAGCGCTCGCGATGCGAACAGGAGATCAACCGCCCCTGCCTGTCGCGGGCCTGTCCGTTGGCATAGAAGGAGGGGGCGCGATAGGTCGAAACGCCAGCGTCTTCGATCCAGCGCATGGTGCGGTTGCGCGGCAGATCCTGGAACAGCAGACAACCCGCATCCCCCATCCACACAAGTCCTTCGATCCAGCGAAAACCGGCGGCGAGTTCTTCGAGAGGCGCGTTGGCCAGAACGTAATGTGCGAAGCGCGGGTCGTGAATTTCAAAACCGTCCATTACCGTCACCGGAATGCGCAAGGCGATGATGGGGCGGGCGCGTTGTCGAACTGGACAATCATCAAAACGGCGGGAACATCTCCCATTGTGCCCGAGAGGTGGCCGCGCTTTCCATCCGTCTGGCGGCAATTCTGATCGCCGCCAAAGGATATCTCGCCGCTTCCCATTTCGACGCGCGTGCCGTCCATCGCTTCCACGAACCAGTGTCCCGATAGGGGGATGATCCATTGCGGCTTCGGGTTTTCATGCCACTCGCCGATCCACCCCACCGGCAGCACCGTGACCATCACCGTCATGGCGTCGCTTGTTTTCTCGCCTTGCCATTGAGGGGCCGCCGGTGGCTGTATCGATTTAAGGTCGAAGTTGGTCATCGCGCATTGCGTCTGGTGGCTGACGCCGTCGGTATCAGTCCACAAATGCCAATAGCGCAGCGTCGGCTTGTCTTGCATCAGTTGCGTTCTCCGTGATGGGCAACCGCGTAAGGATGCGAAGACGCGAAGGGATGGGCAAGGAACTGATCGAGGCTCGCCGAATTGGTTCCGACCGCCAGCAACAGGAAGCCGCCGGCCAGGGCGAGGTTCTTCAGGAAATCCCAAAACACGTCCCGCCCCAGGCCTTGCCCGCGCAGCCGGAAATCCTTCCCTTTCCAGAACTGCTTCCATAACAGCGCCGTAACAATACAGTAGGTCGCAAGAACAAATGCAGCGAGGCGATCGCCAACCCCGGTCAAAATGGCGAGCGACATCACGATCTCGATGCCCAGCCCACCAACCACAAGCAGGCTCGCCGGGGCGCGCGCCGAGACGGCTTGTTCGGCCTGATCGATGGCCTGGCGAAAATTCAGAATTTTATCGAGGGCGCTGAAGGGCAGGAACAACAAAACCAGAAGCAAGCGCACCGTGAAAATGACCACGATGCTCAACACGTTTAGTCTCCTGGGTTGGCTTGCGGCTTCACAGGAGATAACGCGCGCGACACCATCACGTTGCCATCGGCGCGTGGAACAATCGGCGCACTCGGGCGTTGTATTTTTGCTCCGCGGGCTCGTAACCCAAACTTCCCAGTCAGGACCGCATCGTGACGGGTCTCTTCACCACGTCTCCATTGCAATCGACCGCTCCGCCGTTGCCCGCCCAGAAATTACTTTCAGGTCAGAAAGCGCTGGTGACGGGTGCAAATTCCGGTATCGGACGCGGAACGGCCATTGCCTTGGGGCAGGCGGGTGCCGATGTGATCGTCAACTATGTGGAAGGTGATGACGCCGCGGGCGAGGTTGTGGCGGAAATCCGGCGGTCGGGGGTCGAGGCCTTTGCATATAAGGCCGACATATCGTCCGAAGATCAGGTCGCCGCTATGTTCGAGCACACCGTCAAGCAATTCGGCACGATCGATATCCTGATCAACAATGCAGGTTTGCAACGCGACGCCGCATTCCGGGACATGACGCTCGCGCAATGGAACAAGGTTCTTGCCGTCAATCTCACCGGCCAGTTTCTATGCGCGCGGGAGGCGATCCGCGAATTCCTGCGGCGCGGCGTGGTGCCATCGGTGTCCTGCGCTGCCGGAAAAATCATCTGCATGAGTTCCGTCCATCAGCAAATTCCATGGGGTGGGCATGCCAATTATGCGACCTCAAAGGGCGGCATCAAGATGATGATGGAAAGCCTGGCCCAGGAGGTTGCCCCGCATCATATCCGCGTCAACGCCATCGCGCCTGGCGCGATCCGCACGCCCATCAATACCTCTGCCTGGCAATCGGAAGCCGCCTATGCCCAGTTGATGACCCTCGTTCCATATGGGCGGATCGGCGAGCCGGAAGACATTGCCCGTGCAGCCGTGTGGCTCGCCTCGGACCAATCCGATTATGTGGTGGGCACGACCTTGTTCGTCGATGGCGGGATGACGCTCTTTCCGGGCTTCGCGACCGGGGGCTGACGGGTGCGGGCAAATGAACATTATGACGTGATCGTCATCGGCAGTGGGCCGGGTGGCGCATCCGTTGCGCAAAGACTTGCGCCGAGCGGCAAACGCATCCTGCTGTTGGAGCGCGGCGACTATCTTCCCCGCTCCCGCGCCAATTGGGATTCCCAGACGGTGTTCGTCGATGGCGCCTATCAGGCCAAGGAAACCTGGTATGGCAAAGATGGCAACAGTTTCCAACCCGGCTTACACTACTATGTGGGCGGAAATTCCAAGGTCTACGGTGCCGCCCTCTTTCGAATGCGCGAACGCGACTTTGACGAAATTCGCCATCAGGACGGCCTCTCGCCCGCATGGCCATTGAAATACGATGTGTTCGAGCCGTATTACACCGACGCCGAACACCTGTTCCTTGTGCATGGGCTGCGGGGCGAAGATCCGACTGAGCCGCCGTCAAGCGGACCATATCCCTTCCCTCCCGTCTCGCATGAACCGCGGATTCAGGCGCTGAACGACAGTTTGGCAAAAGAGGGCCTGCATCCCTTTCACCTGCCTTTGGGCATTTTGCTGGACGAGAAGAACGGCAAAGCGACACCCACGAGCATCTGCATCCGCTGCGATACGTTTGACGGCTTTCCGTGCCTGCTGAACGGCAAGGCGGATGCGCAAATCATCTGCGTCGATCCCGCACTGAAGGCACACGACAATCTTACCCTTCTCACCGGCGCTTACGCGGCGAGGCTGGAAACGAATGCTTCCGGCAGAACGGTTTCGGGTGTTGTTGTGACCCGGAACGACAAAACAGAGCGATACACGGCCGATATTTTTGTCGTGGCTTGCGGCGCGCTGTCGTCTGCGCTTCTGCTCTTGCGTTCGGCGAACGACAAACATCCCGATGGCCTGGCCAACGGTTCCGGCCAGGTGGGGCGCAATTACATGCGCCACAACCAGTCGATTCTGATGGCCCTTATGCGCGAACCCAACGATACCGTCTTCCAGAAGACGCTTGCGATCAGCGATTACTATTTCGGGGCCGACGACTGGGACTATCCGCTTGGCCTCATTCAGATGTGCGCGACATCGCACGGCGCGCAAATCCGCGGCGAGGCGTTGCCGGAATGGCTGGACTGGATACCCCGGATGCCGTTCGAGGAGATGGCGCGGCATTCGATGGATTTCTGGCTCTCCAGCGAAGACCTTCCGCGCCCGGAAAACCGCATTCTCTACAACGGAGATCGCGTGGTGCTGGATGTCACGCAAAACAATATGGAGGCTCATCGCCGCCTGAAAGCGAAGCTGGAAGAAATCCTCGCCGAAGCGGGCGCCCATCCGCTGCTTTTGGAGCGCAGCCTTTATCTGGGCAAGAACATTCCGATTGGAGGCACCGCACATCAGGCGGGGACAGCCCGCTTCGGCCGCGACCCAGCAACCTCGGTTCTCGATCTCGACTGCAAGTGTCACGAACTCGACAATCTTTATATTGCCGATGCGAGCTTTTTTCCGTCGATTGGCTCTGTAAACCCTACATTGACCATCGTCGCCAATGCGCTGCGTGTGGCCGACAAAATCGCTGGCCGATTGGGAGCGAATGGCGCCATTCCCGACAAAGCTTCCAGACTTACCCAATTGTAATCGAAACGGGGGAACTTAGGGTTCCATTATCTGTTCTCTTGATGGCAGGGTGGACAGCATTTCGCGGAAGGGGCACCCGCGTGTTCACATTAAATATCGGCGATTATGACTGTGACTTTCAGTTGCGACTTCGCTCAACCGGCAACACCGTTGCCGCACTTCTGGGAACACACGGTCGGCAGCGGCCATGCAACGCTCGCACTGCGCGCCGACTGGCAGGCGCAATTGAAGCGCGCGCATGACGAACTCGGCATGAAGCATGTGCGATTTCACGGCATCTTGTCGGACGATATGGGAACACTGATCTGCCAGAGCGACGAGCTTTTGTATTCGTTCTTCAACACCGACCAGATTTTCGACTTCTTGCTGTCCATCGGAATGAAGCCCTTTGTGGAATTGAGCTTCATGCCCTCGACACTATCCTCCGGCGGACAGACAGTGTTTCACTATCGGGCCAATGTGACCCCGCCCAGGGATCATGCGCAATGGGCCGTGCTGATCCGCAAGCTTGTGAAGCATTGGGTCGATCGCTATGGCATCGAAGAAGTCCGGCAATGGTTCTTCGAAGTCTGGAACGAGCCGAATTTGACAGCTTTCGGCAGCGGCAAACAGAGCGACTATTTCGAGCTCTACCGCTACACGGTGGACGCGATCAAATCCATCGATGCCGCACTGAAGGTCGGCGGCCCGGCCACTGCGGCAAACGCATGGATCGACGATTTCATCGGCTTTTGCACCGCCAACGATCTGCCGGCCGATTTCATCAGCACCCACCACTATCCCACCGATGCGTTCGGCCAGCCGGGCGACGACACCGAAATGCAGTTGTCGGAAAGCACGCGCAGCATCCTGCGTGCCGAGGCGCGCGATGTCCGGGCGAAGGCCGGTGACCGGCCAGTCTATTACACGGAATGGTGCACCTCTTCCAATCCGCGCGACCCCATGCACGACGATCCTTATGCCGCGGCCTTCATCGTCAAAACTGTCCTTGAAGCGAACGGCCTGGTGCAGGGCTACAGCTATTGGACCTTTTCCGACATCTTCGAGGAAAATTATTTTCCTTCGCTTCCGTTTCACGGCGGATTCGGTTTGCAGAGTATTTATGGCATTGCCAAACCCGCCTATCGCGCCTTTCAATTGCTCCATGAATTGGGGACGGAATTGCTGCCCACGGCAGGACAACATGAAACCGTCGATATGTGGGCCGTTCGCGGTGAAAAGGATGTAACGCTGATGCTGACGAATTTCGCATTGCCCCGCCACCCTATCGCTACGGAGACAGTCGCTCTTTCCTTAAAGATCTCGCAGCCGGAATCGGGGGTCTCGATCCGGCGGATCGACCTGGAACACGCCAATGCCAAGCGGCGTTGGGAGCAAATGGGCAAACCCGATTGGCTCACACCAGCGATGGTCGCCGCCCTAAACAATGCTTCACAGATGAGCAGAGAGCCGGTGCCCTTCACCTATGAAGGCGGCATGCTCAATCTCGAAGTAGCAATGCCGCCCCAATCCGTGGTCGCCATACAGTTCGCCTGTTCCCGCTAGAGCCTGCCGTGGATGCACTTTCATCATTGCCGGACGAAGCTTTGATAGACGAATTGCAACGCGCGGCATTCAGCTATCTTGTGGAATACACCGATGCCGATACGGGCCTTGTCGCCGATACATCGCGTGATGGGTCGCCCTGCAGCATCGCGGTGGTCGGGTTTGCCCTCTCCTGCTATCCGGTGGCGGTGGAGAACGGCTGGATGGCACGCAAAGACGCCGCCGCGCGTGTTCTGAAAGTATTGCAATTCTTCTTCCGAAGCACACAAAGCGACCAGCCGGATGCGACGGGATATAAAGGCTTCTATTATCATTTTCTCGACATGAAAGCCGGCCGCCGGGTCTGGCAATGCGAGTTGTCGCTGATCGACACCGCGCTGCTTGTCGCCGGAATGCTTACCGCTCAGTGCTATTTCGACCGCAATGACGAACGCGAAATCCACGAACTGGTTGAAACGCTTTACAGGCGCATCGACTGGCGTTGGGCACAGAACGGCGAGGAAACCTTATCGCAAGGTTGGAAGCCGGAATGCGGGTTCCTTCACTACGGATGGGAAGGCTATAACGAGGCAACGATCCTTTACATCCTCGGTGCAGGCTCACCGACACATCCGCTTTCGCCTGCGAGCTATTCTGGCTGGAGCGTGACCTATCAATGGGAGAACATGCTGGCGCGCGATGTTCTTTATTCGGGGCCGTTGTTTACCCACCTGTTCTCGCATGCCTGGATCGACTTTCGCGGTATTCGGGATACGTTCATGCAAATTCGGGGAAGCGATTATTTCGAGAACACCCAAAACACCATCGCCGTGCATCGCGAATATTGCGCTCACAATCCGGGCGGATATGCGGGATATGGCCGCGATTTCTGGGGTATCACGGCAGGCGACGGCCCCGGCGACAGCGAGATGCGCGAAAACGGAAGAGACCGCCGCTTCTTCGGCTATATGTCGCGTGGTGTGCCGATTGGGCCGGACGACGGGACAATCGCGCCCTGGGCAATGCTGGCCTCCCTTCCGTTCGACGCGAAAGCCGCACTCGCAGGAACGCGCCATTTGCTGACGGCCTATCCGCAAGTGTGCACACGGAAGCGGTTTGCGAGCGGGTTCAACCCCACCCTGTCGGGCGCGGGAAGCGGCTGGGTTTCCGAAGGCTGGTACGGGCTCGATCAAGGGCTGCTTGTGATGATGATCGAGAACTACCGAACCGGCCTGATCTGGAGAATATTGCGCGGCTGCCCCTATATCCGAACCGGCCTCAAGCGCGTGGGTTTCGAAGGAGGGTGGTTGACGCCGCCATGACCGAAGGACCGACGCCCCTGCCGCCGAAGTCACACAGCGAGAACAAACTTCTCGACTATGTGCGGCCTGTGGACTGGCACAATCCCGAACCGCGCAATCCCTATGACCTCGTCATTGTCGGCGCGGGGCCCGCGGGTTTGGCGGCTGCCGACCTGGCAATCCGGCTGGGCTTGAGGGTTGCCCTCATCGAACGAAACCGGCTCGGCGGCAATTCGCTCAATGCGGGAACTGTCCCATCCAAGGCAATCATTCACGCCGCACACGCCTACGCGGCGAAACGCCAGGCCGAGGAATTCTATGCCTCGGGCTTCACCGAGCCGGGATTGAACTTCGGTGCGGTGATGGCGCGCATGGCTCGCCTCCGCACGCGTATTGCCGAGTATCATTCGGCCGGCCGATTGCAGACTCTGGGCGTGGATCTCTTTTTTGGCGATGCGCGTTTTTCGGGGCCCTCGGATATTCTGATCGGCGGCACACGGCTGCATTTCCGAAAAGCGCTGGTCGCGACCGGGGCGCGCCCCAAGCCCTCAAATATTTCCGGCCTCGACCAAGTGGGATATCACACCAGTGAATCGATATTCGAACTGGAGGAATTGCCGAAACGGCTGGTTGTGATCGGCGGCGGGCCCCTCGGCTGCGAAGTGGCGCAAGCCTATTGCCGGCTGGGGGCGCATGTGACGATCGTGCAGAACGATCCGAAATTCCTTCCCCGCGAAGAACGCGATGCTGCCGAAACCCTGTCGCGGTCGATGGCACGCGACGGAGTGGTTATCCGCCTGAACACAACCGTTGTCGGTGCTCGTCTTCAGGGCGGCACGAAATGCCTCGACACGCTGAACAACGAGGTCAAGGACTGCATCGAGGCAGATGTGGTTCTTCTGAGCATCGGCAGGGTGCCCAACACGGAGGCTCTCGGGCTCGACATTGCGGGGATAGAGTGCGATGGCGCACAAGGTATCACAGTCGACGATTTCCTTTGTACGACAAATGAGAACGTGTACGCGGCCGGCGATGTTTGCGCGTCGGACAAATTCACGAATGTCGCGCGATCTTGTGCACGCATGGCGGTTCAAAATGCGCTGGCGGGAAAAGAAAAACGCCAAAGCCAGTTGACAATTCCGTGGTGTACCTATTGCGACCCGGAAATCGCCCATATCGGGCTTCATGCCTGGGAGGCGAAAAAGAAATCCATTCCAGCCAAGAGTTTCACCGTGATGATGCACGACGTCGATCGGGCGATTCTTGACGGACAAGACAGCGGGTATGTCAAGATTCATGTCAAGGAAGGAACCGATACCATCCTGGGCGCCACGATCGTGGCCTCGCGCGCAAGTGAAATGATCAACGAGATTTCCGTTGCGATGAGCGCTGGTCTCGGAATGCGCGAGCTGTCTCGTGTTCTGCACACCTACCCCGCCCAATCCGAGGCGATCCGAATGGCGGCGTTAGCCTATTGCCGCGAAGCTGCGTTCAGTTAAAGCTGCGAGCCTTCAGCAGGATAGACGATCGTTCCATCACCACGAACGATGGCGCCAGGTGTCATGCTCGCCTCATCTATGTTGAGCGGTCCGAGAATGTGACTTACGCTCTCCCCAGCAGCCAGGAGATAGTCGGCGATGATGCGCCGGTGGCAGCGCCACCAGACCGCTTCCGCGCACATGATCGCGCATCGTTGCCGGCCGCCCCGCTCCCGCAGGCGCGCGAAACCCACAGCAAAAAGCTCCGTCAGCGCATAATCCGCATAGTTTCGAAAGCCGCGCACTCGCCAATAGGCGTTGGGCGAAGGTTTCGAACTATCGACCTTTCCCCGATGGCCACCCAGTTCGGCAATATGCTCATAGTCGATGTGCCATGGCGCTAGCGCCAGGGGGAAGGTTTGCTCGTTGAATTGTGGATTGGTCCGTGAGCGCGGCATCGACCGCACGTCGACAACGAGATCGACGTCGGCCTCCCGCAAAAGGTCGGCAAATTCGATGATCGTCCTGGTCGAATGACCTATGGTGAAAAAGGTGCTCGTGACGGCTCCAAAAATGGAGGAGGTGCGACGGTCGCGTCCTGTCGACTCCAAGCGTAGGCCTCCGTCTGCGAAATCCAAAGCCGGTAACGGCAAATTCATGCTGCTTTGGTGCCGACAAGGGCGCATGATGGCCGCAGAAGGCGCAATGCCAAGACCATCGAGGCCATTATGAGCCACTCGCTCAAAGTCGGCGATCGCGTGAGCTGGAATTCGGAAGCCGGACGGGTCAGCGGCACGATCATCCGCGTGCATACGCGCAACGTCGAACACAAAGGCTACACCCATCATGCCAGCCCGGATGTTCCCCAATATGAGATCAAGAGCAGCAAGACTGATCATATCGCCTTTCACAAAGGTTCCGCACTCACCAAGCTTCGCGACTGACCTTCTTGCCAGGCGCGATCGATGAAAGCGATCGGCCGGTCGAATTGCCCCTCCCTGCACACCCACATCATTGAAACCGCTGCGTGGCGACACTGCCTAAACCGGGCGGATGCCCCGCGTAAAAGCTGCGAATACTAACCAAACTGGACTAAGCCGCGGACGGTAGAGAGCTATCCCGCGTATTTTCTTGAAGAGACGCTACTGCTCCTTTCCGCGTGATTCAGAGCAACAAATCCGTCGCATCCTTTCGAGAGATGACATTGCTTATCGCAAGCGCGAGGACGCCAGCGTTATCGTAGCAGAAAATCTAGAAGCGCAGCGCGTTATTGCCCTTCGCCTGATGAAATTGGCTGGCGGCGGTCCCGCAGCACAAAAGGAAGCGCAAAAGATGTTCAATGAGAAAATAGGGGCCTCGTTAGGAGCTACGAACACTTTGGTGCGCGGTGGGTCTCCCCAGACGGTCTTGAAACGTTATCGCACCATAACGAAAGCCAATGCACGTCGGCTGGCCGCGCCAAAGCGTGCACGTCGCTACTGATCAACCCGCAGTGGTCGGAGACACACGTGACAGGCTGAAGGCCGGCAGATGTTCCGGAACAACCAGTCCACACAAACGTTTGTAATCTGCATGCGGGTCTCTGTGAGACGCCACGTTCACCGAATGCGAGCAAATAAGCAGCGGCTGTGCCCATTGGCCAGCTGCACGAAAGGAATTCGACATGACGATCGTATTGAAAGCGACAGCAGTCGCACTGGTAATTGCTGGCGCCGCCCTCACCTCCGGTTGTGTGACACGCGACCATGACCGCTACGGCTATTCCGGCCACCGACACGGCAATGACAACGCCCAGGTTTCTGTCGAGTTTGGCAGTATCGAGTATGCATATAACGACGGTTACTGGGACAATCGGCATCAGTGGCATCAATGGTCGAGCAACAACGATCGCGACAGTTATCGCAACTATCGGGGCGGTCACTACTCCGATTGGAAACATGATCGTGATGGCAACGATGGCTGGCGCGGCAACTAAACGCGTCTGCTGATGGTCGCAAGGCTTCGGGCATGCTTGTAGCGAAACGGTCGTGACCGGGTTTCGCCACGAAGGTGCGCACGACATGGCGGCCCTACTGTTTGGTAGCCGGCGCAATCCCTGGTATTGGTTCGCCGTGCCGGGGATTGATCGCAGTGTCGCCAATCGCGAAAATCTCCGGGGTACCGGTGACGGTTAAATAGGGTTCCACCTTGATGCGCACGGCCTCTCTCGGTGATATTCCGACCGATGGGCGTTTCTCATCAAAGTCGTACTCGCCAAAACAAATTGTAAGCGTCTTTGCCGAACTAGCCGCTTGAGCCGCAACGGTTTTGTGCTCGCACGCCGCTTCCCAACTCCCTCCTTCGAACGATCTGTACGATCGATTGCCCTCGCCGTGGAAGCTTCCGCAGCTGATTCCGGTTCGAATATTCCCTGATCTCCGTAGGTATATTCCGAAGCTAGCCACTTTGACTGGCGATCTACACTATCTTCCGGCGATGGATGAGCTTGCCTATCCATTATGGAGAATCGATGGTGAGGAAGTGGCTCGATTTGAACTGTGCCGACCCGGATACGATTGTGCCGTGACTTCCATTGGCGCTGCCCACTTACTCGTAGTTCCTCCCGTGCCAAAGCGATGGCTACCTGCCAGGAAAGCTCAAATTGTGGATGCCGTCCGCCGAGGGCTCATTACCCTCGAAGAGGCACTCGAGCGTTACAACATTTCGATGGGAGAGTTCCTGTCCTGGCAACATAACGTAAATCTTCACGGCGTAGCAGGACTGCGCGCAAACGGTGTACACCGGCGCCAACGAGTGCGGATTCGGTGGGCAGCTTGCTCTCCCGTCGCGAAACTCTCCGGTGCAACAGTGCGCAAGAGAAAACGCGCGGCCGACACTTCAATTGCATCAACGCTTACAGCCGAGGGGATTTGCCTCCCTGCCCTACACGCCACAACCAAGAGCGAATGACGGTGGCTCCGAACGGCAGCCACTCGCGCAAAGCCGGCCACGGCCGCTCCAGCAGGACCCGCCGGGGTAGGAGTGCCACGGAATTCGCGACTTGGCAGAACACAATCCTCAACAGCATCAATTTCTCCGCGATCGCGACCGACGAAATCGGCGTCATTCGATTCTTCAATGCCGGCGCAGAGCGCATGCTGGGTTACAAAGCCCGCGAGGTGCTCGGCCAAATCACGCCTGCTGACATTTCAGATACCGTGGAGTTAAGCGTGCGCGCAGCGGTTTTGAGCTGCGACTATGGAATTCCGGTCGCAAATGGATTGGAGGCATTGCTTTTCAAGGCCAGCCGGGGGCTTGAGGAGCTCGGCGATCTGACTTTTATCCTCAAGGACGGAAGCAGGTTGGCCACGACCCTATCGGTGACGGCGCTACGCACCGGACCGGGACCAATCGTTGGCTATCTTTTCATCGTGACCGATAACACTCTCCGCAAAGGCATCGAAGAAAGGCGATTGCGCGCCGAAGAAGACACGGCATCGGCGGCAAATATTCATAGCAAATTCCTGGAAGGCATTGTCGACAAGCGTACGGAGCAATTGTGTATTAGCGAGAAGATGTTCCGCGAACTTGCGGCTAACATTCCGGATGCGTTGTCTATTAGAGACGTTTCGCAGCACTCCATACAATACGTGAATCCGGCGTGGCAGAAGCTGATCGGAATGCATGCAACCGCGGGTGATCCACTAGAAAACATTCACCAGGCAATCCATCCCGATGATCTGCTGTGGGTCACCAAGGAACGCCGCAAAATGCGTGACACGCAGGTCAGCAGCGAATACCGCATCGTCTGCCCGGATCAAACTGTGCGTTGGGTCCATGCACGAACCTTTCCGATAGAGAGCCCGCCGGGACGCGGTCCATGGGTCGCCGAAATCATTGAAGACGTTACCGAACGCCACGAAGCAGTGCTGCAACTGGCGCACCTGTCACGACATGACGCGCTGACAGGCCTGCCCAATCGCACGCTCCTGTACGAACTGCTGCAGGGTGCTCTGGAGCGGGGTAAGGGGGAAAAGCAGGCGGTCTCGCTTCTGCTTTTTGATATAGATAATTTCAAAGAGATCAACGACACGCTTGGCCATATCGCGGGAAATTCGTCGCTTTGCGAATTTTCTACGAGGCTGTCCAAGAGCGTACGCGCTGGCGACATTGTCGGACGCCTCGGTGGCGATGAGTTCGCCGTCATCGTACTCGCGCCTGACGGTGCCCATGAAATAGCAGAAATAGCTGCGCGAATTCAGAACTCACTGCAACCTCCCCTGATCTTCCAAAAGCAGAGCATTCCGGTGACTGCGAGCATTGGAGTCGCCACCTATCCAAAAGACGCGTCAGATCTCGAAACGATCGTAAGCTACGCCGAGGGCGCCCTATACGACGCGAAGGCCGGAGGCAAGGACACAATCCGCCGTTATTCGGTGGAAATGAATGCGCGCAGCACGGAGAAGGCGGGCATTGAAGGCGCATTGCGGTTGGCTTTGGGGCGCGACGAATTCGTCCTGCACTATCAACCCAAAACGCAGATCGGCAGCGGAGCATGGACGGGCGTTGAAGCCCTGATACGGTGGAACCGGCCTGGGTGGGGTCTAGTCATGCCAGACGCCTTTGTGCCGGTGCTGGAGGAAATGGGTTTGATCGTGCCGGTTGGCGCATGGGTTATAGAAATGGCCTGCCGGCAGATACACGAATGGGAGCTGTCGGGTCGCCCAATCCGGATTGCAGTAAACGTTTCGTCGAGACAAGTGCATGAAGAGCGTTTTGTTTCGCAAGTCACTGACGCTGCTTGGAAGCATTGCATCGACCCTGGGATGCTCGAATTCGAAATTACCGAAAGCGCATTGATGATTCACGGGGAGAATACCGATTCCATCTTGCATAAGCTCAAAGCTCTTGGGATTTCGATTTCAATTGACGATTTCGGAACCGGCTATTCAAACCTTGCTTATTTGAAACGTTTCCCGATCGACACTCTCAAAATCGACATGGGCTTCATTCGTGACATTACGAGCAACCCAGATGCCGGCGCCATTGTTGTGGCGATCATCGATATGGCCCACAGTTTGCGGCTGAAAGTGATAGCGGAAGGCGTCGAGACCGCGGAGCAGCTCCAATTCCTGGGCATCCACGGCTGTGACGAAGCGCAGGGATACTTTGTCTCAAAGCCGATGCCGGCCGATCAGCTCCCAGCGAAACACGCCCAGGCCATCGCGCACATCGCAAAACAAGGCCCTGTTTTGCAGCGTACTGGCCCGTAACAGGGCGGCTTCGGCATAGCGCGAAAGACGGCAAAGTTCAGCTGCCGATCGCTAGTCGTGCGGCTGTCGCAGGAGGTTCATTCTGGACCGGTGGATCATCAACGTCGATCCAGGCGGCGGCGATGGCAAAGCGCGCCAAAGCCGGCAGCGATTTGGAGCCCGTCTTAGCCATGATCGAGGCACGGTGGTTCTCGACGGTGCGTTGGCTAATGCCGAGGTCGGCGGCGATATTCTTGCTCGGATGGCCAGCGAGAACCAATCGCATGATTTCGCGTTCTCGTGGAGTAAGGCCCGCAATGTGGTGGGCGGCCGTCTCGCGCCAAGCCGATAGCTTGTCCGCCCCCCTCGACTGATCCAATGCACGGCCGATGCTCGTGAGCAATTCATCGCGGCTCATCGGCTTTTCGATGAAGTCCATCGCGCCCGCTTGCATGGCCTGGACCGCCATCGGAATTTCGCCATTGCCGGTAATCATGATGGCCGGCAAACGATACCCGGCTTGGGTCAGTCGCTGCAATAATTCTAGTCCACTTATTCCGGGCAAGTAGGCGTCGACTAGCAAACACTCTTCCCGTCCAGGATGATAGGTTTCGAGGAATGCCTCTCCGGTCGAATAGGTTTCGACCGTTTTGCCATCCGCTTCGAGGACGACTCGCATCGCTGCACATACGGTTTCGTCGTCATCGACAACGAATACCGTCGGGCGGGCAGCATCGGCGGAATGCGGAACGGATATTCCCCTAGGTCGCGCAACCGGCAGGAGGTGACGGATGACTTGCGTCAGATCTTTTACCTTCACGGGTTTGTTGAGCTGAACGCAATCCTGCAGAGAAATATCGCGCAGCGCGTCGGTAGAGATGTCGCCGGTCAATATGATGGCTGGGATCTCGCGATGCAGAATTTCTCGAATTTTTTGAGTGACCTGGATGCCATTCAATCCGTTTGGCAAATTGTAATCGACAAGAACGAGGTCGGGCCGGATTGTCCCGCGCTCAACCAATTCGATGGCGGTGGGGCCATCTCCTGCAACCATCGTATGATGACCCTCCTCCTTCAAAAGGAGTTGGAGAAGATCGCGCAATTCCGGTTCGTCTTCGACCGCGAGAATCGAACCGGAGCGATCGAGATGCTCTGCTGTCACCTCTCTCGATGGGGGGCGAAAGCACTCACCTCCCGGCGGCCCGTCGGTACGGAGCATGACTTCGATGTTGAAGACCGAACCCTTGCCCGGCTGCGATCGGACACCGACCTTATGGCTCAGCAATGCCCCTAATCGTTGCACAATAGACAAGCCGAGCCCCAGCCCTCTGCCCCGTTCGCGTGCGGCGTTGTCGAGCTGATGATACTCCGCGAAGATTGCTTTCAGTTCGCCGTCGGGAATGCCGATGCCGGTATCCCAGATCTCGATACTCAACACCTCGCCGCGGCGGCGGCAGCCCAGTAATACCCTGCCCTCCTTGGTATATTTCATGGCATTTGACAACAAATTGCGGATCATTTGTTCAAGCAAAAGCGGATCTGAGGCCACACAAAGGCTGCATGGAACCACGCGTAACTTGAGGCCGCGCGATTCGGCATGATACGTGAATTCGTCCTTCAACCGGCTAAGCAGATCGCTTATCGGGAAGTTGACGACCTCGGCATGGATGGCGCCCGCGTCTATCTGATTTATGTCGAGCAACGTGTTCAGCATTCCAGACATGGCGCCCAAGGTCTGGTCCAGCAATCCGACTAGATTCTGTACAGCTTCTCCTTGGGCTTTCTTAGCCAACAGCCCCTGCAGCAGGGCAAGAGTCTGTAGCGGCTGCCGCAGATCGTGGCTTGCCGCGGCGAGAAAGCGTGATTTCGCCAGATTGGCGACTTCGGCTTCCTGCTTCGCGATTTCCAACGCCTTCGCCGCCTTCTTTCGTTCGGTGATATCGGTAAAGGTGATGACCACACCCTCTACGCCGTTGTCGCTCGTCCGATACGGCAAAATCCGACGGACGAAGCAGACGCCGTCCTGCGTTTCGACCTCTCGCTCGATCGGGGACAGCGTTTGCAAGACCATGCGTGCATCCTCCTGCAGCGCACCATCCACCGCCAATGAACTGAGATCGGCGAGAGGCCGTCCGACATCGCCCGGAATGACATGGAAGAGCAACTTCGTAGCGGGCGTAAAAAATCGTATATTGAGATCCATATCGAGAAAAAGCGTTGCCAGGGCAGTGCTATACAAGACATTCTGCAAATCGTTCGCTGTCGTACGCTGGTGCTCTAGCGTCTCTTGAAGCTGGCTGTTGAGCGCGGTGAGCTCTTCGTTGAGCGACTGCAATTCTTCTTTCGAAGTAGAAAGCTCTTCGTTCGTTGTCTGAAATTCCTCGTTGAGCGACAGGGCTTCTTCGTTAATCGCTTTTTGTTCTTCGCTCGATATTTCGAGACTGCGAATGGCACCCAGTAATTCGGATGTCCTGATGTCGAGTTCTCGTTCGAGTTCCGCAACTCTCGGCGGATCTCCCGGCCCAATAGACGCACCCTGCGGGCGCTTGGACTTGGGTTCATCGACAAAACAAATTAGCAGAAGATCATCATTTCCCGCGTGAACAGGGCTTACCTCGATCCTGAACGAAACGTCAGATCCATTATACTCGGCCCGTCCACCGGGAAGAACCACGCGTGACTTTTCTTGATTTGCCTGTTGGATCGCCGCTCTGAGCTTGTTGCGCATGCCCTCATTGGCTAGAGCAAGCAAATCATGTGTGGAAAGCCCCGCAGCCAAATGCAGGTAGCGATCTGTAGGCCCCTGGGAATAAAGACACTCCATCTTTTGGTTGATCAAAACCGCAGCCGGCTCATACGTCTCCATTATAAGACGTCGATAATACTCGCCGAGAGTGGCTTGATGAGCCGGCAGTTGATTCTGCTCTGGTCGCGCGGGAACATGCACGCTGGCTTTGGCGCCTATCGAAAAGCCGACATCGCCCGGGCGACTACGCCCAATACGCTTGTAGAGACGCTCGGCCTTTGAGACTACCGCGAAGCGGCCCTCAAGACTTCCTATGGCCTCTGAACTGCCGAGAAGAAGAATGGCGTTCTCCCGCAACGCAAAATGGAACCGTGAGATGACCTTGGTTTGCGCCTCTGGGCGCAGATAGATCAGCAGGTTGCGGCAGGAAACCATGTCAAGGCGAGAAAAAGGCGGGTCGGCCAGCACGTCTTGCACCGTGAAAACGATGGACGCGCGGAGCTCCGGCAATACTCTGTAACCGTGCTCCTCCTTCGAAAAGAAGCGGGCCAAGCGCGAGGCGGAAACGCTCTTCTCGATCGCTTCCGAATAATAGCCTTCTCGGGCACTTGCGACGGCTTCCGTGTCAACGTCCGATGCGAAGACTTGGAGCTTTAAATTACGGCCAATCGAGGCAATCTCTTCACGGAACAACATCGTGAGAGAATATGTTTCCTCGCCGGTGCTGCACCCTGCCACCCAGATGCGGATCGGGCGATCTGGCGGGTGGTTGCGGACAAGATCGGGGACGATTTTCTTCGCAAGATGATCGAACACCTTCTGATCCCGGAAGAATTCGGTGACGTTGATGAGCAAATCCTTGCCGAGCAGATCGAGCTCGTTTGGGTTGCTTCTGAGGATTTTGAGATATTCCTCTATCTCGCCCGCGCCGAGGGATATCATTGCCATGCGCCGCTCGATGCGACGTTGCAATGTGCCGTGTTTATAGAGCGTGAAATCGTGGGGAGTTTTGGTCCGAAGGAGTTCGATAACCTCCTGCAACCGGGCCTCTACTTGATTCTGCAAACCCACAGCGCCGCGGACAGGAGACCCAGCTAAGCCGCTCGCGTATTTTCTGAGCGCGTCGGGAATTTGGGCGACAGGAAGGACAAGATCTACAACGCCTGTCATTATTGCGTTGCGAGGCATCCCGTCATAGGTGGCCTCATCGGGATCTTGCGCGATGACCAAGCCGCCATTTTTGTTCACAGCTTTCAATCCGAGAGAGCCATCCGCCCCCGTTCCCGAAAGGACCACGCAGATGGCATGCGCGCCATACTGCTCTGCCAGAGAATGCAGCAAAAAATCGAATGGCAACCTCGCGCCATGAGGCGCCAGGGGCGGCGAGAGAACAAGCACTCCCTCTTGGACAGAGAGATAAGTAGCTGGCGGAATGACATATAGATGGTCGCGCTCCAAGACCATCCCATCTGCGGCTTGCTGGACCCTCATCGAAGTATGACTGGCCAAAAGACCAGACATGAGACTTTCGTGAGTGGGATCTAGGTGCTGAACCAGAATGAATGTCATCCCGCTTCCAGCGGGCAATGCATCCAGGAGTTTTTCGCATGCTTCCAAGCCGCCCGACGATGCACCTATTCCGACAACGGGAAAGCCCTTAGAGCCGCGCGCGGGATCTCCGGCAGACACAATGTGCTGACCTGCTCGCGGCAAAGCCGCTTCGTGGCGACGCGAAAGATTTCCTGGCATTCGTCTCTGGTCTCAGATGGCAATCGGGCTTGATGAGTCGAACTATCACAAATAGTACCACGATATCTCTGCAACCTCGCAACTAATGGGCCACAGTAGACAAATAACCACCATCTACCCTTGAGACGATTTCAGGATATTCAAGTAACTCTTTCATATTGTCCAATAAGACCTTCGGTTCCCCCGGGGGGCGGGGGAACCGAAAGGGTCGAATTTGTTGGTCTGATCTTACATTCGACAGGAACTCGCCGCCGGGTGCTTTGATCACCGCATTGGGACTGCGAACCAACACGTGATCTTAGTCAGGCAAAAATTCATCAGGCAGCCTCGGAAACTACCTAAGAGGGACGAAAGCGAACCGGCCTTTTCGGTCCGCCCAACCATTTCTCCTAGAAAGATCATGAGTATATTCCGACCCTACCGTTGCTGACACGATCTCTGTAGGCACAACGATGCTCCGCATTGCGCCTAGGGGTGAGGCTGTGTTCAACGGTAGAATCAAGGAATCGATTTCAGATGCGGCGGATGCGCTAAACCGTCTCGCAAACACCCGGCGCTGGAGGCTATTTTGTGACGCATCGCTCCTGTTTGAACACCCCCTATTGAAAGTTGCTGCTGATATCTGGCGGGCCAAAAGCGCCCCAGACAGGTGCCCCGCCCGCGCAGAATTTTCCGCGCGCGAGATGAAGCCATTCTTGCGTGATCTAACAATTTTGGACATCGTGCGGGAAGACGGGCGTACACGTTATCACCATCGTTACGCGGGCACCGAAATCGAAATCCATTTCGGGCCGATCACGGGGCGTTATCTCGATGAGTTTCTTCCGCCTGAATTGGTGCCCCGTACGCTTGCCTGTTTTGAGCTTGTGGCCAAACAACGCCAGCCGCTTCGGATACTTACCCAGTTTTCGCTGCCCGGAGCTGAGCACCTTGGAGCGGAAGTATTTCTTTTTCCGCTCTCGCAAGACGGAGTTACCGCCGACAAATTGATGTCTGTTACCTATTTTAGGGGCGTTCGCACTTTCGGCGAGAATTTTCCGAGGGCGTTGACGATGTATTGAGCGGGCACGATACACTCAATTGCACATGCCCACGCGGCTGCCTGGAGCGAATTGCGCGCCCATTCCCGCGAAGTCGGCAAACCCGCAGATCAAATGACGCGGATCAAGAATCTGCTTTCGTTAAAGTTGGCAGACCGTGGGCGGGAATCCGACGTGTGGAGACCGGCACCCACGGCTGTCCCCATGAGTCTACGCGGCGCTCGCCCGAGCTATATTTGGGCGACGACGGCGAACTATACCCAGCCCAATCAAGCCAGCACCCAGCAATGCCAATGTGGCTGGTTCCGGCACCGTGCTGGGCATCACGATTTGATTGACGGTATTGATCACGGAAGAAACGGTGCCACCGTCTACAAGCCTTTCGAAAATTGTCATATCTGTCACGCCCGGTGCGTAAACGATAGAAGTCTCACTTCCAGGCTGAACAAACGGGCCGATCTTCGTTTCCACGATGCCGAGGGATGGGTTGCCTGCGGGGTCGGTGAACTTTGTGAGGGTTGATGTTCCCGCGGTCTGCGTGAAATCGGCATCCAGACCAATAATGTTCAGGTGAGAAACCGCGAAATTCGCGACGGCCACCTCATAGTTCCAGTCGTAGGTTGTGTCCGTCAGATACAAGCCGCTGAACGATAGTTGATGATGCTCGATTCCATCCACGGAGGCGTGCTGGAACGACATGGTTCCGCCAATCGGCAAATTGCCCAGATCGAAGTCGCCATAGAGTTTGTCCAGTGCGAGCACGCAGAGACCCGGTGCAACCGACGAGAAGGGAACGGTTCCATTGCCGTCCGTGAGGACAATGGTGGTCGAGCAAGTCGGCGTTGCCTGTGCAGCGCCCCCTGCCAATGAAGCCGCGAACGTGCTCGCAGCGGCCAGGAAAAGCTTTTGAGCCCGTGTATTGGACATGTTGATAACTCCTTGGGTTTCGCTGCTCCCGTCCGGCGGCTTCAGAAGCGCCGACTGGCACTTGCCCGAGCGGGTCATAACGGGACGATAGAGGAGCGCGGATTACCGCGTGAAGACTCGGAATCTACTCAGAAAGCGCTGCTAGAGCTGCAACGAAGGCTTTGAAGACGTGCAAATGCTAATTTCGTCCTGATCGCAAGCTCGTCATCAGCACGCCCGAGCATTGTTCCGCTGACGAATGGCAAAAGTAGATTGCTCGACCACTTGGGTACTTTCCGAGTCTGTGAACTTCGCCCGAAGTGATTAAGTTCGCTTCACGGTGTGGAGTTTGCTATGCGAAAAATGCGACGGGGGCAGAGAACACGGGAAGTCCCGAAGAAATCTGCCTCCCGTCCAAAATATTATGGCGCCTATGGCAAGCGCTTCGACGTACGTGTGGCCGAAATAGCGATCACGCAAGATCTTCCGCCTGTTCCGAAGCGGTGGGGCGCTCATAGGAAGGCCGAAATTATTGCCGCAGTGAGCCGAGGAATTATTAGTCTCGACGATGCGCTGCAACGGTATGCACTCACAGTCGAAGAGTTCCTTACCTGGCAGAGGAGCATTCGACTCTTTGGCTTATCGGGACTGAACGTGAGCAAAATTCAGAAACACCGCATAACCTACGAGCAATCCGAAGATGGCCCGTCTACGGAAGACGGTTCCAGCGTCCGCTCACATTCCAAGCCAACTTAATTGCGATAAAGAATGCCAATTTGCGACAATTGCGGAACGGTTGCTGGACACAAGGCTGCCGGCAGCAAAAAAACACACGATCCCCGCGGGGACCGTGTGGATCAAGGTTGTCTGGCCATGTCTCGCACAACAGAAGAGCGGGAGGTATCATCCAGTGCTTCGACCATCCATGGGTGATGGACCAGGCGTCGCAACTTAATCGAGGACGTTTCCTCACAACAGGTTCGGAATCTACGCATACGCAGCTTCCGCGATACTGGCTGGGTCCCCCGGTGTTAAAAATCCAAAATACCGGGAACGCCGCGGAAAAACTTGGGGCGAGCCAGAGCCAGGACTTTTTCAACAATACCCGCCAACAGCGGACATCTACGCTCGTGTGAGGGCGTTGTATCCCGATGCTATGATATATTTTTCCATTGATAGTTGCCGCCAGTCACTGCACTTCAGCCAACGAGATGTCTCAGTTCTTCGGTTAGATAGCGGCATGTTCTGATCAGCCGTTTACCAGTACTATGGAATTGATATACGCCTCGGACACTTTGCACTTCCCTGCGGGAACAAAGCGATTAATATCCCGCACAAGTTGTACGGCGGGGGCCGGACTGTCACCGGGGGGCATGGGTATGGGCGCCAAAGAGCCCGAGATCGAATTTAAGGAAATTTCTTTGAAGGAAAGCGGCGGTGAAATGCTCACCGCGCAACAGCTTTCTGCGGGTCCTGCGATCTCAGCCGCTGCACGTATCTCGCTTTATTCATCTGCGGAGTGGGAGACCTTCGTCGAGGAATGGGCATTCCACTGCTTGCCCAAGCTGTACAATAAAGTGAGAAAAGCGCCCGGTGCGCACGACAAAGGCGTCGATGTTGCAGGTTTCCGAGATGCGAAGATGCTCAACGGAGTTTGGGATAATTACCAATGCAAGCACTACGACCATCCGCTTCGTCCTTCGGATATCTGGGTCGAGCTCGGAAAAATCCTTTGGTACTCTTTCGGCGGCTACTATAAACCGCCGCGCGAATATTACTTGGTAGCACCGCGTGAAGTCGGCATGTCACTGTCCCATCTTCTCGGCAACGCAGATAAGCTGAAGGAAGCGCTGCTTGAAAATTGGGACAGGTATTGCCGCGATGAAATCACAACAATCCAATCGGTGCCGATGGAAGGTGCCTTTTTCGATTATATTCAAGCCTTCGATTTCGCCATCTTCAAGAGCAAAAGTATTTTAGAAATCCTGGAGCAATTTAAGACGACGCCAAATTATATGGCCCGCTTCGGGGGTAGCCTGCCGAAACGCCCGAAGCCGGGTAAGCCACCTGACGAAATAAAGCCGGAAGAAAATATCTATGTCGCGGAGCTCTTGAAGGCCTATGGCGACCATCTCGGCCAGCCTGTATCCGACACGACAGCGCTCGTCGCCGAGAAGAAATTGAACGACCACTTTAAACGACAGCGTGAGGCATTCTATCATGCCGAATCGCTTCGAGTGTTCGTGCGCGATAAGGTAGAGCCGGGAACTTTTGAAAGCCTTCAGGAAGAAATCTTCCACGGCGTCGTGGATATCAGCGAAGCGGCTCACGTCGACGGCTATGCCCGTGTTGTGGCAGTGACCCAAACAGCACACGAGTTGCCAATTGACGCGCATCCGCTTGCCGCGAGCACGGTTGGTCAAGACAAGCGCGGAATTTGCCATCAACTTACTAACGACGAGCGTCTCAAATGGACGAAATAGTTAGCCAACATCCTTTGACTTTTAATGGTCCCCTTGAAGCCGGCGTGCGCGCAGTGGCGATGCTTGCCGCCGCGTACCCTAAGGCCTTCGATCTACAGCGGTTGACGGCGCTAGACTATTTGCTGACGCATACAGCACTTCTTGGCGGGCCTGAAGACATTCATCCGACCGCACCGATTCAAACGCCGGCGACCGAAGTGCGTCGGAAACTCGTACAGAGTGCCCTCCACCTAATGATCACCCGCGATCTCGTGTGTCGGCAGGTAACGGCGGAAGGGATAGTCTATAAGGCAGGCGAATATGCAGCGCCGTTCTTGAGCGCGTTGCAGAGTCCCTATCTCGTGTCACTCAAGTCGCGCGCCGATTGGCTAATGGGTCACGTCGGTAGCTACACCAATGCCGAACTAATAGCGCTCATGCGGGGATTTTTCGACGAATGGGTTGAGGAATTTCATGAACTCGAAAATGGTATCGGGAGCGACCAATGACGCACGGTCTGCGTTTCCGATACTTGACGTTCCTCGGACCAAACCGCGAGCCGGCTGGGATTGAATTCGGCCCGGGTTTGAACTTGATTTACGGAGCCTCCAACACCGGTAAGTCTTTCATCGTAGACACGATGGATTTCATGCTGGGCGGTAAGTTAGCATTACGCGATTTCGGTGAGCGCGTCGGCTATGACCGCATCCTCCTTGCCATCGAGACTTTAGATGGTCAGAGCTTCACGATCCATCGCAGCTCACAAGGCGGCATCTTTACGGTGTACGAAGGGTTGCACCAGACTCTCCCCACGGGCGGTGGGGTAGAATTTGCCGAATCACACAGTGACCGCAGCGAAGAGAACCTTTCGAGCTACCTGCTTTCTAAGGTGGGTCTCAGCAAGCGACGCCTGCGGCGAAATAAGCGCGGCAATACTCAGAGCTTGAGCTTCCGCAATCTCGCCCGCTTGATGATTGTCAACGAAGAGGAAATCATTCAACAGCGTTCGCCGCTTTCAGACGGCGGCTATATTGCGGATACCGCGAACACTTCGGTATTCAAGCTACTGCTAACTGGCGTCGATGACTCTGCATTGGGCAAGGGGGCTACGGCGACGCCAGAAGAAACGTCGCGAGAAGCGCAGGTCGAACTTCTCGACAGTCTAATCAAGGACATGCAGCATCAGGTGCGCGATCTCGCAGGTGCGCCCGCCGAGCTTGAAAACCAGCTCGACCGCCTCGATGGCACCATGAACAAACAGGCGCAACAGCTTGCCATATCCGAGAGCCATTATCGTGAAGTCGCTGGTAACCGCCGTGATCGCCTTAAGAAGCTTGAGGATGCGAACAATCGCCTGACCGAGGTACGGTCGCTGGTGGATCGCTTCAGGCTATTGGACCAACATTATGAGTCAGATATTGGGCGCCTGGAAGGTATCGCGGAAGCAGGCACGCTCTTCTCAGCGTACACCGAAGGCGACTGCCCGGTTTGCGGCGCCAGCCCGGATGCGCACAAGAAAGGCACAGGCTGTGATGGCGATGTCGATGCCGTGGTGGCTGCCGCTAAGGCCGAGTCTGCAAAGGTTTTGTCCCGAAGAGCAGAGCTGCAAGAGACCGTGAAAGGACTGGTGCGAGAGGCGAAGTCCTTCGAGCGCAGAATTCCGAAAATCGAAAGCGAAGCTCATGAATTTTCGCTCGAAATCGAGACTATTATCGCACCCCAGATGCGGGCAATGCGGTCGGCATACGGCGAACTTGCGGACAAGAAAGTCGAAGTGCGCGAGGCCCTTGGTCTGTACCGTACGCAGAAAGACTTTGAGGACCGCAGACTTAAATTGCTTGAAGAAGAAGGTGCTACAGGCAATCTCGCAAACGTAGATGTCGAGCTATCGACGGCGACCGTGGACAAATTCGCGGAGCTAGTTCTTTCCATCTTGAAACAATGGCATTTTCCAGATGTGGACCGCGTACATTTCGATCTGAAGACGCGCGACCTAGTCATCAACGGGAAACAGCGCACATCTTATGGCAAGGGGCTTCGTGCAATCACCCAAGCTGCGTTCAGCATTGGACTGCTTGAGTTTTGCCGCGAAAACGAAACCCCGCACCCTGGGATAGTCATGCTGGACTCTCCGCTCCTGTCCTATCGCGAGCCGGACAGTCAAGCTGATGACCTGAGCGGCACCGATGTGAATTCGCACTTCTACAGCTATCTAGCGGCGTTGAAGGCGGACAGACAGATCGTCATTATTGAGAATACCGACCCGCCTGCGAACATTCAGGCTTCAGCGCAAGCTACAAGATTCACTGGCAATCCCGCAGTTTATAGAACGGGTCTATTTTCCGTCGTCTGAGCGTTTGCTCTGACCTAGCCCGTTTTCGATAACGGCCGATTACGGATACCGGTTACCTTTCTCACTTCTATTTTGGCGAACCCAAGACTGACCTTATCGGCAATGTGACCGCGTGCTCGATTAAAAAGCGGACAACGAAGATTGGCGGGCGCGTGAAACGGCATCGCGACAGATGACGCCGTTTTAAATGAAGCACTAACCTTTCAAGACTTCTTTTTAGTTTTGGTGCCCTGATCGACCAGATTGAAATCCGGTTCATAATGCTGGACCAGCCCTTCGATGAACTTGCGGGCTTCCTCGATGGCCTCTTCGGCCTCGTCGCCGTCGCAAAATGCGCCCTGATGGGCGATGCCATTGCGGGTCGCGTTGACTTTTTGGGCCAGCTTCTGAAGTTCTTTGAGGTTCTCCAGTCGTGTCCGTCCTTTGGTGACAGGAAGCAACAGGCGCTGCATCTTCCCTTGCAGCCCGTTGCCCAGACCAACAGGCTGTCCACAAATGATGCGCGCAGCCTGCTTTGCTTGGCGAACTCTTTTCGGATTGCAAAATTGGCGGCGAGCTCCGCCGCCGTCGCCGCGCGCACCACCGCTGCCGACCATTCTTCACGGCCGTGAAGGCCCGTCAGTTTGTGCCATTGCGATTGGATTTTTTCGAGGTCGGTGCGTTCGTCGTAAGGCTTCTTTACCATGGTCGCCCCCCTTTAAATACCCATTTCAACTAGCTTTGCGATTTCATCATAGGATTTTGCTCGTCGTGTTCAACTAGTAGTGGTAGATTGCCGGCCCGGTTGCAGCACGTTGCCCGTGTGCTTTCTCCCATCCCAGGTACTCTTATGCCCGATTACGATTTTCATCAGCTTTCGCCGCCCGACCTCGAAATATTGGTGCGCGACCTGCTGCAGCAGCATTGGAAGGTTACCCTTGAAAACTTCAAGAGCGGTCGCGACCAAGGCATCGACCTTCGGCATGCCAGTGGAGAGGGCGGTACGATCGTGCAGGTGAAGCACTATGTGCGTACCGGAATCGCGGGGCTCTTGCGAGACCTCGAAAAGGAAAAGCCCAAAGTCGATAAGCTGAAGCCGAAACGCTACGCGATGGCGACATCCGTGCCGCTTTCGCCGACTGACAAGACTGCCATCATCAAGATATTCGGCGCCGATATCCTCACCCCTGACGATGTCATCGGCCAGGAAGTTCTAAACAACCTTCTTGGCCTTTATCCCGACATCGAGACGCACCACTTCAAACTCTGGCTCGCCAGCAAAGCGGTCCTTGATAGGGTCCTTCACAACGCGATAGTAACCAGCACCGAGTTCAAGGTGCAGCAGGTCTATCAAAAGGCCAAGCGCTACGTAAGCAGTGCGGCATTTCCGGCGGCCCTGAAGATGCTAGACGAGCATGGCGTCGCCATCATTGCTGGACCGCCGGGTGTGGGAAAGACAACACTCGCTGACCTTCTGCTCTATCGCTATTGCGAAGCGGGATACCAGCCGGTTCTCATCCAGAAAGCCATCGAGCAAGGCGAGAAGCTCTTCCAGAAGGGCAAAAAGCAGATCTTCTATTTCGACGACTTCATGGGAGCCACGTTCCTTGGCGACCGGCCGGCCGCAATGGCCAGTGTGCACGATCAGGCGCTGCTTAATTTCATCGGTATGGTGCGCGCCAACCCCGACGCGAAACTGGTGATGACCACCCGCGAGCATATCTACAGCTATGCCAAAAGCCGGTCGGAAAAGCTCCACCATTCCGACCTCGACGATTTGCGCGTCCTGCTGCATATGCCGGCTTACAGCCGGCAGCAGCGCGCCCGCATCCTCTACAATCACGTCTATTTCAGCGACCTACCGGATGAGTATATCGCCGAGATATTGCGCGACGATTTTTACCTGCAGATCATCAAGCATGACGGCTTCAATCCGCGCCTTATTGAGTGGCTCTCGACCTTCAATCGGCTGAAGACTGTGCCGGTCAAGGAATATCAGGGCTTCATCCTGAGGCTGCTTAAGGACCCATACGAGATTTGGGAGTATGCCTATAAAGAGGAGTTGACCGATGCCGGTCGCTCGCTGCTGCTTGTGATGCATTCGCTTGGTGGCCAGACGGGTGGTAATCTGCTGCGTCAGGCATTTGCTCGCCTGCATGAAAAACGCGCGAAGCGCTACCAGTTCAGCACACGACCCGAAGACTTCCAAATCGCGACCGCAGAAGCCGCGAATGTCTTCATCAAATCTTGGGGTGACAACGGGGTCGAGGTCCTCAACCCTTCAGTCCTCGACCTCATGAATTCGGTAATCTGCAAGACCCCAGAAAATGTCCTGGATATGGTGATGGGCTCGGGCATCATCTCTCAAATTGAGCATCTGTGGCGATTGGCGAGGACCAATCAAGCAAAAGAAGTCCGTCAGGCGCTTCATAACCAAGCCGACAAGCTTGCGCCTATCGTCGAAGCTCTGGCACTCAAGGACCGCAGGTACGAGCCGCCACAAGGGGGCGTTGTACTTTATCGCGGATCGACCTTCGAAAGCCGCACTACCTTGGTGCTGGAAATGGCGCGGGTCCTTGGTAGTCCCGCCTTCGCCAAGGTCGTCAAATCCGTATTCGCGCGCCTGGAGAAGGAGCTCGAAACCGAACACGCTCAAATTAATGATGCTGTTGAGTTGGTCCGGGAACTTGAAAGAGCCAAGGGGATGGCCGACCGGAATGCCATGGAGGCCAAGATACGCGGCACCATCCTCGAAGCCGCAAGTGGCGGGTGCCGCGCGGATGAGCTGCGAGAGATCATCACCGTCATCGACACGTCGACGCCGGATACCCTCGATGCGGTCGCGGCGCGGAAAATCTTTGAGAAGTTCAGCGATGACTATTTCTCCGACGACTTAAGCGGATGCCGTGGAAGCAAGGAGTTCTCCGGCCTAGTCGAAGACCTGGAATTCATGCGAGATCAACTTAAGGTCGACGTCGACTACCACTTGGGAAAGGTCGAAGAAGCGAGCGAAGAGCACAGCGAGAACGAGGAACGCTATTCTGATTCGATGCACGATTCGTGGAAGGAGGATATGTACTCCGAGCGCGCCGATGATCGCTCGATGTCTGGCATGTTTGGAACGCTTGGCGAGGACCGGGAATAGCACATCTTGCCGCTCTAACCTTCGGACCGGCCAGAAATCAAAATCCAGCTCTTCTTGCGGTCGGCGCCGCGATAATAAAAAGAAGAAGGACGGGCATTTGTTGAGATTCAGCAGGGAACCTCAGCCAAAAAGCGGCTAGAAAGTCTAGCGCACTGATTAGCGCACTACTTTTTTATTGCGAAATACCTGTAAACCACTTAAGTGCATCAGTAACGGACTTAAAATCTGTCGCGCCCACCAAACAGATACGAGGTCCGCTGTGGGTCAACAGCGGACATCTGCGCTCGTGTAAGACGCAGTATCCAGGTGCTATGATATATTTTTCCATTGATAGTTGCCGCCAGTCACTGCACTTCAGCCAACGAGATGTCTCAGTTCGTCGGTTAGATAACCGAAGAACTGCATCTGCTGGTGATGTGCCGACACGATCTCGCGGACCTGTCGGCGGGTGAGTTTGTCCTGCCATTCGCCGGCCTTGCCGGAGCGGAAGAAGCGTTCGGCCTTGTCGGGCTTTTCCTTGAAGCCGGTTGCTTCTTCCTGCTTGCGCAACTTCTCGAAGGAGGAGCGCTCGATGGCGAGGGCGAGCTGGTCGGGTTTGGGATTGAGCAGGAGGTGGCGGGCAAGCGCCCCGAAGGTCTTTTCGGGGTCCTCCAGCATCTGCTCGTAACGCATCACATAGATGGCCTGATGGGGTTTGCGGGTCCAGCTTTCGACATGCTGGCTCCAGGAGCCATAGACCTCATACACGCTTCTGTCGCTGACGAGGGTTTCGGTGCCGCGTGCGGCCATCATGTCGATGGCATCATCGATGGTGCCGCTGATGTGGCTGGCCAGCGAGATCGCCACGTCGAGCGGATTGCGCACGATGTAGACGGCCCCCGCCGTGACCTTGGTGTTGATGACAGGATGGCCGCGATCGGTCACCAGGCAATGATGGGTCTTGATCATGGCAAGGCCGTCGACGCGGGCAGCGATCAGCTCCTGCACCTTGGGCCGAATCTCGGCGATCTCCTCGCGGGTGGCCAAGGTGACCGGCTTTCCCAGCAGCTTCTCGTAAGGCTCGGCCGAGATCTCCCAGAAGGTGAGCTCGTTCATCTTGTTGATGTCCTGCGCGTCCTCCTCCACCCCTTCGAGGAGGTTGAGCAGGTTGTGCAGGAAGTTACGGGTCCAGGTGTTACCAGACTTGGGGTAGGAGGCCAGCCACAGGATGCCATGCAGTTCCGGCGGCTTGGGCGCTATCGCCTCGGTTTCATTTCTCGAATCTTGCATCGTCGAACCACAGCATCCGGACCTGGCGGCCTTCATCAGTATAGCCGGTCAACACCAGTTCGACATCCAGCCGGCGCAGGATGGGATCGGAATAAAGGGTGTCGAACGCATCGGACTCGAACATCAGAAGCAGGCCCTTGAGACGTTCGTCGGGATGGGCGCGCGCCCATGGTTGCAAAACGCCTTTCGCCGCCGAAAGAAGACGGATGAGGATTTCGTCATGGTGCGGCCCGGCCAAGATGGCTGGGCGGACGTAGAAGACATTGGCCCGCAACACCTTGTATTCGATCGCACGCGCGGTGCAGGCGCCAACCGGCCGCTCCCCATCATAGGCAACCGCGACGAGCTCTTTCAGGCGGTCTTCGCGTTCTCTCGGATAGACGTGATTGAGCCCATCCCAAATCGCTTCCGTATCGCGCCTGAGCGCGGGATCATCCTTCTTCCACGCGATACGGCTTTCAATATTCGCCATCTGCATCCGTTCCCGCGAGCACGCGGCAACATCCGCTGCCGGTGGCGACAGCGGATGCGCCAGTGTTATCACCAAAACACGCCGACCTTAGCCTCCCAAACCGATGCTCACATTCATATAGGGGCCGTAAAAGCCGCGGTTGTAATCCTTCGCCGTTTCCTGGCCACCATCCATCGCACCGAAGAACGTATCGGCACGATAACCGAAGCTGATCTTGGCGTTGTTGTAGCGCGCGGATGCCCCGACATAGCCACCAAGATTGGGAACCACCTTGCGGCGACTTCGGCGAGTGGTTTTCACGCGTGTATGGCTAGCCAGGCCAGTGATGCAACCTGCTACCGTCCCGGAAGCAAAATTTACATGGCAATAAGACGTGAAGTGCTTCGCATTCGCGCTTTGCCGACCAAACAGGACGGCTGCATTTACACCCCAGTCGAGCGTAACCGCTCCATTTTCCGCGTTGCCCAGGATTGTCTGGTTTGCGTCCCAACCAACTTCCGGGCCTATGCCGCGGAAGCTGCGGTTCTCGTCGCCGGTGGTTTCATAAACGTTGTGATAGGTGCCGTTGGTCTTAAAGAAATAATCGGGATCCGTATTGATCTCGAAATTCGATTGAGATGTGAACTGGGCCATGCGGATACCGCCAGAGATATTGCCCTGCCCTTCCTTTCCAAACAGGCCTATGCCGATATTCACGCCTGCTTCGAAGTCCATGATCGTGTGCTGCTCGCTTTGATGCGAGTTCGCATTGACGAACTTGCGATGAATTCCCGAGTGACAGTTGTCATAGCTGGAGGCGCCGCTGCAATTTATATACTTGCCGGCAAAGAGGCCCGGCTGCCTCGTTCGCGTGCCGGGAATTTCACTTTGATATACGCGCCGATTGTTGCTTGACCGGCCATAACGGACACCTGCTTTGAACACCCAGTCGGAACCTTGCGGCTGAAGGACCAGTTTCCCCTCCCAGTCGAATCCGGACGCCGGTGCTTTTTCATATGAACCGGGAGACGGAAACCCGGATGCTGCCATCAATTCCGTCACGGTTTGCGTGCCGGCCGGTGCCGGACCCGAAAGGCTTCCGGAAAGGAGCCGAGCGCCGCCCGGACGAATGTAATCCGGGTAGTATGTTTCACTATCGGCCGACAGCAGGTTGTTGAAATTGCCACCGGCCGTGACCCAAAGAGTTGGGCGGTCGCCGTTGCTATCGGCAAGACCGCCCCCGCCCCCCGAATTTCCGCCGTCGAAATGCTTGGTCACGCGCACACCAAAGAGTCGCGGATCAGTCAGGAACACGTTGGTCGTGAGCGCGGTATCATCGCTGTTCAGGAAGGTGCCGGTGATGGCGGTGGTGTTGAAGACATTCTTCAAATACCCCATCACCTGCCAGCCGGAGTCATCCGTCAGGATCAACGCCAGATTGAGATTGGTATAGCCGCGAATTTTATCCCCAACGGAATTGAAAACACGCGCCCAACTTTGCGATTGCCAATAGAAATCGCTGTGCAGCGTCGCCGCCCAGTCGGCCGATACCGGCGTGGTGTAATCAGCCGTGATCGAGACGGTATAGTTTGGCGCGTTTGGCAACTCGTTGCCGCTGAGGTTCTGATAGAAACCGGCACCATTGTTCGCCGCAGGGCCGTAATCCACGCCATTGTAAGTGTTCTGACCGGTGTAGGGATCGTTTGGATCGTTTCCGGCCAAGGGATCGAACCCCGGATAGCCCACCGGAACGGTGTTGCCGGTCGAAGTGGTTGCCGGATTGTGGGTATAGGCCAGTTGAGTTACAGGATCCTCACCTGCACCATAGGCTGCACCGCAGTTGCTTGATAAATTAAAGGACGCATTCCCGTGCTGAGGGTCGAATTCGGCGGCAATAACATAATCCGGAATGATGCAGTTCGAAGCTTGGGTGGGGAATGGCTTGTTGATGAGCCAGCCGGGATGTCCCGCGGTTCGATCCAGAAGATCGATGGCCTTTGAGCCATTGGCCAGTCTCGTCTTCTCATAGCCACCGTTGAATCCGAATTTGAGGCCGGGAATCGGCTCCCATGTCGCTTCCAATTCGGCGCCCATGCTTGTCGCATCGAAGTTCAGGTTGACCGACGTGCGGTCCACGATCTGCGAAATCTGGTAGCCTTTGTAATCGTAATAGAACACATCGCCGTTCAGCGTCACCGCACCGTCGAACAGGGTGTTTTTCGTTCCCACCTCGAACGCATCGTTGAATTCCGGATCGAAGGTTGTGGGATGCGTGGGATTTCCCGTATCGCCTTCACCGAACACGAGCAGAACCGCACCCGGTGGATTGGCGCCACCAGCCTTGTAACCGTGCGCGTAAGATCCATAGAGCATCGTCTGATCGGTGAAATTCAGGTGCGGCGTCCAGTTCACGACCGCACGCCCGGTGAATTCCTTCCATTCCTGATCGATATTTCCGGTCGAAGGATAGCCATATCCCTTCGTCAACACCTCGCTGGGGATTTCCACGAAGTGCTTCTGATCATCCGTCCAGCGCAGCCCGGCGGTGAGCTTCAGATCCTTGGTCAGTTGGTAATAGGTTTCGCCGAACATCGCATAAGAATTCAAGCTGTAGGGATTCTGGCTCAGGAAGTAGTTGTGCCCTTGATTGTCGAGTTGGCCGATTGGGTTTGGATCGATATAGCCAAGGCATTCCTCAGGATTTGTCGCACTTTGGGGCATTGCAAGTTCGTGGCCGTTGCTAAGGCAGCGCTGATTGTGATCGACGCCCGGCACATACGGAACGCCGCCCCGGCCCGCAATACCCTGAACGGCGGCATACATCGTGAGCGTGTTGATGAAGACGTAGTAGTTCTCGTCGGTGACATAGTGCATATAATTGCCGCCGGCGCTGAAGTTGAACGGGCCTTGAAAATCTGACGACAGGCGCAATTCCTGGCTGAATTGCCAGGAATGTTCTTCCGCCAAATCTTCGGCAACCAGCCGGTTGCTGCAGCCCAATTGCGGATCGCAGAATATCGCCGTTTGCACAGCGCCGTTGGCACCGCAATTGTTTCCGCCAATGCTGATCGTATCATTGAAGCAGCGGTAATTTCCGTCCGGGGTTACCAGCCCAGTGGCTAGATAGGTGTCCGTTGGTCCGTCAATACCGAAAATTCCCGGTTGGGTGTTGAAGCGATTGTAGTCTTCGGTCGACCATAGGAAGTCACGGTTGTAAGCGGTCGCGGAGTTGAGTGTTAGGCTAGGTGCAACACGCCACACCGAATTCAACTCCAACGTATCGTTGTTCGACTTGTATTCCGGGTCCAGCGTCGATTCGATCACGCGCAAATCTTGCGACTGGGTCGTGCTGGCATATGGATTGTGCACGTGCCCGGGAGAGAGCGGATTAATGATGGCGCCTGTGCCTTGTGCGCCGTTGAGCCCACCATAATAGGGCAGCGCCAAACCATCGGGGACACTATAAGCGTCCGCACTATATAGCGACCCCGGACCACAACCCTGATTCAGGACAGATTCACCCAGCAAACCAGTCGATTGGCCAAGCACCGTTTTGGGATAATCGGCGCGCGTGCAGAGTTGCTTGCTGCTGCGCAACCGATCGTCATTCTCCTGGAAGTGTTCCCAAACGAAGTCGGTATGAAAATACTCGACGGGTTGCCAGCGCAGCGACGCGCGTGTGCTCCACAGATCGCGGCCGTCGATGGGTGAGTTGGTCAAAGAGTTGAAGCTGTAGCCATCGCGCTTGGTCCACTCGCCTGCGACGCGCAGCATCAGCTTGTCGTCGACGACCGGGAGGTTGAGCATTGCCTCCAGACGGCGGTTTTTATAATTGCCAATATCGACGGAACCCATGGCCTCGAACTGGTCCATCGGCACCGCCGAGGTGACGTTGACCACGCCTGCCGTGGCGTTGCGCCCGTAAAGCGTGCCTTGCGGTCCGCGCAGGACCTCGACCTGGGCAACGTCGTAGAATTCCTGTTCGAAAAAATGATTGCGGATGAAGGGTGTGTCGTTGAACGATACGGCAACCGCCGGATCGGTGGTCACCGAGATGGCCTGGGTGCCGATACCGCGAATGTTGATGCTGTAGCCGGTGAAATTCGTTTTGGTGAAGGTAAGGTTGGGAACTTCCTTGATCAGGTCCGGTCCACCGGCGATTTGACGCGAGGTCAGTTGTTCCTGGCTCAGCGCTGTGATTGCGATCGGAATGCTCTGGACGTCCGCGCCGCCCAGCTTTGATGAGGTCACTGTCACCGTTTCGACAGCGGCGCGCGAAGACGGAGCGGCTTGCGCCAGTTGAATGGGGCTGACTTCGAGGCTGGAAGATGAATGCCCCGGCACGATGGTCACCACACCGGAGGGATCGCGGTTGGGGATGAGGCCGGTGCCGGTCAGGATTTTGGCGAGCGCCGCATCGGACGGAAGGTTGCCCGCTACGCCGCGCGTGCGGATGCCCTTGATGGCATCGATGGAGACAGCGATCTGGATGCCCGATTGTTCGGCATAGGCATTCAGCGCCGCGTCGAGATCGCCGCCCGGAATATTGAAGCTGGCGCCCATGGCGGCTCTGGCGAGCAGCGCGATGGCGGCACCTCCCACAAGGCGCGTCTTCAGGTCTTTCATGCGGTCCCCCACTTTGCGGTCTTGCCGTGTCTCAACGCGAGATCACGATCCCCTCGACCGTTGTCTGATTGTGCGTGTTGAAAAGTTTTCCCAAGATGCGCACGAAGGTCTGCGTGTCGTGCGTGGGAAGTGTTGCACTGAAGGTGAGCCGCGCGGTTTCGGGATCGGCGATCACGATCTTCTGCGCGTTGTAGCGGTTGAATTCTTCGGCCGCTTCGGCAAGCGTCGCGTGGCGGAAAATGATCAATCCGCGCCGCCACCCCAGATCGCTGCCGATGTCGGCGGGCGTTTTGCGCACCACCGACATGCTGCCGGGAAGCGCATAGGCGATGTCGCCGGGTTTCAGGGTGATCGCGCGGCGGGCGGCACCTGCATCCGATGGTTCGACCTTGGCCGAACCTTCGACAAGGGCCACTTCCAGCTTGTTGCCGCTGGTGCGCATGAGGAATTTGGTTCCGAGATCGACGACCTTGTGGTTCGCCGCCGTGACCACGAAGGGGCGCGCCGCATCATGCTTGATAACGAAATAGGCTTCGCCGCGCTCGAGCGTTGCCGCCCGTCGATGTTCGTCGATGGCAATGCGCAAGGCCGTGTTGGTGTTCAGCTCGATCTGCGATCCATCGGCAAGCGTCAGGACTTTCCGGCCGCCGAGCGGCGTGGCGTAGAGCTTGCCGTTTGGCGTGATGAGAAAATTGGCGCCCAACGCCCCCATCACGCCCAGGATCGCAATCGCAGCCGCGATGCGAACCGGCTTGCGCCAGCTTCTGCCGCCAGGCGCATCGCCCGCGGATTGCGACTTCAGCGGGCGCAGGGCGGCCAGACGTTCGGTCCGCTTCCATTCGAAATCCAGCCGCAGGAACGCGACCCGGTGGGCAAGCGATTGGGCGAGCCAGGCTTCGAGTTCGCCCGCGTCGCCCTCCGTCCAATTGCTGAAATCGCGCCGTTCCAGCCATTCGGACGCCTGTTGTTCGATTTCGTCGGCGCAATCGGTTGCGGATTTGACGGTCATGGCTTCCTCCGAACGGTGGGAGGTTCGTTGCAAAGGATGTTGACCAGGCCGCGAATGCCGCGCGACAGATATTGCGCGACGGCACTTTCGGCGATGCCCATGCGCAAGGCGATTTCGCGGCGCGTGAGACCTTCGACCCGGCCGAGCACGATGGCTTCGCGCTCGCGCCGCGGCAGGCGATCGAGGGCTGCCTGCACGCGGCGCAACTCGTCGCGCGCCATCAGCGTGCGGTCGGGCGCGGGCGCGTCGACCGCGATCTCAAGGGCTTCCAGATCGGCGGCCGCCTCGATGGGGATCACCTGCTCATGGCGAACGCGATCGATCAGAAGATTGCGCGCCGTGGCGAACAAAAATTGCCTAGGCTGTTCGGGAAGTTCCTTCAGCGCGGCCTGGTAGACGCGGACATAAACATCCTGGCGGAAATCCGTCAGGTCGCTTCTGTTGCGCCAATTGTGCTGCAGGAATTCCATCAGCGCCGCCTCCAGCGGCAAGATTTCACGCCCAAACCACGCGTCGACGTCCGACACGGCTATCGCCGCGCCCGGCTTGACTGCTCCATTTGTCGGACCGCACTCCGGCTTCTCGACCATCCCTACCGGCTCCTCGGCATCGAGGGTTGAAAGGTTGGGCTTCACTTAGTTGGACGGCCAGCGTGCGCGAATGTGACCGCGCCCGCGACCGAAATAATCGGGGCGGGCGCAGGAATAATGTTTCTGGAAGCGGTGGCCAGAGCCCCCAAACCCTGCCGGTGTACGGGTTTGGATGCGAAATCATTTTGTGCGTCGCAGATTTTGGGGGCAGAAGCGGCAAGATTGTCGCGCCGCCACAAAAGAAAAAAGGCGGCGGATCGCTCCGCCGCCTTTCCGAAACGCCCCCCGAGGAAAAGCTATCCGCCCAAGCCGATGCTGATTGTGGCGAACGGACCATGATAGCCGGTCGTCACCGATTGATGGGTGTCGAGACCACGGTCCATCGCGCCGAAGAAAAAATCGGCGCGATAGCCGACACTGAGTTTTGCCCTCGGGAACCGGTAGGACACCGCTGCGAAGCCGCCGAGGTTGGGGACGGTGACGCGGTGTGTTTCCGCCCGGTGGGCGGAATCACCTCTTGCACTGATTTGTGCAAGAGCTATTTGGGTGGTACCGAATAAAATATTGTACAATAAATGATCGCTACTTTTGTGAACTGTCGTGGCGTGACTGACTCTCGCTTTCTGACGGCCGAATAGGACGGCGGCGTTTGCGCCCCAGTCCAGTGCGATTTGTCCGTCGGCGACATCGCCCCATAAGCCGGTTGTGTTGCTCCATGAAAGCGATGGGCCCAAGGCGCGGAGATCACTGTAGCGCTGCAACAGCGATTGAGAGTTCTGGTGTATACCGCCGACAGCATATTTTCCGAAGTTTGCGGTCTTGAAACGATAAAACTGCTCGCCGGGCTGCGCATAGGAATGACCGTTTGAGGTCATGTTCATTTGCACATAGCGCGCGCCAAAGCTGAAGATCGATTCCGTGCTGTGACCGAACAATCCCAGGCCGACATCCTTTCCGACTTTAAAGTCGATAATGGTGTGGGCTTCCGTATTGTCCGTGGCCTGGTCCACATAGTTGTTATAGGATGGCGTGACCAGAAACTGGCCGAAGCCGCCAGGATGGATTCCTGTGGCATAGGCCGGCTGGCCGACGTTCTTTTCGCTTTCCAGAATGTGTCTTTTGGAATGCGTGCGGCCGTAGCTCGCCGAAGCACTGAAGACCCAATCCGATCCGCTGGGTTGAAACGAGAGGCTTCCTTCCGCGCCCACGCTTCTTCCGAGCACATTTTCCATGTCGGTGAAGGAGGGAAACCCGCCAGAGCCTTGGCCAAGGAAATTGGCGCTCGTGGGCGTATCCGGGAAGCCGTTCGTCGTGATGGAATCGAGCGGCGGCACGAAGGTTTCGTTCGAGCCTGTGATGTTATCCAGATGAAGGCCGCCTTCGATCCAGACGGTGGGGCGATCTGCGGCTTGCACTGTTTCACCGGCTGCCACGCAGGTGGCCAGAACGACGGCCGATGCAGTGGCGAGCAGGCGAAGGCGAAGGTTCGTCTGTTTGTTTTCGGTTGTGATGAGTTCGCTCATTGTGTGATTCCCCCCGTGATGATGATCTGGCTCACCTCTCCCTTGTGGGGAGGTCGAAGCGCACTTGCGCTTCGGGTGGGGGGCCGCTCTTTGTGGCGGGCACCGCCCCCCACCCGGATCGCTTCGCTCTCCGACCTCCCCACAAGGGGGAGGTGAGAGGTGGTGCATGTGTTCGCTATCTTTTCCATCTCGCTCACCAGTTCTTCGTGATGCGCACGCCGAAGAGGCGTGGATCGGTGAGGAACACGTTCGTCGTCAGGCCGCTGTCATCCGAATTGAGGAAGGTGCCGGTGATGGCCGTCGTGTTGAACACGTTCTTCAGATAACCCACCACCTGCCAGCCGTTCTGATTGGTGAAGATCAGCGCCAGGTTGACGTTCTTGTAGCCGCGCAGCTTGTCGTAAGGATCGTCATTGAAAACACGCGCCCACGAGCCTGCTTGCCAATAGAAGTCGCCGTGCAGGGTGGCGGCCCAATCCGCGGTCACCGGGATGGAATATTCCGCTGTGAACGACGTGGTGAAATGCGGCGCGTTGGGCAGTTCGTTGCCGCTCAGATCCTTTTCGAAGCCCGTGCCGTTGTTGGGCGCAGGACCGTAATCGATGCCGCCGGAGGTGTTCTGGCCGGTGTAGGGATGTCCCGGTGTGCCCGCGAGCGGATCGAAACCGGCATATGTGCCAGGTGCGATTTGCGCCCCGACCTCCGAGAACTGTCCTGATGGAAAGGCCGTATAGGTCTCGGCCGTCGACGGATCATTGTGCAGTGAGTAGGCTTGGCCACAACTTGCCGCCGGGCCTGACTGGCTTAACTCAAAAGCAATAACATATACCGGCAAGACGCAGTTCGATGACTGGGTGGCAAACGGTTTGACGACGACCCAGTTGGGATTGCCCGCCGTTCGATCCATCAGATCGATGGCTTTTGAGCCGTCTGCCAGGCGCGTATCTTCATAGCCGCCCGCGAAGGTGAATTTGAGGCCCGGCACCGGTTCCCAGGTGGTTTCAAGCTCGGCGCCTTTCACCTTCGCATCGAAATTCAGATTGACCGAGGTGCGGTCGATGATCTCCGAAATCTGATAACCCTTGTAATCGTAATAGAAGACATCGCCGTTGACGGTCAGGGCGCCATCCAGCAGCGTGTTCTTTGTTCCCAATTCGAAGGCATTGATGAATTCGGGCTTGAACGTCAGCGGATGGGTGACGCTGACGACGTCCCCCGGAAGGAACGGGGGAAAAATCGCGCCGGGCGGATTGGCGCCGCCCGCCTTGTAGCCATGAGCGAAGGAACCGTAGAGCAATGTCTGATCGGTGAAGGTGAGTTTCGGCGTCCAATTGGCAGCAAACCGGCCAGTGAATTCCTGCCATGACTGATCTATGACGCCGGTAATCGGATAACCATACCCTTGGGTGAAAAGTTCGCTCGGGATTTCGACGAAATGCTTATCATCGTCGGTCCAGCGCAAACCCCCGATGAACTTCAGATCATCGGTCAAATTGTAATAGGCCTCGCCGAAACCGGCGTAGGAATTCAGCACATAGGGATTCTGGCTGAGGAAATAATTGTGGCCTGCATTGTCGAGGTTGCTGATCGAATTGGGATCGATCCACCCCAAACAATTGGGATTTGCGGCAGAACCCGGCCTTTGCGGATCAGCGGGCGCGTGATTCAGAACACATTCCTGCGTGCTGGGATCACCGGGCGTCCATTGAGCCTTAAGGCTCGGGCCCTTTGCCGCATACAGCGTGAACGTGTTGATGAAGACGTAGTAGTTTTCCACTGTTTCGTAATGCAGGTAGTTGCCGCCGACGCTGAAATTCAGAGGCCCGCTGAAATTCGACGCCAGCCGGAATTCCTGACTGAGCTGCCAGGCATGTTCTTCAACCAGATCCTCTCCAACGAGGCGGTTGCTGCACCCCAATTGCGGATCGCAGAAAATGCCGGTCGGCGTGGCCATCTCTGAAGCGGCGCAGTTGTTGCCGCCGATGCTGACATAGCTGATTTTACCGTTGCCGTCGCCGCAACGGTAATTGCCGTCCGGTGTGGTCAGCGTGCCGGTGGTGTCGGGAATGTAGGCAAAGATGCCGGGTTGCGTATTGAAGCGGTTGTAGTCCTCCGTGGAATATAGAAAGTCGTGATTGAAGCCGGTTTGAGAAGTGAAGGTCAGCGCGGGCGTGGCCTTGTAATCGACATTTAGTTCAACGACGTCGTTCTTTGCTCGATAAACCGGGTTCAGCGCCGATTCAATCTCGCGCAAATCCTGTGATTGAGCTGTGCTGGCGTAGGGATCGATCTTGGGGTTGCCAGGAAAAGCGTTCAGAGGCGAGATGATGCTGTAGTTGTATCCAGCACCAACCAATCCGCCATAATACGGCAATGAGAGCCCGTTGGGCACTTCAAACGCTTCGGGACTATAGAGCGAACCTGGAAGACAGCCCTGACTTAAAAAACCGCCCAATGTTCCTTGAAGGAGGCCGCCCCCTGTCGTTGAAACTCCACCGACGGTGGCCGGTCCGTTATCGCGATGGCAGAGCTGTTTGCTGGAGCGCAGGCGGTCGTCGTTTTCGGAGAAATGTTCCCAGACAAGATAAGTTGTCAGTTTTTCGGTTGGCTTGAAGCCCAGCGTGACGCGGCCCGACCAGAGATCGCGGCCGTCTATCGGACTGTCGGTCAGCGTGTTGAACGAATAGCCGTCGCGTTTGGTCCATTCGCCGGCCACGCGCAGATCGAGCCGGTCATCGACAATCGGCAAATTGATCATGCCTTCGAAGCGGCGGTTCTTGTAGTTGCCAATATCGGCGCTCGCCATGGCCTCGAATTGATCGGTTGGTTTGGCAGAGGTGAGGTTCACCACACCGGCCGTCGCGTTTCGACCATAGAGCGTGCCTTGCGGGCCGCGCAGCACTTCGACCTGCGAAACGTCGAAGAATTCCTGCTCGAAGAAATGGTTGCGGATGAACGGTATGTCGTTGAAGGCTACCGCCACCGCCGGATCGGTGGTCACCGAGATGGCCTGCGTGCCGATGCCGCGTAGCTGGATGCTGTAACCCGAGAAGTTCGTCTTCGTGAACGTCATGTTCGGAACCTGCTTGATCAGGTCCGGTCCGCCGGCGGTTTGCGTAGCGGTCAATTGCTCCTGGCTCAGGGCCGTGATCGCTATCGGAATACTCTGCACATCAGCGCCGCCCAACTTTGACGACGTGACCGTGACAGTTTCTACAGCGCGCGCGGGCGGTGCCGCCTGTGCCAATTGCAGTGGCTGAACCAGCTCGCTACGCGGTCCCTGGTCCTTCAGAATTTCAATCTGCCCCGATGATGTGCGGTTGGCGATGAACCCTGTGCCCCTGAGAAGCCGGGACAACGCTTCTGGCGCGGGCATTTCGCCCTTCACGCCATTCGATCGCACCGCGTTGACGGCATCGCTCGATACCACCAGCAGGCCAGACTGCGCCGCATACGCATTGAGTGCCGATTTCAGATCGCTGCGCGCAATGTCGAACGACTCCGCCGATGCGGGCTGCGCCGCCGCAAAGATAGCGCAAGCTAGAAAGCTAGCGGAATTCAACAGCTTCGATTTCGTCAAAGTATTTCCCCCTCCTGCATGACCCGCTCCCCGCGGGCGCTTGAATGACGTGCGTTTCCCCGGTTAATACCGGATGACGGTTTCTCTGTTGCGTTCTTCGGCTCTGAGGCCGAACAGATTTCTTGCCAGCCGCGCGAATTCCTCGCGGTCGTTCACGCGGATCGCGCCGTTGAGCTTAAATTTCTTCCCGCCCACACCTTCGATCACGATTTTTTCGGCGTTGTAACGGTTGAACTCCGCTGCGGCGTCGGCGAGCGATGTATCGTCGAAAATGAGAAGGCCTTTTCGCCAGGCGAGGCGTTCGGATAATTGCTGCGCCGGTTTCTTTTCCAGCGTCACGGAACGGCCGGTCGCGACGGCCACGTCGCCCGGTTTCAGGATCAACGGTTCGCCTTGAACCGTCCCTTCGGCTTCAAGGCTCGCGCGGCCTTCCAGAAGCGCGACTTCAAGATTCTGCCCATGCGCCCGCATCACGAATTTCGTGCCGAGGTCTGTCACGCGATGACCGGCGGCGGCCACAGTGAAGATATGGTTGGCGTCGTGGTGAACTTGAAAGAATGCTTCGCCCCGAACCAGTTTCACACTGCGCTGATTTTCGCCCGTGCCGATCTGGATCACAGTGTTGGTGTTCAACTCGATCTGCGAACCGTCGAGAAGCGTGATGACCTTGTGGCCACCCACCGGCGTTGAGAAGGTCTGCATTTCCTGTTGCAGGAAATACGAAGCCCCGCCCAAGGCGAGAACAACGAAAAGGGCCACACCAGCCGCCACACGAAAAGCCGCCATTGGGAGGCGAGCGCGCGGAGGCATCCGATTGGTGCCGAAGCCGAGGCGGCGGACGTCCGCGATGAGTTCTGTCCGGTTCCAGCTCGCCTCAACCCGCCAAAACGCCGTTTGATGCGCTGGCGAATGTGCAAGCCATACCTCAAATTCCTCCTGGTTCTCATCCGTCCATGTCTGAGGCTCGTCGCGCGCAATGAGCCATTGCACGGCGTCGGCTTCGATGAGGTTTGCGTTACTCGGACGTTCGGACGGCGAAGTCATTTTCTGGAACCCGCTTCTGGCCGTTCGCCGTAGAGCATGTCGGCCAAGAGATGTGCGGCATCCTCAAGGTGCCGTTTGACCGTGCTCTCGGAGATTCCCATCCGCAGCGCGATTTCGGGGCGGGTCAATTTCTCGACGCGCTTCAGGATCACTGCCTCGCGGCAGCGCGGCGGCAATTCGTCGAGTGCAAGGCGGAGGCGGCGTAGTTCGTCACGCGCAATGGCGCTTCGGTCCGGACCCGGTTCGTCGCTCGCGACGTCGATGGTCTCGAGATCGGCCACCCGTTCGATGGGCACGATACGATTGTGGCGCAGCCGATCGATGATCAGGTTTCGCGCGATTGCGAAGAGGAAGGGTTTGACGTCGTCAGGAAGCCGTTTGCTGGCGCTCTCGTAGACGCGGACATATATGTCTTGCCGCAGATCGGCGATCTCCTCGCCGTGACGCCAGCTCTGCCGTAAGAATTGCATTAGCGACGCCTCCAACGGCAACACCTCGCGCACGAACCAGGCTTTCAGATCGTGCGTGCTCACGCCCGCATCCTCTGGATGTGGATTGTCTGGTTTGGCTTTGGTGTCTGGTGTTTCGACCATTCCCCCGTCCACCGAGGGTTAGAAGCCCAAGGCTACACATATTCCCACGAGGGAAGGAGCAAACCGGCCCAGAAGATCTAGAAGATTTCTACGGAAATATTATTGCGGATGAAAGCAGGCCCACCCCAGGATCATGCGCCGGATTTTGGCCTGTTGCCGGGCTTCATCCTTGAGGGTGTCGGCAAGGTCGGGAAACGCCTCCTATAGTGGTGTGCGGTCATCGCTCGTGAGTTCGACCAGCCCGGCTTTCGCGGCGAGCCCACCGAATTCGAGCAGATGAAGTAGAACGAGCCGATAACTTCGGCGATGGCATCGTGGAGTTGGCTTCGGTTTGAAGCAGATTCCGCGTATTCGATACCATCACGGATGATGCGTACATTTCACCTCAAAAGCAAAAAGGGCGGCGGATCGCTCCGCCGCCCCTTCGCTGCACGCCCCCCGACTATCCTTATCCGCCCAGGCCGATACTGATCGTGGCATAAGGCCCGTGGAAACCTGTTGTCACGGACTCACGGGTGTCCAGTCCGCGATCCATCGCGCCGAAGAAAAAATCGGCGCGGTAGCCTGCGCTGAGCTTCGCATTGGGGAAGCGGTAAGAGAGCCCAGCGAAACCGCCGAGATTGGGAACGATGACGCGGCGGGATTGGGTGCGGTTGACGGTGCCCAATTGGGTGTAATGCAATGTCTGCGTGCCGTGAAAATTGGTGGCTGCCGAATCGTGATGGACCTTAGCTTTCTGGCGTCCGAACAGGAGGGCGGCATTCACCCCCCAGTCAACCGCAAGCTGACCATCCGGCACATCGCCCCACAAGCCCGTCGTATTGCTCCAGGAGAGAGACGGGCCGAGAGCGCGCAAACTGCTGTAGCGTTGCAGGAAGGACGATGATTTCTGGTGGAAGGCCGCGTTATAGTATTTCACGCCGCCGAAATAATGCGTTTTGAGATGATAAAACCTCACCGCAGGCGCCGCATAGGAATGGCCCTTGGAGGTGGTGTTCATCTGCACATATCTGGCGCCGAAGCTCAGAACCGATTCCGTTCTTTCGCCGAACAGTCCGAGCCCCACATCCCGCCCGACCTTGAAATCTAGAATCGTGTGGGCCTCGGTGTTGTCGGCAGATTGTTCGACATAATTTGTATGGGTCGGTGTCTTCAGATTCCTTATACCGGAAAGATATGTGATATAGGCCGGCTCACCAGCTATATCTTTTCTTTGCACGATATTTCTCTTGCTGTGCGTGCGGCCATAACGGGCGGAGACGTTGAAGATCCAGTTCGATCCTTTGGGCTGAAACGAAATGCTGCCCTCGACGCCAGAACTGCGGCCCAGCACGTTCTCCATGTCGGTGAAGGACGGAAACCCGCCGGAGCCCTGACCGAGGAAATTCGCATCGGTTGGTTCGGACGGATAGCCAGCCGTGGTGAGGCTATCGAGCGGCGGCACGAAGGTTTCGTTGGAGCCGGTGACGTTATCGAAATGCCATCCGCCTTCGATCCATAGTGTCGGGCGATCGGCCGCGTTTACTTCGGTCACCGAGGCGACACACGCGGCAAGCACGATAGCAGACGTGGTGGCGAGCAGGCCCAACCGGATATTCGCGGGCTTGTTCTGCGTGTTGATGAGTTCGCTCATTTGTGTATTCCCCCCTTTACCAGTTCTTCGTGATGCGGATGCCGAACAGGCGCGGATCGGTGAGGAACACGTTGGTCGTGAGCCCGCTGTCATCGCTGTTCAGGAAGGTTCCGGTGATGGCCGTGGTGTTGAAGACGTTCTTGAGATAGCCCACCGCCTGCCAGCCGTTCTGGTTGGTGAGGATGAGCGCCAGGTTCACGTTCTTGTAGCCGTGAATCTTGTCGTAGGGATCGTCGTTAAAGACCCGTGCCCAGGAACTGGCCTGCCAATAAAAGTCGCCATGAAGTGTGGCAGCCCAATCAGAGGTGATCGGCATGGAATATTCGGCGGTGAACGACGTGGTGAAATGCGGCGCGTTGGGCAGTTCGTTGCCGCTCAGATCTTTGTCGAAGCCGGCACCATTGTTCGGCGCCGGGCCGTAATCGATACCACCCGAACTGTTCTGGCCGGTGTAGGGATGGCCAGCTGTGCCCGCGAGCGGATCGAAGCCTGAATACGTGCCCGGCGTAATCGGACGGCCCTGTACGGTATTGCCACTGGGATCAGCCGTATAGGTTGCGTTCGTAACGGGATCGTTGTGATTGTTGTAGGCATAGCCGCAAGCTTGAGGTATTGCGTAACTGTTGTTTGGAATTGGATTGAGTAAGTAAGCGAGGACGTAAACAGGCAACACGCAGTTCGATGCCTGGGTCACGAATGGCTTCACAAGAACCCAATCGGGATTGCCTGCCGTCCGGTCTATCAGGTCGATGGCTTTTGAGCCGTCCGCGAGACGCGTTTGTTCGTACCCGCCAGAAAAGGTGAATCTCAAGCCCGGCGTCGGCTCCCATTTTGCTTCGAGTTCCGCGCCCTTGATGGTCGCATCGAAATTCAGGTTGATCGAAGTGCGATCGACGATCTCCGAAATCTGGTAGCCCTTGTAATCGTAGAAGAAGACATCGCCGTTGAGCGTCAGCGCGCCATCCAGCAGCGTGTTCTTCGTACCGAGTTCATAAGCATTGATGAATTCCGGTGCGAATGTCAGCGGATGCGCCACACTGGGGACTTCGCCGCTCTGGAATTGGACAAACAGGGCGCCGGGGGGATTGGCGCCACCGGCTTTGTAGCCGTGGCCGAAAGTGCCGTAGACCAATGTCTGGTCGGTGAAACTGAGTTTTGGAGTCCAGTTAGCGGCAAAGCGCCCCGTCCATTCCTTCCACTCCTGGTCCACAACATCGGTGATGACATAGCCATAACCCTGCGCGAGCAATGCGCTGGGGACGTCGACGAAATGCTTCTGGTCGTCGGTCCAACGCAGGCCGCCGGTCAATTTCAGATCGCGGAAGACATTGTAGTAGACTTCGCCGAAACCCGCATAGGAATTGAGAATGTAAGGGTTCTGGCTCAGGAAATAGTTGTGACCCTGGTAATCTAGATGATCAATGGGACCGGTATCCGTCCATCCGCAGGCATAGCCGGCGGCGCCGGGATGATTGGGATTCACCGGCTCCTTGTTGGTCAAACATTGCATCGTACTGGGATCGGATGGATCCCAATTGTTGATACTTTTGGCGTTATACATCGAGAGCGTGTTGAAGAAGACGAAGTAATTCTCCTCCGTCTCATAGTGCATGAAGTTCCCGCCGGCGCTGAAGTTGAGCGGACCGCCGAATTGCGACGCAAGGCGGAATTCCTGATTGAATTGCCAGGCATGTTCCTCAACCAGATCCTCAGCGACGAGACGATTGCTGCAACCTAATTGCGGGTCGCAGAAATATCCCGTCGGCACGGCGCTGGCTGGAGTGGCACAGCTGTTGCCGCCCAGACTCAAAGTGCCGTCGGCACAGGCATAATTCCCGTCAGGCTGAATGAGCGTTCCATAATTCGCCGGTAAATAAGCGAATATGCCGGGCTGGGTGTTGAAGCGGTTGTAATCTTCGGTAGACCACAGAAAGTCGTTGTTGTATCCCGTGGACGATGTGAGCGTCAGCGATGGCGCCAGTTGATAATCCGCATTGAGCTGAAAAACATTGTTCTTCGCTCTATAAATAGGGTTCAGCGCAGATTCTATAACACGTAGATCGGTCGATTGCGTGACGTTCGCATATGGATCGCGATGACCACCGGGCACTCCGCTAAGCGGATTGCCGATTGATTGACCGAACCCTGCACCGATGAGCCCACCATAATATGGAAGGGCGAGAGCGTTGGGAACCTGGAACGCTTCAGAGCTGTAAAGGGAAACGGGCAAGCAGCCCTGGCTCAAATATTCCTGCCCCAACGCATGGTCCGACCCAGCTGCGGTCGAAAACCCTCCGATCGTGGCCGGTCCGGCATCGCGTTTGCAAAGCTGCTTGCTCGAACGAATACGGTCGTCGTTTTCCTGGAAATGTTCCCATACGAAATACGCCGTGAGTTTTTCGCTCGGCTTGAACCCGATGGTCGCACGGCCCGACCATAGATCGCGGCCGTCGATCGGGCCATCGGTCAATGTGTTGAACGAATAACCGTCGCGCTTGGTCCATTCGCCGGCCACGCGTAGATCGAGGCGGTCATCCACGATGGGCAGATTGGTCATGCCTTCGAAGCGGCGGTTCTTGTAATTGCCCACATCCCCGCTCGCCATCGCCTCAAACTGATCGGTCGGCTTGGCCGACGTCAGGTTCACGACACCCGCCGTCGCATTGCGGCCGTAAAGCGTACCTTGCGGGCCACGCAGCACTTCGACTTGCGAAACGTCGTAGAATTCCTGCTCGAAGAAATGGTTGCGGATGAACGGCATATCGTTGAAGGCAACCGCAACCGCAGGATCGGTGGTTACCGAAATGGCCTGCGTGCCGATGCCGCGAAGCTGGATGCTGTAGCCGCTGAAATTCGTCTTGGTGAAGGTCATGTTCGGAACCTGTTTGATGAGGTCCGGCCCCCCGGCGGTTTGCGTAGCCGTCAGCTGTTCCTGGCTGAGCGCGGTGATCGCAATCGGGATGCTTTGCACATCCGCTCCGCCAAGCTTTGACGACGTGACGGTCACGGTTTCGACGGTAGAACGCGGCGGCGGCGCGGCTTGCGCGAGTTGCAGTTCCGGCAACTGAATTTCGGACGATTGCGTTCCCCGAACAATTGCAACCGCACCGTCCTCGCGATGCGTGACCAAACCAGTACCGGAAAGAAGACGAGAGAGGGCATCGCCGGGAGACAGGTCGCCCTTTACGCCTTTTGTGGTGACACCACGTACGGCATCGTCTCGTACGAAAACCTGGAGTCCGCTCTGCTCCATATAGGTGTGCAGCGCATGATCCATATCGCCAGCCGGTATATCGAAACTCGACGCTAGAGCCATGGCCGGAAAGCCAACCGCACTTGCTAAGATCAACGATTTCAGTCCATTTCGGCGCATATTTCCCCCTTACACAGCTGTTCCGCTGGCGTGTTAGCTATGGATTTGACACAACGATTTCGTGGCTGCGTTTTTCGACGCGAAGCCCGAATGCAAATCTGGCCATGTTGGCAAACGTTCCGATGCTGCCCGCATCGAACGTGCCGCTGACCTGTAAGTCTGCGACCTTCGGGTCGATGATCAGTTTGGTCTGGTTGTAGCGATTGAACTCTGAAGCGGCCTCAGCAAGCGTCACATGCGAGAACGCGAGTTTTCCTACTCGCCAAGCGAGAGCATTCGTGATCTGACGTGCCGGAATTCTGGCAACGGATATGGAATCTGCTGTAGCGACCGCGACTTCGCCCGGCGTGAGATCGGTGGCGTGATGTTGAACTGATGCACTTGCCGTTTCGAGACGAGCACGTCCCTGTACCAAGGTGACTTCCAGCTTATCGCCGGAGGTACGCGCTACGAACTCCGTGCCCAGGTCGGTAATACGATGACCTGCTGCAAGGACAGAAAACGGCCGGGTCTCGTCGTGCCGAACATCGAAATAAGCCTCGCCGCGCTTCAGAACGACCGTTCGCCACCAAGGGCCCATGCTGACGGACACTGCCGTGTTCGTGTTCAGTTGGATTTTCGATCCGTCCGCCAGCGCCACTGTCGCCCGCTCGCCAAGCCTTGTCGCATACGCGTCTTCGCGCGTTGTCCAGCCATAGACGACGGCTGATCCGAGCAGAGCGACGGAACAGACAATTGCGGCCAATCGGATGACAGGCCAAGAAGGCTTGGTTGATCGTGTATTTTTCTGCGGCTGGCTACGCCTGAGCGCAGCAAGGCGCTCGGTTCGATTCCAAGTCGCCCGAAGCCGCCAGTAAGCCGCAAGGTGACGGCTGGAAGTGGCGAGCCATTGATCGAAGGCCGCCTGGTCGGCCTCTTGCAATCCGGACTGATGTTGCCGCCACAGCCAGCCGGCAGCTTCATCTTCGACGGTTTCTATGGGCCGCGGTTCGGCTCTGCCAGTGTCGCCGCTCATGCAAGCTCTCCTGGAAGTTCGCCATAGAGGGTGTCCGCCAGCAGTTGCAGCCCCTTTTTGATATAGTGAGACACCGTTGACTCATCGAGATTAAGGCGCAGCGCAATTTCCCGACCCGAAAGTCCATCGATGCGCGCCATCACAACGGTCTCGCGATAGCGCGGTGGGAGCCGGTCGATCGCTGCGCGCAGATGGCGGAGTTCTTCACGAGCGATGACCACGCGATCCGCGGACGGGGCCTCGCTTGCAAGGCCCAGTTTTTCCAGATCGGAAATCGTATCCATCGGGACCACCCGAAGGCGGCGCATCCGGTCGATCATGGTGTGGCGCGCAAGCGTGAAAAGAAACGATTTGGCCGAGGCGGGAATTTCCCTCTTTGCGGCTTCGATAAGCTCCGCATAGATGTCCTGCCGCAAATCGGCCAATTCGCCGGCATTGCGGAATGAGCTGCGTAAAAATCGCATCAAGGACGCCTCCAGAGGCAGTACCTCGCGAACGAACCAAAGCTCCACCTCTGGCGCAGGCACCATCTGTGCAGCGTCTTCCGGCTGGCCGCCTATGCGGCTGTAATCGCGCGTTTCCACCACATATCCCCAGTCAGCGGGGTTTGTGTCGTTTGTCTGTAGTGTAGGGCGAAGATGGGGACGAAAACTTGGTATGCCTGCCAAAAAAATTCGGCGCGGCATTGAGCAAGAAACTTGCAGAGGCCTGCGGACTCCAAGGTTCTAATATTGCTGGAGACCCGGCAGTAGCCTGCCCGTACCGCCCGGAATGTCCTCTAATCGTCGCGTTTCTTTTTTGAAGCGAGTCTAGCTTGAGGATTGGCTTTCACGCCCAACTTGGCGCGATCGAAGTGATATTGGGCGGTGGGCTGCTTGAATGGCAGGAGAGCTGTTCGGACCAACAAAATCCGGCCCCCAGCCGAAGGATAATTGTGTATCTCAGCGATTTGCAGATTACCGGATCGAAGAAGTGATAGCCTTGCTCGACATAGTGTCTGGTCTAACCTGGATTGTAGTTGAAGATGAAGGAACGGTTCCTCCGCCTGCAATAGCGCCAGATAGGCGACGTTGTGCAGACCCAAGCTTGCTGCCACCGTCGTCAGTTCATCGCGCAACTGATCGACATTGCCCGTACTCTGGATGCTATCTAAATATGCCTTCCGGATACGATCCATCATCGTCACCCAAGCCTTTTGGCCCCCCAATAACAAAAGGGCGGCAGATCGCGCCCACCGCCCTTCTGTCTACCCGCCCCCGGTAATTTCTATCCGCCCAATCCGATGCTCACGGTCGCAAACGGGCCGTAGAAGTTGCGGTCTTTCGTATTGCGGGCGTCGATACCCATATCCATTGCGCCGAAGAAGAAGTCGGCACGATAGCCGAAGCTGACCTTGGTTCCGGGATAGCGGAACGAGATGCCGGCGAGGCCTCCGACATTCGGCACGACGATGGAGCGCGAGCGGTCGTGCAGGAGCGGCGGGCGATTATAGAGGATGACAGCACCGTAGGGAGCGGCCGCGAATGTCTTGACATTTGAGGATTCGAAATACGCCGATTCCTGATGTAAGCCTTTGGCCTTCTGGCGGCCAAAGAGCACCGCAGCATTGGCGCCCCAATCGAAGGTGACGCCGCCATCTTCATCGCCGAGTACCCGGACATTGCCATTCCATGCCAGCGATGGGCCAATACCATGGAAATTCCGCTGGTTGTCGGCAAAAGCCTTGTAATCGTTGTGAGACGGCGATTGATAGTATTTCCCAGGAAGCCCGCGATTGTGGCGATGGAATACAACATTCGGACGGGCAATGATGTTAACCTGCGACGTGGATGAAAAATCCGCCACGCGTATGCCGAAACTGGCGGTGTATGAGAAGACGCCCAAACCGACATCGCGCCCAGCCTGGAAATCGAGCACGGTATGGCTTTCGGCGTTCTTCACCCGGAAATCCGCAAATTGCGGCGCGGCGTTCGTAAGGATTGCGGGAACACCGCCGTTTCTCGGATTGGGAAAAGTCGTTGTAAGGGTTGTCTGCTCGTGGGTGTGCTTGTTGTTGCTGGAGCGGCCATAGCGGATACCGGCCGTGAAATCCCATTTCGATCCGTGCGGCTGGAAGGTGATCTTTCCCTCGGCGCCATAGCTGTAGATCGAGGCCTTCTGGGCCTCCGAGGGCGAAATCTTCGAATAGGGCCCCGGTATCGACGATAGCGTGGTGAAAGGCGGAAGATATGGGTCTTCCTTGCCATCGATCCGTTCGAGCTGGCCGCCCAGTTCGATCCAGACCGACGGCTTGTCGGATGGTTCGGCGTGGGCGGATATCGCAATGCCCAGCGACAGCGCCGAAACGGTGGTCAGCAATTGCCAACGGAAGCTGCGGCGGTTTTGGTTTATCAGTTCGCTCATCGGTTCCCCCTTACCAATTCTTCGTGACGCGGACGCCGATCAACTTCGGATCGGTCAGGAACACGTTGGTCGTGAGCCCGCTGTCATCGCTGTTAAGGAACGCGCCGGTAATCGCTGTGGTGTTGAAGACGTTCTTGTCATAGAGCATCACCTGCCAACCGGCTTGATTGGTGAGGATCAGAGTCAGGTTGACGTTCGAATAGCCCTCGAGGCGGTCGTAGCTGAGATCGTTGAAGACCCGCCAGTAGGAATTCGATTGCCAGTAATAATCGCCGCGAACGGTGGCTGCCCAATCGGATGTGACCGGCAGGGAATATTGCGCGCCGAACGACACCGTGAATGGCGGCGCATTGGGCATCTGGTTGTGGCTCAGATCCTTGTCAAAACCATCGCCGTTGTTGGGCGCGGTCAGCGGATCATAGCCGGGATAGTTCAAAGGGATCGCGTGCCCGGCATAATCAAGCGTGGGCGCTATCAGCATCCCGCTGGAATTGTATTGCGGCGCCTTACCCGTAACCGGATCGTCGTGATCCACATAAGCGCTATCGCACCAGCTCTCGCCCGCCGGCGGCCCCCCCGCCGCACCTGTGATCTGCACAACGTAGACTGGCATAATACAATTGGAGGCGCCTGTAAGATTGGGCCTTATGACCAACCAATCCGTGTGACCTGCTGTGCGATCCATCAGATCGACAGCTTTATCGCCTTTTGCAAGCCGAGCGTCTTCATACCCCCCCGAGAAATTGAACCGCAGCCCCGGAATGGGTTCGTAAGTAGCTTCGATTTCGGCACCTTTGATATGCGCATCGAAATTTTGGTTTATCGCCGTGCGGTCAACGATTTCGGAGATCTGGTAATCCTCATAGTTGTAGTAGAATAGGTCGCCGTTCAGCGTCAGCGCGCCATCCAGCAAAGTGTTCTTGGTACCGAGTTCGAACGCATCGACAAATTCCGGTTTGAACGTGAGGGGATGAACTGGCTGGTCCGCAGCAGCGACCAGAAGAATAGCCCCCGGCGGATTGGCGCCACCCGCCTTATAGCCATGGGAATAGGAGCCATAGAGCAGGGTCTGGTCGGTGAAAGTTAGGTGAGGTGTCCAGGTGGCATTCAATCGCCCGGTGATTTCATCCCACTGCTGATCCGTGGTGCCACGGATCGGATACCCGTAACCTTGCGTCAAGAGTTCGCTAGGGATGATGACGAAGTGCTTGCGGTCCTCCGTCCAGCGAAAGCCGCCAGTCAACTTCACGTCCTTGACGATATTGTAATAGACCTCTCCAAAGCCCGCATAGGAATTCAGTGTATAAGGATTCTGGCTCAAGAAATAGTTGTGACCGGCATCGTTGAGGTTATTGATGGGATTCGGATCGATATAGATGCAAGTGCTGATGGTGGAGCCCGTCTCCGTGTTGGGGTAACCAAAGCCGCCGCGCGCTGGCTCCCGCAGGCATTCATGGTTGTCGGACACGCCCGGCACCCAAGGCGCGGCGATGCGGACATTCTCCACCGGCCCCACTGAAGCAAACAACGTCAGCGAATTGAAGAAAACGTAATAATTTTCTTCGGTTTCGTAATGCAGGAAGTTGCCGCCAATGCTGAAGTTCAGCGGTCCGCTGAAATTGGATGCCAGCCGGAATTCCTGGCTGAATTGCCAAGAATGCTCGGTTGAAAGATCCTGTGCAACAAGTTTATTGCTGCAGCCCAATTGCGGATCACAGAAGACACCATCAAGCGAGACCTGTCCGCGCTGATTTCCGTTGGTGACATTGCCCGCGGCATCGAGGGATTTGAAAATGCCGGGGGACGTGTTGAACCGATTGTAATCTTCCGTTCCCCACAGAAAATCATGATTGAAGCCGGTTTGCGAAGTGAAGGTCAGCTCCCGCGTGACATTGTAGTCGGCATTCAATTCGACAATGTCGTTCTTGGCTTTGTATTCAGGATTGAGCTGCGACTGGATTATCCGCAAATTGCGCGATTGTGTAACCGAGGAGTACGGGTCAACCGCTGTATTCCAGAAATCCACATCGCCGTTCAACGCCAGAACGTAGGGAAGTGGATATCCGTTCGGCACTTGGAAAGAATCCGGCGAATAGAGAGAGGCCGGCAAGCACCCCTGGCTAAGACCGTTCGTGCCTTGATGTCCTATGCCGCCAGAACTCTGCCCCCCGTTGTTACCGAGAAATTTCAGACTAGAGACCGGAATGCCACCAACAGTGCTGGGTACTGGTGCCTTCTTGCAAAGCTGCTTGCTGGACCTCAACCGATCATCATCTTCGGAATAATGTTCCCAGATCAGATAAGCCTGCAACTTCTCCATCGGCTTCCAGCCGATGCTGAGACGCCCCGACCACAGATCGCGGCCGTCGATGCGCTCGTCCGTGCTTTCGTTGAAGCTGTAGCCCTGGCGCTTGGTCCACTCTCCGGCCATGCGCACGTCGAAGCGGTCATCCACCAACGGTAAATTGAGCATGGCTTCGAAGCGGCGTTCGCCATAATTGCCGAATTCGCCGGACCCCATCGCCTCGAACTGGTCGGTGGGCTTTGCCGAGATCAGGTTTACAACGCCCGCAGTCGCGTTGCGGCCATAGAGCGTTCCCTGTGGGCCGCGCAGGACTTCCACCTGGCCCACATCGAAGAATTCCTGTTCGAAGAAATGATTACGGATAAAAGGTGTGTCGTTGAAGGCGACCGCGACGGCCGGATCGGTGGTTACCGAGATCGCCTGGGTGCCGATACCGCGGATGTTGATGCTGTAGCCGGTGAAGTTTGTTTTGGTGAAGGTCAGGTTCGGTACCTGCTTCACCAAATCAGGACCGCCAGCCGTCTGTGTGGACGTAAGCTGCTCCTGCGAGAGCGCAGTAATAGCAATTGGGATTGACTGAACATCCGCGCCGCCAAGTTTTGAGGATGTGACCGTAACCGTCTCAACGGCAGTGCGCGCCGGTGGGATAGCTTGGGCGAGTTCAAATGATCCGACTGCCGGTTCCTCATTGCGGCTTGAAGCCCTACGGACCACCGCCAGCACGCCGGACGAATCGCGGTGAATTACGAAACCCGTACCCGCTAATATCTTCGCCAGTGCCTGATCCGCATTCACATCCCCCGAGACACCGCGGGTCTGGACACCTTCCACCGCCTTGGTGACATAGAGCAGCGGCGTTCCAGTCTGCGTGGTGTAACGGTCGAGCGCAGCCTTCAAATCACCGCGCGGAATGTCGAAATCTTCTGCGTGCGCGAATGTGGCAAACACGATTCCACCCAACGCGGCGGTCGCCTTCAAATAGCTGCGATAACCGGATTTCATAATCTCCCCCCTCTAAGGCGCCCTGCGAACAAGCAAGCTGTGCTTCGTTTCCTGCGTTCAGTGTGAAATGATCAGTTCGTTACCCCGGCTCGCGACCTGTAGACCGAGCAGTTCATGCGCGACGCGGATGAATGCCCCGGTATCGCGCGCAGGGAACGTCCCGCCGATGCCGATTTTTGCGGTCGCGTCATCGGCAACGACCAGTTTTGTTTTGTTGTAGCGATTGAGTTCAGATACCACGTCGCCAATGGAGGTGTTGTCGAACACCAGCAGTCCACGCCGCCAGGCGAGATCGTTCGTCAATCGGCGTTCGGGTTTCTTGGTGATTGCCAAGCTCTCGGCGGTTGCAATCGCCACATCGCCGGGCGTGAGCGTGGCTGACGCCGTATTGCTCTGAGGACCAATACTGTCAACTCGTGCACTGCCCTCTAGCAAGGAGACTTTGAGTTGCGCCGCGTCCCGCCGCACCACAAACTTGGTGCCCAAATCCGTTACGCGATGATCGCCGGCAACCACGACAAATGGATGTGCTGCGTCGTGCCTGATCTGGAAGTATGCCTCACCTCTATCGAGCGTCACCGATCTTGTTGCACCTTCGGCGAGGCGGAGCTGCGTGTTGGTGTTCAGTTCGATGCTCGAACCGTCAGCCAGGGTCACGATCTCGTGGCCGCCCGTCGCCGTGGTAAAAGTCTTTCCCGCGGGTTTTGACGAATAGAGCGCGCCAAGACCAGCGAGCGTCGAAATCGCGGTGAGGACAGCGGCGACTTTAATTATCGTTGGCCGCGCTGACTTTTGCGGCGGCCTTCCGGACCCTTTCAGTGATACGCGCAAGGCCGCAAGGCGATTTGTACGTTCCCAGGCTGCTTCCAGGCGCCAATAGGCAAGAAGGTTTCCACTCGATTCCGTAAGCCAAGCGTCGAGATCTGCCTGCTTATCGCTCGTCCAGTCGCCGGACGTTCGCTCGGCCAACCAGTCGGCGGCTTGGGCCCAGACCGCTTCGGCACCTGTTTGGGGTTCCGGTTCGTCGTCAGGCCGCTTGGTCATTGCTGCCCTCGCGGTTCGGCGCGTTCGCCATAAAGAATTGTCGCCAATGCCCGCACGCCCAGACTTAAGTGGCGTTCGACCGTCTTTTCGGCAATCCCCATGCGCAAAGCGATTTCTCGCCCGCTCAATCCTTCAACCTGGCGCAGCATGATCGCCTCTTTCGAGCGCGGCGCGATCTGATCGAGTGCTGCTTGCACGCGGCGCAATTCCTCGCGGGCGATGGCCGTTTCATCGGGGCCAGGTGTTTCGGCGGCTACGCCCAATGCTTCAATATTTTCGACCGCCGACAGTGGCACGACCTTGGCGCGCCGCATCCTGTCAACCAACAGATTGTGCGCCGTCGTGAACACGAGAGATTTTGTCGAGTCAGGAAGCTCTTTGCACGATGCTTCGTAAACCCGCATGTAGATATCCTGCAGGAGGTCTGCGATGTCGGCGCTGCTCTGCCGATTGTTCCGCAAATAACCTCTGAGAGCTGCTTCCAACGGTAGAACCTCTCGCACGAACCATGCGTGAAGATCAGGCGTGCGCCCGCTCACGTTCTGACCTCCGAGGCCAGCGCCTTCACGATTGAATTCAGACGTGTCCGCCATCCCCCGAAGCTTTCCGCCCGTAAGGGGTTAGAATTTCGAACTTGCGTGGGTGAGACGAAGTTCGAGGGAAAATCCCTCAATAGACTGGCGAAGAATTTTCAGATCTCAGCATACGCTTGAACCCGCCGCAGAAAACGGCGGGCTTTCGACAGAAAATTGCTGTCGCTCGCGGGCTCCTGGGTTCTTATATTGCAGAGAATAGAAACGGGCCGGATAGATAACGCCCCCATGGGGAATGCCAAAGTCGACGGCTTCATAGAAGAAGCGGCGAGTGGTCGGTTGGCTACCGGCCTAACAATGTCCGGCCCCAGCCGAACGGGCTGGCGCAACGGAACGACTTGCGGATCACCTGATCGAAGAGATGATAACCCCGCGCGACGTAATGGGTGGTCCAGCCTGGATTGTAGTTGGAGATCAGCAGCGGCGCGTCGGTCCGCGTCAGCGCCAAATAGGAGACGCTGTGCAGACCCAGGCTCGCTGCTATCGCCGTCAGAGCATCGCGCAGTTGATCGACATTTCCGGCGCTCAGAATGCTGTCCAGATAGGCTTTGAGAATACGGTCCATCGGGCTATTCTCAGCGGGCTACTTCTCAACCAACTGCGGTGCTTCGGTCAGCGAAACGCTCCTCAATCGCGACGGGCGGACATTGGTTGCCCGAGTCCTGAACTCAACATTCTATCCACCCAACCCAATGCTGACCGTGGCAAACGGGCCATAGAAATTGCGGTCGAAGGTTTTACGCGCATCAATACCGCCATCCATCGCGCCGAAGAAGAAGTCGGCGCGGTAGCCAAAACTGACTTCGGCGTCGGTGTATTTGAGCGAGAGGCCCGCAAAACCACCGAGGTTGGGCACGGTGACGCCGCGTGAGCGTGTGTGATCCGGCGTCTCGGGAAAGCGCGAAATTGTATGAGGAACTGCGGAATGGGTACGGATAAGGCCGCTGGCATGGAAGTAACGCGCGGTTGATTGATGATGTGTTCGTGCCCGTTGCCGACCGAACAGGACAGCTGCGTTCAATCCCCAATCTGCCATTATCGTGCCGACTGAAGCATTCCCCGCCAGAGGAACAGACCCCTTCCACGAAACCGACGGCCCTACACCATGAAAACTCCGTTCCGCCTCCAAACTTGCCAGATTGCTATGGAACGCCTGGCCATTTGGCAATTTGAGGTTGAGTGCGGCGTAATACTTGTAATTGAAATGCCAATCGGGATCGGACTTGAGCGATACGTTCGACCTGTTTCCGAATTGAGCGAAACGCACCCCTACGCTGAAGACAGACGTTGCGTTCTGGCTCCCGATTAGACCCAACCCAATATCCTTCCCGGCGTCAAAATCCAGGATGACATGCTGTTCGCTGTTACGCGTCGTCGTCTCTAAAAATTTTTGAGCAATTGGTTCTTCGACATATCTGTATCCAGAGAAAGTTCCAACAAACGGTTTGGGATTTGTCTGTTGGAGAGAATTCTTATTGGATTTTGAACGCCCATACCTGATCGACGCCTTAAAAATCCAGTTTGAATTGTCCGGCTGAATCGAAATAGAGCCAGATCCATCGAACCCGTAGCTTGGCAACTTTTCGAAGGCTTGCGATGGTGTGAAAATCGATGGGACATCTCCCATAAGGGACGGTGCAAAGGTCTCCTGCCCATCCTGTAGGCGGCTAAGTTGACCGCCCAGTTCGATCCACACCGTCGGCCGATCGGAGTCTTCGGCACGCGCGAGGCCTGCCGTCGCGGCTTGCGCTATCAATGCCAGGGTCGAGACACCTGAAAGCAACTTCCAGTGGATCGAGTTCCGGCAGTCTTCATTCTGGATCAATTCACTCATTGGTGTTTCCCCCTCACCAGTTCTTCGTGACGCGCACGCCGAATAGGCGCGGATCGGTCAGGAACACATTGGTGGTTAATCCGCTGTCGTCGCTGTTCAGGAACGTGCCAGTGATGTCGGTCACGTCGAAGACGTTCTTGACATACCCCATCACCTGCCAACCGCCTTGATTTGTTAGAATCAATGCGAGGTTGACATTGGTGTAGCCGCGCAGGCGGTCATACGGATTGTCATTGAAGACCCGCGCCCAGGAGTAGTCTTGCCAGTAATAGTCTACATGAACAGTTCCAGCCCAATCCGATGTAAGCGGAATGGTGTAGTCGCCCGACATGGACACGGTGAGCGGCGGAGCATTAGGCAATTCATTGCCACCGAGATTCTTTGCCCAGCCCTCGCCGTGATTTGGTGCTGTCGAAGGATCAAACCCAGGGTAACTCCCAGGGTCGAATAAATCTCCCGCAAAGTTATGGTTGTAATCTGACGGGAAAGCGGGGTCGGCCTTGTAAGGGTTGTCCGTTACAGGGTCCAAGCCCTTATTGTAAGCGTTGTCGCATGCGCCGGGCATACTCGCCGTACCGTACCCCTGCGCAATTGGAGGCTTCGCTTTCAGGATCGCGGCGACGACAGAAACCGGCAGAATGCAGTTCGAAGCCTGGGTCACGAAAGGCTTCACAACCATCCAATCGGGATGCTCGGCCAAGTCGGCCCGATCCATCAGATCAATCGAGCTCTGGCCATTGTCAATTCGTGTGTTTTCGTAGCCGCCGGAAAATTTGAACCTGAGCCCCGGAACGGGCTCATAGGTCGCTTCCACCTCGGCACCCTTTACTGTTGCATCAAAATTGTCGTTGATTGCCGTGCGGTCTACGATGCGAGAGATTTGATAGCCTTTGTAATCGTAGAAGAAGATGCTTCCGTTGAGTGTGACGGCACCATCCAGCAATGTGTTTTTCGTGCCGAGCTCATAAGCATTAATAAATTCTGGTTTGAAGGTCAGCGGATGGATGGGGTTGGAAATTCCCGTGCCTCCAAACACCAATAGCTGTGCGCCCGGCGGATTGGCGCCACCCGCTTTATAGCCGTGCGCGAAGGACGCGTAGACCAATGTTTGGTCCGTGAAATCAAGCTTTGGGGTCCAATTGGCTGCAAATCGGCCCGTGGCTTTCGCCCATTCTTGATCGACGACGCCGGAGACGGAATAGCCATAGCCACCAACCAGGAGTTCGCTCGGAATATCGACGAAATGCTTGTGGTCGTCTGTGAAACGTAACCCTCCAGTCAATTTCAGATCGGGCGCGACGTTGTAATATATTTCACCGAAGCCGGCGTAAGAATTGAGCGTGTAAGGGTTTTGACTTAGAAAATAATTGTGCCCCTTGTTGTTAAGACTGGTGAGCGGGTTAGGATCTATATACATGCACGGGGCCCCGCCCTCTGTTGCCAAGGGGTTTGGCTTGTTTGGGTTGGGAGGAGAAAATCCGCCGGGCAAACAATTCGAATTGTCCGAAACGCCAGGAACCCACGGCAATGTCTGATCGGGCGATTGCGTGCCAAAATGCGACCAGTCATATGCAGCAAGCGTCAGTGAATTGATGAAGACATAATAGTTCTCTTCGGTTTCGTAGTGAAGGTAGTTGCCTCCGACGCTGAAATTTAAAGGTCCGGAGAAATTTGAGGCAAGCCGGAATTCCTGACTGAGTTGCCAAGAGCGCTCATCATTCAGGTCCTGTGCAACCAGTCGGTCACTGCAACCGAGTTGCGGATCGCAGAACGTTCCAACCGCGACACAGCTTCCGGAAGTGGAGGCGGGCGCACAGGGATCATATAGAGCCTTGCCTTCACAACTACCGACAACCTGAGTGCAAATGCCATTGCTGGGATCAACCGGCGAAGTGCTGTTGAGCTTACCGCCGGCGAGAAATGCGCCGGGTCTGGTGTTAAACCGATTATAGTCTTCGGTTGACCACAGGAAATCCTGATTGTACGCCGTTTGCGATGTGAACGTCAGTGCCGGGGCGACATTGTAGTCGGTATTGAGTTCCAGCGTATCATTCTTGGCTTTGTAAGCTGGATCGATCTGCGTCTCGATCACACGCAAATTGGTTGATTGCGTGGTGCTTGCGTAAGGATTGAATATGTGAACCGGAGTACCTTCAAACGCCAATGGCGCGTAGTAAGGCAGCACATCACCGTTTGGCACCTGGAAAGCATTCGTTGAATACAAAGATGTCGGAACGCACCCCTGACTTAAATATGGCTGAGCCGCATAGGCGATGGTCGCGTTGAAAGGAACGGGCACGCCAGCCACCTCTGTGGGTGTGATGGACGGCTTGCAAAGCTGTTTCGCCGAACGCATGCGATCGTCGTTTTCGGAATAGTGTTCCCAGACGAGTGTGGTTTGCATTTTATCGAATGGTTTCCACGCCAACGTGACACGGCTGGACCACAGGTCGCGGCCGTCGACGGGGTTGCCGGTGATTTTGTTCGTGGTGTAGCCATCGCGCTTGGTCCATTCGCCGGCGATACGCAGATCGAAGCGGTCGTCGACGATAGGCAGGTTGATCATGCCTTCGAAGCGGCGGTTCGCGTAGTTTCCGATGTCGCCTGATGCCATCGCTTCGAACTGGTCAGTGGGCTTAGCTGAGATCAGATTGACAACGCCGGCAGTCGCATTTCGACCGTACAACGTGCCCTGCGGGCCGCGTAGCACCTCAGCTTGGGCGAGATCATAGAATTCTTGTTCGAAGAAATGATTTCGTATGAACGGAACATCGTTGAGCGCGACAGCGACCGCGGGATCGGTCGCCACCGAGATTGCCTGGGTGCCGATGCCGCGGATCTGAATTGAGTACCCGCTGAAGTTGGTTTTTGTGAACGTCATGTTGGGGACCTGTTTGATGAGGTCCGGACCGCCTGCGGTTTGCGTGGCGGTGAGTTGTTCCTGGCTGAGCGCGGTGATCGCAATAGGAATGCTTTGCACATCCGCGCCACCCAATTTCGACGACGTGACCGTGACGGTCTCGACGGCGGCATGTGAAGGCGCGGCCTGGGCGAGTTGCATCGGGGCAACCTCGTTGCCGCTGTTCAAGGATGACCTGTCGCGGACGATTGCAATTGCGCCCGATTCATGACGCATCGAAAACCCAGTGCCCTTAAGGATACGCGTGAGAGCGTCTTCGGGCGCAAGCGCACCGGCCACACCCTTGGTGCGAGAGCCTCCCATCTGATCTTCCGGATAGATCAGTTCCACACCCGTTTGCGACATATAGGAATCAAGTGCGGATTTGAGATCGCCAGCTGGGATATTGAATTCCGCCGCGAACGCTCCGGTCACGCCGCACACGATTGCTGCGCTTGTGATCAACGCCGCTTTTAGGCTCTGAAGTCTGTTCATAATCCCCCCAACTGGTGGTTGCTGCCGCGACTGGCGCGGCGGTTTCACTTCCCCGAAATCACAATTTCATTTGCGTGGCGCTCCACATGCAGCCCAAGCGCGGTGCCGACGACATCGGCGAAGCGATTGGAATCCGTGGTGCGGAATTTGCCGCCGAAGATGCGCTTGGCTGCGCCATCGTCGGCGAGAACGATTTGCTCGGCGTTGTAGCGATTGAGTTCGCTTGCGGCCTCGCGCAGCGTCGTGTGGTGGAACACTACGAAGCCACTGCGCCAACTCAATGTGTCGGCAAGCGCAGACGCTGGCTTGCGGGTGACGGTAAGGTCGTCGCGCGTGGCAATCGCGACATCGCCCGGATTGAGGACCGCCGATTTTGGAATTGCCGCACCGGACGCGGATTCCACGCGCGCCCGGCCCTCCACCAGCGTCACTTCAAGGCTGCTGGCTGCCTGACGCACAACGAATTTCGTTCCTAGATCGACGATACGGTGATCGCCGGCGTCCAGCGTGAACGGATGCTGCGGATCGTGCTTGATCTGAAAATATGCCTCGCCCCGGACAAGCGTGGCCTGCCGCGATCCCTTCGGCAGGCGAATTTCGCTATTGGTGTTCAATTCGATCTGGGAACCGTCGGCCAATGTGATCGTCTCGCGTCCACCGACGGGGGTTGCGAAGATCTGGTCATGACTTGGCCGTGTTGTGACGTATGCCGTTGTTCCAATCGCCGCGCAGAGGACTAGCACCGCAGCCGCATGGAATTTCGTTGTGGCCGATGGCTGCGCGGGACGAAGTACCGAGGGTCGGGCGGGAGCCCGCAAGACGGTGAGCCTGTCCGCACCGTTCCACCCTGCCTCCAGGCGCAGATACGCGACTTCATGGGCCGTCGACTCGGCAAGCCAAGCCTCCAGTTGGGCTTCCTTGTCTGCGTTCCAATCCTTGTCGTGCAGACGAGCAATCAGCCATTCGGCGGCTTGCGCCTCGGTGAGGTCCGCGGCTGGAGCCACGTTGGCATCGTTCATGGCTTGCCCCGCACACCTGTCGCGAGGCCGTAAAGGGCATCGGTCAGAGCGCGCACACCATTGGTCAGGTGCCACTCGACTGTCTTCGCGTTAACCCCCATGCGTTGCGCGATTTCCTGAATGGAAAGGTTCTCGATCTTCCGCAGCACGATCGCCTCCCGGCAGCGTGGCGGAAGTCGATCAAGCGCCACTTGCAGACGGCGCAACTCGTCACGCGCAATGGTGTTGCGCTCGGGATCGGGAGCGTCCTTGGCAATCTCTAGAGCTTCGACATCGGCCACAGCCTCGATCGGCACTATCTGTTCGTGGAGAACGCGATCAATGAGAAGGTTGCGGGCCGTGGTCAGGACGAAATTGCGCGTCCGGTCCGGTATTTGAACCTTCGCGGCCTCGAAAACCCGCATGTACACTTCTTGGCGCAGATCGACGATGTCGCTCCGGTTTCGCCAGTTGTGTTGCAGGTATTGCATCAAGATCGGCTCCAAAGGGACCACTTCCCGCATAAACCAAGCCCGCAATTCGGGCGTGCTCATGCGCGCGTCCGAACGGCGCGTTTCTGCGCGGTCACGATCCATATCCGTTGTCTTTGCCATCCCCCGCGAGCGTCCTGCCTTTGAGGTTAGAGCTTGGGACTACACTCTGTTGGACGAGATACTGAGCCAAAACCCCGGCCCGGATTCGGCCAGACGGCGATTTTTTTGATGACCGGCCCACAATCGAAACAAACTTGCCACGGCTCACGGGCTCCAAGGTTGGAATCTTGCGGCGGCTACAGCCATTGGCAGGACTTCCTTGACGGCCAGCGGCGCCGAGGCACAACTTCGCGCGTCAAACGCAGGCATTCGACAATTCACCTGTACGAGGCCAATGCCGCCCTCAATTGGATCGTGATGGCAACTATCAACCTTTACTACCGAATTTGGTGGGCCCATTGAGCCGGCGTCGCAGAAAAAATTGACTGAGCATTCCCGGCGCATCAGCCAATGGAGCTCGCCACGCATTGGTTTCCGCGCGGGCGCGAGTACGCTCCACGAATACCAGAACTCTTTCCGGATTTTCCAAATCCAGGACCGGATGGATTATTTCTCCTATGCCATGTGGAGGAATAGTTCGAACGCAGGCATGGCAGGAATCCAGACGCGTGCCCGTCCCTAGTAGCGGCAGAGGAAGAAGCTTTTGGAATTGCCCGCTATGGGCGAGAGAGACTTTCGTCGAACCGGCAAAGGTAACGTCCTTGTTCCCATGCGGAATGTTTGTGTAGCCATGTCCATCGTGAGGCAACAACAGAAGGCGTGTGTTGACTGGACCGGCACCCCGGATTTCAGATTCAGCGAGCCCAACCTAAATCCATTCGACAAATTTCTTCTGCCCTATGCCGGAGATTGCTCCAGACTCGGTTCAACGCGACGATCTGTTGCCCGAGAAGGAAGTTCTTCGGCGGTGGCAGCTACTATCGCTGGAAGATTTGCGGGCGGCCCGCAAGGCCGGGAGAATCACCTGGATCTCTGGCAAGCGAGGGTCTGCATGGTATCGGCCGAGTGCGGTGCTTAAATACATTTCGAAATTTAAGGAACATAAATGTCTCGCCCGCGAAAGAATGCCTTGTTCGAGCTCGGCGACCAATGGATCGGCAGAATTTCCGGAAGCGCAGCACTCTACCGTTTCTGGTATGACCCGAGAAATGGAAGAACGAGTCGCGCAAGCCTCGGCACAGAGGATATTGAAGAAGCAAAGCTGAAATTGGCAGCCCTTGTACTCAAGGGAGGCAAGCAATCAGCCAATGCGATGCTCGCCACCGTTCTTGAAAAATATTTCCTTGAACGCACAGATAAACTACCAAGCAAACAAGCAGCACGCGCAGCGGGGCGCCTGCTGCTAAGTTGCTGGGGCGCCACCTGTCGCGCCAACGAGTTTGCCGAGACGAAGCAAAAAGAGTTTGTCGACTGGTCGATCACCAAGGGGCATAGTCTCAGCTATCTCTCACGCAACCTTTCGGTTCTCGCCGCCGCGTTCTCACATTCAAAAATTCCGCATGGGATTGTTTATGAACCGCGCGCGTTGCGGGAGAAATGGGCTCTTACTCCGAAGCCGACACGGCAACGGTTTATCCCGACTGACGAGGAGTTGGCTCGTTTCCTTTCTTATGAACTCCCAGAGCATCTTTGGCGGTGGACGTTGATTCAGCTTGCGACAGGCGGCAGGCCCCAAACCGCCATCGATCTCGCACCCAACATGCGAATGAAAGAGAACGGCACAGTCGATCTCAATACGCCGGGGCGAACTCAGAACAAGAAATTCCGCGCGAAGGTTCGCGAGCCGGAAATCCTGACCACCTGGTTGGACCGTTGGGAGAAAGAGGCGCGCAAAAAAACGGGCAAGGATGGCTCGCTTGATCCGAATTCGAGATATTGTGGATATGCCTCACTCGAAAGTGTGCAGACTGCCATCGAGCGCGTGCGTGCAGAACCGGAAGTCAATCTTCCGAGATTGTCGACCTACAGTTTTCGTCACAAGGTCACGACGATCCTTCGCCGCGCAAAGCATTCGCATGGCGTGACGGAAGACGACATCTCAATGCAACTGGGTCATCGCCGACCGCATCTACGGATGACGGGAGACTATGGCGAATGGGACCCCGAATATCTGAAAAACGCAGCCGCCGCGATCGACTCCTGGTTCGTCGATATGCAGCGCCGGGTCAAAAGCGGGACTTTATTAACGCAAGGTTTTAGCAAGTCCGCCCTAATTCGGCGTCGAAAGCGGGTTACTGAGCGGACTAAGTCTTTGAAAATAATGGTGGGCGCGACAGGGATCGAACCTGTGACCCCTACCATGTCAAGGTAGTGCTCTCCCGCTGAGCTACGCGCCCGCCAGACGGGGCCCGTCCTATAGCTGCCGGTCTGCGTGCAGACAAGCGCCTTCAGGCGGCGATCATCCGTTCGACTTCGGCCACGATCTCGCGCAGGTGGAAGGGCTTGGAAAGGACCTTCGCCTGTTTGGGGGCCTGGCTGGAAGGGTGCAGCGCCACGGCCGCAAATCCCGTGATGAACATGATCTTCAGGGCGCTGTCGGATTCGGCGGCGCGCTTGGCGAGCTCGATCCCATCCATGCCGGGCATCACGATGTCGGTCACCAGAAGGTCGAAATGGTGGGCCCGCATGCAATCATGCGCGGAATCGCCATCGCCGAAATCGGCGACCACATGGCCTGCCTTGACCAGGGCGGCCGCCAGGAAGCGCCGCAGCGCCTCGTCGTCTTCGGCCAGAAGAATATGTGCCATCAACCACCCCTACCCGGTATTTTGTTTAAGCGAACCCGCCCTGCCGGTAAATGCAGGACGCGTGCCGCCAGCTTGGTTAACCAATTCTTAAGATACAGCATTCCCACGGGGGCGCGATGGGAAATACTGTGCCGATATGGTGCGCCTGGAGCGGGTGATGAAGCTATTGTGGATCGCAGCCGCTGGCCTATCGGCATCGCTGGGCGCAGGTCCGGCCCTGGCCGCGCCGGACCATTGCCCGCCGCCCCATATAACAAAGGCGGCGCATAAGCCGGCCGCGCATCATTATCGCAAACACCATATGGAACCGCGTTATTACGAAGACGATTATGCGGCGCCCCCATCACTGCCGCCGCCTTCCCCGCCTCCGCCGCGTCACCATTTCTGGCGGGATGGCTATGGCAAGACCTATGATATCGGCACCCGCCCCTGGGCCGCGCCGCCGCCCTGCCCCTGCCCGCCGGATCATCGCGGCCGGTTGCCGGAATTCTGCCGGTTCAACGTCTGGTATGGCTTCAATCGGCATTATGGTCTGGAATCGGGACTCTGAGCTTGATCGCAGGACGCCTTAAGTGATCCAATTTCGGCCACAGCGCGTTTGATTTGCGCAAGTGTTCGGAAAGAGGGACATGGCACGTCTCCCAGAAGGTCGTCACAACACCGATCCCGGCATAGCAGCCCTCTATGACCACCCCTTCACGATCACATGCCCGGAGAGGCAGACCCAGCCCTTCGTCTTCGCCTCACCGCATTCCGGCAGGCATTATCCCGCAAGCTTCGTCGCCCGGAGCAGGCTCGCGCCGCTTGCGCTGCGCCGCTCGGAAGATGCCTTCGTCGATGAAATCTTTTCGAGCGTCGTCGGCCTTGGCGCGCCGCTGATCGCCGCGCGCTTCCCGCGCGCCTTCCTCGATGCCAATCGCGCGCCATCGGAATTCGACAACACGATGTTCGCAGGCACCTTGCCGTTCGAGGTCGATTCGCAAAGCCCGCGCGTTACGGCGGGGCTGGGCGTCATTCCGCGCGTGGTGCGCGATGGGGCGGAGATCTATCGCGAGAAGCTTTCGACCGGCGAGGCCGAAACCCGCATGGCACGGCTTTACCGGCCCTATCACGATGCGCTGGCAAGGCTGATCGCCGATACGCGCGAACAATTCGGCTTTGCGATCCTGATCGATTGCCATTCCATGCCGTCGGCCGCGGCCGTGCCCGATGTGATTGTGGGCGATCGTTACGGCGTTTCGGCAGCACCTCTTTTGACCAGGCTTGCCGAACACGCCTTCGAAACGCGCGGATTTTCCGTGGCGCGCAACACACCCTATGCCGGGGGCCACACCACCCATCTGCATGGGCGGCGCGGCGGCCCGGTTCAGGCGCTGCAGATCGAAATCAGCCGGGCGCTTTATCTGGATGAGGAGCGCATCGTGCCCAGCGCGCAATTCGAAAGCCTGCGCGCGCGCGTGGGCGATGCGTTGCGCGCGCTTCTTTCGGCAGATCTTTCGACGATCGGCCTTGCGCGCGCAACACCGCTTGCAGCGGAATAATCAGGCCTTGCCGAGCTTGGCCCAGCTTTCGTCGCTGTCTTCGACGACGATGGTGACGTAGCAATAGCCGAGCACATAGCGGAACAGGCGGCTGCGAACGCGGCCCTTGAGCGGCACGTTGCGCATCGTCGGGCCATCGCCCGGAATGTCCACAAAATCCCCCACCGCCGGAATCAGCGCGAATTGCGTTTCGTCGACCTGAACGTCCACCGGATTGGTGTTGTCGACGGGCGTGGCCGCCCCCTTGGGCAAGTAGCGATAGTCGATGCCGTATTTCACGAGCCAGCCTCCATGTGATGGGCGCATCGTCACCGCCGCCAAGCCTTAGTCAACCGGGCATCGTGCCACCGCAGAAGAAAAATGGCCGCTCCGGGGGGCGGAGCGGCCAAGTTCAGGGAGGAAACGCCCAGGAAGGGCGGCGGCGTCGCAGAGCAAGTCCGCAATGCCGCGCTGCAACAATAGACCAGAACGCAACTGCGAAATCAAGGACTGGAAGCTTTTTTCGATGCGCCCGTCTGCCGCAGAAAAGCCAACCTTTGTCAGGGAAAATTCGCTAAATAATGGCGAAAATCTTTCCGCCATGTGTTTATTGCAGTGCAGAAATGACGGCTGATCTAGGCCCCGCGGCGAGCCCTGATTGCCCTCCAAACGGGCAGGCAGGGAGCCACAGATTGAAACCCGTCCGGCGCTGGCTCTAGATGAAGGGGAACCCGCCGATTCTTTCACCACCTGCTGCCGAGGCCGAGACGCTGAAAGTCCTCATCATCACCGATGCCTGGGCCCCCCAGATCAACGGCGTGGTGCGAACGCTGGAAGTGCTCGGCCGCGAACTTGAGGCGCTGGGCCACGAGGTGCGTTACGCAAGCCCCGAAGGCCGCTTCAGCATCCCGCTTCCCACCTATAACGAGATCCGGCTTTCGATCTTTCCGCGCCGCAGCCTGGAAAAACTGATCGACGAATATCGCCCCGACACCATTCACATCGCCACCGAAGGCACGATGGGATTGTCGGCCCGCGCCATCTGCATAAAGCGGGGATTGCAGTTCACCACCTCGTTCCACACGCGCTTTCCCGATTATGTGCATGTGCGTTTTCCGTTCGTACCGAAATCGGCGATCTACCGGCTGCTGCGCTGGTTTCATGCGCCTGCCTACGCGATGATGGTGGCCACGCAACGCCTGAAAAGCGAGCTGGAATCGCACGGATTCCGCAACACGCGCATCTGGTCGCGCGGTGTCGATGTCGATGTGTTTCATCCGGTCGCGGGCGCGACGCTGCCGTTTGCGCATCCGATCTGGCTCTATGTCGGGCGCGTTTCCGTCGAGAAGAACATCGAAGCCTTCCTCAGCCTCGATCTGCCGGGCAGCAAGGTCGTGGTCGGCGAAGGCCCCGCGCGCGGCGCGCTCGAACGCAAATATCCCAACGCGAATTTTCTCGGCAAGAAAACCGGCGACGATCTGGTGGCCGCCTATAGCGCCAGCGACGTGTTCGTGTTTCCCAGCAAGACCGATACGTTTGGGCTCGTGGTGCTCGAAGCGCTCGCCTGCGGGGTGCCGGTTGCGGCCTACCCCGTGCAGGGCCCGCAGGATGTGGTGGGCGATGCCCCGGTGGCCGCGCTGGACGACGATCTCGGCCGCGCCTGCCTGCATGCCCTCGAAATCCCCCGCGACGCCGCGCGCGCCTTCGCGATGAAGAATTCCTGGCGGGCCTGCACCGAACAGTTCCTGGCCTGCCTGCCGCCGTGACGGCCGAAGCCCCGCTCCAACGGGGTTACGGGCCGGTAACCCCTTGACCCTTGCCGCAACCGCGGCAATGGTCCCGGCGCCCCCGGGAGCCGGTGCAAGGGGGAGCGGCGGCGGCAGCACCCGCCGCATTATCGGCCAGAGACACGCCTGCGGCTTGGAGCGCAATGACCACTACGTCAGGGCCGGAAGAGGGAACGGGCGCATCGTCGAGCGCCAACCCGCCGCCAAACCAAGCCGACCGGAAAATCGCCACCGACCCACTGCCCCATCCGCGCGGCGAACCGCGCCATGAGGCGGCGGCGCGCGGGCGCGCAGGCGCACATGGCTGGACCTGGAACGACGCCGATCCGCCGCTCAAGCTTTCGCGCAACGAATGGATATTCCTCGCGCTCACGATCATAGGCTGGTCGCTGTTCGTGATCTCGCTGGGCAAAGACACGTCGTGGGATTTCCGCAACTACCATTGGTACATCCCTTACGCGCTTCTGAACGATCGCCTCGGCATCGATGTCGCCGCTGCCCATCAGGCGAGCTATTACAATCCGCTGCTCGACGTGCCGTTCTATCTGCTGGCGACGCACACCTCGTCGTGGTTCGCGCTCGGTGTGCTGGGTGCCGTGCAGGGCGCCAACGCGATCCCGCTTTACATCATCGCGCGGCAGAGCCTGCGCACGCCCGAACCAATTCTGGGCGCGGCCCTGCTGACGCTGCTGGGCATGACGGGCGCGCTCACGCTCAGCCTTCTGGGCACGACCTATTACGACAATGTGATGAGCGTGTTCTGGCTTTCGAGCCTTGCCATTCTCGTCGCCTCCCGTGAAACGCTCGCGCGCGGATCGCTGTTGCGCACCGCAACGCTCACCGCCATCGCGGGCCTTCTTGCCGGAAGCGCGATGGGCCTCAAGCTTCCCGAAACGCCGTTCGCCGTGGGCTTTGCGGGTGCGGTGCTTCTTCTGGGCGGAGACTGGAAACATCTCTCCACGCGGCTGATCGCGGGCGGCATCGGCGGCGGGCTCGGCTTCGCGCTGTTCGCCGGCTACTGGATGATGAAAATGGAAACGCTGACGGGCAATCCGCTGTTTCCCTATTTCAACGAATATTTCAAATCGCCGCTGGCATTGGCCGAACCCTATCGCGACATGCGCTTCCTGCCCCACGGCTTCTGGGACACGGTGCTGCTGCCCTATCGCTTCACGCTCAACTGGGCGATTGCCGACGATCTTCCGTTCCGCGACATGCGCGTGGGCCTTGCCTATGCCACCACGCTGATCGCGCTTGTCTTCACCGCCATCCGCCTGCGCGCGAAAGATGCGTTCGTCGCACCTTCGGCCACGCGCGTGCTGTTTGCCTTCGCGGGCGTTGCCTTCGCCGCCTGGATCTCGATGTTCGCGATCTATCGCTACATCGTGGGGCTCGAAATGCTCGCGCCCATCCTGATTGCTGCAGGCGTGGGCCTGTTGCCGATCCCGTTCCGGCCGCGGCTGATCACGCTGGGCGTGCTGTTTCTGGCCATGCTCGTTTATGCGCGCGCCGATTATCTCGAACGCGTTCCGCTGGGCGACCCCTATGTGCAGGCCGACATTCCACCCTTTCCCCATCCCGACAAGACGCTGATCGTGATGACCGGCAATTCGCCGCTGGGCTTTCTTGCCCCCCTCATCCCGCACCAGATCCCGATACTGCGCATCGACGGCTGGATGATGCAGCCCCAGGACGGCACGCTGCTCACCAAGCGGATGCGCGGCGAGGTCAGGGCCTACGTCAAGAAAAAGGGCGACATTTACCTTCTGGCCGACCATTACGACATGGCGCGTGCGCGCGAGGCGGTGGGGGAGTATCGTCTTGCCATTCGCTGGCTGGAATGCAGAGTATTCGAGTCCAACCTCACCGGGCTTTACCAGATCTGTCCCCTCGCGCCCAAACCGCCGAACGTGAAATGATCGACCGCAACGCCACCATTGCAGTGCTGGTGCCCTGCTACAACGAAGAAGCGGCCATCGGGGCCGTGGTGCGCGATTTCCGCAAATACCTGCCCCATGCCGACATCTTCGTCTACGACAACAATTCGAAGGACCAGACGGTGACGCGCGCCCGCGAGGCCGGCGCCACCGTGCGCAGCGAAGCCCGCCAGGGCAAAGGCAATGTCGTGCGCCGCATGTTCGCCGATATCGAAGCCGACATTTATATTCTGGTCGATGGCGACGACACTTACGATGCCAGCGCCGCGCCAAGGCTCGCCGCCAAGCTGATCGACGAAGGGCTCGACATCGTTTCGGGCCGCCGCATCGCGACCGCGACCGATGCCTATCGCCCGGGCCATGTTCTGGGCAACCGCCTGCTGACGGGCCTCACCGCCACGATGTTCCGCGTCGAGCTGCATGACATGCTCACGGGCTATCGCGTGATGTCGCGCCGCTTCGTGAAATCCTTTCCGTTCACGGCCGAAGGTTTCGGCATCGAGACCGAGCTTTCGGTTCATGCCGTGCGCCTGATGATGCCGTTTGCCGAAGTCGACACGCCTTACAAGGAACGCCCCGCGGGTTCGGTGAGCAAGCTCAACACCTATCGCGACGGATTCAAGATCCTGTTCACCATCGCAGGGCTTGTGCGCGAAGAACGCCCGATGGTGTTCTTCACCGGCATCTTCGTCGTGCTGGCGGCGGCTTCGCTGTTCTTCGGCATCCCGGTCATCACCGAATATTTCCAGACCGGCCTGGTGCCGCGCCTGCCGAGCGCCGTGCTCGCCACATCCCTGATGCTGCTCGGCTTCCTGTCGCTGATGAGCGGGGTGATCCTCGATACGGTCACTCAGGGGCGCTGGGAGAACAAGCGCATGGCCTATCTCGCCATCCCGAGCCCGCACGGGCTGATCCTGCCGTGACCGCCATTGCACCGCTGGTGCGCGCGGCCACAACGTCGCGCTTTCTGCGCTTTTGCGTGGTGGGCACGATCGGATTTGCGATCGATGCCTCGACCTTCTACCTGCTGCACGACGTGGCGGGGCTGAGCCCTTATGCGGCGCGCGCGTTCTCGATTCTGATCTCGATGACCTGCACCTGGTTCGGCAACCGCACGCTCACCTTCCGCGACCACGCAGCAACCGGCCCGCGCGCCATATTGCGCGAATACCTCACATTTGCCGGTACAAATGCAATTGGAGCGATGGCCAATTACAGCACCTTCGCCGCCCTTATCGCATTCGCGCCTTACCCCTTCAGCTATCGCTATTTCGCGCTGGCCGCGGGCACGGGCGTTGGGCTGGTGTTCAATTTCACGCTGTCCCAGCGGATCGTCTTCCGGCCGCGCGACACCGCTACCTGATCTTCTGGAACGTCGGAACGCGCACCGTATCCACTTCTATCCCCGTGGTTTCGGTGAGCCGTGCGATGGTCATGTAGAAACCCACGGTGCAGATGATTTCCACAATCTCCTGCGCGTCGAAAAAAGCCTTCGCCGCCTCGACGGTCGCCTCGCTCGCCTTCACATCGAGCACGATCTCGCGCGTGAGCTTCAACAGCGCCTTCTCGGCCTCGTCAAAGGCCTTGTCGGTGAAGCGCGCCGCTTCGAGCGCGGCCACCTGATCGTCGGTGCAGCCCGCATTCAGCGCGATGGGTATGTGTTGCGCGAATTCATAGATGCCGCCTTCGATACGCCCAACCGCCAGGATCACCAGTTCGCGCCGTGCCGCCGAAAGCTTCTGCTTGGTCAGGATCGCATTGCCATAGCGGATGCCTGCCGGAAAGATCGTGGCGGCGTTGGCCCACATGCGGAAGATATTGAGCGGGCGCGGCAGCCGGTCGAAGGATTCGCGCGTCTTTTCCGGCATCGCGGCGGGATCGGCGTAAGGAATGAGCGGCATGGGCATCTCCTCGAGGGTTTTGCCCATCATCCCAGCGTGTTCGTGCCCCGTAAAGCGCGCGGATCCAGGATCACCGATTTCACCACCGCGAACACCGCCTCCCCGGCGCGCAGTTGCAGGCGGGCGACCGATGCCCGCGTGATGCGCGCCACCAGCCGCGCCTCGCCGCAGGCCAGATGCACATCCACCTGCTCGGCGCCAAACGGCTTGAGCGAAGAAATGCGCGCGGCCAGAACATTGTTGGCGCTGATCGCACGCGGCTCCTCGCGCGCCAGCAGAATATCCTCGGCACGGATGCGCACCCGCAAACGCGCGCCCAAAAGCCCTGCAAGCCGCGGAACCGCCAGCACACCGCCGCCGAACGACAACATGCTCAACCCGTCATCGCGATGGCTTTCAAGCCGCGTATCGATCACTGCCCCGCTTGCCGGCAGAATCTCGCCGATCTCTCCGGCCGCGAAATCGAACACCGAGCCTTCGCTCGTCACACGGCCATCGCCAAGCAGCACCACCCGATCGGCCAGCCGCAGCACTTCATCGACCGCATGGCTGACATAGAACACCGGCACGCTCGCCTCGTCGCGCAGCCGTTCGAGATAGGGCAGGATTTCCGCCTTGCGCGCCGCATCGAGAGCCGACAGCGGTTCGTCGAGCAGCAGCAATTGCGGCGAGGCGATCAGCGCGCGCCCCAGCGCCACGCGGCTCTTCTCGCCGCCCGAAAGTTTGGCGGGCCGGCGCGCGAGAAGCGGGCCCAGGCCCAGCATCTCCACAATGCGCGCGATGGAAGGTTCATCCATTCTGTTCTGCGCGCGCCGCCAGCCGAAGCGCAGATTGTCGTCCACGCTCATATGCGGAAACAGGCGGGCATCCTGAAACACCAGCCCCACCCGGCGCTCCTCGGCAGGCAGATCGATGCCCGCGCGCGTGTCGAGCAGAACCCGCCCGTCGATCGCGATACGCCCTTCGGTGGGGCGCAGCAGCCCCGCAATGGCATGAACCACGCTCGTCTTGCCCGCGCCCGATGGCCCAAACAGCGCGGTGACGCCAAGGTCGCGGCTCTCGAACGCGATATCGAGCACGAAGGCGCCCTGACGGTGGCGCAGCGATACCGCGACGCTCATGCGTAATAGGCGCGGGCGCGGCGCTGGGCGAGTCCGGCGAGCGCCATGAACACAAGCGCAAGCAGGATCGAAAGCGTAGCCAGCCGCGCCGCCGCCGCTTCGCCGCCCGGCATCTGCAACGCGGTGTAGATGGCAAGCGGCAGGGTGCGCGTCTGCCCCGGAATGTTGGAGACGAAGGTGATGATGGCGCCGAATTCGCCGAGGCTGGCCGCGAATGCGGTGATCGCGCCCGCCACGAGCCCCGGCAACACCAACGGCAGGGTCACGTTCCAGAAGCGGTCGAAACGGCGCGCGCCCAAGGTGCGGGCCGCTTCGCCCAACCCCGGATCCATCGCTTCGAGCGCGATCCTGATGGCGCGCATCTGGAAGGGGAAGGTGAGGATGGCCGAGGCCAGCACCGCGCCCGTCCAGCTGAACACGAAGCGGATGCCGAAGGTCTCGTAGAGCCAACCGCCCAGCCCCGCCCGCGTGCCGAACACCACGAGCAGCAGATACCCCACCGCCACCGGCGGCAGCACCAGCGGCGCATGCAGCACCGCATCGAGAAGGATCTTGCCGGGGAAGGTGCGCCGCGCCATCAGGAGAGCCGCTGCCAGCGCAAAGGGCAACGCCACAAGCACGGCGACCGAGGAAACGCGCAGGCTCAACAGCAGCGCCTCGATCTCGGCCTCGGAGAGTGTGGTCATGGCCGCCTTATACCGGAAGCGCCGCCTTCTTGCCTCCCCCTCGGCGGGAGAGAAACACATGGGCCGCCCCATCGAGCCCCAAAGCAAAAAGGCCGCCCACTTTCGCGGGCGGCCTTTGCGATCTTCGATGCGAAGCGTCAGTGCTTCTTTTTCTTCGCGGGCGCTTTCACATTGCTCGCGGAGGCGGCGTTGCTGCGCGCATAGATGTTGAACAGGTGCGCGATGCTCCAGCCCTTGGTATCGGCCTTCGGCACGGCGGCGAAGGCGCGTGCGGCGGCATCACGCTGGCCCTTGGCGAGATAGGCCTCGCCCAGCGCCATCTGCGCGTCATAGGGCTTGGCGCCTGCCTTGATACCGGCTTCGATCAGGGCAATGGCTTTGTCGTAATTGCCGAAGCCCGCATAGGCCTCGCCGACCCTGACCTTGTCGTCTCCGGTCTTGGCCTGGGCTTCCTGCTGCGCAAGGGCTGCCTGCTGCTTGGTCGCCGCGGTCTGGGCCATGTTCATCAGGCGGACCGAGCGTTCGCCGCTCACCACCTTGGCATCCATGCCCTTCTGCAACACGGACTGCGCCTCGCCCGGGAAGCCGAGCTGGATCGCGATCTGGGCAAGCTGCGAATAATCGTCGTCGCCGCCGGCGGTCGGGCGCATGGTCCCGGTCAGCAGGCGCAGGCGCAACAGATCGAGTGTCTGGTGATCGGTCAGCGGGCGCTGATGTTCGGCGATGTCGATGCCGCCGCGCCAGTAATCCACATTGCCGGTGGCAAGGATGAGCTGCTCCAGCGAAGACTGGATCGCATCCATGTCGTGCAGCTTGAAGGCCGCGCCATAGATCAGCTTGAGGCTATCGAGATCGGTGCGGCCCTTCAGGTAACGGATGGTGCCCGCATAGTCGCCGGAGAGGAAATAGGCCTGTGCGATCAACGTCTGGGTGGCCGAATCCATGGCGCCGAATTTGCGCACGGTGTCGGCATCCTTGATGACCTTGCCGTATTCCTTCTGCATGTAATGGGCGCGGATCAGGCTGCGCGCCACGGAGGCGTTGCCCTTGCCCGCCGCGATCTGGGCCTCATAGGCCGACGCGCTGCCGGACTTGGAGGTGATGTAGGCCCGCATCTGGTCGATGACTTTGGACTCGTCGGCGGTCTTGCCGGCGGCCGCATCGGCCTGGTTCACCGCGGCCATGGCGGCCTTGTAGTCGCCCTTGGCGGCCAGTTCCTGCGCCTGCTGCAGCGGCTTGCCCACAACGGGGCGCACCGATGCGGCGGCTGCCTCGCCGATCACATAACCGTGACCGGCGACTGTCATGGTACCCAGAAGAAGCGCAATGGAAAGCGCGCGAAGTTTACCGGTAATCATTGTCCGAGACCTCATTCCAATTCAAAGCGCGGCCTCGTGCGGCGTCGCGCGCCGCTATGCCGACCTTCGTTGGCTCCCTATTCCATATATTGTTCTTGACCGACGAATCCAATCTTTGTCACGCCGATGCGCTGCGCATCGCCCAGCACGCGGGCAACCGCGCCGTATTTGGCCAGACGGTTGGGACGCAGATGGATTTCCGGCTGCGGATCGGTATTCGCCGCGATCTGCAGATACTGGTCGAGCAACGTGCGGGACGGAACGGGGTTGCCGTTCCAGGTCGGCGTGCCGTCGAAATCCACACCCAGTTCCACAACCACCGGGGGAACCGGCGGCGGCGGCGGCGTGCCGACCGGCATGTCGAGTTTCACCGCATGCGTCTGGATCGGGATCGTGATGATGAGCATGACGAGCAGAACGAGCATGACGTCGATCAGCGGCGTCGTGTTCATTTCGATCATCGGGTCGTTGTCGCCGGCGGGTCCGCCAACACTCATTGCCATGACAAATTACCTCGAAAAGGAATGTGGAAAGATCAGCCACCGGCCCCGGTGTGGTCGGGTTCGGTAAGGAACCCGACCTTCATGATGCCGGCACGCTGACAATCCAGGATCACGCGCCCCACCGCCTCGAACCGCACATCCTTGTCTCCACGGACATGCACTTCGGGCTGTGGCTTGACGACGGCTTTCTGCTTGAGCCGATCCAGCAGATCGGCATTCCCGTTCACCGGCGCGTTGTTCCAATAGACGTTCTCGTCCTTGTCCACCGCGATGATGATGTTTTCGGGCTTCGTCTGCGTCGGGATGTTCGTCACCTTCGGCAGCTGCAGGTTGACCGTCTTCACCACCACCGGAACGGTGATGAGGAAGATGATCAGAAGCACGAGCATCACGTCCGTCAGAGGCACGACATTCAAGTCGGTATTGAGATGCGCCTCATCGTGCTGAGTCGCCATTACGTCTTTGAATTTGCTCATATCGGCAGACTCCGCGATCCTCTGTCCACGCCTTATTTCGCGCGCGTGATGAGATAGGTCTGCAGATCGCTGGCGAAGCCGCGGACCTTCTCGATGATCACGCGATTGCGGCGGACCAGGAAGTTGTAAAGCAGCACCGCCGGCACAGCCACGCCAAGACCGATCGCGGTCATGATGAGCGCTTCACCGACGGGACCGGCGACCTTGTCGATCGAGGCCTGGCCGGCGATGCCGATGGCGATGAGGGCGTGATAGATGCCCCAAACCGTACCGAACAGACCGACGAACGGCGCCGTCGAACCGACCGAGGCAAGGAACGAGATACCGCCCTGGAGCCGCGCATTGGTGTCCTCGACCTGGCGGGTCAGCGACATGCCGATCCAGTCGTTGAGGTTCACAAGGCCGGTGCCCTGGCCCGACGAAGCGGAGACGCCGCTTTCGGCCACGGAGCGGAACACGCTGTTCTTCGGAAGCGTGTCGATGCCTTCGTTCAGGTTGGCGGACGCCCAGAATTTCTTCTCGACGATCTTGGCCTGCGAAAGCATGCGCGCCTGTTCCCAGTACTTCATGAAGAAGATGTACCAGGTACCGATCGACATGATCGCGAGCAGGATGATCGTGCCACGCGCGACGAGGTCGCCGTTGGCCCACAAGGCCGACAGACCATAGGGGTTTTCACCAGCCTTCGGTGCTTCCGCGGCAGGCGCCTCGGCAGCAGGTGCGGGCGCGGCAGCTGCCGGCTGCGCCGCCATCTGGTCGGTGCCCGCCGGTGTGCCGGGCGATGCCGGTGTGGCGGCCTGATCGGGAGCGGCCTGATCGGCCATTCCGGCAGGGGCGGGGGCTGTGTCTTGGGCCAACGCCGGTGCGGCGCCCGCCAGGAGGACGAATGCAGCAGCAATCGCCAGCTTCTTCGAGATCATGTCTTCGTTACTCCATTAAAAGTGAGATCGAAAAACCCGGTCCACCGGGATGCTTATTTCAACTGGTACCGAACATTGGCTTCTGTCGCGATCGCAATCGGCTGGCCACCCTTTTCGGCCGGGTGATAACGCCAGCGGCTGGTGCATTGGATAGCCGCATCGTCGAGACGCTGGAACCCGCTCGATTTCACGACCGTTGCGCCTGCCACGGTGCCTTGCGTCGTCACCGTGAATTTCACGGTCACGATGCCCTGCTCGCTGAGACGCCGCGACAGCGGCGGATATTGCGATTCGCATTCATGCTGCTTGCCTTCGGTGCGCGGCGGCGTGATCTGCGTGACCGGCGGCGGGGGCGCAACGGTGGCCACCTGCTTCTGGACCTGCGAGATCGCGTTGGTCACGGCATCGCTCTGAATGCTGATTTCCGGCGGCGGCACGAAGTCCGGCGGGGGAACCTTGAAATCTGGCGGCGGCGGCGGCGGCGGCTTCACATCCGGCGGCTTCTCCTTCACCACCGCGACTTCCACATCCTGAATGAGATGGGCAGTCATATTGGAGGCAAGACCGCTTGCAAGCGCCCAGATGACGCCCACATGGATAAGGCCGACGATCACAACGCTGAAAAGGCGGCGCTGTGAATTCTGCTGGTGCCGCAATTGTTCGGCTGCAACGTGTTCAGGTTTTAGCATGGTTTAACGTGACCCGGACAAAATGAAACCCGGCGCGAAAAACGCCGGGTGCGCGAAAACTGTGAAGCAAATTCACGCGCCTCCCTCCCCCTGCACTGCCTTTTGGAAGTGCGCTTATTGTTGTTTGAACCCATCGTAACCATGGAATGAAACGCCATTCAACCTCCTGATTACAAAAGCAGACGCCGCGGACTGGAAAAGCTGACGATAATGTCAATCTGCCGCGGCGGCTTGGCTATGCGTTCAAACAAAATGATTTTGCCGACCTCTTGTCACCGCGGCCCGGCCCCGCTTTTCGAGGGTTTCCGGCGCGAGATTTCCTCACCAACATTGCGCGCTGAACATTGCCGCGGGTCTCAATTGCGCGACGCATGAACATTTCATGCGGCGAATTGTCCCCCGACCGGCGCGCTGGAAACCACGTTGGGGCAACATCATGGCGAAATTGCGCCCGCGATCCGGCCACCAAGCGCGCGATCTTGCCACAGTGGCTTGGGGGCATGTTCTGCGGATGCGATAAGCTCCGCATGCCGTAACAGGAGGAATTCAATGCGCTATCTCCACACCATGGTGCGAGTCGCCGATCTCGATGCGGCACTCGACTTCTATTGCAGCAAGCTGGGCCTGAAAGAGGTCCGCCGGATCGACAATCAGGGCGGACGTTTCACGCTTGTTTTTCTTGCTGCACCCGAAGATGTGGAACGCGCCAGGCAGGATCAGGCTCCCATGGTGGAACTGACATTCAACTGGGACGCCGAAAATTACACGGGCGGGCGCAATTTTGGGCACCTCGCCTATCGCGTGAACGATATTTACGCAGTCTGCGAAAGGCTTATGCAGGGCGGCGTAACAATCAACCGCCCGCCGCGCGACGGGCACATGGCATTCGTGCGCTCGCCCGATGGCATCTCCATCGAACTGTTGCAGGAAGGCGGTGCAAAACCGCCACAGGAACCCTGGGCCTCAATGCCCAACACCGGCGCGTGGTAAGCGACGCGATGTTCCCGAAATAATCCGCCGGGCCGTTATTGCGGCGGATTTTCGTCCTTCTGCTTGTCGTCCTTCTTGTCCTTTTTGTCGCCTCGGTCCGTGCGATCTTCCTTTGCGGGCCGCTCCATGCGTTGCATCGGGCGCGGTCCGCTCGTGGCTGGCGGTGCTGCCTGTTCGCGCGGCGGGTGCACCTCGGCAGGCGCCGGGGGCGTTGGTACAGGCTGCGGCCGCACAACTTCTGCAGGTGGCTGTGGCGCTTGTTCGCGCGCGCGGTTGCGCAATTCCTGACGCTGATCGCGTTCCGGACGCTTGGACGGTTGATCCGGTGCGACAGGGGCGGCTGCCGGCATTTGCCGTTCCATCGCGGGCGGCGCGGCAGGATTGGGCGTGACCGCTTTCGGTGTCTCGGGCGCCTTCTCGTTGCGGCCACGCATACGATTCACATTGCCTTCCGGGCTTGGCGTGGCGGCTGGCGCGGCATTGACGGGTGCGCCCTGTTCGCGGCCACGCCCGCGATTTTCGCGCATGTTGTCGGCCGGTGGCGCGTTCACGGGTGGCTGGATTTTTTGCGCATTCGGCTGAACGGCAGGCGAAGGTGTTGCGGCGGGCGTGCCCCGGTCGCGCAGCCGCTGGCGCTCTTCGCGCGGGTTTGCGGCAGGCGCGCCTGCTGGCGGTGTGGCCGTTTCTTGTCGCGGTGCGTTGGCTGGCATTTGCGGTTTCTGCGCGCCCGGTTGTTCGGTGCGCTGCAATTTTTCAACCGTTGTTCGCGTCATCAGGTTGGTCGGCCTGTCGCCGCGTGTCTTGATTGTGGGCGACAATGTCTGGATTTGCTGCTGCGTCGGCGGGGGCGCGCTGTTGGGCCGGCCCGTGCCATGAGGCGCATCCTTGCGCATGCGCAATTGAATCTGCCGCCCGGCATCGACCTGCGTAACCAATTGCGGGCGCGTTATCAGCGCCGATGCGCGCTGCACATCCACACGGCCGCCCGCGCGCTGAACCGCGCGCATGTCGATGCTTCTGTTCACCACATGATTGTTTTCGATTCTGTAATTGGTGACGTTGCGGGTCTGGCGGAACACATTGTCGAACTGCGGACGGCCGACTGCGTAGCGATGATAATCGCGGTCGCCGATATGGCGTGTGCCCACGAACACCCAGAGAGAAGCATAGTTTCTGTCGTTGTAATCGGGATACCAGTTTCGATAGCCGTAATCGTCATTGTCGCTGATGTCGTAGCTGTTCTCGTCCCCATTGAGAAAGGCTTCGGTGGGCGGCATCGGCATCCAGCCCGTCATGCTGCCGTTCGAGCGCCACACGACCCAGGCCGGGCTCCACACATAGCCCGGAATCCACAGCCAGCCGTCATAGGGATCGTTGATCCAGCGGCCATAATGATAGGTGATGTCTGCGAACGGTTCGCGGGAAACCCAGTACCAGCCATAGTCGCGGGTGTACGCCCAATGGCCGTTTGAATAGGGGCGGAAATCGGCATCGACATCCGGCCGCCAGACGCGGCCCCACCTGTCGCTATAAACCCAATCTCCGTAATTCGAGAGATTGTCGTGGAAGTAGTTGAAACCAATCGAAATATGGACTTCAGCCTGTGCGGCGGTGGGCGCGAGCGCCAGCGGCAAGGTTGCCACGGCAAGCGCGCTGGCAAGAAATCTGGCCTTCAGATAACGATGCATCTCTGAAATCCCCGTTCAATATGGTGGGTTCAATATGGTGGCGCCGTCTTTAACGCCTCAACCCAGAACGACCTGCCCGGCCAAAAGGTTCCATCCATGAATTTCGCCAGCGACAATGCCTATGGGGCGATGCCCGAAATCGTGGCCGCGCTGGGGAAGGCCAATGAGGGATCTCAACGTTCCTATGGCGACGACGAATACACCCAGCGCGTGCGCGCCCGCCTGCGCGACATTTTCGAACACGAGGTCTTTGTCTATCCCGTTGTCACCGGCACCGCCGCCAATGCGCTTGCGCTCGCCACGCTGGTGCCGCCGCATGGCGCGATCCTGTGTCATGCCGAAAGCCACATCGCGGTCGATGAATGCGGCGCCCCCGAATTCTTCACCCATGGCGCCAAGCTCGTCACATTGGAAGGCGCGCACGCCAAGCTCACACCGGACGCAATCGAACATGGGCTCGCCCATTTCCAGAAAGGCTTCGTGCATCACGCCCAGCCCAAAGCCATCAGCCTGACACAGGCCACCGAACGCGGCACCGTTTATTCGGTCGAAGAATTGCAGGCGATCGCGAACCTCGCGCGCCGCCACGATCTCAAGCTCCATCTCGATGGCGCGCGCTTCGCCAACGCGCTTGTGCATCTGAACTGTTCGCCGGCCGATGCCACCTGGCGCGCCGGCGTGGACGCGCTATCGTTCGGCGCGACGAAGAACGGCGCGCTTGGCGGCGAAGCGGTGATCTTCTTCCATGAGAAGGACGTCGCCGATTTCGAATATCGCCGCAAGAAATCCGGGCACCTGCTGTCGAAGATGCGTTTCCTCTCCGCCCAGCTCGATGCCTATCTTGAAGATGGTCGCTGGCTGAAGGCGGCTACCCGCGCCAACACGCTCGCCCGGAAGCTGGCAGACGCGCTGAAAGATATCCCATCGGCCGAACTCGCCGACCCGGTTCAGGCCAATGCGCTGTTCGTGCGCCTGCCCGACGACATCGTGGCCCGCCTGCGCAAGGCCGGCGCCACGTTCTACGACTGGACCCCGCCGGAAAACGGCAAGACGTTGATCCGCCTTGTTCTCTCCTTCGCCACCCCGCAGGAAGCTGTGGATCGCTTCATCGCCGCGGCGCGGGGTTAATCATTTCACAAACACTCCGGGCCGATTCTGGCGGGCATGATGCCCGTGAATACCCCATGACCGGTCTCGGCGGCCGCGCGTTTCGCGAGGTGGGCAGGCTTGTGCCGCAAGGCGCGGTCCTGCCGTTCATGCGGCCGGCGGCGGTGTTTTTCCATGGCGTCGAAGCACAGCTCGACGATCCGGGCCTGCAGAACAATCATCACGACCGCGAAAGCTTCATCGCCATCGCGCGCACGCTGGCCGAACGCTTCGATGTGCTGCCGCTGACCGCCCTCGACGACGTGCTGAAAAATCCGGACAAACATTCCCGCGCGCTGTTCCTGATGTCGGACGATGGCTATGCCAACACGCTGGATGCAGCCGACATCCTCGAAGAGATCGGCTTGCCGTGGACGCTGTTCGTGAGCACGCAGCATATCGGCGCGGGCGAACGCAACCCGATGTTCCGGGCGCGCGCCTTCCTGCGCTATGCGCGCATGGGCGAATACACGCTGCCCCATGTCGGCCAGGTGGATTTCCTTTCGCAGGCCCGCGACGACGAAGAGGCCCGCATCGCCACCCTGCTGAAGACGCTTTCCGCCGATCACGCCCGCGAAACACTGGCCGCGATGGATGCGATCATGGCCGAAGCGGGCCTGAGCGATCTGGCCGCGCTTTTTCCCTCGGATGCGTTTCTTTCCTGGGCGCAGCTGAAAACGCTTTCGCAGCGCGGCGTCGCCATTGGCGCGCATGCCCATTGGCATTGGCCGATGAACGGCCGCCAGAGCCATGATTATCTGGTGGAGCAGGCGATCCGGCCCAAGGCACTGATCGAAGCGCAGATCGGGCCGTGCACCGCGTTCGCGTATCCGTTCGGCAACGTCGACGATGTGACGAGGCCCGCATGGCATGCGGTGCGCGACGCGGGCTATGATTGCGCCTTCACCACGCTCTCGGCCTCGCTCGATGCGAGCACCAATCGCTATCTGCTGCCGCGCCATGGCATCGGCTTGCGGGAGACGAACATCGCATCGACCGTTTCCATGCTGCGCGCAGGCAATCGCCGCCTGCAGCGCTGGCAGAACCAGTTGCGGTGATCGCCTCTTAGATCCGCCCGACCAGCGACACGGTGCCGACCTGCGTCATGCTTCCGTTGGAGCCGCTCAACATGTCGTAGTTGAGGCCGATGGACCATGCGCCCGTGGTCGCCGAAACGCTTGCGCCTGCCAGCACATTGCCCTTCGTCGGCTGCGGGCCGGTGATGGTGAATTCGCCCGTGCCGGGGCCGGTGCCGGTGACGCTCGGGAACGAGGCCGTGAGGTCGATGCGGTCGGCGAGGAAATCGTAGCGGTAGCCCACGCGCAGTTCCGGCTGCATGTAGAAGCTGCCGAAATTCACATCCTGACGCGCGTTGACGCCCACGAAGCCGCGCAGCGATCCCATCACCACGGGGTTGACGTGCAGGTCGAACCCGTCGCCGTTCGTCGTGCCGCCGCCGGTTTCGGTGTAGCCCTCTTCGCGCATCGTCAAACCGTCGAGCGCGATGTTGGGCGTGATGGTGGTCGAGCCGTAGACGAGATTGGCGCCCGTCGTCATGCCGAGCGCGGCCAGCGCCGAGGAGCGCTTGCTGTTGGCTTGGCGCGAGACAAGCGTGTTGGTCGCCGGATTGCCGACCGTGATGAAGCGATGTTCCGAAAGATCGCCATAGCCCGCGGTCAATTGCGTATCGAGGAACAGGCCCTTGCCGCGCCATGTCGAATAGCCCGACAGCATGTACCATTGCGTGTTGTTGCGGCTGGAGGACGGGGCGCGCTGATCCACATTGCCGGTGTAGAAGGTGAAGGCGCCGCCATACCAGCCGCCGAGCGCATCGCCGCCATCGGCGCCGAGCGCGAAGCCGAAGCCGGAATCCTTGAAGCCCGGCAATCCGTCCGAACCCTTGTCGCTGATCTGCTGGGCGAATTCCTGGCCCCACAGGGTGAGATCGCCCGGCTGCGTCGCGTAGAGCCTGAGCGCGCGCTGACGTGCCGCCACCGGACCGGTCGCGTGATCGGTCAGCGAGATCGCGATGGCGCGCGTGCCGCCAGACGCATCGGGGGCGAATTGCGAATAGGCGGTTTGCGCAGTCGCGTTGCTGGTGATGCCGCCGATCATGCCTGCGCCGAGCGCATCGTCATTTTCCAGCGCCGCATTGGCATAGGGAAACACCTGTGCGGCATAACCGGTAAGGCCAAGCTGCGAGGCCGTCTTGGGTGCGAGGCTGAGCACGAGCTGGTCGAGCGTAGGTGTGGTGACACGCTGAAGCCCGCCATTGCTGCCGAACAGGAAGGGGATGGCGCTATCGACCGTGCCCTTGATCTGCGTGAATTCGGTGTTGGAGATATTCATATTGCCGTTGGCCGCCTGCAGCAGCACGAACTGGCCACTGGCCGGAATGAAGCTCGAATAGATCACATTCAGGTTGGCGCCATCGGCAAGCGTGACCGCGCCGGTGGTGCCGGCATTCACCGACACGTTGCCCGGCAGCACGGTCGAGACCGCGATGTTCAGCGTACCGTGATCGGCCACCGTCAGATTGTTCACCAGCAGCGAACCGTAGGCCGCACTGTTGTTCTGCACATTCAACGTGCCCAGGCCCGCGACATTGACATTGAGCATGCCGGTTGTGGTTTCGCGGATCTGGCCCGAGACGAAACCGAAGGCATTGACATTGAGCGTGTCGACGCCGCTGACGGCGGACCCGAAATCGAGATTGCCGACAAGGGTTGAAAGCGAGGAGGCCGATGTACCGCTCACCGACAACGTGTCCGCGCCCTGACCGAAGATGACATCGCCCGTCACAGCGCCGGTGTTGACGAATGTCACGCCGGTCGTGTTTTTGCCGAGATAGGCCGCGATCTGCACCGATTGGAAGCCGGGGGTGGTGAGTTGGGTCGTGCCCGCCTGGATCGTGCCCGAATTGGTGATCTTGGAGAGCGTTCCCGATTGGTCGTTGATGGCGTAGGCCGCTTCTGTCTGCACCGCCGAGGGATTGGTGGTCGTCGCCGTTGCGCTGATCGTGCCCGAATTGGTGAGGCTGTTGAGGCGCGAGGTATTGCCGATGCCGATTGCCGTGGCTGTACCGCCGAGCGCGCCCGAGATTGAGGCGGAGATCAGGCCGCTGTTCGTCAGGCCCGAATTCGCATTGGCGACGTCGCCCGCATTCACATAGCCGCCATTGCTGGCGATCGCGCCGATACTCAGCGCGATGGCGCTGATCGGCGATGTGCCGGAGGAGGTCGTGCGGCCCTGAACGCCGATCACCCCGGAATTCAAAATGCCCAAGCCATCGAGCTGGACATTGGCTGTCGTGCTGATGCCCGAAAACACGACACCTGCGATCGACACGTTGGGATCGATGGTGCCGGCAGCGCCTGCCTGGCCAAACTGTGGCGTCGCGATGGTGCCGCGGTTGTAGAAGCTGAAGCCGGGCGTGGCGGAGCTATCGGCGGTATAGACGCCGATCTCCAACTTCGTCGGCGTGGCCGAACCCTGCAGCGATGGCGAAACCAGCACGATAGGCGCGCTGAGGCCGAGACCGCCATCCATGGTGATCGTTGCCGCAGACACAGCCGTGGCGGTGCCATCGGGGCCCGCGTTCAGGAAGCCGCCAGCGATCGAACCGCCGATCGCGACCGCGGTGCCGCCCAGCGGATCGCCAGATCCCTTCGGCAGCGTGACCACGCCGGTCGACTGGTTCTGGGAGCTTTGAAAGCCCTCCGTCATTATGGTGCCGAAATTGGCGAAGCTGCCGCTGATATTGGCGGTCGTGAACACGCCTTGCGAAGCATTGCCGTAGGAAAGAAGCGTCGTGCCTGCGGCCACCGACACATTGCCGGTGATCGTACCGGCGAGAGAGACCGCGGTGATGCCTGTGGTGTTGGTTTCGTTGGCGGTGGTCGGCGTCATCGTGATGTTGCCGCTGATCAGCAGATTGCCCACGAGCGTGGCGGTGTTCGACATGCCGATGCCGGAAGAACTGTCGCCCTGCACTGTGATGGCGGACGTCGTGATGTTTCCGGTGAAGGTGCCGTTGCCCGTGATGCCGATGCCCGTCTTGCCGGTGCCGCTGCCCGTCAGGTCGATGGTGGTTGTCGAGCCGCCGAGCATGACCAGGCTGCCCGTGATGGTGGCGGGCGTGGTGTTGGTGCCGGTGTCGATCAGGATGCCCTGCGCGCCATCGTGATTCTTGTTGGAGATCGAGGCCGCCGCGCCGCCCAGAATCTGGACGTTGTTGCTTGAATCCAGTGTCAGCCCGGGCCCGGTCTGGGAGACCGTGATACTGCCATTGGTGTCGATCGTGATGTCGCCGGGGGCATTGCTGACCGCGGTCGAGGTTTTGACCGACGACGTGGTGCCGTTGCTGATGGTGAGCAACGGATTAACCGCCAGGGCGGGGAGCGGCAGGAAAGCCATGGAGGCCGCCGACAGCAACAAACTACGCTTCAGGAAGGAACGCTTCACCTGGGCCTCTCGTCATTTTATCTACGGCAACATCTAGCCGCGCCCGCCCAGGCGGGTGCCCGGCGATAACCTCGATGATGCGCGGAAGCGGCCCCGAACCTGCGCCCCGCGACGGCGCGCACCTTAACCAGTTTCGAACCCGAGACCTAGCGGCCCTTTGCCGCCTATCCCCAGATTGTCGTTTTTTAATCAGGCGTTAGCCGGTCTCGCTCACAATGCCGCAACGCCATTACAGAAGTCTGGGCCCGATGAACAGCAGCCCCCGCCGCCTCAGCTTCACCAAGCTGACGCAGAAACAGGTCTCGCAGGCCGCGGCCCGCCACGAGATGCTGTATTCCGGCCGCGTGGGCGGCGCGCGCGCCGTCTTCGCCTTTTGCGACCTTTCGGGGCTGGACCTTTCGGGCAGCAGCCTGGGGGATGCCGATTTCACCGGCGCCATCCTCGAAGAAACCAACCTCGCGGGCGCCAAGCTCGATTCCGCCAGCTTCTTCGGGGCCGACCTGCGCCGGGCCAATTGCGCGGGCGCCTCCATGCGCCGCTGCGATCTGAGGGGCGCGTCCCTGCGCGGGTCCAACCTGATCGGGGCCGACCTCTACGAAGCCGACCTGCGCGAAGGCACCATCGCCGAGAAGGACAAATACGGGAACCTGCGCGTGCTCCAGCACGAGGTGGGCCCCTCGGAAATGCCCGATGCCCTGCTCAACAACGCCAATCTCGAACGCGCCAAGATGACCGGCACCATGGCGGTGCAGGCCGATTTCACCGACGCGATGATGAAGGGCTGCAAGCTGGTGCGCGCCAATCTGCGCCAGGCCAAGCTCGCGGGCGCGAACCTTGAGAACGCCGATCTTTCTGGCTGCAATCTTTCGGGGGCCGACCTCAAGGGCGCGATCCTGATCGGCGCCAAGATGGACCTCGCCACCACCAGCGGCGCCAACCTTGCCGAGGCCCTGACCGAGGCAACCGCGGGCCGCACGCCCGGCGATCTGGCCACCCCGATCGAAGAATTGCTCGATGCCCATGGCCGCTGGGCCGAGACCGATGGCCGCGAAGGCCGCCCCGCCGATTTCAGCGCCATGGACCTGCGCGCGCTCAAGGGCCTCGCCCACCGCGCGCTCACCGCGCTGATCGCACCCAAGGCGACGTTCTATGGCCTGGATCTCGAAGGCTGTTCGCTCCAGGGCAGCAACCTGGCGGGCGCCGACCTGCGTTCGGCCAAGCTGATGGGCGCGGATTTGCGCGGCGCCAATCTCAGCGGTGCCAAACTGAATTACGCCGATATGCGCGATGCGCGCCTTGGCCCGCTGCTGATCTCCGAATCCCGCCTGCTGCCCGCGCGCCTCGACGGCGCACAGTTGCGTTATGCCGATCTGCGCGGCGCGGATCTGCGGCGCGCGAAATTGTCCAACGCCGATTTCGCTTACGCCAATCTCACCGAAGCCGATCTGCGCGACGCCGAACTGGCGGGCGCCCTGCTCGTGGGCACAAAGCTGCCCGCGCTGCAATCCGAAAGCCTGTCTACCATGGCGACAGGCGGGACGGCCTGATCTTCACCGTGTCGGTTTTTTTTCGGTTCGGGTGGCGTTCACCCGAACAGGCTACAGGCTTATCCCAAAGCGGCTCGCGATCAGGACGGTCACGAAATAGAGCGCCACTGTAAGCGCGCAAGCCATCGAGAGTGCCCACCAGAACGCTATTCCGTGCCGCAGCATGTAGGGAAATGCCAGAAACATCGGCAGCGATGGGATCACATACCAGAATGTGGCCTCGGCGTGGTTTGCGATCCGTGCCGTGTCGCCGGTGTCGCGCCAGAGCCATATGATCGCCAGCACCGAAACCAGCGGAAGCGACGCCACCAATGCGCCAAAGGCGGGGCTGCGTTTCGCGATTTCCGAAACCGCCATGATGATGACGCCAGACAGGAGTGCCTTGATCGCGAGATAGAGCATGATCGTATGCGCCTGCTTGCCGCCGGGGATCGTCGCGGCTCGAGAATCGAACCAGACCATGTACCATGTCACGCTTGCCGTTTTCACGCCCCGGTTCCGGCGAATGCCGCCGACGCTTGGCGATTTCCTGCGACCGGCGTAAATAGCCACCCAAGGGAAACGCTCGCCGGGTTGCCGCAATCCAACCGCCGAGGTTCATATGAAGCTTCAGAACAAAATCGCCATCGTCACCGGCGCCGCCAGCGGCATCGGCCGGGAAATCGCGCTGCGTTACGCGCAGGAAGGTGCGAAAGTCGCCATCGCCGATCTCGCCATCGGGCCCGCGAAAGCAACCGCCGAGGATTTCACGTCAAAAGGTTTTCAGGCGATGGCCGTCGCCATGGATGTCACCAGCGAAGACCAGGTGAATGCGGGCGTCGCCGAAGTCGTCAAAGCCTGGCGCGGCGTGGACATTCTGGTGAGCAATGCGGGCATCCAGATCGTGCATCCGATCGAGGAATTTCCCTTCGCCGACTGGAAGAAGATGCTCGCCATCCATCTCGACGGCGCTTTCCTCACCACCAAGGCCGTCATCCCGCATATGTACAAAGCCGGAAGCGGCAGCATCATCTATATGGGCTCGGTGCATTCCAAGGAAGCATCGGTCCTGAAATCGGCCTACGTCACCGCCAAGCACGGCCTCATCGGATTGGCCAAGACGATTTCGAAGGAAGGCGCCAAACATGGCGTCCGCGCCAATGTCATCTGCCCCGGCTTCGTGCGCACGCCGCTGGTCGACAAACAGATTCCCGAACAATCCAAGGCGCTCGGCATCCCCGAAGACGATGTGATCAAGAAGGTGATGCTGAAAGACACGGTGGACGGCGAATTCACCACCACCGCCGATGTCGCCGAAGTGGCACTTCTCTTCGCATCGTTCCCGAGCAACGCGCTGACGGGCCAATCCCTCGTCGTCAGCCATGGCTGGTTCATGCAGTAAGAACACATCCAAAACAACATTGTCATGGCCCGCTTTTGCGGGCCATGACAATTTTTAATACAGAACTTTTAATCGCAGAGAAAAAACTATTCCCCCGCCACCGCCTGCTTTTCACTTAAGGGCACGCGCGTGCGCACATGGATGAACTGGCCCAGCCGTTCGATCGACATCTTCGCCTCGTGCAGGCCTGGCGTCATCTGGAACAGGTGCTGCATCCCGTCATAGATCTCGATGTTCACCTTCACGCCCGCTTCGGCCGCGCGGTCGCCGAGCTTGCTTGCGTCGTCGCGCAGGATTTCCTTCGAACCCGCATGCACCATGATCGGCGGGAAGTCCTTGAAATTCGCGAAGGCAGGCGAAGCATAAGGATCGTTGGGATTCAATTTCTTCAAATAATTTCGCGCCGAAAGAAACAGCAGATCCCAGCTCAAATTCTCATCCGACTCCGCGTTCGTCATCATCGACATGCCGGAAAGCGAAAGATCGGCCCAGGGCGACATGGCAACGATGGCAGCCGGCATCGGCAGATTGCCGTTCCTGATCGCAAGCAGGGTGGCGAACGCAAGTCCGCCGCCCGCGCCATCGCCCGCCAGCACGATCGCGCTGGGCGAAAGCCCGCTCTTGAGCAGATTGCGATAGACGTCGACGCCATCGCGCACGGGTGCGGGAAAGGGATATTCCGGGGCCAGCCGGTAGGCCACGATCAACCCGTGCGATTGGGCCTGCAAACACAATTTCGCAGCCAGCGCGCGATGGGATTGCGGCGAGCCCGCGATGAAACCGCCGCCGTGGAAATAGAGAACAAGGCGGCCGCGCACCGCGCGCGGCGCCTGCACCCATTCGCCTTTCACCAGCCCCAATTGCGCGGGCTCGAAGGTCACGCCGTTCGGTTCGGGAAAGCGGGCATAGATCGCCTCATAAGCGCCGCGCAGTTCCGCGATGCTCGATTGCGGCCCAAACTTTGGGCGTCCGCCGCGCGGAAACAGCGCCATCAGAACCTCATTCCTGGCCCGCCCAGACCCGATGGGCCGACTCTACTCAGGAAGGCGTATGAGGCAACGCCGAACAAAAGCAAAGGGCGCGCTCCGAAAGGAACGCGCCCTTTTCAACTTCGCCGGAAACCAGCGTTTAGGCGGCTTTCGCCTGACCTTCGATGGTTTTCAGGTCGGGAGCATTGATCGAAATCCGGCGGGGTTTCTTTTCCTCCGGCACGACACGCTCCAGTTCGATGTGCAGCAAGCCGTTCTCAAGCTTGGCGCCCTTGACCTCCACATGTTCGGCCAACTGGAACCGGCGCTCGAAGGCGCGGCCCGCAATGCCGTGATAGAGGTAGGACGACTTCTCGCCATCCTCGCGCTTGCCTGCGACGTAGAGCACGCCGTCGCGCACTTCGGCGCTCAGGTCTTTCTCACCGAAGCCAGCCACTGCAATGGTGATGCGATAGCGGTTTTCTTCGATGCGCTCGATATTGTAGGGCGGATAGCCCTGCGCGGTTTCAGATGCGCTGTCGAGCAGATCGAGCAGCCGGTCATAGCCGACGGTCGAACGGAACAGGGGAGCAAAATCCAATCTCATGTCACAACCTCCTTTGAGCCTTGTGGGTCGGGCGCGCCGAAAGTGGCCGCGCCCATAGCTCTTAGATGGGAAGGCTGTTTTGGCAGTTCAAGGCTGGGATTGCCAAACAAGGTGGCCAAAGCCGAGGAACCAGAAAACGCTGATAAGACAATAGATTGCGCCATTCATCTGGCGCTTTGTGAGCTGGAACCCGGTGATGTCCTCCACCAGGGTTTTGAGGAACGCCCCTTCCTCCCGGTTGCGCGGGTTCCGCCAGCGCCCGAAGCGGATCAGCGTCTCCACATTGTTGAGCACGCAGGAACCCGCATTGAACTGCCATTGCAGGAACATCACCGGGATATAGCAGAGATAGAAGATCAGCCCGGCCCGCCACGGCATCAGCCAGCCGAAGGCGGCAAACGCCACCAGCACCAGATGCAGCACGAAACACAGCCAGCCGAGGCCATCGCGCCCGCCCTTCGGGTGTACCTCGGATGCTTGAATTTCCGGCTCTTGCGCCAGCCCCATGCGCGTTTCGCTATTCCAGGTGGTTTTTCAAGAATGAACCGATTCTGTGCGTGGCGTCGCGCCCCTCGCCCAGCACCACATGGAAGACGTGCCAGACATGCACCATCTTCCCCCAGCTTTCGAAGCTGACATCGACACCGGCGGCTTCCGCCTTCTTCCAGACTTCGACAGCATCGCTGTGCAACGCCTCTTCCGAACCCACCTGAATGAGCAGGGGCGGCAAGCCTTGCAGATCGGCATAGAGCGGGGATGCCAGCGGCTCCTTCGGATCGGCCGTGCCCAGATAGGCGGCCGCCATCTCATCGAGCCCTTCCTTGCCCACGATGGGATCGCGCGCCTTGCGCGCGCGATGGCTTTCGCCGCCCTGGCTCAGATCCGCCCAGGGCGAGATCGCAACCGCGCAGGCGGGCATCGTGTCCGCCTTGTCGCGCAGCGCGACCAGAGTGGCCAGCGTCAACCCGCCGCCCGCGCTATCGCCCGCGATGGCGATCTTTTGCGGCACGATCTGGGATTGCACGAGCCCCTCATAGGCCGCGACCGCATCGTCCACCGCGGCGGGAAAGGGATGCTCCGGCGCAAGACGGTAATGCGGCAGGAAAACTGGCAGGTCCGAGGCCTCGCTCAAAAGTGCCGCCAGATGGCGATGCGATTTGGGCGAACCCAGCAGATAGCCGCCGCCATGAAGATAGAGCAGCGCCGCATCCCGTCTTGCGTGCCTGGCGCGGACCCACTCTCCCTTGACGCCGCCGACCGTTGCGGGTTCGACCTCCACACCGGCAGCCACGGGGAAAAAATCCCCCAGGCTGTCGAGGCGGGCCCGTTGTGCGTGAAGGTCGGCGGTTGCGCCGTCATTCGCCTTCAGAAACTCCGCGACCACCGCACGGTCTTTCACCGCCATGAGCCAGTCCTTTCAAGAATGCCGGGGCGGAGCGTGGTCTGCTTCCGGCCCCTTTGCAAATAGGCGGCGCGAACAATCGACACAGTTGTTTATTGCCCTGACAAATGGTCATAATCCCCCCGCTCCCTAAGGCCGCTCGTGGCGATATAAGGGTGAGCGAGCCGCCTCAGGGGAAATGGCCGTGGGAGCTCAACGTTAAAAAAACGGAAGGGACTTACATATGAGCTCAGATGCAGTGAAAGAGATCATCAGTGGCATGGGTGCGGCGCTCGGCGGCAATTCGGGTCTGGGCGGCACGCTCAAATTCGATTTCGGCGAACCCGGCTCTGTCTACATCGACGGCAAGTCGAACCCCAACACGGTCGAAGACGGCGAAGGCAAGAATGCCGATTGCACGATCAGCGTCGGCCTCGATGTCTTCGAAAAGATGGTCAAGGGCGAACTCGATGGCACCTCTGCCTTCATGCAAGGCAAGCTGCGCGTCGCCGGCGACATGGGTCTTGCCATGAAGCTCGGACCGATCCTGGCCAAAGCCCGTCCGGCTTAATAGGGACATAAGATGAAGCCCGCGCTCGAGGCTTTCGAGCCGAGCTTCTTCGACACGAAAGACGGCGTGCGTCTGCGCGCCGGAATCTGGAACGCCGCGGAGGGCACCACCCTTCGCGGCGTTTGTCTTGTGCTCCAGGGCCAGACCGAATTCCTCGAAAAATATTGCGAAGTGATCGACGAGCTGCGCATCCGCGGCTTCAAGGTGGCCGCCTTCGATTGGCGCGGGCAAGGCGGATCGGAGCGTGCGCTGTCCGACACGCGCATCGCCCACATCGAAAATTTCACGCAATACGACGAAGACCTGCGCGCCTTCCTCGATCACATCGTCAAACCGATTTCCTCTGCCCCGCCGCTCGCCCTCGCCCATTCGATGGGCGCGCACATCCTGCTGCGTTCGCTGCACGATGATCCCGGCAAGATCGCCGCTGCCGTGCTCACCGCGCCGATGCTGCGCGTCTCCACCCGCGGCCAGCCCGAATGGCTGGTGCCGATCATCACCAAACTGATGATGCTGTTCGGCAAGAAGAACGATTTCGTCTTCGGCATGGAAGCCCGCGATCCCTTGAAGCAGACCTTCAAGGATCAACTCGTCACCTCCGATCGCGTCCGCTTCGACCGCACGCAAAACCTGATCGCGGCCAATCCCGGCATCCGGCTTTGCGGCCCAAGCTGGAGCTGGCTGACCGCCGCCTTCGCCTCGATGGCGCGCGTGGTGGCGCAAGGCTTCGCCGAAGCGATCCAGACCCCTGTGCTGATCTTCGGCGCGGGCAAGGACCGCATCGTGCAGGTCGCGGCCGTGCGCGATTTCGCCAAGCGCCTGCCCCACGGCACTTACGTCGAATTCGAAATCGCCGAACACGAAATCCTGATGGAAAACGACATCGTGCGAACGCGGTTCTGGCGGGCGTTCGACGAATTCGCGGGAAAATATTTTCCCGTGAAAGAGGATTAGCCTCAACTGTCATGGCCCGCGAATGCGGGCCACCCAGGTGATGGCACGCCATCGTTGCAAGGTGAGAAAAGAGATATTCCCGAACCCTGCGCCGCCATTCCAGATTTCATCTGGGTGGCCCGCATTCGCGGGCCATGACAGACTTGGAAGCATGAAACCCTCGGGCAACCCATGATCAACACCGAAGACCTCGAAAAAGACGCGGACGGCAAAATCATCACCCGCCCGATCATGGGCTTTTCCACCGCGCCCATCGCCGACATGTCGATCTTCCTCAAGGTCCGCTACGCCGAAACACCGGAGCAGTTGAAGGCCGAGGGCAAGGCCATTCAATTCGCGCTCACGCCCGATCAGGCGCTTGAGCTGGCGTCCATGATGATGACGCAGGCACGGCGCATCCTCGACCAGAAACCGGACAGCCCCGCGAATTAAAGCGTCGAACCTTGTGTTCGATACCAATGCGGCGCTCGAAAATTTTTCTCCTGCCGCATCATCGACTTGTAAAATACTTTGCCCTTCGCTGCCGAACACCCCACCAACCAGGTGTAAAATGCGGCCATGAGCGAAGAACCCATGCGAACCGGCGCCAATCCGGCTGAACCCCGCCTTCTCGAGCAGGTTCCCCTGCCGGAGGTAGCCCATATTCCCGATGCCACCGAGCTGCTGCTGAATGCGCTCATGGCCGAAGGTCTCGCCATTCTGCGCGATGCAGGAGCGCTCTATCGCTCCTGTCCTTATGACCCGGCCGAGCGCGGCCTGTTCGTGAACCATTCGGTTTCGCTGATGCAGGCAGGTGCCAAACTCGGGAGCATGGTCGCGCGTCTGAAGAACGGCGACACCAAACCCGAAATCCGCCAGCGCTTTACTGTGGAACACATCACCCATGCAGCACTTCCCGGAGAACAGGCGGGGGAGGGGGGTATCGAGAGTCCGAAAAACGAATAACCCGATGGAACACCAGCGCAAACGCGGCGGCCAGCCCGGCAACAGCAACGCGAGAAAGAGCGGCCTTCACACCGCCGAAATCCGCGCCTTCACCGCGAGAGTGCGCAACTGGAAACGCCGCGTGCGCGAAACGCTGAAATTCGCGGAAGAAAAATTGGCGTTGCGGCGCCTTCTTACCTCCCCCAACGCGGGAAGGTCGACGCGCGCAGCGCGGCAGGCGGGGGGAAGCCTCGACGAAGACGGTGCGAAAATTTCAGCGCCGAAAGCCCCCACCCGTCGTCGCGCCGATGCGCGCCGCCGACCTCCCCGCAAGGGGGAGGTGAGAAACTCACCGTGCGTTCAAAATCTTCAACGCTTCGGCGTGCACGCGCGCATCGCCCGCGGCCACGATGCTGCCGCCTTCGGGCGAAACGGGGTCACCCTTCCAGTCGGTGAACACGCCGCCCGCATTCTCGATCACCGGAATAAGGGCTGCCACATCCCACGGCTTCAACATGCTCTCCACGATGATGTCGATGTAGCCCATCGCGAGCAGCGCATAGCCATAGCAATCCCCGCCGAAATAGCTCATGCGGGCGGCGGCGCACACATTGCGGAAAGCGCGCCGGTCGTTGGCATCGAAGAACGCCCAGGGGTGCGTGGTGGAAACAACGGCCTCGGCGAGCGATGCACAGGGTTGCGTGCGCAGGGTTTCGCGGCCCTCCGGCGTGATGAGCTGCGATCCGCCGTCGAAACCGATGAAGCGTTCGCGCAGCACCGGCTGGTCGATGATGCCGAGGATGCGTTTGCCGTTTTCCTCCAGCGCGATCAGCGTGCCCCAGGTGTGGCGCCCGGTGATGAAGGCCCGCGTGCCATCCACCGGATCGAGCACCCAGGTCAGGCCCGAGGTGCCGGGCTTGTGTCCATATTCCTCGCCGAGGATCGCATCGTTGGGCCGTTCGGCATCGATGATGGCCCGGATCGCCTCTTCCGCCCCGCGATCGGCGGCAGTGACGGGATCGAACATCGGCTTGCCGCCGACCGAACCCTTGTCGTCGATCGCGATGCGCTTGCGGAAATAGGGACGGATCACCTCGCCCGCCCGGTCGGCAAGCTTGTGAGCGAACTGGAGTGTGGCGGGATCGATGGACATGGCTGTTTCCTAGCAGCGTTAAAGCCCTACTTCACCTCCCCCTTGTGGGGAGGTCGAAATTCTTGGAGCGCAGCGAACGAGAATTTCGGGTGGGGGGCGGTGCCCGCGATCCGGCGCGGCCCCCCACCCGGATCGCTGCGCTCTCCGACCTCCCCACAAGGGGGAGGTAAAATTCTTTCCACGCCCTATATTGAAACGGAACAAGCGGGAGGGGCGCATGAAAACGGTCGTCGTTACGGGGGCATCCACAGGCATCGGCCATGGTTGCGTAAAGGTTTTGATCGGCCAGGGCTTCCGGGTCTTCGGCAGCGTGCGCAAACAGGCCGACGCCGACAGGCTGCAAGCCGAATTCGGCGCCAATTTCACACCCCTGATCTTCGATGTGACCGATCAGGGGGCCATCCGACGCGGCGCGGAGGTGGTGGAGAAGGCGCTGGGCGGAGAGACCCTGTTTGGGCTGGTCAACAATGCGGGCATCGCCGTGGCGGGGCCGCTGCTCTATTTGGGCCTCGACGAATTGCGCAACCAGCTCGAAGTGAACCTGATCTCGCAGTTGGGTGTGACGCAGGTCTTTGCGCCGCTCCTGGGCGTGGACACATCGCGCAAGGGCAAGCCGGGGCGCATCGTCATGATGTCGTCCATCGGCGGCAAAAATGCGTTCCCGTTCATGGGGCCTTATTCCGCCAGCAAGTTCGGGCTCGAAGGCTTGTCGGAATCGCTGCGCCGCGAACTGATGCTGTTCGGCATCGACGTGGTGATGATCCGCCCCGGCGCAGTGGCGACGCCCATCTGGGACAAGGCCGACGAAGTGGATGTGAGCCAGTTCGCCAACACGCCCTATCTGGAGCCGCTCAAGAAGATCAAGGATTACATGATCGCGCGCGGCCACAAGGGCTATCCGCCGGAACGCATCGGCCGCGCCGTGCTGAAGGCGTTGACGGCGGCGCGCCCCAAAACCGCCTACACCGAAAATCCCGACAAGGCGCAAAGCGTGATGGTGCGCATCCTGCCCAAGCGCGTGCTCGACAGCGCGGTTGCAAGCCAGCTTGGATTGAAGAAGAAAAACTAGGCGCGGCGGAAAACGCAATCCAGTTCGAGCGCTGCGGCGCGATCCTCGGGCATGGTGTTGACGACCGAGGTCTGGCAAAGCACGAAGCCGCGCTCCGCCATGAACGCCAGCGCCTGCTGCATGTCCCAGCTTTGCTGGTACAACTGCCCGATGGGTATCTCGAGCTGAACGCCCGATATCGCGCCCAGAGATTGCGCGGCGCCGAGCAGAACATCCTTTTCGAAACCCTGGGTGTCGATCTTCAAAAGAATGTTCCGCGACCGGAATTCCGCGAAGATATCGTCCAGCCGCTTGATGGCGATCATTTCCTTGCGAAGCGTGCGAGAGCTCGCATCGAAATCCGCCGCCAGTTCGGTTTGCGGCCGCAAGGAACTGAAAACCGTGTTCTGGCTGACGGAGATTTCGGCCTGTCCCTCGGTGTTGCCCAGCGCGAAATTGCGCGCTGTCCAGTTGGGATGTGCCGCGATGTTGGCGCTTAGGCGTTCGAACACCTCCGCGATGGGCTCGAAGGAAACGATCTGGCCCCGATACCCCATATTGAGGACGGATTGGCCGAACTGGCCGACATTGGCGCCCACATCCAGAACGAGGTCGACCTGCCGGGATCGCAGAAAATCAATCAGCGAAGGCGATTGATATGAAGGGCGAATATCGATGCCCATTCGCCGGAGGGTACGCCAGACAAGCCACTTCATCCCGGGGTTACTCCTGCGTAGCCCCCCGGCGCCGACAGCCTGCAAAACTACTACTCCGCCTCCGCCTTTGCACGCTTGCGCAGATGCGGTGTGAGTTCCTTCTTGCGCAGACGGATGGATTGCGGCGTCACCTCGACGAGCTCATCCTCTTCGAGATAGGCAATGGATTGTTCCAGCGTGAGCATCGTGGCGGGCGTCAATCGCACCGCTTCGTCCTTGCTCGTGGTGCGGATGTTGGTGAGCTGCTTGGCCTTGAGCGGATTGACGTCGAGATCATTGTCCTTGGCGTTCTGGCCGATGATCATGCCCTGATAGACCTTGGTGCCCGGCGTGATGAACAGCTTGCCGCGCTCTTCGAGATACCAAAGCGCATAGGCCACGGATTCGCCCTCGCCCGTCGAGATCAGCACACCGTTGCGCCGGCCTTCGACAGGGCCCTTGTGCGGCGCGTAATCGTGGAACATGCGGTTGATGACGCCGGTGCCGCGCGTATCGGTCAGGAATTCGCCGTGATAGCCGATGAGGCCGCGCGACGGCGCCAGAAACACGATGCGCGTCTTCCCGGCGCCGGTCGGGCGCATGTCCTGCAACTCGCCCTTGCGCTGCGAGATCTTCTCGATGACGACGCCGGTATAGGGATCGTCGACGTCGATGGTGACTTCCTCGATGGGTTCGAGACGCTCGCCATTCTCGCCGGTCTGGAACAGCACGCGCGGGCGCGAGATCGAAAGCTCGAAGCCTTCGCGACGCATCTGTTCGATCAGCACGCCCAGCTGGAGTTCACCGCGTCCCGCCACTTCGAACGCGCCTTCGCCGGTTTCACGGAACTTGATGGCAACATTGCCTTCGGCTTCGCGCAACAGCCGCTCACGGATGACGCGGCTCTGCACCTTGTCGCCTTCGCGGCCTGCGAGCGGCGAATCGTTGACGGAAATGGTGATGGCGAGTGTCGGCGGATCGATTGGTGTCGCATAGATGGGCTGCTCGACATTCACGTCGCACAGCGTGTCGGCCACGGTCGCATTCTGCAATCCGGCGATGGCCACGATGTCGCCCGCATAGGCAACCGCTTCGGGCACGCGCGCCAGGCCCCGGAAGGCGAGCAATTTGGTGGCACGCGCGCGTTCGACTTCCTTGCCGTTGCGGTCCAGCGCCTTGATGACGCGATTGACGTTGATCGAACCGGATTCGATGCGGCCTGTCAGAATGCGGCCCAGATAGGGATCGGCTTCGAGCGTGGTGACCAGCATCGTGAAGGGATATTCGTCACCCGCTTTTGCAATCGGCTTGGGTTTGGGCACGTCGGCGACGATGCGCTCGAACAGCGGCGTCAGATCCTTGTGCTCGTCTTCCAGCTCGTTCACCGCCCAGCCGTTGCGGCCCGAGGCATAGAGATGATGGAAATCGAGCTGATCGTCGTTTGCCTCGAGCGCCAGGAACAGGTCGAAGATGCTTTCGAGTGTTTCCTTGGGCTGGGCGTCCTGGCGGTCGATCTTGTTGATGACCACGATGGGCTTGAGGCCGAGCTTCAGCGCCTTGGAGAGCACGAATTTGGTTTGCGGCATGACGGATTCCGCCGCGTCCACCAGCAGCACCACGCCATCCACCATCGAGAGGATACGCTCCACCTCGCCGCCGAAATCGGCGTGGCCGGGGGTGTCCACGATGTTGATGCGGACATCTTTCCATTCCACGCTGGTGCACTTGGCCAGGATCGTGATCCCGCGCTCGCGCTCCAGGTCGTTGGAGTCCATGGCGCGGTCGTCCATGTGCTGGTTTTCACGCACGGCGCCAGCCTGTTTGAGAAGCTGGTCCACGAGCGTGGTCTTGCCATGGTCGACATGGGCGATAATCGCGATATTCCGGATGTCCATTGGGTACTCTTTGGAAAGCGCGGGCTTATAGACGTATGCCCGGCCGGGAGCAATTTCCTTATCTCGCGGGTTCCTTACCGGGATCACAGGTTCTTCACATTATCGTGGGAAAATCGTGGAACCCTTTGTTGGGCCGCGCTTTTTTACCATTGGCTCCCGCACAAACGCCGCAGGTTGCGCACTTCGGCTCGCGCCGCGTGGCAATCGCGTGTAGGAGACGGTTCGGGAGCGTTCGACATTCTTAAGGCACCGGCAAGGCTTCGAGGGCGGCTGGTGCGAGGATCGGCATGGGCAATATGAGCCTCCCGGAAGAGCTTCGGTCTTCCAGCGCATTCGAGCGCTTTCCTGGCATTCAGCAGCATGCGACCTCGCGAACCCGCCTGATTTTTGGGGCGGTAGCCGCCCTTCTGGCTGTTGGCCTGCTTTGGTGGATGTTCGCAGCAGGCGCGGCCAAGCCCAGGCCTGTGACCAAGCCGCCGGTGATCGTGGCCGAGGCGATTCGCCAGCCCGTCACCATGTACGAACACACCATCGGCACCGTGGTCGCCAATGCGACGGTTCAGGTGACCTCGCGCGTGGAAGGCCAGCTTGTTTCGGCGGCATTCAAGGAGGGCGATTTCGTCCGCAAGGGCGACGTGCTGTTCCAACTCGATCCGCGTCCGTTCCAGGCAGCCCTCGAACAGGCCACCGCCACCCAGCGCAAGGATCAGGCGCAAGCCACGGCCGCCCAACACGATGCCGAGCGTTACGCAGCGCTGGTGGCGCAGGGCGCGGTTTCGCGCAGCCAGGCCGACCAATATCTGGCCAACGCCAAGGCTCTGGTCGCCTCGGTCGCGGCCGACAAGGCCAATGTGGATGCGGCGCGGCTGAACCTCGTCTACACACAAATCCGTTCGCCGGTGGACGGCAAGACGAGTGCGATCACCATTCAGCCCGGAAACATCGTGCCGGCGAACGGGACCAATCCACTGGTCACCATCACGCAGATCCACCCGATCAAGGTTTCCTTCTTCCTGCCCCAAAACGACGTGCCGCAGATCCAGGCACAGATGAAGACGGGCGGCCTTGCCGCAACCGTGCAGGTGCACAACGCGGCGGGCGCGCCCCAACTGCACGCGCCAGTCACCTTCATCGGCAATGCGATCGACGACAAGACCGGCACGATCGAGATGCGCGCGACCTACGACAATACCGACAACGCGCTGGTGCCCGGGCAGCTTGTCGATGTGAAGGTGGCGCTGAAGAACCTTCCCTCGGCCATTGTGGTGCCGCATGACGCAATCAATGTCGGCCCCGACAAGCCGTTTGTATATGTCGTAACGAAGGATTCGAAGGCCGACTTGCGGCCGGTGACGCTGCTTTATGACGATGGAGTCCACGCAGCGATCGCGGGCAAGGTGAATGCGGGAGACCGGGTGGTGACCGAGGGGCAATTGCGGTTGGTGCCGGACATCGAAGTCACCATTTCAAAACCGCATGCCGGGGGCGGCAAGCCGCGAACATGAATATTTCCGAACCGTTCATCCGCCGCCCGGTCATGACGATCCTGATCATGGCGGCGTTGCTGATCTTCGGCGCGTTTGGCTATTCGGCGTTGCCGATCAGCGAATTGCCGAATGTCGATTTTCCGACCATTCGTGTGTCGGCAAGCCTGCCCGGCGCCGACCCCGAAACCATGGCGGCAGCCGTGGCCACGCCGCTCGAAAGCCAGTTCTCGATCATCGATGGCGTGTCGTCGATGAGTTCGTCGAGCACACAAGGCTCGACCACGATCACGATCCAGTTCAATCTCGACCGCAGCATCGATGGTGCATCCCAGGATGTGCAATCGGCCATCGCTGCGGCCGCGCGCCAATTGCCGCCGGAGATGCCCACACCGCCGACGCTGCGCAAGGTAAACCCCGCCGACAGTCCCATCCTCTATATCTCCATGCATTCGCCCACCCTGCCGCTGCAGGAGGTGGACAAATACGCCGAGACATTGCTTGCCCGCCAGATATCGACCGTCGGTGGCGTGGCGCAGGTCAATGTCTATGGTTCACAGCAATTCGCCGTGCGAATCCAGGTCGATCCTTCCGAACTCGCCGCGCGCAATATCGGCATCAATCAGGTGACGGCCGCAGCGGCAAATTCCAATCCCAATGCGCCCACCGGCTCGTTCAACGGTACGTCTCAGGCGACACTCGTTCACGCCACCGGGCAGATGCAGGATGCTTCGCAGTTCGAGCGGCAGATCGTGGCCTTCCGCAACGGCGCGCCGGTGCGCGTCAAGGATATCGGGCGCGCCATCAACAGCGTCGCCAATGACAAGGTGGCGAGCTGGTACAACGGCCAACGCGCCATCGTGCTCGCCATCCAGCGCCAGCCCGGCTCCAACACAATCGGCGTGGTCGATGCGATCAAGAAGATCCTGCCGCATTTCGAGGAGCAATTGCCCGCGTCGGTAAAACTCGACGTGCTCTACGACAGAAGCCAATCCATCCGCGCATCGGTAGCGGATGTGCAGAAGACGCTGTTAATCGCCGCCGTTCTCGTAGTGGCGGTCATATTCGTGTTCCTGCGGACGTTTTCGGCGACATTCGTTGCATCGCTGGCGCTCCCGATTGCGGTGGTTGGCACGTTCGCGGGGATGTCCTACTTCGGCTACAACCTCGACAATCTTTCGCTGATGGCGCTGACGCTTTCGGTGGGCTTCGTGGTGGACGACGCCATCGTCATGCTCGAAAACATCGTGCGTCATGTCGAGGCTGGCGAGAAGCCATTCGAAGCGGCCCTGAAAGGTTCGAAGGAAATCGGGTTCACCATTCTTTCGATGACGGTTTCGCTGGTGGCCGTGTTCATCCCAGTTCTGTTCATGGGCGGTATTGTGGGGCGGCTGCTGCACGAATTCGCTGTGACCATCGTGATCGCGATTGTGGTATCGGGCATCGTGTCGGTGACGCTGACCCCAATGCTTCTCAGCCGCATTCTGAAGCCTGGCAAGGAAGCGCATCACGGCAAGTTCTACGAATACAGCGAGCGGGCCTTCGACCGGTTGCAGGGCGGGTACGAGCGCTCGTTGCGCTGGAGCCTGCAACACCGCACCTTCATTTTCCTTTGTTTCGTCGCAAGTCTGCTTGCCACTGTGGGCATGTTCACGGCCTCGCGGATCGACTTCATCCCAAGCACCGATTCCGGGCAGATCAATGCTTCGACTGAATCGGCCACGCGCACCTCGTTCCAGAAGATGGTGCAATACCAGCAGCGAGCGGCTGCGATCGTGGCGAAGGACCCCAATGTCGATGGCCTGATGTCGTCTGTCTCGGGCGGCGGCTCGTCGCAGACCAATACCGGATCGATGTTTTTGCGCCTGAAGCCGCGCGGAGAGCGCGCCGGTGCCGATCAAATCATCCAGGAGCTGCGGCCCAAGCTTTCCCACATTCCCGGCCTCAATGTGTACATGCAGAATCCCCCGGCGATCCGCATTGGAGGCATGCAATCCAAATCGGCCTATCAATACACGCTGCAAGACCTCGACCAGCAGGAGCTGCAGGCCAGTTCGGTCAGGTTGATGAACGCCCTGGCGACCAAGCCCGGCTTCCAGGACGTTACCAGCGATCTCAACTTCTCGACGCCTGCGGTCAACATAGAAATCGACCGCGACAAGGCTGCGGCTCTAAACGTGACACCCGCCGCGATCGAGACGGCACTCGGCGCTGCGTATGGTGGTGGACAGATCTCGCAGATCTACACCGATATCGACACCTATCAGGTGATCCTGGAACTGCTGCCGCAATACCGCGAGGATCCCGCCTCGCTGTCGCGGCTCTACGTCACCGCGTCGGATGGAACGACGCTGGTGCCGCTGACCGCTGTGACAAAGATTGGGCCGGGCACGATGCCGCTCACCATCAATCATCTGGGGCAGCTTCCTTCGGTGACGATCTCGTTCAACCTCGATCCTGGCATGGCGCTTTCGGATGCGGTCAGCGTGATCCAGCAAACGCAGCGCGAACTCAACCTGCCGCAAACCGCGCAGGGATCGTTCCAGGGAACGGCCCAGGCCTTCCAGCAATCCACCAGCAGCATGGCGATCCTGCTCGTGATCGCGGTGATCGTGATCTACATCATCCTTGGCATACTCTATGAGAGCTTCGTTCACCCGTTGACCATTCTTTCGGGCCTGCCATCGGCGGCAGTGGGAGCGCTCATCACCTTGATGATCTTCAAGACGCCGCTCAGCCTCTATGCGTTTGTCGGCATGATCATGCTGATCGGCATTGTGAAGAAGAATGCGATCATGATGATCGACTTCGCTCTGCAGCGCGAACGCGGGCAGAATGCGAAGCCCGAAGACGCGATCTTCGAGGCTGCCATTGTGCGGTTCCGGCCAATCATGATGACGACGGCGGCCGCCTTCATGGGAACGCTGCCCATCGCCATCGGCCTCGGCGCGGGTTCCGAATCGCGCCAGCCGCTCGGCCTTGCGGTGGTGGGCGGCCTGGTGTTTTCGCAATTGCTGACGCTCTACATCACCCCGGTGATCTATATTTACCTGGATGAACTCGGCACGCGCGTTTCGAACTGGCGCGGACGCGGGCCGCAGGCCCATCCCGCGGAATAGCTATTTTGCAGCCAGCTCCTGCACCTGCGCGATTTCATCCGGCGTGAGTTGCCAGTTTGCGGCGGCTATGTTTGCGTCAATCTGTTCGGGCCTGGTTGCACCGGCGATGACGCTCGCCACCGTCGGGTGTGACAGCAGATAGCCGAACGCGAGTTCGAGGATTGTGTGCCCGCGCGCTTTGGCGAATGCGCCCAGGCGTTGCACGATCGCGAAATTCGCCTCCGTCATATAGCGGTCGGCGAGGCCCTTCATCACGGCGAACCGCGTACCGTTGGGTGCGGCTTGGCCTGACGCGTATTTTCCGGTCAGCAAACCCGAGGCGAGCGGGAAAAACGGCAACAGGCTCATCGCCTTCGCCTTCAATGCGGGGATCAGTTCGCGTTCGGCATTGCGCGCAAGAAGGCTGTACTCATCTTGCGCGGTGACCCATTTCGACAGCGCACCTTGTTCGGCGAGCCAGAGCGAATCCACCACCTGCCAGGCGGGCATGTTGGAACAGCCGATGAAGCGCACCTTGCCGGCTTTCACCAGATCGTCGAGTGCACGCAGCGTTTCCTCGATGGGGGTTTTGGGATCGGGCGTATGGAGTTGATAGAGATCGATCCAGTCGGTCTGCAACCGCTTGAGGCTCGCTTCGACCGCCTGGGTGATGTAGTGGCGCGAGGCACCGGATTTGGCGCCGTCGTCATCCATCTTCATGCCGAATTTGGTGGCGAGCACGATGTTCTGGCGGCGCGCGCCCAGTATCTCGCCAAGCTGCGTTTCGGAACCGCCGCGGTTGCCATAGATGTCGGCGGTGTCGAACAGGGTGATGCCCTGGTCGAGGGCGCGGTCGACGACGCGGGCAGAGGCCTCTTTCGGCAGCATTCCGAAATTGTTGCAGCCAAGGCCCACGACCGAGACGTCCAGGCCAGAATTCCCGAGTTTGCGCTTTTCCACGACCTCTCCTCACCGGCATCTGGGGGAAAAGCGTTTCTGGAGAGGGGGTTAGTCGTTTTTCGGTTTGGGTTACCCCCCCTCCCCCGGTGACGCTTTGATCCGCCGACAAATGCCTCTTCAGCGACCGAAAGAAGATAGGAAATAAGTCACAAAGTCAAGATGGGGTCTAGACTTTCGGGGCGGCATAGCTCGGGAAGGGGCCAACCGGGAAAGGCTGTTCATCGCTGACGAACGAGACGTAGGCCAGCAACTCCCACAGATATTGGATCACGTTGAGGCTGGTCCGGCGCAACTCTTCGCTCACCCGGTTGTTCAGCAGCACAGCCACAAGCTGCACGGCTGCCAGGATAAGCACCACCCAGAAGGCGAACCACGCAATTATCGCGAACAGAACCGAATAAAGCAGCCGCGTGCCCGAAAAGGGAGCGCGTATGGCGGGCGGTTGTCCTTCGCCCGTTGTCGTATCGGTCATTGGTCCCTCCAAGGACGGCGGCAAGACGCCACCACCCTTTAGCTAGGAACCGGCTTCAACGGTTCAAGGGGCGCGACCGGGCGAATGCATCGAAAGGAGTGGCGAGGAACAGGCCGGCGAAATAGCCGCCGATATGGGCCTGCCAGGCGATCAGGCGAGCCTGTCCATCCATGCCGAGGCCCGTCAGCCCTGCAAAAACGTTGGCCAGTAGCCAGAACAGTGTAAAAACCGCGATCTGGCCTGAGAAAAGCGGTGCCAGCCTTGGGAAAGGTTCGCCCTCGAGCCACACCCTGCCCCTTAGCATGCGGATGCCCACCCCCATCAGGCCGGAGATCGCGCCCGATGCCCCGATGACGGGATCGATCGCCCCCCAATTGGTGGCGAGGTGGGCGCCGGCGGCGGCGATGGCGCAAAGGCCGAACACTGTGAGGAACAACCCTGCCCCCCATCGGCGGGCGACGATGGGACCGAAGGCGAGCAGCCACAGGCAGTTGATTGCCACATGGCCAAGATCCCCATGCAGGAGCGTGTAGCTCAGGAAGGGGACGGCCAGCGCCAGCAACGATTGGGGGGCCGCGGCATGGGCGGCGAGATATTGCGCGGAATAGCGCGCCGGGATGAAGGCGAAATTGAACAGGATGCTGTCGGCGATATGGGGCGGGGCAAAGGACCAGCCGAGATAGGCGAGCACGAGCACCGCGATGGTCGCGACCACCACGAAGGGGACGCGCAACAGCGGCTGGTGGGGCGCACGAGGTTCCTGAAGAAAGGCCATGAACCTCTACTAGGGCCGGGACAACGCCGCTTCAACCAGCAGAAGGCGATCATTGCCGAAATACATGTCGGTGCCCTTCACGAACATGGTGGGGGAGCCGAAGCCGCCGCGCGCGATCACCTCTTCGGTGTTGGCCTTGAGACGATCCTTGATTTCGGGGGCTTCGCTGCGGGCAAGAATCGCGGCCGGATCGAGATCGGCCTTGCGGCAGACCTCTTCAAGCACCTCCCTCAGGCTCACATCCTTCAACTCACCCCAATAGGTTTCGAAGGCGGCGCGCGCGAAGGGAATTAACGCTGCTTTTTCCTGCGCGGCCAGCGCGCAACGCATCATCGAGACGGCGCGCACGGGAAAGACGGGCGGGCGGCCGATTCTTATTCCGGTGAAGCGCGCCCAATCCTGCAGATCCTTCTCATAATAGGACGCCTTGCGTTTGTCGGGATTGGCCCGGCGTTCGTAGACATCCTGGTTAACCGCGTTAAACACGCCGCCCACGAGAATCGGCTTGAACACGATTTCTGCCCCGGTGCGCTTAACAATATCGTGGATGCGGGTGAAGCCGAGATAGGTCCAAGGCGAAGAACAATCGAAGAAAAACTCGATCACTGCCATCTGCAACTCCGGCTTTGCGCGCCAACAAGGTTAGCGGCGTTCGTTCCAGTTTGAAACAGAATCACACGTTAAACGGCCTCTTTGCTGGCATGGGGGTTGCTGCTGTTGGTGTGGATCATTGTCGGGTTTTCGCCATGGCCTTCGGCAGCAGACACGCATTCGTGGCGGGCGCAGTGTTCTTTGCGTCTGCCGCGACTTTTTCGGGTGCGGCCCATGCGGTCGATTTTTCCAGCGACGCGAACTACAGCCACCCCTATGGCATGACCGCCGGCCAGGAGAACCAGCCCGTCAATTCCTCGCTGCGCGATGCCAACGGCAATCTCACCGTGGTCAACGGGCAATTCACCTCTTCTGCCATGAGCCAGCAATCGGGGCTCAGCACCATGTCTTCGGGCGTGGGCATGGGCGGGGCGCAGGCCACCGCCGTCGGCAATTCGCTCAACGTGATCACGGTGGGATCGGGGAACACCGTGATCGTCAACGCGCATCAGGAAAACAACGGAAATCAGACAGCGACCGTGAACACCAACGGCCACTGAGGAAGCTTGCCCCCCAATGAGTTCGCGCGGACGCAAATATTTCATCAGGCCGGTTGCCATCGCCCTGGCATCGCTGACGCTGACGGGTTGCATCACGCCCTCGGCGGACAAGACCACGGGGCGTTACACAGCGCCCATCGGCGATGCGCCGGTCGTGAGCAACGAGACACCCTATTCTTCCGCCTTGCGCTGCATGGCGGCCTATACGGCGACGCGGCCGGTCCATGTGGCGGTGGGGCAGATCGCCGATTACACGGGCAAGACCGAAGCGGACAATGGCGGGCGTAAGCTGACGCAAGGCGCAGCCCTCATGGCGATGTCCGCGCTGGCGAAATCCGGCGTGCCGCTGGTGGAGCGGTTCGACACCTCGGTCGCCGAGATGGAACTGAAATATGCCAACAACAAGCTGATCTCGGCTGACGGCCTGCGCGGCAGCATGGGCGGCGGGGATTATCGCAAGATCTATGCGGGATCGATTCCGGGCTCCGACTATTACCTCGTCGGCGGGATCACCGAATTGAACTTCAACATCCGTTCCATGGGCGCCAACGCCGATGGCGGCGAGACCGCCACCGACGGGATCAAGGCGACGGCGGGTGTGAACCTTTATGTGATGAATGTGGGGCTCGATCTCAGGCTTGTCGACACCAACACGCTCGAAGTGGTCGACGTGATCTCCTACCAGAAGCAGATCATCGGCCGGCAGCTTTCGGCAGGCGTGTTCGATTTCCTGGGGCAGCATTTCTTCGATGCCAGCGTGGGCGAAAGCGCGCTGGAGCCGATCCAGCTTGCCGTGCGCTCGGTCATCGAGCGCGCCGTGCTCGAAATGGTCGAGCGCCTCTACAAGACACCGCCAGGCGCCTGCACCGCGCGCCTGGGAACAGCGGACGATCCGCTGGCAGGACCGGGGGATCGGGTGGTTCCGGCTTCACAGGCAAACGCTTCACCCCAAAAAACCAACACCACCGCAAATGCTACTACCGAGGAGAAACCACATGCTGCAACTCACCAAAACGCTTATCGCTACTACAGCTCTAATGACCCTAACGGCGAGCTCGGCCTTCGCGGCGGCCAGTAACCCGCCGCCTCCGCCGCCGCATCACGATCAGGGCAGCGAAATCCTGAACGGCCAGGTCGACTTCCAGTCGCAGGCCGCCAATCTCAACACGACCATCAAGAATGTGGGTGGCGATGTTTCGGGGCAAGCGGTTGCGGGCGGCAACGTCGTCAACATCGTCACGATGCAGGACACCAACGTCACCAACAACCAGTATGTTTCGGGTGGCGTGAGCATCTCGTCCAAGGTCAACGCGGACGTGAAGAATGTCGGCGGCGGGGTGAGCCTGACGTCGCAGGCGGTTTGCAACTCTGCCGATGTCTCGACCGATCCGAACACCACGAAGGTCTATTCCAACCAGGAATGCAACGCGGCCGACCCTTCGGCGCAGATGAACGCGACGATCAAGGGCATCGGCGGCGATGTTTCGCTGGCGACCACCGCGATCGGCAACACCTTCTCCGAAGACACCAACGCACCCAACGCACCGGTGCAGAACTATCAGATCAACAATGCGGGCACGTTTGCGACCTCCAACACCAAGGTCAGCAATGTTGGTGGCGATGTGGGCGTTTCGGCGACCGCAATCGGCAACAACGCACAGATCGTGCATTATTCGACGACGCCTTGAAGTTCGCGCTGGCGCTTCCTGGGGCGAAAACGGAGAGCGCTGCGAAAAGAGGGAGGGCGAAAGCTCTCCCTCTTTTTATTTGCGTAGTTTTCTATTTGCACAAGGCCGCGGCCAGCGCCAGCACATGGCGCGCCTGCACGAGATGGGGCTGATCGAGCATCTTGCCATCCAGAGAGGCCACGCCCGCGCCCGATGCGAAGGCTTCAACCACGCGGTTCGCATGTTCGATATCGGTTTGCGACGGGGTGAAGGCGGCGTTGATGACCTCCACCTGATCGGGATGGATCGCGAGCATTCCCGAAAAACCTTCACGTTGGGCCGCGCGGGCGACGCGTTCCAGCCCCTTCGTATCGCGAAAATCGGCATGCAGGGTTTCGATGGCCGCAACACCTGCGGCCTTGGCGGCGATCAAGACCAGCGAGCGCACCATCCTGTAGGTGAAAAAGAATTCGCCCTGCTCATCGCGATTGGTGGCGGCACCGAGCGCGGCGGAAAGATCTTCGGCGCCCCAGCTTAGCGCGGCAAGACGCGGCGGGGGTGAGCGGTAATCCATCAAGGACATTACCGCGAGCGGGGTTTCGGTGGCGACGGGCAGCGTTTTGATCGCGCCCGGTTCGAGGCTATGGAGGGATTCAAGCGCGGTCAGATCGTTGTCGAGCAACCGCAACGCCTCCGGGCCATCGGGCTTGGGCACGATCACGCCATCGGGTTTTGCGCTCACAATGGCTTCCAGATCGGCGCTGTAATCCGCGCTGCCCACCGGATTGATACGGATCCAGAGGGCTGCGCGCGATTTGCGTTCGCTGACATAGGCGTGCGCCAGCTTGCGGGCTGCCGGGCGGTTGGGGGCGGCGACCGCATCTTCGAGATCAAGGATCAGCGCATCCGCTGGCGAGGTTTGCGCCTTGGCGAGTTTCTTTTCGCTATCGGCGGGAACGAACAGGAAAGAGCGCAAGATCATGGTTTCTTCAGCATCAAGGCGGAGCGCTTGCACTGGGCAACGATTTCATTGCGCTGGTTGATGGCGCGGTGGAGAAACACCACGATGCCCTGCGTGGGCCGCGATTTGCTCTCACGTTTTTCCAGCACTTCGGTTTCGACGTGCAGCGTGTCGCCGTGAAAGACCGGCTTGGGAAAGCGCACTTCATCCATGCCCAGATTGGCAACCGTGGTGCCGAGCGTGGTTTCGCCGACCGAGATGCCGATCATCAGGCCCAGCGTGTAGAGCGAGTTGACGACGCGGGCGCCGAATTCGGTGGTCTTGGCATATTCCTCGTCCAGGTGAAGCTGGGCGGGGTTGTGGGTCATGGCGGTGAAGAAGACGTTGTCAGCCTCCGTCACCGTGCGGCGGATGGGATGATCGAATTTTTGGCCGAGCTGGAATTCATCGAAATAGAGACCGGGCATGGGACGGCAAATACCTCTATAATGGGGCCGCTTCTGAGGCCGGAGACATTAGATGGGGATCGCCGCTTCCGCAAAGGTCATGACCTTCATCTGCACCAGGGATCGGGCGCGCGCCAAGGCCTTCTACCGCGACGTGCTGGGGTTCAAGCTGACGCATGAGGACGATTTCGCCGCCGTGTTCGACCTCGACGGCACGATGCTGCGGGTCTCGACGGTGGAGGGTTTCAAGCCGCACGAACACACAGCACTGGGCTGGCAGGTGCCGGATATAGCGGCGGCGGCGAAGGCGCTGAAGGACAAGGGCGTGAAATTCAATGTCTATGACGGTTTCGGGCAGGATGCGCTCGGCATCTGGAATGCGCCCGGCGGCGGGGCGAAAGTCGCGTGGTTCAACGATCCCGATGGGAATGTGTTGAGCTTGGCGCAGCTTTGACCCGGCTCGAAGAAAAATTGGGGGTTTGAGAGGCGGCGAATGAAGAATGATGCCGACTGGCAGATCGATTGGTCGAAAGAGCCGGACCTAGCGCGCCTGAATCACATCTACACATTGTTCAAAGTTGACGTAAGGGCAGCAATCGAAGAGCTCAAGCTATTGGCCCAGAAAGGGTCGTTGGCAAGCATGATGTATCTTGGGCAACTATACCGATTTGGTGGAAGGATCGATGCGCTCGAATGGCCGAAGCCCCGGCATTTCGTTGCAACAGATTTACACGAAAGCGAATATTGGTTCAGACAAGCGGCGAAGACTGGTAATATCGTCGCGCACTATCATCTGGGTCGCACGCTTCTAAAACTTCGGAAATATGACGAGGCAAAAGCTGCACTCGAGTTTGGAGTCGATAGAAATTTTGCGCCAGCTATTCACATGCTGGGGCGTATGCACCTCACGGGACGAGGCGTTGAGAAAAACAAAGAGAAGGCGCGGAAATTGTTTGAGCGCGCAGCCGCTGATGGAAATATACTGGCCAAGCTGAGCATGGCTCGTTCATTTGCGGATGCTCACGAAAGCTTTCCCACTCGCGTCCGAGGCCGCTGGCTTTCCCTGAAGGCCCTTTGCGAAGCCGTAGCAAGCTATTGGTCTGATGGGTTCCCTAATAATCGTTTGCGATAACGTCTTTGAGACGAGCGGATTAATAAGACTTCGGCAAGCCGAGAACATTCTCCGCGATGAAGGAGAGAATAAGCTGCTCCGTCACCGGCGCGATGCGCGGGAGCATGGATTCGCGGAAGAGGCGTTCGACCTGATATTCTTTTGCGTAGCCCATGCCGCCGTGGGTCATCACGCTTCTGGTGCAGGCGTCGAAGGCGGCACGCGCGGCCAGCAGTTTGGCGGCGTTGGCTTCGGCGCCGCAGGGTTGCTTTGAATCGTAGAGCGAGGCAGCGCGCAGGCACATCCACCAGGCGCTTTCGAGATAGGCCCAGCTTTCGGCGAGCGGATGCTGGATGCCCTGGTTCTGGCCGATGGGGCGGCCGAAGACCACGCGTTCTTTCGCATAAACAGCGGCGCGGTGAAGCGCATCACGGCCGAGGCCGATGGCTTCGGATCCGATCAGGATGCGTTCGGGGTTCAGGCTATCCAGCAGATAGCGGAAGCCTTTGCCTTCTTCGCCGATGCGATCCTCTTCGGGCACATGCAGATCGTCGATGAAGACGGCGTTTGAATCGACCGCCGCGCGACCCATCTTGGGAATGCGGCGGACTTCGACCTTCGTGCGATCCAGATCGGTGTAGAACAGCGTCATCCCGTCGGTCGGGCGTTTGCTGTCGGCTTTCGCCGTGGTGCGGGTCAGCAGCAGAATCTTGTCGGCGACCTGGGCGGTGGTCGTCCACATCTTGCGGCCTTTGATGATGTAACCATCATTGGTGCGGCGCGCGAAGGTTTCGATGCTGGTTGTGTCCAGCCCCGCGTTGGGTTCCGTCACGCCGAAGCAGGCTTTCTGTTCGCCCTTGATGAGCGGGGGCAGGAAGCGGGCTTTCTGGTCTTCGGTGCCATGCACCACGATGGCGTGGGGGCCGAAGATGTTGAGGTGGATGGCCGATGCTGCCGCATAGCCGCCGCCGCCGCGGCCGACCGTGCGCATCATGATGGCGGCTTCGGTGACGCCGAGACCTGCGCCGCCATATTCTGGCGGCATGGCAATGCCCAGCCAGCCGCCTTCGGCCATGGCTTTGTGGAATTCGTGGGGGAAGCGGGCTTCTTCATCGAGCGTCGACCAGTAATCGTCGCCGAAGCGCGCACAAATCTTGCCGACGCTCTGTTCAATAGCGCGCTGTTGCTCGGTGTAGGCGATGTCCACGATGTTTCCCGAAAATCGTTTCAAGTCAAAGTATTAGGCGCTGCTGCCCCGCGCCGCAGAGAATAACCCCAAGCGGTGGTTGCGCGCGAGTGCGCTCCTATTAAGATGCAGACTTAACGGGAAACGCCTTGCATTCGCCATACAAAAAGCGCCCGCTTGCGGCTACGGGAGACACGCGAAAAGCGAATGCGGCCATGGAGATACGCAAAATCCGATGAGTCACGATTCGGCTGAAGGGACGGCACTTGCCGAGCCCCAGCGTCAGGTCGGCATGAAGCCCACCGACACCAACGATCCAGATTACTTCCACAAGGTTGTCGATTGCCAATGGGCGTGCCCGGCGCATACGCCGGTGCCCGAATACATCAGGCTGATCGCGGAAGGGCGTTATTCCGACGCCTATATGATCAACTGGAAATCGAATGTGTTCCCGGGCGTGCTGGGCCGCACCTGCGACCGGCCTTGCGAACCGGCCTGCCGGCGCGGACGCGTGGAAAAGGAGCCGGTGGCGATCTGCCGGTTGAAGCGCGTCGCCGCCGACAACAAGGACGATATCTCCGCCCGCCTGCCAAAACCGGCAACGACCAAAAACGGCAAGCGCATCGCGCTGATCGGCGCGGGCCCCGCTTCGCTGACCGTGGCGCGCGATCTGCTGCCGCTCGGCTATCACGTCACCATCTACGACGCCGACCCGTTTGCGGGCGGGATGATGCGCACACAGATTCCGAAATTCCGTTTGCCGGAAAGCGTGCTCGATGAGGAGTGCGGATACATCCTTTCGCTGGAACCGGAAACGAAGTTCGGCCAGCGCATCGACAGTTTGAAGGCAGTGCTGGCAGAGAATTACGACGCGATCTTCGTGGGCTGCGGCGCGCCGCGCGGGCGCGATCTGGATATTCCGGGACGTGCGGAGACCGCGGCCAATGTGCATATCGGGATCGACTGGCTTTCGAGCGTTTCGTTTGGCCACACCACGAAAATCGGCAAGCGTGTGATCGTGCTCGGCGGCGGCAACACGGCGATGGATTGCTGCCGCACCTCGCGCAGGCTTGGTGGCGATGATGTGCGCGTGGTGGTGCGCTCCGGCTTCGAAGAGATGAAGGCGAGCCCATGGGAAAAGGACGATGCGCTGGGCGAAGGCATTCCGATCCACAATTTCATGGTGCCGAAGGAATTCACCCATAAGGACGGCAAGCTGACCGGCGTGATCTTCGAGAAAGTGAAATCGGAGAAGGATGCGAACGGACGGCGCAACCTGGTGCCGACGGGCGAGCCCGACGTGCACATGGAATGCGACGATGTTCTGGTGGCGGTGGGTCAGGAAAATGCCTTTCCCTGGATCGAGCGCGATATTGGAATCGAATTCGACCGCTGGGATATGCCGAAGGTCGATACCGTTACCTATCAATCGACAAACCCGCGCATCTTCTTTGGCGGCGATGCGGCGTTCGGGCCCAAGAACATCATCTGGGCCGTGGCGCATGGCCACGAAGCGGCGGTCTCCATCGACCTGTTGTGCAACGGGCAAAGCGTGGAGAACCGCCCCGCTCCCCTGACCAACCTTGCCAGCCAGAAGATGGGCATTCACGAATGGTCTTACGACAACGATGTTTCGAATGACCTTCGCTACAAGGTACCTCATGCGCCAAAGGAAAAGGCGCTGAATAATGTTCTGCTGGAAGTGGAGCTTGGCTTCGACCGGCAGCAGGCGTTTGCCGAAGCGCAGCGTTGCCTGAATTGCGATGTGGAAACCGTGTTCGAGCGCAAGCTTTGCATCGAATGCGATGCCTGCGTGGACATCTGCCCTGTGGATTGCATCACCTTCACGCCGAATGGTGAGGAAGAGGAATTGCGCCACCGGCTGACGGTGCCTGCACTGAACCGCACGCAGGATCTCTATCTCTCCGATCTGCTCAAGACCGGGCGCGTGATGGTGAAGGACGAGGACGTTTGCCTTCACTGCGGGCTTTGCGCCGAGCGCTGCCCGACAGGGGCATGGGACATGAAGAAATTCTATCTAGAAACCGCACAGGCCGGTACTCCATGCAAAGCCGCATAAACGCGACGAACGATTTCGTCGTCAAATTCGCCAATGTCAACGGATCGGGGTCTGCGAGCGCGAACGAATTGTTCGCCAAATGCATTCTTCGGATGGGCGTGCCGGTGGCATCGCGCAACATCTTCCCTTCGAACATCCAGGGCCTGCCGACCTGGTATGAGGTGCGGATTTCCGGCGAGGGCTGGCTGGGGCGGCGCGGCGGCGTGGACATGATGGTCGCGATGAACCCGCAGACCTGGGACAAGGATGTCGCTTCCATCGATGTGGGCGGATATCTGTTCTACGATTCAACCAAGCCCTTGCCGCCATCGAAATTTCGGGAGGACATCAACGTCATCGGCGTGCCGCTGACGGAGATCACCAACCAGACCTATTCCGATCCGCGGCAGCGGCAATTGTTCAAGAACATCATCTATATCGGCGCGCTGGCATCGCTGCTCGATATCGACCCCACGGTTGTCGAGACCTTGCTGGGCGAGCAGTTCAAGAAGAAGCCGGAACTCATCACCTCCAATGTGAAGGCCTACCGGCTTGGCTATGATTATGCGCGCGAACACCTGGCGACGGCCTGCGGGCTGAAGGTCGCCCATTCCGATCGCGTGGGCGAGCGGATTTTCATCGCGGGCAACGACGCGGCCGGGTTGGGCGCGGTTTATGGCGGGGCAACGGTTTGCGCCTGGTACCCAATCACGCCTTCGACCTCGGTTGCCGAGGCCTTCACCAAGCATTGCAAGAATCTGCGCATCGACCCCGAAACGAAGAAGAACAATTTCGCCATCGTGCAGGCGGAAGACGAAATCGCGGCCATCGGCATGGTGATCGGCGCCGGCTGGAATGGCGCGCGCGCGTTTACCGCGACCAGCGGGCCGGGGATTTCGCTGATGCAGGAATTCTTCGGGCTGGCCTATTTCGCCGAGATCCCGTCTGTCATCTTCGACATTCAGCGCGGCGGGCCTTCCACCGGCATGCCGACGCGCACACAGCAATCCGACATTCTGACGGCTGCCTATGCGAGCCACGGCGACACCAAGCATGTGTTGCTGATGCCGAAAGATCCCAACGAATCGTTTCATTTCGCGGCACAAGCCTTCGATCTTGCCGAACGGTTGCAAACCCCGGTGTTCGTGATGATGGATCTCGACATCGGGATGAACGACTGGCTGTGCGAACCACTTGCCTGGGACGACGCCGAGCAATATGACCGCGGCAAGGTGATGACGTTCGAGGAACTCGAAGCGGGCAAGGTGTTCGGGCGCTATCTGGATGTGGATGGCGATGCCATCCCCTATCGCAGCCTGCCGGGTACCCATCCCACACGCGGCGCCTTCTTCACGCGCGGAACGAGCCGGGATCGCTATGCCAAATATAGCGAGGACGGCGCGGTCTATGTCGACAACATGCAGCGGTTGCTGCGCAAATTCGAGACCGCGAAATCTCTGGTACCGGGGCCGCTGCGCAAGAACGCGGATGTGGGCACGCGACATGGGGTTATTTTCTACGGCTCAACGACCGTGGCGATGGAGGAAGCTCTGGCCGCACTTGAGGCGCAGGGCCTTTATCTCGACACGCTGCGGATTCGCGCCTTCCCCTTCTCGGACGAGGTGACCGACTTCATCGGCGCGCACGACCAGGTATTTCTGGTGGAGCAGAACCGGGATGCACAATTGCTGAAGCTGATCGTCAACGAATGCGGCATCGACCCGGCGCGGTTCATTTCGATCCTGCATTATGACGGCACGCCGATCACCGCGCGGTTCATCACCGCCGCCATTGCCGAACGCATGAAAATCGCCACGCGCAAAGAGGCAGCCGAATGACCTATATCACCAAGCCGAAGCTGCATCATCCCAGCCTTGTGCCGAACAAGCTGGGGTTCACCCATCGCGATTATGAAGGCTCGATCTCCACGCTTTGCGCGGGCTGCGGCCATGATTCCATCAGCGCTTCGCTGATTCAGGCGTGTTACGAGCTTTCCATCGAGCCGCATCGGGTGGCCAAGCTTTCGGGCATCGGATGTTCTTCGAAGACGCCGGATTATTTCCTGGGCAGCAGCCATGGCTTCAACTCGGTGCATGGCCGCATGCCAAGCGTGCTGACCGGCGCCAACCTTGCCAATCGCGAACTGATCTATCTGGGCGTTTCGGGAGATGGCGATTCCGCCTCTATCGGGCTTGGGCAGTTTGCGCATTGCGTGCGGCGCGGCGTGAACATGGTCTATATCTGCGAGAACAATGGCGTGTACGGGCTGACCAAGGGGCAGTTCTCCGCCACGGCCGACAAGGGCTCCAAGAGCAAGGCGGGCGGCACCAACAACGATTCGCCGATTGATCTGGTGAGCCTGGCGCTTGTTTTGGGCGCGAGCTTCGTGGCGCGCAGCTTCTCCGGCGACAAGACGCAGTTGGTGCCGCTTCTGAAGGCCGCTATCGCCCATCGCGGGTCGGCGGTGATCGACGTGGTTTCGCCTTGCGTGCAGTTCAACAATCATCCGGGGTCCACCAAATCCTATGATTTCGTGCGGGCGCACAACGAGGCGGTGAACCGGCTCGATTTCCTGCCCGCCCGCGAGGAGATCACGGTTGAGCATGAGCCGGGCACAGTGGTTGCGGTGACACAGCATGACGGTTCCGTCATCCGGCTGGCGAAGCTGCATCCGGAATATGATCCGCACAATCGGGCGGGCGCGCTTGCCTATCTGCAGGAACGCGAAACGGCGGGCGAGGTGGTGACGGGGTTGCTGTATGTCGATCCCCAGGCCGAGGATTTGCACGCCAATCTGAATACGGTAGATACGCCGCTGAACCGGCTGGGCGAAAAAGAGCTTTGCCCCGGTTCGGCGAAACTTGCGGCGATCAACGCGTCCTACAGATAGGGTTTTCCATGGCTTCGAAACTTTTCGACATCAGCGGCAAGACGGCGCTGGTGACAGGTGGGTCGCGCGGCATCGGCTTGATGATCGCGCGCGGGTTCGTCGAAAATGGGGTGAAAGTCTATATCTCCTCGCGCAAGGCCGAGGCTTGCGCGAAGGCGGCGGAAGAACTTTCCAAATTCGGCACCTGTATTCCGTTGGCGCATGATCTGGGCAAGATGTCTGAAGTGAAGGCGTTGGCCGACGAGGTCAAATCGCGCGAATCCAAGCTCGACTTTCTGATCAACAATGCGGGCGCTGCCTGGGCCGAACCTTTCGAGAAATATTCCGAAGAGGGCTGGGACAAGCTGATGAACGTCAATCTGAAGGCGATCTTCTTTTTGACGCAAGCCTTGCTGCCGTTGCTGAAGGCCGCCGCAACGAAGGACGATCCGGCGCGGGTGGTGAACATCGGCTCTATCGACGGGATTTTGCAGCCGATGCTGGAAAGCTATGCCTATTCGGCGAGCAAGGCGGCGGCACATCACCTGACACACAATCTCGCCAAGCACCTGGCGCACGACAATATCAATGTGAACGCGATTGCACCGGGCCCCTTCGAAACCAAGATGCTGGCGCCGGTTCTGGCGGCGGGGCGCAAGATGATCGAATCCTCCGTGCCGCGCGGACGCATCGGCGAGGACGACGACATGATCGGGGCTGCGATCTTCTTCTGCAGCCGGGCATCGTCTTTCGTCACGGGGCAGGTTCTGGCGGTGGATGGCGGGATCGTCACCTCGGCCTATATGCAGCCGTCCTGACATGTTGCCGATCGATATCGAGTCGTTTCGCAAAACGCCGCTCACACGCGACCCGTTTCCTTATGTGATCGTACCGGGGTTTGTGCGGACCGAGGCGCGCGACGCCATTCAACGCGATTTTCCCGAAGTGCCGCTGCCGGGAAGCTTTCCGCTGCCGACCGTGAGCTATGGCAAGGCGTTTGGCGATTTCATGGATGCCATTCGCGGGGAAGAGTTCACCGAGGCCGTGGCCGAGAAATTCGGGATTGATCTTTCGGATCGGCCCACAATGATCACCGTGCGTGGCACCAGCCGCGCGCAGGATGGGCAGATCCATACCGACAGCACGACCAAGCTCATTACCGTTCTGATCTACATGAACGGAAAATGGGAAAGCCCGCAGGGGCGGTTGCGGTTACTGCGGTCGGCCGACGATCTGAACGATGTGATCGCGGAAGTGCCGCCGGATGAAGGCACGCTTCTGGTGTTCAGGAACCAGCCCAATGCGTGGCACGGGTTCGAGGCGTTCGAGGGGCCGCGGCGCGTGATTCAGTTGAACTGGGTGACGGACAAAGGTGTGGTGTGGCGCGAGCAGACACGGCACAGGGTGAGCGCGTTCTTCAAGCGGTTGCGCGCCTAATATTCGTGCCAGACGCCAGCATGATCGCGGATGCGGTGATGGCCGTTTTCGAGCGCGATCACATCATCGCAATTGAGCGGCACCTTGGCGTGGCCGCCGGGGATATCCAGCACATAGGTCGGCATGGCGGTGCCGGAGATCCGCGCGCGCAATTCGCGCATCAGGCGTTGGCCGTGTGCAATCGTCACGCGGAAATGCGAGGTGCCCGGCGCGAGATCGGGATGGTGCAGATAATAAGGCTTGATGCGGTTCGTCACGAAGGTTCGCATCAAGACTTCGAGTGTTTCGATGTCATCGTTGATGCCGTTGAGCAGCACGCTTTGGCTCAGCATTGGAATGCCGGCATCGATCAGCTTTGCAATGGCCGCACGCGCCGCAGCGGTGAACTCGCTTGCATGGTTGGCATGCAGCGCGACGTAGGTTGTCAGACCGCTTGATTTTATCGCGGCGACGAATTCATCGGTGACGCGCGGCGGATCGACCACCGGAACGCGGGTGTGCCAGCGGGCGATCTTCACATGGGGGATGGCTGCGAGGCGCGCGGTGATTTCTTCGGCGCGGCGCGGGGAGAGGATGAAGGGGTCGCCGCCCGTCAGGATCACTTCCCAGATTTCTTCGTGTGCTGCGATATAGGCGAAGGCGGTTTCCATCGCATCCGGTGAAAGCGTGGCCTCACCCAGCATTTCGCGGCGGAAGCAGAAGCGGCAATAGACGGGGCACACGCTTGCGGGTTTGAACAGCACGCGATCCCTATGCCGATGGACGATGCCTTCCACGGGCGAATGGGCCTGATCGCCGATGGGATCGGCGCGTTCCTCGGGAAGCGTGAGGAGTTCGGTTTCGGTGGGCAGGAATTGGCGCGAAATCGGATCGCCCTCTTTCACGATCAGATCGGCGATGGTTTGTGAGACGGCGACGGCATAGCGCGCGGCAACCGGCGCCAGCGTTTCCTTCGCCGCAGCAGGGATCAGGCCTTTGGCGACGAGATCATCAAGCGTCATCCGCGCGCTTTAGCAGCCCGCATGTTGGGAAGGAAGACCGTCAAAAGACCCAGGAGCGGCAGGAAGGAACACAGCCGGTAGACATAATCTATGCTTGTGAGATCGGCGATGTAGCCCAGAACGGCGGCTCCCAATCCGCCCATGCCGAAGGAAAAGCCATAAAACATGCCTGAAACCATGCCCACCTTGCCCGGCATCAATTCCTGCCCATAGACCACGATGGTGGAGAAGGCCGAGGCCAGGATGATGCCGATGACGACGCTGAGTGTGGCTGTCCAGAACAGGTTGGCGCCGGGCAGCATCAGGGTGAAGGGCAGCGGCCCCAGAATCGACAGCCAGATCACATATTTGCGGCCGAACCGATCGCCCAGCGGGCCGCCCGCGATGGTGCCCGCCGCAACCGCGGCAAGAAACAGGAACAGATAGATCTGCGAGGTCTGCACCGAGACGTGGAATTTGTGGATCAGATAAAAGGTGTAATAGCTCGTGATGCTCGCGAGATAGAAATATTTCGAGAAGATCAGCAGCAACAGGATCACGACCGAGGTGACGATCTTGGTCTGCGACAGGCCGGTGTTCACGATGGCGTGCGCGTGATGCATGCGTTTTAGGCCATGGGTTTTGTACCACGCGCCCACATTCCATAGCACGAAGATGGCCAGGAGCGCGAGCAACGAATAGAGCGCGATGCTTCTCTGCCCGAAGCTGGCGACGATGGCCGCCGCCGTGAGCGGCCCCAATGCGGAGCCGATATTGCCACCGACCTGAAACAGCGATTGCGCAAGCCCGTGACGCCCGCCCGATGCCATGCGGGCGACGCGCGAGGATTCCGGATGGAAAACCGATGAGCCCATGCCGACAAGAGCGGCGGCCACCAAAAGAATCGGGTAATCCCAGGCGATGGAAAGCACCAGAAGGCCTACAAGCGTGAACACCATGCCGGTGGCCAGGGAATAGGGCATGGGGCGGCGATCGGAATAGAGGCCAACGACCGGCTGCAAGAGCGAAGCGGTGCATTGGAACACCAGCGTGACCAGACCGATCTGCGTGAAGTTGAGATGGAACTGGGTTTTGAGCGTAGGATAGATCGCAGGCAGCAGGGCCTGCATCATGTCGTTCAGCAGATGGCAGAACGACACCGCGAACAGGATCGCGAATGTCGTGCGCTCGGGTGACGCCGGATCTTTTATGGCAACGGTCTGGTTCATGGCAGGTGCTTAGCGGGCGGGCGCGCCCACGCCAACCTTTCAATCGGCATTGCTGTTATGCAGCGGGGTCCACAACACATCATCCAGCTTGCGGGCGCCGGTTGCGAGCATCGCAAGCCGGTCAAAGCCCAGCGCCACGCCGCTTGCGGGGGGCATGTGGGCGAGCGCGTCGAGGAAATCCTCATCCAGCGGATAGCGTTCGCCGTAAACACGTTGCTTTTCGTTCATTTCGGCTTCAAAGCGGCGGCGTTGCTCGGCGGCATCGGTGAGCTCTCCGAAGCCATTGGCGAGTTCCACACCGCTTGCATAGACCTCGAAACGTTCGGACACGCGCGGATCATGCGCGGTGGCACGGGCCAGGGCTGCTTCGCAGCGCGGATATTCGCAGAGCACTGTAGGCTTGCCACGACCGAGCTTCGGCTCGATGCGGGCAACGAGGAGCTTACTGAAGATATCGGCCCAATTGTCGTTCTCTGCCACATCGAGGCCGCTTCGTTGGGCCTTGCGGGAAAGCATATCGCGGTCACCCTCGCCTTGCGCGGACAGCGTGGCCAGCAAATCCACGCCCGCGTGGATGGTGAAGGCTTGCGCGACCGTGAGGCGCTCGGCTTGTGCGCGGGGATCGCACATCACGTCGCGGAAATTGAATTGCCCGATGCCGGTTGTATCGGCAGCCAGGCGAAGAAGCGTGAGCGTATCTGCGATCACCGTCTCGTAAGGCTCGTTCGCGCGATACCATTCGAGCATGGTAAATTCGGGCGCATGCAGGCGCGTGCGCTCGCGGTTGCGGAAGACACGGGCGAAATCGAAGATCTTGGTTTCGCCAGCCGCCAGCAGCTTCTTGGCAGCGAATTCCGGCGAGGTGTGAAGATAGAGGGCGTGGGCTGCCCCGCCCGTCTCGATCAGGCTTGTCTCGAAGGCGTGGAGATGGGCCTCGTTGCCGGGGGAGACGGCGAGCGCGCCGCACTCGACCTCGATAAAGCCCTGTGCCTCGAAATGGCCACGAAAGGCGCTCTTCATGCGGTTGCGGGAAAGCAGCGCGGGGCGACGGTCGGCATGGTTGTGGGGCAGCCACCAGGGGGCTTTGCCGGGGGTTTGTATCCTCATCGCCCTATTCTAACCCAGCTTTCCGGGTGTTCGATAACGCCCCTTGGCCGGGCCCGACCCGGCTGCTATGACCCCGGCCACTCAACGGATTTAGAGGTGCCGCGTGGTCTCTGTCATAGCCAGCAATATCCGCAAAGGGCACGTCGTCGAGAAGGACGGCAAGCTTTACGTCGTGTTGACGGCCGAGAACGTCCATCCCGGCAAGGGCACGCCGGTGACCCAGCTGGAGATGCGCCGCATCTCGGACGGGGTGAAGGTCAACGAGCGCTACAAGACCACCGACACGCTGGAAAAGGCGTTCATCGAGGAGCGCACCCAGAACTTCCTCTATCAGGACGGCGATCACTACGTGTTCATGGACCCCGAGACCTTCGACCAGGTGCATGTGGGCACCGATGTGATCGGGGATATGGCGCCCTATCTGCAAGAGAACATGGAAGTGCGGCTTTCACAGTACAACGGCCTGCCGATCTCCATCGTGCTGCCCGCGCGGGTGACGCTCGAGGTCGTGGATACCGAGCCCGTGATCAAAGGGCAGACGGCATCGGGATCGTTCAAGCCTGCCATGCTTTCCAATGGCGTTCGCACCATGGTGCCGACGCATATCGTGAGCGGCACCAAGGTCGTGGTGCTGACGGACGACGGCTCCTATGTGGAGCGCGCCAAGGACTGAACCAGCGGAGGCCAAAATGCTTGTGACCCGTGTGATGCTTCTGGTAGCCGCGGGCGCCATGCTCGCGGGATGCGTGAGCGGACGAGCAAAGGACACGCAGGCTTACCGGCAAAGTGTGATGCATTCGCAGCCCTATCGCATGGGCTACAATGACGGCTGCCAAGTTGCGAACTACAACTGGGCGCGCCAGCAACAGGGGCGCGACAAGAATACCTTCGACAAGGATTCCGATTATCGCGAAGGCTGGCTTGCGGGCACGCTGAACTGCAAGGACACGGTGATGATCATCAACACCGGCAAGCCAAACGATCACATAAACGGGCTGTTTTGATTTTCTTACCTTCCCCTTTGTGAGGAAGTCGGAAAGCGAAGCGATCCGGGTGGGGGGGCCGCTCTTTGTAATGAGCACCGTCCCCCACCCGAAAAATTTTCGCTACGCTTCAATTTTTCGACCTCCCCACAAGTGGGAGGTAAAAACCGTTACGCCGCGTAACCGATCACAGCCTTTACTTCGAGGAACTCTTCGAAGCCGAACTCACCCCATTCGCGGCCTGTGCCGGATTGTTTGTAGCCGCCGAAGGGCGCGTTGAGATCGACGCCTGCGCCGTTCAGATGCACATTGCCGGTGCGAAGCTGCGAGGCAACCTTGCGGGCGTGGTTGATGTCTCCCGATTGCACATAGCCCGACAGGCCATAGACCGTATCGTTGGCCATGCGGATCGCATCTTCTTCGGTGTCATACGGCAGGATCGACAGCACCGGCCCGAAGATTTCCTCGCGCGCGATGGTCATGTCGTTCGTCACGTTGGCGAAGATGGTGGGGCGGACATAGTAACCGCGATTGAGGCCTTCGGGGCGGCCCACGCCGCCGGTGACCAGCGTGGCACCTTCGTCGATGCCTTTCTGGATCAGGCCCTGGATCTTGTTGTACTGCACTTCGCTGACCACCGGGCCCATCGTGGTGCCTTCGGCGAACGGATCGCCGACCTTCACCTTTTCGGCCGTGGCTTTGGCGATCTGGGCTGCCTGATCGTGTTTGGCTTTCGGCACGAACATGCGGCTGGGCGCGTTGCACGACTGGCCGGTGTTGGTCATCATGGTCATCACGCCGCCGACGACCGCTTTTTGCAGATCGGCATCATCGAGAACGATGTTTGCGGATTTTCCGCCAAGTTCCTGCGCCACGCGCTTCACCGTATCCGCACTTGCTTTCGCAACCGCGATTCCGGCGCGTGTCGAACCCGTGAACGACATCATGTCGATGCCGGGGTGAGACGACATGGCTTCGCCGACCGACGGGCCATCGCCATTGATGAGATTGAACACGCCGGGCGGGACGCCCGCTTCATCCATAATTTCGGCCCAGATTATCGCGTCCATGGGGGCGACTTCGGAAGGCTTCAACACCATGGTGCAACCGGCCGCAATGGCAGGCGCCACCTTGCAGGCGATCTGGTTGATCGGCCAGTTCCATGGCGTGATCATGCCGACGACGCCGACAGGCTCGCGCACGATGGCGGTGGTGCCTTTCACGGTTTCGAATTCGTAATCCTTCAGAACCTTCATCGCCTGCGTGAGATGCGCGATGCCCATTGCGGCCTGCGCATTCTTCGAAAGGCCGAGCGGGGCGCCCATCTCGCGGCTGATCGCCTGCACGATATCGCCATAACGCTTCTGGTAGACCTCGATGATCTTCTGCATCAGGGCGAGGCGTTCTTCCTTGGTGGTGCGCGAGAAGGTCTCGAACGCTCTGCGGGCGGCGGCGACGGCCTTATCCACATCGGCCTTGGAGCCCATGGAGATGCGCGCGAAAGCTTCTTCATTGGAGGGGTCTATGACCTCCAGCGTTTTGGGCACGACGGGATCGACCCATTTCCCATCGATATAAAATTGCAGTTTGTTTTCCATGACTTAGTACTCCCTTTGCGATTTTTTTCACGGAACCGGCACCCTGGCCCGCGCATGTCTGATGACATAAAATCACATCCCGGCCGGGCGGGCAAAGCAATGCTGCGCAGCGGAGCGCGCGGGCGCGATACGGGAAGGTTCTGCGAATCCGCCGTCGGACTCTCATCGCCAAAGAGCGGGCCGGTTCCGGATTTCCCGGCTATTGGCCGCCTGCGCGCCACGACAAAAGCTCAAAGACTCGCGGTGCCATTTGCTGCACAATTCCCTCAATCAGAAAACGCTGAAATGAAGGAATCCAAATGAACGTTGCAACTGCGAAAGCCCAATTGAGCCCGGAAGCCATTGACGCCGAACTCAATAACCTCGGCATGTCCAGGGAGGCGCAGCCGCTTTTCGATGCGGTGAAAAAGCATATCGCTGAAAATGTGGCGCCGATCGAAGAGGAGTTTGAACGCCTGGGTCAGGGCCGCGCCGATCGCTGGAGCTGGGCGCCAGGGCAACTCGAATTGCTCGAAGGCGCAAAGAACAAGGCCAAGGCATCCGGCCTGTGGAATTTCTTCCTGCCGACTTCGGAGATCGGCCGCGGTTTGACGAACCTCGACTATGCCTACATCGCGGCCGAACTTGGCAAGCAGCCGCTGGCATCGGAGACGCTGAACTGTTCGGCGCCCGACACGGGCAATATGGAAGTTCTGGAGCGCGTCGGCACGCCCGAGCAGAAGGAGAAATGGCTCAAGCCGCTGCTGAATGGCGATATCCGTTCCGCCTATGCCATGACCGAGCCGGGTGTTGCGTCATCCGATGCGAAGAACATCAGCACGCGTGCGGTGCTTGTCGGCGACGAATGGGTGATCAATGGGGAGAAATATTACATCTCCGGCGCGGGCGACCCGCGCTGCAAGATCATGATCTGCATGGTCAAGACCAGCCCGGATGCACCCACGCAGTTTCAGCAATCGCAAATCCTCGTGCCGATGGATACGCCGGGGGTGAAGATTCTCGGGGCGATGGAAGTTTTCGGTCATGACCATGCGCCGCGCGGGCATATGCATCTGCGTTTGGACAATGTGCGCGTGCCCAAGGAGAATATCCTTCTGGGCGAAGGCCGCGGGTTCGAGATTTCGCAGGTGCGGCTGGGACCGGGGCGCATTCATCATTGCATGCGCACGATCGGAAAGGCGGAACGCGCGCTCGATCTGATGGTGAAGCGCGCGACGACGCGGGTGGCATTTGGCAAGCCCATAATCCAGCTCGGCAAGAATCTGGAAACGGTGGCCCGCGCGCGCATCGAGATCGAGGCCATGCGGCTGATGGTGCTGAAAGCGGCCAAGGCTATGGACGTGCTGGGCAACAAGGAAGCGCGGGTCTGGGTGAGCATGGTGAAGGCCATGGTGCCGGAGCGGGCCTGCCAGATCATCGATCAGGCGATTCAGATTCATGGCGCCACCGGCATTTCGCAATGGACGCCTCTCGCCGAAATGTACACCGATGTGCGCCACCTGCGTTTCGCGGACGGCCCGGACGAAGTGCATCACATGGTTGTCGGCCGCGCGGAACTGGCCAGGCATTAGACGAGGGAGGCATCCCTGTCCCTCGGTTCGGGGACAGGGATGCTCTCTTCGCGTCATTTTTGCGGCCGCCATTCCGGCAATCCGGCGCGCCAGAAGATGAACGAAATCATATCCGCATAGAGTTCGTCGTTCTGCGTTTTGGTAGAGCCGATGCCGTGACCGGCTTCGAGATCGACCCGCAGCAGAACGGGATTGGGCGTGCCGGAAGCTTGCAGTCTTGCTGCGAATTTTGCGGGCTCCCAGGGTGAGACGCGCGGATCGTTGATGCCGGTGGTGATGAGGACGGGCGGATAGACCGTGCCGTCTTTCACATGTTGATAGGAATCCATCGCAAGCAGGTTCTTGAAGCCTTGCTCCGTGGTGATCGTGCCGAATTCGGGGATGTTGGGGGGGCCGTTGGGGGAGAATTCGCTGCGTGTGGTGTTGGCGGCAGGCACCGCATCGATCACGCCCGCGAACAGATTCGGGCGTTCGGTAAGCGCCATGCCCATGGTGATGCCGCCTGCCGAACCGCCGAAGACAAACAGTTTTTCTTTCGTGGTGATGCCGCGCGCGATAAGGTCTTCACCGCAGGCAATGAGATCGCGCCAGGTGTTGGGCTTGTTTTCATCCTTGCCCGCCAGACGCCATTTCTCGCCCAGTTCGCCGCCGCCGCGCACATGGCAGGACGCATAGGTCACGCCCTCGCGCACCGCGACGACGGCGCGCGGGCTGAAGGCCGGCCATTGTGAAATGCCATAGGAGCCATAGGCCTGAATCAAGGTGACCTGCGGGCCCGTGGCCCCTTTGGGCTGCATCACGGTGAGCGGCACCATCACGCCATCTTTCGCCTTGGCTTCAAGATCATGGATCACGAAATCGCTGGGGTCGAAGGCGGGCTTGATGCCCAATTTGAGATCGATGAACTGCCCGGTCTTTGGATCGTAACGATATTCGGTGGGCGCAACATTCCAGCTTTCGAGCGCAAAGGAAGCGCCGTTTGTGCGCGGATCGGTGAACACCTCCGATACGGTGCCCTTGTAAGGCAGCGCCACGTCTTCGGCCTTCGCAGAGCCTGCGGGAATGCGCAGCAGATGCGAATAGAGGCCCTCGCGCGTCAGCACATAGAGCGCATCCTTGGCGGCATGGATGGATTCCACGAGGCGGCCTTCGCGCACGGGCAGCAGCACCTTGGCCGAAGACAGCGGTTGACCCGCCTTGACGCTCAGCACCTGGAAGGTGGGCGCATTCTTGTGGGAGAGCAGGAATATCTCGTCGCCGCGCATATCGGCGCTGGTGATCGCATCATCGCGGGTGACGAAGGATTTCCAGGCTGTTTTGGGATTGGAGGCCCGGCTTGCGGGCGCTATCGAGATCGCCCATTCGTTCTGCACGCCGTTGATGGCCAGCGCTGCCGCATACCGCGCGCCGGGAATGACCGCGATGATGGGGGTTTCGTCAGGCAGAAATTTCAGCGCATTGCGCGAGCCGTTACCCAGCACGCGGACGGGCTGGTGTTTCAGATCCCAGGCTTCGACGTTGGAGTCTTTGTATTTCTCGGTTTCGGGATCGCCCTTGGCCAGCGGCTTGAGACGGTTGAAATAGAGCGTTTTGGAATCGCCGCTCCATGTCTGCGCCCCGAATTCGGCACGGTCGAGCGGGCCTGCGATCGCAGCACCAGTGGCCGCATCGTAGACGGTGACGGATGCTTCCTCCGAACCGCCTTCGGAAATTCCCGCGGCGACCTTGGTGCCATCGGGCGAGGCGGTGAAATAGTTGATGGCGAAGGGCTTATCGCCGTTCTTCGCGCGCAGTGCTGCGATGTCTATGAGTTTGCGGGTGCCATTGGCATCGGACACCATAAGATCGAAATTGTCGGAACCGGGCGCGCGATATTCATAGAACGCGCGGCCGCCGAGATATTGGTAACTCTGAATGAAACCGAAACTGCCGCTGAAGGCCGCGATACGCTTTTCCAGCGCGGCACGCGGTTTGATGGCATCGAACACCGTGCGCGTGTAGGCGCCCTGGGCTTTCATCCAGTCGACGGTAGCGAGGCCCATATTCTCGAACTGGCGATAGGGATCGGTGATCGTGGTGCCGTAGAGCGTTTCGGTGACAGGTTCGGAGCGGGGCGCTTGCGGCCTGGGGCCCAGCCCCGCCGGCGCGAGCGGATCGGCGGTCTCACCGGCGGCGAACGTGGTAGAAACCAGCGTGGTGACGAAGGCAAGCGACAGGACGGTTGCGGTTTTCATGGCGTAATCCCGGAAATGCGTTTGCCCGAGACTAGGAGCAATCCCCGCGCAGGTCACCCGTGCGGCGGGAGGGCTCAAGAAGGCGTGATCTAGAGTTTGCGGCTGTCATAGGCCCAGTGCAGCACCGCCTGACGCTGGCGCGGGCGGCAGGCGAGATCGCCGCGTTCGCAATTCTTTTCGATCTGGCGGATGTGGCGGCGTATGGCCTTCCAGCGGGCGATCTGGCGGGCGTCGTCTTCCATGCGACGGCCCAAATAATAACGGCAATACCATTGAAACCAGCCGCGTGGATCATCGACGTGAATCCAGCCGTTGCGCCGCCACACCGAAAGCGGCTGGCTGGCGTCCACGCCGAAGAAATTCAGTTTGGGGTCGCGGTTGGCCCGCGCGAGCCTTGCATGGGTGAACCAGCTTTTGGGAAATTCTCCGGTGCAGTCTGTCAGGTATTTTCCGGCGAAGACGCCCAGCGCCAACATTTCCTTCGGCGTCAGTTCGGGCTTGAATTCGGGATCAAAATTGCGGCCTTCAGGCTCGGTGAGCGCGTAGCGATAATCCTGCTGCATCTTATCGTGGACGATGATGTGCCTGGGTTTCATTGCTCACGGTATACGCGACGCCACCCCGCCGGTTCAAAAGAAAAGACCCGGACACGTGGCCCGGGCCTATTCCTTTTGAGTGCGGAGATTCAGGCCTTGCGGCGGCGGCGGGCGGCAAAGACGCCTGCGAGGCCAGTGCCGAGGAGGGCGAGCGTCGCCGGTTCCGGGGTGGCCGCGGCCTGTGCGTTCGACCAGTGGGCCGTATAGGCAGTCGCGACAGCGCTGGGGAAATTCACGATGTCATCGAAATTGTAGCCCTGCATGATGACGCCATTGAATTCGGTGGCACCGAAGCTGTTGGCCTGGGTGTAGATGTCGATACCGTTCAGCGAATAGATGATGCCCGACGCATCGAGCCTGATCGACAGCGAATTCCAGTCATCGACATTGTAGCCGAGGCCCAGCTCGACCCAATCTCCGTTGCCGGCGTTCAGATTGTCATCCCACAACTGGATGCCGACATAGTTGTTCGCGCCCATGTTGGTGAAGCCGATGATCGCGTAATCGGTGATTTGCGAACCGTCACCCAGAATGCCCCACATATCGGAGCGCACAGCGCCGTTCGCGGCATCGCCCCATTCACGCTGCACGAAAAGATCCGCGCTGAGAGAGTCGCCGGTGCTGCCCGAGACGGCATGTTGTTCGCCCTGGGTATCGTAGAACTGGCCTTGCTGGCCGGATGGGCGGTTCGCTGCCGCGCCATTGGCGCCAATGCCGATACCCAGAACATCGCTGCGGCCCTGGTAGACGCCGACATTGGAAAAACTATCGGGTGTGTAGCGGTCGGTCGACCAGCCGGCGGGCACGCTGCCGAAATTCGGCATCAGTTCTGTGGCCGATGCGGCGCTCATCGCGGCAGTGGACAACACGGCCGCGCAGACAAACGTGGCAAATCCGGATTTCATGGAAGCTCCCCCTTGAATGCGCGATGCCGAACGGCGCTTCGCCAAATGCCGTATGGTTAAGCAACATCTGGACCAATCCAGCGGCAGCAAGGAATATCGCATCGCGATGCATGCGCGGCCCCGGATTTTGTAAGCAACAATTACAGGGCAGATTCGTGATTTCTGCTTGACGGCGAAGTATTCGCAAGAATTCCCATTGATTCGGGAAAGCCCTGAACGAGGCGTAAGGTGGCTGCCGCGGCGGCCGATGGGCGCTGCCGCCAGCGGAAGGAACACGCCATGGCCAAGAAGACTGCGAGCACAGGAGTGTACCGGGTGACCGAGATCATCGGCACCAGCACAACGTCATGGGAGGATGCCGCCAAGCGCGCGGTGGAGACTGCGGGAAAGACGCTGCGCGACCTGCGCGTGGCCGAGGTGCGCAAGCTCGACATGACGGTGGAGAACGGCAAAGTCGCGACCTATCGGGCGCGCGTGATGCTTTCGTTCAAATATGAAGGGTAGTTTTCGGCGTATGAAATAAAAAAGCCCCGCGGAATTTCGCGGGGCTTTTTGTTTTTCTCAGTCGCGCTTGGCTTTGCCAACTTTGCGGCTGATTTCAGGGGCAACGAAAGGCGGCGGCGCGGCCTTGGTCTTGCTGCCTGCATCTGCCTTGGGTTTCTTTTTTTCCCTGTTGGATTTCTGCTCACGATTGGCCATGTCGCAACTCCTTTGCGGCTGAATCACGGGGCGAGGATAAAGCGGCCCGGGCCCAACCCAAAGGACTATCGCGCTTTGAGCAGCGGCGGAAAATCGGCCATCACCAGCTTGGCCGCACGCTTCGCATCGAACAGGCCCCAATGGGCCTCCTCCGGGTGGACGCCGCCGCCGACGATGGCATCGCTCGTGCGCCAGGGAGCATCGAAGGCGGAGAAGTAGGAGAAGGCGCGTATTGCTGTCTGGGGAAAGTGCTTTTCCAAGGCGCGATAGAAATCGCGCTGCATGGCGGGGGTAAAGTTCAGGCTCACCGGTCCGGTGGGGATGCCCGTTTCCTTCACCAGGACCGGGCCCGTGAAGGTTTTGGCCAGAAGCTCGCTCACCCTGATCACGAAATCGGACCAGTTTGCGGGGCCGGCCTGGCGGAACCAGGGTTCGAAGATCGGGTGGATGTTGGCGAGGAGAAAATCCATCTTTGCCAGCGTTGGCTTCGCATCCGCGTGATCGAGAAATTCGGCGAAGGTCTCGGTCACGGTAAGGGCTGTGGCGGGGAGTTCGGCGCGGACCTGATCCAGCGCGTGCTCGAGATCTCCCCAAGCGGCGCGCTTTGAGAGGATCATCTCGTTGCCGAGCGAAAGGCCGGCCACGATCTTGGGATTGCGCCGCGCGGCTGCGATGGCATTGGCCAGTTCGGCCGTGTTGTAGAAATCCCAGACGCCGATCACAACGGCGCGGAACCCCTGTTCGGCGGCCAGATCGGCCACGCGTTCGGCGCCGCCCTGTGCGCCATAGGTGATGAGGGAATCGAAATGCGGATGCAACGCCTTGAGATCGGCACGGATGCTTTCGTCGCTCGCCTGAGTGAGCTTTCCATCAACCACCTTCACCCCGGTCGGCTGATAGGTGACGAAACGCCCGTTCGCCATGGCGGATTTCAGGAGTGTGAGATCGGCATTTGACGATGGCGGTCGCGCGAGTGCCGGAAGGCTTATCGCGGCCATGGCGGCGCACAGGGTGGTTCGTCTGGTGAGATCCATGGGGAAAGATTGGCGCGTGGATTGGAAAAGCAAAAGCCCCCGTGATCTTTCGACCACGGGGGCTTTTGTTGTGTTGGCGGAGTTCGTTCTGTCCTTGGCAGGACTGGCAGCGACCTACTCTCCCGCGGCTTGAGCCGCAGTACCATGGGCGCTGGGGGCTTTGACGGCCGAGTTCGGAATGGGATCGGGTAGAATTCCCCCGCTAGGACCACCAGTCCGGCAAAGGACAGAACGTTTTCAATACGACACTTGAGCTGAATTGCTTGTTATATGTCTGGCCTTGTTTCCAGACATGGAACGAGTGCTGGCGTTCAAGCCAATCGAGCTATTAGGACCAGTAAGCTCAACGCATTGCTGCGCTTACACACCTGGCCTATCGACGAGGTAGTCTTCCTCGGCTCTCAAGCGAAACCTGGTTTTGAGGTTAGTTTCCCGCTTAGATGCTTTCAGCGGTTATCTAGTCCGTACTTAGCTACTCGGCTGTGCCACTGGCGTGACAACCGATCCACCAGAGGTACGTTCCTTCCGGTCCTCTCGTACTAGGAAGAAGTCCTCTCAAGTTTCGAACACCCACGGCAGATAGGGACCGAACTGTCTCACGACGTTCTAAACCCAGCTCACGTACCACTTTAAATGGCGAACAGCCATACCCTTGGGACCGGCTACAGCCCCAGGATGTGATGAGCCGACATCGAGGTGCCAAACCGCACCGTCGCTATGGACGCTTGGGTGCGATCAGCCTGTTATCCCCGGCGTACCTTTTATCCGTTGAGCGATGACCCTTCCACTCGGGATCACCGGATCACTATGACCGACTTTCGTCTCTGCTTGAGCCGTCGCTCTTGCAGTCAGGCAGGCTTTTGCCATTGCACTCAACAACCGATTTCCGACCGGTCTGAGCCTACCATCGCGCGCCTCCGTTACTCTTTGGGAGGCGACCGCCCCAGTCAAACTGCCTACCATGCATGGTCCCGGGCCCCGTTTCGGGGTCGCGGTTAGACATCAGGAACTCAAAGGGTGGTATTTCAAGGGCGGCTCCATCCAGGCCAGAGCCCGAACTTCAAAGCCTACCACCTATCCTACGCATCGGATTCCTAATGCCAGTGCAAAGTTGCAGTAAAGGTGCACGGGGTCTTTCCGTCTGACCGCGGGAACCCCGCATCTTCACGGGGAATTCAATTTCGCTGAGCCGGTGTTGGAGACAGTGGGGAAGTCGTTACGCCTTTCGTGCAGGTCGGAACTTACCCGACAAGGAATTTCGCTACCTTAGGACCGTTATAGTTACGGCCGCCGTTTACCGGGGCTTCGATTCGACGCTTTCACATCTCCTCTTAACCTTCCGGCACCGGGCAGGCGTCAGACACTATACGTCATCTTTGGATTTCGCAGTGCCCTGTGTTTTTAGTAAACAGTCGCCACCCCCTGCTATGTGCCCCCAGCTCTCACTTGCGTGAAAACTGGGCCCTCTTCTTCCGAAGTTACGAGGGCAATTTGCCTAGTTCCTTCAACACCGTTCTCTCAAGCGCCTTAGCATACTCTGCCTGTCCACCTGTGTCGGTTTCGGGTACGGACTGAACGTGGGAGCTATTTCCTGGGACCCCTTCCTTGCCCTTCCAATCCAATAAGGAAGAACCAGTTACGGGATCCGTCACTACCCACAGGCCCAGGAATGTTGACCTGGTTCCCATCGACTACGCCTTTCGGCCTTGCCTTAGGGGCCGGCTAACCCTGCGCAGATTAACTTGACGCAGGAACCCTTGGACTTTCGGCGAGAGGGTCTCTCACCCTCTTTATCGCTACTCATGTCAGCATTCTTACTTCTGATACCTCCAGGATCTCTCACGATTTCCCTTCGCAGGCATACAGAACACTCTGCTACCATTCCATCTTGCGATGAAATCCGAAGCTTCGGTGCATGGCTTGAGCCCCGTTACATTTTCGGCGCGAGATTCCTTATTTAGACCAGTGAGCTGTTACGCTTTCTTTAAATGATGGCTGCTTCTAAGCCAACATCCTGGTTGTTTTGGGAATCTTACATCCTTTCACACTTAGCCATGACTTGGGGACCTTAGCTGTCGGTCAGGGTTGTTTCCCTCTTCACGACGGACGTTAGCACCCGCCGTGTGTCTGCCATGCTCAGCACTCACCGGTATTCGGAGTTTGGTTAGGTTTGGTAGACGGTGAAGTCCCCTAGCCCATCCAGTGCTCTACCCCCGGTGGTGATACATGACGCGCTACCTAAATAGCTTTCGCAGAGAACCAGCTATCTGCAAGTTTGATTGGCCTTTCACCCCTAGCCACAACTCATCCCCGACTTTTTCAACAGGCGTGGGTTCGGTCCTCC